>Ga0210040_10000073_pt1 | contig 222815 bp, 221 predicted proteins | sample CryGeyCG12114_NA_FD_185462 | JGI IMG/M metagenome (GOLD analysis project Ga0210040, IMG submission 185462) | Groundwater microbial communities from aquifer - Crystal Geyser CG19_WC_8/21/14_NA (SPAdes) (version 2) | ecosystem: Environmental > Aquatic > Deep subsurface > Groundwater | place...
GAGCGGGTGACGAGAATCGAACTCGCACTGTCAGCTTGGGAAGCTGATGTTCTACCATTGAACTACACCCGCGTCGGGCTCTCGCCCGTGACGAACAGCCTAGCAAGCCGCTGCTCGTCCCCGGGGAGGTCCCTCCGGTCAGCCGCGCATCTCGGCGAGGAAGCCGGTCATCTCCGTCCGCAGCTGCTCCGCCATCCGGGACAGGCCGGTGGTGTCGTCCGCCGGCCCCAGCGAGGCCGAGCCGTCGACGGCCGCGGCGATCCCGTCGACCAGGCCGTTCATCTCCTCGACCGTGGTCCCGACGGTGGTCATGCCGGCGGCGACGTCGTCGCAGGCGGTGCGCATCGACTCGACCTGGGCGGTGATCCGGTCGGTGGCCCGGGCGGTCTCGTCGGCGAGGTCCTTGACCTCGGAGGCGACGACGGCGAAGCCCTTGCCCGCCTCGCCGGCGCGGGCGGCCTCGATGGTCGCGTTGAGCGCCAGCAGCCGGGTCTGCGCGGCGACCGAGTCGATCATCGCCACGATTCCCTTGATCTCCGCCGAGGAGCGGGTCAGCGACTCGATCGTGCCGCGGGCGCCGTGCACCTCGGTGCGCGCTGCGTCCGCGGCCCGGGTCAGCCCGGCGGCGGACGCGGACAGCTCGGTCGACGCCGTGGCGACCTGCTCGCTCATCCCCAGCACGGCCGTCTCGAACTCGTCGGCCAGCCGCAGCCGGGCGTCCTGGACCTCGGCGACCCGGTCGGCCGAGGAGTGCATGGCGGCGCGGGCGGCGTTGATGATCTCCGCGCTGCGGCGGTAGGCGCCGGACAGCCCGCTGAGCAGCAGTTGCCGGTGGAACCGGCCCTCCGCGGCCGAGGTCAGCGCCGCGCCGGCCTCGCGCACGAACGCGTCGGAGACGTCGAGCACGTGGTTGACGCTGTTGTGCAGCGCGACCAGCTCGGGGACGTTGCACGATCCCGGGACCGGGCGGCTGCGTGCCTCCAGGTCACCGGAGGCGGCCTGCTCGCACGCAGCCGTCAGCTGCTGCACGAAGGCCCGGTAGACCTCCAGCTCCCCGGCCGGGGAGTGCCCCCCGGTGCCGCGGCGGCGCACGCTCACCGCCCCTCCTCGCCGATGACCGACCACACGAACTCCTCGTAGCTGGTGGCGCGGGAGGCGATCAGCTCCGACAGCAGCCGGCCGGAGGCCTCGACCGCGGCGCGGCCGTTGGGGTGGCGGCGCTCCTCCGCGACGAGCCGGGCGTACAGCGGCCTGACCTCGGCGACCGCCCGCGGCGACGGGCTGCGCCGGTTGGAGTGGTAGCCGGTGACCGTGCCGTCGGGGCCGTACGACGGCGTCACGTGCGCCAGCACCCAGTAGTTCGCGCCGTCGGCGGCCAGGTTGTCGATGTAGGCGAAGATCTCGTGCCCGGCGGCCAGGGTGTCCCAGAGCAGCCGGAACACGGCCTTGGGCATCTCCGGGTGCCGGATCAGGTTGTGCGGCTGACCGATCACCTCGTCCAGGTCGTAGCCGCTGACCCGCAGGAAGACGTCGTTGGCGTAGGTGATCACCCCGCGCAGGTCGGTCTTGGACACGATCAGCTCGTCGGCTGCGAACCTCCGCTCCACCCCGCTGGGCCGGGCGGTCTGGCGCTTCGGGCGGGTCTCCCCGGGCGCTGGTGCCACCGTCACCACGTCGTCCGCTCCTCTCGTGCTGCTACCACCCCCCATCTCTCGGCAGGTGGTGGCCGGGACGGGAAGGGGTGCCCGCCACCGCACTCCCTAGACTCCGCGCCATGCTGCTGTCCGACCGCGACATCCGGGCCGCGCTGGCCGACGGCCGGCTCGGCATCGAGCCCTACGAGCCGGCGATGGTGCAGCCCTCCAGCATCGACGTGCGGCTGGACCGGTTCTTCCGGGTGTTCAACAACGCCCGGTACACCCACATCGACCCGGCGCTGCAGCAGGACGACCTGACCACGGCCGTGGAGCCCGCGGGTGACGAGCCCTTCGTCCTGCACCCGGGCGAGTTCGTGCTGGGCTCGACGCTGGAGGTCGTGCACGTCCCCGACGACCTGGCAGCCCGGTTGGAGGGAAAGTCGAGTCTGGGGCGGCTCGGGCTGCTCACCCACTCCACGGCCGGCTTCGTCGACCCCGGCTTCTCCGGCCACATCACCCTCGAGCTCTCCAACGTGGCCAACCTGCCGATCACGCTGTGGCCGGGGATGAAGATCGGCCAGCTGTGCCTGTTCCAGCTCAGCTCGCCGGCCGAGCACCCCTACGGCTCGGCCGTCTACGGCTCCCGCTACCAGGACCAGCGCGGTCCGACGCCGTCCCGGTCGTACCGGAACTTCACCCGCGCCGACACCCGCCGGGCCGACCCGGCGTCCTGACGCCCCGAGCCCGGACGGATGAACTGCGGTGCACGGCCGGATGACGGGCGCCGCAGCGGGTAGAGCGCTCTCCATGGACCCCCGGGACACCGCTGTGCTCCTCCCCCCGCCGGCCGCCGAGCGCGTCGCGGACGGCTTCTTCGACTGCGCCGAGGAGTCGGCGCACTACGCGTTCTCGGTGCAGCTGCTGCTCACCCAGCACGCCTCGCTGGTGCCCTGGCAGGCCGAGGGCGTGGCCGAGCTGGGCAGCGGCGACGCCCGGGCCATCGCGCACGTGGTGCGGGCGGTGCCCGGCCTGCGCGTGCACGGCACCGACATCAGCCCGACCTCGGTCGAGCGCGCCCGGCAGACCATCGCCGGGCTGGACGTGACCGACCGGTACGGCGTCGAGCTGGGCGACTTCTTCGCCTGGGCCGACTCCCCGGCCGGTCGCGACGTCTCGACCGTGATCGCCAACCCGCCCTACATCCCCGCCCCGGACGGCGACATCCGGATGCCGGAGCTGTGGGGCGGCTGGTACGGCAACGACCTGGTGCTCCGGCTGCTCAAGGCCGGCTTCGACCACCTGCTGGTCGCCCTCCCCAGCTACTCCGACCCGGCGGCCACGCTGGCCACCGCCGCCGACCTCGGCTACCAGGTGGCCAACTTCCTGGCGATGGGGCTGGAGTTCGGCGCCTACAGCCGCGAGCCCAAGGTCCGCCGGCACATCGCCGCGCTGACCGCCGACGGGCACGGGTGGGCCGGGGAGGACGAGTACGTCGTCGCCGTCGCCCTGCTCACCCGGTCACCGGAGCTCCGCCGCGACCGGGCGACCGAGCTGCTCCGCGCTCTCCAGCTGTCGGTGTGAGCGACCCCGTCCTCGGCACCCTGCGCGGGCTCGGGGCGGGCCGCTGGACGGGACCGGTCACCGGCGGGGGCGGGGCGGGACGACGACGGGGGCGTCGAGGCCGGCGGCCTCGGTCACCGGCGGCTCCGGTGCGCGGCCACCGGGCAGGCCGGGCACCTCGTCGTCGACGTAGCGCTCCCGGCAGATGCGCCAGCCGGTGACCAGCAGCAGGCCCACGCCGAGGTAGACCAGCACGAACATGCCGGTGTACCCACCGGTGAGCCCGCGCAGCAGGCCGACCAGCAGCGGGCCGACCCCGGCCAGGGCGTAGCCCCAGCCCTGGGCGACGGTCGACAGCGCGCTCACCGACTCCGGGGTGCGCCCGCGCAGCCCGAACAGCGCCAGCACCATCGCGAAGGTGCCCATGCCCAGCCCGAGCAGGCACACCCACAGCCAGGTCAGCGTCAGCGGCGCGAGCAGCAGCCCGGTCCAGCCGGACAGGTAGCAGGCGACGAAGCCCAGCAGCATCGGGCGCTGCCAGTGCTGGTGCACCGCCCCCAGCGGGACGACGGCGTTGAGCGGGATGACGACGAGCGCGTTCAGCCCGACCAGGAACCCGGCCGCTCCCGCGGACATCCCCTGGTCGCGCAGGTACTGCGCCGTCCAGCCGACGATCACGTAGGCCTGCATCGCCTGCAGCCCGAAGAACGCCGCCATCAGCCAGGCCAGCCGGCTGCGGGTCAGCGACCGCAGCCGGACGGCGGTGTGCGTGCCGCGCGAGGCGCCCGGCCGCACCGGGACGGCGAGCCACGGCAGCGCCGCGACCAGCGCGAACACCGCCCAGATGCCCAGCCCCCAGCGCCAGCCGTCGACCCCGGCCGCCTCGGCGATCGGCGCGGTGGACACGCTCGCGACCGCGCCGCCGATGGCCAGCGCGGTGCTGTAGGCGCCCACCAGCAGCCCGGTCCGGTCGGGGAACCAGCGCTTGACCAGGCCCGGCAGCAGCACGTTGCCCAGCGCGCCGCCGACCATCGTGGCCACGGTGCCCAGCAGGAACACCCACACGTTCGGCGCCGAGACCCGGGCGAGCAGACCGATGGTCATCACCAGCAGCGCCGCGGCCAGCACGTGCCCGTCCCGGAACCGGGCGGCCAGCGGCGGGCCGGCGAAGCCGATCAGCGCGAAGCAGATCAGCGGCATGCTGGTGATCAGCCCGGCCAGCCCGGAGGAGATGCCCAGCCCGCGCTCGATCTCCTCGAGCACCGGGCCGATGCTGTTGACCGCCGTCCGCAGGTTGAAGCCGGTCAGCACGATCGCCGTCCCGACCAGGAGCAGCCCCCGCCGCGAGGAGGTGGACGGCGGTGCGGCGGCGGGGCGGGTCACGTCCGGTCATCCTGCTCCCCGGCGACCGGGACCCCGGCTACCGGGTGCCGGTCACCGTCAGCGTCACGGCGGTGGCCGGTGCGGTCGTGCCGTCGTCGGCCAGCCGGAGGAGGGCCAGCTCGTGCGGCCCGTCGCCGGCCGGTGTGGCCAGCAGCAGGGTGGGGCTCAGGCACTGCTGCAGCCGCAGCGCCGGCCCGGCGCCGGTCTCGGTGTAGGACACGGTGCTGCCGGCGTCCCCGCGCACCGGTACGCCGTCCAGGGTGACCACGTAGGCGGTGTCGTCGGGGCCGGTGAGCCGGAAGCGCAGCGGCTGCCCGGCGACCACCTGGCTGGTCTCGACGGCGATCCGGGGGGTCGCGCAGTCGGCGGTGATGGGCACCTCGCCCGGCCCGCGGGTGTTCGCGAAGGCCAGCACCGCGAACACGACCACCGCCACGGCCAGCCAGGTCCAGTTGCGGCTCCGGCGGATCGTCGGCCGCTCGTCGGCCAGGGCCCGCTCGTCGTTGACGTCCCGGGCGTAGTGCATGCGGGTGCTGCGGTCGGCGGCGGCGCGCTCGGCGTCCCCGCGGCGGCGGGCCCCGCCGAAGGGCGAGCTCATCGGCGCCGGCCCTCCGTGCGGCGGGCCTGCGGGCGGGCGGTCATGCGCTCCAGTGTCGCTCCTGTCGTCGGAGCCCGACACGCCGCCGCTCGTCACCGGTGCGCACTACTGCGCATGGTGCACTACCGCGGACGCCGTCGCCCGGCGACGTCGGGTGGAGGAGGTGGCGGTGGACGCGAGTCAGCTGCTCAAGGGCGTGCTGGACGTCGCGGTGCTCGCCGTCGTGCGCCAGTCCGACGGCTACGGCTACGACGTGGTCCGCCGGCTGCGCACCGCGGGCCTGGAGGGGGTGGGCGACGCGTCGGTCTACGGGACGCTGCGCCGGCTCTACCAGGCGGGTGCGCTGACCTCCTACGTCGTGCCCAGCGACGAGGGACCGCACCGCAAGTACTACGCGATCAACGACAGGGGGCGTTCGGTGCTCGAGGACTCAGGCAAGACGTGGAGGACGTTCGTCGACGCCGTCGACGGACTGCTCGACGGGGCGCCGGCGTGACCGCGCCGATCGCCCCCGGGGCGGCGCAGGAGGCGCGCGACTACCTGGCGGACGTCGACCGCGAGCTCGCCGACCTGCCCGCCGAGGAGCGGGCGGCGCTCCTGGAGGACCTCGAAGCGCACCTGGCGGCCCTGGCCGAGGAGGGGGACGACTGCCCGATCGTCATCCGGCTCGGGTCCCCCGCCGCCTACGCCGAGGAGCTCCGCGCCGCTGCCGGGCTCCCGGTGCAGGGCAGCGTCCGTCCGTCGCCGCGCCGGGACGAGGTCCGGCGGCTGCTCGCCCGCGTCGAGGCCCACCCGGTGACCGGGGAGGTCCGCCGGCTGTGGGCCGAGCTGCGGCCGGCGTGGTGGGTCCTGCGGGGCTACCTGCTGATCGCCCTGCCCTGCGCGCTGGCCGACCAGTGGGACTTCCCGGTGCCCGCGCCGCTGGGCAGCCGGGTGCTCGGCCTGCTGCTGGTGCCGGCCGCGATCGCCGGCTCGGTCGCCCTCGGGCGCCGGCAGCTCACGCCGTCGGCCACCCGGCTGCTGACGGTCGGCGGCTCCGTGCTCGCGCTGCTGTCCTTCGTCGTGGCCGTGGGCGGGACCTCGTCGCCGTCCTACGACGTCGGGTACGCCACCCCGGTGGTCTACGACCAGGCCGTCGGCGAGTACCCGCTCGTGTCGCGGTACGGGCCGGTCACCGACGTGCTGCCCTACGCGGCGGACGGCACGCCGCTGGAGGACGTGCTGCTCTACGACCAGGACGGGCGGCCGTTGCAGGTCGGCCTGCAGGAGTGGTGGGCCGACGGGTGCAGCCGGGTGCTGCGGCAGCCGCTGGCGGCCGACGGCGTCCCCGTGCCGCACGCGTTCCCGCAGACCTACGTGCTGGACCCGGCCGGTGGCGGCTTCGCCGACCCGGCGCTGTGCGACGCGGCGGCCGGCCGGCCCGAGGTGTCCCTACCAATCTTCCCGGCCACCGCAGCCCCGGCCACCGCAACCCCGACGGCCGCAGCTCCGGCCGCCCCGGCCGCCCCGACCGGGGCGGCCGGAGACTGACCCGGTCGTCGTCCGCCCGCACCGCGCGTCCCCACCCCCGGGGCGCGCGGTGCGGGCGCGCGGGGAGGGTGGGACCCGGGGGGTGGGAACACGGGTGCGAGGTCTGCCGTTAGGGTGGGCAGGAAAGTTGAGCGGACCCGGCGCATGGCTCAGGTGAGCGCGCGGTGGTCCCTCGACTCCTCGACCAGCACCACCCACTCGCAACCACAGGAGAGGCCTTCCATGGCACGAGCAGTCGGAATCGACCTCGGCACCACGAACTCGGTCGTCGCGGTCCTCGAGGGCGGCGAGCCCACCGTCATCGCGAACTCCGAGGGTGCGCGCACCACCCCCTCGGTCGTCGCCTTCGCCCGCAACGGCGAGGTCCTCGTCGGCCAGTCGGCGAAGAACCAGGCGGTCACCAACGTCGACCGCACGATCCGCAGCGTCAAGCGCGAGATCGGCACCACCTGGAAGACCGGCGACATCGACGGCAAGCAGTACACCCCGCAGGAGATCAGCGCGCGGATCCTCCAGAAGCTCAAGCGGGACGCCGAGACCTACCTGGGCGAGCCGGTCACCGAGGCCGTCATCACCGTCCCGGCCTACTTCGAGGACGCCCAGCGCCAGGCCACCAAGGAGGCCGGTGAGATCGCCGGCCTGAACGTGCTGCGCGTCGTCAACGAGCCCACCGCGGCCGCGCTGGCCTACGGCCTGGACAAGGGCGAGACCGAGCAGACCATCCTGGTCTTCGACCTCGGCGGTGGCACGTTCGACGTCTCCCTGCTCGAGATCGGTGACGGCGTCATCGAGGTCAAGTCCACCGCCGGTGACAACAAGCTCGGCGGCGACGACTGGGACGAGCGGGTCGTCAAGCACCTGGTGCAGACGTTCAACGTCTCCAGCGGTGTCGACCTGTCCAAGGACAAGCTGGCCATGCAGCGCCTCCGCGAGGCCGCCGAGAAGGCCAAGATCGAGCTGTCCGGCGCGCAGTCGACCAACGTCAACCTGCCCTACATCACCGCCGGGGCCGACGGCCCGATGCACCTGGACGTCACCATCACCCGCGCGGAGTTCCAGCGGCTGACCCAGGACCTGCTGGACCGCACCAAGGCGCCGTTCAACCAGGCGATCCGGGATGCCGGCGTCAAGGTCGGCGACATCGACCACGTCGTCCTCGTCGGTGGCTCGACCCGCATGCCGGCCGTGTCCGACCTGGTCCGCGAGCTCACCGGGGGCAAGGAGCCCAACAAGGGCGTCAACCCCGACGAGGTCGTCGCCGTGGGTGCCGCGCTGCAGGCCGGTGTCCTCCGCGGTGAGGTCAAGGACGTCCTGCTCCTCGACGTCACCCCGCTGTCCCTGGGCATCGAGACCAAGGGCGGGATCATGACCAAGCTCATCGAGCGCAACACCACGATCCCGACCAAGCGCTCGGAGATCTTCACGACGGCCGACGACAACCAGCCCTCCGTGCAGATCCAGGTCTTCCAGGGCGAGCGCGAGATGGCCTCCTACAACAAGAAGCTCGGCATGTTCGAGCTGACCGGTCTGCCCCCGGCGCCCCGCGGCGTCCCGCAGATCGAGGTGGCCTTCGACATCGACGCCAACGGCATCGTGCACGTCCACGCCAAGGACCTGGGCACGGGCAAGGAGCAGTCGATGACGATCACCGGCGGCTCGGCACTGCCCAAGGACGACATCGCCCGCATGATGGCCGACGCCGAGGCGCACGCCGAGGAGGACAAGAACCGTCGCGACGAGGCCGAGACCCGCAACCTCGCCGAGTCGCTGCAGTACCAGACGGAGAAGTTCCTCGCGGAGAACGGCGACAAGATCCCCGAGGAGAAGAAGAACGAGCTGGGCGAGGCCCTCGGCGAGCTGCGCGGGGCCCTCGGTGGCTCCGACATCGCCGCCATCAAGGCCGCCCAGGAGAAGGTCGCCCGGGTCTCGCAGGAGGTCGGCGGTGCGCTCTACGCGCAGGCGCAGGCCGACGGCGCGTCCGGCCCCGCGGGTGAGGCCGGCTTCGGCGGTGCCACCGGCGCCACCGCGACCGACGCCACCGGCTCCGACGACGACGTCGTCGACGCCGAGATCGTGGACGACGAGACCGACAAGCGCTGACCCCAGCGGTCCGCCCGCCACCACCGGCCCGTTGCCCCGGGCCGGTGGTGGCGGGGGAGACCAGCAGCCAGCAGGACGGGGTGCCGCCGTCCGGGACGACGGCGGCACCACGACCCGACCAGCGGCGTGGCCCCCGTGCCGGCCGGCGGCTCCGCGGTCGGCATGCAGTGACCGGTGCGGCGCCCGACCAGGGAGAACACATGAGCGAGCACGAGCACGAGCACGAGATCGACATGAGCGGCTTCGACGAGGCGCTGGCCCAGACCGGTGCGCAGCCGGCCCCCGCCGGGGCCGACGACGCCACGCGTCAGCTGGCCGAGCGCACCGAGGACCTGCAGCGGGTCACCGCCGAGTACGCGAACTACCGGCGGCGGGTCGAGCGCGACCGCACCGTGGTCGTCGACCAGGCCGCCGAGCGCTTCGCCGCGCAGCTGTTCCCGGTCGTCGACGACATCGAGCGGGCCCGCGACCACGGCGATCTGACCGGTGCCTTCAAGGTGGTCGCCGACCGCGTGCTGGGGCTGCTGGACGGGCTCGGCGTGGTCACCTTCGGGGTGCCCGGCGACCCGTTCGACCCCGCACTGCACGAGGCGGTGCTCAGCGACACCTCCCCGGAGGTGGGCGTGCCGACCGCCACCACGGTGCTCCGCCCGGGCTTCCGGCGCGGCGACCGCGTGCTCCGGACGGCGATGGTCGGGGTGACCGACCCGGAGACCCCGGCCGCGGCCCCGGTGGCCGAGCAGCCCGGCGCCGTCGTCGAGGGCGAGACCGACCAGCCGGCCCCGGGCCCGGCCGCCGGCTGAGCACGACCACCCGGTGGACCCGGCCCCCGCACCCCGGGGGTCGGGTCCACCCGCCAGCACAGCAGAGAGGAGGCGCCCGATGAGCAGCACCCGGGACTTCATCGAGAAGGACTACTACGCGGCCCTGGGCGTCGCCAAGGACGCCGACGCCGCGACCATCAAGAAGGCCTACCGGCAGCTGGCCCGCGAGCTCCACCCGGACAAGAACCCGGGCAACGCCGCGGCCGAGACCCGCTTCAAGGAGGTCTCCGAGGCCTACGACGTGCTCTCCGACCCCAAGCGCCGATCGGAGTACGACGAGGCCCGCCGGCTGTTCGGCTCCGGTGGGTTCCGGCCCGGCGCGGGTGCGCCCGGCGGCTTCCCCGGCGGGTTCCCCGGCGGCGGCGCGGGCGGTGGTCAGGCCTTCGACCTCGGCGACATCTTCGGCGGCGCCGGGGCGCCGGGCGCCGGTGGCCGCGCCGGGGGTCTGGGTGACCTCTTCGGCGGCCTGTTCACCGGCGGTGCCGGGGCGCCCGGTGGCGCCGGCCCGACCCGCGGCCGCACCGCGGGCACCGGCCCGGCCCGCGGGCAGGACGTCGAGACCGAGGCGACCCTGGCCTTCGACGAGGCCGTCCTGGGCGTCACCGTGCCGCTGCGCATGCAGAGCCCGGGCACCTGCGGCACCTGCTCCGGCAACGGCGCGCGCCCGGGCACCAGCCCGCGCACCTGCCCGGTCTGCAACGGCGCCGGCGTCACCAGCCGCAGCCAGGGCGCGTTCGCCTTCTCCGAGCCCTGCAAGGAGTGCCGCGGCACCGGCTCGGTGGTCGACGACCCGTGCCCGGAGTGCAAGGGCAGCGGCGTCACCAACCAGACCCGCACGATCACCGTCCGCATCCCGGCCGGCGTCAAGGACGGGCAGCGCATCCGGCTGGCCGGCAAGGGCGCCCCGGGCCGGCGCGGCGGACCGGCCGGCGACCTCTTCGTCGTCGTCCACGTCACCGGCTCGGAGCTGTTCGGCCGCAACGGCGACGACCTCACCCTCACCGTGCCGGTCTCCTTCGCCGAGGCCGCGCTCGGGACGACGCTGACCGTGCCCACCCTCGACGGCTCGGTCTCGCTCAAGGTGCCGCCGGGCACCGCCAGCGGCCGCACCTTCCGGGTCCGCGGTCGAGGGGTGGCCGGCAAGACCGCCGTCGGCGACCTGCTGGTCACCGTGGAGGTCGCCGTCCCGGCGCGGCTGACCCCCGGCGCCCGGGAGGCGATCGAGAAGCTCGCCGCGGAGCTGCCCGACGACCCGCGGCCGGAGATCACCGGCATGCTGCGGAACGGGGGTGCCCGGTGACCCTGCCCGACGCGGGGCGGTCCTTCGCCGAGGACGCCCCCGTCTTCGTCATCTCGGTGGCCGCCGAGCTGGCCGGGATGCACGCCCAGACGCTGCGGCAGTACGACCGGCTGGGCCTGGTCCGGCCGGGGCGCACCGCCGGTGGTGGACGCCGCTACAGCCCGCGGGACGTCGCGCTGCTGCGCGAGGTGCAGCGGCTGAGCCAGGAGGACGGCGTCAACCTGGCCGGCATCAAGCGGATCATCGAGCTGGAGTCCAGGGTCGAGGCGCTGCAGGCCCGGGTGACCGAGCTGCTCGACGAGCTGGAGGTCGCCGAGACCGGCCGGATCGCCGCAGAGGCCGCCGTCTCGGCCGCCTACCGGCGTGACCTGGTGCCCCGGACGTCCAGCTCGGCGCTGGTCGTGTGGCGGCCGGGGGGTCATCCGTGACCGGTTGCGGGAACGCGGGGTCCGCCTCGAACGTGGAAACAGCGTGACCGTCGACAGCGCAGCCCACACCGCCGCGGAGGGCGCCTCCGGCGAGGTGCTCCCGACCGGGGACGGCCGGGAGGCCTTCGTCGCCCTCGAGCGCGAGATCGCGCTGCTGCTGCGCCGCGGGCGGGCGATCCAGGCCCGGCTCGCCGGGCAGCTGCACCACGAGCTGGACGGCGCCGCGTACGGTCTGCTGGTCCTCCTCGACGACGCAGGCCCGTTGCGCGCCAGCGACGTGGTCGCCCGACTGGGGTTGGACAAGAGCACGGTCAGCCGGCAGGTGGCCTCGCTGGTCGACCTCGGGCTGGTCGACCGGGCCGCCGACCCCGACGACGGCCGGGCGCAGGTGCTGTCGACCTCGAAGGAGGGGCACACCCGGCTCAGTGAGCTGCGCGACGTCCGTCGTGCCCGCTGGGAGGCCGACCTCTCCGGCTGGGAGACCACCGACGTCGCCACGCTCGCCCAGCTGCTCGGCCGGCTCAACCGCCTCGGCGAGGCCCGCGAGGCGGAGCTGAAGGACCTCCCCGCCCCCCGCCCTCCGCACCGCTCGGGGATGACCGGCTGAGGCCCCGTCCAGGGGCTCGTCCCGAGCGTGCGAGGGATGCGGAGGACGGGCTCCTCAGGGCATCCGCTCGTAGGCGGGCACGGTGAGGAAGTCGGCGTACTCGTCGGCCAGCGCCAGCTGGGTGAACAGCTCCCGGGCCTCGTCCCACCGCCCCGCGGTGAACGCCCCGCCCTTCGCCGTGGCCAGGGCCGCCATCTCCTCCTCGACCACCCGCTGCACCAGCTCGGCGGTGACCCGCTGCCCGTCGGCCAGCGTGACGCCGGTGTGCAGCCACTGCCAGACCTGGCTGCGGCTGATCTCGGCGGTGGCGGCGTCCTCCATCAGGCCGTTGATCCCGGCCGCGCCGGAGCCGCGCAGCCACGACTCGACGTACTGGATGCCGACGCTGACGTTGGCCCGCAGCCCCGCCTCGGTGGCCTGCCCGGGCGTCGCCCGCACGTCCAGCAGCTGCGCGGCGGTCACCGCGACGTCCTCCCGCAGCCGGTCGAGCTGGTTCGGGCGCTCGCCCAGCACCCGGTCGAAGACCGCCATGGCGGTGGCGACCATGCCGGGGTGGGCGACCCAGGAGCCGTCGAAGCCGTCCTCGGCCTCGCGGGTCTTGTCCTCGGTGATCTTGCCGTAGGCGAACTCGTTGCGGGCGGGGTCCTTGCTGGGGATGAACGCCGACATCCCGCCCATCGCGTGCGCGCCCCGCCGGTGGCAGGTGCGCACCAGCAGCTCGGTGTAGGCGCGCATGAACGGCACGGTCATCGAGATCGAGTTGCGGTCGGGCAGGGTGAAGTCCGCGCCCCGGGTGCGGAAGGTCTTGATCACGCTGAACAGGTAGTCCCAGCGGCCGGCGTTGAGCCCGGCGGAGTGCTCGCGCAGCTCGTAGAGGATCTCCTCCATCTCGAACGCGGCCGGGTAGGTCTCGATCAGGCAGGTGGCCCGGATGGTGCCGCGCGGGATGCCCAGGTGGTCCTGGGCCAGCACGAAGGCGTCGTTCCACAGCCGCGCCTCGAGGTGGCTCTCCATCTTCGGCAGGTAGAAGTACGGCCCGTGCCCGCGGTCGACCTGCTCCTGCCCGCACGCGGCGAGGTAGAGCGCGAAGTCGACCAGGCTGCCGGAGGTCGGTGCGCCGTCCACGGTCAGGTGCTTCTCCGGCAGGTGCCAGCCGCGCGGCCGCACGATGATCGTGGGCAGCTCGTCGTCCGGCCGCAGCTCGTACCGCTTGCCGGCCGGTGAGGTGAAGTCGATGGTGCGGTCGATCGCGTCCCGCAGGTTCAGCGGACCGTTGACGACGTTCTCCCACAGCGGGGAGTTGGCGTCCTCCTGGTCGGCCAGCCAGCACCGGGCGCCGGAGTTCAGCGCGTTGACCGTCATCTTGCGGTCGGTCGGGCCGGTCATCTCCACCCGGCGGTCGACCAGGCCCGGCGCGGGCGGCGCGACCCGCCAGGAGTCGTCGGCGCGGATCGCGGCGGTCTCGGGCAGGAAGTCCAGCGTGCCACCGGCGGCCAGCGCCGCTACCCGGTCCCGTCGGGCGCGCAGCCGCTCCTGACGGCGGCCCTCGAGCTCGCGGTGCAGCAGGGCGACCAGGTCCAGCGCCCGGGGGGTGAGCACCTCGTCGAACCGCGGCCCCATCGGGCCGGTGACCTCCACGCCGTCGACCGTGCTCATGGTGCTCCCCGGTTCCTGGCGCCGGCCGGCGCCGACGGCTGTGCTGCGGAACGTAGCGGGTCCACGCGACCGGGGCCACGCGCCCGGGGCCAGGCGCTCGGGGCCAGGCGCAGGGAACCACGGTCGCGCCGCCGGGGCGCGACTCACCCACCCGGGTTGTTGCATGGAACAACAATCAGGGCCACGATGGTTGCTGTCTACATGTACCGAGCCGACGTGGCCGGTGCCGGCGGAACGGAGGACGGCGTCGTGCACCTGCCCCGGGACACCGCCGGTGAGCTCGGTGCCGGCCGGCCGGCCTGCCCGGCCGAGCACCCCGGCCACCAGGTCGCCGCCGACCTGCCCTCCTACGGCCGGGCGCTCCTGGTGCCGCTGGAGCAGGGCGCGTCCCAGCGGTGCGGTGTGCTGGCCTCCGTCGTGGGCATCGACGTGTCGGTGACCGGCGGGGCAGGTAGCGGCCCCCGACCGCGCCGCCCACCAGCGGCCCTCCCGCCCGGCCGGCTGACCCCTGGCGCCCGCAGCGGCGGGCCGATTGACCCCTGGCGCCCGCCCCTGCGGGCCGATTGACCCTGGCGCCCGCCCCGGCGGGCCGCCGCCCCCCGCACCACCGGAACCACCCCAGGAGAGACGCAGATGAGCACCCCCGCACCCGTCCGGCCCGTGGCCGGCCCTGCTGCCGCACCCGCGGCCGGCCCTGCTGCCGCACCCGCGGCGGAGGCGCCGGTCCAGCAGCAGGGCCGGATGACCCACCGGCAGATCCTCAGCGCCCTGTCGGGGATGTTGCTGGCGATGTTCGTCGCCATCCTGTCCTCGACGGTCGTGTCGAACGCGCTGCCCACGATCATCACCGATCTGCGCGGCAGCCAGTCGCAGTACACCTGGGTGGTCACCGCGACCCTGCTGGCCTCCACCGCCTCCACCCCGATCTGGGGCAAGCTCGCCGACCTGTTCAGCAAGAAGCTGCTGCTGCAGATCGCGATCGTCGTCTTCATCGTCGGCTCGATGCTGGCCGGGCTCTCCCAGTCGGTGCCGACCCTCATCGGCTGGCGCGCGCTGCAGGGCCTGGGCCTGGGTGGCCTGACCGCGCTGGTGCAGATCGCGATGGCCGCGATGATCAGCCCGCGCGAGCGCGGGCGGTACTCCGGGCTCCTCGGCGGTGTCTTCGCCATCGGCACCGTCGCCGGCCCGCTGATCGGGGGGCTGCTCGTCGACACGTCGTGGCTGGGCTGGCGCTGGTGCTTCTACGTCGGCGTGCCCTTCGCCGCCGTCGCGCTCGTGCTGCTGCAGCGCACCCTGCACCTGCCGGTGGTCAAGCGCGCGGTGTCGATCGACTACCTCGGCGCGGCCTTCCTCAGCGCCGGCGTCTCGGCCCTGCTGATCTGGGTCAGCCTGGCCGGTCACCAGTTCGACTGGGCCTCGCCGGAGACCGTGCTGTTCGTCGGCGGCGGGGTGCTGGCCATCGCGGCCTTCGTCGTCACCGAGCTGCGGACGGCGGAGCCGATCGTCCCGCTGCGGCTGTTCCGCGACCGGACGACGACCCTGGCGATCGTGGCCAGCACGGTCATCGGTGTGGCGCTGTTCGGGTCCACCGTGTTCCTCGGCCAGTACCTGCAGATCTCCCGCGGCTACTCGCCGACCGCGGCCGGGCTGCTGACCCTGCCGATGATCGGCGGGCTGGTGGTCTCCTCGACCGTCTCGGGCATCCTGATCTCCCGCTACGGCCGCTGGAAGGCATTCCTGGTCGTCGGCTCGGCGCTGGTCGCCCTCGGGTTCGGGCTGCTGGCGACCATCGACCACACCACCGACATGCTGCTGCTCGGGGGCTTCCTGGCCGTCCTGGGCACCGGGATCGGCCTGACCAACCAGAACCTGGTGCTGGCGGTGCAGAACACCGTCGCGGCCAGCGACCTGGGTGCGGCCAGCTCCGCGGTGGCCTTCTTCCGCAGCCTGGGCGGCACCATCGGCGTCTCGGTCCTCGGCGCGGTGCTCAGCGCCCGGGTCGGCACGCTCATCCAGGGCGGTCTGGCCGACGTGCCCGGGGCCGCTGCCTCGGCGGGCTCGGGCGACGTCGGGCTGGCCAGCCTGCCCGATGCCCCGGCCCCGGTGCAGGAGCTGATCCGGGCCTCCTACGGCGACGCGACCGGCCGGATCTTCCTGGTCGCCGCGGTGCTGTCGTTGGTCACCGTCGTGGCGATCGCGTTCATCCGGGAGGTCGCGCTGCGCACCGAGAGCGGCGACGAGCGGATGCAGGCCGACGCGGGCGGCAGCACCGCGGCCGTCGACGCCGAGCTGGCCGGCACCGGCACGACGTCCCGCGCCTGACGACGAAGGCCCGTCTCCCCGGTGGGGAGGCGGGCCTTCGTCGTCACGGGACCCTCCTGCAGGGCAGGAGGGTCCTCCCTGTTCAGGCGAGTGCGGCGTCCAGGGTGATGTCCACGCCGGTCAGGGCCTTGCTCACCGGGCAGCCGACCTTGGCGTCCTGGGCGGCCTTGGTGAAGCCGTCGGCGTCGAGGCCGGCGACCTCGCCGCGGACGGTCAGCGCGATGCCGGTCAGCCTGAAGCCGCCCTTGTCCTCGTCCGGGCCGAGGGAGACGTCGGCGGAGACCTCGAGGCTCTCGACGGTGCCGCCGGCCTCGCCGATGATCGCGGACAGCTGCATCGCGAAGCAGGCCGAGTGGGCCGCGGCGATGAGCTCCTCGGGGCTGGTGGTGCCCCCGGCCTCGTCAGCGGCGCGCTTGGGGAAGCTGACGTCGTAGGTGCCGACCTTGGAGCTGGACAGCTCGACCTGGCCGGAGCCCTCCTGGAGGGACCCGTTCCATGCGGTGCGTGCGGTGCGGGTGGGCATCGGACCTCCTCTTCTCGTGGTGACCCCGCGGCGCGGAGGTGCGCCGCGGTCGGTCACCGTGCTCGTCGGGCACAACCGTTGCGCAGTGACGGTGTTCCCGCCACCGCGCGGCCCGGACACCGACCGGGCCGCGCAGCGGCGGGAGGACCGCTGGTCCACCGGTGGCTGGGCAGACGAGTGGGGCCTGTCTCAGGCGCGGACGTCGGCGCGGGGCTGGGTGACCCGCTCGGTGACGATGCGCAGCTGGTCACGGAGCTCGGCGAACTGATCCTCGTCGAGGTCGAGGGCGTCGATCATCGCCGTGTTGACCGCGAACGCCGGCTCGTGCAGCGCCCGCCCGGCGTCGGTGAGCCGCACGGAGACCGAGCGCTCGTCGTCGGTCCGGCGGTGCCGGGTCACCAGCCCCGCCGCGGTGAGCCGCTTCAGCAGGGGGGAGAGGGTGCCGGAGTCCAGTGCCAGGCGGCTGCCCAGCTGACCGACGGTCTGCCCGTCCTCCTCCCACAGCAGCATGAGCACCAGGTACTGGGGATAGGTGATCCCGAGCTGGTCCAGCATGGGCCGGTAGCGGGCCGTGACCGCCCGCGAGGCGGCGTAGAGGGCGAAGCAGAGCTGGTCGTCGAGAGCCACGCTCGGCGACGGGGTGTCCGTCATGCCCTCCAGAGTAGGGCGGGACTGAACACGAGGCCGCCGTGTCGTTGTGAAACGTGACCAGTCGTGCGCCACAGTCTGCGGCGGAGGATCCCGGCGAGCCGCCGGCCGCGCGATCCCGGGTTGAGCGGAACACGCTCAACTCCCGCCTCGTTGGACCACCGGAACGCCCCGCACCGGCACGCCCCGCACCAGCAGGAAGGACACCCGCACCGACCATGGCGGAGAACAAGCTCACGACCCGTGCGCAGGAGGCCGTCGCCGCCGCACAGCGACTGGCGGTCGACCGTGGGCAGCCCGCGCTCGAGCCCCTGCACCTGCTGATCGCCCTGCTCGAGCAGTCCGACGGCATCGCCGGCCCGCTGCTGCAGGCCACCGGCGCCGATCCGGTCGACGTCCGCGCCAGGGCCGACGCAGCGCTGCGCCGGATGCCCAGCGTCTCCGGCTCGAACCTGGCCGCCCCGTCGCCGTCCCGCGACTTCCTCCGGGCGGTCAACGCGGCGGGGGAGCAGGCCGGCGCCCTCGGCGACGAGTACGTCTCCACCGAGCACCTGCTGGTGGGGCTGGCCTCCACCGACGGCGAGGCCGGCGCGGTGCTGACCGGCGTCGGCGCGAGCCGGGAGGCCCTGGTCGCCGCGTTCCGCTCGGTCCGGGGCAACCGCAAGGTCACCAGCGCCGACCCGGAGAACACCTACCAGGCGCTGGAGAAGTACGCCGTCGACCTCATCGAGCGCGCCCGCGAGGGCCGGCTGGACCCGGTGATCGGCCGGGACACCGAGATCCGCCGGGTGGTGCAGGTGCTCTCCCGGCGCACGAAGAACAACCCGGTGCTGATCGGCGAGCCCGGCGTCGGCAAGACCGCGATCGTCGAGGGCCTGGCCCAGCGGATGGTGGCCGGCGACGTCCCGGAGAGCCTCAGGGGCAAGCGGCTGATGGCGCTGGACCTGGGCGCCATGGTCGCCGGGGCGAAGTTCCGCGGGGAGTTCGAGGAGCGGCTCAAGGCTGTCCTGCAGGAGATCACCGACGCCGCGGGCCAGATCGTCACCTTCATCGACGAGCTGCACACGATCGTGGGGGCCGGCGCGAGCGGGGACTCCGCGATGGACGCCGGCAACATGATCAAGCCGATGCTGGCCCGCGGTGAGCTGCGGATGGTGGGGGCCACGACCCTCGACGAGTTCCGTCAGCACATCGAGAAGGACGCCGCCCTGGAGCGCCGCTTCCAGCAGGTGTTCGTCGGTGAGCCCTCGGTCGAGGACACCATCGGCATCCTGCGCGGGCTCAAGGAGCGCTACGAGGTGCACCACGGTGTGCGGATCACCGACGGTGCGATCGTCGCGGCCGCCACGCTGTCCGACCGCTACGTGACCGCCCGGTTCCTGCCGGACAAGGCGATCGACTGCGTCGACGAGGCCGCCAGCCGGCTGCGGATGGAGATCGACAGCCGCCCGGTCGAGGTCGACGAGGTCGAGCGGGTCGTGCGCCGGCTGGAGATCGAGGAGATGGCGCTGGCCAAGGAGGACGACCCCGCCTCGCTGGCCCGGCTGGCCGCGCTGCGCGAGGAGCTGGCCGACCGCCGGGAGGTGCTCGGTGAGCTGACCGCGCGCTGGCAGCTGGACAAGACGGCCATCGACCGGATCCAGCGCACCAAGGAGGAGCTGGAGGCGGTCCGCACCGACGCCGAGCGGGCCGAGCGGGACGGCGACCTGGCCCGGGCCGCCGAGCTGCGCTACGGCCGCCTGCCGGCGCTGGAGAAGGAGCTGCGCGCCGCCGAGGCCTCGGTGGCGGCCAGCGACTCCATGCTCACGGAGGAGGTCGGCGCCGACGACATCGCCGAGGTCGTCCAGGCCTGGACCGGGATCCCGGCCGGCCGGCTGCTGGAGGGCGAGACGCAGAAGCTGCTGCGGATGGAGGACGAGCTGGCGAAGCGGGTCGTCGGGCAGCCCGACGCCGTCCGTGCCGTGGCCGACGCCGTCCGCCGGGCGCGCTCCGGCGTGGCCGACCCCGACCGGCCCACCGGGTCCTTCCTGTTCCTCGGCCCCACCGGGGTGGGGAAGACCGAGCTGGCCAAGGCGCTGGCGGAGTTCCTCTTCGACGACGAGCGCGCCATGGTGCGCATCGACATGAGCGAGTACTCCGAGAAGCACTCGGTGGCCCGGCTCGTCGGTGCCCCGCCCGGCTACGTCGGCTACGAGGCCGGCGGCCAGCTGACCGAGTCGGTGCGGCGCCGGCCGTACACGGTGGTGCTGCTCGACGAGGTGGAGAAGGCCCACCCCGACGTGTTCGACGTGCTGCTGCAGGTGCTCGACGACGGCCGGCTCACCGACGGGCAGGGCCGCACGGTCGACTTCCGCAGCACGATCCTGGTGCTCACGTCCAACCTCGGGTCGCAGGTCATCGCCGACCAGTCGATCCCGGCGGTGGCGAAGCGGCGGGCGGTGGACGACGTCGTCCGCGGGCACTTCAAGCCCGAGTTCCTCAACCGGCTGGACGACGTCGTCACCTTCCGCGCCCTGGGGGCCGACGAGCTGGCCGGCATCGTCGACATCCAGATCGGCGTGCTGGCGCGCCGGCTGGCCGCCCGCCGGCTGATCCTCGAGGTGAGCGGGGCGGCGCGGGAGTGGCTGGCGCTCAACGGCCTGGACCCGGTCTACGGCGCCCGGCCGCTGCGCCGGCTGGTGCAGTCGGCGATCGGTGACCAGCTGGCCCGTGCCCTGCTGTCCGGGGAGGTGCGGGACGGCGACCGGGTGCTGGTCGACCGGCCGGACGACGTCACCGCCGGCGACGGGCTCAGCGTCACCCGCGGCTGACCCGTCCGGGGACGGCGAGGGCCCGCCGACCGCGGCTGCGGTCGACGGGCCCTCGGGGTAGCTGGGGTCAGTCGGTCAGGGTGTCCTGGATGCACTGCTGGTACTGCGCCTGGTCACCCGTGCGGTCGAGGTCGGTGATGCAGTCCTCGGCGTTGGTGGCGAACCAGATCGCGGCGGCCAGGAAGATGGCCCCGAGGACCAGCCCGATGATCCCGGTGATCAGGCCGGCGAGCGCCATGCCCTTGTTGTCGGCCCGCCGGGCCTTGACCCGGCGCAGGCCGAGGACCCCCAGGACGATCGCCAGCAGGCCCAGCAGGATGCCCGGGATCGCGCCCACGAACGCACCCAGGATGGCCAGGATGCCGATCACCAGGGCGGCGATCCCGAGCCCGTTGGACTTCGCCGGAGCGCCCTGGTCGTAGCCGGCCGGTGCGCCCGGGTACCCCTGCTGCTGCGGGTAGCCCTGCTGCGGGTAGCCCTGCTGGGGATAGCCCTGCTGGGGGTAGCCCTGCTGCGGGTAGGCCGGCGGCTGCCCCGGGGCGGGGAACTGCTGGGTGTAGGGCTGCTGCTGGGGCTGGGCGTCCCAGGGCTGGCCGGAGCCCGCGGGCTGGCCGTAGCTGGACGAGCCGCCGGCGTGCGGGCTCGACGGCTCGTCGTCGGGGCGGGGGTACTCCGGCTGCTGACCTGGGGGCGTCGTCACCAGACGGAGCGTAGGGCCTGGACGCACAGCGAGCCCACTGCCACGCACCCGATCGAGGTCACGGTGCGATCACCTGCAGCTCGAACAGCGAGTAGCCGTAGGCCGTGCCGCGGGCGGTGCCCTGGATGCGCACGTACCGCCCGGAGCCGCGGACGGCGACGCTGTCGTCGTTGCCGTTGCCGTCGGTCACCGTGGCCAGCGTCGTCCAGGTGGTGCCGTCGGCCGAGGTCTGCACCCGGTAGCCGCGGGCGTAGGCCGCCTCCCAGACCAGGCCGACCCGGCTGAACGACCGCACCGAGCCCAGGTCCACCTGGACCCACTGGTCGTCGGACCACGCGCTGGCCCAGCGGGTGGCGAGGTCGCCGTCGGTGGCCTGCCCGGCGCGGAAGTCGCCGTTGTACGGGTCGTAGGACGACGCCGTGGCCGGCCGGCCCGCGGCGATGTTCGTGCCGGTCACCGCCGCCGGGACGACCCGGATCGACCGCGTCTCCACGCCCACGTTCCCGTGCCCGTCCCGGGCGAAGACGTAGACCTTGTGCACGCCCAGGGCCAGCGGGGCCTGCACGGTGAAGGAGCTGCCCGAGCGGGTGGCCGTGGCGGGGGTCAGCGCCCCCGAGCCGTCCACGGGCCTGCTGTTCAGCTGCACCGCGTAGCTGAGCGCGTCGCCGTCGGGGTCGCTGACGGTGGTGTCGATGCGGAAGGTGGAGCCGGCGACCACCGCGGTGGAGCCGGGCACCGTCATCGCGGTGAACACCGGCGGGGTGTTGCGCCCCTGGGCGGCCGGCCCGCCGTAGGCCGCGGCGACCGCGTACCAGGCCAGCCGGCGCTCCCCGCCGGGGATCAGGTTGAACCAGATGCCGCCGAAGTCGGCCTCGGTGCCGTAGTTGAACAGCGTGGCGCCCAGGGCGACGCCCGCGTGCTCCTGCACGCAGCGCCAGGCGGTTGTGTAGCCGGCCGCGTTGTCCCGGTCGGTGCCCTGGTCGGGGATGCCGTTGACGTCGGGGCGGGCCTCCCAGTCGCCGGTCGGGCCGCCCTCGGTGATCAGGTACGGCTTGTCGTACCCGCCGGCCACCCATGCCTGCTCGGTGCCGCAGACGCCGCCGTAGGTGTTCAGCCCGTAGAGGTCCAGGGCGGGGGTGTTGCGCTGCAGGTAGTCCCAGGCGCCGGTCCAGGCGTCGGTGTTGGTGACCGGGTGGTCCGGGTCGATCGAGTGGATGCGCACCGCGGCGTCGTTGACGAAGGCGGCGTAGGCGTTGCGCTGGGCCTCCAGCTGCGTACCGCTCCAGCACTGCGCCATGCCCAGCAGCGACTCGTTGCCGACGTCCCACATGAGCACCCCGGGGTGGTCGCGGTAGGCGGTCACCCAGGTCGTGATGTCCGTGAGCGCGTCGGCCTTGTACGTGGCGTCGGTGACGTAGTCCGGGCAGCCGCCCGAGCCGGGACCGCCCCCGGGGGCGAGCCAGAAGCCGGCGACCACGCGCATCTCCGCGGCGGCCGCAGCGTCCAGCAGCGTCTTCGACCCGGCATCGGTGCCCCAGGTGCGGATCGTGTTGACCCCGAGGTCGGTCAGGTCCGCGGCGCGGGCGGCGAACTCGGTGACCGGCGGCCCCCAGGTCACGCCCTTGACCGTCCAGGGGCGGCCGTCGACCAGCAGGCACCAGTCCGGCTTGCTCCCGGCCACCCGGACGGCGCCGTCGGCCGGCCCGCCGGCGCAGGTCGCCGTGGTGGGCGTCCCGCTGCCGGGCACGGCGGCGAAGGCGTTCACCTCCCACAGCGAGTAGCCCCAGCCGGTACCGCGGCCCAGCATCGCCAGCCGCAGGAACCGGCCGGTGGCGTGCACGTCGAGGCGTTCGGTGCCGCCGGTGCCGGTGCGGACGCCGCCCACGGTGGTCCAGGTGGTGCCGTCGTCGGAGACCTGGACGTCGTAGGACCGTCCGTAGGCGGCCTCCCAGACCAGCTCGAGCCCGCACAGCTCGGTGCGCGCGCCCAGGTCGACCTGCCACCACTGGGGGTCGGTCGCGGCGCTGGACCAGCGGGTGCCCGGGTCGCCGTCCGCCGCCGCGGCGGCCGGGGTGCCGGCGCCCTGCACCGACGAGGCGGTGGCCACCGTGCCGTCGACCACGTCGCGCGTGCCGCAGGCCGGTGCGGCCGGTGCGCCGGCGGCCGCGGTCCCGAGCACCTGGAACTCCCACAGCGAGTAGCCGTAGCCGGTCGCCCGGACCACGCCGGCCAGCCGGACGTACCGGCCGGTGCCGGACACGTCCAGCCGCTGGGTGCCGCCCGTGCCGTCGGTCACCCGGGCGACGGTGGTCCAGGTGGTGGCGTCCTCGGACACCTGGACGTCGAAGGCCCGGCCGTACGCCGCTTCCCACTCCAGGAGGACCTGCGTGACCGCGGAGCTGCGGCCCAGGTCGACCTGGATCCACTCGGTGTCGGTGCGGGCCGAGGCCCACCGGGTCGTGGGATCACCGTCGACGGCGGCCCGGGCAGGCGTGACCGCGGGGTTCTCCGCCGAGGACGCCGTCACCGGCCGGTCCTGGGAGAGCGGCAGCGCGGCCGCGGCGGCAGGCGCAGGGGTGTGCACGGCGGCCAGCCCGGTGCCGGTCGTGGCGAGTGCACCGGTGAGCAGGAGCGCCTGCAGCGCGCGCCGGGCGCGGCGGGGAGCCGTCGCGCCGGAGACCGCGGTGGCACGGCGGAACAAGGCCTGTCGGCTCACGAGGACCTCCGGAGGAGTGCTGGGCCAGCATCGGGACGAGCGCAGGTCCGAACGGCGGACCGGGCGGTCAGGCAGCCGCGACTACACGTCGTTGCCCCGCGGCTACGCCGGGTCAGGGGAACGCTAGCCGGATGCCGCCGTGCTGACCAGCCCCAGGTGGCGGCCGGTACGGCGATGCCGCGCCGTCCACAGCCTGTGGACGGCGCCGTCCTGCTGCGCTGAGCAGGTCCTACGGTCCTCGGGTCGCGGCGCACCGGGCGCCGGGTGGCGAGGAGGACCGGCGATGGTCGAGGGTCAGGTGCGCGTCCAGGCGGCCCGCTGGGTGGTCGGGCTCGGGCGGGTGACGACGGTGCTGTTCGTCCTCGGGGCGGTCGGGGCTGCGCTGGTCGCCTGGGCGAGCTGGTCACCCGGCCCGCTCCTGCTGGCGCTCCTGCACGCCGGCCTCGCCACCGGCTGGCACGCCCTGCTGACCTCCTTCGACCGGCACGGCCGCGGCGCGTGGACCGCTCTGGTGGTGTGGTCGGTCTCGGGGGCGGCGGCCCGGCTCGGCGGGTGGCTGCTCGGCGCGGACGTGGGCGTCCTGGGCGTGGTGGGCGGCCTGCTCGACGCGGTCCTGCTCGGGTTGCTGCTGCACGCCGACAGCCGCGAGTGGGTGGCCCGGCCGGTGGCGCGGCGCACGGCCGAGCCGGTGGCGTGAGCTGGCCGGGAGCGACCTGGATGCCCGATGATCACCGGCGTCCGCCCGCGCCGGCCACCGAGGAGCTCCCATGACGCCAGCACCGCCGGACCCGCTGCAGGGCGGGTCCGGCCAGCAGCCGCCCTCCGGGCAGCACCCGTACGGGCAGCAGGCGCCCCAGGGCCAGTCGCACCACGGCCAGCCCGCCTACGGGCAGCAGCCCCCGTACGGGCAAGCCCCCTGCGGTCAGCAGGGCTGGGGCTACCCGGCGGCCCCCGGGCAGCAGCGGAGCCAGCTGCCGCCGACGCCCGCCCGACCACGGAGCAGGCCGGCATCGGGGCCTTCGTGCTCAACGTCCTGGCCGGCCTGGTCTCGTCCCTGCTGACGCTCGCCAACTGGGACGAGGTCATCGACGAGGCCGCGGCCCGGCAGAACGTGGACCCCGGGTCGGTCCGGGGGCTCGCGGAGACCGGCGCCGTCATCGGTGCGGTGATCGGTGCGCTGTTCCTCGCCGGCCACCTCGTGGTGCTGTGGTTCGCCTGGACGCGCCGGAACTGGGCGCGCACCACCAGCTGGGTGCTCGCCGGGCCGAGCCTGCTGTCCGGGGTGATCGGTCTGGCCATCGGCGGCGCCACGGGCGCTCCCGGCAGGGGCGTCCTCAGCGTGCTCGCGCTGCTGCTGCAGGCCGCCGGGGTCGTGCTCCTGGCGCTCCGGCCGTCCAGCGCCCGGTACCGGGCGGAGGGGCAGCGCCGCGCCCGCTGGTGACCCGCCTCAGACCGGGCCGCGTGCGCCTCTCGGTGCCCACGCGGCCGTGGTCGGGGCGAGCAGGCTGGTGACCGCCGCGACGCACAGCACCAGGACCAGCAGGGAGGTGGGGGCGAGCCCGGCGACCACGGCGCCGACCAGCGTGACGACGCCCAGCCCGATCGCGACGGCCAGCCCGGTCAGCCGGGCCCAGCCGCGCCGCCGCGCGAGCCCCCAGGCGGCGACGGTGCCGAGCCCGCCGAACGTGAACCCCTGCACCAGGGTCACCTGCACCGCCTGCACGGCGGCGGAGCGCGGGGAGCCCGGCTGCGCGTCGGCGAAGAGGTCGACGACCGTGTCGAAGGCCAGTGCGGTGAACAGCGCGTTGAGCAGCAGCAGCACCCCGAGCAGGGCCAGCACGCCGACGGAGACCTTGGCCGAGGCGGGCATGCCCGGCCTGCCCGGCACGGGACCGGCCGGCGGGGACGACGACGGCGGAGCGCTCACCGGCCCAGGGTGGCACGCCGGTGCGGCGGCACGGGCGGCTGCCGCGCCGGGATGCGATGCTCGACGGCCAGCACCCGATCACCACCGCGGCGTCGTCCCTCCCACGAGCAGGAGAGCAGCGTGAAGGCCCCCCGGCTGATCCGAGCCACCCCCGCGTCCCGCGTCGCGGGCGTGGCCGCCGTCCCGGTCCTGCTGGCCGGGCTGGCCGCGTGCACCGGCTCCGGCGACACCGCGGCCGGAGCTGCTGCGGCCGGCACCACCGGTGCGGCCCCGACGGTCAGCACCGCCGCACCCGGCGGGCCGGTGGGGCCGGGGTGCTCGATGCTCCCCGCCGACGGCCCCGGCAGCCCTGCCGAGCTGGCGACGACGCCGGTCGCGGGCGCGGTGGGCACCAACCCGCAACTGAGCACGCTCACCTCGGCCGTGCTCACCGCCAACCTGGTCGACGCGGTCAACAGCCGGCAGGACATCACCGTGCTGGCCCCCTCGAACGCCGCCTTCGACGCCCTGGGCGGGGACGCGCTGCCGGCGCTGCTGGCCGACGTGCCGCGGCTGACCACCGTGCTGACCCACCACGTGATCGCCGGGCGGCTGAGCCCCGACCAGCTGCCGGGGCAGCACCGCACGCTCAACGGCGACACCGTCACCGTCGCCGGCCCCGCCGACGCCCCGACCGTCACCGTCGAGCAGACCCTGGCCGGGGTCGCGCCGGCCGCGCTGGTGTGCGGCGGCGTGACCACCGCCAACGCCACGGTCTACGTCATCGACCAGGTCCTCACCCCCGCCGGCTGACCCCATCGGGGGCCGGGGCGCCGACAGCGCGCGCTCAGTAGGGTCGGGGCATGGAAGCCCACGCCCCGGCCCACCCCGACCGCGACCGGCTGCTCGAGCTCATCGTCGAGCTGGCCGTGGTGCACGGGAAGGTCACGCTGTCCTCCGGGCAGGAGGCCGACTGGTACATCGACCTGCGCCGGGTGACGTTGCACCACGAGGCGGCCCCGCTGGTCGGCCGGGTGATGCGCCAGCTCACCGGCGATCTGCGCTACGACGTGGTCGGCGGGCTCACCCTGGGCGCGGACCCGGTGGCCACCTCGATGCTGCACGCCGCCGCCGACGGCCAGGGGTTCCTCGACGCGTGCGTGGTGCGCAAGGAGACCAAGGCGCACGGCATGCAGCGCCGGATCGAGGGCCCGGACGTCTCCGGCCGCGCCGCGCTGGTGGTGGAGGACGTGTCCACGACCGGCAGCAGCCCGCTGACCGCCGCGGCGGCGCTGCAGGAGGCCGGCGCCGAGGTGGTCGCGGTCGCCGTCATCGTCGACCGGGGCGCCCGCGCCGCGGTCGAGGCCGCCGGCCTGGAGTACCGCGCCGCCTTCGAGCTCGCCGACCTCGGCCTCGGCTAGTCCCGGCGGCCCGCCGGAGGTCACCGACCCCCGATCGCCCCGCGTGGCGCCCGGGCAGGGCGCAAGGACATCGCTCCGGCGGGATACTGCCCGGAGCAGAGCACCACCGCTGATCCCCCCGACGTCAGGAGTGCACCGCATGCCCATCGCGACCCCCGAGGCCTACGCCGACATGATCACCCGGGCGAAGGAGGGCGGGTTCGCCTACCCGGCGATCAACTGCACATCCTCCGAGACGATCAACGCCGCCCTGCGCGGCTTCGCCGATGCCGGCAGTGACGGGATCATCCAGTTCTCGACCGGTGGTGCCGAGTTCGGCTCGGGCACCCGGGTCAAGGACATGGTCACCGGGGCGGTCGCGCTGGCCGAGTTCGCCCACGTCGTCGCCGAGCGCTACCCGGTCCAGGTGGCCCTGCACACCGACCACTGCCCGAAGGACAAGCTGGACAGCTACGTCCGGCCGCTGATCGCGGTCTCCCAGGACCGGGTCGCCGCCGGTCAGGAGCCGCTGTTCCAGTCGCACATGTGGGACGGCTCGGCGATCGAGCTGACCGAGAACCTCGAGATCGCCCAGGAGCTGCTCGCCGCGGCGGCGAAGGCGAAGATCGTGCTCGAGCTGGAGATCGGTGTCGTCGGCGGCGAGGAGGACGGCGTCGCCCACGAGATCAACGACAAGCTCTACACCGCCGACGGCGACTTCGTGCGCACCGCCGAGGCCCTCGGGTTCGGCGAGAAGGGCGTCTACCTGCTGGCCGCCACGTTCGGCAACGTGCACGGGGTCTACAAGCCGGGCAACGTCAAGCTCCGGCCCGATGTGCTCAAGCGCGGCCAGGAGGTCGTCGCCGAGCAGTTCGGGACGGCGGAGAAGCCGTTCAACCTGGTGTTCCACGGCGGCTCGGGCTCGGACCTGTCCGACATCCGCGAGGCCATCACCTACGGCGTGGTCAAGATGAACGTCGACACCGACACCCAGTACGCGCTGACCCGGTCCATCGCCGGGCACATGTTCAGCAACTACGACGGCGTGCTCAAGGTCGACGGCGAGGTCGGGGTGAAGAAGGTCTACGACCCGCGCACCTACATGAAGGCTGCCGAGGGTGCGATGGCCGACCGCGTGGTGCGGGCCTGCGAGGACCTGCTGTCCGCCGGCCAGTCCCAGGCAGGCTGACCCCGTGACCCACAGCCACAACCTGCTCGGTGAGCCCCCGGCCACCCTGCTCCCCGTCGACCCCGGCGCTGCCGCCCTCGCCGGCGGTACCGACCCGGCCGAGGTGGCCGCCGCCCACCCGACCTCCAGCGCCGCCTGGGGCGTCCTGGCCGAGCGGGCGCTGGACGCCGGCCGCACCGTCGAGGCCTACGCCTACGCCCGCACCGGCTACCACCGCGGGCTGGACGCGCTGCGCCGCAACGGCTGGAAGGGCTACGGCCCGGTGCCCTGGTCGCACGACCCCAACCGCGGTTTCCTGCGCTGCGTCACCGTGCTGGCCAAGGCCGCCGAGCGGATCGGTGAGGTCGACGAGCAGGAGCGCTGCACCCAGCTGCTGCGCGACTGCGACCCGACGTTGGCCGCCTGAGGGTGAGGCTGGGATCGTGGCCGACGTCACGATCCCAGTTCAATCCTCGGCGTGTCGTGCTCAACGGCACAGTCTCGGATCCTGTACAGCGCAGTTGATCACCCGTTAGCGTCTACCGCCGGTCGACGCCACTGGGGCGTCGCCCCGAAAAGAGGGGCACGTCATGGACACCATTCTCTGGATCATCGCCGTCATCCTGGTCATCTCCGGGATCTTCGCGCTCGTCCGCAAGCAGATCGTGTGGGGCATCGTGCTGATCGTCGTCGGGCTGCTCGTGGGCCCGGGTGGCGTGAGCATCCTCAGCTGACCCGCGGCCCCTCCCAGCGGTGCGAGGGGCCGCTCAGCGGTCGTGGCGGGCCGTGCGCAGCGCGCCGGTCAGCCGCGACAGCTCGTCGCCGCCGGCGACCAGCCGGGTGAGGTCGTGCACGTCGACGTCCTCCGCGGTCAGGTCGCCGGCCACCCGGCCGCCGCCCAGCAGCACGAACCGGTCGCCCACCAGGTGGGCGTACTGCGGGCTGCGGGTCACGAACACCACGGCCAGCCCGCTTCCTGGGCGGTCAGCACCGACTGCAGCACCAGGGCCCGCTGGGCCACCGTCATCGGCGCGGTGGGCTCGTCGAGCACCAGCACCCGCGCGCCGAAGTGCACCGCCCGGGCGATCGCCAGGCTCTGCCGCTCGCCGGCCCGCAGCGCGCTGGCCGGCTGGTCGGGGTCTAGGCCCAGCACACCGACCCCCGCCATCGCGGTGGCGGTGACCTGCTGCGCGCGGGCGACGTCCAGCCGGCGGAGGGGCCAGGGCCCGCAGGTGGGCTCCGCGCCGAGGAAGAAGTTCCGCCACACCGACATCAGCGGCGCGATCGCCAGGTCCTGCCAGACGGTGGCGATGCCGGCGGCCCGGGCCTGCCGCGGTGAGCGGAAGCGCGCCGGGCGGCCGTCGAGCAGCAGCTCGCCGTCGGTCAGCCGCTGCATCCCGGACAGGACGGCGACCAGCGTCGACCTGCCCGAACCGTTCTCCCCGAGCAGGCAGGTGACCTCGCCGCCGCGCAGCGCCAGGTTCACCGACGACAGCGCGGCCACGCTGCCGAACCGCGCGGTCGCCCGCGCAGCTCCAGCACCGGCGCCGCGGTGCCGCCGTCCCCCGTCGTCCCGGCCGCGGTGCTCACGACGGCGGCACCCGGCCCGGCCGGCGGCGCACCACGCCGTTGAGCAGCAGCGCGACCAGCAGCAGGGAGCCCAGGAACGCCTGGAACCAGCGCGGGTCCCAGCCGGCGAGCGCGATGCCCTCGCGGGCGAGGCCGTAGAGCAGCGCGCCCAGCGCAGCACCGACGGTCGAGCCGTAGCCGCCGGTGAGCAGGCAGCCGCCGATCACCGCCACGACGATGAACTCGATCTCCGCGCCCAGCACCGGGTCGACCTGCACCCCGCCCAGCCGGACCAGGCCCAGCGTGCCGATCAGCCAGCCGGCGGACGCCGTGCCCAGGAACAGCAGCACGGTGGTGCGCCACACCGGGACGCCGAGCTCGCGGGCCGCCCGCCCGGCGCCCCCGGTGGCGAACACCGAGCTGCCGAAGCGGGTGCGCCACAGCAGCCAGCTGGTCAGCGCGGTGGCCAGCACCCACCAGACCAGCGAGATCCGGAACCGGCCCTCGCCGAGCTGGGCGGTGGCGCCGAAGACGGCCAGTGCAGAGCTCCAGCCCGGCGCCTCCGCCAGGCCGGTCACCCGCGACGAGCCGGCCACCGCCGTCGCGACCGCGAGCGAGCCGCCCTGCAGCACCAGGAACGTCGCCAGGGTGACCAGGAAGCTGGGCAGCTCGGTGATCACCACGAGCAGCCCGTTGACCGCCCCGATCCCCAGCGCCGCGGCCAGGGACACCAGCAGCGCCGGCCAGATGCCCTGCCCCGGTCCGGTGACCAGCAGCGCGGTGAGCAGGCTGCTGGAGACGGCCACCACGCCGATCGACAGGTCGAACTGGCCGGCGACCAGCAGCAGGGCCACCGCGACCCCGCCGATGCCCAGCGGGGCGGCGACGTCGAGCACGGTGGCCAGCCCGCCGGCGCTGAGCAGCCCGGGCGCCTGGGGGGCGAAGATCAGCAGGACGACGCCGACGCCGAGGAGCGCCCCGACGCCGGGGCGGGCCAGCAGCCGGCGCCCGGTCGATCGGGGTGCCACCGGCGCTGCGCCGGCGTAGGACAGCCGGTCGGTGCTCACCGGGGAACGCGCCGACGGTGACGGGCGCGACGGGACGACAGCAGCGCGACCTCCTCGGGCCCGGGTGGTGATCCCAGTGCCCACGTGCTGGTCGGCCCCGCCGCAGGGGCCCGCTGCCCCTCGCGGGCGGTAGGGGCGACCAGGCCCGCCCTCAGCCCCGCAGGCGCCAGCGCACCCGGTCGTCGGCGTACCAGGTCCACCTGGTGACCTCGCGGTCGAAGGGGACGCCGTCGCGGGTCACCTGGGCGGGCGCGCAGGCCAGCTGGAGCGCCCGGCCGCCGGTGCGGCCCACCCGGCGCAGCGGCAGCGTGGTGACCGCGACGGCGAGCCGGTCGACCGCCGTCCAGTCCGGGCGCACGTCGATCCGGGTGACCAGCCCGTCGGCGACCCGCGAGTCGTCGCAGTAGGCCTGCGCGCCGAACCGCCGTCCCAGCACACGCCCCGGCTCGCCGAGGGCGGCGACGCGGCCGCCGTGCAGGAGCACCCCGCCGTGGTCGTCGCGGACCAGCGGCAGCTCGCGCTCGCCGCCGCCGCCCACGCCCACGCCCAGGGACCGGGCCAGCGCGGTCGAGGCCGGGTCGTCGCCCGGCTCCCAGCTCACCGGCACGGCGGGCAGCCGCTCGGTCTTCCAGAGCCGGGCGAGGACGGCGGCCAGGCCCGGCACCGGGCCCAGCAGGTGCACCTCCTCGGCGCCGTCCACCACCGAGGCCACGTGCCGGCGGGACGGCGGCTGGGACGCCGCCAGGCCGCGCAGGTCGAGGTGCGTCGCAGGCATGCGGATACCCTGCCACCTGGCCGACCGGGGACAGCCGGTGCAGATCGTGAACGAGGAGAGCCCCGATGCCCGCAGTCGTGCTGATCGGTGCCCAGTGGGGCGACGAGGGCAAGGGCAAGGCCACCGACCTGCTCGGCGGCCGCATCCCCTACGTCGTCCGCTACCAGGGCGGCAACAACGCCGGGCACACCGTGATCACCCCGGACGGCGAGAAGTACGCCCTGCACCTGATCCCCAGCGGCATCCTCACCCCGGGCTGCACGCCGGTCATCGGCAACGGCGTGGTCATCGACCCCGAGGTGCTGATCGGTGAGCTGGCCGGCCTGGAGGAGCGCGGCGTCGACACCTCGCGCCTGGTGATCTCCTCCGACGCGCACCTGATCATGCCGCACCACCGGGCCCTCGACCGGGTCACCGAGCGGTTCCTCGGCCAGCGCAAGATCGGCACCACCGGCCGCGGCATCGGCCCGGCGTACGGGGACAAGGTCGCCCGCAACGGCATCCGGGTGCAGGACCTGCTCGACCTGTCGATCCTGCGGCAGAAGCTCGAGGGCACGCTGCAGGAGAAGAACCAGATCCTGGTCAAGGTCTACAACCGCAAGGCCATCGACGTCGACGAGGTCGTCGCTGAGTACGCGGCGTACGCGGACCAGCTGAAGCACCGCATCGTCGACACCCGGCTGCTGCTGGGCAAGGTCCTCGACGCGGGGGAGTGGGTCCTGCTGGAGGGCTCGCAGGGCACCCTGCTCGACGTCGACCACGGCACCTATCCCTTCGTGACGTCGTCCAACCCGACCGCCGGTGGCGCGGCCGTCGGTGCCGGCGTCGGCCCGACCCGGATCACCCGCGTCGTCGGCATCCTCAAGGCCTACACGACCCGCGTCGGCTCCGGCCCCTTCCCGACCGAGTTGCACGACCAGTGGGGCGAGTACCTGCGCAAGCAGGGTGGTGAGGTGGGCGTCACCACCGGCCGCGACCGCCGCTGCGGCTGGTTCGACGCCGTCGTGGCCCGCTACGCCAGCCGGGTCAACGGCATCACCGACTTCTTCCTCACCAAGCTCGACGTCCTCTCCGGGCTGGAGACGGTGCCGATCTGCGTGGCCTACGACGTCGATGGCGTCCGGCACGACGAGATGCCGATGACGCAGACCGACTTCCACCACGCGACGCCGGTCTACGAGGAGATGCCCGGCTGGTCCGAGGACATCACCGCCTGCCGCCGCTTCGAGGACCTGCCGGCCAACGCCCAGGCCTACGTCCGCCGGCTCGAGGAGCTCTCCGGGGCCCGGGTGAGCGTCATCGGCGTCGGTCCCGGGCGCGACGAGAACGTCGTCCTGCACGACCTGATCTAGCCGGCCCGGCGCGCAGCGCCGTCACCGAGAGTGCGCTCCCCGGCGTCAGGACGTCGTCCCGGCGCCGGTGAGCGCACGCTCGGTCGGGCAGTGGGTCAGGAGCGCGGGCGCACCGGGGCCATGGCGGCGGCGGAGAGCTCCAGGCGGGCCCGGAAGGCGGTCTCCGGGGCGTCGGTGATGACGCCGTCCACTCCGAGGGCGAAGAGCAGCCGCGCCTCGGTCTGGGCGTCGCCGAAGCCGCGCGGGTCGCTGCCGCGGCGCAGGTGCGGGGGCAGGAAGACGTTCTCCGGCCGCAGCGTCCACGGCTCCACGGTCAGCCCGGCCCGGTGCGCCTGGGTGATCAGGTCGGAGACGCCGACCAGCCCGCCGTCGGCCCCGTGCAGCAGGATCCGGCCCTTGTGCGGGGCGATGCCCTGCGCGTAGGTGGAGATCTCGCGGAGGCCGGAGGGGGTGACCAGGGCGTCCTGCACGCCCTCCTCCTCGATGAGCTGCACCAGCTTGGGGCCGGTGGGGCCCAGGTCGGCGTGCAGCTGGCGCAGCGCGGCGGGGTCGAAGGCCTGCACGACCACCGACCCGCCCTGGCGGGCGGCGTCCATCCGCCGGAGCTCGGCGGCGACCAGCTCCACCATCGGCAGCCCCTGGGCCGCGTACCAGGACGGGCACTTCAGCTCGGCCTGCACCCGCACCACGCGGCCGGAGGTGGACCGGCTGCGGGCCACCTCCACGACCTCGGCGAAGGTGAGGACGCCGAAGCGGCCGTCGTAGGCGGTGTTCATCGGTCGCATCCCCGGCGTGCGCTCGACGGCGCCCAGGGTGCGCAGCTCGGCCAGGGTGAAGTCCTCGGCGAACCAGCCGGTCAGCTCCTCGCCGTCGACCTCCTGGGTGCGCCGGCGGCCGGCGAACTCCGGATGGGCGGCGACGTCGGTCGACCGGGACAGCTCGTTCTCGTGCCGCGCGACGAGCACGCCGTCGCGGGTGGGGACGAGGTCGGGCTCGATGAGGTCGGCGCCCAGGTCGATGGCCAGCTCGTAGCTGGCGCGCGTGTGCTCGGGTCGGTAGCTCGGTGCGCCGCGGTGCCCGATGACGAGCGGCGAGCGCTCCAGGCTGGGCGAGCGAACGGCCTTCAGGCCGGTCTCCTGCATGTCTCCAGGGAACGCCAGTTCCCTGTCCGTGTCGTGAACACGCGCCGACGTCATGACGTCAGATCGGGGGACAACGGTCTCACCTGGAGACTCGTCCCACCCGTGTGAGGGAGATCACTGGTACGCGTGTGACGACAGCCGGCCGGGAGCTGTCGGTCGGCCGCCGTCCCGGTCCGGTCGGTACGTTCTGCGGCGTGCGCGTCCTCGTGATCGGCTCCGGTGCCCGGGAGCACGCCCTGTGCGTGGCTCTGCAGTCCGACCCCGCGGTCACCGCGCTGGCCTGCGCGCCGGGCAACGCGGGGACGGCGGTGGTCGCCGCCCCGTTCCCCCTCGACGCCACCGACCCGGTCGCCGTCGCGGCCCTGGCCGTCGAGTGGCAGGCCGACCTGGTCGTCGTCGGCCCCGAGGTGCCGCTGGTCGCCGGTGCCGCCGACGCGGTGCGCGACGCGGGCATCGCCTGCTTCGGCCCGTCGGCGCAGGCCGCCCAGCTCGAGGGCTCGAAGGCCTTCGCCAAGCACGTGATGACCGCGGCCGGGGTGCCGACCGCGCGCTCCTGGGCGGTCGGCGGCCCGGCTGAGCTGCACACCGTGCTCGCCGAGTCCGGCGCCCCCTACGTGGTCAAGGACGACGGCCTGGCGGCCGGCAAGGGCGTGCTGGTCACCACCGACCACGACGCCGCCCTCGCCCACGGCCAGGCCGTGCTGGACGCCGGCCGCTCCGTGCTGGTCGAGGAGTTCCTCGACGGCCCCGAGGTGTCGCTGTTCGCGGTCACCGACGGGACGACGGTGGTGCCGCTGCTGCCCGCGCAGGACGCCAAGCGCCGCGACGACGGCGACGGCGGCCCCAACACCGGCGGCATGGGCGCCTACGCCCCGCTGCCGTGGGCGCCCGCCGGGCTGGTCGCCGACGTCCTGGCCACCGTCCTGCAGCCCACGGTCGACGAGATGCGCCGCCGCGGCGAGCCGTTCACCGGGCTGCTCTACGCCGGCCTGGCGCTGACGTCGGCCGGCGTCCGGGTGGTGGAGTTCAACGCCCGTTTCGGCGATCCGGAGACCCAGGTGGTGCTGCCGCTGCTGGAGACCCCGCTGGCCGGGCTGCTGCACGCCGCGGCCACCGGCACGCTCGCCGAGCAGCCGCCGCTGCGCTGGCGCGACGGCGCGGCCGTGACCGTCGTCGTCGCCGCCGAGGGCTACCCGGAGCGCCCGCGCACCGGCGACCCGGTCACCGGCGCGGACGCCGAGGGCGTGCTGCACGCCGGGACCGCCGTCGGGGCCGACGGTCTGGTCCGCTCGGCCGGCGGGCGGGTGCTGTCGGTGACCGCGGTGGGCGCGGACCTCGCCGGGGCCCGGCAGGCCGTCTACGAGCGGCTGGCGTCCGTCCGGTTGGCCGGCGCGCACTGGCGCACCGACATCGCCCTGGCCGCCGTCGAGGGGCGCATCGCCGGCTGAGCCGGTGGTCGGCGGACGGCGCCGGTCGAGCCCGCCGCGGCCGGGCTCAGCCCGCCGAGACCAGCCGCCTGGCCCGGCGGGTGTCCGGCTGCGGCGGCCGCGGGCCCTCGTTGCGGCGGGACAGGTAGGTGCCGGCGACGTTGGCGCAGGCGATGACCGGCACCGCGATCAGCGCGCCGAAGATGCCGCCGATCAGCAGCCCGGCGGCGATGCCCAGCACCACGGCCAGCGGGTGCACCGAGACCGCCCGGCCCAGCAGCAGCGGCTGCAGCACGTGGCCCTCCAGCTGCATGACCAGCACGATGATGCCCAGCGCGATCAGCGCCCCGACCGGCCCGACCGCCACCAGGGTCACCAGCACCGACACCGTGCCGGCCAGGAACGACCCGATGATCGGGATGAAGGCGCCGAGGAACACCAGCGCCGCCAGCGGCACCACCAGCGGGGTGCCGAGGAACAGCAGGCCGATGCCGATGACGACGGCGTCGAAGGCGGCCACCGCGACCGTGGCCCGCACGTAGGAGATGAGCGTGCGCCAGGAGCGGCGGGCGGCCTCGTCGAGGTAGGCCTGGGAGTTGGTCGGGGCCAGGCCGACGACCCACAGCCAGATCTGCCGGCCGTCCATCAGGAAGAAGAAGAGCGTGAAGAGGGTCAGCAGGGCCCCGGTGAGCACCTCGCCGAGCGTGGCGGCCGTGGTGAGGGCGCCGGAGGTGAGCAGGTCGCGGTTGTCGACGACGGCCTGGTTGGCGCTCTCGACGGCGTCGGTGATCTGCCCGTCGGTGATCGGGAAGGTGCGGGTGGCGAAGTCCTGGATCTGGGTGAGGCCCTCGTCGACCCGGGAGGCCAGGTCGTCGTAGCCGGCGGCGAACTCCTCCACCACCAGCGTGACGATGCCGGCGACCACCCCGAGCCCGACCACCAGCATGGTCAGCGCGGCCAGCGAGGTGGGCCAGCCCCGGCGGCGCAGGAAGGCCGCCCCGGGCTGGAACAGCGCGGCCAGCAGCAGGGCCACGATGACCGGGACGATGACCACGGCCAGGTGGGCCGCGCCCTGCAGCAGCAGGTAGAGCGCGGCCAGCACCGCGACCGACCGCCACGACCACGCGGCGGCGATCCGTAGCCCGTTGGGCACGTCGCGCTCGGCCGAGCGCATCGCCCCCTCCGGGGCGAGCAGGCTGCTCCTGCCCCGGTCCCGCCCGGCGACCGGCTGCGGGCCGCCGGCCTCCGGCGGGCCGCTGACCCCGCCCGGGACGTCGGCGTCGGGGGCGTCGGGGTGCGGGCTGCCGACCGGGTGCACGCCGGTGCCGTCCGAGCTCCCGGCCGCCGGGGCGGCCGGTCCGGCGGGCCCCGGGGGAGCGACCGAGCCGGCCTCCTCGACGTGGTCGACGACGGCGCGGCTGCCGTCCTCCAGCACCAGCACGGTGCCCTCGGGCCAGGCGTGCGGGTCGTGCTCGCGGGCCGCCCGGATCCGTTCCCGGGCCCGGTTCACGGTGTGGTTGGCCCGCTGCAGCATGGAGGTCCTCCGAGGTGATGGGGGTCCTCCCGCGGCCGTGCGCGAAGATGGACCGGTGGTGCGACGAGCTGAGCAGTCCGAGGCGGAAACCGCGTGATCGACAGGTACACCTTGCCCGAGATGGGCCGGGTCTGGGGCGATCAGCACAAGTACGAGCTGTGGTGCCGGGTCGAGACTCTCGTCCTCGAGGCGCACGCGGCTGCCGGCCGGGTGCCCGACGACGTCGTCGAGCCGGTGCGCAACGCCCCGCCGCCCACCCCGGAGCGGGTCGCGGAGATCGAGGAGACGACGCAGCACGACGTCATCGCCTTCCTCACCGCGTGGGCCGACAACACCGAGCCCCGCTCGGCCGCGGCCTACGTCCACCACGGCATGACCTCCTCGGACCTGCTGGACACCGCCCTCGCCGTCCAGCTCACCGACGCCACCGACGTCCTGCTGGCCAAGGCCGACCGGCTGGTCGCCGCGCTGCGCGACCACGGCCTGGCCCACCGGGGCACCATCAAGGTCGGCCGCACGCACGGCGTGCACGCCGAGCCCGACGTGTGGGGCCACCGGGTCGCCGACCTCGCCTTCGCCGCGGCCCGGTCCCGGGACCGCCTCCGCCGCGCCCGCGAGGCGGTCGGCGTCGTCGCCATCTCCGGCGCCGTCGGCACGTACTCGCTGATCGACCCCTCGGTCGAGGTGACCGTCGCGCAGGCGCTGCACCTGCGCGCCGCCGACGCCTCCACCCAGGTCGTGCTGCGCGACGGGATCAGCGAGTGGGTCGCAGCGCTGGCGATCATCGCCACCGTCTGCGAGGCGATCGCCCTGGAGGTGCGGCACGGCCAGCGCACCGAGGTGCGCGAGCTCTCGGAGGCCTTCGGCGCGGGCCAGAAGGGCTCCAGCGCCATGCCGCACAAGAAGAACCCGATCCGCTCCGAGCGCATCGCGGGCCTGGCCCGGGTCGTGCGCGCGGCGATCGTGCCGGTCATGGAGGGCATCCCGCTGTGGCACGAGCGCGACATCTCGCACTCCTCCACCGAGCGCGTGTACCTGCCCGACGCCGCGATCACCACCGACTACCTGCTGGACCTGACCGCGGGCCTGGTGGAGAACCTGGTCGTGGACGCCGACCGGATGCGGGCGAACCTGGAGTCCACCGGTGGGCTGATCTACACCTCCTCGGTGCTGCTGGAGCTGGTCGAGGGCGGGATGGGCCGGGAGCAGGCCTACGCGCTGGTGCAGTCCGCGGCCATGCGCACCTGGTCCGACGGGACGCCGTTTCGCCAGACCCTGCGGGAGCGGGCGGCGGCCGACGGCGTGGCCCTCGACGAGGCCCGGCTGGACGAGATCTGCCGCCCGGAGCGCTACGTGCAGAACCTGGGCCCGCTGTTCGACCGGCTCGCCGCGCTGTCATGACCCTCCCGTTCGAGCTCGTCGCCCAGGGCAAGGTCCGCGAGGTGTACGCCGTCGACGCCGACCGGCTGCTGCTGGTCGCCAGCGACCGCATCTCCGCCTACGACGTCGTCCTCCCCACCCCGGTCCCGGACAAGGGGCGGGTGCTCACCGCGCTGTCGGTGTGGTGGTTCGAGCAGCTGGCGCCGGTGCTGGCCGAGCACGGCGCCGAGCACCACCTGCTGGCCACCGGCGACGCGCTGCTGGCCGAGGGGGTGCCCGCCGAGCTGGCCGGCCGGTCGATGCTGGTGCGCCGGCTGGAGATGCTGCCGGTCGAGTGCGTGGCCCGCGGCTACCTCTCCGGCTCTGGCACGGTCGAGTACCAGCGCCGCGGCGCGATCGTCGACGTCGAGCTGCCCGCCGGGCTGGTCGAGGGCGACCGGCTGCCCGAGCCGGTGTTCACCCCCTCGACCAAGGCCGAGGTGGGGGAGCACGACGAGGCGATCGGCTTCGCCCAGGTCGTCGACGCCGTGGGCGCCGAGCGGGCCGGGGCGTTGCGCGCGCTGACCCTGGCTCTCTACCGGCGCGGTGCGGAGATCGCCGAGGACGCCGGGATCCTGCTGGCCGACACCAAGTTCGAGTTCGGCACGGCGAACGGGACGCTCGTGCTGGGCGACGAGGTGCTGACGCCGGACTCCTCGCGGTTCTGGCCGGCGATCACCTGGTCCCCGGGAGCGCCGCAGGCCTCGTTCGACAAGCAGTACGTCCGCGACTGGCTGACCACCTCCGGCTGGGACCGCGTCCCGCCGGCCCCCGACCTCCCCGAGGCCGTGGTCGCCGCCACCCGCGAGCGCTACGTGACCGCCTACGAGAAGCTGACCGGCCGCACCTGGAGCTGATCGGCTCGAGCTCCGACGGCCGCCGGGGGCGGCCGTCGGACGCGTCGCGTCAGTAGAGCGCGGCGAGGCCGCGGGCGCGGGCGTTGCGCAGCGCGGTGAACACGTGCGAGCGGATCAGGTCGGCGGCGGGCTCGGGCAGGCCGACGAAGCGCATCGACCACTCGTGCAGGTTGTCCTGCCTCGGCTTCCGCCGGACGAGGCGGACCTCGGTGACCAGCTCGTCGGAGTAGAGGTCGAGCCGCAGGGTCAGCGACTGGTCCCGCTTCGGCCAGGGGACGCCGACGCCCAGGTCACCGTTCGGGCGGAAGACCGCGAGCAGGCCGCCCTCGCTGAGGTCGACGGTGCTCCCGTTGAGGACGACACCGAGCCAGGTCAGGGTCACGTTCAGGCCGATCGGGGCGCGGACGGCGTCCCGGCGCTGGATCTTGCTGGCGGGCCCGGTGAGCACGATCTTCCAGGTCCCGTCGGCGGCGATGGAGACCGACTCCGCCGGGATCGAGCGCAGGCCGTCGTCGGACTGCCAGGACACGTCGAGCATGTCGCGCGCCACGAAGAACGCGTTCTCGCCGATCGGGGTGCGCGGGATGCTGATGTACAGGTGACCGTCGCCGACCTGCCGGACCCGGCTGGTCAGCGCTTCGTCCGAGCCGAGGGGCAGCACGCTGAGCCCGGTGGCGGCAGCCGGGTAGTCGACGTTCGCGGTCCCCGCGACCATGCCCACCTCCGTCGTGTGCCGAGACCGCCCGGTGACGGTCTGGTTGCGGACATCATCGACAGCCGCGGCGGGTTCTCCAGTGGAACGACCGTGCTCGCCCACTCCTTCTGGGGATGCCGCGGCCCGTTGCCGACCGCCTCCGGCCGCCGGACGGCGCTCGTCCGGGGTGGTCCCGCCGTGCCGGTACCCTGACGCCCGTGCCAGTCGTGGTCGTCGACGTCGTCCTGAAGCCAGAGATCTCCGATCCGCAGGGGCAGGCCGTGCTCGGCGCCCTGGGCCGGCTCGGCCACTCCGGTGTCCGCAGTGTCCGCCAGGGCAAGCACTTCGTGCTGGAGGTGGAGGGCACCCCCGACGCCGCGGAGCTCCGCGAGATCGCCGAGACGCTGCTGGCCAACCCGGTCATCGAAGACGTCGAGCTGCACCTCCCCACGGACTGAGGACGCGTCGTGCGCATCGGTGTCATCACCTTCCCGGGCTCCCTGGACGACGTCGACGCCGCACGCGCGGTGCGGCTCGCCGGCGGTGAGCCCGTCTCCCTCTGGCACGGCGACCACGACCTGAAGGACGTCGAGGCGGTCGTGCTGCCCGGCGGCTTCTCCTACGGCGACTACCTGCGGGCCGGCGCCATCGCCGCCCGCTCGCCGCTGATGGCCGACGTCATCGCCGCGGCCGGCACCGGCCTGCCGGTGCTGGGCATCTGCAACGGCTTCCAGGTGCTCTGCGAGGCCGGGCTGCTCCCCGGGGCGCTGACCCGCAACAGCCACCTGCACTTCCGCAACCGCGACCAGGGGCTGCGGGTCGAGCGCGCCGACACCGCCTGGACGTCGTCGTTCACCCGGGGTCAGGAGATCGTCGTCCCGGTGAAGAACGGCGAGGGCCGCTACGTCGCGGCCGACGCCGACCTCGACCGCCTCGAGGGCGAGGGGCGCGTCGTCGTCCGCTACGTGAGCACGACGCCCGGGTCCGGCGTGGGCGCCAACCCCAACGGCAGCTCCCGGGACATCGCCGGGGTCACCAGCGCCGACGGGCGGGTGGTCGGGCTGATGCCGCACCCGGAGCACGCGGTCGAGGACCTCACCGGTCCCAGCACCGACGGCCTGGGCTTCTTCACCTCCGTGCTGACCTCGCTGGTGGGTGCCGCGTGACCGCCGACGTGACGGCCACCCCGCACGCCGCGGACGGCCCGGCCGACGCCGCCGTCCGCGCCATGCCCGACCTGGACACCGTCGACCGCGCCGGCCGCACGCCCGAGGACGCGCAGCCCTTCGCCGAGCTGGGGCTGAAGGAGGACGAGTACGCCTCCATCAAGGAGATCCTCGGCCGCCGGCCCACCACCGCCGAGCTGGCCATGTACTCGGTCATGTGGAGCGAGCACTGCTCCTACAAGTCCTCCAAGGTGCACCTGCGCCGGTTCGCCGACCTGCCGAAGAGCGACGCGCTGCTGGTCGGCATGGGCGAGAACGCCGGCGTGGTCGACGTCGGCGAGGGCTGGGCGGTCACCTTCAAGGTCGAGTCGCACAACCACCCCAGCTACGTCGAGCCCTACCAGGGCGCAGCCACCGGCGTGGGCGGCATCGTCCGCGACATCCTGACCATGGGCGCCCGCCCGGTCGCCGTCATGGACTCGCTGCGCTTCGGCGCGGCCGACGCCCCCGACACCGCCCGGGTGCTGCCCGGCGTGGTCGCCGGCGTGGGCGGCTACGGCAACTGCCTGGGCCTGCCCAACATCGGCGGCGAGCTGCTCTTCGACGCCACCTATGCGGGCAACCCGCTGGTCAACGCCCTGTGCGTGGGTGTGATGAAGCACGGCGACCTGCAGCTGGCCAAGGCCGAGGGTGCGGGCAACAAGGTCGTGCTGTTCGGTGCCCGCACCGGCGGCGACGGCATCGGCGGGGTCTCGGTGCTGGCGAGTGAGACCTTCGACGCCGAGGGGCCGGCCAAGCGGCCCGCCGTGCAGGTCGGTGACCCGTTCACCGAGAAGCTGCTCATCGAGGCCTGCCTGGAGGTCTTCGCCGCCGGCCTCGTCACCGGGATCCAGGACCTGGGCGGCGCCGGCATCTCCTGCGCCACCAGCGAGCTGGCCGCGGCCGGCAGCGGTGGCATGCGCATCGACCTGGACGCCGTCCCGCTGCGCGACTCCACGCTCACCCCCGCCGAGATCCTGATGAGCGAGTCGCAGGAGCGGATGTGCGCGGTCGTGGAGCCGGGCAAGGTCGCCGACTTCCTCGCCGTCTGCGCCCGGTGGGACGTGCTGGCCACCGTCATCGGGGAGGTCACCGACGGCGACCGGCTCACCATCGACTGGCACGGCGAGCGCATCGTCGACGTCCCGCCGCGCACCGTGGCCCTGGAGGGCCCGCGCTACGACCGTCCGATGGCCCGCCCGGCCGACCTGGACGCGCTGCAGGCCGACGCCCCGCCGTCGTCCTCGGCCGACCTGCGCGCCGACTGGCTGGCCCTGGTGTCCAGCCCGGACGGCGCCGACAAGTCCTGGGTCACCGAGCAGTACGACCGCTACGTGCGCGGCAACACCGTGCTGGCCCAGCCCGAGGACGCCGGCGTCCTGCGGATCGACGAGTCCAGCAACCTGGGCATCGCCCTGGCCCTGGACGGCAACGCCCGCTTCTCCCGGCTGGACCCCTACACCGGTGCCCAGCTGAACCTGGCCGAGGCCTACCGCAACGTGGCCGTCTCCGGAGCCGTGCCGCTGGCGGTCACCAACTGCCTGAACTTCGGCTCGCCGGAGAACCCCGAGGTGATGTGGCAGTTCGCCGAGGCCGTCCGCGGCCTGGCCGACGGCTGCCGGGAGCTGGGCCTGCCGGTCACCGGCGGCAACGTGAGCCTCTACAACCAGACCGGCGACGTGGCGATCAACCCGACACCGGTGATCGGGGTGCTCGGCGTGCACGCCGACGTGCGCCGCCGCGTGCCCACCGGCTGGCGGTCCGCCGGCGAGACCGTGCTGCTGCTGGGGGAGACCCGGCCGGAGTTCGGTGGCTCGGCGTGGGCTGCGGTCGTCCACGGTCACCTGGGCGGGCTGCCGCCCCGGCTGGACCTGGTCGCCGAGCGCACCCTGGCGCAGCTGCTGGCCCGCTTCTCCGCCGAGGGGCTGGTCAGCTCCGCCCACGACCTGGCCGACGGCGGCCTGGCCCAGGCGCTGACCGAGTCCGCGCTGCGGTACGGCACCGGTGCGACGCTGCGTGCCGAGGGTGAGCCGACGGCCGCGCTGTTCGCCGAGTCCGGCGCCCGCGTGGTCGTCACCACCACCGACCCGGCCGGCGTGCGCGCCGCGGCGGAGGAGGCCGGCGTACCGGTCGCCGAGCTGGGGACGACGGGCGGCGACGCACTGGTGGTCGAGGGCCTGCTCCAGCTGCCGCTGGACGAGCTGCGCACCGCGTGGACGGGCACCCTGCCCGCCCTGTTCGGCAGCCCCGAGCTCGCCGTGGGCGCCGTTGCGGCGGGCACCGTCGCGGCCAGCTGATGGCCGGCGCGGCGCCCATCTCGGCCGAGGAGCTGCGCGCCGTCCTGGCGCCGGTGGCCGGGTGGCTGGCCGGCGGGGCCGAGCAGCCGCCCCGGGCGGTGCTCGGGGCGGCGGTGAAGACCTCCGCCCGCTGGCTGGCCCAGCAGGTGCCCGGGCGCTCGGTGGAGCTGCGCGTGCCGCCGTTCGTGGCGGTGCAGTGCGTCCCCGGGCCCCGGCACACCCGCGGCACGCCCCCCAACGTGATCGAGACCGACGCGGCCACCTGGTTGCGGATGGCCACCGGGGCGTCGACCTGGGCGGAGTCGGTCGCCGAGGGCCGGGTCGTCGCCAGCGGCAACCGCGCCGACCTCTCGGCCCACCTGCCGCTGCCGCCGCTGCGCCGCAGCTGACCTGGGCCCGCAACGCAGAACGCCCCGCCTGCTCGGTGAGCAGGCGGGGCGTTCCGTTGCGGAGCAGGTCAGCCGAAGAGCGAGCTGGCCGTCTTGATCGTCTGGAACAGGCCGTACGCGAGCGGGAGCCCCACGAGGGCCCAGGCGAAGCCGATCAGGCCGACCGGGGTGTGGGTGGTCTCCTGCGAGGAGGGCTGCGTGGTGCGCGCGGAGCTCATCGGACGGTGCTCGCTTCCGGGGTGGTGGGGGTGGAGAAGCCGTCGACAGCGGCCTTCGGCTCGTGGAACTTGCTGGCCACCGGGCGGATCAGCAGGTTGGCGACGAAGCCGACGGCGAGCACGCCGACCATGATGAACAGGGCCGGGCGGTAGTCGCTGGCGACGAGGCTGCCGACGGTGCCCTGGGAGTCCAGGATGCCGTTGACGATCAGCGGGCCGGCGACACCGGCGGCGGCCCAGGCGGTCAGCAGGCGGCCGTGGATGGCACCGACCTGGTAGGTGCCGAACAGGTCGCGCAGGTAGGCCGGCGCGGTGGCGAAGCCACCACCGTAGAAGCTGATGATCAGCGCGGCGAGGACGACGAACAGCCAGGTGGCGCTGTTGCCGACGGTGGCCAGCAGGAGGTAGAGCACCAGGCCCAGGCCCAGGTAGACCATGTAGATGCCCTTGCGGCCCACGTAGTCCGACGTGGAGGACCAGACGAACCGGCCGCCCATGTTGAACAGCGACAGCAGGCCGACGAAGCCGGCGGCGGTCGCGGCGGCGACGGTGGAGGTGCCGCCCTCGCGGAAGAAGTCCTGGATCATGCCGCTGGCCTGCTCGAGGATGCCGATGCCGGCGGTCACGTTGCAGAACAGCACGACCCACAGCAGCCAGAACTGCGGGGTCTTGATCGCGTTGGCGGCCGACACGCTGTCGGTGGTGATCATCGGCTTGGCCTTGACCGACGCCGGGTCGAAGCCGGTGGGCTTCCAGTCGGCGGCGGGGACGCGGATGATGAAGGCGCCGAACAGCATGAAGACCAGGTAGACCAGGCCCAGGGTGAGGAACAGCTTGGCGACCGCGTCACCGCTGGCGACGTTGGCGCCGGCACCGGAGGGGACGTAGTTCGGGTCGTACCAGCTCATCAGCTGGCGGGACAGCGGGGAAGCGATGAGCGCGCCACCACCGAAACCCATGATGGCCATGCCGGTGGCCAGGCCCGGGCGGTCCGGGAACCACTTGATCAGCGTGGAGACCGGGGAGATGTACCCGATGCCCAGGCCGATGCCGCCGATGACGCCGTAGCCCAGGTACAGCAGCCACAGCTGGTCGGTGGCGATGCCCAGCGAGCCGATCAGGAAGCCGACCGACCAGAAGATGGCCGAGACGAACATCGCGGCGCGGGGGCCGTTGCGGTCCACCCAGGTGCCGAAGAGCGCGGCCGAGAGGCCGAGCATCACGATGGCGAGGGAGAAGATGTAGCCGATGGTCTTGAGGTTCGACTCGAAGTTCGTGACCAGGGCGGCCTTGTAGACGCTGGTCGCGTAGACCTGCCCGATGCACAGGTGCACGGCGAGCGCCGCCGGCGGGATGAGCCATCGGTTGAAGCCCGGGCGCGCGGTGATGCGCTCCCGAGCCAGGAAGCTGGGTACTGCCACGGAGACCTCCGAGGTGACGTGACGGCGCGGCCGGTCGGACGAGCCAGCCGCGCGAGTCACATCCTGTGAGCTCCGTCGCGACCGGGGGGACGGTACGACGGCGCCAGCACGTCGGAGCGTCGACCGCACTCATCGGGGTGAGGCCGAGACCAATTCGTTGCACAGTCAACTGTCGCGGCGGCGAGAAGGTAGCAGCAGACGGCCGGTGTGTCGAAGTCCCTAGGCTGGGTGCATGCCGTACGAGGTCAAGGGCGTCGTCGCCCTCAGCAAGGGCGCTCCCGTCACCATCGAGACCGTCATCGTCCCCGACCCCGGCCCGGGTGAGGCCGTCGTCGACGTGCAGGCCTGCGGGGTCTGCCACACCGACCTGCACTACCGCGAGGGCGGGATCAACGACGAGTTCCCCTTCCTCCTGGGCCACGAGGCCGCCGGCGTCGTCGCCGCCGTCGGTGAGGGCGTCACCGACGTCGCCGTCGGCGACTTCGTGGTCCTGAACTGGCGGGCGGTCTGCGGGCAGTGCCGGGCGTGCTCGGCCGGCAAGCCCTGGTACTGCTTCGCCACCCACAACGCGACGCAGAAGATGACGCTGGCCGACGGCACCGAGCTCACCCCGGCCCTGGGCATCGGCGCCTTCGCGGACAAGACGCTGGTGCACTCCGGCCAGTGCACGAAGGTCGACCCGGCCGCCTCCCCGGCCGCCGCGGGCCTGCTCGGTTGCGGCGTGATGGCCGGTGTCGGCGCGGCGATCAACACCGGCGGGGTCACCCGCGGCAGCTCGGTGGCCGTCTTCGGCTGCGGTGGGGTGGGTGACGCGGCCATCGCCGGGTCCAAGCTCGCCGGTGCGACGACGATCATCGCCGTCGACGTCGAGGACCGGAAGCTGGAGTGGGCGAAGGCGCTGGGCGCCACCCACACGGTGAACTCGAAGCAGGTCGACGCGGTCGAGACCATCCGCGGCCTCACCGGCGGCTTCGGCGTCGATGTCGCGATCGACGCGGTCGGGCACCCGGCCGTGTACGAGCAGGCCTTCTACTCCCGTGACCTCGCCGGCACGGTCGTCCTCGTCGGGGTGCCGAACCCGACGATGTCGATCGAGCTGCCGATGATCGAGCTGTTCGGCCGGGGCGGGGCGCTGAAGTCCTCCTGGTACGGCGACTGCCTGCCCAGCCGCGACTTCCCGATGCTGATCGACCTCTACCTGCAGGGCCGCTTCGACCTGGACGCCTTCGTGTCCGAGACGATCGCCCTGGACGCGGTGGAGGCGGCGTTCGAGAAGATGCACGCGGGCGAGGTCCTGCGCTCGGTCGTGGTGTTCTGATGGCCGCCCGGGTGGAGAGGTCCGTCGTCAGCGGCGTGTTCAGCCTCGACGGGCAGGACTTCGACGTCGACAACAACGTGTGGCTGGTCGGGGACGACGACGAGGTCGTGGTCATCGACGCCCCGCACCGGGTCGGGCCGATCCTCGAGGCGGTCGCCGGACGCCGGGTGAAGGCGATCCTGCTGACCCACGGGCACAACGACCACATCACCGCCGCGGTCGAGCTGCGCGAGGCCGTCGACGCCCCGATCTGGCTGCACCCGGCCGACACGATGCTCTGGCAGATGGTCCACCCGGAGGCGGTGCCGGACGGCGAGCTGGCCGACCTGCTGCGCTTCCCGGTGGCCGGCACCACGCTGACCGCGCTGCACACGCCGGGCCACTCCCCGGGCAGCACGAGCCTGCACGCCGCCGACCTGGGCGCGGTCTTCACCGGCGACACCCTGTTCTCCGGCGGCCCGGGCGCCACCGGTCGCTCGTTCAGCGACCACCCGACGATCCTGGCCTCGATCCGGTCCCGGCTGCTGACGCTGCACGGCGACACCGTCGTCCACACCGGGCACGGCGACGACACCACGATCAGCGCGGAGACCACGACCGTCCAGTAGCGCGGTGTGCCCGCCCGCCCGCGGAACCGCAGGTCGGGCGGGCTTCCGGTACGCGACCGTCCTCCTCCGGGTGAGCACTGCCACCCGGAGGGGGTCCCGGGAGCCGGTACGCTCACCGGGTGCCTCGCGGTGATGGACGGCTGACGCACGACCTCGACCCCGCAGATCCCGGCCCCCAGGACGCCTGCGGCGTCTTCGGCGTCTGGGCACCCGGCGAAGAGGTCTCGAAGCTCACCTACTTCGGCCTGTACGCCCTCCAGCACCGCGGGCAGGAGGCGGCCGGCATCGCGGTCTCCGACGGCTCCTCCGTCGTGGTCTACAAGGACCTCGGCCTGGTCAGCCAGGTGTTCGACGAGCCGACCCTGGGCAGCCTGCGCGGCCACATCGCCGTCGGGCACACCCGCTACTCCACGACCGGCGCCTCCACGTGGGAGAACGCCCAGCCGACGTTCCGCACCACAGGTGCCGGCACCGGGCTGGCGCTCTGTCACAACGGGAACCTCGTCAACACCGCCGAGCTGGCCAGCGCGGCCGCCGACGAGGGCGTGACCGGGGCGTTCGTCGCGACCACCGACTCCGACCTGATCACCTCGCTGATCGCGGCCAAGCCCGACGTGTCGGTCGAGGCGGCAGCGATGGAGGTGCTGCCCCGGCTGCGGGGTGCGTTCAGCCTGACCTTCATGGACGAGCACACGCTCTACGCCGCCCGCGACCCGCAGGGTGTGCGCCCGCTGGTGCTGGGCCGGCTCGAGCGCGGCTGGGTCGTGGCCAGCGAGACCGCTGCGCTGGACATCTGCGGCGCTTCCTACGTCCGCGAGGTCGAGCCCGGCGAGCTCATCGCCATCGACGAGGACGGGCTGCGCAGCCAGCACTTCGCGCACAGCCAGCCCAAGGGTTGCGTCTTCGAGTACGTCTACCTCGCCCGCCCCGACACCACGATCTCCGGCCGCGGCGTGCACGCCGCCCGCGTGGAGATCGGCCGCCGGCTGGCGGCTGAGCACCCGGCCGAGGCCGACCTGGTCATCCCGGTGCCGGAGTCGGGCACCCCGGCCGCCGTCGGCTACGCCGAGGCCTCCGGCATCCCCTACGGCCTGGGCCTGGTCAAGAACTCCTACGTCGGGCGCACCTTCATCCAGCCCAGCCAGACCATCCGGCAGCTGGGCATCCGGCTCAAGCTCAACCCGCTGCGCGACGTCATCCGCGGCAAGCGGCTGGTCGTCGTCGACGACTCGATCGTGCGCGGCAACACCCAGCGCGCGCTGGTGCGCATGCTGCGCGAGGCCGGCGCCGTCGAGGTGCACGTGCGCATCTCCTCCCCGCCGGTGAAGTGGCCGTGCTTCTACGGCATCGACTTCGCCAGCCGGGCCGAGCTGGTCGCCAACGGCCTGGACGTCGACGGCGTGCGCGCCTCGATCAACGCCGATTCGCTGGCCTACGTCTCCGAGCAGGGCCTGATCGCCGCCACCGAGCAGCCGGCCAACCGGCTGTGCACCGCGTGCTTCACCGGCGAGTACCCCATCCCGCTGGCCGAGCCGACGGTGCTGGGCGCGCACGTCCTCGAGGGCATCGGCCGTCGGGCGCTCACCGACGAGGCGGCCGCCGTCACCGGCTGGACCGGTCAGCAGGCCGGCAGCCCCAGCGTCCCCGGTGGCGCCGACGACGCCCTCAGCCGTCCCTGACCCGCAGGAGCCCCACGACGTGAGCACGCAGCCCGACCAGCCCGGCGAGTTCACCTACGCCGCCTCCGGGGTCGACATCGACGCCGGTGAGCGCGCGGTGACCCTGATGCGGTCGGCGGTGGAGCGCACCAACCGCCCCGAGGTCGTCGGTGGGCTCGGCGGCTTCGCCGGGCTCTTCCGGCTCGACGTCGCCAGGTACCGCAGCCCGCTGCTGGCCTCCTCCACCGACGGTGTCGGCACCAAGATCGCCCTGGCCCGGGCCCTGGACCGGCACGACACCGTCGGCATCGACCTGGTCGCGATGGTCGTCGACGACCTGGTGGCCTGCGGTGCCGAGCCGCTGTTCCTGCAGGACTACGTGGCCTGCGGGCGGGTCGTGCCCGAGCGGATCGCCGCGATCGTCACCGGCATCGCCACCGGCTGCACGCTGGCCGGCGCGGCCCTCGTGGGCGGGGAGACCGCCGAGCACGGCGACCTGATGGGCGCCGACGACTACGACCTGGCCGCCACCGCGGTCGGGGTCGTCGAGGCCGATGCGGTGCTGGGCCCGGAGCGGGTCCGCGCCGGCGACGTGGTGATCGCCATGGCCTCCTCGGGATTCCACTCCAACGGCTACTCCCTGGTGCGCCGGGTCGTCGACCGCACGGGGCTCGACCTCACCGGGACGCCGGTCGGGCTGGACCGCCCGCTGGGCGACGTCCTGCTCGAGCCCACCCGGATCTACGCCCTCGACTGCCTGGCCCTGGTCGCCGAGCTCGGGGTGCAGGGCGTGCACGCCTTCGCCCACATCACCGGCGGCGGACTGGCCGGCAACACCGTGCGCGTCGTCCCCGACGGCCTGGCGGCGGTGCTGGACCGCAGCACCTGGGCGCTGCCGGCCGTGATCTCGCTGATGGAGTCGCACGGCGTGCCGCGGGCGGAGTCCGAGCGGGCGTTCAACTGCGGGGTCGGCATGGTCGCCGCGGTCGCACCGGAGCAGGCCGACGCGGCCCTTGCCCTGCTGGCCGCCCGCGGGGTGCCCGCCTGGGTCGCCGGCACGCTCTCGGCGTCCGACGGGGCCGCCTCGGCCCGGCTGGTCGGCTCCTACCGCTGACGCAGGACCCCCCCTGCCCCCCCCCGGCCCCGTCCGGAGGCTCGTACCGAGCCGGTGAGGGATGAGGAGGACGGGGTCCTCGCACTCGCGGCGGGCCCTGCGGAGGGCCGGGCCCGACGAGGGGCCCCGGGCACGACGAGGGACCCCGGCACCAGTGGTGCCGGGGCTCCTCGCGTCGTCCGGCCGGGGCCGGGCGGTGAGCACGCGAGAACACCGCTGCACCCGGGAGGGGCAGCGGTGTCGCGGTGGAACGTGTGGTGACCTGGAGGTCAACGACTGGTGGCAGCCCAGTCGTCGTCCTCGTCGTCCCCCAGCCAGCTGTCGGCCTGGGGCTCGTCCTCGTCGTCGTCGTCCTTCGGCGCACGGGTCGGGAACGACGACGGCTGTCCAGCGAGCTCGCGCTGGAGTGCCGTCAGATCGGTGTTGGGTGAGCTGTACTTGAGCTCACGGGCCACGCGTGTCTGCTTGGCCTTCGCTCGGCCGCGCCCCATGGCTCGACCCCCTCGTGACGGAGTGCGGTTCGTCGTCCAGCACTGGGCTGGACGGCCCGTGTGGCGACCCCGACTGAGTGACTGTGTCCTGGGAGCAGCTTACGACACGGATCGGTCACGGGCACGCGTCCCTCCCCCGAGCCCCCTCTCCAGGGGGTCCACCGTGACCGTCGTCTCACGTCCAGCGGTGCTACCGGTCCCGTCGCAGGGCCCGCCGCGAGGAGGAGGGCCCCGCCCTCCGCATCCCCCGCAGGTCCGGGGCCAGCCGCGGGACGGGGCCGTTCAGGCCCCCCGTAGGGGCCGACCGCGAGGTACGAGCGGTGGGGGGCGAGGGGGTCCTCCCTCAGCGGGGGAGCCGGATGGTCGCCAGCCGGCCCACCGAGCGCATCCGCTCCTCGGCCAGCCGGTCGGCAGCGACGGCGGGGGAGACGCCCTCGGCGTCGGCGGTGGTGAACACCTGCCGGGCGATGTCGAAGATCGTCGCGGTCCTGGCCTCGGCGCGGGCGAAGGAGAACCCGTGCCGCTCGTCCTCGACCTGGATCACCCCGCCGGCGTTGACCAGGTAGTCCGGCGCGTAGAGGATCCCGCGGGCCCGCAGCAGCTCCGCCGTCCCCGCGTGCGGCAGCTGGTTGTTCGCGCCGCCGCAGACGATCTGGGCGGGCAGGACGGCGACGGTCCCGTCGTCCAGGGCGCCGCCGAGCGCGCAGGGCGCGTAGACGTCGTGCGGGGTGCGGACCAGGGTCGCGGTGTCGGCGACGGCGGTCACGGCGGGGTGGCGGGCCAGCACGCGGTCCACGGCGGCCCGGTCGACGTCGGTGACCACCGCGGACGCGCCGTCGGCCACGACCAGGTCGACCAGGTGCGAGCCGACCTTGCCCACCCCGGCGACCGCGACGGTGCGGCCGGCCAGCGAGGGGGAGCCCCAGCGGTGCTGCGCCGCGGCCCGCATGCCGGCGAAGACGCCGGCGGCGGTGAGCACCGAGGAGTCGCCGCACCCGCCGTACGCCTCCGACCGGCCGTGCGCGAACCGGGTCTCGCGGGCCACGATGTCCAGGTCGGCGTTGTAGGTGCCCACGTCGCAGGCGGTGAGGTAGCGGCCGCCCAGGCTCTCCACGAACCGGCCGTAGGCCCGCAGCAGCGCCTCGGTCTTGCCGGTGCGCGGGTCGCCGATGATGACGCCCTTGCCGCCGCCCAGGTCGAGCCCGGCGAGGCTGTTCTTGTAGGCCATCGCCTTCGACAGGGCCAGCGCGTCGGTCACCGCCGCCTCCTCGGAGGCGTAGGGGAAGAAGCGGGTGCCGCCCAGCGCCGGCCCGAGCGCGGTGGAGTAGACCGCGATCACCGCGCGCAGCCCCGACCCCGGGTCGGAGCAGAAGACGACCTGTTCGTGCCCTGCGCCCATCACGTCCACCGGGCCAGCCTAGGCGGCGCACCCGGGGCCGCTCCGCGCCCGCGGGAGGGGCGCGGCGGGGTGCCCGGCGGACGACGCACAGGTCGGGTCGGGGAGTCCGTGCGCCGATCGCGCGGCGCGGCGGGCATGATCAGGGGCTGACGACAGGCGCCGGCGCAACTCGGTGCCGCACACTTCCCCCGTCGGAGCCCGAGTCGAGGGTCGCCGGGGGAGGGGAACCAGCGGGGCAGCGCTGCGCCGCCACACAGGAGGACAGGCACACCATGGCTCGACGCAAGCGGCTGCTCGCACTCACCCTGGCAGCACCTCTGGTGCTCCTGGGCTGCTCCACCGAGAACTCCGGCGGCGAGGGCGAGACCACCGCAGCAGCCCCGAGCGGGGGCGGTGGCACCGCGGACGGCGACCTGCAGTTCGCCGTCGTCACCCACGGTTCGGCCGGTGACGCCTTCTGGGACGTGGTGCAGAAGGGCGCGCTGGCGGCCGGTGACGACCTCGGCGTCGGCGTCGACTACCAGAGCGACGGCGACCCGCAGCGGCAGTCCCAGCTCATCGAGGCCGCGGTCAACTCCGACGTCGACGGCATCGTGGTCTCGATGGCCAACCCCGACGCGCTGCAGGACTCCCTGGCCGCGGCGCGCACGGCCGGCATCCCCGTGGTCACCATCAACTCCGGCGCCGACCGGTCCGCCGAGTTCGGCGCGATCGGCCACGTCGGGCAGGACGAGACGATCGCCGGTGAGGGCGCCGGGCAGCGGCTGGCCAGCGACGGGCGCACGAACGTCCTCTGCGTCGTCCACGAGGCGGGCAACATCGGCCTCGAGCAGCGTTGTGACGGCGCTTCGCAGGGCCTGGGCACCGACGTCCGGCTGCTGCAGGTCGACATCAACGACCTGCAGGGCGCGCAGTCGACGATCACCTCGCAGCTGCAGGCCGACCCCTCGATCGACGCCGTGCTGACGCTGAACTCCGCCGTCGCCCCGATCGCCGCCTCGGCCGCCTCCGACGCCGGGTCCAGCGCCGAGATCGCCACGTTCGACCTCAACGGCGACGTCATCGCCGCCATCCAGGACGGCACGGTCTCCTTCGCCGTCGACCAGCAGCAGTACGAGCAGGGCTACCTGCCGGTCGTGATGCTCAAGCTCTACGCGCAGAACCTCAACACCGTCGGCGGCGGCCGGGCGGTGCTCACCGGCCCGGGGATCGTCGACGCCGGCAACGTCGACGCGATCGCCGACCTGGCCTCGGCGGGCACCCGCTGAGCGCCACCCGCGAGGCGCCGGCCGGCCGGCCGGCGCAGCCCGACGAGCGGGTCGCCGCCGTCGGGCTGGGGCGCCGGCTGCTGGTCAAGCCCGAGCTCGGCTCGCTGATCGGCGCCGTCGTCATCCTGGCGTTCTTCTCCGCGCAGAGCTCGGTCTTCCGGTCGCTGAGCGGGATCGCCAACTGGCTGGACGTCGCCTCGACGCTGGGGATCATGGCGGTCGCGGTCGCGATGCTCATGATCGGCGGGCACTTCGACCTGTCGGCCGGGGTGCTGACCGGCACCACGGCCCTGACCGTGGGCATCGTGGCCGTGCAGCTGGACCAGAACATCTGGGTGGCCATCGCCGTGGCCGGGGTGCTGGCGCTGGCCATCGGGTTCCTCAACGGCTGGCTGGTGACCCGCACCGGGCTGCCCAGCTTCATCATCACGCTGGCGAGCTTCCTGATGCTGCAGGGGCTCAACTTGGGGCTGACCAAGCTGTTCACCGGCACGGTCCAGGTGCGCGGCATCGCCGATGCGCCGGGCTACCACTCGGCCGAGCTGGTGCTGGCCTCCACGTTCGGCCTGTTCGGCCAGCAGTTCCGGATCGCGATCGTGTGGTGGCTGCTGGCGACCGCGGTGGCCACCTGGGTGCTGCTGCGCACCCGGTTCGGGAACTGGGTCTTCGCCACCGGCGGCGACGACGTCGCCAGCCGCAACGTCGGCGTGCCGGCGGCCCGCACGACGATCGCGCTGTTCATGACCACGGCCACCGCGGCCTGGCTGGTGGGCTCGATCACCGCCGTCCGGCTGACCTCGGTGCAGGCCAACACCGGCACCGGCCAGGAGCTGATCTACATCGTCGCGGCGGTCATCGGTGGCTGCCTGCTCACCGGTGGCTTCGGCTCGGCCATCGGTGCCGCGCTCGGCGCGCTGGTGTTCGGCATGACCCAGCAGGGGATCGTCTACCTGCGCTGGGACGCCGACTGGTTCTACTTCTTCCTGGGCGCGATGCTGCTGCTGGCCGTGCTGAGCAACCGCGCGGTCCGCCGCTACGCCGAGGCGTCCCGGCGATGAGCACGGCGGCGAGTGGCCCGGCGGCCACGTCCGGGGCCACGAGCGCCCCGCTGCTGGAGCTGCGCGGCATCGGCAGGGACTTCGGCTCGGTCATCGCCCTGGACGGCATCTCCACCACCGTGCGGGCCGGCGAGGTCACCTGCGTGCTGGGCGACAACGGCGCGGGCAAGTCCACGCTGATCAAGGTGCTGTCCGGGGTGCACCGGCCGACCCGGGGCGAGCTGCTCCTCGACGGCGCCCCGGTGCGCTTCGGCGCTCCCCGGGAGGCGCTGGACGCCGGGATCGCGACGGTCTACCAGGACCTGGCGATGATCCCGCTGATGGCCATCTGGCGGAACTTCTTCCTCGGGTCGGAGCCGACGACCGGCCGGGGCCCCTTCCGCCGCTTCGACAGCGCGACGGCCAAGGAGGTCACCCGGCGCGAGCTGGCCGCGATGGGCATCGACGTCCGGGACGTCGACCAGCCGGTGGGCACGTTGTCCGGTGGTGAGCGCCAGTCGGTGGCGATCGCCCGGGCCGTGCACTTCGGCGCCCGGGTGCTGATCCTCGACGAGCCGACCTCGGCGCTGGGGGTCAAGCAGGCCGGCGTGGTGCTGCGCTACATCGCCCAGGCGCGCGACCGGGGGCTGGGCGTCGTCTTCATCACCCACAACCCGCACCACGCGCACCCGGTGGGCGACCGCTTCCTGCTGCTCAACCGCGGGCGCAGCCTCGGCGACTTCGCGAAGGGCGAGGTCAGCCGTGAGGAGCTGACCACGATGATGGCCGGCGGCGACGAGCTGACCCAGCTGGCCGAGGAGCTGGGGCGCGCACCGCGATCCTGACTGCGCTGAGTCATGTGACAACTGCGCCGCGTGTTGCCTTGGGGACGGATGGGGTCGGTGCGACCCTCGGAGGGATCCGACTGCACCGCCCCCTCCCGCACCGCCTCGTCCCCAGGAGCGACCATGCCGCGGCTCGTGCTGCGTCCGTCCCCGGCGCTCCTGCGCCCGGCCCCCGGTCGGCTGCCGCGTGCGTCCCGGTGGCTGGCCCGGACGGTGTCCGGCGGGCTGGTCGCCGCGGTCGCCGTGACGGCCGTGCTCGGCGCCGGCGGCGGCACCGCCCGGGCCGAGCCGGTCAACCCCTCCGACGAGCAGCTGGGCGGTGCGGAGGCCGCCCGGGCCGCCGCCACCGCGGAGGTCGCCCGGATCACCGGGCTGGTGGCCGACGCCCAGGCGCGGCTGGAGCAGGTGCAGTTCCAGGCGGAGGCCGCCGGCACCGCGTACCTGGCCGCGGAGGAGGCCCGGCAGCTGGCCGAGGCCGCCGCCCAGCAGACCGCCCGTGACCTGCAGGCCGCCGCCGGGGCCGTGGCCGCGTCGCAGGCCCGGATCGCCGACTTCTCCCGCGACACCTACAAGAACGGCTCCGAGCTCACCAGCGAGATGGCCCTGCTGGACGCCGACGGGCCCGCCGAGCTGATCGAGAAGGCCGCGATCCTCGACTACGTCGGCGACCACCAGGTCGACGTCCTCGACCTGCTCGAGGGCGCGCGCGTGCAGCAGGCCGCCGCGGACGCCGCGGCCCGGGACGCCCGGGACGGCAAGGCGGCGGCCGAGGCGGCGGCCGAGGCCGCCAAGGTGGCCGTCGACCAGCAGCTGGCCGCCCAGGAGGCCGCGCTGACGCAGGCAGCCGAGCAGAAGGCGCAGCTGGACCAGCAGCTGCAGGACGCCGAGGTGGCGCTGCTGGAGCTGCAGGGCGCCCGCAACGCCTACCAGGCGTGGCAGGCGCAGCAGGCCGCCGAGGAGGCGGCCGCCCGGGAGGAGGAGGCGCGGATCCGCGCCCAGGCCGAGGAGGACGACCGGCGGGCCCGGGAGGCCGCGGCGGCGAGGGCGTCGACGTCGGAGGACGCAGGCGCCGACGCGAGCACCGGGGCTGACTCGGACGCGGGGTCGGACGCGGGGGTCGAGGCGGTGGAGGACGACGGCGGGTCGGGCTACGCCCGCCCGGCGGTCGGCCGCACCAGCAGCTGCTACGGCGCCCGCTGGGGCGTGACGCACTACGGGGTGGACATCGCCGCGCCCATCGGGTCACCGATCCACGCCGCGGCGGCCGGCGTCGTCGAGCGGGCCGGCCCGGCCACCGGGTTCGGGCTGGCCGTCTACATCCGGGGTGACGACGGCGCGATCACCGTCTACGGCCACGTCAACCGCTACTTCGTGGCCGACGGGGAACGGGTGCAGGCCGGCGAGCTCATCGCCGAGGTGGGCAACCGGGGCCAGTCGACGGGGCCGCACCTGCACTTCGAGGTGCACCCCAGCGGCCTGATGTACGGCGGTCAGATCGACCCGGTGCCGTGGCTGCAGGCGCGGGGGATCACCATCCGCGGGTGCTGACCGGCCCGGGCGCACCGGCAGGCGGGCGCCCGGACCGACGGGCTCAGGCCGCGCAGTTCTCGTCGGTCCAGGCGGTGAGCCGGGTCTGGGCCTCGCCGGTCTCCTCCTGCAGGCGGGTCAGCTCCGCCTGCACGGTCGCCTGCCCCTCCGGGGTGCTGAGGTCGACGCCCTGCACGGCGTCCCGCAGCCCGGCGAACAGCTCGGTGGCGGCGTTCCAGTCGGCGCTGATCTCCGCCGGTGCCTGCACGGTCTCGAGGTCGGTGACGGCCTGCTCCAGGGCCGGGGCGACCTGGGTGGGGTCGGAGGACTCCAGGCTCTGGCCCAGCTGGGTCAGAGCCTGCGCGGCCTGGTCGCAGAAGGCCTGCACGGCCGGGTCGTCGGACCCGCCGGAGGCGGCGGCGCTGGAGCTGGGGGCCGCCGAGCTGGACGACACGGCCGAGCTGGTGGCCGGGGTGGAGGGCGCCGCGGCCTCGGGGGCCTCGTCCCCCGATCCACCGCAGGCGGTCAGCAGGACGAGGGTGGCCGTGGCGGTGAGGCCGGCCGTGAGCAGGGTCGCAGGTGCGCGCATGAGGTCGACGCTACGTGGCCGGGCGGACGACGGCCGCGGTCGCGACGGCGCTACCGTGGGCGCCCGTGAGCGCGCCGGTGGACCCGCGGAACAGCTGGGGCCTGCCCGCACCCGGGTCGATGGCGCCGGTCGGCGACCCGGAACCGCTGGTCACCCGGGTGCTGGCGCCCAACGCCTCGCCGATGACGCTGGACGGCACCAACACCCACCTGGTCGGCGAGCCGGGGTCGGGGCAGGCCGTCGTGGTCGACCCCGGCCCCGACGACCCCGCGCACCTGGCCGCGGTCGAGGCCGCGCTGGCCGCGCGGGGCGCCCGGGTGGTGGCGGTGCTGGTCACCCACCACCACGGTGACCACGCTGCGGCGGCCCGTCCGTGGGGGCGGCACTTCGACGCGCCGGTGGCCGCGGCCTCGCCCGCCGTGACCGGGCCCGGTGGGCGGCTGCTGGTGGCGGGCGAGCGGCTGCAGCTGGCCGGGACGACGTTGGACGTGGTCCCCACGCCCGGCCACACCGCCGACCACCTGGCCTTCCGGCTGGCCTCCGGGGCGGTCCTGGTCGGTGACTCCGTGCTCGGCCGCGGCACGTCGGTGGTCAGCCACCCCGAGGGCGACGTGCTGGCCCACCTGGACTCCCTGCGCCGGGTGCACGACCTGGGCCCCGCGGCGCTGTACTGCGGGCACGGGCCGGAGCTGACCGTCGACCCCTCGGCGGTGCTGCGCTTCCTGCTCGACCACCGGGCGCACCGCGAGCGGCAGCTGCTGGCGCTGCTGGCCGCGGCGCCACGCACGGTGCCGGAGCTGGTCGCGGCCGTGTACCCCGACGTCGTCCCCGCCGTGCGGCCGGCGGCGGCGCAGTCGACCCGGGCGACGCTGGTCAAGCTGGCCGCCGAGGGGCGCGTGCGGGTGCGCGGCGACCGGGCCGAGCTGGCCTGAGCGCCGCTCAGCCGCCGGCGGAGGTGCGCGCGGCGTCGGCGACGGCCAGGGAGCGGTCCAGGTAGACGGCGTTGCCCGACAGCAGGGTGTGCAGCTGCCGGAACAGCCGGTCCAGCACCGCCGCCGGGTCGGTCTCCTCCGGGCCGGCCCCGGGGGTCGCGGCGGCCATCTCGGCCAGGCCCGCCGCCGCGTCGAACAGCGTCGGCCACAGGTGGGCCCACTGCCAGAACTCGTAGGTGCCCGGCTGCACCCGGGCCAGCGGCGGGCGGCCCAGCAGGCCGATGCCGTCGGCCCCGGGCGCGTCGGGTGGGGCGCCCAGACCCAGCAGCAGCGACTGCACCCGGTGGGTGCGGGCGAACTGCTCGGCCGCGGGCGTGCCCGGGGCGACCTCGGCGACCAGGCCGCGCGCGACCAGCCCGTCCAGCCGCTCGTCGAGGCCGGGGACGCCCGCCTCCCCGGCGGCCGCGCGGAGCGCCGCACGTGTCCACGGGGTGCCGTGCACCCGGTCGGGGAGCCCGTGCGCCAGCGCCCAGACGTCGGCGGTGGCCCGGTCGTGCAGCAGCGGGCTGTCCCAGCCCAGCCGCACCACCCAGTAGCTGGGCGCCTCCCCGCGGGAGGAGTGGAAGGGGCCCATCGGGTGGCCCAGCGGGAGGACCAGCGGCTCGTCCTGCGGTGCGGGCATCAGTCGACCGCCCAGGTGTCCAGGCAGACCGCGTTGGGCGTCAGCAGCCGGTGGAGGTCGTCCAGCAGCGACGTCAGCAGGCCCTCGGGGTCGGTGGCCTGGGCATCGGAGATGCCCACCCGGGCCGCGGTCTCCGCCGCGCCCTCGCAGGCCCGCCACAGGCTGGTCTCCATGTGCGCCCACTCGAAGAGGTCGTAGGCGGCCGCGGACAGCACGGCCAGCGGCCGGCCGGGCAGGCCCACCGAGTAGGTGTCCGGCGCCTGGGCGCTGTTGCCCAGGCCGACCACCAGCGGCACCATCCGCACCCGCTGCGCGAGCTCGCGGGCCGAGGGTGTGCCGGGGGCGGCGAGCGCGACCAGGCCGTCGGCCTCCAGCCGGGCCAGCCGCTCGGGGAACCCGGTCAGCCCGACCGCGGCGGCCTGCTCGGCCAGCGCCGCCGGCGTCCAGGGCCGCGGCACGTGGTCGGCCGGGCCGTGGGCCATCGCCCAGACGCCGAAGTCGGCGGCGGTCAGGCTGTGCAGGCCGGCACCGACCCGCACGTCGAACTGGTCGACGACCGCGCGGACGCCGATGAGCTGCCCGATCGGGTAGACCTGCAGCGCAGGCGCGTCGCTGGTCATCGCGGGGAGCGTAGCGGGGCCGCCCGCAGCGGGTCAGCGGACGGCGCGGCTCCGGGTGCTGGGAGTCGGCAGCGGTGACCAGGTGTCCGGGTGCGGCTGCCCGGCGTCGGCGCCCCAGGACGGCGTCCCGGCGCCGGTCGTGCGCCCCCGGGTCGCCGGCCTGGCGGACAGGTGCACGATCAGGGTGAGCAGCACGAGCAGCCCTCCGAGCACACCGGCGATGACCAAGAGCGTCGAGAGCATGATCGAGAAGCTAGTGGCGGGAACCGGTCCGCGTCCCCGGCGACGCGGGCAGAAGTCACCGAACCCGGGCCCGGATCTGGGGGTACATGCGCCACTTGACGCCGGTCGGCAGGACGGCTCCACGAGCCGGTCGGGGCTGCTCCGGATCGACCAGGTCGGCGGGGCAGCGGGCTGGTCCGCGCCACCCGGACGGGTGGTCGGGCGGCGCCGGCCGGTTCGCACCCGGATCCGCCGGGTAGGGACGATCGGCGGGGCACAACTGAGTGCTCCGTCCGTCGAGAGCACCGCCCCTGCCGTCGCAGTGCTCGACCGCAGGAGGCGTACCACCGCGTGAGCGCAGTGCCCGAGGAGTGCAGGCAGCGACCCGTCCGGGTCGTGACCATCCCGTTCGCGAGCCCGTACCTGGACGCCGTGCTGCCCGCCGGCGTGGTCCGGGTCGGCCCGGGCACCGCGCCGAGCCCCTGGCTGGACCCCGACCACCTGCTGGCCCACGCCGCCGACGTCGATGTCCTGCACCTGCACGGCGGGTACGACCACCTGACGGTGCCGGAGATGGACGCCTGGACGGCGGCCGTCCGCCGCAGCGGCGTCCCGCTGGTGGTGACCGTGCACGACCTCGTCCCGCGGGAGAGCGCCGGGGGCACGCTGATGCCCGCCCGGCACCGCAACCACCTGCGGGCGCTGCTGGCCACCGCGGAGGTGGTGCTCACCCTGACCCCGGGCGCCGCCGACGAGATCGCCGACCGTTTCGGGCGCACGGCGATCGTCGTCGCGCACCCCTCGCTGGCTCTGCCCACGCCGGGCATCGGCCGCGAGACCCGGCTGGTCGGGCTGCACCTGGGCCGGCTCGGCCCGCAGGTGCGCGACCCGCTGGAGCTGGTCCGTGCGGCGCTGTCGGGCGCGGTGTCCGGCGGTGGTCGGCTGCGTGTCGACGTCCACCCCGACGTCGACCTGGCGGGCCAACTGCCCGAGCTGCCGGAGCTGGCCGCCGGCGGCGAGCTCGAGCTGGCCCGCAGCTGGCAGCCCGGGCCGGGCGGGTGGGTGCGGCACCTGCAGGAGCTGCACGTGTCGGTGCTGCCGTGGTGGGGCGGGTCGCACTCGGGCTGGGTCGAGCTGTGCCGCGACGCCGGCGCGCGTGCGGTGGTGCCCGCCGGCGGTTGGCAGGGTCAGCAGTGGTCCGACGTCGTCCTGTACGGCAACGACCCGCAGGCGGGGCTGGACGCCGCCTCGCTGACCTCCGCGGTGGTGGCGGCGCTGACCCGCCCGGCCCCGGCGCGGGTCGACCGCACCTGGCGGTCCGAGCAGCGGGCCGCGGTGCGGCGGGTGCACGCCCAAGTCTACGAGCAGGTGGCGGCCGACCACGTGCCGGCCTGAGGTCAGCCGCCGTCCGGATCGGTCGCGTGCGGGAGCCGGACGGTGAACACCGTGCGGCCCGGCTCGCTGTCCAGCTCCACCCGGCCACCGTGCGCGGTCACGACCGCATCGACGATCGCCAGGCCCAGCCCGGTGCTCCCGGCCGCCCGGGACCGGGACGCGTCGCCGCGGGCGAACCGCTCGAAGACGTGCGAGTGCAGCGCCGGTGGCACCCCCGGTCCGTCGTCGCGCACCTGCAGCACCGCCCAGCCGTCCTCGGCACGCAGCCCGACGGTCGCCGTCGTCCCCTCGGGGGTGTGGCTGCGGACGTTGGCCAGCAGGTTCGCCAGCACCTGGTGGAGCCGGGCCGGGTCGCCGGGCACGAGGACCGGGGTGTCGGGCAGGTCGACCTGCCAGGAGTGCCCGGGGCCGGCCGCGTGGGCGTCGCTGAGTGTGTCGACCACCAGCGCGGTCAGGTCGACCTCCTCGTGGGTCAGCTCGCGCCCGGCGTCGAGGCGGGCCAGCAGCAGCAGCTCCTCGACCAGCTCCTGCATCCGCAGCGCCTCGGACTCGACCCGGCTCATCGCCCGGCCGACGTCGGCGGAGACCTCGCCGCCGGTCCGGCGGACCAGCTCGGCATAGCCGCGGATCGAGGCCAGCGGCGTGCGCAGCTCGTGGCTGGCGTCGGCGACGAACTGCCGCACCCGGGTCTCGGACTCCTGGCGGGCGGCCAGCGAGCCCTCCACGTGGTCCAGCATCCGGTTCAGCGCCGTGCCGACCTGGCCGACCTCGGTGCGCGGGTCGGTGTCCTCGGGCGGCACCCGCTCGGCGAGCTCGACCTCGCCGCTGGCCAGCGGCAGCTCCGAGACCCGGGTGGCGGTGGCCGCGACCCGGTCCAGCGGGCGCAGGGTGCGCCGGATGACCAGCACCGCGGCCAGCGCCGCGGCGACGAGGGCGAGCAGCCCCACGAGCAGCTCGACGGCGACCAGCCGGCGCACGGCATCGGCGGTGCCGGTGAGCGGGAGACCGTTCACCAGCACGTCGCCGTCGGGTGCCGTGCTGGCGACCAGCCGGTACTCACCGAGGTCGCCGCCCAGGTCCAGGGTGACCGGGGCGCCGCTGACCGGGAGGCCGGCGACCATCTCCTCCTGGGTGCTGCTCAGGGGCACCGTCTGGCCCCGTGACCCCAGCACGCCGGACTCGGTGGCCACCCCGTCGACCACGGTCGCGACCAGGGTGCCCTCGCCCTGCCCGCGCACGCCCAGGCCGCCGGGCTCGGGGCCGTCGTCGTCGGGGAACGTGCCGTCGGGGGTGGTGCCGGCCGGCGGTAGGCGGGGCACCCGGTCCGACTCCGGGCCGCTGCCCATCGAGCGGTCGCTGACGGCGTCCAGCCGGGTGTCGACCTGATCGAGCAGCTCGGCGCGCAGCGAGGTGACCGAGGAGACGCCCACCAGCGCCAGGACGACGACCAGCGGGACGACGAACGCCACCAGCAGCCTGGTGCGCAGGGACCGGCGGGAACGGCGGACGCCCGGTGCTCGACGCCTCACGCGGAGGAGGGTGTCATGCCGCGGGCTTGATCACGTACCCCGCACCGCGGAGCGTGTGGATCATCGGCGAGCGGCCGGCGTCGATCTTGCGCCGCAGGTAGGAGATGTAGAGCTCGACGATGTTGCCCTGGCCGCCGAAGTCGTACTGCCACACCCGGTCGAGGATCTGCGCCTTGGACAGCACGCGCTTGGGGTTGCGCATCAGGTAGCGCAGCAGCTCGAACTCCGTCGCGGTCAGCCGGATGTCCTCGCCGGCCCGGGTGACCTCGTGGCTCTCCTCGTCCAGGGTCAGGTCGCCGACGACGAGCAGGCCGTCGTCGGCCACCACCCGGCTGGTGCGCCGCAGCAGCCCGCGCAGCCGGGCGGCGACCTCCTCCAGGCTGAACGGCTTGGTCACGTAGTCGTCGCCGCCGGCGGTGAGCCCGGCGATCCGGTCCTCGAGGGCGTCCTTGGCGGTCAGGAAGACCACCGGCACCAGCGGGGTGTCCGCGCGCAGCCGGCGCAGCACCTCCAGGCCGTCCATGTCCGGCAGCATGACGTCCAGGACGACGGCGTCGGGGCGGAAGTCGCGGGCGGTGCGCACCGCCTCGGTGCCGTCGGCCGCCGTCCGCACGTCCCAGCCCTCGTACCGCAGCGCCATCGACAGCAGCTCGCAGATGGAGGGCTCGTCGTCGACGACCAGCACCCGCAGGGCGCTGCCGTCGGGCCGGGTCAACTGGGTCCGGGAGCTGGAGGCGGACGAGGCGGTCGTGGTCATGCCCTGACCTTGGACCGCGATCCTGCGAGTTCCCTGAGTGCTGCACAGGAACTACCTGGGTCGCCGGGCGGCGGTTGCGTCGTCCACCGGCCGGGGCGGCGCGCCGGCGTGTCGCGAGCGTCGAAACTATCGGTCCGGACGGGCCGCTCGACTGTGACCTGCACCGCAGGGGTGGCCGGTGCGGTCCGCGCCCCCGTTGTGGTTGACGCGTTCACAGGCCCGACTTAGGTTTCCGTCGTCCTCAGCCGGTTCCGGTAGTTCTCGGTGCACGATGTCGGGCGAAACGGGCCGGGGATCTCGCATCCCCCGTGCAAAGGAGCATGTCGTGAGCGTTCGTCGTTCGCTGGTCATCGGGACGGTCGGCCTGGCCACGGTCCTCACCGCCCAGACCACCGCCCTCGCCACCCCCTCGGCCGACGCCGCCAAGGCGCAAGCCCAGGCCACCGCGGCACCCCGCCCGCCGGGCGCCATCGTCGAGGGGTCGCTGCGCGCCCTCGCCTCCAGCACCGGCCTCCGCATCGGGACGGCCGTCAACACCGGCCTCCTCGGTGAGGACGCCGCCTACACCGAGATCGTGAACCGCGAGTTCAACACGATCACGCCGGAGAACGTCATGAAGTGGGAGGTCGTGGAGCCCCAGCAGGGCGTCTTCGACTTCACCGGCGCCGACGAGATCGTCAAGAGCGCGCAGGCGAACGGCCAGCTCGTGCGCGGCCACACCCTGGTCTGGCACAGCCAGCTGCCGGCGTGGATAGCCACCAACGGCGGGACGACGACCACGTTGACCGACCAGCAGGTCAAGGACGCCGTCAAGAAGCACATCCAGGCAGAGGCCGGCCGCTACAAGGGCCGCATCTGGGCCTGGGACGTGGTGAACGAGGCCTTCAACGAGGACGGCACGCCGCGGCAGTCGATCTTCTATAAGGCGTGGGGCAACAGCACCGACTACATCGCCGACGCCTTCCGCTGGGCCGACCAGGCCGACCCCTCGGCCAAGCTGTTCTACAACGACTACAACATCGAGTACACCGGGCCCAAGAGCCAGGCCGTCTACGACCTGGTGAAGAAGCTCAAGGCGCAGAAGGTGCCGATCGACGGCGTGGGCTTCCAGACCCACCTGAGCACCCAGTACGGCTTCCCGGACCTGCAGGCCACCATGCAGCGCTTCGCCGACCTGGGCCTGGACGTCGCCGAGACCGAGGTCGACGTCCGCACCTCCGTCCAGCCGGGCGCCACGGCCGGCACGTTCACCAGCGAGCCGCTGTCGGCCCTGCACGCCTACACGCAGCAGGCCTACTGGGACCAGACGATGAAGGCCTGCCTCTTCGTGCAGCGCTGCGTGTCCTACACCGTCTGGGGCGTCGCCGACAGCAACTCCTGGATCCCGGGCGTCTTCCCGGGTGAGGGCGCTGCGCTGCTCTTCGACGACGACTACCAGGCCAAGCCCGAGTACACCGTCATCTCCCAGGACCTCGCGCTGGCCGCCGGCAAGGCCCGGCACCGCACGGGCGAGGGCTCCGGCGGTCGCTGACCGCTCGTAGGAGCGTCCACGGGGCGTCGCGCACACCGCGCGGCGCCCCGTGTGGCGTCCGGCCTCGCGGGTGGGCCGGGGACGAGAACGGGGCGCCACGCTGATCGCGTGGCGCCCCGTCGTCGTGCTGTTCGGGTGGGCAGGGGCGGGGTCGAACCGCCGACCTCTCACTTTTCAGGCGAGCGCTCGTACCGACTGAGCTACCTGCCCCTCCCGGCGCTCCGGCGTGAGCCGGACACCGGATGGCGACCCTGACGGGACTCGAACCCGCGACCTCCGCCGTGACAGGGCGGCGCGCTAACCAACTGCGCTACAGGGCCATGCTGTGGAGCTGTGTACTGCGTGCCCCCAACGGGGTTCGAACCCGTGCTACCGCCTTGAAAGGGCGGCGTCCTGGACCACTAGACGATGAGGGCTCGTGCTCGCTGGAGGCAGGGAGAACCATACATGAGCGTTCGGGCCGCTCCGGCACCCCCTCCCGGGCGTGCCGCCGGCGAGGTGTCCGGCGCCCCCGCGCGGCGGCCTCGGGGGCGGCCCGCCGCATGCCAGCATCGGGCCGTGACCGCCTCCCCCTCCTCCCGACCGGTGCGTGCCGCCGGTGTCGTCGTGGCCGTCGCCCTGCTGGCGGCGTGCGGTGGCGCGACCGGCACCGTCGACGCGGCGAGCACGGCAGGTGCGCCGTCGACCGTCACCGGGGCGCCGACGACGACCAGCTCGACCACTCGGGGCAGTGCGCCGGCGCCGTCGTCCGCGGTGCCCGCCGACGCCGTGACCACCGAGGTCGCGCCGACCGACGCCGCGACCACCGAGGTCGGGGCCGCCGACACCGCGCCCGACGTCGCCGAGGCCGTGGACCCCGGGGGGCTGACCGTCACCGCCGTCCGGGCGGCCCGCCAGGAGGGGTACGACCGGGTCGTGTTCGAGCTGGCCGGCAGCGGGACGCCGGGCTGGCGCGTCGAGTACGTCGACAGCCCGACCGCGCCGGGCAGCGGGGACGCCGTCGACGTCCCGGGCGCGGCGACGCTGCAGGTGACGCTGCGGGGGGTCGGCCAGCCCTACGAGACCGGCGCGGAGGAGGTGCCGCTCGGCGCCGTGCCCGTCTCCGGCACCGAGCACGTCGCCGGCGTCGTCTACGGCGCCACCTACGAGGGGACGGCGGTGGCCTGGATCGGCACCGACGGGCCGGCGCCGTTCCGCGTCTACTCCCTGACCGGGCCCTCCCGCGTGGTCGTCGAGGTGGTCGACGCCGGCTGAGCGGCTCAGCTCAGGGTCGCGGCCATCTCCAGGGAATCATCGGTGACCGTGGTGCAGGTCGGCGGCCGGCGGTGCGGCCCTCGCCCTGCCCGCAGGAGTGGCTCGCGCCACCGGCGGAGATGGTGGCCCGGCCGTCCTGCGGGCCGGCGAACGCCAGGTCGGTGCCGAGAAGGCTGACACCGGAACCACTCGGCGTCGCGGTGCACTGCTGGCCCGAGCAGGACACGTCCTCCGAGCTGCAGGCGGTCAGCGGCAGCCCGGCGGCAGTTCCCGCGAGGGTCGCGGTGGTGTGCCGGGGCGGGATCGACACGGCGGCAGCGCAGGACCGCGCCGGCCGCCGGTGGGGGAGGCCGCTGGGGTCAGGGGCGCGAGGCGCTGCTGGTGAACACCCAGCTGCGCAGCGCGACGAAGCGCACCAGGCCGATCGCGCCGGTGACCGCGGCGATCAGGCACAGCTGGGCGACCGTACCCACGTCACCGACCAGGGTGTGCACACCGGCCAGCGCCAGCGACGTCGCGACCAGGCCGATGGCGGCCAGGCCGCCCCCCTCCCACTGGGCGGTGAGCCAGGAGACCTGCTGCCCGGCGTGGAAGGTCAGCCGCCGGTGCATCTCGTTGGCCAGCAGCGTGGAGGCGATCGCGCCGACCAGGTTGGCAGTCTGGTCGCCCAGCCCGCCGAGGGCGATGAACGCGACCGCGTACAGGGCGCTGGAGACCGCGCCGACGACGACGTAGCGGGCGAACTGCGCACGGGCGTCGTCCTGGTGCAGGCGGGCCCGCAGCGAGCCGAGCAGGTGCCGGCCGTGCCGGGGCGCCGTCGCGACGTCCGTACGCCCCTCGCCTGCCGCGGCACGCACGCCGGGGCGGCGGAGCAGGGACGGGCAGGTCACGGGTTCTCCTCGACGGACGGGGCGGCAGCCTCAAGTGGCGCGGTTCCGCTCTGCCAGCAATCTACTGGGACAGCTGTCGATTCCCGGTACGCAGCGCACACACACGGTGATGTCCCTCACGGAGCGTGGTCACGATCAGATCACAGCGTGCGGTCAGGGAGTTGCCGGGGTCGGCGGTCACGGTGTCGGCATGACCAGCAGCCCCCGGCATCCCTGGCTCTACGACCCCGCAGTGGGAGGTGTGCTGGTCCGCGCCCACCGGTCCCCGGCGGGCGGACCGGCCGACGACGTCGTGTCCGACGTGCTGTGGTCCGAGGTCCTGGGGCTGCTCCGCTGGGCCGAGGCCGCCCTCGGCTGCCCGCCCGTGCTGGTCGAGGGCGCCGCGTGGCGCACCGCCGCCACGGCCGCTGCGCTGCTGCGCCGGCTGCCCGCGCTGTGTGCCGAGGCCGGCCTGCCCTGGCCGGGCGTCCAGGGCGACCCCGACGCGGCCGTGCTGCCCGGCCGGGAGCGGCTCACCACGGCGGCCGACCGGCTCGCCGGCCTGCTGTGCGCCCGTCCGGCGGACGCCGGCCCGCTCGAGCTCGTGCAGCTGGTGGCCGCCGACGTCGACGCGATCGGGGCCGCCGCGATCGCGCTGCTCGCCGCGCAGACCGACTGGACGGTGGCGTCCTGACCGGTCCGGTTCTGGTCACCCGCAACGGGTAAGGGAGCGCGCATGAGCCTGTTCGGTGTGCTGGACCGCCTCTCCGAGGTGCCCTCGTTCGACAAGCAGCTGGAGACCGCGCGGACGGCGGTGACCAAGGTGCTGCGGCCGCAGGCGTTCAAGGACGTGCTGCACGGCACCTGGCTGGGCCACCCGCTGCACCCGATCCTGGCCATGGTGCCGGTGGGCACCTGGCTGTCGGCCGGCCTGCTGGACCTCGTGCCGGCGACCCGGCCGGCCGCCACCGCCATGATCGGCGCCGGGGTGGCCGGCAGCGTGCCCGCGGCCCTGGCCGGTGCGGCCGACTGGTCGGAGCAGGACGACGCGGTGCGGCGGCTGGGTGGCCTGCACGCGGTGAGCAACGTGGCGGCCCTCGGCCTGTACGTCGGGTCACTGGTGGCCCGGGGCAAGGGCAACGGGACGCTGGGCCGGGTGCTGTCCTACAGCGGGCTCGCGATCGCCAGCGGCTCGGCGGCGATCGGCGGGCACATGTCCTACGCGCAGTCCTCCGGGGCGAACCACGCCGTCGTCGAGGCGCGCCAGCTCACCACCGACTGGATCGACCTGGGCCCGCTCGACGACCTGCCCGACGGCCGCCCGACCCAGCGCACCGGCGAGGGCCAGGGGACGCCGATCGCGCTGGCCGTCGTGCGCCGCGGGCTGACCGTCGATGCGTTCATCGACGCCTGCGCCCACGTCGGTGGGCCGCTGTCCGACGGCACGGTGGAGCAGGTGCGCGGCGCGGACTGCCTGGTCTGCCCGTGGCACGGCTCGGCGTTCTCGCTGGACAACGGCGAGCCGCGGCGCGGCCCGACGGCGTCGGCGCAGGAGAAGCTCGAGGTCAAGTACGAGGCCGGCCGGGTGTTCGGCCGGCTGCCCAACCGGCACGCCCCGAAGTGAGCACCGGGCCCGGCGGTTCGCCGCCGGGCCCGGTGGGCAGCACGAGGCGGTGTTCTTCTTCTTCTCCAACCGCCTGGGCTGCCTGGGATCGCTGCTGCTCAGCGTCGTGCTCACCGCGATCGTCATGTTCCTGATCACCCTGCTGTGACTCTGGGACACTGGCCGGGCCGGGCCTCTAGCTCAACTGGCAGAGCAGCGGACTTTTAATCCGCGGGTTGTGGGTTCGATCCCCACGGGGCCCACCACGCTGACCTGCTGTTCCGCGTCCACCAGAAGCGGTGCTTCCATCAGGCGGCAGCACCAGCGGCAGCATCCGGTCCGCGCGGTTCCGCGCTGATGCGACGGGCGGCGCTTCCGATGTGCGCGGGCCCCCGGGGTCGCTAGCTTGCCGCTGTACGCCGATCCGCCTTCCTCGTCCTGCCTTTTGTCGCTCTGGTCGGGTGCAGCGGCGAAGAAGCCGCGCCAGCCGCCAGGGCAGCCCTGAGCGCGACCACGGCTGCCCCGGCCACCACCGTCGCCAGTGCGGAGCGAGGCATCTGCGGTGACCCGGCCCACGCCATGGAGGACGCCGAGCTCTGCAGCAGCGCCGGACCGGACGAGTCCGTGCCCGCTGAGGTCGACGCCGAGGGGTCGGTCACCACGCCGGACGGGGTGTTCGGGGAGTACCCCAACGGGCTGGAAGCGACCTCGACCGAGGTCGCCACGCCGGATCCGGACGTGTTCGCAGGCGGCGACCGCACTGGCGGTGGTGCTGCGGGTCAGCTGGCGGGGACGGAGCCCGAGGCGATGACCTGCCCGCCCTGCGCGGTCGGCGTCGGGTTGTTCACCTCGACCTGCCAGTAGCAGGGGGTGCCGGCGGTGAAGCTGCTGAAGGTGGCCGTGGCGTTCCGCGTCGTCGCGTCGACCGGCACCGTCAGGTAGAAGCCGGCCTGCCCACCGGACAGCGGCGACGCGGAGGCCCGCAGGGTGATCGAGCTGGTGCCGTAGACCTTCCCGGCCCACGTCATGCCCGTGCTGGTGCGGGTCGCGGTGCAGGCGCCGACCGAGGCGACGCGGGACACGTACCGGGAGATCGCCTTGTCGGTGACCAGCCCGAAGTCCGACCGGGCGTGGGCGCCGCCGGGGATGACGGTGATCGACGTCTTCCAGCCGTTCGTGCGGTACCAGTCCTCGCCCTTCAGGGCGCCGTAGGCACCGTCGTAGCCGGCAGCTCCGTCCTGGTCGCCGACGTCCCAGTGGACGTGCAGGTTCGCCTTCGGCTCCGGGTTGGCCGTTCCCATCGCCATCGCGGGGTGCCCACCGAAGCTGATCATGAGGATCAGGCCGTCGAGGGCGATCGCCGGCTTCGTGACGGTCAGCACCTGCGGGGTCAGGTAGCGGGACATGACCTGCGCACCCGAGGAGTAGCCGCCGCCCACGAACCGGGTCCGGTCCAGGTCGTAGCGCCCGTAGATCCAGCGGATCAGCTCCTCGAGGTAGGTGGTGTAGCCCTCCGGGTCGTCGTGGTGCCAGGACCGCTCCACCCGGTTCGGGGAGAACGGGGCCAGCAGCAGCAGGTTCTGCCGCTTCGCGACCTCGACCATCCCGTGGGTGCCCGCCAGCAGGTACGTCTCGGTCGGGTTCTCGATGCCGTACTCGCCGCTGCCGTCGATGTAGCAGAGCAGCCCGACCGGCTTCGACCAGTCCAGCCCGGCCGCGAAGAGGTGGTAGTCGGCGGAGTACTCGGTGCCGGAGAAGGTCTGCAGGACGTCGGTCAGCTCGCCACCTGATCCACCCGTGCTGGCGGCGGTGGAAGTGGTCGCTGCCGGGGTGGTGGCTGGCGGGGTGGTGGCCGCGGGAGCAGCCGACACCTGCCCGGACGCCAGGATCGTCGTGCCCGGGGTCGTGGTGGCCGTGCCGTTCTCCAGTTGCCAGTACCGGGTGCTCGTGGTCGTGAACGCGGTGAAGGCCAGGGAGAGGGTGCCGTCGGCGGCCGGGGTGGTCGACAGGTGGAAGCCGGTCTGCCCGGTCAACGGCGACGAGGACGTGCGGACGGTGACCGGGCCGTGGGCGTCGGCCACGACACCGGTGAGCGTCATGCCGCTGGTGGTGTGCGTGGCCGTGTCCGAGGTGACCGACGGCCCAGCCGGGGGCGGGGTGACCGGGGTGGGGGTCGGGAACGAGGTGGTCGCGTCGGCCTGCCGCAGCAGCGTCGCCCCCCGGTAGATCCGGGACACCAGCGCCCCGCCCAGGCGCGCACCCTTGCCGAGCAGCATCAGGCCCCCGTGATCGTGTCGAGCGGGGCCGGGGACTTCGTGGCCAGCGCGTCGCACTCGGTCTGCGTCCGGGCTCCGAGCCCACCGACCGACACCGCCGGGGCGCCCCACCCGGTCATCGCGGTCACCTTCGCGGCCTGGTCGCCCGCGGCGGGCGACGTCCTGCTCGTGCTGGTCCGGCACCACTGAGCACCCCGGCGGTTCCGCGGAACCGGTCGGGGGTCAGAGCGGGCGGGGGCGGTACGCGTCGACCAGCCGGTCCATCAGCGCGTCCACCCGGGCATCGACGGTCTTCTGCTCGGGGTGGGCGTCGTGCCACTCGACGATCTCCCGCGCCCCGCGCTCGAACGGCACGGTCGCGACGAAGTCCGGCACGAGACGGCGGACCTTGGTGTTGTCGAAGACCGACGAGTGCGCCTTGTCGCCCAGCAGCCCGGCGCCCCACTCGGGGTCCGCCGCGGCGATCGCGTCCGAGGGGACGTGCACCAGGCGGGGTTCGACGCCGGCCGCCGCCGCCACCGCCGTGTAGATGCGGTTCCAGGTCGGCGCCTCGTCGGAGGTGATGTGGAAGGCCTCGCCGATCGCCTCCGACCGGCCGAGCAGACCGACGAACCCGCGGGCGAAGTCGGTGTTGTGCGTGATGGTCCACAGCGAGGTGCCGTCGCCGGGCACGACGACCTCCGCGCCCCGGCGCATCCGGTCGACCACCGTCCAGCCCCCGTCGAAGGGCACCGCGGCGGCGTCGTAGGTGTGCGACGGGCGCACCACCGTCACCGGGAAGCCGGTGTCCCGGTAGGCCGCCACGAGGAGGTCCTCGCAGGCGATCTTGTCCCGGGAGTAGGCCCAGAACGGGTTGCGCAGCGGCGTGGACTCGGTGATCGGCAGCCGGAGCGGCGGGGTCTGGTACGCCGAGGCGGAGCTGATGAACACGTACTGACCGGTGCGGCCGGCGAAGAGGTCGACGTCGGTCTGCACGTGCTCCGGCGTGAACGCCACCCAGTCGACGACGACGTCGAACTCCTGGTCGCCCAGGGCCCGCCGGACGCTGCCGGCGTCCCGGACGTCGCCCTCGTGCACGACCACGCCCTCGGGCACCGGCCGGAGCGAGGACCGGTTCCGCTTCAGGACGTGCAGCTCGATGCCGCGCTCCACCGCCAGCCGGGCGCAGGCCGAGCTGATGATCCCGGTCCCACCGATGAAGAGCACCCTGAGCGCGGTCACCCCCAGACCATGCTGTGCCCGACGTCGCGCGGCAAGACGAGCGGACGGACGACGTCGCGGGGGGCCCCGACCGTCGGACCCGTCCGGTACACATCCAGCCAGGGCGATGGAGGAGCACATGGTGACCACCGCAGACGGGGTGCGCAGCGCCGACCGGCACGACCTGATCCGGGTGCAGGGCGCGCGGGCCAGCCGCTCACCACGCTGTCCGGCGGCGAGCGCCAGCGGCTGAAGCTGGCCACGCACCTGGGGGAGGAGGGCGGCATCTACGTCCTCGACGAGCCGACGACCGGCCTGCACCTCGCCGACGTCGAGCAGCTGCTGGGCCTGCTCGACCGGCTCGTGGACTCCGGCACGTCGGTGATCGTGGTCGAGCACCACCAGGCGGTCATGGCGCACGCCGACTGGATCATCGACCTCGGGCCGGGCGCCGGCCACGACGGCGGCCGGGTCGTCTTCGAGGGCACGCCCGCCGACCTGGTCGCCGCCCGCTCGACCCTCACCGGGGAGCACCTCGCGGCCTACGTCGGCGCCTGACCGCACCGGGCGCGGCGCGTTCGGGCCGGGAGTGCGGGCCGGGCACCTCCCGGCGGCCTCGGCCGGACCCGCCGCGACATGCCGTGCCGGAGCGGCCCACCGTGATCACCGACCCCCGGGAACGCGAAATCCCAGCTCAGGCACGGTGTCAAGTCGACAAGGCGGCTGAGGTGCGGCGGGTCGTCGACCGCCCGGGTGCCTCCCGCAACGATTGGGTGACGGGCCTCTCCCGGAGGTGTCGGACCGGGGCTGCGCGGCGCCTGTCGGGACCTACCTTTCGCCCTACGTCCGCGGCACCTCCCCAGCCGCGACGGAGCACCGAGGAGTCCCGCGTGAGCACGCCCGTTGACCTGTTGACCCGCCCGTCGTCCGGGCGTCCCCCCTTCCGCGACGAGGCGGTCGGCCTGGACGCGCTGCTGGAGTTCTTCGCCGGCGAGACGCCGGTGTCGGCCCGCCGGACCCTCCGCCGGTCCGTCGCGGAGCTGCGCGGCTGGGTCCGCTCCTCGTCCCGGCGCGCAGCCGCCTGGGGCGCCGTCGCGCCCGCCGTCGTCCTCGTCCCCCGGTCCTCCTCGGTCGCGACGGAGGCCGGGCAGTGATCATCTGGCCGGTGGTCGCCGTGGTGGGCTTCGTCGTGCTGGCCGCGCTCGTCGTGGCCCTCGCGCAGAGCTCGACGGCGCGGTACGAGTTCGAGCGCAACCAGGTGCAGCGCAACCAGCTGCAGGGGCAGCGCACCCGGGCCGGGGCGCCGGTGCTCGCCACGGCCGGTGCGGTCGTCGGGTCCGCCGAGGCGGCGGGCCCGGCGGCCAACGAGGTCGCCCCGATGACGGTCGCGGTGCCGGGGCCGCGGACCGAGCAGGAGGCGCGGACGGCCGGCCTGGCCGCCCACCCCGCCGGCAAGCGCGTCGCGGACCACGGGCCGGCGGCGTGGTGGCTGGTCGCCGAGTTCGCGGAGCTCCCGGGGGAGCAGGTCGTGTCCGGGCCCTTCGCCGACCGGATCGAGGCCGAGTGGGCCGGCCTGACCGGAGCCGGGCAGCCGGTGCACGGGGTCCGCCGCGCCGACGGTCGCGTGGTGCGCCGCCAGCTGCCGGAGGAGCGGGCCTGGCTCAGCGACCTCAGCGACCAGCTGGACCGGCTCCCTGCCGAGTGGGACCACGACTTCGCCGACGACGACGAGCTGGTGACGCTGGTCGTGGAGGTGGCGTCCGCGCTGGTGGAGTCCGGGCTCCCGCTGCACGACTGCGTGGGGGAGGAGGCCGCCGGCGGGGTGTGCCTGACCCCCGAGCCGGGTCGCCCGGGCATCGTCGTCAGCTGGCACCAGCACCACCGGGCGAACTCGGAGGACGTGCGCTCGGCCGAGCTGCACGGTGCGGTGCAGGCGGCGATGAACATCGCGCTGGCCGAGTGCCTGCTCCAGCTGGGCTTCGAGGTCGAGCCGTTCGGTGACTCCGGCTGCTCCCTGGTGGTGGTCGGGACCCGCTGAGCTCCCCACCGAGCCGAGGGGACGCCGTCGTGCACGACGAGGAGGTCGCGGTGGCGCCCACCGGTACGGACCCCGGGCCCGAGGGGTCAGTGGGCGTCGGCCCAGGAGCCGACGGCGGCGACGTCGAGCGGGAAGTCGACGGGGAAGGACCCGAACAGCAGCCGGCCGGCCTCGGCCGCGGCGGTGCGCACCGCCGCGGCCACCTCGTCGACCAGCTCGGCCGGGGTGTGCACCACCACCTCGTCGTGCACGAAGAACACCAGGTGCGGGCGGGTGGCGAGCTCGCCGTCCCCCAGCCGCCACAGCCGGTTGCGGAGGTCGGCCAGCCAGCACAGCGCCCACTCGGCACCGGTGCCCTGGACGACGAAGTTGCGGGTGAACCGGCCCCACGACCGGCGCTCGCGCCCGCGGTCCTCCGCCGGCAGGCCGCCGTCGGGCTCCTCACCGGCGGGCACCGCCCACGCGCCGGTGGGCAGCGGGGAGCCGCGGCCGAGCAGGGTGTGCACCACCTCACCGCGCTCCCCGGCGCGGGCGGCCTCCTCGACCAGCCCGATCGCCCGCGGGTAGCGGCGGGTCAGCCCCGGCATCATCCGGCCGCTCTCGCCCCGCGTGGCGCCGTACATCGCCCCGAGCATCCCGACCTTGGCCTCCGCGCGGGTGGCGACCGCGCCGCTGTCGACCATGCCCTGGTACAGGTCGGCGGCGCGCGCGGCCCCGGCCATCGCGGTGTCGCCGCTCATCCCGGCCAGCACCCGCGGCTCCAGCTGCGCGACGTCGGCGACCACGAACCGCCAGCCGTCGTCGGCCCGGGCGGCCGGGCGCACCGGCGCGGGGACCGACAGCGCCCCACCGCCGGAGGACGCCCACCGGCCGGTGACCACGCCGCCGGGCAGCCAGGTGGGGCGGAACCGGCCGTCGGCCACCCAGGTGTCCAGCCACGCCCAGCCGTTGGCGGCCAGCAGCCGGGAGAGCTTCTTGTACTCCAGCAGCGGCCCGACCACCGGGTGGTCGACCTGCTCCAGCGTCTCCGACCGGGTGTCGGCCACCGGCAGGCCCGCGGTCTGCAGCGCCCGGAGCAGGTCCGGCGGGGAGTCGGGGTTGAGGTCGGGGGCGCCCAGCGCCGCCCGGATGCCCGGCACCAGCCGCTCCAGCCCGGCCGGGCGGGCGCCCCGCAGCGGCCGCGGGCCCATCAGCTCGGTCAGCAGCCGGTCGTGGACGTCGGCCCGCCACGGCATCCCGGCGTGCGTCATCTCCGCCGCGACCAGCGCCCCGCCGGACTCCGCCGCCAGCAGCAGCCCCAGCCGCGCCCGCTGCGGCGAGGCGGCCACGGTCGCCTGCTGCCGGTCGTGCTCGGCGGCGGGGTCGAGCCGGTCGGCCGGGTCGTCGAGCGGGAACAGCGCCGGCTCGGCGGCGGACACCGGCTCCAGCGCGCCCCAGCCCGCAGTGCCGGGGCCGGTCAGCAGCGCCGGGTCGGCGAACGGGGAGCGCCGCAGGACGGCGTGCGCCAGCCGCAGGTCGGTGCAGCGCTCGACCCGGACGCCGGCGGCCAGCAGCTGCGGGTACCAGCGCGTCGTGTCGTCCCACACCCAGCGCGGACGGGTGGGCTCCCGGGCAGCCACGAACCGCGGCAGCTCCCCGGCCGGGACCTCGGTCAGCCCCAGGGTGCCTCCGTCGGCGGCGAGGTCGCGGGCCAGGACGACATCGGGCCCGCGCCGCGCCAGCAGCACCCGCGACACCGCACCGCCGGCCGGGCGCCCGGGCAGCTCGACGGTCACCGACGCAGTCTCGCCCACGGGTCCGACGCAACCGCCGCGGCCACCGGCGCCGTCGCGGCAGCACGTACGTCCCGGTCGTGGCCAGGGGCCCGCCGGGTGAGTGCTCAAGAGCCTGCGGCGGGATGCCGATCACCACCGAGTACCGGAGCTGACCAGCGCCGGGACCCCGTCACCGCCCGGAGAGGACCAGTCGTGCCCGCAGTCGTCGAGAGCCCGTCCGACCTCCCGTCGGTCGGCTCGCACGCCGACCGCCCGGAGGCCCGGATCGGAGCGCTCGTCGCCTACGTGCTGCTCGCGGTCACCGCGTTCCTCCTCGTCGGCGTCGACCGCACCCTCGGCGTGGCCGCCGGCGTCATCAACGTCGTCTTCGCCGTCTACTTCTGCCGGCACCTCGCCTTCGCGGTCTCCGCGGCCCGCTGGGCCGAGGCCGACCTGCTCGCCGCGGACGTCGACCTAGAGGGCTGGACGCCCCGGGTCGCGGTCTTCGTCGGCTGCAAGAACGAGGAACTGGTCGTCGACGGGATGATCCAGGCGCTGCTCGCCCTGGACTACCCGGCCGACCGGCTCCAGCTCGTCGTCGTCGACGACGGGTCCGACGACGGCACCGGGCCGCGGCTGGACGGCTGGGCCGTGCGCGAGCCGCGGCTGCGGGTCATCCACCGGCCGGCGGGTTCCGGCGGCGGCAAGTCCGGCGCCCTCAACGAGGCGCTGCGCACCGTCGACGCCGAGGTCGTGCTGGTCTTCGACGCCGACCACGAGCCCGACCCCAACGCCCTGCGCCGCCTGGTGCGGCACTTCCGCGACCCCGCCGTGGGCGCGGTGATGGGCCGCTGCGTCATCCGCAACGGCCACGACTCCTCGCTGGCCTCGGTCGTCTTCGTCGACTACCTCTCCGGCTACCTGGTCAACGAGTACGGCCGGCAGGCGATGTTCGAGCTGCCCGCCTACGGCGGCGCCAACTGCGCGGTGCGCATGTCGACGCTGCGCGCCCTGGGCGGGTGGAACCCGAACACGGTCACCGAGGACACCGACCTGACCCTGCGGGTGCTGCTGTCCGGGCAGCGGGTCCGCTACGACGTCTCCGCCGTCGACTACGAGGAGGCCGTGGTCACCGCGCGCCGCTTCTGGACGCAGCGGTACCGCTGGGCCCGCGGCCACCAGAAGTGCATGCGCGACTACTGGCGCCCGGTCCTGCGCTCGCGGCACCTGACGGTGCTGGAGAAGGCCGAGTCGATGATGTTCCTGCTGACCTACCACGTGCCGGTGCTGTCCGGCATCGGGCTGGCCCTCACCGTGCTGCGCGCCTTCGGCATCGGCGACCTGCCGCTGATCGGGCTGCTGCCGCTGTCGATGCTGCTGTTCGTCGGCCCGCTCGCCGAGCTGAGCGTGGGCCTGCTGGTCAGCCGGGTGGAGCGGCGGGCGGCCTGGCAGCTGATCGGCTTCCTGCCCTCCTTCGCGCTGTCGATCTGGATCACCACCCGGGCCTACCTCGACGGCATGCTCGGCCGCTCCTACACGTGGGTGAAGACCACCCGCTCCGGCGCGACCTCCACCCTGGCACCGGTCGACGTCCCGCTGCCGCTCCCGCCGGTCGAGGGCTCCCGGCCGCGCTCCTTCGCGGTCGCCGGGACCGACGCCGGGACGGTGGGCTCCCGTGGCTGAGGCCGTGCTCGTGCCGCCGGTCCCGCGCCGGCTGCGGGCGACCAGCCGGCGGCAGCTCGCCGTCCTGGCCGACCTGCTGCTCGCCGGGGCGATCTGCCTGGTCGGGTACCGCTACGGCACCCACTGGCTGCAGGTCCAGGAGGCCGGCTGGGTCGTCGGGCTGCTGCACCTGCTCGGCGTGGACTCCGTCTCCGGGGTGCTCCCCACCCGCATCCTCATCTTCCGGTCCGACGGCGAGCTGCTCAACGCCGTCGTCACCGCCTCGTGCTCGTCGATCCTGTCGGTCGTCGGCCTCACCGCGCTGACCGCGTCGGTGCTGCGCAGCCGGCGCTGGCACGCGGTGGCCGGCCTGGCCGCCGCGATCGTCGCGGTGCTGATCGCCAACCACCTGCGGCTGCTGCTCTCGACGGTGATCGGCCTGCAGTGGGGCGGCGGTTCGCTGGTGCTCTTCCACGACTGGGTGGGCACGCTGTGGAACCTCGCGGCCACCCTGGGCGGCTTCCTGCTCATGGTCTGCGTGACGCTGCCCTCCCGCATGCGGGCCGAGCAGGACGTCGCCGGCCGGCACACCGCCCGCCGTCCCAGCAGCTGGGCCCGCCCGGGGCTGGGCTACCGGCTGCCGGAGGCCGACCAGGCCGCGCCCGTCCAGGGGCGGAACCTGGCCGGGCTCGTCCACCGCTTCCTGCTGCCCCGCCGGGTGTCGCACTGGCTCGGCGCCCGCCGCGAGGCCGCCCGGATCGACTACCGGATCGGGCACCTGCCGGTGGAGGCCCGGGCGGAGCGGGTCGCCACCCTCGCCGCCGACGGTCTGGGTGCCCACACCGCCTCGCTGCTGGCCGTCGCCACCTACGAGCAGGACGTCACCGTGCTCGACGCCCTCGCCGGCGCCATCGCCGCCCGGCAGTGGGAGCCGGTGACCAACGAGCGGGTGTCGTCCCTGCGGCTGTGGGCGCGGGGCTGGTTGCTCAGCCGCCCGCAGCCCGCCACCGCCACCACGACGCCCGCCGACCCGGTGGCCCCCGCTCCCGCTCCTGCGCCGGTCGTCCCGACCAGCGTCCCGACCAGCGTCCCGGCACCACCGCCGCCGGTGGCCCGCCGCACCGGTCCGCCCCCGCGCAGCTTCGCCCGTCCCGACCCCAGCCTGCCCGCACCCGACGCCGAGGACCCCCGATGACCCGCTCCCTGCACCCCTGGCCGGTCCCGCCGCCGCGCGTGGCCGTGGTCGACGTGCGCGCCCTGCCCCGCCCCGGCGTGCCGGCCGCACCCGCGTCGGCCGTCCCCGTCCCGCGGGCCACGGTGCCCGCCGGCCCGGCCCCGGCCGCGGGCGCCGCCCCCGGGTCCGCCGTCCTGGTCACCGGCTCGGGCGGGCCGGCCGGGGTCGCCGTGGTGCGCCGCCTGGTCGCCCTCGGGCACCGGGTGGTCGCCGTGGACATCGACCCGATCGCCGCCGGCAGCGCCCTCGCCGCCGTCGGGGGCGTCGTCCCCCGCGCCGACGACCCGGCCTTCGTCGACGCCCTCCTCGCCGTCGCCGCCGAGCACGGCGCCGACGCGCTGGTCAGCACCGTCGCCGAGGAGCTGCCCGCGCTCACCGCCGCCGCCGACCGGCTGACCGCGGCCGGGCTGGCCACCTGGCTGCCCGAGCTGGCCGCCGTCGACCTGTGCTGCGACAAGGCCGCCTTCGCCGTCCGGCTGGTCGAGGTCGGGGTGCCGACCCCGGCCACCGCCGCGACCGTCGAGGCCGCGACCGACGTCCCCGGGCCGTGGATCGTCAAGCCCCGTGCGGGGCGGGGCAGCCGCGGGGTCCAGCTGCTGGACGCCGCCGCCGACGTCGTCGCGGCGATGACCGCCGACCCCGGCCTGATCGTGCAGACCCGGCTCACCGGCCGGGAGTTCACCGCCGACGCGCTCGTCGCCCGCGACGGCTCGCTGCTCACCGTCGTGCCGCGCTGGCGGGACGCCACCAAGGCCGGCATCTCCGTGCAGGGCACCACGTTCGACTCCGAGGCCGTCACCACCGTCGTCGCCGACGCGCTGGAGGCGGTCGGGCTCACCGGACCGGCCAACGTGCAGGGCTTCGTCGCCGAGGACGGCACGGTCACCGTCGTGGAGATCAACCCGCGGTTCAGCGGCGGGCTCCCGCTCACCCTCGCGGCCGGCGCCGACGTCGTCGGCACCTACCTGGCCGGGGTCCGCGAGCCGGCCGCCGAGCTGCCCCACCTCTTCTTCACCCCCGGGGTGCGGATGAGCCGCTACTTCGCCGAGACCTACACCGCCCTCGACGGCCGGCCGGTCAGCGACCCGTGCGCGGCCCCCGCGGTGACCCGGTGAGCCGCAGCCGGCACGTGCTGGTGCCCTTCGGCACCCGGCCGGAGGTGGTCAAGCTGGCCCCGGTGGTGGCCGCCCTGGTCGCGACCGGGCACCGGGTGGACGTCGTGGACACCGGGCAGCACGCCGACGCGGCGCTGAGCTCGCAGCTGCAGGAGGCCCTCGGCCTCACCCCGACCCACCGGTTCACGCTGCCCGCGGAGCCGGCATCGGCCCGCGCCGGTGCGCTGCACGCCGACGCCGCCACGGCGCTGGCCCGCTTCCGCCCCGACGTCGTCCTGGCGCTGGGCGACACGAACACCGTGCCGGCCTACGCGCTGGCCGCCCGTGGCGCGGGCGTGCCGTTCGCACACGTGGAGGCCGGGCTGCGCAGCTACAACATGCGCAGCGTGGAAGAGGTCAACCGGCGGGTCGCCGCCGCGATCGCCCAGCTGCACCTGGCGCCCACCGCCCGGGCCGCCGGCTCGCTGCACCGGGAGGGCGTGCCCGCCGAGCGGGTGTTCGTGGTCGGCAACCCGGTCATCGACACCCTCGTCTCCCGCGGGGTCACCCCGGTCCCGGTCGCCGAGCGCGCCGGGGTGCTGGTCACCGCGCACCGCCCGACCAACGTCGACGACCCGGTCCGGCTCGCCCGGCTGGTGGCCGTCGTGCGCGGGCTGGCCGAGCGGGTCGGCCCGGTCACCTTCCCGGTGCATCCCCGCACGACCGCCCGCCTGGCCGCCGCCGGCCTCACCGGGGCGCTGGACCACCCGGGGATCCGGCTCACCGGACCGGTCGACCACGACACCCTGCTGGCCGCGCTGCGCTCCTCGAAGCTCGCGGTCACCGACTCCGGCGGCATCCAGGAGGAGGCCGCCCACCTCGGCGTCCCGGTGGTGGTGCTGCGCTCCTCCACCCCCCGCTGGGAGGGCGTGGCGGCCGGGACGACGACGCTGGCCGGGCTGACCGACGACAGCGCCGCCGAGGCCGTGCTGGCCGCCGCGGCCGCGCACACCTCCACCGCCGGCCAGGCCCGGGCCGCCGCGCTGCCCTGCCCCTACGGCGACGGCACGACCGGCGCCCGGATCGCGGCCATCCTGGCCGACGAGCGCACCGACGCCCTGCTCGAGCTGACCGAGCCCGACTTCACCGACGGCCGGCTCCCGTGGTGACCGGCTGGTCCGGGCCGCCGCCGCTGGCGGTGGTCGTCGACCTCGACGACACCCTGTACCCGCAGGCCAGCTATCTGGCCGGCGCCGCGGCGGCCGTGGGTGCGGCCGCGGCCACCGCCGGGCTGGACGGCGCCGCCGTGCACGCCGCGCTCGCCGCGGAGCTGGCCGCCGGCTCCGACACCGGCGGCACCATCGACCGGGCGCTGCTGGTCACCGGGGTCGACCCGGCGGCGCTGCCCGTGCTGCTGCCCCCGCTGGTCGCCGCGTTCGCCGGGCACGTGCCGGCCCGGCTCCCCACCTACCCCGGGGTCGAGGCAGCGCTGACCGCACTCGCCGCCGCCGCACCGCTGGCCTGCCTGACCGACGGCGCCCCGGTGATCCAGCGGGCCAAGCTGGCCGGCACCGGGCTGGACCGGCTGCTGCCGCTGGTCGTCCTCAGCGACTCCCTCGGCGGGCGGGCCACCCGCAAGCCGTCCCCGGCCGGGCTGCTGGCCATCGCCGCACGGCTCGGCGTCCCGGCCGACCGGCTGCTGGTGATCGGCGACCGGCCGGGCAAGGACGTCGCCGTCGCGGCCGCCGTCGGGGCCCGGGCGATCCGGGTGCGGCAGGGTGAGTACGCCGCCGCCCCCGACGTCCCGGCGGCGTGGGCGGTCACCGACACGTTCCCGGAGGCCGTGGACCGTGCACTCTCCGTGATCGGCCACCCGACGGGGAACGGTCCCCTCACCCGTAGGCGGGACGTTTCCCCCCGGGACTCCAGCACGGGCGCTGTGCTGTCGATGACAGGAGCACCAGGCGGGGAGTTCGCCACAGAGCCGAGGGCAGGCAGATGAAGCACACCTCACCGACGGGGCGGCGCACCCGGCGTCCGCTGCGCGCAGCGGCGCTCGCCGTGCTGACCGCACTGCTGGCGGTGCTGGTGCCGGTGGCTTCTCCGACGCCGGCCTCGGCCGCCGGCAGCTACTCCGGCTCCGTCGTCGTCTTCCCGGTGCTCAACTGCATCCAGTCGGGGACCAGAGGGGCCTACACCGCGGTGCTCGGCTACAAGAACACCAGCACCGGCACGTACACCCTCACCGGGAACTACAACGTGATCAGCCCGTCGAGCTACAACGGTCGGCAGCCCACCACGTTCAAGCCCGGCACCTACGACGGCGCCTTCTCCCTCTCCGTCAGCTCGGGCACCGTCTACTGGACCCTCGGCACCACCAAGCTGACCATCAGCCGCACCTCCGCGGCCGCCTGCCCCACGGACACCCAGATGCCCGCCGACGGCAACGGGACCGGCGTGGTGGGGGCCCTGGCCGTCGCCGCCGGCCTCGGTGCCCTGGTCGTGCGCCGCGCCCGTCGCCGGGTGGCCGTTCCCCCCGTCGAGGAGACCGTCGATGCGTGACGTGCTGGCAGTCGGGGCCCACCCCGACGACATCGAGCTGGGCTGCGGCGCGACGCTGCTGGCCCACCACGCGGCCGGTGACCGGGTCACCATGCTGGTGCTCACCGGCGGGGAGAACGGCCCCGGCGACGACCTCGGCCAGGCCGGTCTCCGCCGCCTGGAGCAGCAGCGCGCTGCCCGGACCCTCGGTGCCGAGCTGCGGTGGGGCGGGCTGCGCGACTGCACCGTCGTCCCCGACTCCGCCACCATCGGCATCATCGAGGCCGCGCTGCGCGCCACCGACGCCGACCTGGTCTACGTGCACGCCCCCGACGACAGCCACCAGGACCACCGGGCGGTCTCCGCGGCGACGCTGTCCGCGGCCCGCCGGCTGTCCCGGGTCATGCACTACCAGAGCCCCTCGACCCTGACCTTCACCCCGACGGTCTTCGTCGACGTCACCGCGCACCTGTCGGGCAAGCTCGCCGCGCTCGGCGCGCACGTCTCCCAGGTGGAGATGTCGGCGATGGTCGAGCCGGACGCCGTCGTGGCGTCGGCGCGGCACTGGGGAGCCCAGGCCCGGATCGGCTACGCCGAGGCGTTCGCCCCGACCCGGATGGTCCTGGACCTGGCGCCCGCGCCGCGCCCGGCGGCCGAGGTGCCGGCACCGCGCCCGGCAGCCGAGGACCTGGTCGTGACCGCCCACCGGCTCAGCAGCCTCATCGCCGCCCCGTTCGCCGCGGGCTGACCCGTCAGGAGCCGTACTGGCAGACCCGGCACAGGCCGACGTCGTCCGGCACGTCCTCCACCGAGATCACCTGCACCTGCTGGCCGCACAGCGCCAGCACGTCCTCGTGGGACTCCAGGGCTCCCCGGCCCACCGCCTCGGGCACCGCGTGCAGCGGCCCGGCCAGCTTGTCGCCGGCCGGGCCGGCGTCGTCCGCGGTGCGCCGGGCACGCCCGACCAGGTTCGCCATGCCCCCACCATGCCCTCCCGACCCGTGGGCCGGCGCGCCGGCCCGGGCAGCGTGCTCGTCCGCCGGGGCGACCGGTCATCGACCAGCCGTCGGACGCAGCGGAGCCCCCGGTCCCATCAGGGACCGGGGGCTCCGTCGTGCTGGACCCGGGGTCAGGTCGTCTGCTGACGCTTGGGCTCGGCGCGGGCGTCGAGCTGGATCTCCTTGTCCGCACGCGGCACGCCGGCCTTCAGCTCCTTGGTGCGCTCCACCTCGGCGTCGAGCTCGATGCCGAAGAGCAGGGCGAGGTTGATCAGCCAGAACCAGATCAGGAAGATCACCACACCGGCCAGGGCGCCGTAGGTCTTGTTGTAGCTGCCGAAGTTGGCGACGTAGAACGCGAAGGCCGCCGAGGCCACGACCGCCACCAGGATGGCCACGCCCGCCCCGGGGCTGATGAACTTGAAGCCGCGCAGCTTGGCGTTGGGGGTCGCGTAGTAGAGGACGGCGATCATCAGCGCGAGCAGCACCAGGATGACCGGCCACTTGACCCAGGACCAGACGGTCAGCGCCGTGCTGCCGAGACCGATGCTCGACCCGATGGCGTCCACGACCGGCCCGCTCAGCACCAGCATCGCCAGGATCAGGGCGGCGAACAGGATGCCGATCAGCGTGACCAGCAGCTGCAGCGGCTTGAGCTTCCAGATCTTGCGGCCCTCGCGGACCTCGTAGACCACGTTGGCGGCCCGGGTGAAGGCACCGACGTAGCCGGACGCGGACCAGATGGCCGCGGCGATGCCGATGATCAGGCCGAGGCTGGCTGCGCCGGAGCTGCCCGCGATCTGCTGGATCACCGGGTTGAGGGTGCTCGCCGCCTGCTCCGGCACGACCTCGGTGAGCGCGTCGGTGAGCTGCTGCGGGTCGGTGAGCAGTCCGACGATCGACACCAGCGCGGTCAGCGCAGGGAAGAGCGCCAGCACCCCGTAGTAGGTCAGCGTGGCCGCCCAGTCGGTCAGCCCGTCCTCGCTGAACTCCTTCAGGGTGCGCTTGAACGTGCCGCCGGTGGTCGGCTTCGGGTCGGCGCCGGTGGGCGCGAAGTCGGCCCGCTCGTGCGTGATGTTGTCGTCACCGGGCGCGATGTCCGCCGCGCCGCGGGTGTTGTCCTGCTGACTGCTGTCCTGCGCGGGGCCACCGCGTGCTCCCCCTCGGGGGGCACGCGCACTAGCTCCGGCCATGGGGGCCTCCGGGTGGGTGTGACGCTGGCTGGTCGCAGCGTGGGTGCCCCGACCGGACCCGTGTCACGCGCCGTGACGACGAATTCCGGCAACAGCCGGTCCGACCGTCCGGCGGGGCGTCGAACGTGCAGGTGGCGATGCAGGACGACGACCGGGTGCGACCACCATCACAGGCGTGCGGAGAGGAAGTCCGGCCGGGGAGGGTTCGTGAGGGCCGCGTCCGGGCAGTGAGCCGTGGCAGAGCGCCGGGCGACCGGCGGGCACCGAAGAGAACGTGGAGCGGACCCGATGGTGATGTGGCCGGCAGTGAGCCTGCTCGGATTCCTCGTGCTGACGGCACTGGTCGTCCTGATGGGGATGCAGTCCACCAAGCGCTACGAGGCCGAGAAGGTGGCGGCGTCCACCCCGCGGCACGCGGCTCCCGAGTCCGCCGTCCGGGCGACGGCTGCGGCTCCGGCCGTCCTCTAGCTCTGCCGCGCCGTACTCCGGCGCACCCGACCTAACAACGGCGGCCCCTCCAGGGCCGCCGTTGTCGCGTTCCGACCCCCGGCACGCGGTTCGTCCCCCGACAGCGGCGGGTAGCACCGCGGCCATGCCCCTACCGAAGATCCTGGCCCGCGCGGCCGACCAGGTCACTGCCCTGGCCGGCGACGCCGGCGGCACCGCGCTCTCCAAGCTGCAGCACGTCCGGCTCCCCGGCGTCGGTCAGGCGTCCGTCACCGACGACGCCACCACCGCGGCCCGCCGCTGGCGGGCGGTCACGGTGCTCACCGACCCGGAGCGGTTGCGCACCGCGCCGCCGGCGCCGCTGACGGCGTTCGGGAGCCGGCTGGAGATCCGGGTGGCACCTGCCCCGGGGGACCGCGGTGCCGAACTGGCCGCCCGGTTCCGCGGGCCGGTCACCGAGGAGGAGATCGGGCAGCTGCGCGCGGCGCTCCGCGAGGCCAAGGCGCTGGTCGAGGTGGGCGAGGTGCTGCGCGTCGACCCGCAACCGCACGGTCACCGGAAGGCCACGCCGCAGGGCGCGGCGCTCGAGGGCATGACCGAGCAGGCCCCGAAGGAGGGCGTGCTGTGAGAGCGGCGACCTGGACCGGGGTCAACGAGGTCTCCGTCGAGACGGTGCCCGACCCGCAGCTGCTCAACGACCGCGACGTCATCGTGCAGGTGCGGCAGACCACCAGCTGCGGCTCCGACCTGCACCTCATCGGTGGCTACATCCCGTTCATGCGGGCCGGTGACGTGCTCGGCCACGAGTTCATGGGTGAGGTCGTGGAGATCGGCAAGGGCGTCCGCGACCGCAAGGTGGGTGACCGTGTCGTGGTCAACTCCTTCATCGCCTGCGGCTCCTGCTGGTACTGCGAGCAGCAGCAGTACTCGCTGTGCGACAACGGCAACCCCGACCCCGGGATCACCGAGGGCCTGTGGGGGCAGAGCCCCGGGGGCTGCTTCGGCTACTCCCACGCGGTCGGCGGGTTCGCCGGCAGCCACGCGGAGTACATCCGCGTGCCCTACGCCGACATCGGGGCCTTCGTGATCCCCGACGACGTCAGCGACACCCGGGCGCTGTTCGCCTCCGACGCGGTCGCCACCGGGTGGATGGGCGCCGAGCTCGCCGGGACGAAGCCCGGGGACACCGTGGCCGTCTGGGGCGCCGGCGGGGTCGGGCAGATGGCGGCCCGGGCCGCGATGCTGCTGGGCGCGGAGAAGGTGTTCGTCATCGACCGGCTGCCCGAGCGGCTGGAGCAGGTCCGCCGGCACGTGGGGGCCGAGACCATCGACTACTCGCGCACCGACGTGCTCGCCGAGCTGCGCGAGCAGACCGGCGGCCGCGGCCCGGACATCTGCATCGAGGCGGTCGGGATGGAGGCGCACAGCTCCGGGGCGGCGGGGGTCTACGACCAGGTCAAGCAGCAGCTGCGGCTGCAGACCGACCGACCCACCGCCGTCCGTGAGGCGATCATGGCCTGCCGCAAGGGGGGCAGCGTCTACGTCCTCGGCGTCTTCGCCGCGATGGTGGACAAGTTCCCGCTCGGCGCGGTCATGAACAAGGGGCTCACCGTGCGCGGGGCGCAGGTGCACGGGCAGCGGTTCACCCCGCGGATCCTGGAGCACATGTCCCGCGGCGAGCTGGTCACCGAGCACCTGGCCACCCACGTGATGCCGCTGGAGCAGGCTCCCAAGGGCTACCAGATGTTCAAGGACAAGGAGGACGGCTGCGTGCGCGCGGTCTTCGAGCCGGGCAGCTGATCCCACCGGACCGGTGCGCCGGCCGGTACGACGGCAGGCCCCTCCCCGCGACTGCGGGGAGGGGCCTGCCGTCGTCCACGGGTCAGCTGCGGCGCGGCGTCCCGTCGGGCAGGTGGTCGGCCGGCACGCTGTCCAGCCCGGTGGGCTGGCCGGGGGCGGTCGCCTCGTGCCGCCCGCCCTCCGGGGCGTCGACGTCCCCGTCGGCGGCCTGGTGACGGCCCGGGTGGCCGGCGGCGCTGGACCCGGACCGGGTCCCGGTGCCGATGGCGGTCCCGGCCGCCGGCGCGGTGGCCGGCTGGACGGCGGCCGTCCGATCGGGAGACGGGACGGCGCTGTCCCCGGTCCGGTCGGCCCCGTCGACCGGCGGCTCGACCGAGGTCGGTGCCGCGGCACCGGCCGCGTGCGCGGCGGCCAGGGCCGGGGAGTCGGCCTCGGGCGTGCCCTGCGCGCCCCCACCGGACGCCGCCTGGATGCCCGACTGCGTGCGCAGCTCCAGCTGCGGCAGGAAGATCAGCACGAAGAAGCCGATCGCCACCACGGCCGCCGCGATGAGGAACACCAGGTCCAGGGTGTCGGCGAAGCCCTGCTTGAACGGCAGGGCCAGGTAGGAGGGCAGCTCCTGGATGAACGAGGTGTCCGACAGGTCGCCACCGGCGGGCAGCTGACCGCTCTGCGCCGCCTCGGCGACCCGGGGGTCGCTGGCGGCGGCCTCGGTCACCGAGCTGGTGATGTTGCCGGGCAGCTTGGTGAACAGCACCGAGAGGAACACCGCGGTGCCCAGCGTGCCGCCCATCTGGCGGAAGAAGGTCACCGAGGAGGTGGCCACGCCGATCTCCCGCGGGGAGACCGCGTTCTGCACGGCCAGGATGACCGGCTGGAAGTTGAAGCCGAGGCCCAGCCCCAGCAGCAGCATCAGCGGGGCCATCGCCCAGTAGTTGGTGTCCGGGCCCACGACCTGGGACAGCGCCACCAGCGCGGCGACGATGAACACCGTGCCGACCAGCGGGAACGCCTTGTACTTGCCGATCTTGGCGACGGTCTGACCGGCGATGACCGAGCCGGCCATGATGCCCAGCACCAGCGGGATCATCTCCAGACCGGCCTGGGTCGGGCTGGCGCCCTTGACGATCTGCAGGTACTGCGGGAGCAGCAGGATGCCGCCGAACATGCCGGCGCCGAGCACGATGCTGCTCGCGCTGGACACCGCGAAGGTGCGGTTCTTGAACATCCGGAGCGGCAGCAGGGCGTCGTCCTTCAGTGCCCGCTCGGCGAGCACGAAGGCGATGAAGCCGACGGCGGCGATCACGTAGCAGACCAGCGACCTGGTGTCGGCCCAGCCCCAGATGCGGCCCTGCTCGGCGACGATCAGCAGCGGCACCAGGAAGGTGATCAGCGTGAGCGCGCCGGGGTAGTCGATCCGGTGCTGGCGCTTCTCCCGGACGGGCAGGTGCAGCACCTTCATGACGACGGCGAACGCGATGATGCCCAGCGGCACGTTGACGTAGAAGATCCAGCGCCAGCCGGCGGTCCCGAGGATCGAGTCCTGCCCGGAGAGGAACCCGCCGATCACCGGGCCCAGCACGCTGGAGGTGCCGAACACGGCCATGAAGTAGCCCTGGTACTTGGCCCGCTCCCGGGGCGGCACGATGTCGGCGATGATCGCCAGCGCCAGCGACATCAGGCCACCGGCACCGATGCCCTGCAGGGCGCGGAACGCGGCCAGCATGTACATCGACTGGCTCAGCCCGCACAGCGCCGAGCCGAGGACGAACACGGCGATGGCGAACAGGTAGAACGGCCGCCGGCCGTACATGTCGCTGAGCTTGCCGTACAGCGGCGTGGTGATCGTCGAGGTGATCAGGAAGGCCGTGGTCGCCCAGGCCTGCAGGTCGTACCCCTGCAGGTCGTCGGAGATGGTGCGGATCGCGGTGGAGACCACGGTCTGGTCCAGCGCGGCCAGGAACATGCCCAGCAGCAGGCCGGCCAGGATCGTCATGATCTGGCGGTGGGTGAACGCCCCGGAGGCGTCGGGTGCGGCGGCCGAGGCGCGGGCGGCGCTGCGCTGGGCCCCCGTCCCGCGATCGGTGGTCTGGGTCATCGGTCCTTCTCGGCGGTGGTCGCGGCGTCGCCGGAGGCGGCAGCCAGGGTGGGGAGGTGGTCGGTCAGCTGCTGCACCAGGCGGTGCAGCTGACGGGTGAAGGTGCGCAGCTCGTCGTCCGCCCAGCCGGCGGTGACCCGCTCGAACAGGGCAGACCGCTCCTGGCGCATCTGGTCCAGCACGGCCTCGCCGGCCGGGGTGACGACCAGCCGGCTGGCCCGGCCGTCGGAGGCGTCGGCGACCCGGCACACCAGCCCGCGGTCGACCAGCAGCGTGACGTGCCGGCTCACGGTGGAGGGATCGGCGTGCACGACCTCGGCCAGCGCGCCCTGGCGCAGCGGGCCCAGCCGGGTCAGCGGGAAGAGCAGCACGTGCGCCGCGCGCTCGCGGGCCTCGGGGCCGGCGCCGCCGGTGCTCTGGCTCTTGATCAGGTGCATGACCCGCACCAGCTGGGCCAGCTCCTCGGGGAGGGAGAGCGACTGGTCGGGGTCCGGCAGCGCGGGAGCGGCCGCGGACACGGAGATCTCGGACACGGGCCACTCCGGTGATCGGCGGGGGGCGCCGCGCTGCGCCGGAGGAACAGGTGCACGGTACAAGCCGTTGCGTCATGCATGCAACCAGTTGGGCGCTGCACCGGATGTGAGACGCGCAACCGCACCCTCCGGGGTGAGACCCTGGAGCTCCTGCCCTCGGAAGGAACTGCGAGCACACCGTGACCACCCCGCACGACGACCTCCGGTCCCGGCTGTCCGCACTCACCCTCGCCGACGAGCACCGTCTCGGCCGTCGGCTCGACGGCACCCGGCGCACGAAGGACCCCGCCGCCCGCACCCGGCAGCTCGACCAGATCGCCGTCGAGGTCGCCGCGGCCGAGCAGCGCATCGTTCGCCGCCGGGACGCCGTCCCGGTCGTCAGCTACCCCGAGGACCTGCCGGTCAGTCAGCGCCGCGACGACATCGCCGACGCGCTGCGCAGCTCCCAGGTCGTGGTGGTGGCCGGCGAGACCGGTTCGGGCAAGACCACCCAGCTGCCCAAGATCCTGCTCGAGCTCGGCCGCGGCGTCCGGGGGCGGATCGGGCACACCCAGCCGCGCCGGATCGCCGCGCGCACCGTGGCCGAGCGGATCGCCGAGGAGCTGGGCAGCCCGCTGGGCGACGTCGTCGGCTTCAAGGTCCGGTTCACCGACGACGTCGGCGACCGCACGCTGGTCAAGCTGATGACCGACGGCGTCCTGCTCGCCGAGGTGCAGCGCGACCGGATGCTGCGCCAGTACGACACGATCATCATCGACGAGGCCCACGAGCGGAGCCTCAACATCGACTTCCTGCTGGGCTACCTGGCCCGGCTGCTGCCCCGCCGTCCCGACCTGAAGCTGGTCATCACCTCCGCGACGATCGACGTCGACCGGATCGCCAGGCACTTCGGCAGCGACGGGGCGCAGGTCCCGGTCGTGGAGGTCAGCGGCCGCACCTACCCGGTGGAGGTCCGCTACCGCCCGGTCATCGACCCCGACGACCCCGACGCCGACCCCGATCGCGACCAGGTGTCGGCCATCGTCGACGCCTGCGCCGAGCTGGTGGCCGAGGGCCCGGGCGACGTGCTGGTCTTCCTCGCCGGCGAGCGCGAGATCCGGGACACCGCCGATGCGCTGAACGAGCGGGCGTTCCGCTCGACCGAGGTGCTCCCGCTCTACTCCCGGTTGAGCGCCGCCGACCAGCACAAGGTCTTCCAGGCCCACACCGGACGGCGGATCGTGCTGGCCACCAACGTCGCCGAGACGTCGCTGACGGTGCCGGGCATCAAGTACGTCGTGGACCCGGGCACCGCGCGCATCTCCCGGTACAGCCATCGCACCAAGGTCCAGCGGCTGCCGATCGAGGCGATCAGCCAGGCCTCGGCCCGGCAGCGCTCCGGCCGGTGCGGGCGCACCAGCGAGGGCATCGCCATCCGGCTGTACACCGAGGCCGACTACGACGCCCGCCCGGAGTACACCGACCCGGAGATCCTGCGCACCAACCTGGCCTCGGTGCTGCTGCAGATGGCCTCCCTCGAGCTGGGAGACGTCGCCGAGTTCCCGTTCATCGACCCGCCGGACCGCCGCGCCATCGCCGACGGCGTGGCGCTGCTGGAGGAGCTGGACGCCCTGGACGCCGAGGGCGGCCTGACCCCGACCGGCCGCTCGCTGGCCACGCTGCCGCTGGACCCGCGGCTGGCCCGGATGGTCGTGGAGGCCGACCGGCGCGGGGTGCTGGAGGAGGTGCTGGTCATCGCCGCCGGGCTCACCGTGCAGGACGTGCGGGAGCGCCCGGCCGAGCACCAGCAGGCCGCCGACGAGCTGCACAAGCGGTTCGCCGACGAGAACTCCGACTTCCTGGCCCTGCTGAACCTGTGGCGGTACCTGGAGGAGCGCGCCGGGGAGCTGTCGGGCAACCAGTTCCGCCGCACGGTGAAGAAGGAGTTCCTGCACTACCTGCGCATCCGGGAGTGGCAGGACCTGCACGGCCAGCTGCGCAGCACCGCCCGCCGGCTGGGCATGACCCTCGGCGAGCTCGCCCCGGCACCCGACGAGCGGGGCGTGACCGCCGCGCTGCTGTCCGGGCTGCTGTCCCAGGTCGGCATGCAGACCGAGCCGGCCAAGGACCGCACCGGCAAGCCCGGCCGGCCGGGCCGCGACTACCTGGGCACCCGCGGCACCCGGTTCGTGCTCGCCCCGGGCACGCCGCTGGCGAAGAAGCCGCCGCGCTGGGTGGTCGCCGCCGAGCTGGTGGAGACCAGCCGGCTCTTCGCCCGCACCATCGCCCGGATCGATCCGGAGACCGTGGAGAAGCTGGCCGACCACCTGGTCAACCGGCAGTACAGCGAGCCGCGCTGGGACGCCAGGCGCGGCTCGGTCGTGGCCACCGAGCGGGTCACCCTCTACGGCCTGCCGCTGGTGGTGGGCCGGCGCGTGCAGTACGGCTCGATCGACCCGGTGGTGTCCCGCGAGCTGTTCATCCGGCACGCCCTGGTGCAGGGGGAGTGGACGACGCACCACCACTTCTTCGCCGACAACGCCCGCACGATCGAGCGGGTCGCCGAGCTGGAGGAGCGGGCCCGTCGCCGCGACATCCGGGTGGACGACGAGACCGTCTTCGAGCTCTACGACGCCCGGGTGCCCGCAGACGTCGTCTCCACCCGGCACTTCGACCGCTGGTGGAAGGAGGCCCGGCGGAGCACGCCGGACCTGCTCACCTTCACCGCGGAGATGCTCACCAACGCGGCCGTGGCCGGGCAGGTGCAGGTCGAGGACTACCCCGACGAGGTGCAGCTGACCCAGGGCCTGACCCTGCCGCTGTCCTACGCATTCGCCCCCGGCGCGGAGCAGGACGGCGTCACCGTCGACGTCCCGCTGGGCGTGCTGGACACCGTGGCCGCCCGGACGTCGGGGGAGTCGCTGGCCTTCACCGTGCCCGGCCAGCGCGCCGAGCTGGTGACCGAGCTGCTGCGGTCGCTGCCCAAGCAGCTGCGCCGCGGGCTGGTGCCGATCCCGGACCGGGTGCGCGAGGTGCTGCCGCACATCGACCCCACCGAGGCGCTGCTGCCGGCGCTGGAACGCGAGCTGCGCCGGGCGACGTCGGTGGTGATCCCGCCGGACGCCTGGCGGCCGGCCGAGGTGCCGCCGCACCTGCGCGCCACCTACCGGGTGCTCGACGACGCCCAGCGCCCGCTGGCGCAGGGCAAGGACCTCGCCGCCCTCCGTGCCCAGGTCGCGCCGCAGGCGCGGGCCAGCCTGGCCCGGGCGGCGTCGACCTACGAGCGCACCCGGCAGACCACCTGGACGTTCGGCGACCTGCCGGCCACCGTCGAGGTCGAGCGCGGTGGGCACCTGGTCACCGCCTTCCCCACGCTGGTCGACGAGGGCGAGACGGTCGGCGTCCGGGTGGTGCCCACCCAGGCCGAGGCCACCCGGCTGAGCTGGCGGGGCGCCCGTCGGCTCGTGGAGCTGGTCGTCGGTTCCCCGGCCAAGCAGGTGGTGAAGGGGCTGGGCCCGCGCACCCGGCTGGCGCTGCAGTTCAACCCCGACGGCGAGATCCCCGACCTGGTGGCCGACTGCGTGGACGCCGCCGTCGACGAGCTGATCGCCGCCGCCGGTGGCCCGCCGCGCACCGAGGCCGCGTTCGCCGCGCTGGTGACCGCGGCGAAGCAGCAGCTGCTGACGCTGACCACCGACGCCGTCCGGCGGGTGGAGGCGGTGCTCACCCAGGCGCGGGAGACCGCCATCGCGATCGGTGCCGCGCCGGGACGGCGGGTGCCCGAGGCGGTGGTCGCCGACCTGCGGAAGCAGATGGGCGGGCTGCTGCACCGCGGCTTCGTCGCCTCGGCCGGGCGCAAGCGGCTGCCGGACCTGGTGCGCTACCTGACGGCGATGGAGCTGCGGCTGGAGAAGCTGCCGGCCAACGCCGCCCGCGACGCGCTCTGGCTGGCCCAGGTCGAGGCGGTGACCAAGGAGTACGAGCAGCTGCGCGCCGCCGTTCCGGCGACGGGTGCGCCCGACGACCCGGTCAAGCGGGTCCGCTGGATGGTCGAGGAGCTGCGGGTCGGGCTGTTCGCGCAGACCGTCGGCACACCCCGGCCGATTTCGGAACAGCGGGTCTACAAGGCCATCGATGCGATCTCTGCGTGAGCCCGGTGCTGCGAGCCGCCATTCGGCATTCTTTTCTGAGGTGGCGGGCAACGGCCGGACGACAAGGACACGTGCAACATAACGTCCTTTATCTAAGGGTCGGCGGGTGGAGCGGAGTCGGGTGCGGGGGAGTGCCGCATGCGCCGCGGCGCTTCGGTCGTGCGGGGCGGGTGCATTGCGTCCGTCGCGGGGCCGGCGGGCGGTCCGGTGCGGTTGTGTCCTGCCCCCGGTTCAGTGGAGGCTCGGAACTGACGCGGCGACGGTGGTCGCCGCGGTGTTGTGCCGGTAGAAGGTGTCCTCGTGCTCGGCCGGTGGGACGAGTCCGATCTCGCCGTGCAGACGTCGGTGGTTGAACCAATCGATGTACTCGGCGGTGGCGATCTCGAGGTCGTCGATGCCCTTCCAGGGGCCATTGTTGCGGACCAGCTCAGCCTTGAACAGCGAGTTGAACGCCTCGGCGAGAGCGTTGTCGCAGGAGTCGCCGGTGGAGCCGACCGAGGCCACGGCTCCTGCCTCGGCCAGACGCTGGGTGTAGCGCACCGCGACGTACTGCACGCCCTTATCCGAGTGATGAACCAGGCCGCTGATGTCCCGGCCGGCCCGCCGGCGGGTCCAAAGGCCCATCTCGAGTGCGTCGAGGGCGAGGTCTGTGCGCAGCGACTTCGACAGTTGCCAGCCGACCACCCGGCGGGAGTAGACGTCGGTGACGAAGGCTGCGTAGACCCAGCCGGTGAACGTCCGGCAGTAGGTGATGTCGGCGACCCACAGCTGGTCCGGGCCGGTCGCGGTGAACGCGCGTTCGACCAGGTCCGGGCGGGTGTCGGGACCGGTTCCGGGCACTGTCGTGCGTGGCCCTTCCGCCCGGGTGATGCCGCGCAGCCCGGCCACTCTCATCAGCCGCTCGACCGTGCACCGGGCCACGGCGTGACCCTGACGGTGCAGCTGCGCGTGCATCTTGCGGGCGCCGTAGACACCGAAGTTGTCGGCGTGCACCCGCTTGATCACCGCCGTGGTCGCCGCATCGGTCACCGACCGCGCCGACGGTGGCCGGGTGCGGTGGGCGTAGTAGGTGCTCGGGGCGATCTGCAGCTGCTCGCAGATCGGCTCGACCCCGTGCTGGTCCCGGTGGGCGTCGATGAACTCGACGATCACCGCTGTGGGCGGTCGAGCTCCGCCGCGAAGAAAGCCGACGCGCTCCTCAAGATCGCGTTCGCCCGGCGCAGCTCTCGGTTCTCCCGCTCCAGCTCCGCCAACCGCGTCGCGTCATCGGTCGTGGTGCCGGGCCGGTGGCCTTCGTCGATCTCGGCCTGAGTCACCCAGTTGCGCAGCGTCTCGGGGTTGATCCCCAACTGCTTCCCGATCCGGGCCAGCGCACCAGGCCTGGTGGCCGGGTCACGCCGGGCGTCGACCGCCAGCCGGATCGCCCGCTCCCGCAGCTCGTCGGGGTACTTCCTCGGTGCCGCCATGACTCTCATCCTCACGTGGATTGAGAGCCTCTATCAGACCCGGGGCGAGACGGTCGACTGCAACTGCTCTGCGGCGGCATCGGTTGATGGCTCTTCCGGGCGCGTCAGATGAGCGGTGCCCGGTGGGTTGGGTGCAAGCTCGGCAAGGTGGCGGACTACACGGTGACGATCACCTACATCGTCGAGGTCCTGGACGAGGAACAGCTGTCGACCGCTGGTGCTGCTGCCTGGAATGGGTCAGCCGCCGAAGGCTGGGCGGTCCGGTCCGATGACGAAGCAGTAGCCGAGGTTGTCTCAGGAGAGGTCGACGATGTGTCGCTGACCCCGGAGGCGTCCCTGGCCCTCGTCACCGGCCAGTTCGCCTATCCCTTAGTTCCCGGCGTCCGCTTCATCGGCATGTCGGCTGACGCCCGACCGCGCTGAGTACCGGTCGCCCGCAGCCACCCTCGGGCGTTGGATGCCTACGAGGCGCCCGCGCCGACCCCTGGGTGCCGATCGGCCCGAAAACGGTTGGGTATCGGGCAGTCCGGAAACGGGCGGTTTCGGTCAGCGCTGCGGGAAGGCAGGCGTCCCACTGGCCGACCCACCTATGCCACTGGGACGGTCGGCGCGTCCCACTAGCCTGCCCGGCATGACGGCCGAGCGATCGTTGGAAGTCATCACGCCCGAGAACATCGACGAAGCACTGGGCGTCGAGGTACGCGCAGACCAGAGTCACGTGGTCTCGCCGGTCGTGAAGTCACTGGCCGAGGCTTATGCGTTCGGGCGGCGCGCCTGGCCGCGGTTGATTCGGTGTGACGGGCAAGCGGTCGGCTTCCTCATGGCGTTCTTCGACTTCGACTTCAACTTCGCCCGGCCCGCCGCCGGGCCTGACCTTCGGTCTGGCCTGTGGCGGCTCAACATCGCTGCCGCACATCAAGGTCACGGCCATGGCCGTTTTGCCGTCGACGCCGTCGCTGCCGAGCTCCGTCGCCGCGGCACCGCACGCCTGACGACGACTTGGCACGTCGGCCACGGCAGCCCCGAGCCCTTCTACCTCGGGCTGGGCTTCCGGCCGACCGGCGAGATGAGCGAGGACGAGCGCGTTGGTGAGCTGAAGTTGCAGGTGTAGGTCCTTGGCAGTGTTCGTCGGACCGAAAACGCATGGGTACCGGTCAGTCCGTTAAAAAGGGGGGGGGGGCGGCACGGCTGGTTGTTCGACTGGATCGATGCCGTGTCAGGCTGGAGCGCGACGAAGGGCACGGCCTCACGTCGGTGAGGCCGTGCCCTGGATGGTCGTGGTGGTTCAGGACCAGGCGGTCCGGGTGGGGGCGTCGGCGGGGGCGGTGAGCTGGGCTATCAGGCCGGCGAAGTCCTCGAGGTGCCAGGTCGTGACGATCTTGGCGTCGCGGACCTGGTGGATGTCCATGGTGCGCATCTCGATGCGGCGGCCGGTGGGTGCGTGTCCCATGAAGGCGCCCTGGTGGGTGCCGCTGACGGTGTTGCGGACGGCGACCCGGTCGCCGTCGACGAGGAGGTCCTGGTGCTGGACGTCGTAGTCGGGCATGGCTGAGCGGAACAGGGCGATCTGGGCGGCCATGCCGGCCGGTCCCTGCTGCTGGCCGGGTGCGAGCGGGATGTCGATCCAGTCGGGGCTGAGGACCTGGTCGTAGGCGGAGGTGTCCCCGGTGCGGAAGGGCTCGTAGAAGGCGCGGACGACGTCGGCGACAGGCTGGGTGGGGGTGCTCATGGCGGAACTCCTTGGTGGGGTGGTGGCGCTGGGAGTGGGGAGGGGCGAGTCGTGCGAGACGCCGAGCAGGGCGGGGGCAGCTGCTCGAGCGGCGTCGTCCGTGGGGGCATGGCGAGTTGGCTCGCCGTCATGGCCGGCGGTTGGCTAGCTGAGGGCGAGGACGAGGCCGGCGGCGATGAGCAGTGCGGCGGTGAGCCCGTGGATGCCCAGGGCGGTGGGGAGCTTGCCGCCGTTGCGCAGCACGATGAGGGCGTCGGCGGTGGGTGTGATCGCAGCGGCGACCATCGCCCAGCCCAGGGCGGTGTGGTCGGCGGCCGCCCAGACCACCAGCAGCGCCACGCCGGAGGCGATGTCGCGGATGCCCTTGATCTCGGTGAGGGCGCGGAGGCTGTCGGGGGCGACGCCGTAGCCGGCCATGCCGGCCCGGGGGGCCAGCAAGAAGCGGATGCCGACCGCGATGATGCCGGTACAGGCGATGAACAGGATCACGAGCGCGGCGGTGGTCATGCGAAGTCCTCTGCATCAGGTGGTCGCACCGGTTAGTGTGGTGTGCGCTCACCGCAGTATGCGGTGCTGGTCATACTGTGGTGCGCGCTCACCTCATTTGTCAAGCGATGCTCGACAAGGACGTCCAGAAGCGGAGAAACCCATGGCTGCACCTGCCCGGCAGCGGATCCTCGACGCCACCGCCCGGCTCCTGCGGGAGAAGGGCATCTCCCGGCTGACCACCCGCGAGATCGCCCAGGCCGCCGACGCCGCGGAAGGCTCGATCACCAAGAACTTCGGCGGCAAGCTCGGCCTGCTCACCGCGCTGCTGTCGTCCGACCTGCCCGAGACCGTCGCCTGGCGCGACGCGCTCACCCCGCCCACGCCCCGCCCCGAGGACCTCCGGGCGGTGCTGACCCAGGCGGCGGACGCGGCCATCGACTACTACGCGGCCGCGCTGCCCCTCATCGCCGGCGCCGTCTCCGACGCCACCCTCTTCGCCGCCTACCGCGAGACCAACACCGCCAACGGGACCGGCCCCCAGGTCGCCGTCGCGCAGATGACCGACTACCTCAGCGCCTGGCAGCAGCAGGGGGCACTCGACCCCGCCGCCGATGCCGCCGCGCTCGCCGTGCTGTTCTGCGGCGCCGCCCAGTTGCACGCGTGGACCGACTACCTCGCTGGTCCCGATGCTCTACCCGGCTCCCGCGCTGACCGCATCGACCAGGTCCTCACCACCCTCCTCCGCTGAACGCGGAGACCGGAGGTCGCCCGACGGGCGGGGCCCGGCAGCTGCTCGAGTGGCCCGAAAACGGTCGGGTATCGGTTAGTCTAATAAGAGGGAGTTTCAGTACGCGTCAAGTCCTCGGAAAGCTTGACCCACGAACGGTTCGCCGACTCTGAGTTCCGCGAGTCCTTCCCGGGGCAGCGCCCCTCGGTCAGCTCGTATGGGCGCGCAGCAGGGATCAGTCCACGGTCAGTTGCTGACACCGTTCCCGGACGTTGACGTGCCTCTTGACCTTGACGCAGCGTCAACTCCTAGCGTCAGCCTCGGTCGGCACCGCGCCGGCCGGAGGAGGAGTCGGAGTGGCGTGGTCAATCGTTGAGGTGGCTCGGATGTCGAAGGTGACATCCCGGACGCTGCGGCACTACGACGACGTGGGCCTGCTCAAGCCCGCCTACGTCGGCAGCAACGGCTACCGCTACTACGAGCAGGAGCAGCTGCTGCGACTGCAGCGCCTGCTGCTGCTGCGTGAGCTCGGCCTGGGCCTCACCGCGATCGCGGAGGTCCTGGACGGACAGCGTGACCAGGTGGCTGCGCTACACGGCCACGAGGAATGGCTGCGTCACGAGCGTGACCGGCTCGACCGCCTCGCCGACACCGTCTCCCGCACCATCCACCAACTGCAAGGAGGAGAGCAGATGACCGCACCCGAGCTGTTCGAGGGCTTCGCCGACCGGCAGGCTCGCCAGGAAGCCGACCTCGCCGATCGGTACGGCGAGGGAGTGCGGGAGCACTTCCGCGCCGCCGAGGAGGTGACCAAGGGATGGACGCAGCAGGACTACCTCGACGCGCAGCGACGCGGCGACGAGGTCGACGCCAAGGTCCTTGCGGTCATGCGCTCCGGCGCCGCCCCGGACTCAGCGGCGGCACTGGACGTCATGGCCGAGCACTACCGCAGCGTGGCGCAGTTCTGGACGCCGGACCGCACCAGCTACGCCGGCCTGGGTCAGCTCTACGTCGACAACCCCGAGTTCAAGGCGCGCTACGACGCCAAGGACCCGGGCCTGGCGGAGTACCTGCGCGACGCCACCGCCGCCTACGCGGCCCAGCGCCTGAGCTGACCTACGCGCTGAACGACTGAATCGGTCCAAGGGCTGCAGACCTTGGATCAACAAGTCCGCTGACCCAAGCCGGAGCGAGCAGCAACGCTCCATCGGCCGTTCTAGCGTGATGAGGAGATCCCCGACCGCGCGGACCAGACGTCCGATGAGGCCGTTCTGTCATGTGCTGGTGATGAGACGCGTTGCCGGCGACCACCTCCGGACGACGCCCCCTTGGGATCGGGCGGCGACTGCTGCGGTACGGCTGTAGCTACTGGCCCCGGTGCGGGGTGATCCACGCCTTGCCGCCACTCAGGTCGACCCAGGAACGGGGCATCCCCGGCTGGTCGGACTGGATCTCGTCCCTGAGCATGTCGCGATGATCAAGCTCCTGCTGCATGACCTGCCGGTTCGGCTGCAGGGCGGTCATGAGGTCGCCTATGACCCCAGGCCCTCCGCTCGCGGAGGGCTTGTGCTTGCGCCAGTAGATCCATCCGCGTTCCTCCGCCAGAGCCGCGATCCGATCGACGGCCAGGAGGGCGAGAGCCAGCCCGAGTAGCCACCAGATCCAGGTCACCAGTACCTCCAGATGCGATGGGGCGCTCAGTGAGGGCGATCGTATGGGCCCTTCTCGGTACTCCGCAGCAGCCGCAGTGTCGCGCAGCTAGGTTTTCAGCTCATGGGCGCTGTTGGACGACTGGCCGACCTCGTCATCGACTGTCCCGATGCCACGCTCCTCGCACAATTCTGGCAGGCGGTCCTCGAGCGGGACATCGAGGAGAGCGACGACGGATGGGTGACTCTTGGCAGAGGCAGCGACGGGCACCGGCTGTCCTTCCAGCAGGTGGACGGCTACACCGCGCCGAGCTGGCCTTCTCAGCGCCACCCCCAGCACATGCACCTCGACGTCTTGGTCGATGACCTGAGTGCTGCGCACAGGAGGGTCGTTGCACTCGGGGCGCAGGCCTACGGTGACGTCATTGATCCTGGACCGAAAGAATGGCGCATCTACGCCGACCCGGCAGGGCACCCATTCTGTCTCGTCACGAGCATCTGACCACGGGCTCCGAGTTCGGCGGGCGCAAGATCGTCCAGCGCCGACAGGGCCACCTCATCTCGCCGGCCCGCCGAGGACGTGACCACGCTGGCCGAGCACCCGTCCGCGCCGCCGATCCCGTTGACCCGAAAACGGTTGGGTAGTGCGCCCCCGTCAACGGGGGCGGTCTCAAGAGCTGTGTTTGGCCGCTCCGCACCTCCCGCCGTTCGCTCGGCCAGCGCGAAAGTGAGCGCAGGTGGCACGCTGGTCGGGCCGTCGCCACGACTCAGAGGAGCACTGTGCCCAACCGCCCGCGCACCACGCTGACCGGCACCGTGCTCAGCTGCCCGACCCTCAGGCCCTGGGTCGCTTCTATGCGGAGCAGCTCGACCGGCCGATTGCCGTCGACGAGCCGGAATGGGTGACCTTGCGACCGGGCGGCCCAGGACTGAGCTTTCAACTGGAGCCCACTCATGTGGCGCCGGCCTGGCCGTCGACGGCCGAGGAGCAGCAGATGCAGCTTCACCTGGACGTAGAAGTTGACGATCTTCTGGCGGCGGTCGAGTTCGCTCAATCTTTGGGCGCGACTGTTGCACAATTCCAGCCGCAGGAGCACGTTCGAGTGCTACTCGACCCGGCTGGACATCCGTTCTGCGTCTGGACGCGCTAGTCCTTCCCGTGGTCTCTTGAATGTCGAGCACGTGTTGAGGCACAAATCTATGTCGGCGACGGCCGCAGCATCGAATAGGAGATGAGGCTGGCGCTGATCTCGTAGATGATCTCCAAGCCGTCTTCGGCGTCCCACTGCTCACCGACTGCGGTGAAGCCGTACTGCGCTGTCAGGTTGGACGAGGCGGTGTTCTCGGGGGTGATGGTGACCCGGACCGTGCGGACCGCCGGTTCTTCGCGGGCGCGTGCCAGCAACGCTTCCAGCGCGGCGCGGGCGTACCCACGGCGGCGGTGGGCCGGATCGACGGCGTAGCCGATCTCCACCATGCCCTCGGTGTCCGGTGGCCCGTGGTACCCGGCCCGGCCCACGGCGATGTGGTGGTCCTCGTCCCAGATGACGCCGGTGACCCAGTCGGCGCTGGTGGGGTCCTGCCGGGTCTGCTCACTGCGCATGCGCCACACGCTGCGCCAGTCCTGGCCGGCGAAGTACTCGGAAAGCGGAACGGGGCTAGCAGCGTTGGCGGTGGCCAGGTCTCCAGCTGCCAAGGCGTGGAAGGCCGCTTCGGTGAGGTGGACGATTCGCACGTGGGGGATGGGGTGGTCAGTCGTGGTCACTGAATCTCTGTCTGGACAGGCAAATCAGACGGCAATCAGCTGGAGGTAGGCCAGTCCCATGACACCGCGGTAGCCGCGGAAGTAGCCGTCCCGCTGGCGCTGCGCCCGTGCACGTACCTCGTCGGCATCAGCTCCGTCCGGTCCGTGCTCCACGAGCCAAGCGGTATAGGCGGCGCTGAACTTGGACTCGAAGTCATCCCACTCGTCCAAGCTCGCTTCATGGACGGCAACCGGCACGAATCCCGTGGCCACGGTCAGGTCCACCAGGTCAGCCACACCGATCAGCTCGTCGAGTCGTCCACCCAGTGCCGCCGCCGCCTCGGCAGTGGGCTTCGACGACCAGACTGCCTCGCCGTACACCACCTGAGCTCCGCGCGGAACACGTGCGCGGATCGCCCGTAGAGCGCCCGCGTAGTCCATCGGGGAGCTCAGGTCGACCGAGGTGGCCCACACATGGCTAGCGCCGAGGGAGATGACGGCGGCTGCCTCCTCAGGTGCGGTCTCCTTCGCGTCGCCTGGTACGAACGTCACGCGATCGGCCAGCCCGCGCTGAGCAGCGAGCGTCTGCCCGTGCTCGAGCGCCGCCTCGTCGAGATCGAGGCCGAGCCCAGCGGTACCGGGTGCGGCCGCCACGACGCGCAGAAGGAGCTCTCCCCAGCCGCAGCCGATGTCCAGCACCCTGCCCCGCAGATCCTCCGCCATGAAGTCGACGAGCCGGGTAGCCCGTTCCTCGGACAGGGGGGAGTTGAAGGTCATTGCGTCACGCAAAGGAGCGAACTCGATGGTCACCGCCGCACGCTGTCTGATCGCGAACTCACCAGTCAACTGGGTTTGACGGTGTCCACCACCGCAGGAAGCGAGGCGCTTGCTCATCGCAGAGGAACCCGGGCCCTCAGCTCCACTCGCTCTCGTCGGCCCGAAAACGGTCGGGTAGTGGTCAGTCCGTTGACAGGTGGTTGTGGGCCGCTGTTTCGGAACCCCATTCTGGTCACACATAGCGAGATGTCCGTTTTCCGCTAGCCGCTCGGTCAGCCGTCGCAGGGCGCAGCGCTCACCCGACGAGCACCGGTGGTGCGAAGGGCGTGCATCCGAACGCCGACCTGCCCGCCGACATCGTGGAAGTCCGGCGGCGCAGTCCAGCGCGCGGTCACCGACGATCTGCTCGGCCTGCCGCACGCCTGACCTGAAGGCCGAACCGGACCGGGGCGGGCGAGCCGGCCCAGCGGAACCCCATGCCGGCTGATCCGGCAGCCGGTAGGCCGAGGACCTCCCGGGTGACCGCCGGCCCATCCCGCCCCGAACCCTCTCCGGTGGACTGGGCTGCTCCCGACTGAGTTGCACCCGCACCCTCCATGATTACCCATACTGGCTGGCTGCCGCTAATGTTCCCTGCCTGACGTCCTGCCAGAAGATCGGAAGTCGATTGATGAAGCGCCGCATCCTCGTAGCCGCCTTGTTCAGCCTGACACTTCTTGGAGGCGTGGCGACTCCAGCACTCGCAGCGGACAACTCCGTAACTGTCCTCGGACCCATCAAGGTCTCAGTGGATCAACGGGATGGGCTGCCTACAGCTACAGTCAAAGCCCGATTTGAGTGTCCAGAAGGTGAAACGAGGAATCTGTATGCGCGAATCGATGAGTTGCCAATAACTTTCGCCGTCAATCCCCCGTCGGGGACGGTTCTCGCCGCTCTTGATTCTTATCGAGCTGAAACCCCATCGGGACCCGAAATCACATGTACCGGCCACAAGCAGGTCACCACTCTTGACCTTTACACGATCGGCTATACGTATGGTGGAAGTGGCGGCGGGACTCCTGGTGGGATCATAGCGCTTCCCGGTTCGGCTACGATCACATTCGACAGCCCCGGCTTCGCCACGACTCCCGCGGGCGGCTCTGTGGTCAAGGTCGTCGTAAAGGGCTAAGCCCCAGCCCGGGTTCTTCATCCGGCCGCCACTGATCATGTGAATGCCGCGATCAGCCCGTGCTGCTTCAGAATGCGCAGAAGACCAGGGTCCTGGTCGCTGTCCTGGCCAACTTCACCCAGACACCGGACCGGGCGTTCTTCGATCTCCTCCAGGCTTTGGCCTGGAGGAGATCGAGGCATGGTCGGACCGTCCGGTGCGGGCGCCTGTCCGGGCATATCACCTGCCCGCCGGCCCGGTCGCCGCCGCTCCGGTCCTGCCAACACCGGTGGAGTGGCGGTGCGCCGGTCTGTGGTGGCCGGCAGATCGGTCGTGGTTGGTCGCCACGGACATCGACGGCTACTCGACCTTCGTCGGCGGTAGTCACGCCGCGGTGGATGTGGTCATGGCCGAGCCAGCCCTGGATGCAGTCGGCGTGCAGCCGTCAACGCCACTGGACCCCAGCTATGGCTGAGCCTCTTCAGCTCGCATGAATTCGGCTGGCTCGCCGATAAGAGCCCTTGCGTCAGGCAATCCATCGCGCGAAGGTGCTGCGTGATGAGCCCTGATCCCCAGGACCGTCATGGCTCTTTTGCCCCGTTGGAAGTCGCGTCGGCGCGATCGCTGGCCGGTTTCCCCGCCGCCGACCGTCCCGACTGGCGGTCCACCGCAGTTCAGCTGCTTTCAGTGCGGTCACCCTGAGCGACTTCACCCACGCCCCGCCCAGGCGGACTTGATCAGTTGCGCGGCCTGCGTCTACGAGGAGGACCGCGACCAGCGGTCCGAGGCTGACATCTGCGGAAGATCTACGGTTGACCCCCAGCCAACGAGGACCCGGCAGCAGCGCCCCTCGCCGTCGATGTCCCGGCCCGAAGACGGGTGGGTATCGGGCAGTCCGTCAACGGGCGGTTCTGGTCAGCCATCTCGAACGGTTCCGAGTGCGTCGACTGGCTGCCGGGCGAGGTGACCGGGTGGTCCGGTGGGCGGCGGTTCGCCCACCGGAGCGCTCTCCTGAGATCAGGTGGCTGGTGTCTCGAGGGCTGTAATCAGCCGGGCACGGCCGATCGCGTAGCCGGCCATCGTGAAGCCGAGGACGGCAGAAACCTCATCAGGGGACCTGGAGCTGCGGGGCATCTCGCGGGTTCGACGAGCGCTGATCGCCGGGAGCTCGCGCGGCGCTGGCGGCCGGTGCTGTCCGTGGATCACCTGGGAGGGCGTGCGCCCGGCCAGCCGGCGGCTGGTGCGGGTGAGGTGCGCTTGGTCGCTGAAGCCGACAGTCGCAGCGCCTTCGGCCAGCGGTGTCCCGCCGTCGGCGAACTCGGTCATGGCGGTCAGGCGCTGCCACAGCCGTAGTTGCCCCAAGGTCACGCCCAGCTCGGAACGGACCAATTGGCGCAGGCGCACACCGGACAGGTCGACGCTCGCGGCCAGATCTCCCAGGACGTCCGCGGAACCGGCTGCGGCTGCGGCCCGCTGGACCTGGGGCCGCGGTGCCCGACGCCTGGGCACCCGCGCATCCACCCGCAGGCGCTCCATCGCCGCCTGCCCCACGCCGGCCAGGTCCGCGTCGCTGCCCGTGGGTGGGAACTGGAGTGCGAGATCAGCCGCCAGCTGCTGGCTGAGCGCATCCGTCAGGGCCAGGGGTGCGAGGAGCTCAGGGAGCCCATCGACCCAGGGCTCGACGAGCAGGCAGCGGTGAGCACCGCTGGCGGCGACGGTGTGCAGCACACCCGGTGGCACGACCACTCCGCGGCTGAGCTGCTGGTTCTCCGTTCCGCGGTTGCTCGGTCGGTCGCGGGGATCGACCGAGGCCCAGCTCAGGTGACCTTCCAGCGCCACGACCAGCTTGTAGGCCGGCTGCTGGTGCACCCCGGTGCTGGCAGGCCGGGCCTGGTCGACGACCGTGACTCCTGCGCCCGTGACCGACATGCCGCACCCGCCAACCGGCCCGTGGCCACCGGGCTGCCGCCGATGACCGCAGAGCCCATCGTTTCGTTCAAGACAGCCGGCACCGTAGCCCGGATGCTCGACGCCATGACGAACACCCGGACCGGTGTGCTGGCAGGCGTGCTGGGGAGCTACGTGGCCATCACCGGCGTCACCCACTTCACCAAGCCCGGGTACCACCGGCGGCTCGTCCCGCACTGGCTGCCCGCGCCCAGGTTGGTCGTGGCGGCCAGCGGTGTGCTGGACTGCTCGGTGGGGCTGCTCATGCTGCACCCGCGGACCCGCAGGGCCGGTGGCTGGTCGACCGCCGCACTGATCACTGCCTACCTGCCGGCCCACCTCGACCCCCTGCGCACCCGGGGCGAGCGGCCGTTCCTCGACCGACCCGCCGGAGTCGCCCTCCGGGTCCTGGTCAACCTCGGGTACATCACTGCGGCCATCGCGATCGGTCGAGCCGGTGGAGGGGATGCACCACGACCACGTCGCTGACGAGTGCTCGAGCGAGCAGTGAGCAGTGGCCAGGGCGGTCGATGTCGACGCCGGACCCTCGGTCGGGCCGGGGTCCGGTGCACAACAGCGGTGCGGAGAGCGCAGTGCGCTCCCCGTTCCCGCATCGTCCGGCGGCCCGAAGACGGTGGGGTAGTGGTCAGTTCGTCAACGGGGGCGGTTCCGGGCCGACGGGTCGGCCGCCGACTGGATGTCGCTCCCTCCCGGGTCGTCGACGTGTGTGATCACCGCGTCGTCACGAACGCCTCGGCCGTTCACGCCGGTGATCTGAGCGGCTGGCGGAAGGTGATCGCGGCGAAGTGACTCCCGAGCGGCTGGGACGTCCAGCGCGACCCGGTCCTCGCCGGGCGACCGATGGCTCACAGCCCCCTGGTCTCCTGCTCGCCCGCGACCCCCTCGCTGAGGGCGGCGAACAGCTGCTCGAGACGCGCGCGGTGGTCCGGCGCCACGGCGCTGGGCTGCTCGCCGGCGAGACGGCGGCGGGCGGTGTCCACCAGCACGGTGCCGTACCCGGCGATGAAGAAGGCGGCGAGCAGGATTCCGTCGCCTGCGTGGGTGGGATCGCGGTCGAGCTCCTCGGCGAGGGTCACCTGGAGGCCGGCGGCGATCTCCCGGGCCCGCGCCACGAGCGCGGGGGAGGCCGCCACCGTCTGGAAGAAGGGGATGGACCGGTCGTCGACGCCGGAGAGCGGATGGCCGTCGTCGAGGAGGCGGAGGGTCGTCTCGCGCAGGGACGCCAGCACGCTCACCCCTGTGGCGCGGTCCCGGACCGCAGAGCGCAGCAGCTGGTGGGCGTCGTCGGCCCGGTCGAGGTAGAGGTCCTCCTTGCGCGGGAAGTGCTTGAACACCGTCACCGTCGACACCCCGGCCTCCCGGGCGACCTCGGCGACCGTGACGGCGTCGAAGCCGCGGTCGGCGAACAACCGGGTGGCCACCTCGGTGATCCGGGCCCGCGTCTGGGGCCCACCTCGAGGATCGGTCCGGGACATCGGCATCTCCCTCGTCATGGTGATTGTGCGACTTAACTTAGTCGGTTAACTTAGCTGCATGTCCACGCTCCCCGCTCCGATCTCCACGGGTCGCCCTGCGTCCCTGCAGGATGCCTGGCTCGCGCTGGCCGGGTTGTCCGCCGTCTTCCTGTTCGAGATGCTCGACAACTCGGTGCTCAACGTGGCCCTGCCCACGATCGGTCGCGAGCTGCATGCCTCGACGACCGCGCTGCAGTGGGTGACGGGTGCGTACGCGGTGGTCTTCGGCGGCCTGATGCTCTTCTTCGGGGCGATCGCCGACCGGTTCGGCCGCAAGCGGGTCATGCTCACCGGCCTGGTGCTGCTCGCGGTGGCCAGCCTGGCGACCGCGGCGGTCACGACGACGGGGCAGCTGATCGCCGTCCGGGCGGTGATGGGCATCGCCGCGGCGATGACCACGCCGGGGTCGATGGCGCTGGCCTTCCGGCTCTTCGACACCGACGACCTGCGGGTCCGGGCGCTGACCGTCATCTCCACCGCCGGTCTGGTCGGGCTGGCGATCGGCCCGACGGTGGGTGGCTTCGCGCTCGCGGTCGCCCCGTGGCAGGTGCTGCTGCTGGTGAACGTGCCCATCGCGGTGCTCGCCTTCATCGGCATCCGGTCCGGCATCACCGCCGACGCGGCGGCCGATCTGCACCGGGACCCCCTCGACCTCGCCGGCGCGGTGCTGGCCACGACGACGATCGTGCTCGCCCTGCTCACCCCCACCCTGTTCGTGGCCGAAGGCGCCGGTTCGGAGCGCCCCTGGGCGGCGGCCGCAGCGACCGTCCTGGCAGCTGTCTGCTTCGTCATGCGGGAGCGGTCGGCGTCCCACCCGCTCCTGGACCTCGGGCTCATCGCCCGGCCGCTGGTGGCCAGCGGGCTGGCCCACAAGGCCGCCGCCGGGCTGGCCGTGGCGGGCCTGAGCTACCTGGTGACCCTGCAGCTGCAGTTCGCCTGGGGCTGGTCACCGGCCCACGCCGCGGTCGGGATGCTGCCCCAGGTCCTCGTCCTGCTCGCCGGCGGCCGGTTCGTCGGACCTCTCGTGCAGCAGGTCGGCCTGGAGCGGGCCGCCTGGCTCAGCGCCGCAGCAGTCGTCGCCGGCCTCGCCGTGTTCGGGCTGTTCAGCCGCTTCGGCTACGCCTGGGTGCTCCTCGCCCTGGTGCTGGTGGCCGCCGGGATGCGGGTCGTGGGCGTCGTCGCCGGCAACAACGTGCTCCGCGGCCTGCCGGGGAACCGCACCTCGATGGGCGCAGCCCTCGTCGACACCTCCAGCGAACTCGCCACCGGGGTCGGCATCGCCGCCACCGGCACGATCCTCGCCGCCCTCGTCACCGGCAGCATCACCGCACCGGACTGGAGCCCCACCCAGGTCACCCAGTTCCAGGGCGCCCTCACCGTCGCCGGCCTCACCCTCACCGCCGTCGCGGCCGCACTCGTCGCCTTCGGCATCGCCCGAGCCCGGCGAGGCCGCACCGCTCCGGCACCGGCGACGCCGGCGGAGGGAGCCCTCGTGGAGTCGGCCGCCGCCGCGCCCTGAGCCCCCCGCCGCGCCACACCACCACTGATCGCGGCGGCCGCCGGCACCGATCGCCCCCGCACCGCCCACCTCAGCACAGCCGGAAACCACCCGGTGGAGAACAGGACCCGCCATGACCGCAGCAGCGCGCCCCCCGTTCGACCCCGAGCTCGCCCTCTTCCTCGCCACGATGGAGGAGCGCGGCCGCTTCACCCTCACCACCGAGATGCTGCCCCGGATGCGGCAGCTGGAGATCACCGAGGAAGAGCTCGAGGACAACCTTCGGACCCGCGGGCTGGAGCGCCAGACCTTCACCGTGCCCGGCCACAACGGCGACCCGATCCAGCTCGCCGTCATCCAGCGGACCGGTCGCACCGGCACCGCGCCGTGCTTCTACACGATGCACGGCGGCGGCATGATGTTCGGCCACCACCTGGGCAACCTCGACTCCTACGACGACTGGCTGCTCACCCACGACGTCGTCCTGGTGACCGTGGACTACCGGCTGGCCCCCGAGCACCCCGACCCCTACCCGGTCGAGGACTGCTACGCCGGACTGGTCTGGACCGCCGCCCACGCCGACACCCTGGGCATCGATCCGGAGCGGATCGTGCTCGCCGGGCAGAGCGCCGGCGGTGGCCTGGCCGCCGGGACCGCGCTGCTGGCCCGGGACCGGAAGGGCCCGGCGCTCCTCGCCCAGATCCTCATCTCCCCGATGCTCGACGACCGCGACGCGACCGTTTCGACGACGCAGATCGACGGCGTCGGCATCGCCGACCGGGACATGACCCGCTTCGGGTGGACCGCCTACCTCGGGGACCGGCGCGCAGGGGACGACGTGTCCAGCTACGCCGCCCCGGCCCGGGCCGCTGACCTGTCCGGCCTGCCGCAGACCTACCTCGACTGCGCCAGCGCCGAGGTCTTCCGCGACGAGACCGTGGCCTACGCCAGCGCACTCTGGGCAGCAGGGGTCCAGGCCGAGCTGCACGTCTGGCCCGGCGGGTTCCACGGCTTCACCAGCATGCAACCTCAGGCGGCGCTCTCCCGTGCCGCAACCGCTGCGCTGGCCGGCTGGACCGATCGGCTCCTCACCCGGTGAGCCCTCCCCGTCCGGACCCGGTCCAGGGGCACCGGAGCCAACTCCGTGCTGCGTGCGCGGTCGGCCGGTGCGCGGGTTCGGGATCGAGTCCGGACGGGGAGCGGGATCGGTGCTCGTGAGCGGAGGTGAGCGTCCGAAGAACTGCACCGCGGCAAGGCGATCGGTGCTGTCGGCGAGCAGATACCGATTGCGACGCACCGCTGCCCCGGCACCGGCGACCTCCGTCGGCCCGAAAGCGGTCGAGCATCGGACAGTCCGCTGACGGGCGGTTTCGGTCAGCCCCGCGATCGAGTCGTTGGCACGTGCCGCCTTCAGTGCCAGCTGCGATGAAGTGGTTCTCCAGCACTGACGGCGGGAGTTCGCCGGTCCGCCGGCGCGGGACACGGGTGGCCGTCGGCAACTGATGCGCGGCCGGCACGTGCTCTCCGGATTAGGGGAAACCCTTTTTCCGGAACTCGGATGCTCACTTGTGAACTGGTGGGTCAGGGCCGGTGGGTCGACAAGTGCACGGTGTGGAACGGTCAGCGAACTTCCTCTCGGCACGTTTCGACACGCCGCGTCGTGTAGCGGGTCGCGTGGTCGGGGAAAGCGATTCTCTCCCCACCACCCGAGGGCTCGAGGGCGCTCGATGGTGGCCAACTGCTCGTCGGGCCGGCTGGTCGGCTCGAGCGCGCGCACCGGGCAGGAATCAACTTCCTGCCGGACACAGGAAGAGAGACCCATGGCAGTCCGCTTCGCCTCCCGGATCCGCGATCTCGGCGTCACGACCAAGATCACTGCTGGTATCGCCGTCGCCGTGTTGATCGGGGTGCTGGTCGGGGCGCTCGGGATCAGCTCGTCGTCGGCGCAGGCCGCGCGCACGCAGACGCTGCAGTCCGACAGCACGGTGGGCATGGAGCTGGCTCAGGAAATGCGGTTCCAGTACGTGTCCTTCCGGTTCGCGTCGTCGAACCGCACGAGCGCGACCACGGCGGAGCTGAAGGCGACCTACCAGGACCAGCGGGAGGCCGCCCGGGCGGCGCTCACCGCGGCCGGCACGCGGCTGCAGGACGAGACCCATCCGACCGGCGTGGTGGCCACCGCCGTGACGAAGGCGATGGCCGATGTCGCCACCTACTTCACCTACGCCGATCAGCTCGACAGCCTGGCTGCTGCCGGGAGGACGGCCGAGTTCACCGAGCTGCGGGAGTCCCAGGTCGCGCCGCTGAGCGACCAGATCATCGCGGACCTGGAGGCGGTGGTGACCGCAGAAGTGGCCCAGGCCGAGGCCAGCGTCCAGGACTCCCAGGACGCGGTGGCAGCCAGGCGGACCGTGCTGATCGTCGTCCTCGTCGTCGGCAGCCTGCTCGCGATCGTCGTCGGTCTGCTCAACGCCCGCGCCATCGCCGGCGCGCTGGGCAAGGTGGAGAGCAGCGCCCGGCGTCTGGCCGAGGGTGACCTCACCGAGGGCACCGGTCTGCACCAGCGGGACGAGGTCGGCCGGGTGGCTGCGTCGCTGGACACCGCCCGGGAGAGCCTGCGCGCGGTGATGTCGTCGGTGGTCGCTTCGGCGGACGCGGTGGCCGCGTCGGCGGGGGCGTTGAGCGGTTCCTCGGCGCGCATCTCGGTGTCGGCGGAGGAGACGGCGGCGCAGTCCGGTGTGGTGTCGGCCGCGGCGGAGGAGGTGTCGCGCAGTGTGGCGACGGTGGCTGACGGAGCGGACCAGATGACCGCGGCGATCAACGAGATCAGCCAGAACGTCAACGAGGCCACCCGGGTGGCGGCATCGGCGGTGGCGGAGGCGGAGGCGACGACGGAGACGATCACCAAGCTGGGCGCCTCGAGCCAGGAGATCGGCGCAGTCGTCAAGGTGATCACGAGCATCGCCGAGCAGACGAACCTGCTGGCGCTCAACGCCACCATCGAGGCGGCGCGGGCCGGTGAGGCGGGCAAGGGGTTCGCGGTGGTGGCCAACGAGGTGAAGGAGCTGGCGCAGGAGACGGCGCGGGCGACGGAGGACATCGCGCGCCGGGTGGAGGCGATCCAGGGCGGCACCGCGGGCGCGGTGACCGCGATCGGCCGGATCAGCGAGATCATCGGGTCGATCAACGACTTCCAGCTGACGATCGCCTCTGCGGTGGAGGAGCAGACCGCCACCACCACCGAGATGTCGCGGTCGGTGGCCGAGGCCGCGAGCGGGTCGACGGAGATCGCCACGAACATCACCGGGGTGTCGGCGGCAGCGGGCTCGACGACGCAGGCCCTGGGGCAGACCCGGGAAGCGGTCGACGAGCTGTCCACGATGGCGGCGGACCTGCGGGCGGCGGTAGGCCAGTTCACCTACTGACCACGGTGGTCCGCACGCATCAGGTTCCTCTGCCCGCGAGCAGCAGCAGGAGGTGGGAACACCGGATCTGTCAGATGTCGATCGGAGGGCTCGCCGCTGCGCTCGTGCACCTCGTGCGAGCGCCGATGATGAGTCGCTACGTCAGGGCGACCTCGGTCCGACGCGGGGACCCGGCTCCGTGTGTGGAGCCGGGTCCCCGGTGATCAGTGCGCGCCCCGGCCGCTCACGTCCGCAGCGGCTGGGAGACGAGCCGGCGGCCTCCGGCTACTCGGTCGTGTACTCGGTGGCCATGCCGGTGATGCTGTCCACCAGCGCGCCCTCCGCGCAGCCCGGGGCCAGCTTCGAGCCGATCACCTGGAAGGTCTGGTGGTACTCGGACTGGTAGTCGGCCACGTAGCCGGAGTCGGCCTTGCCGTTGGCCACCGTGACGACCATGGTCTTGGTCAGCGGCGACTCCTCCTTGATGCGCAGCCCGATCGTGGAGTAGATCTCGGCGTTGACCTGGCCGATCAGGACGTCGCCGATGGCCAGTGCGCCGGTGCGCAGCGCGACGTCCGGTGCGCCCTCGTAGGTGTACTCCCCGGGGACGCCCTCGCGGGCGTCGTCGAGGCGGACACGCCCGGGGCAGGTGACCGTCTGCCGCTCGCTCCAGATGGTCGGGTCGTCCATCCGCTGCTCGGTGGTGGACATGACGCGGATGGTCTCCTCGCCGATCACCGCGCCCAGGCCCTCCATGTAGCGGTAGAGATCGCGCAGCACCTCGGGGTCGGGCCGGGTGACCTCGACCTCCTTGTTGCGGATCGGAGCCTCGACGTCCTCCCGGTCCAGCTCGTAGCCGGTGATGTCGGCACCGCTGCGGGAGGCCATGACGTTGGTCCCGGCGCGCAGCCACCGCGGGTTGAGGTCGCCGGCGGCACCCTGGTTGTAGGCGGCCACCATGGTGTCGTCCCCGAAAGCCCGCTCGATGTAGCGGCTGGCGGCGGCCGGGAAGTCACCCGAGGTGTTGTTGGTCAGGTAACCGTTGACGGGGTGCATGGGGTAGGCGAAGTAGGTCGCGATGGGCGACTGGTCGGCCGTCCGGTAGAAGGTGAGGACGTTCAGCTCGGTGTCGGTGGCCCCGTCCACGTCGCCGGCCTGGGTCCACTTCTTCGTCTCCGGGTCGATGGTGTCCCGGTTGATGTTCAGGTGCAGCTCGCCGGTGTCGTAGCCGATCTGCGCCGGCTCCATCGAGTTCATGGCGTCGGTGGCCACCTGCACCGCCCAGTTCCCGATCTCCGCGCCGCCGTAGCGGCCGCCACCGGGGTTGTCGTCGAAGCCCTGCGGTCGATCGGCGTGGGTGTGCGTGGAGGTCATGACGATGTTCTCCTCCGGCACGCCCAGCGCCGCGGCCACGCGCGCACTCGCCTGCGACCACGGTTCCTCGTCGATCCCGCTCAGCTCGGCGGTGATGAAGGCGGCGCGCTCGCCGTTGTTCTCCACGACGATGGCCCGCATGTAGAGGTCCTCGCTCGGGAACTCACCGAGGCCGGGGTAGGAGGGGTCGGCGTTCCCCAGCAGCCCGGAGATGACCATCTTGGCCGCGCCGACCTTGAGGTCCGTACCGATCGGGACTGCGACGGGGGCAGTCGTCGGCTGGGCGCCGGGGGCGGCAGCAGCGGTCGTGATGCCCACGCCGGGCGTCGCCCCCGTGGCCGTGGTCACGAGCGGGAGGGCGATGAGTGCGGCGGCTGCGGCCAGGTAGCCGGGGGATTTCCTGGTGAACGTCATGAGTGTTCCCTTCTCGACGATGAGCGGGGCCCGTACCTGTGGATGACTGGTGGCCGATCTACCTGAGGCGCTCCGGGGCCGCGGTTGCCCCACCCGGTGGCGGTGACCAACGGCGACCACGAACGGCCAGGACGTGCGGCCTCGACGGGGGGCGGACCAGCCGCCTCCCGACATGAGCCGTCGAACACATCCACAGGAGGTTCTCAGGCATACGGTGGATCTTGCCCCCAGGTGGCCCATCCCGCTCTGCGGGCGGGGTCCGCGGCCGGGTCACCCGGTGCGCGATCCGCGCCGGCAGCTGCGCCACCCCCGGCCAGCTGCACGTGCGCGGCTGCCCCGCGAACGGCGAACGGGACGCGCCCGCAGGCTCGCCCTGCCGGGAGGGGCGGAGCTGCCCGTGGCGCCGGCGCAGCCGGCTCGACCACCCGCAGGGCGCCAGCTCGGGCGGAGGCCGGCTGGACCTCCACCGGTGAGCGGGCCGCGGTGAGGTGGGCGGGTCCGCGACCGCGGCGGCCCGCCCGGCGGTCAGGAAGGCGTGAGCATCCCCGCGCCCACGGTGGCGTTGGTGGCCTCGTCGATGAGGATGAACCGGCCGGTGACCCGGTTGCGGTGGTAGTCGTCGACGAACACCGGCTGGGTGGTGCGCAGCGTGACCCGGCCGATGTCGTTGAGCCCCAGGCCGGCGGCGGCGGTGTCCCGGTGCAGGGTGTTGACGTCGAGCCGGTACTGCAGGTCCTTGACCACGGCGCGCACCGAGCGGGTGGTGTGCTTGACCGCCAGCCGCATCCGGGGCACCAGCGGGGCGTCGGCCATCCAGCAGACCATCGCGTCGAGGTCCTGGGTGACCTGCGGGGCGTTGTGCGGCCGGCAGATCAGGTCGCCGCGGGAGACGTCGAGGTCGTCGGTCAGCCGCACGGTCACCGACATGGGCGGGAAGGCGGCGTCCAGCGGGCCGTCGGGGCCGTCGATCCCGGCGATCGTGGTGGTCAGGCCGCTGGGCAGCACCTGCACCTCGTCACCGGGGCGCAGCACGCCGGCACCGACCCGGCCGGCGTAGCCGCGGTAATCGCGGTGCTCGTCGGTCTGCGGGCGGATCACGTACTGCACCGGGAACCGGGTGTCGATGAGGTTGCGGTCGCTGGCCACGTGCACGTGCTCGAGGTGGTGCAGCAGCGACGTCCCCTCGTACCAGGGCATGTTGACCGAGCGGGTCACCACGTTGTCGCCCTGCAGCGCCGAGATCGGGATGACGGTCAGGTCGGGCACCTCGAGCTTGGTGGCGAAGGCGGCGAACTCCTCGCGGATGCCCTCGTACACCTCCTCCGACCAGTCGACGAGGTCCATCTTGTTCACCGCGACCACCAGGTGCGGCACCCGCAGCAGCGAGGCGAGGAAGGCGTGCCGGCGGCTCTGCTCGAGCATGCCCTTGCGGGCGTCGACCAGCACGATCGCCAGGTCGGCGGTGGAGGCGCCGGTGACCATGTTCCGGGTGTACTGCACGTGCCCGGGGGTGTCGGCGAGGATGAACGTGCGCCGCGGGGTGGTGAAGTACCGGTAGGCGACGTCGATGGTGATGCCCTGCTCGCGCTCGGCGCGCAGGCCGTCGGTGAGCAGCGACAGGTCGACGTGGTCGCCGCGGCTGGCCCGCTCGATCGCGGCGTACTGGTCCTCGAACACGGCCTTGCTGTCGTAGAGCAGCCGGCCGATCAGGGTGCTCTTGCCGTCGTCCACGGACCCGGCGGTGGCGATCCGCAGGATGTCCTTGCGGGCGGTGGCGATCTCGGTAGCCGCCTGGGCGAGAGCGGTCATCAGAAGTACCCCTCCTTCTTGCGGTCCTCCATGGCGGCGTCGCTGACCTTGTCGTCGCCCCGGGTGGCGCCGCGCTCGGTCAGCCGGGTCACCGCGATCTCGGCGATGACCTCGGCCACGGTGCTGGCGACCGACGGGACGGCGGCGGTCAGGTTGGCGTCGCCCACGGTGCGGTAGCGGACGCTGCGGTGCTGCACCTGCTCGTCGTCCCCGGGCGTGATGAACTCGTTGACCGCGTAGAGCATCCCGGCGCGGTCGACGACGTCGCGCTCGGCGGCGAGGTAGAGCTGCGGGATGCCGATCTCCTCCTGGGCGATGTAGCCCCAGATGTCCAGCTCGGTCCAGTTGGACAGCGGGAACACCCGGATCGACTCGCCGAGGTGGGTGCGGCCGTTGTAGAGGTCCCAGAGCTCGGGGCGCTGGTTCTTCGGGTCCCACTGGCCGAACTCGTCGCGGAAGGAGAACACCCGCTCCTTGGCCCGGGCCTTGTCCTCGTCGCGCCGGGCGCCCCCGAACAGGGCGGTGAACCCGTGCCGCTCGACGGCGTCCAGCAGCACCGGGGTCTGGATCCGGTTGCGCGAGCCGTTGGGCTCCTGGCGCACCGTGCCGGCGGCGATCGCATCGGGCACCGAGGCGACGATCAGCTCCACGCCCAGCTCGGCGACCCGCTTGTCGCGGAACTCCAGCACCTCGGGGAAGTTCAGCCCGGTGTCGACGTGCATCACCGGGAACGGGATCCTCGCCGGGGCGAAGGCCTTGCGGGCGAGCTCCAGCATGACGATGGAGTCCTTGCCGCCGGAGAAGAGCAGCACCGGCCGCTCGGACTCGGCGGCCACCTCGCGCAGCACGTGGACGGACTCGGCCTCCAGTGTCTGCAGCTGGGTGAGCCGGTGGTCGGCGGTGGTCACGCTGTCGAGCTCCCCGGGACGGCGGTACGCGGCGCCGGACGGCGAGCCACGTCAACACGGTAACCGCACCGACGTGATGCGGATTGCCGGCGACCAGTGTCCGTCATGGCCCGCCCGGTGCTGCGGGCCGGGACCGGATCAGCCCGCTGCGGGCCCCGGCCCGGCCGCGACCGGCCCCGACCGCGGCAGGCGCACCGTGAACGTCGCGCCCTGCTCCGGTGCGGTGGTCAGCTCGACCCGGCCGCCGTGCGCGGCGACCAGCGAGGAGACGATGGACAGACCGAGGCCGCTGCCCCCGGCCGCGCGGGTGCGGGAGGTGTCGGCCCGGTAGAACCGCTCGAACACCCGGTCGGCGTCGGCGGCGGCCATCCCCGGCCCCTGGTCGGAGACCGCCACGCAGACGGTGTCCGGGTCGCCGGCGGGTTCGGACAGCCGCACGGTGACCGGCGTCCCGGCCGGGGTGTGGGTGAGCGCGTTGGTGACCAGGTTGCCGATGACCTGCCGCAGCCGCGCCTCGTCGCCCAGGACCACGGGGACCTCGGTCAGCGACGGGTCCAGCACCAGGCTCAGCGGCCGGTCGGGCTGCACGGCGCGGGCGTCGTGCACCGCGTCCCCGGCCAGCTCGGCCAGGTCCACCGGGACGACGTCCAGCGGCCGCTGCTGGTCCAGCCGGGCGAGCTGCAGCAGGTCCTCGACCAGCAGGCCCATCCGGGTGGCCTCGGACTCGATCCGCTGCATCAGCCGCTGCACGTCGGCGGGGTCGCGCGCCGCGCCCTGCCGGTGCAGCTCGGCGAACCCGCGGATCGAGGTCAGCGGGGTGCGCAGCTCGTGGCTGGCGTCGGCGACGAACCGGCGCATGCGGCTCTCGGAGGCCACCGCCTGCTCCTCGGAGGCCTGTTGCGCCCGGAAGGAGTGCTCGATCCGGGACAGCATGCCGTTGAGCGCGGTCGACAGCCGGCCGACCTCGGTCCGCTCGTCGCCCTGGGGGACGCGGCGGGACAGGTCACCCGCGGCGATCGCCTGGGCGGTGTGCTCGACCTCCTCCAGCGGACGGAGGCTGGTGCGGACCAACCGCTGGCCGGCCACCCCGACGATCACCAGGACCAGCAGGCCGACGACGACCTCGAGCGCGACGAGCCGGCTCACCGTGTCCCGGTCGTTGCCCAGGTCGATCCCGTAGACGATGGCGAACTGGTCGTTGACCGGCTGGACCACCAGCCGCCAGGCGGTCCCGCCGTCGGGGGAGGAGACGGTGAAGGGCTCGGTCCCGTAGGCAGCGGCGTTGATCGCGGTCAGCGCCGCGACATCGGGCAGGCCGCTGTTCGACCGGTCGGTGGAGAGCTCCTGGAAGACCCCGTCGGGTCCGAGGCAGGCGAGGTAGGTGTCCCGGGCGGTCAACCGGAAGTCGTTGGTGGTGCAGATCGTCGCCAGCTGCGGCTCCCGGGCCAGCCGACCCGCGTCGCCGGCCAGCTGCCCGTCGCGCTGGTTCTCCAGGTAGTCCCGCAGCAGGTACGTCGCGCCGAACCCGGTGGTGGCCAGAGCGGCGGCGACCACGGCGACCATGAGGGCGACCAGGCGGAGCCGGAGCGGGATCCCGGTGGTGGCGCCGGACAGCGGGCGCGGCCACCGGCGCCGTGCCCGGTCCGTGGGGAGGACCGGTCGGTCCTCCCCGTCGAGGGCCGGGTCGACGGCGGGACCGGTCATGGCAGGTCCGGTGGCGGCGGGACCGGTCATGGCAGGTCGGGTGGTGGCCGGTCCGGTGGTGGCGGCCGGGCTGCTCACGTGCCGCGGGGCAGTCGCAGGGAGTACCCCACGCCGCGCAGGGTGTGCAGCAGCCGCGGTTCGGTCGTGTCGACCTTGCGGCGCAGGTAGGAGATGTAGGACTCCACGACGTTGGCCTCGCCGTTGAAGTCGTAGTTCCAGACGTGGTCGAGGATCTGCGCCTTCGACAGCACCCGGCCGGCGTTGGTCATCAGGTAGCGCAGCAGCTTGAACTCGGTGGGGGAGAGGCTGACCAGCCTCCCGGCCTTCAGGACCTCGTGCGACTCCTCGTCCAGCTCGATGTCGGCGAAGGTGAGCCGCGGCGCCTCCGCCGCCTGCTGGGCGCCCTGGGTGCGGCGGAGCACCGCGCGGATCCGGGCCAGCACCTCGTCGAGGCTGAAGGGTTTGGTGACGTAGTCGTCGCCGCCCAGGGTGAGGCCGGTGACCTTGTCCTCGGCCGCGTCGCGGGCGGTGAGGAACAGCACCGGGGTGTGCGTGCCGTTCTGCCGCAGCCGGCGGACGACGCCGAAGCCGTCGAGCCCGGGCATCATCACGTCGAGCACCACCAGGTCGGGGCGGAACTGCTCGGCGACGGCGAGGGCCTGCTGACCGTCGGGCGCGGTGGCGACCTCGAACCCGGCGAACCGCAGGCTGGCCGAGAGCAGCTCGCGGATGTTCGGCTCGTCGTCGACCACGAGCAACCGGGCCTCCGGCTTGGTGCCGGACGCCGGGGAGCCGGAACTGCTGCCGGTCACGGGGCCTCCCGTTGCACTCTGCGCCGTCGTGGTCATGGTGACAGGTTGTGGCGGCCTGCTGCGGAAGGCCTGGACGTTCGCTGTGAGGAGGCTGGGGGGCTGCCCGGTCAGCCGGCGGGGGACATGGCCCGGCCGCGGCGCCAGTAGCCGATCGCGTGGTGCTGGTGCCGCCGCAACCCCCACCGGCCCCGCAGGTCGGCCCGCACCGCGCGGACGGTGGCGGACTCCGCGCCCACCCAGGCGAAGAGGTCCTCGCCGTCGGGGCGCCCGAGCGCGGCGACGGCGTCGACGAGCAGCGTGCTCCCGCCCGGCTCGGTGCCGGCCCGGTGCAGCCAGCGCACCTCGACCCCCGGCGGGGCGGGCAGCTCCTGCTCCTCCGCGGGGCCGGCGACCTCCAGCAGCGCGATCCCGCGGGTGGTCGGCGCGGCGGCGGCGAGGATCCGGCTGATCCCGGGCAGCGCCGTCTCGTCCCCGGCCAGCAGCAGCCAGCCGGCCGGCTCGGCGCCCAGCGGTGCGGCGCTGGCCACGCCGAGAACGGCACCGGGCGCCGCCGCGGCGGCCCAGGTCGCGGCCGGCCCGTCGCCGTGCAGCACGAAGTCGACGTCCACCTCACCGGCTGCCGGGTCCTGGCGGCGGGAGGTGTAGCTGCGCAGCGCTACCCCGTGGCTGCCCTGCGGCCACACGATGCGGCCGTCGCGGGCGACCTGCGGCCACCGCGGAGCGGCGTCGCCGACGCGGGGCACGAGCAGCGACAGCGTCGGGCCGGCAGCGGCCACGACGGAGGCCGGGGCGGTGAGGGTGACCCGGCGGACCGCGGGCGTCACGTCGCGCACGGCGCTGACGGTGAGGACGTCGACCGGGCGGGCGGCGGCGTCGACGGCGGGGTCGGCGGCGGCGGGGGGCTCGGTCGGTTCCACGGGCCCCAGGTTAACGAGGGCCGGGTTGCCGAGGGCCGACCCGGCAAGCCCCGGGGGAATGGGGCCGGCCGGGCCGGCGATCGAGGACGGGCACTCACCGAGCGTGACCAGCTGACTGCGCTGACCGGGGAAGACGCTCGGTGCGGCCCGTCGATTGAGCACGCTACGTGACCGGACGGGGAGCGGACCACCCGTCCCGGTGGAGTCCCCCCGAACGAGTGAGCGCAGACCGGCGCGGCAGGCCGATGTGTGCGCCCGTCCCGCCCCGGGCAGGCAGGGCGGACCGACGAGCGGACGACAGGGAGCCGGCGATGGCGCAGGAGTTCGACAAGGGCGACCACGTGAGCTGGAAGAGCCACGGCGGCGAGGCCGAGGGCACCGTCACGAAGAAGATCACCAAGGACACCGAGGCAGCCGGGCGCGCCGTGCGGGCGAGCCAGGACGACCCGCAGTACGAGGTCAAGAGCGAGAAGAGCGGTGGCACCGCCGTCCACAAGCCGAGCGCCCTGCACGAGGACTGAGCGAGGAGATCCCGATGAGCGAGAACGACGACACCTTCGCGGGCACGTCCGCCCGCAGCACCACGCACAGCGCGCGGGAGGACGACCAGCTCAAGCACGAGGTCGAGGGCATGATCCGCGCCGGCCGGTCCACCCACGCCGAGGAGTGGAAGGACCCCGAGCCCGTCGCCGAGGGCGAGCCGGACGTCGACAGCTCCCCGGCCGACACCCTGCTCGGCGGGGTGCCCGACGGCATGACGCCCGACGCGGTCGTCGCCCGGGCCGAGCTGGCCCGCTGGCTCGACCGCGCCGACTTCCCCAGCACCGGCCCCGACCTGGTCGAGGCCGCCCGCGACCACCGGTCGCCGGACTCGGTGGCCGACGAGCTGGCCAGGTTGCCCGCCGGGGAGACCTACGAGCGGATCGGCGACGTCGTCCGGGCCCTGGGCTACCCGACGGAGACCTGATCCGGCTGCGGGTCCCGACCGGCGCCGTCCCCGCGGGGGCGGTGCCGGTCGTGCGTTCAGTGCCGGTCGCGCATCAGTGCGTGCTGGCCTCCGCCTCCTCCTCGGCGATCTCCTCCGCGCCACGGCGGCGGAACAACCGCGAGCCGGGGAACCCCTTCACCACCTGGCGCATGTCCTGCACGGTGTCCAGCAGCGCGTGCACGTCGGGCACCACGTCGCCGAGGGTCACCAGCACCGGGACGACGTCCTCGTCCAGGTGCACGACGAGGTCGGGGAGCCGGTCGACCAGGGCGATCAGCGCCGCCACCTCGTCGGGGTCCAGCTGGTCGGCGAACCGGGCGAGCGCCGGGGCCAGCCGGGTCAAGGGCTCCGCGTAGTGGTCGACCAACGGCACGAGCGTCCCGACCATCGGGACCACCGTGTCCAGCAGGGGGGCGGTGGTCTCGAGCAGGTCCTCCGCCCGGCCCAGCAGGCCGCCGGTTGCCGCCGTCGCCCCGCCGACCGCGGCGAGCACCTGCTCGGCGGCGTCGGTGGTCCCGCCGATCCGGGCCACCGCCCGGTCGGCGGCCGCCTGGGTCACGCCGATCTGGGCGACGGCGCGGTCGGCCGCGGCCTGGGTCTCGCCGATCTTCAGGACCGTCTGGTCGGCGGCGCCCTGGGTGATCCCGATGTGGGTGATCGCCTCGTCGGCCCGCGCGCGGGTGGCCGCCACGCCGGCGACCGCGTCGTCGGCGGCGGCCTGCGTCGCCTCGATCCTGGTCATCGCCTCGTCGGCGTGCGCGCGGGTCGCGTCGACGGCGGCGATCACCCGCTCGGCGGAGTCGGCGAGCAGCTCCGCGCGGTCGATGAGCGCCGTGCCGCGCTGCAGCAGCCGCTCGAGCTCGCCCATCGCACCGGCGATCCTGGGCAGCAGGGTCAGCGCCTCGGCGGCGCCGTCACGCAGGCCGCCGGCGGCGCTGAGCACGTCGGTCGGGCCGGGGAAGGGCAGCTTCACCGGGCCGACGCTACGGTCCGGCCCGCGTCCCTGCCGGTCGAGTGCGCGCAGGACATCGGCCCGCCGTCCGCGCGTCAGGCCGCCCGGCGGGTCCCCCGACCGTATCGTGGGAAGGTCCCCCGGCGGGCGGCTCGAACTCGGCCGGGGCGTTGATCGAGCGGCCCGGCCACGGTGCCGCAGGACACGACGATGGGATGTCGACACCGGTGGCGGACCAGCCGAGGCGGAGCGGGACCGACGGTGCCGCGCCCGTCGGCGACCGCCCCGCCTCGGGCTCCCGCGCCGCCGGCGACGGACCCTCCGCCCCGCTGACCGTCGCCGAGCTCGTGGCCCGCTCCGGCGGGGGCGGGGTGGGCCGGCGTGCCGGTCGCCGGGAGGCCGAGGCCACCGGACGCCAGGCGCCGGTCGACGACCGGGGGATCCCGCGGCGGGCAGCCCCGGAGCAGCCGGACGGCGGACGGCGTGCCGAGCTGCCGCGCAGCCCCGACCCGGCTCCCCGCGTCGGGACCCGGCGTGAGCCCGGACGCCCGGCCACCGCCCCGGCGCCGCCGGTCCTGCCGACCGGCTGGCAGCCGGCCGCCCCGGCGACGAGCCCCGCACCGCCGGCGGCTCCCGCGACCGGCCTGCTCCCCGAGCCCGCTGCCGGGGTGGGTCGCGCTCGCCCGGTCCGGTCGCAACCGGCCCCGCCTCCGTCGCAACCGGCCCCGCCTCCGTCGCAACCGGCTCCGCCCCGGTCGCAACCGGCCCCGCCCTCGTTGCAACCGGCCCTGCCCCGGTCGCAACCGCAACCGCCCCCGCCCCGGTCGGCGGCGGCGGGCCGGCCGACCGCCCCGCCGCTGCCGGCGACCGGGCGGAACGCGCCGCCTCCTGCTGCCGCACCCGCACGTCCTTCGGCCGGCCCGGTCCAGCAGCCGGTCCGCCCGTCCGGCGCCTCGGCGTGGTCCGCCCCTGCGGCGCCCGGTCCGTATCCGTGGGAGACCCCGCCGGCCGGGCCGGTCGCCGTCCCGCGGCCTGCACCCGGCCCCGCAGCCGATCCTGCAGCGACATCTGCCCCGCCCGTCCCCGCCCCGCCGGCCGGCCCCTCCGTCGCGGCGGACCGCGCCGCTGCGGCGTGGCCCGTTCCAGCGGTCGGCCCGGCTCGCTCGGGAGGCCGGGCGGCTGCAGGGGGCCCACCCGCTCCTGGGGCGTCGCCGTCCGTGCCCGTGCCGCCGCTCCCGGCGTTGCGCGGTGCCGTCGGGAGCCCGGCCCTGCCCGCCGTCCCGGCGCCGGGCGGACCGCAGCACTCGGTCCCGGTCCCCGGGGTCCGCAGGAGCCTGCCGATCCCCCCGATCCCCGGCCGGGACCTCCCCACCTCGACCGGCTCGACCGCCGCGAGGCGGGTGCGGACGCCGCCGAGCCCCGCCCGGCGCCGGCTCAACCGGGCGGTGTTCGCCCTGCTCGCCCTCCTCGGCGTGGTGGTCGCGGCCTACGGCGGGCTGTACGTCTACGGCGACCGGGCCCTGGGCCGGGTGGACGCCCTCGTTCCCGACGGCCCGGAGGTGCTGGCCCCGCAGCTGCAGGTCGGCTCGGAGACGTCCCTGGTGGTGACCAGCGGCCTCCCCGGGCGAAGCGGCCTGGCGTCGGTGAGCGTGCTGGTCGCCCACGTCGCCGAGGACGGGCAGGCCGTCATGGTGACGCTGCCGCCGACCGCGCTCACCGACACCCCGGCCTGCCGCACCGCCGACGGCTCGCTGCGGCCGCCGGCCACCGAGCCCTTCGCCGACGCGCTGCTCCAGGGCGGGCCCTCCTGCCTGGTGCGGTCGGTCCAGCAGCTGACCGGGCTCCGGGTCGACCACTACGTGGGCGTCGACGCCGCCCGGCTGCCGGGCCTGGTCGAGGTGCTCGGCGAGGTCGACATGTGCCCGACCGCCGGCGAGCAGCAGCTGGCCGGGGACGAGGTCGCCGAGCACCTGGGCCCCGGCGGCGCGGGGTCCGACGTGACCGGCGCGATCGTCGGCGCCCACGGGCAGCAGGTGCTCAGCTCGACGCTGACCGCGGGGCTGACCGGGAGTGCGCTCGCCGACCCGCTGACCCTCTCCCGCTTCCTGTCCCGGACCGGTGACACGCTCACCGTCGACCAGGCCACCGACCTGCAGGACGTGCGGTCGCTGGGGCTGGCCCTCGGGCCGGAGGGGGAGTCGGCGGTCGAGATCACCGCGCTGCCGGTCGCCCAGGTCGGCCGGGTGGCCGCCGGCAGCGACCAGGCCACCGTCGTCATCGACGCGCTCGCCACCCGCGAGCTGTTCGACGAGGTCATCAACAGCGGCCGGCTGCCGGTCCCCGAGCCGCCGGCCGAGGGTCAGCCCGCCGACGCGGCCGGCCAGGCGGCGGCCCCGGCCGGCAGCCAGCCGGAGCCGGTCGTCGCCGACCCGGTCCCCGCGGGCACCACGGTCACCGTGGAACCGGCCGGGGTGACCGTCGACGTGCTGGACGCCACCGGCGCCGGCCGCACCGCCGAGGTCGCCGACGGCCTGGCCGCCGGCGGGTTCCGGATCGGCGCCCGCGGGGTCGAGCCCGGCGCCGTGGACCGGACCGTCGTCCGCTACGGCCCGGCGGCGCTGGAGCCCGCCCGCACCGTGGCCGCTGCGGTGCCCGGCGCCGTCCTGGTGGAGACCGCCGCGGTGGGCGCGGCCGTGCAGCTGGTCGTGGGCCCGGACTACACCGGCCTGGCGACGGCCGCGATCGGCACGCCGGTGCCGGAGACGGCGGCCCCGCCCGCCGCGGACGCAACCGACGGGGCCTGCACCAGCTGAGCGGCTCGGCCGGCGGTCACGCGGAGCAGCCGCGGGTCCACGGGGGCCGCCGGGTGCGCGGTGACGGACCTCCGCCCGACGACAGCGGCCCCGCCGCCCGCCGAGGCGGGGACGGGGCCGGGACCTGCGGAGCTGGGCCGAGCGGCTCAGCGGAGGATCACCCGAAGCGGCCGGAGATGTAGTCCTCCGTGGCCTTCTCCTCGGGGTTGCTGAAGATCTTCTCGGTCGGGTTGAACTCGACCAGGTGGCCGGGCTGGCCCACGCCGCTGAGGTTGAAGAATCCGGTGGAGGTGGACACGCGGGCCGCCTGCTGCATGTTGTGGGTGACGATGACGATGGTGAACCGCTCCTTGAGCTCGGTCATCAGGTCCTCGATGGCCAGCGTGGAGATCGGGTCCAGCGCGGAGCACGGCTCGTCCATCAGCAGCACCTCGGGCTCGACCGCGATGGCTCGGGCGATGCACAGGCGCTGCTGCTGACCACCGGACAGGCCCGAGCCGGGACGGGAGAGCCGGTCCTTGACCTCGTTCCAGAGGTTGGCCCCCTGCAGCGAGCGCTCGACGAGGTCGTCCATGTCGGACTTCTTCATCCGCTTGCTGTTGAGTCGCACCCCGGCCACGACGTTGTCGTAGATCGACATCGTCGGGAACGGGTTCGGGCGCTGGAAGACCATGCCGATCTGCCGGCGGACGTCGACCGGGTCGACGTCGGCACCGTAGAGGTCCTGGCCGTCGATGACGACCTTGCCCTCCACGCGCGCCCCCGGGATCACCTCGTGCATGCGGTTGAGGGACCGCAGGAAGGTGGACTTGCCACAGCCGGACGGCCCGATCAGCGCGGTGATGCTGCGCGGCTCGATGGAGACGTTCACGCCCTGGACGGCCAGGAAGCTGCTGTAGTAGATGTCCAGGTCGGAGACGTCGATGCGCTTGGCCACAGGGGTGTCCTCCGGGTCGTTCCGGTCAACGACCGGTCTTGGGGGCGAACAGGCGGGTGATCAGGCGCGCGACGACGTTGAGCGCCATGACCAGCATGATGAGGATGAGCGCTGCCGTCCAGGCCCGGTCGATGGCGAACTCCGGCGGCACCCCGGGCTGGGTGAGCTGGTAGTAGGCGTAGACCGGCAGGGTCGCCATGCGCCCGTCGAAGGGGTCGAGGTTGGTGGCGTTGGTGATGCCGACCGTGATCAGCAGCGGGGCCGTCTCGCCGATCACCCGGGCGATGGCCAGCGTGATGCCGGTGCCCAGGCCGGCGATCGAGGTCGGCAGGACGACCTTCAGGATCGTCCGCCACTTCGGGACGCCGAGTGCGTAGCTGGCCTCCCGCAGCTCGTTGGAGACGAGCTTCAGCACCTCTTCGCAGGACCGGACGACGACCGGGATCATCAGCACGGCCAGGGCGACCGCGCCCATGATGCCCAGCCGGACGCCCGGGCCGAAGAAGAGCACGAAGAGCGCGTAGGCGAACAGGCCGGCGACGATCGAGGGGATGCCGGTCATCACGTCGACGAAGAACGTGATCGCCTTCGCCAGCCGGCCACGGCCGTACTCGACCAGGTAGATGGCGGTGAGCAGGCCGATCGGCACGGAGATGACCGCGGTGATGCCGGTGACGATCAAGGTGCCCATGATGGCGTGGTAGGCCCCGCCGCCGTCGCCGATGATGCCCTGCATCGAGCTGTTGAAGAAGGCGCCGTCCAGTCGGCGCAGGCCGCGGCTCAGGACGGTCCAGACCAGCCAGACCAGCGGGATCATGGCGATGGCGAAGGCGGTGCCGACCAGGCTGGTGACCAGCCGGTCGGTGGCCTTGCGGCCGCCCTCGACCAGGCGGGAGACGACGTAGACGGCCAGGGTGCCCAGCACCACGCCGTAGATCACGGTCAGGGCGATGCTGAACCCGGTCAGCGCGGACAGCCCGGCGCCGACCACGATGCCCGCGGCGAAGATCCCGGCCGCGGCGAACCGGGGCAGCTGGCGCTGCGAGCGCAGCGGGGCACGGCCCGAGGGGAGCGGGGTCGAGGCCGGTGCGGAGTGCATCTGCGTGCTCATCAGTTGGCTCCGGAGAAGTCGGCGCGCCGGTTGACGACCCAGCGGGCCAGCATGTTGACCGCCAGGGTGATCAGGAACAGCGCCAGCCCGCTGGCGATCAGCGTGTTGACCGCCAGCCCGGTGGACTCCGGGAACTGCAGGGCGATGTTCGCCGCGATCGTGGAGGGGTTGCTGTTGGAGATCAGGTTGAAGGTGATCCCGCCGGAGGCCGACAGCACGATGGCGATGGCCAGCGTCTCGCCGAGCGCTCGCCCCAGCCCGAGCATCGCGCCGCCGATGATCCCGGACTTGCCGTAGGGCAGCACCGCCATCTTGATCATCTCCCAGCGCGTCGCCCCGAGGGCCAGGGCGGCCTCCCGGTGCAGCGCGGGGGCCTGGGTGAAGACCTCCCGGGAGATCGCGGAGATGATCGGCAGGATCATCACCGCGAGCACCAGGCCGGCGGTGAGCATGGTGCGGCCGGTCACCGAGGCCGGGCCGGCGAACAGCGGGATGAAGCCGAGGTGGTCCGCGGCCCAGGCGTAGAAGGGCACCAGCGCCGGGGCCAGCGAGGCGATGCCCCAGAAGCCGTAGACCACGCTGGGGATCGCCGCCAGCAGGTCGATGACGTAGCCCATGCCGGCGGCCAGCCGGCGGGGCGCGTAGTGCGTGATGTACAGCGCGATCGCCACCGCCAGGGGGGTGGCGACGACCAGCGCGATCAGCGCGGCCATCAGGGTGCCGAAGATGAGCGGCGCGATGTAGCTGGCCAGGCCCTCGCCGCCGGGGACGTCCTCGGCGGGGGCGGTGAACGCGGGCCACGCCTCGGAGACCAGGAAGAGGGCGACCCCGGCGAGGACCACCAGGATCACGATGCCGGCGCCGGTCGCGCTGCCGGCGAAGATGCGGTCGCCGGGACGCCGCTTGGGGCGCGGCGGGCTGGGGGGTGCGGTGGTGGTCGTCACCGGTCGCTCCGTCGGGGTCGTGCTGCGGTGTGCAGGGGGGTGTGCAAGGTGCGGACGTGCATTGTGTCCTGCCGCACGACGGCCCGGGGGCGTCCTCGCGGACGTCCCCGGGCCGTGGTGGCGTTGCCGCGTACCGGTCAGCTGGCGACGGTGATCGCGTCGACGGCGGTCTGGGCCTCGTCGCGGGCGTCATCGGAGATCGGCGAGCTGCCGGCCTGCTGCGCGGCGGCCTCCTGGCCGTCCTCGCTGATCACGTAGCCCATGAAGCCCTTGACCAGGTCGGCCTTGGCCTGGTCCTCGTACTGGATGCAGCCGATGTGGTAGCTGACCAGCACGATCGGGTACTCGTCGGCCGAGGTCGTCGTGCGGTTCACCTCGACGGCGAGGTCGTACTCGCCACGGCCGGAGACCGTCTCGGAGTTGGCCACGACAGCGGCGGCGGCCTCGGGGGTCGGCGCCACGAACTCCTCGCCCACCTTGATGTTGGCGATGCTCAGGTCGCCGGCCTGGCTCTCGTCGGCGTAGCCGATCGAGCCGCTGCCGGCACCGACGGCCGAGACCATGCCGTTGGTCTGGTTGGCGGCCTCGCCGCCGGCGGTCGGCCACTCCTCGATCGCACCGGAGGTCCACACGTCACCGGCGGCCTGGTCGAGGTAGTCGGTGAAGTTCTTCGTGGTGCCCGACTTGTCGGCGCGGTGCACGGGGTTGATCGCGGTGCTCGGCAGCGTGGCGTCCGGGTTGTCCGCGGCGATCAGCGGGTCGTTCCAGGTGGTGATGGTGCCCGCGAAGATCCCGGCCAGGGTGGCGGGGGAGAGGTTCAGGTCGTCGACGCCCTCGAGGTTGTAGACGACGGCGATCGCGGAGATGTAGTTCGGCAGCTCGAAGACGCCGGCGTCGCCGCAGCGCTCCGTGGCGGTGGTGAGCTCGTCGTCGCTCAGGGCGGCGTCCGAGCCGGCGAAGTCGGTGCCACCGGCGAGGAACTGCTCACGGCCACCGCCGGAGCCGACCGGGTCGTAGTTGACCGTGACGTCGGGCTGCATGGTGGAGAACCCGGCCTGCCAGCCCTGCATGGCGGCCTGCTGGGCGCTGGAGCCGGCGCCGACGAGGGTGCCGCTCAGCTCGGGGGCGCTGCTGCCACCCGACGTCGCTGTGCCTGCGTTGGTGCTGGGCTCCTCGTTCGAGGCGCCACAGGCGGCGAGGGCGAGAGTGGCAGCGAGAGCCGAGGAGACAGCTGCGGCGCGCGTCGTGGTGCTGAGCTTCAACTCAGGGCCTTTCAACTGGAGGGTGCCCGGACGTCGATGCCGGGCGGTCTGCGTGACGTGGAAGGACGTTAAGCAGGCCAGGTGGACGGATCCGGCTGCCTCGGTGAACGAAGCGTGAACGCGCGCTGAGACGTCGAACACGACTCGGGGCACGCTGTACGTCCAACGGGTGAACCACGGCGTGGTGAGACCCTGCGGGATCGGAACTGCACCCTCAGCGAGGGGTCGGCCGCCGCCACGAGACGTCGACCGCGTGCCGGGTGAACCCGGTGCGCTCGTACAGCGCGACGGCCGCGGTGTTGTCCTCCTCGACGTACAGCAGCACGTGCGACAGCCCGCGGGCCCGCAGGTGGGCCAGGCCCAGGTCGGTCAGCGCGCGGCCCAGCCCGGTGCCCTGCGCGTCGGGGTCGATGCCGAGCACGTAGACCTCGCCGATCGGCGCGTCCCCGGCCTCGCCGGCGGGGTGCACCTTGGTCCAGTGCGAGCCGAGCAGCCGCGGCCCGGCCGGATCGTCACGCCAGGCGAGGAAGAAGCCGGCCGGGTCGAACCACGCCTCGGCCTCGCGCAGCGCGAGGTCCGCAGCGGTCCAGCGCCCCTGCTCGGGGTGGGCGGCGAAGGCGCGGGCGTTGACGCGCAGCCAGGCGTCCTCGTCGGTGCCGGGCCGGAAGGTGGACACGGTGACGTCGGCGGGCAGCCGCGGGTGCGGGTCCGGGTCGACGCCGTCGAGCGGGCGGCGCATCTGCAGCAGCACCCGGGCGCGCTCGTACCCGCGGCCGCGGGCCAGCTCCACCGAGCCGGGCAGCTCGCCGTGCGCCCAGACCCGCAGCGGCCGGTCGCCGGCGAGCTCCTCGAGCCGGCCGATCAGCGCGGTCCCGACGCCGCGGCGGCGGGCGGCCGGCGCGACGACGAGCTCCGCCTCGGCCTCGGGGTCGTCGGCGGGCCGCTCCAGCCGCGCGTAGCCGACCAGGCGGCCTGCGGCGTCCCGGGCGGTGAGGTCGGCGCCGCCGGCCGGGCCACCGTGGGCCAGCCGCAGCTGGGACTCCTCGGAGACCGGCCGGACGCCGTCGGCGGCCAGGGCGGTGGACAGCAGCGCCGCCACCTCGGCCACCGCCGCGACGGGCAGCCGGTCGGTGACCTCGACGAGGTGGACGGGCGGTTCGGTGCTCAGCGGATGATCGTTCAGCCGAGCGGGGCGCCCGCGTCGGACGCCGCGAGGTTGGCGGCAGCCGTGGCGTCGGCGACCTGCTGGTCGAGCTTGTAGCCGACGTTGCGGACCGTGCCGATCAGCGCCTCGTGCTCGGTGCCGAGCTTGGCCCGCAGGCGGCGGACGTGGACGTCGACGGTGCGGGTGCCGCCGAAGTAGTCGTAGCCCCAGATCTCCTGCAGCAGCTGGGCGCGGGAGAAGACCCGGCCCGGGTGCTGGGCCAGGTACTTGAGGAGCTCGAACTCCTTGTAGGTGAGGTCCAGCGGGCGGCCGCGGAGCTTGGCCGAGTAGCTGTGCTCGTCGATGACCAGCTCGCCGGCCCTGGTCACGCCGCCCTCGCCGCCGTCGGCCGGGGTGGCCGCGGCCAGCCGGCGGGCGGTGGCCCACTTCAGCCGGGCGTCGACCTCGGCGGGGCCAGCGGTGTCGAGCAGCACGTCGTCGACGCCCCAGTCGGCCGACAGCGCGACCAGCCCACCCTCGGAGAGGACCGCGACCAGGGAGGCGGCCACCCCGGTGGAGGCGAGCAGCGAGCACAGGGTGCGGGCGGAGACGAGGTCGTGCCGGGCGTCGACGAGGACGACGTCGCCGGCGTCACCGTCGAGGAGGCTGGACAGCTCGGGGGCCACGATGCGCACCTGGTGGGCCAGCAGCCCGAGCGCGGGGAGGACCTCCGTGGTGGCCTGCCGGGCCGAGGTCATGAGCACGAGCCGCATGTCTCTCCTCACTGGGGCGTGGTCCCAGGCCGTCGACCGCGCTGTCGAGGTGAGAGGGCAGGATAGCGGACGTGCGGCGAGGCCAGGTCCCCGCGCGGCCAGAACCCCGCGCGGCCAGGGCCCTCGACGGCCGGGCGGGTCCGCGCGACTCCGGCGCCGGTGTCTGGGACGATCGCGGGATGACGGTGGCCGCGGTGGACGTGCAGCCGTCCCCACGGGTCCACCACCTGCCCGCGGCCGGTGCGGTGGTGGTGGCGACCGCGCTCCTCGCGCTGCTGCCCGTCGTCGGTGACGGCGCCGGCCGGTTCGCCGCCGTGGTCGTGCTGCAGCTGGCGCTGGTCGCCGCCTGGGTCGCGGCCACCGGCATCCGCGGGTCCGCCGGGTCGCTCGCGCTGGGCGGCCTGGCCTCGATCGGCGCCGACCTGGCCGTGGTGCTGCCCGAGCGGCCGGAGCTGGACCGGCTGCTCGCCGTCCTGGGGCTGGGGTTCCTGCTCGCCGTCGTCCACCAGATGACCCGCCCGTCGCCGCGCCGCTACCTGGTGGCCTCGCTGGCCGGCGTCCTGCTGCTGCTGTGCTGCGTCAGCGCCCTCGCGGTCCTGCTGGCCGTCGCCCGGGTCGGCGACGGCGCGCAGACCGCGGTGCTCGCGGTCGGGGCCGCGCTGCTGGCCGGTCACCTCGTCGACCTGGTCCTGCCCCGCCCGCAGATCGCCGACAGCGTGCCGCGCGGCCTGCCCGGGCTGTTCGTCGCCGTCCTCGCCGCGGTCGTGGTCGCGCTCCTGCGCCGGGACGGCGGCGCGCTGGTCGACCCGCTGTCCGCGGTGGTCGAGGGGGCCTCGCTCGGCGGGGTGGCCGCGCTGATGGCGGTCGGCGCCTCCTACGTCGTGGCCGAGCGCGGCGCCGCCGGCTGGTCGCTGCCGGTGGTGCAGGCGGTGCTGCCGCTGGCCGCCGCGGCACCGGTCGCCTACCTCCTCGCCCTGCACGGCACCGGATGAGCCGCCGGGCCGGGTGCCTGGGCGCCCTGGTGTTCCTGCTGCTGCTGCTGGCGGGCCTGCTCCTCGTCGTCGACCGCGTCGGCGTCGGCATCGCCGAGGACCGGGTCGCCGAGCAGGTGGCGGAGCGCGGCGGGCTCACCTCCCCGCCCGAGGTCGAGATCACCGGCTTCCCGTTCCTCACCCAGGCACTGGGCGGCGAGTACGACGACATCCGCCTCCGGCTGACCGCCGAGCAGCTGGGCCAGCCGGCCGGGACGGACGCCGACGTCTCGTTGCGCGGGGTGCACGTGCCGCTCTCGGACGTGGTGTCCGGGGAGGTGCAGCAGATCCCGGTCGACCGGGTCGAGGGCACCGCCACCCTCTCCTACGCGCTGCTGGCCGAGCAGCTGGGCGGCGGCACCACGCTGGCGCAGGAGGGCGAGGGCATCCGGATCACCCGGCAGGTCGAGCTGCTCGGCTTCCAGCTGCCGCTCACCGCGACCGGCACGGTGCGCCTGGAGGGCGGCGACGTCGTCATCGACGTGGGGGAGGCCTCGGCCGGCTCGCTGGGCGTGCCCGACGCGGTGCTGGAGCAGGCCGCGGAGCTGCTCGACCTGCGCTACCCGGTGCCCGCGCTGCCCTTCGGCCTGCAGCTGACCAGCGTGGTCCCGGCGGCCGACGGCATCGACGTCCGGGTCGAGGCCACCGACACGGTGCTCACCGGCTGAGGAATGCCGCGGGGCGCCGGGTGGTTCCTGCTGCCGTGCCCGTCGGAGGAGAGCTCGCCGTGCTGCGGGCGCTGGGGGCGCGCCCGGAGGACGCCGACCTGACCGTCGTGCAGTTCTCCACCGCCTTCTGCGGTCCGTGCCGGGCCACCCGTGCCCGCCTGCAGCAGCTGCAGACCACGCGCCCGGGGCTGTCCTACCTGCACGTGGACGCCGAGAGCCACCTCGACGAGGTCCGTGCCCTGGACGTCCGGGTCACCCCGACGCTGTTCTGGCTCGACGGCAGCGGTGCGGTGATCGGGCGCAGCAGCGGGGCGCCCCGGGCCGGGGAGCTCACCGCCCTGGTGGACGCCCACGCCGGCGCACGGGCGTGATCGGCTACCCTCGCGCCGTGGGCCCCCTGCTGACCTCCCGCCGCACAGTCGACCTGTGCCGCGTCGGCAGCAGCCGGTGTCCGGCTCCCTGAGGGCGGACCGAACCCGCCCAGACGCGCCCTGACCGCCGTCCGGAGGCCCGCCCCGATGCCGTACCCACCCGTCGTCCCCGCGCCCGCCGACCTGGCCGTGCCCGGCGTCCGTGGTCCGCGCTCCGGCGTCCTCGCGACCGGTCCCGCACCGGTCGACGCAGTTCCCGGCTCCCGCCGGCGCTGCGAGCTCCACCTCGTCGTCCGGCGGGCGCGAGACGCCCGCACCCGTGCGAACACCCACCGAAGGAGAGCCATCCCATGAGCCGTACCGACGTGCTCGTCACCGCAGACTGGGCCCAGGAGCACCTGGGCTCCCCCGGCATCGTCCTCGTCGAGGTCGACGAGGACACCAGCGCCTACGACAAGGGCCACATCGAGGGCGCGGTCAAGCTGGACTGGAAGACCGACCTGCAGGACTCCGAGTCCCGCGACTTCGTCGACCGCGAGGGCTTCAGCGCCCTGCTGTCGGCGAAGGGCATCGGCAACGACGACACCGTCGTGCTCTACGGCGGCAACAACAACTGGTTCGCCGCCTACGCCTACTGGTACTTCAAGGTCTACGGCCACCGCGACGTCAAGCTGATCGACGGCGGCCGCAAGAAGTGGGAGCTGGAGAGCCGTCCGCTGTCGGCCGACGTGGTCGAGCGCCCGGCCACCCGGTACACCGCCGGTGAGCCCGACGCCTCCATCCGCGCGTTCCGCGACGAGGTCGTCGACGCCATCGGCACCAAGAACCTGGTCGACGTCCGCTCGCCCGACGAGTTCGCCGGCAAGCTGACCGCCCCCGCGCACCTCCCGCAGGAAGGCGCCCAGCGCGCCGGTCACATCCCCACCGCGGTCAACGTGCCCTGGAGCAAGGCGGCCAACGAGGACGGCACCTTCAAGAGCGACGAGGAGCTCGCCGGGCTCTACGCCGCCGCCGGCCTGGACACCGCGAAGGACACCATCGCCTACTGCCGCATCGGTGAGCGCTCGAGCCACACCTGGTTCGTGCTGCGCGAGCTGCTCGGCCACTCCAACGTCAAGAACTACGACGGCTCCTGGACCGAGTACGGCTCCCTCGTCGGCGTCCCGATCGCGAAGGGCGCCTGACCGTGTGCGGGGCCCCCGAGCAGGGGAGCGGGCTCGCCGGCGTCGACCTGAGCACCCAGACGGTCATCCAGGGGCAGGTCTGGCACGACGGCTCGCCGGTCGCCGGTGCCTACGTGCGGCTGCTGGACGCCACCGACGAGTTCACCGCCGAGGTGGTGACCAGCCCGGAGGGGCACTTCCGGTTCTTCGCAGCACCCGGTGAGTGGACGCTGCGGTCGCTGTCGCCGCTGGGCCGGGCCGAGCGCAGCATCGCCGCCGACGTCGGCCTGAACGAGACGACGCTCGCGATCTCCTGAACACCCACCTGCGGGACCGCCGTACGACAGGGCCCGTCTCCTCTCGGGGAGGCGGGCCCTGCCGCGTCAGCGGGTCGGGACGCCGTAGCGGTTCGGGGCGATCGTGCCGCGCGGGTCCAGGGCGGTCTTGAGCCGGGCGAGCAGGGCCCGGGCGCCCGGGTCGGGGTCCAGCCGGTCGACCCACGCGGCGTGGTCGACGTCGAGCCGGTAGGGCCGGAAACCGGCCTCGGCGAACAGCTCGTGGGCCAGGTCCAGGGCGGCGTGCACCCGGTCCCGGTCGGTCTCGGCGAAGCGCACCGACAGCACGAAATCCGCGTAGTCGGTGCTCAGCACGTGCACCACCGAGCCGAACCGCACCCCCGTCTCGGCGGCGATCCGCTCCTTGAGCCGGTGGGCGGTGGCCATGTCGGCGCCGGTCATCGGCACCATCGGCAGGAAGAACAGCCAGCCGTGGCCGCTCTCGTCGAGCTCCGCGGGCGTGGTGCCGAAGGTCGTGGCGAAGACGGCGTCGTTGCTGGACGGGTCGCCGGCGAAGTTGTGCGCCACGTCGACGTCGACCAGGTCGCGGTCGTCGTCGGAGGCCGAGACGTCGACGAACGCACCGCTGGCCAGGGCCTCCTCGACCAGCAGCCCGACCAGGGTGTCGATCGTGCGGTCGGTGCCGTCGACGCACAGGTGGGCGACGAACTGCCCGGCCGCGGCCTCGCCGCCGTAGCGGTCGGTGGCGGCGGCGTCGTAGACCTTCGGCACGGCGTCCACGAGCCCGGCGACCAGCCAGGCGCGGACGGCGTCCACCGCGTCGACCAGACCGGCGTCGGTGAACCGCAGCCGCACCACCCGCTGGGCCTGCGGCCGGGGGAGCAGCCGGACGGCGGCGGTGACGATGCCCAGGTCGGACTGGACGAACAGGTCGGCCAGCCCCGGGCCGAGCCCGTGCGGGTAGACCGGGGTGTGCCGCGCGGCGTCGGGCCACCAGCCGACCCGCACGAGCTCGCCGTCGGGCAGCAGCACCTCCAGGCCCAGGACGTCGTCGGTGCGCTGGGCGCGGAAGCCGACGCCGCGCTCGAGGGCGTTGCCGAGGACGCTGGTGGTGGACGCGGAGTTGGTCACGTTGAGCATCCGGGTGGTGCCGGCCAGGCGGGCGGCGAGCTGGCCCTGCGTGACACCGGGCTCGACGACCGCCCAGCCGCGGTCGACGTCCAGGGCGCGGATCTCGGTGAGGTCGCCCAGGTCGAGGGTCACCACGTCGTCGTGCGCCGGCTCGCGGGAGCCCAGGCCCCAGTTGCGGCCGGTGCTGATCGCCTGCAGCCCGCACGCGCCGGGAAACCGGTCGAAGACCTGCACGACGCGGCGGGCCTCGGCGACCGTGCGGGGGCGCAGCACGCCGAGCACGGCGCGCGACCGGAACATGCTCACGTTGGCGCCGCGGACCAGCGGCAGCGCGGCGCCGTCCTGGTCGAGGTGGTGGCGCGCCCGGTCCGGGCCGACCACGGCGGTCGCCGCCTGCAGCGCCTCGCCGGTCGCGGTGCCGGCGGTGCTGGTCGTCGTGCTGCTGGTCGCGGTGGTCACCGTGGTCTCGGTGGCGGTCATGGACGGGTGCGCTCCTCGGGTGGTCGGACCGCCCGGGGACGGTCCGGCGCACGCTGCGCCGCCGTTCCCCCGGCGAGGTCCGGAACAGCTTGATCGAGCCCGGGCCCGCTGTCGGTGACCGACGCGGCGACACTGCCCGTCCGGTGGTGGACCACCGGGGTGACGCCGGGACACCCCGCAGTCGACGCACGCCGGAGGCGGCCGGCCCGCTCCGGCTGGGACGAGGTGGTGCGGGCGGGGGGACGAGGTGGTGCGGGCGGCCGCTCAGGCGGGGACGGCGACCGGGAAGGGCACGGCGTCCGCCGGCACCGGCCGGCTGAAGAAGTAGCCCTGGGCCTGGTCGCAGCCCAGCGCGAGCAGGGCGTCGCGCTCGTCCGCGGACTCCACCCCCTCGGCCACCGCGACCAGCCCCATGGCGTGGGCGAGGTGCACGCAGCTGGCCACGATCGCGCGGTCGCCGGCGTCGGTGGTCATGCCGGCGACGAAGGAGCGGTCGATCTTCAGCTCGTCCACCGGGAACTGCTTGAGGTAGGTGAAGCTGGAGTAGCCGGTGCCGAAGTCGTCGACGGCCAGCAGCACGCCCAGCGACCGCAGCGCCTGCAGGGAGGTCAGCGCCGACTCGGGGTCGTGCATCAGCGCGGTCTCGGTGATCTCCAGGACCAGCCGGGAGGCCGGCAGCCCGGCCCGGGCCAGCACCCCGGCCACCCGGGTGACCAGGTCGGTGTCGGCGAGCTGGCGGGCGGAGACGTTGACCGCCACCTGCAGCCCGGGGTCGGCGCCGGCGGCGTCCCAGCGGACGGCCTGCTCGACGGCCTCGGTGAGCACCCAGGCGCCCAGGTCGCGGATGACCCCGGACTCCTCGGCGGCGTCGATGAAGGCGTCGGGCTGCAGCAGCCCGCGGGTGGGGTGCTGCCAGCGGACCAGCGCCTCGACGCCGCTCACGCCACCGGTGGGCAGGTCCATCCGGGGCTGGTAGTGGACGCGCAGCTCGCCGTCGCGGATGGCGTTGCGCAGCTGCTCCAGCAGCACCAGCCGGTCGGCGGCCGGGTCGGCGCTGCCGGGGACGTGCGCTTCCCAGCGCCCGCTGCCCTGGGCCTTGGCCCGGTACATGGCCGTGTCGGCGCGGCGGAGCACCAGGTCGGCGGCGGTCTCGACGTCGGCCGGGGCGACGGGCAGCTCGGCCGCGCAGCTGCCGATGCTGGCGGCGACCACGACCTCGACGCCCTGCAGGACGACGGGCTCGGCGAGCACGTCGAGCAGTCGTGCGGCGACCCGCCGGGACCCCTCGGGGGAGACGTCGTCCAGGACGACGAACTCGTCGCCGGCCAGGCGGGCGACGTCCGCGCCGGCGCGCGAGGCGTCCTCCAGGCGGCGGGCGACGACCCGCAGCAGCTCGTCTCCGCTGCCGTGGCCCAGCCCGTCGTTGACGGCCTTGAACCCGTCGAGGTCGATGAAGAACACCGTCGGCACGGCCGTTCCGGGCCCGGTCGGGTCGGCGCCGCAGCGGCCGAGCCGGCCGTGCAGGGCGTGCAGCAGCCCGGGGCGGTTGAGCAGCCCGGTCAGCGAGTCGTGGTGCACGAGCTCGGTCAGCGCGGCCTCGGCGGCGGCGATCCGGGCCTGAGACTCCTCGGCCCGCCGCCGGGCGGTGAGCAGCTCCTCCTCGTAGCGGCGGCGCTGCTGGGCGTCGACCAGCACGACGCGGGTCTCCGGGACCGGGAGCCCGGCGGTGACCCGCGTCGCGCTCAGCAGCGCCGGGTGGCGCTCCCCGTCGGCGCCGATGACCTGCACGGACGCCTCGGCGACCCGGCCGGTCACCATCAGCTGGGGGAGCGAGTGCGTGGTGTGCAGGACGCGGTCACCGACCGGCAGCAGCGAGGTGAACGGCCGGCCGACCAGATCGGCGGCAGCGTGGCCGGTCCAGTCGCAGAAGGTGGCGTTCGCGGCGGTGATGCGCCCGTCGTCGTCCAGCAGCAGGTGGCTGCCGGGGGCGTGCTCCCACAGGTCCGCGTAGTCCGGCGTCATGGCAGCAGGTGGGCGCGGATCGCTGCGGCGGTCTCCTCCGGTGCGCTGATGTGCGGGCAGTGCCCGAGGGCCTGCAGCTGCACCAGGGTGGAGCCGGCCAGGTGCTCGTGCAGGTACTCCGCGACCGGGGCCGGCACCATCGCGTCGGCGCGGCACTGCAGCACCACCGCCGGGACGGTGACCTGGGGCAGCAGCGGCCGGTAGTCGGTGGTGAACATCGTGCCCAGCAGCTGGCGGGCGACGTCGGGGTTGACCCGGCAGAAGCTCGCGGTCAGCCGCTCGCCGTGCTGGGGGGCGTCGGGGGTGCCCATGATCACCGGGGCCATCGCCTCGGCCCAGGTGAAGTAGTTGCTGTCCAGGGCGCCGGCGACCTCGGACATGTCGGCGTCGGAGAAGCCGCCGTCGTAGCCGCCGGGCGGGTCCTGCAGGAAGTAGGGATTGGCGGCCACCAGGACCAGCTGCCGGAAGCGCTCCGGCTCCCGGATCGCGGCCAGCACGGCCATCATCGTGCTCACGCTGTGCGCCACGAGCGTGACGTCGCGCAGGTCCAGCTCGGCGCAGATGGCCAGGATGTCGTCGGCGTGGCCGTCCAGCGTGGCGTAGCGGACCGGGTCGTAGGCGGCGGGGTCCGACTGCCCGTAGCCCATCAGGTCGTAGCGGACGACGCGGTGGTCGCCGGCGAAGTGGGGCAGCACGCCGTCCCACATGCCCTGGTCGCAGCCGAAGCCGTGGGCGAAGAGGATCACCGGCCCGTCCGCGGGGCCGGTGGTCGTCACGTTGAGCCGCGTCGTCACCGGTCCGGTCGCGGGCTGTGCTGGGCGCAGTGCGGCGTCGATCGACACCAGGCTCACCTCGTCGTCTGTGCGGATCCACTGTCTTCGAGATCCGTCGTCCCCCCGTACGTCGGCCGCCGGGCGGCCGCACTTGAGCCGGGCACCCCGCAGGGGTGAGGCGACCTCCGCCGGTGCGTCCGGCGGCCGGCGATTACGGTGGCGGCATGGGTCTGCTCTCCGCCTGGGTGCTCGTCACCCTCACCGGGCTGACTGCGCTGGGCTTCGCCGCCTCCGCGTGGCGGCTCACCCGCACCGAGCAGCAGCGGGGTGACGCCCGGTGAGCGCCTCCGTCCCGCCCGGCCTGCCCGACGGCCCGGCCGCCGGTCCGACCGAGCTGCCGGTGCCCGACACCGTCGACGTCCGCACCGGTCCCGAGGTCGCCCACGAGCTGCTGTCGGTGCTTCCCCTGCTGGGCGAGTGGCACGGCGAGGGCCAGGCCGCCGGTACCGGCGGTGACCACCGCTTCGGCCAGTGGGTGCGCTTCGCCCACGACGGCCGCGACTTCCTGTCCTACGAGTCCCGCACCTGGCGGCTGACCGAGGACGGGGAGGTGGACGGCCCCGGCACGCGGGAGTCCGGCTTCTGGCGCCCACGTGGGGACGAGGAGGTCGAGCTGCTGGTCAGCTCCCCGGCCGGCCTCGTGGAGATCTACGTCGGCACCGCCCGGACGACGACCAGCTGGGAGCTCGTCAGCGACGTGCTGGCCCGCACCCCCGACCACCCCGACGTCAGCCGGGCCACCCGCCTCTACGGCATCGTCGACGGCGCGCTGATGTACGCCGTCGACCGCGCGGCCGGCGACCAGCCGCTGCGACCCACCATGTCCGCCCGACTGGAACGGATCCGATGACCACCGCTGCTCGACCCACCACCCCCAGGCAGGTCGCCGACGCGTACGTCGAGGCCGTCTGCGACCTCGACCCGATCGTGGCCACCCAGCTGGGCAACCGCCCCGGCGACGACCGGCTGCCCGACACCTCCCCGGCCGGGCAGGAGGCCGAGGCCGAGCTGATGCGCTCGACGCTGGCCGAGCTGGACCGGGTGCTCGCCGCGGACCCGGCGCTGGAGCAGGACCCGGTCGAGCGCCGCTGCGCCCGGCTGCTGCGCGAGCGGCTCACCGCCGCCCTCGCCCTGCACGAGGCGGGCGAGGGCCTGCGCGCGGTGTCGAACCTGTTCTCCCCGGTGCAGTCGATCCGCTCGGTGTTCTCCATGATGCCGACGGCCACCCCCGAGGACTGGGCCGTGGTGGCCCGCCGGCTGGCTCGTGTGCCGGCGGCCTACCGCGGCTACCAGGAGTCGCTGACCGCCGGTGCCGAGCGCGGGCTGTTCGCCGCCCCGCGCCAGGTGCGCACCGTGATCGGGCAGCTCGACGCGTGGCTCGAGGGCCCCTACTTCGCCGGCTTCGCCGCCGCCGGCCCGGCCGAGCTGCGCGCCGACCTCAACGCCGGCGCGTCGGCCGCCGACGCCGCGGTGGCCGCCGTCCGGGACTTCCTCCGCGACACCTACGCCCCGCAGACCGAGGGCACCCCGGACGCGGTCGGCCGGGAGCGCTACGCCCGCTTCGCCCGCTCCTGGAACGGCTCGGACCTCGGCTCGGGCACCGGGCTCGAGGACGCCTACGCCTGGGGCTGGGCCGAGCACCAGCGGATCCTGGAGCAGCAGCGCGCCGAGGCCGAGAAGGTGCTGCCCGGCGCCGGTTCCCGGCGGACGGGCCCGATGGAGGCCATGCGCTGGCTCGGCGAGCACGGCGAGGCCGTCGACGGCGTGGAGCCGGTGCGGGAACGGCTGCAGGCGATGATGGACGCAGCGATCGAGGCCCTGGACGGCGTCCACTTCGACATCGCCGGGCCGCTGCGCCGGGTCGAGTCGATGATCGCCCCGCCCGGCAGCGCCGCCGCGCCGTACTACACCCGCCCGTCGCTGGACTTCTCCCGGCCCGGCCGCACCTGGCTGCCCACGCTGGGCAAGGAGCGCTTCCCGCTGTGGGACCTGGTCTCCACCTGGTACCACGAGGGCGTGCCGGGGCACCACCTGCAGCTCGCGCAGTGGGTGCACGTCGCCGGCGACCTGTCGAACTACCAGACCACCCTGGGCGGGGTCAGCGCCAACCTGGAGGGCTGGGCTCTCTACGCCGAGCGGCTGATGGACGAGCTGGGTTTCCTCGCCGACCCCGGCGCCCGGCTGGGCTACCTCGACGCCCAGCAGATGCGCGCCGTCCGGGTGGTCGTCGACATCGGCATGCACCTGGAGCTGCCGATCCCCGACGACGCCGAGGGTGCGGTCGCCGAGCACCGCGGCGAGCCGTGGACCCCGGAGCTGGCCCGGGCCTTCTTCGGGGAGAACTGCGGCCGGGACGCCGACTTCCTCGACAGCGAGCTGGTGCGCTACCTCGGCATGCCCGGGCAGGCGATCAGCTACAAGCTGGGGGAGCGCGCGTGGCTCGAGGGCCGGGCGGCCGCCCAGCAGGCCCGCGGCGCCGACTTCGACCTCAAGGCCTGGCACATGGCGGCGCTGTCGCAGGGCAGCCTCGGCCTCGACGACCTGGCCGCCGAGCTCGCCCAGCTCTGACCCGCCCCTGAGCGGCCGCATGGGGGGGCGGAAGTGGCCACTTCCGCCCCCCATGGCTGGTCGGCCCCCTCGCAGGGGCCCGCCGCGCGCTTGCGAGCGGCGGGGGGCGAGGGGGTCCTTCCTCAGTCGGGGGCGTCGCTGGGGGCGGGGTTGACCCGGTCGGCGTCCCAGGTGGTGCGCTGCTTCTTGTCCGCCGGGGCGGTCTCCAGACCGTCGACGGCGAGGACGTCGGCGATGCAGCCGGCGCTGCCGCCGACGTAGGTGGTGACCAGGTCGATGTCGGTGACCACGCACCAGGCGCGGTCGGCCGGCCACCACACGTTGGTGCTCTGCTCGAACGGCTCGGCGGCCATGTTCGCAGCAGCCAGCTCGATCGGGCCGTTGATCAGCCAGTACTCGCGGCCGGGCAGCGACAGCGTCGGGTGGTCGGCGATGACCGCGCCGCCCTGGGCGACGGCGAACCAGCAGACGTCGGGCGTCGTCGTCCAGCGGGTGAGGACGGCGACGAGCCGCTCGGCGACCGGGGCGGGCAGGTGGCCACGGGCAGGTGCGCCGTGCCAGAGCGGGGCCTGGTCGTCGTTCTCGAAGTACTCCATGGCGCCGGTGACCGAGCCCCACTGCATGAGCGGGTGGGCGGTGGTGCCGTTGGCCGCGGCGACGGAGGACCAGGGGACCTCGACGTCGTCGTCACCGACGTAGCGCACGGCGGGGTGGAAGACCCGGGCGACGGCCTCGAACGAGGCGGGCACCAGGGCGGCGACGGTGCCCTGGGTGGCGGCCTGGGCGGACTCGGCGAGCCAGATCCCGGCGGAGGTGTCCAGAGCGACGGAACGGCCGGTGAACTGCACGCCGCACCTCCCCCGGACAACGGACAACCCCCGGGCTGCTCCGTGGCGCTGTACCCACCGTAGCGGGGAGCTGCGCACGGGCCGACTGGACAACGTCGGCAGCCCGGGGGTCGGGTGACTGTCCGGTTCTCGCTCGCCGCCATCGACGGACGGGCGGGATGCCGCTGCTCAGTTCACGTGGGTCTTCCACGGGTCGTGAGCGGGCGGCCCATCTGGACGGCGGCTAGCGGGCAGCCACCTCACGCGTCCTGTAAGTCATCAACTTCGGGACCACCTCCTCTCTCGTGTACCTCGACGGTACGACGGGATCGGGATGGTCGCAACGGCCTTTTTCAGCTCTCGGCGGACGGCCCGGCGGTGCGCCCCGGCGGCGTGGCACCGCGCCAGCCCGGGTCGTGGGAGGCCTTGTCCTCGACGGTGCGGATCTGCCGGCCGTCCTCGGTCTGGTAGACGTCCGGAACGCCGTCGACGTCGTCGTCGCGCGTCTCCTGCTCGGCGATCAGCCGGTACCGGCGGTCGCGCAGCCGGAGCAGCACGCCGGCGAGCAGCGCGGCCAGCAGGGTCCCGGTGAGCACGCCGACCTTGACGTGCTCGTCGCGCAGCGAGCCCACCCCGAAGGCCAGCTCGCCGATCAGCAGCGAGACGGTGAAGCCCATCCCGCCGAGCATCGCCAGGCCGATCACATCGGGCCAGCCGAGCTCGGGGTCCAGCTCGGCCCGGGTGAACCGGTGGACCAGCCAGGTGGCCCCGGCGATGCCGACCGTCTTGCCCACCACCAGGCCGACGATGATGCCGATGGCCACGCTGTCGGACAGCGCGGCGCCCAGCCCGGAGAGCCCGCCCACGGTGACCCCGGCGGAGAAGAAGGCGAACACCGGGACGGCGAACCCCTGCGAGAGGGGCCGCACCACGTGCTCCAGGTGCTCGGCCAGCCCGGGGCCGGCGTCCGGTCCGCCGGCGGCGTCGCTGCGCACGACGGGCACGGTGAAGGCCAGCAGCACCCCGGCGACGGTCGCGTGCACGCCGGACTCGTGCATCAGCACCCAGGCCACCACGGCCAGCGGCAGCAGCAGGTACCAGGACCGGATGCGCTTCTGCACGAGCACCCCGAACAGCGCGATGGGCACCAGGGACAGCAGCAGCGGCACGACCTGCAGGGTGGAGGTGTAGAAGATCGCGATGATCGTGATGGCCAGCAGGTCGTCGACGATCGCCAGGGTCAGCAGGAACGTGCGCAGCCCGGTGGGCAGGTGCGTGCTGATGACCGCCAGCACCGCCAGGGCGAAGGCGATGTCGGTCGCGGTCGGGATCGCCCAGCCGGTCAGCGCGCCATCGCCGGCGCGCAGGTTCACCAGCACGTAGAACAGCGCCGGCGCCGCCATGCCGCCCACGGCCGCGGCGACCGGGAGCGCGGCCTTGCGCGGGTCGCGGAGGTCGCCGGCCACGAACTCGCGCTTGAGCTCGAGCCCGGCGACGAAGAAGAAGATCGCCAGCAGCCCGTCCGCGGCCCAGGTGCCCAGCGTCAGGTCCAGGTGCAGCCCGAACAGGTCCGAGGGCCCCACCACGGTGTCGCGCAGCGACGCGTAGGCGTCCGACCAGGGGGTGTTGGCCCAGACCAGCGCGATCAGCGCGCCGATCATGAGCAGGACGCCGCCGACGGTCTCCTTGCGGAGCACCGTCGTGAGCCGGGTGGCCTCGCGGTAGGAGCCGCGGGCGAACAGGGTGCTGGGCACGGGGGCGCCTCCGGTGTGCGGGATCGGTTGAGGAGTTGCCGACCAGACTTCCCGGCGCACCGAGGGGCGACACTACCGGGCGAGCAGCGCCCGCACCCGCTGGGACAGCCCGGCGTCACCGCGTGCCACGCCGTCCAGCCGGGTCACCGTCGCGGCACCCCGGATGCCCGACAGCAGCCAGACCGCGTCGGCGCTGCGCAGGTCGGCGACCGTCCCGGCGGTGACCGCGGTGGCCCAGCCGTCGGCCTCGGCGCGGGCGAACAGCCGGGCCTGGGTGGTGCCGGCGAGGATGCCGGACTCCACCGGGGGCGTGTGCAGCCGGCCACCGGCGGCCCACACGACCGTCGAGGTCGGCCCCTCCAGCACCCGCTCCTCCAGCGAGGTGAAGACGACGTCGTCGGCACCGAGGGAGTGCGCGTGCCGCCCGGCGGCCATGTTCACCGCGTAGGACAGCGTCTTCGCCCCGCCCAGCAGCCACGGCGCACCTGCCCGGACGTCGGCCGGGATCCCCAGCGACAGCGTGACCACGCTGATGCCCTCGGCCCGCTGGCGCAGCGTCTGGGCCGGGACGGCGGCCAGCAGCGCCAGCAGCGTGGGCGGGGTGCCCTCGCCCAGCCCGCGGGTGAGGAACACCCGGCAGGCGCCCTCGACGTCGGCCGGCCAGCCGTCGACCGCCGCGGCCACCACGGCCCGCACCGCGTCGTCCCCGGGGTGGGCGATGCCCAGGATCCCGGCCGAGCGCCGCAGCCGGACCAGGTGGTCGTCGAGGTGGGGTGTCGTGCCCCCGGCGACCAGGGCGGACTCGAAGACCCCGTCACCGCGGCCCAGGCCCAGGTCGAACGCGGTGACCACCGGTTCGTCCGGGGAGACCGCCGTCGCCGCGCCGTTCCGCCAGACCGCCACCCGAGGACTCGTCACGGCCTCCACCCTGCCATCCGCGATCTAGGCTCGGCACCGTGTCCGGACCGGAGAACGCCGAGCCGACGAGGCGGCCTCCGGCCCAGGAACCGCTGGCCGCGGAGCTGCGCTCCCGCGGGCTGCGGCTGACCAGCCAGCGGCAGCGGGTGCTGGCGGCGGTGTCCGCGCTCGAGCACGGCACCCCGGAGGAGATCGGTGCGCGGCTGCGCGAGGACGCCGGCCCCGGCGGCGCCGCCCCGGACACCTCGACGGTCTACCGCACGCTGGAGCTGCTCGAACGCCTCGGCCTGGTCTGGCACACGCACCTGGGCAAGGGCGCGCCGATCTACCACGCCGGCCAGCAGCACCGGCACGTGCACGTGGTCTGCCAGTCCTGCGGCGCGATCAGCTCGGTCGACCCGGGGGTGCTGGACGGGGCGGCGGAACGTCTGGGGGCCGAGCTGGGTTTCAGCCTGGACGTGGGCCACGTGGCGCTGTCCGGCACCTGCCGAGCCTGCACGGAGGAGAAGGAGAACGCATGAGCTCGCCACTGCTGCAGCGCCCCGGGGCCGTCGCCCTCGACCAGGAGGCCGCCACCGTCGCCGCCCACTACGGCGAGCCGCTGCCCGAGCAGCGCCGGCTGGCCGAGGGCGCCGGGCTGGTCGACCGCAGCGACCGTGACGTGCTCGTCGTCCCGGGCGCCGACCGGCTCAGCTGGCTGCACAGCCTGACCAGCCAGCACCTCGAGCGGCTCGGGGACGCGACCGGCTCCGAGGCGCTGGTGCTCTCCCCGAACGGGCACGTGGAGCACCACGTCGTCCTCACCGAGCTGGCCGGTACCACCTGGGGCGACGTGGAGCCGGGCACCGGCACGGCGCTGGTGGCGTGGCTGCAGAAGATGCGCTTCATGCTCCGGGTCGACCCGGAGCTGGTCACCGCTGCGTGGGCGCTGCTGTCGCTGGTCGGCCCGCGCGGCGACGAGGTGCTCGCCGCGGCCGGCTGGCCGGTTCCGGCGGAGCCCTACGCGGTCCTGCCCCTGGACGGCGGCGGCTGGGTGCGCCGGATGCCGGCGATCGGCGACGGGACGGCGGCGGTCGTCGACCTGCTCGTGCCGCGTGCCGACATCGCCACCCGGTCCGACCAGCTGCTGGCCGCCGGCGCCGTGCTCGCCGGGGTCGACGCGTACGAGGCGCTGCGGGTCGAGGCCCGCCGTCCCCGGGCCGGGGTCGACTCCGACCACCGCACCATCCCCAACGAGCTGGAGTGGCTGCAGACCGCCGTCCACCTCGAGAAGGGCTGCTACCGCGGTCAGGAGACCGTCGCCCGGGTGCACAACCTGGGCCGCCCGCCCCGCCGGCTGGTGCTGCTCCACCTCGACGGCATGAACGAGACGCCGCCCCGCCCCGGCACGCCGGTGACCGCAGGCACCCGCGAGGTCGGCCGGCTGGGCACCGCGGTGCGCCACCACGAGCTCGGCGTCATCGCCCTCGCCCTGGTCAAGCAGTCGCTGGCCCCCGACGCGGCGCTCACGGTGGGCGGGGCGGCCGCCGCCATCGACCCCGACGACACCCCCGTCACCCTCGACGACACCCGGGCGGCGGCCCGCGACCGCGTCCGGGCGGTCCGGTCTGCGACGATCGGCCGATGACCCCGGGCACGTGCCCGGGGCCGGCATCCACCGTCCCCACTCCCGCGGAGGTCGCGCGATGACTGCTCCCACCCCTGCCGCTGCCGGCGGCACCGGCGTCGACGAGCTGCTGGACCCCTCGTTCCTCGACGGTGTGCAGGACGTGCCGATGGCCGAGGTGCGCGCACTGCGGCACCGCGCCGAGCAGGAGGAGGTCAACCTCTCCTACACGCGGCGCCTGCTGCAGGGCCGGCTGGACATCGTGCGCCGCGAGCTGCAGCGCCGCGCCGAGCACGACGGGCGCTCGCTGGTCGACCTGCTGCCGGAGATCCTGTCCGAGAAGGGCCGCGGCCCCGCGCACGGTCTGGGCCGGCACCAGACCGTGCAGCCCACCTCGCCCGAGCAGTTCGAGACCTGGGTCAACAGCCTGGCGCCGGGCGTCGACCTCTCCGACGTCCCGTCGATGCCCGACGACCGGCTCGAGCAGGCCGCCCGGTCGCTGGCCGCGGGGGAGCGGACGCTGTCCGAGCGCCGTCGCGGCGTGCAGGCGGTGATGGACGCCGTCGCCGGTGAGCTGGCCCGCCGTTACCGCGAGGGCCTGGCCGACGTGGCCCAGCTGCTGGCCGACGAGTCCCGGCACGGTTGAAGGACCCCGTCGCCCCCCACCACTCGCAAGCTCGTGGCGGGGCCCTGCGACGGGGCCGGTGCGGGCCCCGCGATGATGGCCGCGTGACGTCGTGGCCGGAGAACCCCGTGCTGGTGGAGGTGTGGCGCGGTGGGCTGGCGTCCGACGTGCTGGAGTCGGTGCACCGGGGGGCGCTCGTCGTCCTCGGCGCCGACGGTGCGTCGCAGCTGACCGTCGGGGACGTCGTCCGGCCGGTGCTGCCGCGGTCGTCGAACAAGCCGGTGCAGGCCACCGTCTACCTCGACGCCGGCTGGCAGCCCCGTGACGACCGGGAGCTGGCCCTGGCCGCCGCGTCGCACAGCGGCGAGGACGACCACCGCGCCCTCGCCGCGCAGGTGCTCGCCGGTGCCGGGCTGAATCCCGAGCACCTCGGCTGCCCGCCGGCGCTGCCCGGGCACGAGGGCACCCGGGCGCACTGGCTGGTCGAGGGCCGGGAGCCCGAGCGGCTGGCGATGAACTGCTCGGGCAAGCACTCGGCGATGCTGGCCGCCTGCGTCGCGGCCGGCTGGCCGACCGAGGGCTACCTGGACCCCGCCCACCCGCTGCAGCAGGCGATCGAGGCGCGGCTCGGTGAGGCAGGGGGAGACCCGGTGTCCGCCGTCGTCGTCGACGGGTGCGGTGCGCCGCAGCACGCGATCCCGCTGACCGGGCTGGCCCGCGGCGTGCTGTCGCTGGTCACCGCCGAGCCGGGCACGGCGGGCCGCCGCGTCGCCGACGCGATGCGCGCCCACCCGTGGCTGGTCGCCGGCACCGGGCGCGACGACACCGAGCTGATGCAGGCCGTCGACGGGCTGCTGGTCAAGGGCGGTGCCGACGGCGTGCACGTGGCGGCCCTGCCCGGCGCCGGGGCGGTCGCGCTCAAGCTCGACGACGGCGGCGACCGCGGCCGGCTGCCCGCGCTGTGCGCCGGGCTGGTGCGGCTGGGCGTGCCCGCCGACACCCTCGCCCCGTGGCTGTCGACCCCGGTTACCGGCGGCGAGGGCGTGGTCGGCCGCATCCGCGCGTCCGACGTCCTGGCCTGAGGAGCCCGTCCTGCTCGTCCCGCCCGCCGCTCGCCGTTCGTCCCACCCCGTCCGCGCTGTCCGCCGCCCGCGCCGTCCGCCGCCTGTGGGGAACGCTTGAAGGGCCCGGCTCGGTCCGTTCGGGCCCGGTTCCGCTGGGGCCCGTCCGGGTCAACCCGCTCCAGCTGGGGTTGAGCCGCGTCAGGACGCGGCTCAACCCCAGATCACACGGGTTGACCCGCGCCACGACACGCTGCCGCGCCGCGTGGCCGCACCACGACGTGGTGCCGTTGCGCAGCACGGTGCGTGCCGGGCGTGCGGCGGGACGCCCGGTGCTAGCAGCCTGCTTGCAGGAGCTAGCAGGGCGGGTTACGTTGACCGGGTGCAGCGACCCACGGAGTTCGTCCGCGAGCAGGTGACGGCGGTCCGCGAGAGCGTGGTCACCGCGGCCGCTGAGGCCCAGACCGTGCCCGCGGCCGTCAGCTCGCAGGTCGGGGAGTTCATCCGCTCCCAGCGCAGTGCCGCCCAGGTGTCGCTGCGCGAGCTGGCCCGGGTGGCCGGGGTGAGCAACCCCTACCTGTCCCAGGTCGAGCGCGGGCTGCGCAAGCCGTCGGCGGAGATCCTGGCCCAGATCGCCCGCGGCCTGAAGATCTCCGCCGAGACGCTCTACGAGCAGGCCGGCATCCTCGACCGCCGGTCGGGCAACGCCAGCACCGTCGCTGCGATCCGTGGCGACCAGGCGCTGTCGGAGCGGCACAAGGCGGTGCTCCTGGAGCTGTACGAGACCTATGCCCGCGAACACGCCGCCCAGCTCGCCCGCGAGCTCGAGGCGGCCGCACCCACCCGCACCCCCTCGGAGGAGACGGCATGAGCCGCACCGACACCCTGAAGTCCTACGGCGAGACCCTCGTCGAGACCGGCCGCACCGGCCTGCTGGCCGCGCTCGGGGCCGGTGACGTCGCCGTCGACCGCGCCCGGACCGTCGTCGGCGGTCTGCGCTCCCGTGCGGAGGCGCTCCCCGGCGAGGCGCAGGTCCAGGCCGACCTGGGCGCCAAGGAGGCCCGCACCCGGGTCGAGGCGGCGCGCGAGCAGGCCCGCCGCGCCGCCGCCCAGGCGCGCTCCACGATGACCGAGCTGCGCCCGGTGACGGTGCTCGGCACCGTCACCGGCCTGGTCGACAGCGCCCGCACCCAGGCGCTGGACGCCGTCGGTGAGCTGGCCGGCCGCGGCGAGCACCTGGTCGGCGACCTGCGCCGGCAGCCGGCCTTCCGCAAGGTGGTCGCCCGCACCGAGCGCGCCGTGGACGCCGTCGAGGACGAGCTCGAGGACGTGCTGGACGAGACCGGCGAGACCGTCGCCCAGGCCTCCGACGCCGTCACCTCGGCTGCCCAGCGGGCCGGGGCGCGCGCCGGTGCGGCCGTCGACGCGGCGACCGAGGACGTGCAGGACGCCGCCGAGGCGACGAAGACCGCCGTGGCCGCCGCTGCCGCCGACGCGCCGGCCGCCGACGCGCTGGCCCCCGACGCACCGGCCCGGAAGGCACCGGCCGCGAAGGCACCGGCCCGGAAGGCACCGGCGCGCAAGCGCTCGGCCAAGGCGACGCTGCCCGACCCGCTCGCCGTCCCCGCGAAGAGCAACCGCCCCACCACGTGAGGCCGCGCCCCGGTTCCCGCAGCGCGGGAGCCGGGGCGTCGTCGTCTCACCCGGGCGGGTCATCCCGGCGGCGGGCGGGCGCGTTCCCCGGCAGGGGGTGGCGCGAGCCGCCTATCCTCGGCCCATGGGCTTCGACGGCTTCGTGACCGACCTGGTGTACTACGGCACCCTGGCCCTGGCGGTCTGGGCCCTCGTCGATGCCGTCATCCGCCCGGCACCGGCCTTCGTCGCCGCCGGCAAGCTCAGCAAGCCCGCCTGGCTGGCCATCACCGGCATCGCCGCGCTGCTGCTGTGGTTCCTGGGCCCGCTGAGCTTCCTCGGGCTGCCGGCCGTCGTCGCGGCGGTGGTCTACCTGGTCGACGTGCGGCCGGCGGTGCGCAGCCTCAAGCCGGGCAGCAGCAGCTGGTGAGGCCGGCCGGCCGTCAGTACTTGTCGTCGGCCGGCATGAGCGCCCACAGCAGGATGTAGGCGATGAACTGCGGGCCCGGCAGGACGCAGGACACCACGAACGCCACGCGCAGGCCGTTGCGGGAGAGCCCGAACCTGCGGGCCAGTCCGGAGCAGACGCCGGCGATCACCTTGTGCCGGGTGTCGCGGGTGAGCCGGCGGGACGAGGGAACGGTCATCGCCCGACCCTAGGCGCCGGAATGGCCCGGCGCTCAGTCGAAGACCCCGGCCGGTGGCTGGGGTGAGGGCTGGGCGTCCACGTCGGTCACCGGCGCCGCCTGGCCGACGAACCGGTCCAGGTCCGGGCCGCTGACCACCCGGGACGGCATCGGGTCCCCGGCGCAGCGGCGGGTCAGCCCGGCGATCGGCAGCTCGACGTCCGAGCCGACCGCGACCGTGTTGCCGAACCGCCGCCCGCGCAGCGTCCCCGGCTCGGCCAGCAGCGCCACGTGCCCGAAGACCGCGCGCAGCGTCGCCGCCTCCGCGCGGGCGAAGCGCAGCGGCGGGCCGTCGGAGACGTTCCAGGCGGTGACGCCACCGGCCGTGAGCACGCGCGCCACGTCGGCGGCGAACTCCACCGTGGTCAGGTGCGCCGGGGTGCGGGCGCCGGCGAAGACGTCGACTAGGACGACGTCGGCGCTGCCGTCGGGCAGGGCGGCCAGGCCCGCGCGGGCGTCGGCGGCGCGCACCCGGACCCGGGCGTTCCTCGGCAGCGGCAGCTCGCGGCGCACCAGCTCGGTGAGCGGCTCGTCGAGCTCCACGACCCGCTGCCGGGACCCGGGCCGGGTGACGGCGACGTAGCGGGCCAGGGTGAGCGCACCCCCACCGAGGTGGACGACGTCCAGCGGCTGGCCCGGCTCGGCGGCGAGGTCCAGCACGTGGCCCATCCGGCGGACGTACTCGAACTCCAGGTACGAGGGATCGACCAGGTCGACGTGCGACTGCGGGACGCCGTCGAGCATCAGCTGCCAGGAGCCCTCCCGGTCGGCGTCGGCCAGCAGCTCGGCGGTGCCCCCGGCGACCTGTGTCGGCCCGGGCAGGCCGGACGGGTGCGCCCGGTCGCGGCGGCTCACTGCCGGCTCCGCAGCAGTCCGCCGGTGGTCGCCGTGCGCCCGGCGTCCAGCTCCCGGGCGGCGGCACCGAGCCGTCCGCCCGCCCGCTCCCCGGCGGTGGTCCAGGGGTCGAGCAGCTCGGCGGGCACGTCGTCCATGGTGCCCCAGCCGGTCGTGCGGCCCGCCGGGTGCGTCGGGTGCGGGACCGCCTCGGCGGTCGTGCAGCAAGCCGGCGAGGCGGGAGCCCTCCTCGATGACCTCGCTGCGCTCGGTCGGGGTCGGTCGTCGCAGCGGCGGAACGGTGAGGGTCCCGCCGGCCCGGGTGCTGCCCGGGGCGTGCGTCCGTGCGGCGGCGACCCGGCCGTCGACCAGGACCAGCCGGGTGCCGGTGACGGACGGGCCGCGGTGCGCGTCGTCGATGACGCGCACCGCGAGCGGCGGAGTCCAGGGCGACGTCGTCCGTGGCGGGCGGGAACCGCACGGGGCGGGGGGACGCCGCCGGACGGGTGACCCGCGGCCGGCGCCCTCACCCCGGTGCCTCCTCCCGGGCAAGCTCCTGCGGCAGGACGGCAGCCAGGCAGCGCTGGACCGCGACCACCAGGCTGCTGGCGACGAACAGGTCGTCGCCGGTGGCGGCCCGCACCCGGCGCAGCCGGCCGACCAGGTCGTCCAGGGCGGTGTACGTGGCGCGTGTCGCCTCGGGGTCCGCCACCGCCCCGTCCACCGAGCGCAGGGTGTCGGCGAGCCGGCTGAGCGGGGCAGCCACCGCAGGCCGCAAGGTGGGCCCCAACGCCACCTCGGGGAGGTCGAACCGCTCGGTCTCGGCGACCAGCTGGGTGACGTCCTCCACCAGCAGGGTCAGTCGTTCGAGCGCGCGCGCCTGCGCGTACTGCCGCTCGGCGTCCTGCCGGTGCCGGCGGGCCCGCCGGTTGCCCCGCCGGGCCTCGTCGGTCTGCTGCACCGCGGTGCGCATCTGGGCGAGCACCGGGTCGATCGAGCGCATCCGGGAGCGCCACTCGGCCTCGGTGGGGGGCTGCTCCTCGCGCAGCCCGTCGGCCAGGTCGTCCAGCTGGGCCGCCAGCAGGTCGCGCAACCGGCCGAGCTCGACCTGGGAGGGAGCCAGCGGCAGGGGTGGGAAGGCGGCGAGGACGGCGGTGCCGATCAGCGCGCCGAGGAGGGTGAGCCCGGCATAGGCCGGCACGTAGCTCATCGGGTCCTCGTCGCCGATGATCAGCACGAACAGCGCGGAGGTGGCCACCCAGCTGCCCGAGCTCCCCAGTCGGTGCCAGCCGGCGAGCACCACCCCGACGACGACCACCGCCCCGATCTCCACGACGACGGGGTAGGGCAGCGTGTCGACCGCCAGGGCCACGGCCGCGCCGAGCGCGATGGCCGCCACCGACTGGGCGGCGGACCGCGCCGAGCCGGCCAGGGTGGCGGACGTGGCGATCACCGCCCCGAACGGGGCGTAGTAGGGGTACTCCTGCGCCGGTCCGGGGAGCAGCTGGGCGAGTGCCCAGGCGATCATCGCGGCGACCGCGGCCCGCACGGCCAGTCCGAACTGGGGGTGCCGGGCCCAGGAACGTCGGGCAGCGGCGGCCCACGCCCGTGGGCCCCGCCGTCGGGGCATCCCGGAGGTGCGGGCCGCGATCGGGTGCATCCGCCCATGGTCCCGCGCGCCGCGGGGCCGGTCGGCACGGCGTCCCTGCCGCTGGGCGTCCCGGTGGTCGCGGGGTCGTGCCCCGGCTGTGCTCCCGTCGACGGTCCGCAGCGGACGTCCGGTCGGTCGTCGGCCTCCTGCGGCCGGTCCCCGGTGGCCCGGCGGTGCAGCCGGCGGCCCGAAGCGGAGGGAGACGATCACCTCAGGTCGGGGCGACCGCCGACCAGCGCACGGTGACCTCGCCGTGCCGCCAGCGCCGGGTGGAGCCCAGCAGCGGCCAGCCGTCGGCGGCCAGCGCTTCGCACGCCGCCGCCCAGCGCTGCCGGGGCCCGAACGCCGACAGCCCGGCGGCCGCCGCCCACGCCGCGTCGAACGCGGTGAGGAAGGTGTGCACCGGCTGCCCGGGCACGTTGTGGTGGATCAGCGCCTTGGGCAGCCGTTCGGCCAGGTCCGAGGGGCGGTCGAGGTCCGACACCCGGGCGGCGAGGGTCAGGGTGAGCGGGCCGTCCTCGTCCAGGGCCACCCAGGTCGCCCGCCGTCCCCACTCGTCGCAGGTGCCCTCCGCCAGCAGCCCGCCCGGGGCCAGCGCGCCGCGCATGGTGTCCCAGGCGCGGGCGGCGGAGGGCTCGTCGTACTGGCGCAGCACGTTGAACGCCCGCACCAGCACCGGCCGCAGCCCGGCCAGCTCGAACCCGCCGAGCCGGAAGTCCACCCGCGGCGGGTCGCAGGCGGCGGCCACCGCGGTCACCCGTGCCGGGTCGATCTCCAGCCCGACGACCTCCAGCCGGTCGCACTCCGGGGCGAGCCGGTCGACCAGCTCCAGGGTCGTGACCGCCGAGGCGCCGTAGCCCAGGTCGACGACGAGCGGCCGGGCGGCGTCGCGCAGCCGGGCGACCTGGGTGGCCACCAGCCAGCGGTCGACCCGGCGCAACCGGTTGGCGTTGGTGGTGCCGCGGGTGGGCAGGCCGAGCGCGCGCGCCCGGCCGGCGGCCAGCCGGGGGGCCGAGCGGGCCGGGGGCAGCGACGCACGCTGGGTGTGGTCGCTCACGGAGGACGAGGTTAGCCGCACGGGCCGTTACCGTGGGGGCGTGCTGGAACGCCGAGACGCCCGCCTGGCGGACCTGACCACCCTGGGGGTCGGCGGTCCGATCGACCGGCTGGTCGAGGTCGCCACCCGCGCCGAGCTGGTCGCCGCCGTCCGGGACGCCGACGACGCCGGGCGTCCGCTGCTGGTGCTGGGCGGCGGGTCCAACATCGTCGCCCCCGACAGCGGCTGGCCCGGCGACGTCGTGCTGGTGCGCAGCCGCGGGGTGGCCCGCACCGACACCGCCGACGGCGTGCAGCTCGAGGTGGAGGCGGGGGAGTCCTGGGACGACCTGGTGGCGCTCACCGTCGACCAGGAGCTGGCCGGCATGGAGGCGCTCTCCGGCATCCCCGGCTCGACCGGCGCCACCCCGGTGCAGAACGTCGGCGCCTACGGCCAGGAGGTCGCCGCGCTGATCACCGCCGTGCGCGTCTGGGACCGGACGGCGCGGGTCGAGCGGGTGCTGACGCCCGACGACCTGGCCTTCGCCTACCGGGACAGCATGCTCAAGCAGCGCCCCGGTGCGTTCGTCGTCCTGTCGGTGACCTTCGCGCTGCGGCCCTCGGGCTCCGCCAGCCCGGTCAGCTACGCGGAGCTGGCGAAGGAGCTGGGCGTCGAGCTGGGCGGGACCGCGCCGCTGGCGCAGGTGCGGGAGGCCGTGCTGGAGCTGCGCCGCGGCAAGGGCATGGTCTGGGACCCCGCCGACCCCGACACCCGCAGCGCCGGCTCGTTCTTCACCAACCCGATCGTGCCGGTGGGCACCGCGGTGCCCGCGTGCCCGTCCTGGCCGGCCGGTGTGGACGCCGACGGCGCCGCGCAGCTGAAGCTGAGCGCGGCCTGGCTGGTGCAGCACTCCGGCTACGGCAGGGGCACCCGCTCGGGCAGGGTCGGGACGTCGTCGCGGCACAGCCTGGCGCTGACCACCGAGCCCGGCGCGACCGCCACCGAGCTGATGGCCTTCGCCGGCGAGGTCGTGGCCGCGGTGCGCGCGCAGTTCGGCGTCACCCTGGTGCCCGAGCCGACGCAGGTGCGGCCGTGAGCATGCGACCGGACGAGTCCCTGCAGCTCGGCGCCCTGTACGACGCGCTGCGCACGCCCGCGCCGATGCCGGCCGACCCCGCCCAGCTGACCGGGTGGATGGCCCGCGTCGAGGCCGACGCCGCGCTGTCCGGCCTGATCTCCCGGGTGCTCAACTCCGGGACGGCGACCACCGCCGAGGTCACCGACGCGCAGGCGCTGTTCGAGAAGAGCGGTACCGCCGCCGACCCGGCCCGGGTGACCCGCGCCTACGAGGTCCTGCTCCACCACGCCGACTGAGTCGATCGACCCGGCCCAGCCGGCCGCCACCCGGCCCCGGCGGCGCATGGTCGAGCTAGCCGATCGCGCGGGTCAGCGTGACCTGCTCGGCGGTGTAGCCCAGCCGCTCGTACAGCTCCCGGGCCGGGTGGTTGGCCGCGCCGGTGTCCAGGGTGACCCGGTGCAGCCCGCGGCTGCGGGCCCACGCCTCGACCTCGGCGACGAGCCGGCCGGCGACGCCGCGCCGGCGCGCGGTGGGGGCCACGACCAACTCGCCGAGGTAGGCCTCCCGCTCGCCGCTGAAGTGCCGGCGGGTGCTGGCACCGGCGAATCCGACCAGCCCGTCGTCCGGGTCGCAGGCCACCAGCAGCACGTGGTCCTCGTCGGCGGCGGCCCGGCAGGCGTCGGCGACCCAGCCTTCTGCCGCGGCGGCCACCCCGTCCGCGGGACGCCAGACAGGCACACCGCTGGTCAGCTCGCCGGCCAGCGCCTGTACGGCCGGGTGGTCGGCGGGTTCTGCGGGGCGGACGAACACATCGGCGAGAGTCACCCGGCGATCGTCCCGGACGGCGACGTCCCGAAAAAAGGGGTTGGTGGAGTCCCAGCGCATCAGAAACCGAGCGCTGGGACTCCACCACGGCGCTCACCCGGGGTCGCGGGCGACCTTGTGCTGGGCGGCCTGGGCGCGCGGGCGGACGACGAGCAGGTCGACGTTGACGTGGTGCGGCCGGGTGACGACCCAGCTCACGACGTCGGCGACGTCCTCGGCGACCAGCGGCTCGCGCACCCCGCGGTAGACGGCGTCCGTCTTCTCCCGGGACTGCGTGCGGTTGAGCGTGAACTCCTCGGTCTTCACCATCCCGGGTGCGATCTCCATCACCCGCACCGGCTCGCCGGCCAGCTCCAGCCGCAGCGTCTCGGCCAGCGTGTGCACCCCGTGCTTGGCCGCGGTGTAGCTGGCGCCGCCCTCGTAGCTGATCAGCCCGGCGGTGGAGCTCATGAAGACCACGTCCCCCGCGCCCGAGGCGCGCAGCGCCGGCAGCAGCGCGCGGGTCACCCGCACGGTGCCCAGCACGTTGACGTCGAAGGTGCGCTGCCAGGAGTCGAGGTCGGCGTCGGCCACGGGTGCGGTGTCGAAGGCACCGCCGGCGTTGTTGACCAGGACGTCGACCCGGTCGAGCCCGGCGGCGAGGGCGTCGACGGAGGACTGGTCCGTCACGTCCAGCTGCACCGCCCGGCCCCCGATGCGCTCGGCCAGCGCGGTCAGCCGGTCGATGCGACGGGCGGCCAGCACGACGGTGAACCCGTCGGCGGCCAGCCGCTCCGCGGTGGCGGCGCCGATGCCGCTGGAGGCGCCGGTGACGACCGCGACACGGCCCTGACCACGGACGGGGGACGGCGGGAGCACGGGGCTGGACATGTGCCCATCCTGGCGTTGTTGCACACTGGGAACGAGACAGGGGTGCCCGACCGGGCGCCACACCAGCCACATGCGTCCCAGCTGGCCGGCGTCCCGGCACGCCGGTGCCCGAGCGGGGGAGGAGTTCCGTGCCCGCTCGCCGCCACCCCCGCCAGCCCACCCCCTGGCGGGCCGGCCCGCTGCCCGGCACCGCCGGCCCGGTGCTGCCCCGCCGGGTCGCCACGCTCTCGGTGCACACCAGCCCGCTGGAGCAGCCCGGCGCCGGCGACGCCGGGGGCATGAACGTCTACGTCGTCGAGGTCTCCCGCCGGCTCGCCGAGCGCGGCATCGCCGTCGACGTGTTCACCCGGGCCACCTCCAGCGAGCAGCCGCCGGTCGTCGAGATGGCCCCCGGGGTCACCGTGCGGCACGTCAGCGCCGGCCCCTTCGAGGGGCTGGGCAAGGCCGACCTCCCCGCGCAGATGTGCGCGTTCACCGCCGCCGTGCTCCGCGAGGAGGCCCAGCACGACCCGGGGCACTTCGACGTCGTGCACTCCCACTACTGGCTGTCGGGCCAGGTGGGCTGGCTGGCCCGCGACCGCTGGGGCGTACCGCTGGTGCACTCCGCGCACACCCTGGCCAAGGTGAAGAACGCCGCGCTGGCCGAGGGTGACGAGCCCGAGCCCCGCGCCCGGGTGATCGGCGAGGAGCAGGTCGTCGCCGAGGCCGACCGGCTGGTGGCCAACACCGCGGAGGAGGCCCGGCAGCTCGTCGACTTCTACGACGCCGACCCCCGGCGCACCCTGGTGATCCCGCCCGGGGTGGACCTGCAGCGCTTCGCACCCGGTGACCAGCGCCAGGCCCGTGAGCGCATCGGGATCCCCGCCGACGCCGTCGCCCTGCTGTTCGTCGGCCGCATCCAGCCGCTCAAGGCCCCCGACCTGCTGCTGCAGACCGCCGCCCGGATGCTCGCCGTCGACCCGGCGCTGCGCAGCCGCCTGCAGGTGCTCGTCGTGGGCGCCCCCAGTGGCTCCGGGCTCGCCGAGCCGCAGCGGCTGCAGGAGCTGGCCGTCGCCCTGGGCATCACCGACGTCGTGCGCTTCCTCCCGCCGCAGCGCGCCGAGCGGCTCACCGACCACTACCGGGCCGCCGACGTCGCCGTCGTCCCCAGCCACAACGAGTCCTTCGGCCTGGTCGCCCTGGAGGCCCAGGCCTGCGGCACCCCGGTGGTGGCCGCCGCGGTCGGCGGGCTGTGCACCGCCGTGGACGACGGGGTCTCCGGCCTGCTGGTCGGCAGCCGCGACCCGGAGGACTACGCCGCCGCCGTGCGCGGGGTGCTGGCCCGCCGCGAGCTGCTGGCCGTCGGCGCCCGCCGGCACGCCGCAGCGTTCAGCTGGGACCGCACCACCGACTCCCTGGTCGACGCCTACGCCGCGGCGATGTCCGAGATGCGGGCGGCGGCCGAGACCGGTCGGGCCGCCCGGCAGGTCGCCCGCGGCGCCGGCGAGCGCTTCCGCACCCCGATGAGGGTGCGCGCCCGCTGACCGCGCGGGGAGGTCCCGGCGTCACCGGCGCGAGGAGCTGGTGACGCACCCGGTGCCCACCGGGGGGCGCCCCGCAGCCGGGTCGACCTCGGCACCGACGGCCACCTCGGCCGGCTGCTCGACGGGACGACGCGGCTGCACCGCACCCCGCCCCGGTCGGGCAGGATGGCGGCGTGACCTCTTCTGGGACCCTCATCCTGCTCCGCCACGGCGAGAGCGAGTGGAACAAGGCCAACCTCTTCACCGGCTGGGTGGACGTCGAGCTGTCGGAGAAGGGCCGCGCCGAGGCCGCCCGCGGCGGCCGCCTGCTCACCGAGCACGACGTGCTGCCCGACGTCCTGCACACCTCGCTGCTCAGGCGGGCCATCACCACCGCGGAGCTGGCCCTGGCCGCCGCCGACCGGCAGTGGATCCCGGTGCGCCGCTCCTGGCGGCTCAACGAGCGCCACTACGGCGCCCTGCAGGGCAAGGACAAGGCCGCCACGCTCGCCGAGTACGGCGAGGAGCAGTTCATGACCTGGCGCCGCAGCTACGACACCCCGCCGCCGCCCATCGAGGCCGGCAGCGAGTTCAGCCAGGACGCCGACCCGCGCTACGCCGCCCTGCCCCCGGAGGTGCGGCCGGCCACCGAGTGCCTGGCCGACGTCGTCGTCCGGATGCTGCCCTACTGGTACGACTCGATCGTGCCGGACCTGCGCGCCGGGCGGACCGTGCTGGTGACCGCGCACGGCAACAGCCTGCGGGCACTGGTCAAGCACCTGGACGGCGTGGGCGACGCGGAGGTCGTCGGGCTGAACATCCCGACCGGCGTCCCGCTGCGCTACGACCTCGACGACGACCTGCGCCCGCTCACCGCCGGCGGTCAGTACCTCGACCCCGACGCCGCGGCCGCCGCCATCGAGGCCGTCAGGAACCAGGGCAAGAAGTAGCCGGACCTCCTCGCCCCCCACGCGGAGCGAGCTCGGCGCGGGACCCTGCGACGAGGCCGGACGACGGAGGCCCCACCCGCCGAGCGGGTGGGGCCTCCGTCGTCCGGCCAGGGCTCGGGCTAGCGCGCCTCGGCCGGCGCGGGCAGCGGCCGCTCCCCGGTGACCAGGTAGACCACCCGGCGGGCGACGCTCACGGCGTGGTCGGCGAAGCGCTCGTAGTAGCGGCCCAGCAGCGTGACGTCGATGGCCGCCTCGATGCCGTGCGGCCACTCCTCGCTCAGCAGCTCGCGGAACATCGACTTGTGCAGCTGGTCCATCACGTCGTCCTCGGCCTCGAGCTCGATGGCCGCCGCGACGTCCCGCTTGGCGATCACCGTGCCGGCCTTGGCGACCAGGCTCTCGGCGACGTGCCCGGCCTCCAGGAAGATCGGCCGGACCTCCTGCGGCACGGCGTGCTCCGGGAAGCGCATCCGGGCCACCTTGGCGATGTGCTCGGCGAGGTCGCCCATCCGCTCCAGGTCGGCCACGATGCGCATCGCGGTGGTGATCGCCCGCAGGTCGGTGGCGACCGGCTGCTGGCGGGCCAGCAGCGTGAAGCAGCGCTCCTCGATGCTCTCCCGGACGGCGTCGATGTGCTCGTCCCCGGCGATCACCAGGTCGGCCAGGGCCACGTCGGCGTCGAGCAGGGCGGTGGTCGCCGTGCTCATCGCCGAACCGACCGAGTTCGACATCTCCACCAGGCAGGCGTTGATGTCGTCGAGTTCCTCGCGGTAGCTCTCGCGCACGGTTCCTCCTCCAGGCGTCGTCTGCGCACAGGTGGCGCCCGACGGCGGCGACGCTCCCCAGCCGTGCGCGCCCAGGCCGGTGCGCGACACGTGTGCCCCGAGAATAGAGACCGCGGCGTCCGGCGGAGGCGGCTGGCCGGTGAACGCCCTGGTACCCCGCGGTGAACAGATCCTCCCTGAGCGGGTGATGATCACCTGGAGGACCGGCGCAGGGCCCGTCCGTGTCTAGCATCGGCCACGTGGACCCGTTGGTCGCCCTGCTGGTGGGCCTCGTGCTCGGCCTGCTGCTCGCCTCGGTGGCAGTGGCCGTGGGGTCCCCGCGCGCCCGTCAGCTGCGGGAGGAACGCCGCACGGGCCACGGCGCCCCCGGTGGTCCCGACGGCCCCCACGAGCTGCGGGCCGACGAGGAGGCAGCGCTCAGCCGCCGGCTGGTCGACCTGATGGACCCCGCCGTCATCGTGCTGGGCGCCGACGACGCCGTCCTCGTGGCCAACCCCTCGGCCCGCGCCCTGGGCATCCTGCGCGGCAACCGGGTGCTCGTGCCCGGCCTGGTCGAGGTCGCCCGCGACGTGCAGGTCACCGGCAGCCGCCGCTCCGACGTCGCCCTGCCCGGTGACCTGGTGGGCACCGGGCCGCGGATGGTCGGCGTGCACGGCATCCGGCTGGGCGCCGGGCCCGCCGTCCAGCCCGGGCCGGTGGCCCTGGTGCTGCAGGACGTCACCGAGGCCCGCCGGGTCGAGGCCGTCCGGCGCGACTTCGTCGCCAACGTCGGGCACGAGCTGAAGACGCCGGTCGGCGCGCTCGCGCTGCTGGCCGAGGCGGTCCAGGGCGCCGCAGACGACCCGGAGACGGTGCAGCGGTTCGCGGCCCGCATGCAGCACGAGGCCGACCGGCTGGCCCGGCTGGTGCGCGAGCTCATCGACCTCTCCCGGCTGCAGGGTGCCGAGCCGCTGCCCGAGCTGGTGCCGGTGGCGGTCGGCACCGTCGTCGCCGAGGCCGTCGACCGCACCCGCGCCGCCGCGGCCGCCAAGGATATCCAGCTCGCCGTCGCCGCCCAGCCCGGCCTGGTCGTCCGCGGCGACGAGGCCCAGCTGGCGACGGCGCTGACCAACCTGCTGGCCAACGCCGTCGCCTACAGCCCGCCGGACACCACCATCGCCGTGGGCGCGCGCGCGCGGTCCGGGTCGGCCGAGATCGCCGTCACCGACTCCGGCATCGGCATCCCGCGCTCGGACCGCTCGCGCGTGTTCGAGCGCTTCTACCGGGTCGACCAGTCCCGGGCCAGCGCCACCGGCGGCACCGGGCTCGGCCTGGCGATCGTCAAGCACGTGGCCAGCAACCACGGCGGCTCGGTCACGGTGTGGAGCGAGGAGGGCCTCGGCTCGACCTTCACGCTGCGGGTCCCGCTCGCCGCCGGCGCCGAGGAACCGCACGACCAGGCGGCGCCCGAGCGCCCGCCGGTACCCCCGCTGCACCCCACCCGGGGAGACGGCGCCGCCGGCGCCGACAGCCCGGGGAACACCGACCACGGCCCCGCAGGGGCTGCGAGGAGAGGACGGCAATGACCCGAGTGCTCGTGGTGGAGGACGAGGAGTCCTTCTCCGATGCGCTGTCCTACATGCTGCGTCGGGAGGGCTACGACACCGTCGTGGCGGCCACCGGCACGGACGCGCTCGTCGAGTTCGATCGGGCCGGAGCCGACATCGTGCTGCTGGACCTCATGCTCCCCGGCCTGTCCGGGACCGAGGTCTGCCGGTCGCTGCGGGCGAAGAGCTCCGTGCCGATCATCATGCTGACGGCCAAGGACACCGAGATCGACAAGGTCGTCGGCCTGGAGCTGGGTGCCGACGACTACGTCACCAAGCCCTACTCGGCCCGGGAGCTGGTCGCCCGCATGCGTGCGGTGCTGCGACGCGGGGCCGAGGCCGAGGTGTCCACCGAGGCCACCCTGGCCGCCGGCCCGGTCCGCCTGGACGTCGACCGGCACGTGGTCGCCGTCGACGGTGCCCCGGTGTCGCTGCCGCTCAAGGAGTTCGACCTCCTCGAGCTGCTGCTGCGCAACACCGGGCGGGTCCTCACCCGCGGCCAGCTCATCGACCGGGTGTGGGGCGCGGACTACGTCGGCGACACCAAGACCCTCGACGTCCACGTCAAGCGGCTGCGCGCCAAGCTGGAGCCCGACCCGGCCAACCCGCGCTACCTGGTGACCGTCCGCGGCCTGGGCTACAAGTTCGAAGCGTGACACATCGCGACCCTCCGGGTCGCACCGCGGCCACGTAGCGGGTGCTGCTGCGTTGAGCCGTTCCGGTCAGGCCGGAGGCGGACCCTGCGGGCCCGCCGTCCGGCCTGGCCGCCTGCGGCGGGGCCCGTCGCCTGAGAGGTGGACCCTGCGGGCCCGCCGTCCCAGGCGACCACCGGGGGTGTGGCGGTGGCTCGCCGAGCAGAGGCTCGGTGAGCCGGGTGTCACTTGCCGCGGCCGGTCTCTTCCTGGAGCTCGTCGATCTTGATGGAGGCGTCGGCCTTGCTGATGTCGTCGGGGACCTCTTCGCCGGCCTGGTGGGCCAGGGTGTGGAGGTAGCTCTTCTGGGCCCCGGTGGCCGGCTCGCCGCCGGTCACCCAGTCGGAAGGGTCCTTCTCCGCCGACGGGTCGCCGGCCTGGCCGCTGTTGACGGGTGCGTCAGATTCGCTCATGTGTTCGAGCTACCCCTGCCCCCGATCGCTCACACGCTCGCGGTGGGCGGTTCCCCGGCGACCGGCCGGGACGGCGGTGCGGGTGGCGAGCCGGCCCAGCCGGGACGGCGGCGGTGCAGCTCCACGGGCACGGGCCGGGGGCTGGCCGGGTGCGGGGCGACGAGGCCGGCGTCCATGCGGGCCTCGGTGAGCCGGCGCAGCTCGGCGTAGGCCGCCGGCCCCAGCAGCGCGGTGAGCTCGGGGCCGTAGGTCTCCACCAGCGGCTCGGCCGACACGTGCGCGGTGGGGGAGCCGGTGCACCACCAGTGCAGGTCGTGCCCGCCGGGACCCCAGCCGCGCCGGTCGAACTCACCGATGCTGGACACCAGCACCCGGGTGTCGTCGGGGCGGTCCACCCACTCCTGCTCCCGGCGCACCGGCAGCTGCCAGCACACGTCGGGCTTGGTCTCCAGCGGGTGCCGGCCCTGGCGCAGCGCCATGGCGTGCAGCGCGCAGCCGGCGCCGGCCGGGTGACCGGGCCGGTTGAGGAAGACGCAGGCGCCGTCGACGACCCGGGTGCGCAGCGCCTGCTCGGCGGGCTCGCCGCCGGCCGGCTCGTCGAGGGTGTCCGCCTCCGTCCAGTCGTCGCGACCGGTCACGGTGCCCGGGTGCCGCTGCCAGTCGGCGGGCGTCAGGTCGGCCACCGACGCCTCGACCCGCGCCAGGTCGTCGGTGTCGGTGAAGAACGCGCCGTGGTTGCAGCAGCCGTCCTCGGCGCGCCCGGCCACCACCCCGGCGCACCCGCGGCCGAACACGCAGGTCCAGGCACTGGTCAGCCAGGTCAGGTCGGCGCGGACCAGGTGCTCGGGGTCGGCCGGGTCGGCGAACTCGATCCACTCGCGGGGGAAATCCAGGCCCACCTCGGGCGGCGGGTCGACGGCGGTGCTCGGGTCCACCGGGCCAGGGTAGTGAAAGGACCCCCTCCCCTCACCCCTCGCTCCGCTCGGCGCGAGCCTCTGAGGGGGCCAGGCAGACTCTCCGGCATGCGACTCGGGGTTCTGGACGTCGGTTCCAACACGGTGCACCTGCTGGTGGTGGACGCCCACCGTGGTGCCCACCCCACGCCGATGCACGACGACCGGTCGGTGCTGCGGCTGGCCGAGCACGTGGGCGAGGACGGAAAGCTGTCCAAGGCGGGGGAGAAGACCCTGCTCAACGCGGTGCTGCGGGCCAAGCAGCAGGCGGCCGAGCAGCGCTGCGACGAGCTGCTGGCCTTCGTCACCTCGGCGATCCGGGAGGCCGACAACGGGGCCGCGGTGCTCCGCCGGGTCCGCGAGCAGACCGGCGTGGACCTGCAGGTGCTCACCGGGGAGGACGAGGCCCGGCTGACCTTCCTGGCGGTGCGGCGCTGGTTCGGCTGGAGCGCCGGCCGGCTGCTGGTGCTCGACATCGGCGGGGGCTCGCTGGAGCTCGCGACCGGCCTCGACGAGGACCCCGACGTCGCCCTCTCGGTGCCGCTGGGCGCCGGCCGGATGACCCGGCGCTTCCTGCCCGACGCCGAGACCGGGGGCCGCCCGGACCTCCGGGCGCTGGCTGCGCTCACCGAGCACGCCGTCGACGTCCTGGCCCCGGTCGGCAGGGAGCTGCGCGCCGCCGGCGAGCCCGACCTGGTGGCCGCCACCTCCAAGACCTTCCGCACGCTGGCCCGGCTCGCCGGCGCCGCGCCGTCCGGGGCCGGGCTGCGCACGCCCCGCGGGATGACCGCCACCGGGTTGTCCCAGGTGCTGGGCTTCGTCTCCCGGATCGAGTCCGCCGCGCTGGCCGAGCTGCAGGGCGTGTCGGCGCAACGCGCGCACCAGGTCCCGGCCGGCGCCGTCGTGGCGCAGGCCGCGATGCGCGCCGTGGACGTAACGTCTGTGCGGATCTGCCCGTGGGCACTGCGTGAGGGAGTCATCCTCCGCCGGATGGACCAGCTGGAGGGAGCCTGATGTCGCAGCCCGACTCGGGGGAGTACAGCGTCCGCTCGCTCGCGGAGATCCTCCGTGAGCACGGCCTGGAGAGCGAGCTCGGCACCCGGCCGGGACGGCGGCGCCGCCCCGGCGAGGACGTCGAGTCCACCGGCCGGTCGGCGCGCGTGGAGTCCGCACCGCGCACCCCGCGGGCGGAGCCGTCCGTGCGGCCGGTCGCGGCCCGCGCGGCGGCCAAGGCGCAGGCCCAGGCCCAGGCGCCGGTCGCGCGCCCGGCGTCCGCGGCGCCGTCCCGTCCTGCCGGCCAGGCCTGGACCCCGGCACCCGAGCCCGCGGCCCGGCCGGCGGCCGGCCTCGCCGGTCCGGTCGCCCCCACCCGCACCCCCGCACCCGCCCGGACGCCGGAGCCGGCCCGCACGTCGGCCTCCCTCCCGGCCGCCTGGGACCTCGACGACCGCGACGGCCCCGCGGGCGCCGGCAGGTCCGAGGTGGCGTCCCCGCCGGTGCGCACCGGCCGCCGCAGGAGCGACCTGGACACCCCGGCACCGGCAGCCGACCCCCCGCCGCTGTTCGGCACCGGGCCCGCGACCTCCGCCACCCGCTCCGGGGCCACCGGCTCGACCGCGCTGCCCGACAGCGTCGAGCGCGCCCGGCGCGCCGCCCAGCACCCGGTCACCGGCCCGATCCCGGTGGTGACCGCCGCCCACCTGGCCGCAGCGCAGGCCGAGCCGCTGACCGGCCGGCAGGGCGTGCTCGCCTGGGTGCGGTTCGCCGGTGAGCTCGTCGTCGCCCTCGCCGTCGGCATCGGGCTGTACTTCGCCTTCACCGTGCTGTGGGGCGTGCTGCCCTACGTCGCGATGGTGGTCGCGCCGCTGACCATCACCGGTCTGGTCGCCGGTGTGCACGTCTGGCGGCAGCGGCACGGGGAGGGGGCGCCCGGCGTCCCGCTGCTCGCCGTCCTGCTGCTGGCCGGGACGGTCCTGACCGTCGCCCCGGCCGCCGGGCTCCTCGCCGCCGGCTGAGCCCGCCACCGGCGCGGATCCCGGGTCGGCGGGTGAACTGCGCGAGGACCGTGCGGCCGGAGGCGGGCAGGTCGCCGGGCTCGGTGAGCACCCGCGGGGCGTGGCGGATCGCCGCCTGTCGCCGGGCTCGATGTGCTGGCCGGCGGTGATGCTGCCGGGCTCCGGGCCGATCGGCCCGGGGGTCGTCCCCGCGTCCGCGAGCGGCTGCCAGGGCTGCTCCAGCTCGGCCTGCGCGACTCCGCGGGTGGCGAGCAGCGCCACCCGCGTGCGGTCCGCTCCTCCGAGCACGGTCGGCGACCACCCCACGCCCCCAACCCCGCGCCCCCACAGGGCACACGGGCGGGCACTACGGTCGCGGGCATGATCGCGGGAGAGGGGCGCAGCTCCGGGCTGGCCATCGTCGGGGGCGGGAAGATCGGCGAGGCGCTGCTGGCCGGGCTGGTCCGGCGGGCGGGCAGCGCGGCCGGGATCGTCCTGGTCGGGCGCAGCCCCGAGCGCACCGCGGCGGTCGCCACCCGGTACGGCGTGGACGTCACCGACCTGGCCGGGGCCGCGGCCAGGTCCCGGGTGCTGCTGATCGCGGTCAAGCCTCAGGACGTCGGCGTCCTGGTCGAGGAGCTCGCCCCGCACGTCGGGCCCGGGCACCTCGTGGTGTCCGTGGTGGCCGGCGTGCCCACCGCCCGGATCGAGGCGGCGCTGCCGGCGGGCACCCCGGTCGTGCGGGTCATGCCCAACACCCCGGCGCTGGTGGAGGCGGGGATGAGCGTGCTGTCGGCCGGCGCGCACGCCACCGAGGCGCACCTGGACGAGGCGGAGGGGCTGCTGTCCTCGGTCGGCGCGGTGCGGCGGGTCCCGGAGAGCCAGCAGGACGCCGTCACGGCGCTGTCCGGCAGCGGACCGGCCTACTTCTTCTTCCTGGTCGAGGCGATGATCGACGCCGGGATCCTGCTCGGCCTCCCGCGCACCCTGGCCGCCGACCTGATCGTGCAGACCGCGTACGGCTCGGCGGTCATGCTCCGGGAGTCCGGCGAGCACCCGGTCCAGCTGCGGGAGGCCGTGACCAGCCCCGGCGGGACGACGATCGCCGCCGTCCGGGAGCTGGAGCGGCACGGCGTGCGGGCGGCGCTGATCGCCGCGCTGGAGGCTGCGCACGACCGCTCGGTCGAGCTGGGCCGCGTGGCCGACTGAGCCGTCGGGGGAGCCCCCGGCGCGGCTCGGCACCCGTCCGGCGTCACGCCTCCCGGCCGGCCCGTCACGCTGTGCGACGAAAATGGCGCCGAGACCCACTCACCCCACAGTCCTCACCGCTCCCGTCGGGCGACGCCCCGTTCGTCACACGGGGTCCCAGGTGAATCACAGGTGTGTAGTTATCCCCAGATTCCTGTGGACTGCCCCGGTGGCGGACGAGTCGACTTGGGGACAACACGCCGTCACGGGAGAGTCACAGGGTGTTCCTGTCCACTTGTGCCCAGGACGGACCGTTCCCCCTGTCCGTTTCACCCATCGCTTCCGTCACTCCGGTCGCTCTAGGGTCTTTCCCAGCACGAACGTGACACGCCCGCCGGTGGGGAAGCCGGTGGCAACGGAGCGTGCTGACTACGGAGATGAACGACGTGACCATGCCCCAGCGCGCCACCATCCAGACCTCCCGTCCCGGCGTCCCGGCGCCGCGTCCGATGGGCCGGCCCATCTCGGCAGCCTCGATGTCCCGCCCCGTGCCCGCCGCCCACCCGGCCGCCATGCCCGTCGGCCGCCAGGCCGCCGTCCCGGCCCCCCGCGCCGCCGTCGCCTTCCTGACCGTCGCCGAGGTCGCCGCTCTCATGCGCGTCTCGAAGATGACCGTCTACCGCCTGGTCCACGGTGGCGAGCTCTCCGCCGTCCGCGTCGGCCGCTCCTTCCGGGTGCCCGAGCGCGCCGTGCACGAGTACCTGCGCGACGCCTACACCGACATCGCCTGACGCGCCCTCCCGCCGGTTCCCGGCGGGGCGCTGCGAGGCGGCCGTCCCGGTACGTCGCCGTCCGGGTAGTCTCGTGCGCTGAGCGGTGCAGCCCCCGGTGGGGTGGCCCGCGCACGAGCTGATCACCTCGCTTGGTGCCCGGACGACGGATCTGCGGAACGACCTCGGTCCGCATCCCCGGACGCCAGCGATACGACGTCGGGAGCAGGACATGGGTTCGGTCATCAAGAAGCGCCGCAAGCGGATGGCGAAGAAGAAGCACCGCAAGCTCCTCAAGAAGACCCGCGTGCAGCGGCGCAACAAGAAGTGAGCTGACGCTCGTGCCGCCCGCGGTCGTCCTCGTCACCGGCGTGAGCCGGTGGCTGGGCGGCGCGCTGGCGGCCGAGCTCGCTTCCGACCCGGCCATCGGCCGGGTGATCGGGGTGGACACCGTCCCCCCGGGCCCCGAGGTGCTCCGCCGCCTCGGCCGCACGGAGTTCGTCCGTGCCGACATCCGCAGCCCGCTGATCGGCAAGGTCATCGGGTCGGCGTCGGTCGACACGGTCGTGCACATGAACATCAGCGCCTCACCGGCCGCGCCCGGTGGGCGGGTGTCGATGAAGGAGCTCAACGTCATCGGCACGATGCAGCTGCTCGCGGCCTGCCAGCGCTCGCCGCAGGTGCGCCGGCTGGTGCTCGCGAGCACCACGGCCGTCTACGGCTCGAGCCCCCGCGACCCGGCTGTGTTCACCGAGACCATGCAGGCCCGCCGGATTCCTTCCGGCGGCTTCGCCAAGGACAGCCTGGACATCGAGGGCTACGTGCGCGGCTTCGCCCGCCGCCGTCCCGACGTCGGCGTCTCGGTGCTCCGCTTCACCGACGTGATCGGCCCGCGGATCGACTCCCAGCTCGCCGCCTTCCTCCGGCTGCCCGTGGTGCCCACGGTGCTGGGGCACGACGCCCGGCTGCAGCTGCTGCACGAGGACGACGCCGTGGCCGTGCTGACCCGGGCCACCACCGGCGAGCACGTGGGCACGGTGAACGTCGCGGCCGAGGGCACGGTGCTGCTGTCGCAGGCCGTCCGCCGGCTCGGCCGCGTGCCGCTGCCGCTCCCCGAGCCCGCCCTCGGTACCGCCGGGCGGCTCACCCGCCAGGCCGGGCTGCCCGCGTGGTCGCCGGACCAGCTGCGGCACCTGGACGCCGGCCGGGTGGTCGACACCCGGGTGCTGCACGAGGAGTTCGGTCTCACGCCGCGCTTCACCACCGCCGAGGCGCTGGCCGACTTCGGGCGCACGCTGTCGCCGGTGGTGCCGCCGGAGGCCGTCGCGGCGGCCACCTCCTCGGCGCGCGCGGCGGTCGGGCAGGTCGCGCGGGGTGTGGCAGGCGCGGGCGGCCTCCTCGCGGCGCTGCGGGGCAGCCGGCAGCAGCCCGCCCCCTCGGTCCCGGGCCTGCGGGCGGTGCGCGGTGCCTGAGGCGCGGGTCATCCCGTTGCGCCCGGACGACGGGCAGCCGCTCCCGTCGCCGGCCGCGCCGCCGAGCTGGGACGAGCAGCTCGCCGGGGTGCTGGACTTCCTGGCGCGCCGGGTCACCGGCGACTACGCCACCGACGAGTTCGGCTTCGACCCCGACCTCACCGACCACCTGCTCCTGCCGGCGCTGCGGCCGTGGTTCCAGCGCTGGTTCCGGGTCGAGACCCAGGGCCTGGAGAACGTGCCCGACGTCGGGGGTGCACTGGTCGTGGCCAACCACTCCGGCACCGTCCCGGTCGACGCGCTGATGACGACGGTCGCCCTGCACGACGACCACCCGGCGGCCCGCCGGCTGCGGCTGCTCGGTGCCGATCTGGTCTTCCAGCACCCGTTCGTCGGGTCGCTGGCCCGCAAGCTCGGGGTCACGCTGGCCTGCAACGAGGACGCCGAGCGGCTGCTGTCGGCCGGTGAGCTGGTCGGGGTGTTCCCCGAGGGGTTCAAGGGCGTCGGCAAGCCGTTCAGCGAGCGGTACACCCTGCAGCGCTTCGGCCGCGGCGGGTTCGTCAGCGCGGCGCTGCGCACCGGGGTGCCGATCGTGCCCTGCGCGATCGTCGGCGCCGAGGAGATCTACCCGATGATCGGCAACGCCCGCACCGCCGCGCGGCTGCTGGGCCTGCCGTACTTCCCGATCACCCCGACGTTCCCGCTGCTCGGCCCGCTGGGCGCGGTGCCGCTGCCGTCGAAGTGGTTCATCGCCTTCGGCGAGCCGATCGAGACCGCGTCCTACGGCCCGGGGGCCGCCGACGACCCGATGGTCGTGTTCAACCTGACCGACCAGGTCCGCGAGACCATCCAGCACTCGCTGTACCGCCTGCTCCTGCAGCGCCGCTCCGTCTTCAGCTGAGGAGCGAGTGCCATCCCGGCGGAGCCGGGAGCGCGACGACGGGGGCCGGAGGCTCCCGGAGGAAGTGCAGGAAGCGGCTCGGCGCAGCTGGGGCACGGCACCTGGTCGCGTTGTCGTCCGGAGGACGACGAGGCGCACAGCTCAGAAGGGCCAGCGCTGGTTGCGGCGCAGGGTGACGAGCCCGCCCACCACGCCGCCGGACACCGCGGCCACCCCGACCGTCGAGCCGGTGATCTTGGCGGCCTTGCGGCCGGTGCGGAAGTCCTTGACCGTCCAGCCCCGTGAGCGGGCGACCGCGCGCAGCTCGGCGTCGGGGTTGACCGCGACCGCGGTGCCGACCAGGGAGAGCATCGGCAGGTCGTTGGTGGAGTCGCTGTAGGCGGTGCACCGGGAGAGGTCCAGGTGCTCCTGCTCGGCCAGGGCGCGCACCGCCTGGGCCTTGGACTCCCCGTGCATCATCTCCCCGACCAGCCGCCCGGTGTAGCGGCCGTCGACGATCTCGGAGACGGTGCCCAGCGCGCCGGTCAGGCCCAGCCGGTGGGCGATGATCGAGGCCAGCTCGACCGGGGTGGCGGTGACCAGCCACACCCGCTGCCCGGCGTCGAGGTGCTGCTGGGCGAGCGCCCGGGTGCCCGACCAGATGCGGTCGGCCATCAGCTCGTCGTAGATCTCCTCGCCGGCCGCGACGATCTCCTGCACCGGCCGTCCGGCCACGAACGCCAGCGCGTTGTCCCGCACGGTGTGCATGTCGGTGGCGCTCTCGCTGCCGGCGATCCGGAACTTGGCCTGCTGCCACACGAAGGAGGCGACGTCGCGGGACGTGAAGTACTTGCGGGCCGCCAGGCCGCGGGCGAACCAGAACAGGGAGGCGCCCATCATCATCGTATTGTCGACGTCGAAGAACGCCGCGGCCGTGCGATCGGGCTGCGGGGCGGTGTGCTCGGTCTCCGCGGCGGCCGCCGAGGCCGCGCCGGCGACGAGTGCGCGGGCCTCCTCGTCCTCCAGCTCGACCGGGCTGCGTGCAGCCCGCCCCAGGAAGGGCACTCGCGCCACCCCGCACCACCCTTCCGAGCCTCGGCTCCCGGTCCCGGCGACCCTAGCGCCGCCGCCTGCTCAGCCGCCGGAGGGCTGGCAGTCGACGGCGACCACCAGCGGCAAGCGCATCCGCAGCCCCGGCCCGACGGGCGGGTCCGGGCTCCGGACGGCGGCCATGGCCACCAGCCGGCCGCAGGTGGTGGACCGGAACGCCGCGTCCGGGACGGCGGCGTGCCCGGCGTCCAGGGCACCGAGCCGGGCGAGCAGCGCGTCCTCGGCGGCGGAGCTGCCGGGAGCCGCCGGGGGCGGGCCCGGACTGCTGCACCGTCACCGGACCGCCCCCTCTCCCGTGCTGCGCCCGCCCCGGCTGCGGCAGCGCCCCGGACCGGTCGACGAGGGTGCACCCGCTGTCGTCACGGGCGCCGCTGCGTGATCGGGGGCGCGGTCACCCCAGCCCCTCGGGCAGCAGGGTGGCCAGCCGCCGCACGGCCCGGTGCTGCAGCGCCTTGACCGCGCCCTCCTTCCTGCCCATCGCCGCTGCCGTCTCCGCGACCGACAGCCCCTGCAGGAAGCGCAGCACCAGGCACCCGCGCTGGTCCTCGGACAGCTGCGCGATCCCGGCGAGGAGCGCGGCGTCGGTCAGCCGCTGCAGCACCGCCTCCTCCGGGCCCTCGGTCGCCCGGTCGGCGTCGCGCATGTCGGCGGTCGGCACCTCCAGCCGGAAGCGGCTGCTCTTCACGTGGTCGAGCACGATGTTGCGGGCGATGGTGACCAGCCACGCGCCGACGTCGCGGCCCTGGAAGCTCAGCGAGTCGATCCGGCGCAGCGCCCGGACGAACGTCTCGCTGGTGAAGTCCTCCGCGGTGGCCCGGTCGCCGACCCGGGCGTACAGGAAGCGGTAGACGACGTCGACGTAGCGGTCGTAGAGCGCACCGAAGCCCTCGGCGTCCCCGGCCTGCGCGCGGCGCACGAGCTCCCAGACGTCGGGCTGCTGGACCGGGACGGCGGCCGGCGGGGTGCGCGGGTACGGGATCGGCCGCGGGGCGGGCGACTCGCGCGGCCGGGGCACCGGCCGCGCGGCTGCCGCGGAGGGCGGGGGCGTCGGTGCGGCGCTGGGCGCGGCCGGCCGGGAACGGGACACGCTGGTGTCGACCCCTCCCACCCCGTCGAGCCGGCCGGCCCGGTCCAGGCGCAGTGCGGCCCGGCGACCATGGTGACAACATCGTGCCGCTGCGTCCACGTTCCCGCCGTCCGAGACGGCTGCTGCCCCGCGGAGGTCTCCTGTGCCGGTCGACGAGGTGCGCACCTTCTCCGCGCTGGTCCGCCGGGCGGCGGCCACCGCCGGGGACGCGCCGGCGCTCGTGCACGGCGACCGGCGGCTGACCTGGACCGAGCTCGACGAGCTGGTCGACCGCGCGGCCGCCGGCTTCGTCTCCCGCGGGCTGACCGCCGGCGACCGGGTCGCGGTGCAGCTGCCCAACGGCGTCGACTGGGTGGTGGCGGTGATGGGCGCGCTGCGGGCCGGGCTGGTCGTCGTCCCGGTGAACACCGCCTACACCGGTCCGGAGGTCGAGCACCTGATCACCGACTCCGGCGCCGGGCTGCTCGTCGTGGCCGCGGACCGGCCCGCGACCGCCGGCGTCCCGGTCTGCGTGGGCCCACCCGACGGCGACGGCCCCACGCCGGCCGACCCCGACGACCCGGCCGCGCTGGCGCTGCTGGCCTACACCAGCGGCACCACCGGGCGCCCCCGCGGCGCGATGCTCACCCATGCGGCGCTGCTGGCCAACCAGCAGCAGCTGCTGGTCCTCGACCCGCCGCCGGTGCGCACCGGTGACCGGGTGCTGCTGGCCCTCCCGCTGTTCCACGTCTACGGGTTCAACGTCGGCTGGGGCCTGGTCGCCGCCACCGCCGCCTGCGGGGTGCTGGTGGCGGAGTTCGACCCGACGGCGACGCTGGCGCTGATGAGCACCGAGGAGGTCTCCGCCGTGGTGGGAGCGCCGCCGATGTACGGCGCCTGGCTCGCGCTGGCCGACGCCGCCGGCAGCGACACCGTGCTGCGGCGCGGCTTCGCGGCCGTGCGCACCGCCAGCTGCGGCGCCGCCCCGATGCCCGGCGTGCTGTTCACCGCCATGCGCGACCGGGCCGCGGTCACCGTCTGGGAGGGCTACGGCCTCACCGAGGCCGCGCCCGTGCTGGCCAGCACGCTGGCCACCGGGCGGGCCAAGCCCGAGTGCATCGGCGGTCCGCTGCCGGGCATCGAGCTGGTGCTGCGCGACACCGCCGGCGGCCCGGCCGCCGGTGACGACCCGGGCAGCCGGGTGCGGCCCGGGGTCTTCGGCGACCCGTTCCTCGGTCCCGACGGCGAGCAGGACGCCGAGGAGGCCGGGGAGATGTGCGCCCGCGGGCCCAACCTGTTCAGCGGGTACTGGCCCGACGGCGCCGACGGGCCCGACGCCGAGGGCTGGCTGGCCACCGGTGACATCGCCCACCGTGACGCCGACGGCGACCTGCACCTGGTCGAGCGGCGCCGCGACCTGGTGCTGGTCCGCGGGTTCAACGTCTACCCCGGCGAGGTGGAGCGGGTCCTCGGTGAGCACCCCGGGGTCGCCGAGGTCGCGGTGATCGGCGTGCCCGACCCGGCCACGGGGGAGGCGGTGCACGCCGTGGTCGTCCGCACCGAGGGCGCTGCGCTCACCGAGGAGCAGCTGCGCGAGCACGCCGGCCGCTCGCTGGCCCGCTTCAAGGTGCCGGTCGCGGTGCACTTCGTACCCGAGCTGCCGCACTCCCTGTCCGGCAAGGTCAGCCGGGCCCGGCTGCGCGAGCTGGGCCTGGAGCGGGCAGCGGCCGCAGGGGCGGGGTCCGGTGGCTGAGCCCGCCACCCGGCTGCAGCTGCTGACCCGGCAGAACTGCCACCTGTGCGTGGTGGCCGCCGAGACGCTGACCCGGATCGGCGCCGAGGCCGGCCTCGACGTCGAGCTGGTCGACGTCGACGCCGACGTCGAGCTGCGGATCGAGTACGGCGACCGGGTACCGGTGGTGCTGCTGGACGGCCGGGAGCACAGCCACTTCACCGTCGACGTCCCCCGGCTCCGCCGCGACCTGGGTGCGCCGCCCGCTCCGCACTGACCGCGGGCACCCGTCCGGGTGGTGCGGGCGTGGTCCTCGACACAGCAGGGGCGCCCGACCTGCGGATACGGCCCCGCCGACTTTGTTCAGGCGTTCACAAGCGGTTACCGTGGCGATCGCCGGGCGCCGACGCGCCCGCGTTCCCGAAGTCCCCCCGAGCGTCCCCGGCTGCCCGCCGGTCGCACTCGGAACGCTGTGGAGTCTGCCCGTGCCCGAGTCGCGGCCCCGGAACATCCCGGAGGCCACCGTTGCCCGGCTGGCCGTGTACCTGCGGGTGCTGGCCGGCCTCGCTGACGGTGGCCGCAGCCATGTCTCCTCCGGGGAGCTGGCCACCGCTGCCGGGGTCAACCCCGCCGGCCTGCGCAAGGACCTCTCGCACCTGGGCCCGTGCGGCGTCCGCGGCGTGGGCTACTCCGTCGCCGGGCTGCGCGACCGGCTGACCGAGACCCTCGGTGGCGCCCGGTCCCGGCCCTGCGTCCTCGTCGGCGCCGGCCGGCTGGGCTCCGCGCTGGTCGACTACACCGGCTTCCCGAGCCGGGGCTTCGAGTTCGTCGCCCTGCTCGACACCGACCCCGCGACGGTCGGCTCACCGGTGGGCGGTCTCACCGTCGCCCCCGTGGCCGAGCTGGAGACCGTCGTGGCCGAGACCCGGGCCTCCATCGGGGTCATCACGACACCTGCCGAGGTGGCCCAGTCGGTCTGCGACCGGCTCGTCGCGGCGGGGGTGAGGAGCATCTTGAACTTCGCACCTGTGGCGTTGGCGGTGCCTGCGGGTGTCGACGTCCGCAAGGTCGACCTCTCGGTGGAGCTGCAGGTGCTGGCCTTCCTGGACCAGCAGCGCGGCACCTCCCCGGAGCTCGGCACTCCCGACGTGGTCCACCCCCTGCCGGCCCCGGCCCGGGCGGGTGCCCGATGAGCCTGCTCGCCGTCGGCATCAGCCACCAGACCGCGCCGGTCACCCTGCTCGAGCAGGTGAGCATGACCGGCGACGACAAGGTCAAGACCCTGCACGAGCTCGTCGAGAGCGAGCACGTCTCCGAGGCGCTGGTGCTGGCCACCTGCAACCGGATCGAGGTCTTCGCCGAGGTCGACCGCTTCCACGGCGGCATCACCGACGTCAGCCGGGTGCTCGCCCGGCACGCCGGCGCCACGGTGGAGGAGCTCTCCCCGTACGTGACCGTCTACTACGAGGACCAGGCGATCGGGCACCTGTGCACCGTCGCCGCCGGCCTGGACTCCATGGTGGTCGGGGAGACCCAGGTCCTCGGCCAGCTGCGCGCCGCCTACGCCCTGGCGCAGGAGCAGGGCACGGTCGGCCGCGAGCTGCACCCGATCACCCAGCGGGCGCTGCGGGTGGGCAAGCGCGTGCACGCCGAGACCGGCATCGACCGGGCCGGTGCCTCGCTGGTCTCGGTCGCCCTCGACCGGGTCACGGACTTCTTCGGGTCGAGGACGTCGACAGGTGTCCCCGGCGACCTGACCGGCCGGCCGGTGCTCGTGGTCGGGGCCGGCTCGATGGGCGCCCTGGCCGCCACCACCCTGGCCCGCCGCGGCGCCGCGGTCACCGTCAGCAGCCGCACCCCGGCCAGCGCGGCCCGCCTGGCCGAGGCGATCGGCGGGCGGCAGGCCGACCTCGAGCAGCTGGCCGAGGAGCTCGCCGCCGCCGACGTGCTGGTCACCTGCACCGGCGCCACGGGCACCGTCATCGGCACCGACGTGATCGGGGACCGCGGGAGCCGCCCGCTGGCGGTCGTCGACCTGGCGCTGCCCCGCGACGTCGAGCCCGCGGTGGCCGCCCTCCCCGGCGTGCACCTCGTCGACCTGGCCATGCTGCAGGGTGAGCGCGCCGCGCACCCCGGGCAGCCGGTCGCCGGCTCCGTCGCCGCCGACGACATCGCCGCCGCGCACGCGCTGGTGGAGCTGGAGACCTCGCTGCTGCGCGCCGAGCGCCAGGCCGCCGCGGTCGCCCCCACGGTGTCCGCGCTGCGCAGCCAGGCCGCCGAGGTGGTCGACGCCGAGCTGCTGCGGCTGTCCACCCGGCTGCCCGACCTCGACGCCAAGGCCCGCAGCGAGATCGCCCGCACGGTCCGCCGGGTGGTCGACAAGCTGCTGCACGAGCCGACGGTGCGGGTGAAGGAGCTGGCCAGCGCCCCGGGCGGCACCGACTACGCCGACGCCCTGCGTGCGCTGTTCGGCCTGGGCCTGTCCGGGGGCACCGACGACCGGGCGACGCTCTCCGACGCGGTCACCGTCGACCCGCAGGTGCCCGCCGGCACGCCGCTGTCCGCGCTGGACCCCCGCATCGACGTTCCCGGCGACGGCCTGCCCGGGGGTGCCTCGTGACCGCCCCCGCGCCGCTGCGGTTGGGCACCCGGGCCAGCGCGCTGGCCCTGACCCAGTCCCAGCACGTCGCCGACGCGCTCACCGCAGCCAGCGGCGTCCCGGTCGAGCTGGTGCACGTCAGCACCTACGGCGACCGCTCGACCCAGGCGATCAGCCAGCTCGGCGGCACCGGGGTGTTCGTCACCGCGCTGCGCGAGGCGCTGCACGCCGGCACGGTCGACCTGGCCGTGCACAGCTTCAAGGACCTCCCGACCGCGCCCACCACCGGGCTCACGGTGGCCGCCGTCCCGGCCCGGCAGGACCCCCGCGACGCCCTCGTGGCCCGCGACGGCCTGACCCTCGGCGAGCTGCCGCCCGGTTCGCGCGTCGGCACTGGGGCGCCGCGCCGGATGGCCCAGCTGCGCGCCCTCGGGCTCGGGCTGGAGGTCGTGCCGATCCGCGGCAACGTCGACACCCGGATGGCCCGGGCGCTCGGCCCCGACGCCGACCTGGACGCCGTCGTGCTGGCCCGCGCCGGCCTGGCCCGGCTCGACCGGCTGTCGGTGGTCACCGAGACCCTCGACCCGATCCAGGTGCTGCCGGCCCCCGCCCAGGGCGCCCTGGCCGTGGAGTGCCGCACCGACGACACCCGGGTCCGGGAGCTGGTCGCCGTCCTCGACGACCCCGCCGTCCGGGCCTGCGTGGCCGCCGAGCGCGCCGTCCTCACCGCGCTCGAGGCCGGCTGCAGCGCCCCCGTGGCCGCCTACGCCGAGCTCGCCGAGGGCGAGGACGGCGACCCCGAGCTCTACCTGCGCGCCTCGGTCACCGCGATCGACGGCAGCGACGGCGTCCGAAGCTCGATCTCCGGGCCCGCGCCCGACGCCGTCGACCTGGGCCGCCGGCTGGCCGCCGAACTGCTCGACCGCGGTGCTGCCTCGCTGATGGCGATGAGCCGGTGAGCGCCCTGTCCCCGGCCGGCACCCGCACCCCCACCCGTCCCGTACCACCCGCAGCGACCCCCTCAGGGGCTGAAGAACAGGAGCACGCGATGACGCGCTCACGCAAGAACGGCACCGGCAAGGGCATGGTGGTCTTCGTCGGCGCCGGTCCCGGTGACCCCGAGCTGCTCACCACCCGGGCCAGCGCCGCGATCGCCGGCGCCGACACGGTGCTGGCCGACCCCGACGTCTCCGCCGCCGTGCGCGAGGCGCTGCTCGAGGCCCACCCCGACCTGGAGCTCAGCATCGTCTCCGGCGAGCCGGCCGAGGTCGCCAAGAGCGCCGTGGCCGGCGCCAAGAACGGCAACGTCGTCGTCCGGCTCGTCGCCGGCGACCCGTTCACCAGCGACGCCGTGGTCAAGGAGGCGCTGGCGGTCACCCGCACCAGCGTCGCCTTCGACGTCGTCCCCGGTGTGGCCGTGGGCACCGCCGTCCCGGCGTACGCCGGCGTGCCGCTGGGCGCGGGCTCGGTGCACGCCGACCTGCGCTCGCTCGACGCGACCGTCGAGGGCCCGGACCGGCTGGCCGCGCTGGCCGCCGCCGCCAACGGCACCGGCAGCCCGCTGGTGCTGCAGGCCGCGGCCGAGCAGCTGCCGGCCATCGCCGCCGGCCTCGTCGAGGGCGGGCTGTCCGGCAGCACCCCGGTCGTCGTCACCACCGAGGGCACCGGCACGGCGCAGAAGAGCGTGGCCGCCAAGCTGGCCGCGGTGGCCGAGAAGTCCGCCGGGGTCGACAGCCTGACCGGTGCGGTCGTCGTGACCGTCGGTGCGGCCGTCGACAAGCGCGCCAAGCTGTCCTGGTGGGAGAGCCGCCCGCTGTTCGGCTGGCGGGTGCTGGTGCCGCGCACCAAGGAGCAGGCCGGCGACATGAGCGAGCGGCTGCGCGCCTACGGTGCCGTGCCGGTCGAGGTCCCGACCATCGCCGTCGAGCCCCCGCGCAGCCCGGCCCAGATGGACCGCGCCGTCAAGGGCCTGGTCACCGGCCGCTACGGCTGGATCGTGTTCACCTCCACCAACGCCGTGCGCGCGGTGCGGGAGAAGTTCACCGAGCTGGGCCTCGACGCCCGCGCCTTCGCCGGGGTCAAGGTGGCCTGCGTGGGCCAGCAGACCGCCGACGCGGTGCGCGAGTTCGGCATCGTGCCCGAGCTGGTGCCCACCGGTGAGCAGTCCAGCGAGGGCCTGCTGGCCGACTTCCCGCCCTACGACGACGTGTTCGACCCGATCGACCGGGTGCTGCTGCCCCGCGCCGACATCGCCACCGAGACCCTCGCCGCCGGGCTCAAGGAGCGCGGCTGGGAGATCGACGACGTCACCGCCTACCGCACCGTCCGGGCGGCGCCGCCGCCGGCCGCGGTGCGCGAGGCGATCAAGGGCGGTGGCTTCGACGCGGTCTGCTTCACCTCCTCGAGCACGGTGCGGAACCTGGTCGGCATCGCCGGCAAGCCGCACGCCCGCACCGTCGTCTCGGTGATCGGCCCGGCCACCTCGGCCAGCGCCGTCGAGTTCGGCCTGCGCGTGGACGTGCAGCCGGAGGAGGCCGCCGTCGGCCCGCTCGTCGACGCGCTGGCCGCCTTCGCCGAGGCCCGGCGGGCCGAGGCGGCGGAGGGCCAGACCAAGTGACCGCGGGCGGCGCGAACCCCGGGTTCGCCCGGGGACGCCGGCTGCGCTCGACCCCGGCCATGCGCCGGTGGACGGCGCAGACCCGGGTGTCCCCGGCCGACCTCGTGCTGCCGGTGTTCGTCAAGGAGGGCATCTCCGTCCCCCAGCCGATCAGCTCGATGCCCGGCGTCGTCCAGCACACCCAGGAGTCCCTGCGGAAGGCCGCCGCCGAGGCGGCCGAGGCCGGGATCAGCGGGCTGATGCTGTTCGGCATCCCGGCGGGCAAGGACGCGGTCGGCTCGCAGGCCGACGCCGCCGACGGCGTGGTCAACGTCGCGCTGCAGCAGCTGCGCACCGACCTCGGCGACGAGCTCGTCCTGATGGCCGACCTGTGCCTGTGCGAGTACACCGACCACGGGCACTGCGGCGTGGTCACCCCCGCCGGCGTCGTCGACAACGACCCGACCCTGGACCGCTACGCCGCGGTGGCGATCGCCCAGGCCCAGGCCGGGGCGCACGTGATCGCCCCCAGCGGGATGATGGACGGCCAGGTGGCGGCCATCCGGGCCGGGCTGGACAGCGCCGCGTTCACCGAGACGCCCGTCCTGGCCTACGCGGCGAAGTACGCGTCGGGCTTCTACGGCCCGTTCCGCGAGGCCGCCGAGGGGGCGCCGCAGTTCGGCGACCGCTCGACGTACCAGATGGACCCGCCGAACACCGCCGAGGCGCTGCGGGAGGTCCGCCAGGACCTCGCCGAGGGCGCTGACGCGGTGATGGTCAAGCCGGCCGGGCCCTACCTGGACATCGTCGCGGCGGTGGCCGGTGCGGTCGACGTCCCGGTCGCGGCCTACCAGGTGAGCGGTGAGTACGCGATGGTCGAGGCGGCCGCCGCGAACGGCTGGATCGACCGCGAGCGCGCCATCCTGGAGACGCTGACCGCGATCCGTCGGGCCGGTGCCGGCTCGGTGCTCACCTACTGGGCGGTCGAGGCCGCCCACTGGCTCCGCTAGACGAAGGACCCCCTCTCCCCCCACGCCTCGCAGGCTCGGCGCGGGACCCGGAGAGGGGGCCATCCCGGGTCCCCCGCGTGGGGGACCCGGGCACGCAACCGGGTCCACAGCCGACCCTGGGAGAGTGGGACCGTGACTCAGCCCTACCCGTACGAGGCGCCCGCGTCGGCGCAGCTGTTCGAGCGCGCCGGCCGGTTCACCCCCGGTGGCGTCAACTCACCCGTCCGGGCCTTCCGGGCCGTCGGCGGCACCCCGCGGTTCATGGCCTCGGGCGCAGGCCCCTGGATCACCGACGTCGACGGCCGCCGTTACGTCGACCTGGTCGCCTCCTGGGGCCCGATGATCCTGGGGCACGCCCACCCCGAGGTCGTGGCCGCGGTCACCGACGCCGCCCGCCGCGGGTTCACCTTCGGCACGCCCACCGCCGGTGAGGTCGACCTGGCCGAGGAGATCGTCCGCCGGGTCGCCCCGGTCGAGCGGGTGCGGCTGGTCAACTCCGGCACCGAGGCGGTGCTCTCGGCGATCCGGCTGGCCCGCGGGTTCACCGGCCGCCCGGTGATCGTGAAGTTCGCCGGCTGCTACCACGGCCACGTCGACGCCCTGCTGGCCTCCGCGGGTTCCGGCGTCGCCACCCTCGGCCTGCCGGACACCCCCGGCGTCACCACGGGCGCGGCGGCCGACACCGTCGTGCTGCCCTACAACGACGTCGCCGCGGTCGAGGCCGTGTTCGCCGAGCGCGGGTCCGAGATCGCCTGCGTGATCACCGAGGCCGCGGCCGGCAACATGGGCGTCGTCCCGCCGCTGGACGGGTTCAACGCCGCGCTGCGCCGGATCACCGCAGCAGCCGGCGCGCTGCTGGTGGTCGACGAGGTGATGACCGGCTTCCGGGTCACCGGCGCGGGCTGGTACGGCGTGGACCCCGTGGACGCCGACCTGTTCACCTTCGGCAAGGTCATGGGCGGCGGCATGCCGGCCGCGGCCTTCGGTGGCCGCGCCGAGATCATGGACCACCTGGCCCCGGCCGGGCCGGTCTACCAGGCGGGCACCCTGTCCGGGAACCCGGTCGCGGTCGCCGCCGGCCTGACCACGCTGCGGCTGTGCACCGAGGAGGTCTACGAGCGCTGCGACTCCGTGGCCGCCGTGCTGCGCGGTGCCACCAGCGCGGCGCTGTTCTCCGCCGGCGTCCCGCACCGGGTGCAGCAGGCCGGCTCGATGTTCTCGGTGTTCTTCGTCCCCGACGAGCGGCAGGTCCGCGACTACGACGACGCCCGCACCCAGGACGTCGCCGCGCACGCCGCCTTCTTCCACGCCATGCTCGCCCGCGGCGTCTACCTGCCGCCCTCGGCGTTCGAGTCGTGGTTCGTCAGCGCCGCGCTGGACGACGAGGCCGTCGAGCACGTGCTGGCCGCCCTCCCCGCCGCCGCCTCGGCCGCAGCAGCTGCCGCAGGTGGCGCCCCCGCCTCGGCCGAGGCCCGCAACGCCGAGGAGCTGCAGCCGTGACCACCCCTGCGGGCCAAAGTCGCGACTTCGGCCCCGAGAGGACCGTCGTGCACCTGATGCGGCACGGCGAGGTGCACAACCCGGCCGGGGTGCTCTACGGCCGGCTGCCCGGCTACCGGCTGTCCGAGGCCGGCGAGGGCATGGCGCGCACCGTGGCCGGGTGGTTCGCCGAGCGCGACGTCACCCACCTGGTGGCCAGCCCGCTGGAGCGCGCGCAGCAGACCGCGCAGCCGATCGCTGACACGCTGGGGCTGGAGATCGCCACCGACGAGCGGCTGATCGAGGCCGGCAACAGCTTCGAGGGCAAGACCTTCGGCGTCGGCGACGGGTCGATGAGGCACCCGGAGAACTGGTGGCGGTTGCGCAACCCCTGGAAGCCGTCCTGGGGTGAGCCGTACGCCGAGATCGCCGCCCGGATGATCGGCGCGATCGCCACCGCCCGGGACGCCGCCCGCGGGCACGAGGCGGTCTGCGTCAGCCACCAGCTGCCGGTCTGGACCGTGCGGCTGCACCTGGAGGGACGCAGCTACGCCCACGACCCGCGCAAGCGGCAGTGCGGGCTCGCCAGCGTCACCTCGGTCACCTACGACGGCGACCGGATGGTCGGGCTGACCTACGCCGAGCCCGCCGGGGTCACCGACCCGGACGCGGTGCCCGGTGCGTAGCCGGCCGGCCGGGCTCGCGGCTCTCGTGGCCGTGGCCCTGCTCGGCGGGTGCTCCAGCGGTGACGACGCGGTGGACGTCAACAACGGCGGGCAGTTCCGGTACGTCACCGCCACCCCGGACGCCGAGGTCATCCCGGACACCGGGCGGGCCAGTGCACCGGAGTTCTCCGGCACGCTGCTCAGCGGGGAGACGTTCAGCTCCACCGAGCTCGCCGGCGACATCGCGGTGCTCAACTTCTGGGGTTCGTGGTGCCCGCCCTGCCGGGTGGAGACGCCGGAGTTCCAGGAGGTCTACGACGAGGTCCGGGACGACGGCGTGCAGTTCCTGGGGCTGAACGTCAAGGAGACCGACCAGCAGTTCGCCGACGCGTTCGTGGCGGACGAGGGCATCACGTTCCCCTCGCTGTACGACCCCAAGGGCCGGGTGGCGCTGGCCTTCCGCGACTACCCGGCCGACCGGATCCCCTCCACGATCGTGCTGGACGGGCAGAGCCGGGTCGCGGCGGTGTACACCGGTGAGGTGCGGCAGGACGACCTGCGCGCGGTGCTGGCACAGCTGATGGCGGAGGCCTGAGATGGTCGAGGGGATCACGGACCTGATCAGCGACGGTCCGCTGCTGGTGGCCGCCGCCGTCGCCGCGCTCGCCGGGCTGATCAGCTTCGCCTCGCCCTGCGTCCTGCCGCTGGTCCCCGGCTACCTCTCCTACGTGACCGGCCTGGTCGGCAGCGGCGCCCGCGCCACTGCCCCCGCCCCGGCCTCCGCCGCGTCCCCGGCGGAGGCACCGGCCGGCGGCTCGGTGGCCACCGCCGTCCGGACGACGGACGACGAGCGCTCGACGCGCGGCCGGATGGTGCTGGGCGCGATGCTGTTCGTGCTGGGCTTCACCGTCGTGTTCGTCGCCATCAGCAGCGCGTTCGGCGGGCTGGGGCGGCTGCTGCTCGAGTACAACGACGTGATCACCCAGGCGATGGGCGTGGTCACCATCGTCGTCGGGCTGGGCTTCCTGGGTTGGCTGCCGTTCCTGCAGCGCACCGCCCGGCTGCAGGCCCGGCCCGCCGTCGGGCTGGCCGGTGCCCCGCTGCTGGGCATCGTCTTCGGCCTGGGCTGGACCCCGTGCCTGGGTCCGACGCTCGCCGCGGTGCAGAACCTGGCCTTCAGCGAGGCGACCCCCGGCCGCGGCGCGTTCCTCGGCCTGGCCTACTGCCTGGGGCTCGGCGTGCCGTTCGTGCTGGTCGCGCTGGGCGCCCGCTGGGCCGTGGGAGCGATGTCGTTCCTGCGCCGCAACGCCGGCACCGTGACCCGGGTCGGCGGGTTCGTGCTCATCGCCGTGGGCCTGATGCTGGTCACCGGCGCCTGGACCGAGGCGATGGGATGGCTGCGCAGCTGGCTCGCCAGCAGCGGCCTGGCGGAGTCCGCGCCGCTGTGACCGCCGAACTGCGCCCTGCCGCCCACCCGACCAGCGTCTGCGAGGAGGCCCGGTGACCACCACCGCCCCGCCCCGCCCGGCCGCACCGGCCACCCCGCCGTCCCCGCCCTCGCCGGGGCGCCGGGTGCTGAACCGGCTGCTGCGCTGGTGGCGGCAGCTGACCGCGATGCGCACCGCGCTGATGCTGCTGTTCCTGCTGGCGGTGGCCGCCATCCCCGGCTCGCTGCTGCCGCAGCGCTCGCTCTCGCAGACCAACGTCAACCGGTACTTCGCCGAGAACCCCACGCTCGCGCGGTGGCTGGACCGGCTGTTCCTGTTCGACGTCTTCAGCTCGCCGTGGTTCGCCGCGATCTACCTGCTGCTGTTCATCTCCCTCATCGGCTGCGTGGTGCCGCGGGCGATCGAGCACGGCCGCACCCTGTTCACCCCGCCGCCGCCGGCCCCCCGGCACCTGCAGCGGCTGCCGGAGAACGCCGTGCTGGCCACCCCGCTCGCCGGCCCGGCCGCGCTCGACGTGGTCGAGGAGGAGCTGCGGGTCCGCCGCTTCCGTGTCGTCCGCCGCGACGGCCGGAACGGCCCGGAGGTCTCGGGGGAGAAGGGCTACCTGCGCGAGACCGGCAACGTGCTGTTCCACCTGGCGCTGCTGGCCCTCCTGCTCGGCCTGGGCGCGGGGAAGATGTGGGGCTACGAGGGCAGCATCCTGGTCACCGAGGGCCAGGGGTTCTGCAACGCCGCCCAGCAGTACGACACCTACTCCGCCGGCCCGCTGGTCAGCGGGGGTGACCTCACCCCGCTCTGCGTCGACCTCGAGGACTTCGAGGCCCGGTACGAGGAGAACCTGACCGCGGCCTCCTACACCGCCGACATCAGCTACGACGTCGACGGCGGGCAGCCGGTCGCCACCACGATCGGGGTCAACGACCCGCTGCGCACCCACGGCGACCGGGTCTACGCCACCGGGCACGGGTACACCCCGCAGTTCAGCATCACCCTCCCCGACGGGACGGCCTTCACCGACCTGTCCGCCCCGTTCCTGCCCTCCGACCAGGGCACGATGCTCAGCCAGGGCGTGCTCAAGGTGCCCGACCTCGGGGCCGGGTCGACCGAGCAGCTGGCCATCGAGGGCTTCTTCGCCCCGACCGGCGTGCTGCAGGCCGGACTGCTCACCTCGGTCGACCCGCGGCCGCTGGACCCGCAGGTGGGCATCAACGTCTACACCGGCTACCTCGGCCTGGACTCCGGCCTGCCGCAGTCGGTCTACTCGCTCGACCAGGACCTCATCGACCGAGGCGCGCTGACCCAGGTCGGCCGGGCCAACCTGGCGGTGGGGGAGTCGACCACGCTGCCCGACGGCACCGTGGTCACCTTCAGCGGATTCCGCGAGTTCGCGGCGGTGCAGGTCTCCCACGACCCCGGCCAGGTGTGGGTGCTGGGTGCGGCGGTCGCGGTGCTCGTCGGCCTGCTCGGCATGCTGCTGGTGCGCCGCGAGCGGGTCTTCGCCCGCGTCGTCCCGGGCCCGGACGGCGGGGGTACCGTGCTGTCCATCGGCTCGCTGACCCGGGGGAGTGCCGACACCGGGCCCCGTTTCACCGCGCTCACCGATGACGTCGGTGCCGCGCTGGCCACCCGCGCGGCCCAGGCGCCGGCCGCTGCACCCCCACTCTCCGAGGAGGCTCCGCCGTCGTGATCGACGAGTCGCTGGCCAGGTTGTCCGACACGTTCTTCACGGTCGCCGTGGTCGTGTACTCCCTCGCCATGGTGGCGTTCTGCGCGGAGCTGGCCTTCGGCCGCCCGGCCCGCAGCCGCCAGCTGGTCGGCGCCGGGGCCCCCGTCGAGGGGGCGTCCGCGGCCGGGGAGCCCGCGCGCGCCCGCCGGCTGGGCTCGGTCGCCATGCTGCTGACCGGCCTCGGGGCGCTCGCCCACGCCGCGGTGCTGGTGACCCGCGGGATGGCGGCCGGTCGGCTGCCCTGGGGCAACATGTACGAGTTCTCGACCGTGGTCGTGCTGGTCGCCGTGCTGGCCTACCTGGTGCTCGCGGTGCGCGCCCCGGAGCTGCGGCACATCGGCGTCTTCGTCCTGGGCCCGGTCGTGGTCTCCCTGGCCCTGATCCGGATGGTGCTCTACGTCGAGGCCGGCCCGCTGGTGGCCGCGCTGCGCTCCTGGTGGCTGGCCGTGCACGTCACGACCGCCACGCTGGGCTTCGGCATCTTCTTCGTCAGCGGCATCGTCAGCGTGCTGTACCTGGTCCGCAGCCGCCGTGACGAGCGCGCCGCCTCCGGCGCGGTCATGGCCCCCTCGCTGCTGGACCGGCTGCCCTCGGCCGCCGTGCTCGACCGCACCGCGCACCGCACCGCCGTCTTCGGCTTCCCGGTCTGGACGTTCGCCGTCATCGCCGGCGCCATCTGGGCCGAGAGCGCCTGGGGCCGGTTCTGGGGCTGGGACCCGAAGGAGACCTGGGCCTTCATCGCCTGGGTCGTCTACGCCGCCTACCTGCACGCCCGGACGACGTCGGGCTGGCGCGGCCGCCCCTCGGCCTGGATCAACGTCGTGGGCCTGGCCGTGATGGTCTTCAACCTGCTGTACGTGAACTTCGTGTCCACCGGCCTGCACAGCTACGGCGGCGTCTGACCACTGCCGGGTGAGGTGAGCACCTCATCCGCAGTCACGATCGGGTGAACGAGACCGCTCGGTGCGCGGAGACCCGTCCGGCGCCGTGCGGTCCGTGCCATCCTGGCGACATGACTGACGGCGGTGTTGTCCACGGTGGGTAGGCACTCAGCTGACGACGGAGCCGGTGTCGACCCGTTCGTGGCCGCCGCGCTCGCGCAGCGCCCGGCTCCGGCCGAGCCGGCTGCACCGCGGCACGCCCCCGGGCTGGTCCCGGTCGGCGCCGACGGCACGGGCGGTGGCCTCGGCTGGCCCGGCGACCCGGCCGACGGCACCGGGCTGGGCTGGCCGGCCCGCGACACCGACGCAGCCGGCGAGCCGGGCGAGCATCCCGTCCGCCGCCGCGGTGGCTGGCGCCGGCTGTTCGGCGGCGCTCGGCAGGACGACGCGGCCTGACGAAGGCCCCGTCCTCCTCACCCCTCGCAGGCTCGGGGCGAGCCTCTGGACGGGGCCGACGGCCGCAGGACGACGACGAGCCGTCAGCCCGGTGGGCTGACGGCTCGCGCTGCGCGCGGGGGTCGGACGACTAGCTGAGGCTGCCGTCGTCCCGGCGGGTGCGGCGCTCGAGCTCCCGGAGGAAGTCGGGGTCGTCGTCGGGCGCGACCGGCCGGGTCGGCTGCTGCGGCCGGGGACCGCGCGGGCCACCGCCCGGTCGCCCGGTACCGCCGGAACCGCCACCCGGGGCAGAGCCAGCGCGCATGACCAGCACGACCGCGACCACCGCGATCACCAGCAGGACCAGGAAGACCATCCGGCCACCCCCCTCATCCCCTCCAATGTACGACCGCGGCGATACTCGGGGGCGGGGATACTCGGGGGCGTGGATCGCGCCGCCCGTCCCGGGCGGACCCGCGCAGCTGCGCCCTGGCGGGCGCCCCGAGGATCCGGAGGCCGACATCGACGCGGTGGACGAGCAGCTGGTCGGGCTGCTGCGGGCCAACGGCCGGGCCAGCTACGCCGAGCTCGCCCGCCAGGTCGGGCTCTCGGCCCCCTCGGTGCACGAGCGGGTCGGCAAGCTGGAGGCCGCCGGGGTCATCACCGGGTACCAGGCGGTCGTCGACCCGGCCACGGTCGGCCTGGGCGTCACCGCGCTGGTCGGGGTGATCGAGAGCGACCAGGTCGACGACACCGGGCTCGAGCAGGCGCTGGCCGAGCTGCCGTCGGTCGAGGACTGCTGGCGGGTCGCCGGCAGCGAGGGCTACGTGCTCAAGGTCCGGGTCCCCGACATCCGGGCACTCGAGGACACCATCAGCGCGTTGAACAGGATCCGGGGTGTCGCCCGCACCCGGACGACCGTCGTCCTGTCGACCAAGTGGGAGGGCCGTCATGGCTGAACCGATCAAGGCTGGACCGATCAAGGCCGGACCGCTCGGGGCCGGACCGGCCGCCACCCCGGGGGCGGTGCTGGCACCGGGGGGGAAGCCCAGGGTGGGGCAGTGGCTGGCCGTCTACACCCTCGGCCGGCTGGCCATCGCCGCCGCGCTGATCGCGCTGCTGTGGGTGCTCGGTCTGCCGGGCACCCCGGGCTTCCTGTTCGGGGTGCTGCTGGCCATGCCGGTGGCCTACCTGGTGCTCGCCCCGGTGCGCACCCGGCTGACGACCGCGCTGGTGGCCCGCGCCGAGCAGAAGGAGCGCCTGCGCACCGAGCTGCGGGGAGCCGAACCGCAGTGAGGGCCGTCAGCTGAGCGCGAGGCCGACCGCCAGCGCGACGCCGGTGGCCAGGGTCAGCTGACCGGTGGTCTTCAGCACGCCGATCAGCACCGGGCCCCGGGCGCCGCCGAGCACGGTGCGCACCGGCGGGACCGCCAGCGGCGCGGCCAGCAGGCCCAGCAGCGCCTCCGGCCGGTCGACCCCGATCGCTCCGACGCAGGCGAACGCAACCACGAGCAGCCCGGTGTAGGCGGTCCGGGTGCGGGCCTCGCCGAGCAGCACCGCGAGGGTCCGCTTGCCGACGGCGGCGTCCCCGTGCACGTCGCGCAGGTTGTTGACCATCAGCAGCGCCACCGAGAGCAGCCCGATCGGGACGGCGGCGGCGAACGCCAGCCCGTCGAGGGTCCGGGTCTGCCCGAAGGCCGTGCCGACCACGGCGACCAGGCCGAAGAAGACGAAGACGAACACCTCGCCGAGCGCCCGGTAGCCGTAGGGGATCGGCCCGCCGGTGTAGGTCCAGGCGGCCAGGATCGACACCGCGCCGACGGTGACCATCCACCAGCTGGAGACCGCGGCCAGCGCCAGGCCGGCCAGCGCGGCGACGGCGAAGGACAGCATCGCCGCGACCAGCACCTGCTGCGGCGTGGCGGCCTTCGAACCGACCAGCCGCATCGGCCCGACCCGGACGTCGTCGGTGCCGCGCTTGCCGTCGGAGTAGTCGTTGGCGTAGTTGACCCCCACCTGCAGCGACAGCGCCACGACGAGGGCGAGCAGCGCCGGGCCGAGCCGGAAGCCGTCGAGGGCGGCGGCGACGCCGGTGCCGACGAGGACGGGGGCGAGCGCGGCGGGCAGGGTGCGGGGGCGGGCGCCCTCCAGCCACTGGGCGGGGGTGGCCACTACAGGTCTCCTCGGGCGAGCATCTCGGTGACGGAACGGCGGTCGGGCTTGCCGGTGTGCAGGGTGGGGACGGCGCCGACCAGGGTCAGCGCGCGCGGGGCGGCGGCGGGGCCGAGCCGGCCGGCCACCCAGGGGCGCAGCTCGGCCAGGTCGGGGACCGCACCCGGCGCGGGCACGACGGCGGCGACCACGCGCTGGCCCCACTCGGGGTCGGGGAGCCCGGCGACGACGGCGTCGGCGACCGCGGGGTGCTCGCGCAGGGCGGCCTCGACGGCCTGCGGGGAGACGTTGACCCCGCCGCTGATCAGCACGTCGTCGAGCCGGCCGTGCACGGTCAGGGTGCCGTCGGCGGTCAGCGACCCGGCGTCCCGGGTGGCGAACCAGCCGTCGCGGAAGGCGTCGGCGGTGCCGGCCGGGTCGAGCCGGTAGCCGGTAGCGAGGACCGGGCCGGCCAGCTCGACCCCCTCGCCCACCCGCCCGCCGATGCCCTCGCCCACCCGCCCGCCGATGCCCTCGCTGACGCGCACCGAGACGCCGTCCAGCGGGACGCCGTCGTAGACGCAACCGCCGGCGGTCTCGCTCATCCCGTAGGTGGTGCGCACCCGCACGCCGGCGGCGCGCGCCGCGTCGAGCAGCCCGGCATCGGTGGCCGCCCCGCCGACCAGCACCGCGGCGAAGGACGCCAGCACGTCGGGCTCCTCGGCCAGGTACCGGCGCAGCTGGGTGGGCACCAGCGAGGTGTAGCGGCGGTCGCCGGCCGGCAGCCGGCCGACCGCATCGGCGAGCCGTTCGCCGCGGGCCAGGACGGCGGGCTCGCGGCCGGCCAGGGCGCTGCGCACGAGCACCTGCAGCCCGCCCACGGCCGAGGTGGGCAGCGCCAGCAGCCAGCTGCCCGCACCGCCCAGCCGGTCGAGGGTGGCGGTGGCCGAGGCGCGCAGCGCTGCCGCGGAGAGCAGCACGCCCTTCCCGCCGCCGGTCGAGCCGGACGTGACGACGACGAGGTCGGTGCCCGGCTCCAGCGGCTCGTCGGGCCGCAGCACGGCGCGGGCCGCATCGGCCGGGCCGGCGCCGGCGGGCAGCACGGCCAGCGGGGCGCCGCCGTCCAGGGCGCGGCGCAGGGCCGGCCAGACGGTGGTCAGCGCGGCGCCGGCGGCCCCGGGAGGGGGCGCGGGCACCAGGGCCAGCTGCCGCACGCTCGGGACCCCCACGAGGAGCCAGGCTACGGCGCGCCCCGGCCCGTCGGCGCTCAGAACAGGTCGGGCACCAGCGCGAGTGCCACGAACCGGACCGTGCGGCCGGCCAGGCAGGTGACGATGAAGGCCTTCAGGTTCATCCGCGACGTCCCGGCGTAGAAGGCGATGGCCAGCAGCGGCGGGATGCCGACCGAGCCGGACAGGAACACCACCGCCGGGCCCCAGCGCCCCGACAGCAGCCGGACGCCGAGGGCGTTGACCCGCTTGAGCCAGCGGCCGACCGGTCGCAGGGCGCGCTTGACCGGCCCACCGGGCGGCTGCTCGCCGGCCTGCTCGGCGGCGGCGATCTCCGCGGCCTCCTTCGCGCCGCGGTCGCGCAGCCGGGTCAGCCACCGCGAGCTGGTGGCGCCGCGGGCGGCGGAGAACAGCAGCACCTTGCCCACGGTCTGGCCCACCGCGGCGGCCACCGCGCCGGCGATCGCGACGCCCTGGGTGTTCTGCACGGCCAGGCCGATGACGTAGGCCTCGACGGGCAGGAACGGCGTCACGGCCGACACCGCGCCGACGAGCAGGCCGAGCGCGACCAACCCGATCGTGCCGGCATCAGGCACCGGCGGGCATCCCCTGCGGCACGTGCGGGGTGTCCGTGGGGACGGTCAGCCGCAGCACCCGGCCCAGCGACCAGAGCTTGATGACCAGCACGGTCGAGGCGGCGACGAGGGCGATCCACTGCTGGTCGGGCAGCAGGACCAGCAGGGTGATCAGCAGGGTCGTGTTGGTGACCTTGGCGACCACGTGCCAGTTGAGCGTGTAGGCCAGCCCGTCGATGAGGAAGAAGTAGTTCGGCGACAGCACCGGCCAGCGCATCGGCAGCAGGGTCAGCGGCAGGTCGACGACCACGAACTGGAACAGGAAGACCGCGATCGGCCAGGGCGCGTCGACGAACTGCAGGAACACCAGGGCGCAGCTGATGCAGTTGATGCGGTCGCAGATGACGTCGAAGTAGGCACCGAACCGGGTCTCCTGGTGCTGGAACCGGGCGATGTTGCCGTCGGCGGAGTCGCCGATCCAGTAGGTCAGGTAGGCGGCCAGCAGCAGCGGCCACGAGTGCGCGGCGGCCGCGCCGATGACCAGGCCGAGGGAGGCCAGCGTCCGCAGCACGGTGACCGCGTTGGCGGCGTTGCGCAGCACCCGGGGGTCCTCGCAGCCGCAGCCGCGCACCCCGCACCGCACCGGGCCGCCCGGGTACCGCGGCGAGCGGTCCACGGCGGGCGGGTGCCCCGTCCGAGCTGCCACAGCGACCTCCGGGGGTTCGACGTGCACGGGGCCGGGGCGGTCGTGCCCGCGGCCGGCCGCGGGCGACCGGGGGGAACGGTAGGGCAAGCCGGTGCGCGGCACACCGAACGCCGCCGGGACGCCGGGTGCGGCGCGCCTAGGCTGTGGCCCGTGGTCCCCGTTCCCGTGCCCCCCGCGCCGGCGTGCGAGGCCCACGTCTACCGGGTGCCGCTGCGCACCCGCTTCCGCGGCATCGACGTCCGCGACGGCGTGCTGCTGCGCGGCCCGGCCGGCTGGGGCGAGTTCTCCCCGTTCTGGGACTACGACGTCGCCGAGAGCCGCCGCTGGTGGGCCGCCGCGCACGAGGCCGCCGTCCTGGGCTGGCCCGCGCCGCTGCGCACCAGCGTGCCGGTGAACGTCACCGTCCCCGCCGTCGGGCCCGAGCGGGCGCACGCGATCGTGGCGGCGTCGGGCTGCCGCACCGCGAAGGTCAAGGTCGCCGAGCCGGGGCAGACCCCGGCCGACGACGAGGCCCGGGTGGAGGCGGTCCGCGACGCGCTCGGCCCCGGCGGCGCCATCCGGGTCGACGCCAACACCGCCTGGGACGTCGACACCGCGGTCCGGGCGATCACCGCCCTGGACCGCGTCGGCCTGGAGTACGTCGAGCAGCCCTGCGCCACGGTCGAGGAGCTCGCGCAGCTGCGCCGCCGGGTCGACGTCCGGATCGCCGCCGACGAGGTGGTCCGCCGCGCCGCCGACCCGCGCCGGGTCGACCTGCGCGAAGCCGCCGACGTCGTCGTCCTGAAGGTGCAGCCCCTCGGTGGGGTGCGCGCCGCGCTGGAGGTCGCCGGGGCGCACGGGCTGCCCTGCGTCGTCTCCTCCGCCCTGGAGAGCTCGGTCGGCATCGCCGCCGGCGTGGCGCTGGCCGCCGCCCTGCCCGAGCTGCCCTTCGCCTGCGGGCTGGCCACCGTCGCGCTGTTCACCGACGACGTCACCGCCGACCCGCTGCTGCCGGTCGACGGAGCACTGCCGGTCCGCGCCGTGGCCCCCGACCGGCTCGCGGAGACCGCCGCGGACGCCGGCACCGCGCAGCGCTGGCTGGCCCGGCTGGCGGCGGTGCGGGCGTGAACCCGGCCACCGCGTTCGCCCGGGTCCTCGTCGACGAGCTGGTCCGCAGCGGCGTCACCGACGCCGTGCTCTCCCCGGGGTCCCGGTCCGCGCCGGTGGCGGTCGCGCTGGCCGACGCCGAGGTCGCCGGCCGGCTGCGGCTGCACGTGCGGATCGACGAGCGGACGGCGTCCTTCCTGGCGCTCGGGCTGGCCAAGTCCAGCGGCCGGCCGGTGCCGGTGCTCACCACCTCCGGGACGGCGACCGCGCACCTGCACGCCGCGGTGCTCGAGGCGCACGAGAGCGGCGTGCCGCTGCTGGCGCTCACCGCCGACCGGCCGCCGGAGCTGCGGGCCACCGGCGCCAACCAGACGATCGACCAGGTCGGCCTCTACGGCGGCGCGGTGCGCTGGGCACTGGACGTCGGTGCGCCGGAGGCCGGCCGGGAGGCCGCGCAGAACCGGTACTGGCGCTCGGTCGTGGCCAAGGCGCTGCTGGTGGCCCGCGGCGAGCTGTCCGGCGACCCGGGCCCGGTGCACCTGAACCTGGCCCTGCGCGAGCCGCTGATGCCCGACGACGCCGGCTCCGGCAACCGGCCGGCGCCCCTGGCGGGGGAGCTGGCCGGGCGTCCGGACGGCGAGCCGTGGACCGTGACGGGAGGGCAGGACGGGCAGCGCAGCGCACCCTTCCCCGGCGTCGACCCGGTCGGTGCCGGACGCACCCTGCTGGTCGCCGGTGACGCACCGACCGCGGTCGGCCGGGCCGCCGCCGTCGTCGCCGACCAGCGGGGCTGGCCGGTGCTGGCCGAGCCCAGCAGCGGTGCCTGGGGTGCCGCGGGCGCGCTGCGCGGGCCGGCGCTGCTGCTCGGGGCGCCCGGCTGGCTGGCCGCGCACCGGCCCGACCGGGTGGTCGTGGTGGGGCGCCCGACGCTGTCCCGGCCGGTGAACGCGCTGCTCGCCGATCCTGCGGTGGTCGTGCAGACCTACACACCCTCGCCGCGCTGGGCCGACCCGGCCCGGAGCTCCGCCGTCGTCGGCAGCGCCCAGCTGGACCCGGGCCTGGCCCTGCGCGACCCCGGGCTCCGGCCGGGCGCCGGGTCGGTGGCCGGGGGCTGGGCCGCGGGGTGGTCGGCGGCGGCCGACCGCGTGGGCCGCGCGGTCGACGCCCAGCTCGACGACGCCCCCGGTCGGGGGCTGACCGCGGCGCGGCTGGCCCGCGACGTGGTGGCGACCCTGCCGGCCGGTGCGCTGCTGGTGCTCGGCTCCTCCACGCCGGTGCGCGACGTCGACCGGCTCGCCGTGCCGCGGCCGGGGCTGACCGTGCTGGCCAACCGCGGGGTGGCCGGCATCGACGGCACGATCTCCACCGCGGTGGGCGCGGCGCTGGCGCACCAGGGGGCCGGGGGCGGCCCGGCGTTCGCGCTGATGGGCGACCTGACGTTCCTGCACGACCTGACCGGTCTGCTGCCCGGGTCGGGGGAGCAGCGACCGGACCTGACCGTCGTCGTCCCGGACAACGACGGCGGCGGCATCTTCAGCACGTTGGAACCCGGGCAGCCGCAGCACGCCGCCTCGTTCCGGCGGGTGTTCGGCACGCCGCACGGCCGGGACCTGGTCGCGGTGGCCCGCGCGCTGGGCTGGGCGGCGACCGCGGTCAGCGACCCGGCGCAGCTGGTGGCCGCACTCGGCGCCGGCGGCCCGCGGGTGGTCGTCGTCCGCACCGACGCCGCCGTCGAGGCGGCGCTGGCCACCCGGCTGCGCGCTGCGGCCGCGGAGGCCCTGGGCTGATCGCCGGCCACCCCTCCGGACCCCGCGCCGCGCGGAGCGTGGCGTGGGGGGAGAGGTGGTCCTCCCTCAGTCCTCCAGCGCGGCCTGGAAGGCGGCCAGCTTCGCCTGGGTCTCGGCCAGCTCGGCGATCGGGTCGGAGCCGGCGACGATGCCGCAGCCGGCGAACAGCCGCGCCTGCCGGCCACCGTCGGCCCCGGTGAGCTGGGCGCAGCGCAGGGCCAGGCCGAACTCGCCGTCGCCGCGGGAGTCCAGCCAGCCGACGGGACCTGCGTACCGGCCGCGGTCCATGCCCTCCAGCTCGCTGATGACCCGGGCGGCGGCCGGGGTCGGGCTGCCGCAGACGGCAGCGGTGGGGTGCACGGCGCCGACCAGCTCCAGCAGCCCGGTGGGGTCGTCGTCCCGCTGGCGGCCGTGCACGTCGCTGGCCAGGTGCCGGACGTTGGGCAGGGTCAGCACGGCAGGCCGCGCGGGGACGTGCAGCTCCTCGACGTGCGGGCGCAGCGCGTCGGCGAGGGAGTCGACGGCGTAGGCGTGCTCGGCGTGGTCCTTGACCGAGCCCTCCAGGCCGGCGGCGAGCCGGTCGTCCTCGGCGCCGGCGCCGCGCGGGGCGGTGCCGGCCAGCACGCGGGAGTCGATGTCCCGGCCCGTGCGGCGCAGCAGCAGCTCGGGGGTGGCGCCGAGCAGGCCGTCGACGGCGAAGGTCCAGGTGTCGGGGAACCGCTCGGCCAGCCGCAGCAGCAGCCGGCGCGGGTCCAGCGGGCGGTCGGCGGAGACGAGCAGGTCGCGGGCGAGCACCACCTTGTCCAGCTCGCCGGCCTCGATCCGGGCCACCGCGGCGGCGACCGCGCCGCACCAGGCGACCGGGTCCAGCGCCCCGTCGGCGTAGGCGAGCCGGCCGATGGAGGTGGCGGCGTGCTGCTGCGAGGTCTCCACGACCGCGTCGGGGTCCTCGCCGGTGACCGTCACCCAGGTCAGGCCGCCGCGGCGGCCCACCACGACCTCGGGGACGACGAACACCGACGTCCCGGCCGCGGGGTCGAAGGCGATCGACCCGAAGACGACCGGCCCGGACCCGGGGACGGCGAGGGGGTCGGTGACCGCGGTGCGGGCGCACCGGTCGGCCCACCAGGCGGCTGCGTCGGCCAGCGCGGCGGGGCCGCTGATCTCCAGGCGGTCGGCCTCGCCCCAGCCGACCAGGCCCTCGCCGCGGCGCACCCAGGCCAGCGCGCCCTCGGCGGGCAGCAGCGACAGCAGCGGGGTGCGGCGGGCCCCCAGGGGGGTCGTGGTCACCGCGGCGGTGCTCGCGGCGGTCGTGGTCACCGCTCCAGGGTAGGAGGCCCCCGGGTAACGTCGCCGCCGTGGCGACCGGTGGACGGGCAGAGGCGGCGGGGGTGCGGGCCGGGCTGGACAAGCGCCCGGCGGAGGTCGCCGCGATGTTCGACCGGGTCGCCGGCCGCTACGACCTGACCAACACCGTGCTCTCCGGCGGCCTGGACGCCGGCTGGCGGCGGGCCACCCGGGAGGCGCTCGGCGCCCGCCCCGGCGCCACCGTGCTCGACGTCGCGGCCGGGACGGCGGTCTCCACCGTCGAGCTGGCCGCCGGCGGCGTGCACGCGGTCGCCTGCGACTTCTCCCAGGGCATGCTGCGGGCCGGGGCGGCGCGGGACGTGCCCAAGGTCGCCGGGGACGCGATGGCGCTGCCGCTGGCCGACGAGAGCGTGGACGGCGTCGTCATCAGCTTCGGGCTGCGCAACGTGGCCGACCCGCAGGCCGCGCTGCGGGAGTTCTCCCGGGTCACCCGGCCCGGCGGCACGCTGGTGGTCTGCGAGTTCTCCAGCCCCACGTTCGCCCCGTTCCGCACCGTCTACACCGAGTACCTGATGCGGGCGCTGCCGGCGATCGCCCGGGCGGTGAGCAGCAACCCCGAGGCCTACGTCTACCTGGCCGAGTCGATCCGGGCGTGGCCGCCGCAGCCGGAGCTGGCGCGGTGGCTGCAGGGCGCCGGCTGGGCCGACGTGGAGTGGCGCAACCTCACCGGCGGTGTCGTCGCGCTGCACCGCGCCACGAAGCGCTAGACCAGCACCTCCCGGAGCACGCGCTCGGTGTGCCGCTGCTCGGCGGGGTTCGTGGCGACCAGCCCGGCGCGCACGATCAACGCCTTCCACAGCGCCCAGCCGCGCGCCCGGGCCCAGGTGTCGTCGTCCAGGTCGAGGCCGGCGCGGAACGCCGCCCGGCTCTCGCCGTCGAAGAGCGTCCAGGCGATGACCAGGTCGCAGGCGGGGTCGCCGACGCCGCACGTGCCGAAGTCGATGACGCCGGCGAGCCGGCCGTCGCGCACCAGCAGGTTGCCGACGGCGACGTCGCCGTGGAACCAGCGCGGTGGGCGCTGCCAGGTCGTCGACAGCGCGGTGTTCCAGACGGCGGTGGCCGCCCGACCGTCGACGGCGTCGCCGAGCGCCGCGATCGCCTGCCGGGTCCCGCCGTCGTAGCGGGCGAGGGGTGCGCCGCGGAACCAGTTGTGCGGGCCGGGGGCGGGCCCGTCGGTGGCGTCGACCGATCCGAGTGCGCGCAGGAAGACGGCCAGGTCGGTGGCGAGGGCGGTCGGGTCGGGCACCGGTGCGGTGGCGGCGTCCTGCCCGTCGAGCCAGCGGTACACCGACCACGACCACGGGAACCCCTCGCCTGGCCCGCCCTGGGCCAGCGGAGCCGGGATCGGCAGCGGGAGCTGCGGGGCGAGCACCGGCAGCCAGCGCTGCTCCTTGGCGACGGCCTCGGCGTACTCGGCGGCGCTGGGCAGCCGGACCAGGAGCTCGGGACCCAGGCGGAAGGTGCGGTTGTCCCAGCCGCCCGGCTCGACCCGGGTGACGGGCAGGTCCGCCCACTGGGGGAACTGCGCGGCGATGAGCCGGCGCACGAGGGGCTCGTCGAGCGGGAGTGGCTGCACCGGGCCGACCCTGCTCCTCCAGGGCGGGCCGGTCCACCGCGTTCCGCTCCGGCCGGGCCGGTGTCGACGCACAGCCGGGTCGGCGAGCGGTCGCCCTGCCGGCGCCGAGCACCGCACCGGGTGGTGCCCGGTCAGGCTCTGGGCTCAGGGGCGCGGATGGTGTGCGGATGCACCGGGTGGGGCACGACGTCGCCATGACGCTGCCCCCGCCGCCCGCGCCCCAGCCGCCCTGGCCGTCCCCGTCGCCCACCGATCCCGTCGTGCCGCCCGCACCCGCCCCGGTGCCGACGCCGAGCCCGACCGACCCCGTCGCACCGCCGCCGGCGCCTGGCTCGACGCCACTGTGACGCCGGCGACCGAGCCCGGCCCGGTCCGACCAGCCGATGGTGAGCTGCGTCATCACGGCCGCGCACCGGGCGGTGGTGGGGTCGGGGGCCGGGTCGGTGGGTGAGTATCTTCAGCGGACGATGACCGGAGCCGGCACCACCAGCCCACGGGGCGGCGGGAGCGAGACCCAGCGGGACACCCAGCTGTGGCACCGGCCCTCGACCCCGCCCTCGACGATCGGCCCCTGGCTGCCCGAGGGCGAGCTCGGGCTCGCGCTGTCCGCCGGGCTGCTGCGGGTCGAGTCCGCACTGGCGACCGCGGTGGCCAGCGACCACTCCTTCGTCAGCGAGGCCGCCGGGCACCTGATGGCCGCCGGCGGCAAGCGGTTCCGCCCGATGCTGGCGCTGCTGGCCGCCCAGCTCGGGAACGGTGAGGCCGACGAGGTGGTCTCCGCCGCGGTCGTCTGCGAGCTGACCCACCTGGCCACGCTCTACCACGACGACGTGATGGACGAGGCCTCCGTCCGCCGCGGTGCTCCCAGCGCCAACAGCCGGTGGAGCAACAGCGTCGCCATCCTCACCGGCGACTTCCTCTTCGCCCGCGCCTCCGACCTGCTCGCCGACCTCGGCCCGGAGGCCGTCCGGGTGCAGGCCAAGACCTTCGAGCGGCTGGTCACCGGCCAGCTGCGCGAGACCGTCGGCGCCGGCCCCGGCGAGGACCCGGTCGACCACTACCTCGGCGTCCTGGCCGACAAGACCGGCTCACTGGTCGCCACCTCGGCCCGCTTCGGCGCCACGTTCGCCGGCGCCCCCGCCGAGCTGGTCGCCGCGCTGACCGCCTTCGGCGAGGAGGTGGGGGTCGCCTTCCAGCTCTCCGACGACCTGATCGACATCGTCAGCGAGGGCGGGGCGTCGGGCAAGCTGCCCGGCACCGACCTGCGCGAGGGCATCGCCACCCTGCCGGTGCTGTTCGCCCTCGCCGGCGACGACCCGGCCGAGGTCCGGCTGCGCGAGCTGGTCGCCGGCCCCGTCGTCGACGACGCCGAGCACGCCGAGGCGCTGGCCCTGCTGCGCTCCTCGGCGTCGCTGGCCCGGGCCACCGCGGTGCTGAACGACTACGCCGACCGGGCCCGCGCCCGGCTCGCCGCCGTCCCCGAGGGGCCGGTGCGCGAGGCGCTGTCGGCGCTGTGCACCTACGTGGTCACCCGCACCTCCTGAGGGAGGCGCCCGTGCCCCCCACCACTCGCAGACTCGCGGCGGGGCCCTGCACGGGGGCCGTGCTCGTGCTGCTCGTCCTGGGCGGGTGCAGCACCGCACCCGGTGAGCAGGGGGAGGACGGGGTCACCGCCGTCCCGGATGCCGCCACCTCCGCGCAGGGCGTGCCCGCGCTGGCCGTCGACGTCCTCGCCGACGGCCTCGACCACCCCTGGGACGTCACCCGCGCCCCCGACGGCACCCTGCTGCTCGACGAGCGCGGCGGCGGGTTCACCGCGGTGCGCCCCGACGGCGCCGTGCAGGAGCTCGACGCCGACCTCTCCGACCTGTTCGCCGACGGGGAGACCGGGCTGATGGGCCTCACGCTGGACCCGGCGTTCGACCGGAGCCGCCGGTTCTACACCTGCCAGGGCGTGCAGACCGCCGCCGGCGCGGAGATCCAGGTGATCGCCTGGACCGTCGACGAGGGCTGGACGGCGGCCACCCGGGTCGCCGACCCGCTGCTGGGCGGCATCCCGGTCAACGAGGCCACCGGCCGGCACGGCGGCTGCCGGCCGCGCTTCGACGCCGAGGGTCAGCTGCTGGTGGGCACCGGCGACAACGCCGTGAGCAGCAACCCCCAGGACCTGGGCACCCTGGCCGGCAAGGTGCTGCGGATCGACCCCGCCACCGGCGAGCCCTCGGCCGGCAACCCGTTCCTCGACTCGTCCGACCCGGTCACCCGGCTGATCTGGACCTACGGCCACCGCAACGTGCAGGGCCTCGCCGTCCAGCCGGGCACCGGTGCGGTCTACAGCGTCGAGCAGGGCAGCGACCGCGACGACGAGGTGAACCGGTCCGTCCCGGGCGGCAACTACGGCTGGAACCCCGAGGGCGAGGACGGCGGCTACGACGAGAGCGTGCCGATGACCGATCTCGGGCTGCCCGGTGCGATCGCCGCGGTGTGGTCCTCGGGCGACCCGACGATCGCCACCAGCGGCGGAGGCTTCCTGTCCGGCCGGGAGTGGGGCGGCTACGACGGCGTCCTGCTGCTGGGTGTGCAGAAGGACACCGGGGTGCTCGCGCTGCGCCTCGACGCCGGCGGTGCACTGGTGGAGCAGTTCCGCGTCCCCGAGCTGGAGAACTCCTACGGCCGGGTGCGCACGCCGGTCCAGGGGGACGACGGTGCCCTCTACCTCACCACCGACAACGGCGACGGCGAGGACCAGCTGCTGCGGGTCACCCCGCGGAGCTGACCCGCTGCACCACCCGTACCGGCACCGCGGTCCCCGGCGGGAGGAGCGGGTCGGGCACCGGGTCGCCGAACACCGTGCGCACCGGCAGGACCCCGCCCCACACCGGCGCCGCGAGGTCGCGCTCGTCGTCCCCGGGTGGTCCGGTGCGCACCTTGAGGCTTGCCTCGGCCAGCTCCAGCGCCAGGACGACGGTGGCCGCCAGCTCCCGGCGGTCGGGACGGCGGGTGGCGGCCCACGAACCGGGCGCCAGCTGCTCGGTCAGGGCGGCCAGCCCGCGCTCGCGCTCGTCGGGGTCGGTGACCGTGCGCACCACCCCGTGCACCACCGCGCACCGGTAGTTCATCGAGTGGTGGAACGACGAGCGGGCGTAGACCACGCCGTCGACGTGGGTGACGGTGAAGCAGACCGGGGCGCCGGCCGCGGCTGCGCGCAGCGTGGCCGCGCCGGTGGAGCCGTGCAGGTAGAGCGTGTCGTCGATCCGGCCGTAGCCGGTCGGCAGGACGACGGGCGCGCCGTCGAGCAGCACACCGAGGTGCCCGACGAGCCCGGCGTCGAGCACGGCGTGCAGCTCGGCCCGGTCGGTGCGGGCCCGCCGCGCGCCCCGGCGCACGGTGCTGCGGTCGGTGGAGGAGAGCGGTGGGGTCACCCGGTCATCGTCGCGCGGGCAGTGGCCTTCCCGAAGGGCCACCAGGCTGGCATCCTGGCAGGCCACTTCTCCCGGGGAGGACTGCGTGGTCGACGTCCCACCCCTGTCGCTGGACCGCGGCTCGCGGGTGCCGCTGGCGGTCCAGCTGGCCGATGCGCTGCGCGCGGTGACCGCGCAGGGCAGCCTGCGGGCCGGTGACCGGCTGCCCTCCACCCGGCAGCTGGCCACCGAGCTGGGCGTCAGCCGCACGGTGACCGCCGCCGCCTACGACCAGCTGCTCGCCGAGGGCTGGGTCGCCGGCCGGCGCGGCGCGGGCACGTTCGTGGTGGGCGCCCCCGGCTCCTCTCCTCGCCCGGTGGTCCGCGCCGCCGCGCTCGAGCTGCCGGTCACCGGGACCGACCTGCGGCCCGGCGCTCCGTGCCTGGAAGTGCTCGGCCGGGCGGCTTGGCGCCGCGCCTGGCGGGCCGCCGGCGACGAGCCGCCCGACGCCGCGACCAGCGCCGCCGGCGCACCGGCCTACCGCGCCGCCGTCGCCGAGCACCTGCTGCGGCACCGCGGGCTGCGTGCGACCGGCGCGGACGTGGTGGCCACCGCCGGCACCTCGGCAGCCGTCGGCGAGCTGGCCCGGCTGCTGCCGCCCGGCGCCCGGGTCGGGGTGGAGGACCCCGGCTACGGCCGCGCCGTCGGTGCGCTGCGCGACGCGGGCGCCGAGGTCGTGCCGCTGCGGGTGGACGACGACGGGCTGGTCGTCGACGAGGTGCCCGCGGGGCTCGCCGCCGTCTACTGCACGCCGGCCCACCAGTTCCCGCTCGGTGGCCGGCTCGCCGCTCCACGGCGCACGGCGCTCGTCGCCCGGGCCCGTGCCGAGGGGTTCCTGCTGGTCGAGGACGACTACGACGGCGAGCTGCGCTACGACGTGGCGCCGCTACCGCTGCTTGCCGCCCTCGCCCCCGACGTGGTCGTCCACCTGGGCACCACCAGCAAGGTGCTCAGCCCCACCCTGGGCGTCGGCTGGCTGGTCGCTCCGCCCGAGGTCCGGGACGCGCTGCTGGCCCGCCGGACGGCGACCGGCACCCGCCCCGCCCGCGCCGGGCAGCGGGTGGTCGCGGCGATGGCGGCCTCCGGCGACCTGCCCCGGCACCTGCGGAGGTTGCGGCGGGAGCTGCGCGCCCGCCGCGACGAGGTGCTCGCCGCGGTCGCCGCCGCCGGGCTGCACGCGCTCGGGGACGACGCCGGCGCGCACGTCGTCGTCCCGCTGCCGAGCGACGCGACCGAGGCGGCCGTGCTGGCCGCAGCGGCGGCGCGGGGGCTCGTGCTGGACCCGCTGTCCCGCCACCGGCTCGGCGACGGCGGCCCAGCCGGGCTGGTGCTGGGCTGGGCGGCCCCGACCCGCGCCGAGCTGACCGCCGCCCTCCCGGCGCTCACCGCGGTGCTGCGGGTGAACGCGTAGCGCGCCCGCCCCCAGGACGGGGGACGGGCTCCACGGACCGCGTGGCGGGTCGCACGGAGTGGGGGGCCGGCGGCCCTCCCGACGTGTGGCGGCCATGGCCCTCCCTCCCGGGTACCGCCCTGAGCCTGCGAAGGGTGGGGAGGAAGAGGTCCTTCGTCAGCGCACCTGGGGCACCGCACCTGGCCGCGCTGTGATCCGGAGGATCACGACGGCACCGTCCAGCTGTCGTTGCCGGCGAGCAGGTCGTCCAGGGTCGACGACGACTGGGCCGCGGCGTCCTCGAGCTGGTCGGTCATCATCCGGTCGTAGGTGGGCCTGGCCACCGACCGGAAGACGCCCATCGGGGAGTAGCGCAGGTCCTGGCTGGACAGCCGGGACAGCGCGAACGCGTAGGACGGGTCCTCGCGGTGCGCGTCGTGCACCACGATCTGCGCCGCGTCGACCTGGTTGGTCTCGGCGATCCGCAGGCCGCCGAAGTCGTCGCGGACGACGCAGGAGGCGCCGCCCGGGCCGAAGACCAGCGGCTCGCCGTGCACCAGCGGGATGGTCCACATCGGGCCGGTCGCCGGGTCCTTGAGCAGCTCGAAGGCGCCGTCGTTGAAGATGTTGCAGTTCTGGTAGATCTCCACCAGCGAGGTGCCCTGGTGCTCGGCGGCCTGCCGCAGCACCTCGGTGAGGCCCTTGCGGTCGGAGTCCATCGCCCGGCCCACGAAGGTGGCGTCGGCGCCCAGGGCCAGCGACACAGGGTTGAACGGGGCGTCGATCGAGCCCATCGGCGTGGACTTGGTGACCTTGCCGACCTCGGAGGTGGGCGAGTACTGGCCCTTGGTGAGCCCGTAGATCCGGTTGTTGAACAGCAGGATCGTCAGGTTCACGTTGCGGCGCAGCGTGTGGATCAGGTGGTTGCCACCGATGGAGAGCGCGTCGCCGTCACCGGTGACGACCCACACCGACAGGTCGGGGCGGGAGGCCGCCAGGCCGGTCGCGATGGCCGGGGCGCGGCCGTGGATCGAGTGCATCCCGTAGGTGTTCATGTAGTACGGGAAGCGGCTGGAGCACCCGATGCCGGAGACGATGACCATGTCCTCGCGGGCGATGCCGAGACTGGGCAGGAAGCTCTGGACGGCGTTGAGGATGACGTAGTCACCGCAGCCGGGGCACCAGCGCACCTCCTGGTCGGTCTTGAGGTCCTTGGCCTTGAGGGCAGTGTTCTTCTCACCCGACGCCTCGACCGAGGCGGCGATCGCCGCGGAGATCGGGTTGCCGGGCATGCCCAGGTCGTGCACGTGCGCAGAGGAGGACTCGAGGGTCGTCACAGTGCCGCTCCCGTCGCTGCAGGGGTGTCCAGGATGGTGGTGTCGCTGTGGTCGAGGGTCTCGGACGTAGTCCCGGCGGGGGTGCCGTCGATGACGTCCTGCAGGACCGCGGCCAGCTCGGCGGCCCGGAAGGGCAGCCCGCGCACCTGGGTGTGGCTGTGCACGTCGATCAGGTACTTCGCCCGCAGGACCATCGCCAGCTGACCGAGGTTCATCTCCGGGCACACCACGCGGTCGTAGCGGGCCAGGATCTCGCCCAGGTCGGCCGGCAGCGGGTTGAGGTGCCGAAGGTGCACCTGGGCGATCGACCGGCCGGAGGCGCGGATGCGCCGGCAGGCGGCCCCGATCGGCCCGTAGGTCGACCCCCAGCCGATCACCGCGATGCGGGCGTCGCCGTCGGGGTCGTCGACCTCGGTCGCCGGGAGGGAGGCGGCGATGCCGTCGACCTTGGCCTGGCGGGTGCGGACCATGAAGTCGTGGTTGTCCGCGTCGTAGGAGATGTTGCCGGTCCTGTCGGCCTTCTCCAGCCCGCCGATGCGGTGCTGCAGACCGGCGGTGCCCGGGACGGCCCAGGCGCGGGCCAGCGTCTCGGGGTCGCGCAGGTAGGGCAGGAACTCGCCGTCCTCGCCGTTGGGCTCGGTCGCGAAGACCGGCCGCAGGTCGGGCAGGTCGGCCTGCGCGGGCACCGCCCACGGCTCGGCGCCGTTGGCCAGGTAGCCGTCGGACAGCAGGATCACCGGGGTGCGGTAGGTCAGCGCGATCCGGGCGGCCTCGACGGCGGCGTCGAAGCAGTCGCCGGGGGAGCGGGGGGCGATGACCGGCACCGGCGCTTCGCCGTTGCGCCCGTAGAGGGCCTGCAGGAGGTCGGACTGCTCGGTCTTGGTGGGCAGGCCGGTTGAGGGGCCACCGCGCTGCACGTCGACGATGACCAGCGGCAGCTCGGTCATGACCGCCAGGCCGATCGTCTCGGCCTTGAGCGCGACGCCGGGGCCCGAGGTCGTGGTGATGCCCAGCGCCCCACCGAACGAGGCGCCGAGCGCCGCGCCGATGCCGGCGATCTCGTCCTCGGCCTGGAACGTGCGCACGCCCAGGGCCTTGTGCTTGCTCAGCTCGTGCAGGATGTCGCTGGCCGGGGTGATCGGGTAGGCGCCGAGGAAGACCGGCAGGCCCGACAGCTGCCCCGCCGCGACCAGGCCCAGGGAGAGCGCCTGGTTGCCGGAGATGTTGCGGTAGCGCCCCGGGGCCATCGGCGCGGGCTTGATCTCGTAGGAGACCGCGAAGGCCTCGGTGGTCTCGCCGTAGTTGAACCCGGCCCGGAACGCGGCGATGTTGGCCGCGGCGATCAGCGGCTTGCGCCGGAACTGGCGCTCCAGGAAGCGGATCGTGCCCTCGGTGGGCCGGTGGTACATCCACGACAGCAGGCCGAGGGTGAACATGTTCTTGCTCCGCTCGGCCTCCTTCTTGCCCAGGCCCGAGTCGGCGAGCGCCGCGGTGGTCATCGACGTGAGCGGCACGCTCACCAGCTGCCAGCCCTCGAGGGAGCCGTCCTCGAGGGGGTTGCTGGCGTAGCCGACCTTGGCGAGGTTGCGCGGGGTGAACTCGTCGGAGTCCGCGATCAGCAGGCCACCGCCGGGCAGGTCGACCAGGTTGGCCTTCAGCGCCGCCGGGTTCATCACGACGAGCACGTCGGGGGCGTCGCCGGGGGTCATCACGCCGTGGTCGGCGAAGTGCAGCTGGAAGGAGCTGACGCCCGGCAGGGTGCCCGTCGGCGCCCGGATCTCGGCAGGGAAGTTCGGCAGCGTCTTCAGGTCGTTGCCGAAGGCCGCCGTCTCGCTGGTGAAGCGGTTGCCGGTCAGCTGCATGCCGTCGCCGGAGTCGCCGGCCAGCCGGATGACGACGCGGTCGAGGGCCACCACGCTCTTGACCAGGCCGCCGGTGGCGGTGTGGGTCTCGGCAGCGTGGAACTCGGCATCGGCTGCGGTGTCCATGCCGGGGGCAACGTCGCTCGCCGCGGGCGTGATTCCGGGGTTGGTGCCAGTCATGTGTGAGGTACCTCCGGCCGCTCAGGTTACGTGCGGGTCCCCGGGCCCGGTCCCTGGTGCGCCCAACGTGAGCGAAGCCACACAGGGCAGCCTGCCCTCTCCTGGCGATCTCACAGCCGCGGTGGGGAACGGGCGCTGCCTGGAGGGCGTTCTACGGCACGTGCAACGGTGGAACAACGGGTTCAAGACGGCGGTCCTGCTCGGCCTCATGGCCGGGTTGATCCTGACCGCCGGAGCCCTGGTCGGCGGCCGGACGGGGCTCTTCGTCGCCCTGCTGATCGCGCTGGGCGTCAACGGGTGGGCGTACGTCAACTCCGCGTCGCTGGCGCTGCGGTCCATGCGGGCCTTCCCGGTCACCGAGACCCAGGCGCCGCAGATCTACGCGATCGTCCGCGAGCTGGCCACCGAGGCCCGCCAGCCGATGCCGCGGCTCTACGTGAGCCCCACCGCGCAGCCCAACGCCTTCGCCACCGGCCGCAACCCGCGCAACGCCGCGGTGTGCTGCACCCAGGGGATCCTCGAGCTGCTCGACCGCCGGGAGCTGCGCGCGGTGCTGGCCCACGAGCTCTCGCACGTCTACAACCGGGACATCCTGATCAGCTCGGTCGCCGGTGCGATGGCCACCGCGATCACCTACCTGGCGCACATGGCCATGTTCGCCTCGTTCTTCGGTGGCCGGTCCGACCGCGAGGGCGGCGGTGGCGCCGTCGGCGGGCTGCTGCTGATCGTCCTCGGCCCGATCGCCGCGGGCCTGGTGCAGATGGCGGTGAGCCGCAGCCGGGAGTACCAGGCGGACGCCTCCGGCGCCCACCTGTCGCACGACCCGCTGGCGCTGGCCAGCGCCCTGGGCAAGCTGGAGCGCGGGGTGGCCGCCCGCCCGCTGCCCCAGGACGACCGGCTGGTGACCCAGAGCCACCTGATGATCGCCAACCCGTTCCGCGGCCAGGGCATGGCGTCGATGTTCGCCACGCACCCGCCGATGGCCGAGCGGATCGCCCGGCTGGAGCAGATGGCCCGGGAGTCCGGGGACCACTGAGCCGGTCGGGCCGCTGAGCCCCCGGCCGGTAGAGGGGCCCCTCGCCCCCGGGGCACGCTCCGCGCGCCCCGGAACCCGGCCAGGGGCCCCTCGCCACCTCAGCGGTAGTTGTCGAACTGCAGGGCGATCTCGAAGTCCTTGCCCTTGAGCAGCTGCTGGACCGCCTGCAGGTCGTCGCGCTTCTTGCCGGTGACCCGCAGCTGGTCGCCCTGGATCTGGGCCTGCACGCCCTTGGGGCCCTCGTCCCGGATGGCCTTCGCGATCTCCTTGGCCTTGTCCGAGGCGATGCCCTGCTTGATCGTGGCGGAGATCTTGTAGATCCGGCCGGAGGACTGCGGATCGTCGGCGTCCAGCGCCTTCATCGAGATGCCGCGCTTGACCAGCTTCTCGCGGAAGACCTCGAGCGCGGCGACCACCCGCTCCTCGGTGTCCGCCTGCAGGGCCACCCCCTCTTCCCCGGCCCAGGCGATCGTGGCGTTCACGCCGCGGAAGTCGAATCGCTGCGAGAGCTCCTTGGCCGCCTGGTTGAGGGCGTTGTCGACCTCTTGCCGGTCGACCTTGCTGACCACGTCGAAGGACGCATCGGCCATGTCGGTTCCTCCTCAGCGGGGACCCGCCTCGCCGGGACCCGGCGAGGACGTCGTCCCCCGTCTTGTAAGCTCGTGCGGTACCACCACGGCGGGTTGCCCGAGTGGCCAATGGGAACGGACTGTAAATCCGTCGGCTTAGCCTACGAAGGTTCGAATCCTTCACCCGCCACACCTGGTACGACGGCCCCCGACCTCACGGTCGGGGGCCGTCCTCGTTCACGGGGCGGTGGGCGGTTCACGCCACCGTGGGCGCGCGGGCGCTGGCCACCGCGGTCCGCTCCAGCGGTCGGCCGCCCAGGAACACCCAGTCGAAGGCGATGTGCACCGACCGGGTGCAGCGCACGGTCACCTCGACGCCGTCGGTCTCCGCCGACCAGGAGTCCAGCGTGCTCCCGGCATCGGCGAGCTGGTCGGCGACCGCGGCCTCGGCGGCGGCCCGGGTCAGCGGCAGCTGGTCGCCCACCCCGCGGGCGTAGACCGCGGCCTCGTCGGCCTGGTTGGCCGCGGCCAGTGCGGCGCCGTCGCAGATCGACTGCACCTGCTGCTGCGCGAGGAAGGCGTCGGAGGCGGCGATCCCGCCGAGCGCCATCAGGGCCGCCACCAGCCAGCAGACCAGGACGAAGGGCAGCGAGGACCCCGCCTCGGGGTCGGGCCGGCTCGGTCGCACGCCCGGGAGCGTAGGGCCTGCCCACGACCGGGCGCACCGTTGTCCACCGATTGTGGACAGCGGCTGTGGCCGATGTGGACGGCGGACCGCATCCGGCGCCGGCGGTGCGCCCACCCTGTGGACGACGCCCCCGCCGGCAGCTCCCGGGGCCGCAGACTCCCCGGTCATGGCGATCGAGGTCCTCCCCGTGCAGCTCTACGCGCTGGCCGGCGTGCTGGACGGCGCGTCCGGCCGTGCGGCCCAGGCCGGCACCGCGGTCGACCCGGCCGCGGTGGGTGGCCCGCTGGCCACCGCCGTGCTCGGGTTCACCGAGACGGTGCGCACCGCGGGCAGCGCCCTGGCCGGTGAGCTGTCCTGGCTCGGGGGTGCCGTGGCCGCCGCCGCGGACTCCTGGCTGCACCTGGACGGGTCGCTGCTGCCGGCCCGCGGCGCCGGGGTGCCCGAGTGAGCGCGGTGCTGCCGGTGCCGGTGCCGCTGCCGGACCCGCCCGGTTCCCCGGAGGCGCTCGCGACGGTGCTCGACCAGCTGACCTCGGCCGGGTTCGCCGCCGGGCTCACCGTCCACCTGCTGCAGCCCGCGGCCGCGGTCCCGGGTTGGCAGGGCGCCGACGCGGCGGCAGCGGCCGCGGAGATCGCCGCCGCCGGCACGGTCGCCGCCGAGCTGCACGGCGCGCTGACCGCCGCCGCGGCCCGGCTGGGCGACCACGCGGAGCTGTGGTCGTCGGTCCTGGCCCGGGTCGCGTCCCTGCGCGAGGACCAGCGCCACCAGTTCACCTCCTCGGGGGCCCGGCTGGCCGCGCTGCTCGCCGGCACCCCGGACCCCGGTGCCACCGTTTCCCCCGCGGCCGTCGCGCTGGTCCGGGAGGTCGCCGGCGACGACGCGGCCCGCGGTGCCCAGCACGGCGCCTTGCTGGCCGACCTGGCCGACGACGCCGCCTCGGCCGGGGCGGTGCTGGGCTCGCTGAGCGCCCCGTTCGGCGGCGCGGCCCGGCCCGGGGACGTCGAGCGGGTCACGCTCCGGCTGGCCACCGTGCTGCCCGGCTGGGGCGACGGCGCGCTGACCGCCCTGGGGGTGCGGGCCGCCGCCGAGCTCGGCGGGCCGGTCACGGCCGATGAGCTGGACGCCGCCGCCTGCCGCTGGACCACCTGCGCCGCAGCTCCCGCCGTCGCCGACGCGCTGCTGGGCCGGCTCGGTGAGGACGGCGTGACCTGGCTGCTGACCCTCCTGGGGAACCGGTCGGTCGAGGCCGAGCGCGAGCCGCTGGCCGGGCTGCTCGCCGCCGCGGTCGGCGCTGCCGGCACGGGGAGCCGGGCCGCCGAGGTGCTGGCCGCCGTCCGGATCGACCCCGACGACCCCGACGGCACCCCGGACGTCGTCGCGGTCGGGGCGGGGATCGTGCTGGCCGCGCTGGCCACCGGCGGCCGGGCGGCCGGCGCCGCGGGGCCGGCGGCGGGCTGGGGCCGGCAGATCCTGGACCGCGAGGCCGTGCAGGGCGCCACCGCGGTCGAGCGCACGTCCACGACGATGCCCGACCCGGTGTTCGCAGCGCTGGCCGTGCTCGCCGACGCGGGCGACCCGGACGCGGCGGCGGGTGTGCTCGCCGACGCGGGGTCCTGGACGACGCTGCTGGCCCGGCGTTGGCCAGGGGGTGCCGAGGACCTGACCGGGGTGATCCACCTGGCCGCCCGTGCGCCGGGTGCCCCGCAGGTGGCGGACGCGGCGCTGCAGGCGCTGGGGCGGGGCCTCCGCCCCGGCACGACCGAGCAGGTGCTGGTCGAGGACGCGACCCTGACGGCCGTCGGGGGTGCGGTCGCCGACCTCGTGGCGGGCCAGGTCCAGGTGGTCCTGCCGGTGCTCGACGCAGCGGCCGGCGCGATCGCCGGGGGAGTGGACGACGCGACCGACACCGCCCTGCGCGGCCTGGGCCACCTGCTCGCCGACGACGCCCGGGTGCAGACCGTCGGTGCCGCCGTCCGCGCAGCGCTCGCCGCGGGGCTCGGTGGGCCGGCGGCCGGCCAGGTGGCGGGTGGGTTCGTCGCGGTGGAGGAGTACGGGCAGCGGATCGGCCACGTGCTGGCGTGGAGCCGGGAGCAGGAGCTGGCCGTCGACCGGGAGATCCTCTGGACCATGGCGGTCACCGCGCCGACGCAGCTGGTCCGCGGGCTGGCCGGTGAGGTGGTGGGGGAGGTCGCCGGGGCGGCCCAGGAGCGGCTCGGGTTCGACGGCACTGTGGACATCGGCCCGGACACCGGGGCGACCTACGCCGCGTGGGACGCCCGCCGGTGGGCCGGGGCCGCGCTCGGGTCGGCCGCCGGTGCCTCGCCGGAGGTCGGTGTGGCGGCGGAGACGGGCTTCGCCCGGGCAGCGGAGGTGCTGGGCCGGCCGGCGCCCCCGGAGCCGACGCTGCTCGACCAGCTCGACGATGTGCAGGGTGATCCACCGGGCAGGGAGCGACCAGTGGAGGACGAGAGCCGACGGACTTCGGGTCAGCGGTGACGCTGAGCTCGCTTCTCATTACCTAGAGTGGCGACACGAGGACAGACGTTCACCCGGCCGTGTCAGTGCTTGCTCCTTATGGGTGACAGCTTGCAGTCTTCCAATTGCGGTCTGTGCCGGACAACGCTCTGCCCCCGCGTGGGCGGCTGCCGCGAGCCCCGTCTGACGCATATTCGAGGAGATCCCATGTCCCGCTCGGTCGTCCTGCCCGTCGTCCGCACCGCCGCGCGCCCCTCCACCACGGCCCGTTCCAGCTGGCGATGGAGCCGCAGCTGGCGCTGGAGCTGACGCCCCGCCGTCGGGCGGCTCGTCTGGTCGCGGGTGTGCCTCGCCCGGGTGAGGCACGAAGCCGGTAGGGGAACTGCACTGTTACCTTGCGGCCAACTGTGCAGCCCCACCGACAGACAGGCTCATCTTGGCCGAGGACACGGCTTCCCCGAAGCGGGTGGTCGCCTTCATCCAGCGACCGTGGACGATCGCATTCCTGGCGGTCGCCGCGGCCGCGGCCCTCGGCGTGCCCGTCCTGTGGTCCAGCGCCGCCTCGCCATCACCGCTCACCGTCGTGCTCCTGGTGGCCGCCTTCCTGCTCGCCGAGTCGCTGCGTCTCGATCTGGAGATCCGCCGGCAGACGTTGACCGTCTCGCCGACGGAGCTCGCGCTGGTCGTCGGGTTGGTCGAGGTCGGCGGCGTCTGGGTGGTCGCAGCCCGGCTGATCGCCACGGTCATCGTCCTGGGCGTCCAGCGGTACCCGCTCGCCAAGCTGGTGTTCAACGCGGCCCTGGTCGTCGCCGAGGTCTCGGCGAGCCTCGCTGTCCTGTCGGTCCTCCCGCCGCTGCAGGTTGCCTCGCCCGTGACCTGGCTGTCCCTGGTGCTGGCGGTGCTCGTGACCGGGCTGGTCGGTGTGGTCGGTGTCGGTGCCGCCGTCACGCTCACCGACGGGCTCCCCGGTCGGCAGTTCTGGGCCACGGCGCTGCCCACCCTCGTGGTGGGGCCGATGAGCGTCGGCGTCGGGGTCATCGCGCTGATCGTGATCGACGAGACCCCGTGGGCCTGGGCGCTGATCGTGCCGCTGGTGTTCGGGGTCGTGGCCATCTTCCGGCAGGCTGCGCGGGCCTCACGGGAGCGGCGCACCGTCCAGCGCGTCTACGACTTCGCGCGGCGGGTCGAGCTCATGACGCCCGACGAGGCTGGGACGCGCGAGATCGTGACAGCGGTCCGCCAGCTGCTCAACGCCGACCGGGTCGCGCTGTGGCTGCCGCCCTACCTGGACGACGGCCCTCAGCTCGTCGTGACCTCTGCGGACGGCCCGCTCGGCTGGTACGACGGTCCCGGGGACCCGGACGACCTGTTCCGCCGCCGCGTCGTCGCCGCTGAGGCGGGTGGCCCCATGCTGTTCACCGCGCCCCGGGCCGACGTCGACGAGCTGGCCGCGCTGGGGCGCCGGCAGGCCCGCGAGGTCCTCGGCGCCCCGGTTGCGACGGCGGCCGGTGAGCCCGGCTACCTCGAGGTCTGCGACCGGCGGAGTGACGCCCTGTCCTTCGGGTCGGGTGACCGCGGTGCCCTGGAGTCCATGCTCACCCACGTCAACGCCGCGATCCGCCAGCAGCAGCTGCTGGCCCAGATCCGGCACGACGCCGACCACGACCGGCTGACCGGTCTGCCCAACCGTCAGCGCCTGGCCGCGGAGATCGACGGGCTGCTGGCCGCGGACCCGGCCGACGCCCGGGCGGGCCTCGTCCTCGCAGCCCTCGACGGCTACACCGACGTCACCGACACCCTCGGCCACGCGGCCAGCGACGAGCTGCTGCTGGTGACCGCCGGCCTGCTGCGCGAGCACGCGCCCCCGCAGGCCGTCGTGGCCCGGATGGAGGGCGGCCAGTTCGCCGTCCTCCTGCCGGGCCTGTCCCTGGCGGCCACGGAGCGGGCGGCCCGCCGGTTGCGCGAGGCGGCTTCCACCCGGGCGCGCGTCGCCGGGCTGGACCTGGAGGTCTCGCTGACCATCGGGGTCGCCGCGGCGCCGGTGCACGGCTCGGACTCCGGCACGCTCATCCAGCGCGCCGACGTCGCCCTGCTCGCCGCGCACACCTCCGCCGGCGTCGCCACCTACCACCCGGTGCTGGACCAGCAGAGCCTGCGCCGGCTGCAGCTGGGCACCGAGCTGGAGACCGCGATGGCCGAGGGGCAGATCAGCGTGGTGTTCCAGCCGATCATCGACAGCCGCACCGCCGACATCGTCTCGGTGGAGACGCTGGTCCGCTGGCACCACCCGCGCTACGGCGACATCCCGCCCGAGGACTTCATCAGCCTGGCCGAGCAGATCGGTCGGATCGGCCTGCTGACCGACCACGTGCTGGGGCTGGCGCTGGACCGGTGCCGCCGCTGGCTGGACCAGGACATCGCGATCTCGGTGGCCGTGAACCTCTCCGCCCGCTGCCTGGTCGAGCCCGACCTGGTCGACCGGGTGCGCAACGCCCTGCGCGAGCACGGTGTGCCGGGGGAGCTGCTCACCCTGGAGCTCACCGAGGGCAGCGTCGTGGACGACACGGTGCGCAACAGCACCGTCCTGGCCGACCTGCACGCCCTGGGGCTGCGGCTGTCGATGGACGACTTCGGCACCGGCTACTCGTCGCTGTCGCAGCTGCGGCTGCTGCCGATCGACGAGCTGAAGATCGACAAGTCCTTCGTGCTGGGCATGTCCACCAGCCAGAACGAGTCCTTCATCGCCCGGTCGATCGTCGAGCTGGCCCACAACCTGGGGCTGCGGGTGGTCGCCGAGGGCGTCGAGGACGAGGTCACCCGGGACCTGCTGGCCCAGATGGGCTGCGACAAGCTGCAGGGCTTCCTGGTCAGCCGCCCGCTGCCGGAGGACCGGCTGGAGGGCTGGCTGCTGGCCCGGACCGGCGTCCGGTCGGCGCCGCCGGGAGCCACCCACCGGCGGCTGTTCGTCCGCACCTGAGCCCCGTGGCGTCGTCGGCGGCGTGCCTCCGGCGAGGGTGGTCCACGGCGCCTGTTACAGTCTCCGAGCGCGGTCGAGGGGGGCCGCCGAGCCGCCGAAAGGGGCTTGGTAGAGTCTCCATCGCTTCCGAGCAACGCCCCTTTAGCTCAGTCGGCAGAGCGTCTCCATGGTAAGGAGAAGGTCTACGGTTCGATTCCGTAAAGGGGCTCGCAAGATCGAGTTCTGGCCACCGGTCCAGTCGCGAGACCGGGCTGTTCGGTCACCCGGCGGTGTAGCTCAGCCTGGTAGAGCAAACGGCTCATAATCGTTGTGTCACCGGTTCAAGTCCGGTCACCGCTACCCTCGACGGACCCCGCCAGCCGGGGTCCGTCGTCGTGTCCGGCTTCTGCCGGACACGGGTACCACCCACAGTCGAAACCTCTCGACCACCGACAAGGCGAGGATGCACCCATGGCAGCCACCGACGTCCGTCCGAAGATCACCCTGGCCTGCCAGGAGTGCAAGAACCGCAACTACATCACCCGCAAGAACCGGCGGAACGACCCCGACCGGATCGAGCTGAAGAAGTACTGCCCGACCGACCGCAAGCACACGGTCCACCGCGAGACCCGCTGACCCAGCGGTCGTAGGCGAGAGGGTGGGAGCATGGCGCTGGACGCAGGACTGGTCGGGCGCAGCTACCCGCCCTCAGCCGTCTACGAGGTCGGGCGGGAGAAGATCGCCGAGTTCGCCACCGCGATCGGCGACCCCGACCCGGTCCACCGGGACACCGCGGCCGCCCGCGCGGCCGGGCACCCCGACGTGATCGCCCCGCCGACCTTCGCCATCGTGCTGACCCTGGGCGCGGGCAACGTGGTCGTCGAGGACCCCGAGGTCGGCATCGACTACAGCCGGGTCGTGCACGGCGAGCAGCGGTTCACCCACCACCGCCCGATCCGGGCCGGCGACCGGCTGGTCGCCACCGCCACCATCGACGCGGTGCGCACCGTGGCCGGCAACGACATGCTCACCACCCGGGTCGACCTGGCCACCACCGACGGCGAGCCGGTCTGCACCACCCACTCGATGCTCGTCGCCCGGGGCGCGGCATGAGCGCCCGCCCGGTCGAGGTCGAGGTCGAGGTCGGCACCGAGCTGCCCGAGCAGGTCACCCGCGTCACCCGCGCCGACCTGGTCCGCTACGCGGGCGCCTCCGGCGACTTCAACGTCATCCACTGGAACGAGCGGGTCGCCCGCGAGGTCGGGCTGCCCGGCGTCATCGCCCACGGCATGCTCACCGCCGGCATCGCCGCCCGCGCCGTCACCGCGTGGGCGGGCGACCCCGGCGCCGTCGTGGAGTACTCCGTCCGTTTCAGCCGGCCGGTGGTCGTCCCCGACGACGCCGACGGTGCCGAGCTCACCGTCCGCGGCCGGGTCGCCGCCCTGCTGGACGACGGCCGGGTGCGGGTCGATCTGACGGTCACCAGCGGCGGCGAGAAGGTCCTCTCCCTGGCCCGCGCCGTCGTCGCCCTGGGCTGACCGGACGCCGGCGGACGACGATGCCCCGGCGTCTGCCACCGCTGGCCGTCGCCGTCCTGCTGGTCACCGCTGGGTGCAGCGACCGCGGAACCGCCCATCGGGCTCCGGCCGCGGCGCCGCCGTGGTCCGACGGCTGCGCCACCGGGCGGCCCAGCCGCACCCGACGTCTCCTGGTGGTCCGGCGGGCGCCCCTGCTGGCCCGGGGATCGGGGGTGGCTGGGCGTGCGACCCGCTTCCCGGGGAGATCGTGAGCAGCCCGGTCGCGGACACGACGACCTCGGTGGACGCACCGGCGGACCTCACCGTGCTGATGGCCGGCGACCAGGCCGAGCCGACCCGGGAGCGCGAGGGCCGGCGCACCTGGACCTCCCGCGAGCCGGTCGCCCGCGACGTGCGCGTGGCCGTCGGGGCGTCCACCGACGCCGAGAGCGACGTGGACGGCGTCCGGGGCACCACCGCGTGCTGGCCGGTGCCGGCCGGGACCCGGCGCGGCTGGCCCCGGGTGACCGCCGCGGCGATCGAGGCGCTCACGGTGCGGTCGGGGCCGTTCCCGCGTGCGACCCGCACCGCCCTCTGGCTGCCCCACCTCGACGGCGGTATCGAGCACCCGTCGTCGGTCCTGCTGGCCGGCGCCGATGAGCAGGCCCTGGTGCACGAGGTGGCCCCCGTGTGGTTCCCCGGGATGGTCGGCGACGACCAGTTCCGCGACCCGTGGCTGGACGAGTCCTCCGCCGGCTGCGCCGAGTCGGTCACCCGGTCGCCACCGGCGGCCCAGGTGGCCCGGGCCCGGACCGTCGACGGGTCGATGGCCGGCTTCCCGGACGACCGCGCCCATGTCGAGACGGCCCATGTCGAGACGGCCCACGGCGAGGGCGCGGCGATGCTGCTCACCGCCCGGGAGCGGGTGGGCGCGGCGTCCGACGCCGTGCTGCGCTGTCACGTCGATGCGGCGGCCAGGACGATCGCGAGCCCGGCCGACGTCGCGGCCGCTCCAGCCGACCTGCCCGCGGCGCTGGCCGTGCTGCAGGCGTCCGGCGCGCCGGACGCCGAGGAGCTCCCGGGCTGACGGGGGCCCCTTCCGGTGGGTGCTGCCGGGCGTGTTCGCTGCCCGGGGGTGCGGTCCCGTACACTCGTCGGCTGGGGCCAGTGGGACCCCGCCACCGGCGTGCCCCGGAGGTCTCTCTCGGGAGGCGTCACGAAGCAGGGGCCGCGCCGCACGCGGGCCGGCTTCCCCTAGGGGTGTAGCTCAATTGGCAGAGCAGCGGTCTCCAAAACCGCAGGCTGCAGGTTCAAGTCCTGTCACCCCTGCCACCGTCCGACCGACCGAAGAGAGCCCGACCGACGTGAGCGAGGCGCTGTGAGCGAGAAGGACGGCGAGCCGGACGACGAGCGGTTCGACGCCGACCAGCCCGGCGTCGACCCGTTGGACGCCGAGGCACCGGGCGTGGACGACGCCGCCGAGCTCGAGGCTGCCGAGGCCGAGCTGGCGGACGAGGCCGAGCACGACGAGGACAAGACCGTCGCCGCCCCGGCCCGTCGACGCGGTCGCGCGGTGGCCCGTCCGGTGAACCGCACCGAGGGCGGCGCCACCGCGGCGGGCACCCGGTCGCGGGCCGACGCCGAGCGGGCGCAGGCCGCGGAGCTGCGCCGCAAGCGCAGCATCGGCCGGTTCCTCCGCGAGGTCGTCGCCGAGCTGCGCAAGGTCATCTGGCCCGGTCGCAAAGAGCTCATCACCTACACGACCGTCGTGATCATCTTCGTGGCGGTCATGGTGGCCCTGGTGGCCGGCCTCGACATCCTCTTCGCCCAGGGCGTGCTCGCCGTCTTCGGCTGACCGCCCCCAGCGACTGCACCACCCTCCAGAAGGAAGAGACCCTGTGACCGACCCCCGTGAGCCCTTCGAGACCGACAGCGCCGTCGAGGACACCGACCTCGACGACGCGGCCGCCCTCACCGGCACCGTCGACGTCGAGACCGGTGTCCGAGAGACCGGTGCTGCCGAGGGCTCCCTCGAGACCACGGACCTGACCGCGGACAACCCGATGGGCGACGCCCCCGTGTCCGGCAACGGCAACTCCCGCGGGTCCGTGGACGACGTCCTGGTCGGCGACCCGACGGCCGAGCCGGCGCCCGACCACGACCCGCTGGTCACCAAGACCCTCGAGACCGCGGTCGCCGAGGACCAGGACCCGGCCGAGGCGCTGCGCAGCACGCTGCGCACCCAGTTCGGCGACTGGTACGTGATCCACTCCTACGCGGGCTACGAGAACAAGGTGAAGACCAACCTCGAGTCCCGGATCACGTCGCTGGACATGGAGGACTACATCTTCCAGATTGAGGTGCCCACCGAGGAGGTCACCGAGATCAAGAACGGCAAGCGGACCCAGGTCAACCGCAAGAAGCTGCCCGGGTACCTGCTGGTCCGGATGGACCTCAACGACGAGTCGTGGGGCGCGGTGCGCAACACCCCGGGCGTCACCGGCTTCGTCGGCGCGACCTCTAAGCCCTCCCCGCTGAGCATCGACGAGGTCGTGAACCTCCTCGTCACCGCCATCCCGGAGAAGTCGGCCACCGCGGCCGAGGCGGCTCCCGCCGCCAGCCCCGCGGCCGTCGCCGAGTTCGAGGTGGGCGAGTCGGTCACCGTCATGGACGGCCCGTTCGCGACGCTGCCGGCCACCATCAACGAGATCAACCCCGAGCAGCAGAAGCTGCAGGTGCTGGTCTCGATCTTCGGCCGCGAGACCCCGGTCGAGCTGTCGTTCACCCAGGTCTCCAAGATCTGAAAGGACCCCGTCGCCCCCCAGCGCTCGTAAACTGGCACCGGGGCCCTGCGACGGGGCCGTCACCATCCCGTCACGAAGAAGGAAGTCATGCCCCCCAGGAAGCGGTTGACCGCGGTCATCAAGCTCCAGATCAAGGCCGGCGCGGCGACCCCCGCGCCGCCCGTGGGTCCGGCGCTCGGCCAGCACGGTGTCAACATCATGGAGTTCTGCAAGGCCTACAACGCGGCGACCGAGTCGCAGCGCGGGGACATCGTCCCCGTGGAGATCTCGGTCTTCGAGGACCGGTCCTTCACCTTCATCACCAAGACGCCCCCGGCAGCCCGCATGCTGCTGAAGGCCGCCGGTGTGGAGAAGGGCTCGGGCGAGCCGCACAAGACCAAGGTCGCCACCGTCACCCGTGACCAGGTCCGCGAGATCGCCACGGTCAAGATGGAAGACCTCAACGCCAACGACCTCGAGCAGGCCGAGAAGATCATCGCCGGTACCGCGCGGTCGATGGGCATCACGGTCAAGTGACGGACCTCGCTGCCCCGCGCTCGGCGCGGGTCCTCGCAGCGAGGCCTGAGCCGCTGACGCCCAGCGGCCCGGGCACCACCAGCGCCACCTGAGCACCTGTGGGAGGGCCCCCGCCGGGCCCGTTCACCACGAGACCGCCGCTGTGCGCAGCGGCAGGAGAGGAACCACCATGGCGAAGCACGGCAAGAACTACCGCAAGGTCGCCGAACTGGTCGACCAGGACGCGCTCTACAGCCCGCTGCAGGCCGCCGGTCTGGCCAAGCAGACGTCGACCATCAAGTACGACGCGACCGTCGAGGTCGCGATCCGCCTGGGCGTCGACCCCCGCAAGGCCGACCAGATGGTCCGCGGCACGGTCAACCTGCCCCACGGCACCGGCAAGACCGCTCGCGTCATCGTGTTCGCCACCGGCGACAAGGCCGCCGAGGCCACCGCCGCCGGCGCCGACGTCGTGGGCGCCGAGGACCTGATCGAGCGCATCCAGGGCGGCTTCCTGGACTTCGACGCCGCGATCGCCACCCCCGACCAGATGGCCAAGGTCGGCCGGATCGCCCGCATCCTCGGCCCCCGTGGCCTGATGCCGAACCCGAAGACCGGCACGGTGACCCCCGACGTCACCAAGGCCGTCAACGACATCAAGGGCGGGAAGATCAACTTCCGCGTCGACAAGCAGGCCAACCTGCACCTGGTGATCGGCAAGGCCTCCTTCGACGAGAGCAAGCTGGTGGAGAACTACGCCGCCGCCCTCGACGAGGTGCTCCGCGCCAAGCCTTCCGCGGCCAAGGGCCGGTACCTGCGGAAGGTCACCGTCTCCACCACCATGGGCCCGGGCATCCCGGTCGACCCGAACCGCACGCGCAACCTGACCGTCGACGAGGTCAACGGGTAAGCACCGCACCACTCCTGAACGGCGCCGTCCCGGCTGGGGCGGCGCCGTTCGGCGTTCCCGGGGCCGGTGGCCGCCGGCCCCGGGGTCCGTGTAGTCTTGCCGCTGTTCCCCCCAAGACCGCTGGTCGTCGCACGTCCTCGTGTGATCGAAGGTCCGGACCCCGGACGTCCTGCGCAGGTGGACGGCTCGACGAACGCGTCGTGGCACGGGCTCAGCGCCCGCACCCGCGGCCCGTCCCTCGCCCCGTGCGCCCAGCGCCGGGGCGTTCCTCGTCTCCGGGCCTGATCACCCGCAGCGCGCGTCGCCGGTGGTCGCCCGACAGACGAGAGGAGGCCCATGCCCACGCAGGCGAAGGCCGCGGTGATCGAGGAGATCACCGAGCGGTTCCAGAACTCCAGTGCGGCCGTGCTCACCGAGTACCGCGGGCTCACCGTTGCGCAGCTGACCCAGCTGCGCCGTTCCCTCGGTGCGGGCAGCAGCTACGCCGTCGTCAAGAACACGCTGACGAAGCGGGCAGCGGACTCGGTCGGTCACTCCGACCTGGCCCCGCTGCTCACCGGTCCCACCGCGATCGCCTTCATCTCCGGCGACCCGGTCGAGGCCGCGAAGGCCATTCGTGACTTCTCGCGGGCCAACCCGCTGCTGGTCATCAAGGGCGGCGTGGTCGAGGGCCGCACGGTCGACGCAGCCGAGGTCACCCGCCTCGCCGACGTCGAGTCCCGTGAGGTCCTGCTGGCCAAGCTGGCCGGCGCCATGAAGGGCAACCTGACCAAGGCCGCCGGGCTGTTCCAGGCCCCGCTGTCGCAGGTCGCCCGGCTGGCCGCCGCGCTGCAGGAGAAGAAGGAGGCGGCCGGCGAGAGCCTGCCCGCCGCCGACGCCCCTGCCGCCGACGACGCCGCGACCGACGACGTCACCGCTGCTGCTGACACCACCCCCGACACGACCGATGCTGCCGCGGACACCGCGGTCAGCACCGACTGAACCCCCTAGGAGACACCCATGGCCAAGCTTTCCACCGACGAGCTGCTCGACGCCTTCAAGGAGATGACGCTCCTGGAGCTGTCTGACTTCGTGAAGGAGTTCGAGACCACCTTCGACGTCACCGCAACAGCCCCCGTCGCCGTCGCGGCCGCTGGTGGTGGCGGCGCCGCCGCCGCCGAGGCCCCGGTCGAGCAGGACGAGTTCGACGTCATCCTCGAGGCTGCCGGCGACAAGAAGATCCAGGTCATCAAGGAGGTGCGCGGCCTCACGTCCCTCGGCCTCAAGGAGGCCAAGGACCTGGTCGACAACGCCCCCAAGCCCGTCCTGGAGAAGGTCGCCAAGGACGCCGCCGAGAAGGCCAAGGCCTCCCTCGAGGGCGCCGGCGCCACCGTCACCGTCAAGTGACCCCCCTCCCGGTGGCCTCGGCCGTCGGGGCCCCGGCTCTGGCCGGATAGCACCACCCGCACCTCGGGCAGGGGCCGTTCCACTCCGGTGGAGCGGCCCCTGTCCGCGTCCTGCGGCCTGTCGCCGGGACGCGCCGGGGCCGTCCGCACCGCCGCCCGGGGACCGGCGTGGCGGCTGGACCGGCGCCCGTGCGCTGGCATCATCGGTGTCCGAGAGCACTCCCAGGACGTCGCAGTCGCACCGCCCGGTCACCCGGCAGCCCGGCCGCCACCACCCCGCACGGGTGTGGCCCCGCGCGCACGGGCAGCCGACGTGGACAGCGGCGCTCAGCAGGGGTAGGGTCTCCTGTTGCGCTGCCCTCTGACTGCCCGCCCCGCCGAGCCGGGTCACCAGGGGTGCCCGGCACACGTTCGCCGCCCACCCGGACGGCGTCCGCCCGGTCACCTCGTCCGACCCGTCCGGCGGTGTACCAGCCGAAGCGGTCAGCCCCGCCGATACCGACGACGACCCAGGACGAAAAGCACCCGCCCGCACGTCGTGAGGTCCTTGGAAGGACGCATCTTGGCAGGCTCTCGCCCCACCAGCATCACCCCCGGCACCACCGAGTCAGGCACCACCCAGACCACCCCGGTCGAGCCGCAGTCCGGTCCCCGCACCGGCGGCGCCGACCAGCTCAAGATCCCCGGCGCCCCGCTCCGCGTCTCGTTCGCCAAGATCCACGAGCCCCTCGAGGTGCCGGATCTGCTCGCCCTGCAGACCGCCTCCTTCGACTGGCTGGTCGGCAGCCCCGCGTGGCGGGCCACCCTCGCCCCCGCGGAGCAGGCCGACGCGGTCGGTGGTCTGGCCGAGATCCTCGAGGAGATCTCCCCGATCGAGGACTTCAGCGGCTCCATGTCGCTGTCCTTCTCCAACCCGCGCTTCGAGGACGTCAAGGCGTCCCTCGAGGAGTGCAAGGACAAGGACATGACCTACGCGGCGCCGCTGTTCGTCACCGCCGAGTTCATGAACAACACCACCGGCGAGATCAAGAGCCAGACGGTGTTCATGGGCGACTTCCCGGTCATGACGAGCAAGGGCACGTTCGTCATCAACGGCACCGAGCGCGTCGTCGTCTCCCAGCTGGTCCGCTCGCCGGGCGTCTACTTCGACAAGACCCTGGACAAGACGTCGGACAAGGACGTCTACAGCGCCAAGGTCATCCCCAGCCGCGGTGCGTGGCTGGAGTTCGACGTCGACAAGCGCGACACCGTCGGCGTCCGGATCGACCGCAAGCGCCGCCAGCCGGTCAGCGTGCTGCTCAAGGCCCTCGGCTGGACCGAGGACCGCATCCGCGAGCACTTCCAGTGGTCGCCCACGATGCTGGCCACCCTGGAGAAGGACCACATCGCCGGCCAGGACGAGGCGCTGCTGGACATCTACCGCAAGCTGCGCCCGGGCGAGCCGCCGACGCGTGAGTCCGCGCAGGCGCTGCTGGAGAACCTCTTCTTCAACCCCAAGCGCTACGACCTCGCCAAGGTCGGCCGCTACAAGGTGAACAAGAAGCTCCAGGTCGAGGTGGCCCAGGGCACCTCCACGCTGACCGAGGACGACATCGTCGCCACCATCGAGTACGTGGTCCGCCTGCACGCCGGCGAGCCCGACTTCGACGTCGACGACATCGACCACTTCGGCAACCGCCGGCTGCGCACCGTGGGCGAGCTGATCCAGAACCAGATCCGGGTCGGCCTCTCCCGCATGGAGCGCGTGGTCCGCGAGCGGATGACGACCCAGGACGTCGAGGCGATCACGCCGCAGACCCTGATCAACATCCGGCCGGTCGTCGCCTCCATCAAGGAGTTCTTCGGCACCAGCCAGCTCTCGCAGTTCATGGACCAGACCAACCCGCTCGCGGGCCTGACCCACAAGCGCCGCCTGTCGGCGCTGGGCCCGGGCGGTCTGTCCCGTGAGCGCGCGGGCATGGAGGTCCGCGACGTGCACCCCAGCCACTACGGCCGGATGTGCCCGATCGAGACCCCTGAGGGCCCGAACATCGGCCTGATCGGCTCGCTGTCCTCCTTCGGCCGGGTGAACCCCTTCGGGTTCATCGAGACGCCGTACCGCAAGGTCGAGAACGGTGTCGTCACCGACCGGATCGACTACCTGACCGCTGACGAGGAGGACCGCTTCGTCGTCGCCCAGGCCAACTCGCCGCTGGACGCGACGGGCCGGTTCGCCGAGGACCTGGTCCTGGTCCGCACCAAGGGCGGGGAGACCACCGACCTCGCCCCGGAGAACGTCGACTACATGGACGTCTCGCCGCGGCAGATGACCTCGGTCGCGACGGCGATGATCCCGTTCCTCGAGCACGACGACGCCAACCGCGCCCTGATGGGCGCGAACATGCAGCGTCAGGCCGTCCCGCTGCTGCGCAGCGAGGCGCCGCTGGTCGGCACCGGCATGGAGCTGCGTGCCGCCGTCGACGCCGGCGACGTCGTGGTGGCCGAGAAGGCCGGTGTGGTCGAGGACTCCACCGCCGACTACGTCACCGTGATGGCCGACGACGGGACCCGGCAGACCTACCGGCTGCTGAAGTTCCAGCGCTCGAACCAGGGCACCTCGATCAACCAGAGCCCGGTGGTCGAAGAGGGCCAGCGGGTCGAGGTCGGTCAGGTCATCGCCGACGGTCCGTGCACCGACGAGGGCGAGATGGCGCTGGGCAAGAACCTGCTCGTCGCCTTCATGCCCTGGGAGGGTCACAACTACGAGGACGCGATCATCCTGTCGCAGCGCCTCGTGCAGGACGACGTCCTGTCCTCGATCCACATCGAGGAGTTCGAGGTCGACGCCCGCGACACCAAGCTGGGCGCCGAGGAGATCACCCGGGACATCCCGAACGTCTCCGAGGAGGTCCTCGCCGACCTCGACGAGCGCGGGATCATCCGGATCGGTGCCGAGGTCGTCCCCGGCGACATCCTCGTCGGCAAGGTCACGC
>Ga0210040_10000074_pt1 | contig 219636 bp, 172 predicted proteins | sample CryGeyCG12114_NA_FD_185462 | JGI IMG/M metagenome (GOLD analysis project Ga0210040, IMG submission 185462) | Groundwater microbial communities from aquifer - Crystal Geyser CG19_WC_8/21/14_NA (SPAdes) (version 2) | ecosystem: Environmental > Aquatic > Deep subsurface > Groundwater | place...
GATCATGTCCACTACCTGGTCTCTTTTGACCGCTCGGTGGGACACTCGAAAGCCTTCGCTCAGACTTCAGCTGCGCATCACGTATCACAAGGACGGTCTCGTGGACAGAACGATCAACAGCATGTCGAGGCGTTTGGCTTGTGACGAGGATACGTATGGTTGTTCTTGCACTCCGATCTGTCAGCGCATCAGTCAAATCGCGCAGCACCTGGCGCAAAGTTCGCGCGCTGTTAGAGTTCATTGCTTCTGCATTCAATATGATGTAGACATTTGGGAAGTGCTCCAAGATCTCGGCAAGGACACTCATATATTGGCAGCTGGTGCTTGCGTTTGCCATGTTGTGAATATGCAAACCAGTGTTTTGGCACTGGTCACTCCTCAGCGCTTGAATTACCAGACTCTTGAAGATCTCCTGTAGGTCATGAGAGCTATTGCCTTCCCAAAGCACATGTAGTACTGGCGTGGAATTCGAGAGAAGTTGCTGAACTATACCGACGCAAAATGCTCTTAGGACTAGTCGATGCTTGTATGTACCCTTTATGAAGAGATATGAGTGCGAGGTGGACTCTGCCCAGTCGTGCAACATCGGGGATATCCAAAAACGGTCTGATCTTGTACGAGACGAGATTGGTCGTTGGTTGCAGAGAACGGCAAGCCTGCTCAACGTCTTCCTATGGTCTATCAAGCATTGCTCTGAGATGCGATCGATGACTCGAGCGTAATCGTTATCGATGATTGCTTGACCAGGGTCTAAGTGCTGGGAGGAAGCCAGGCCTGCTGCTCTATTGAGGTCTTCTCGCAAATCTCCAACGAGCGTCGTCAAGACCGAGATCTGACCAGATATCTCTTCATGGGCGCAATACTTATCACCGAGCTGTACCGTGGCATTGTCTGAAATATAGATCGTACCATATGTGTGCAGAGAAGCAAGTGCAGACGGTGTCAAGTTCTTGGAAACTGCTTGAGCCTGTCCTCTGTCATTACTCAAGCCAGTGCGCGTCGTCACCTCGTCTGAAGGACGCTGAATGCTTGTAGCCACGAGTCGGTGAAGGACTTCTGTCTCATGCTGAATCGCAATCACGAACTCCTGATACTGGAGGGAAGTCATGGTTTCGTTTGCAGCTTGTGACCGCACCGCATTGTCTTGGTGCCATTGCAGTGCACGAAGGAAAAACCTCGTGATATGAGCAAAGATCAGACCTACTGTTTCCTCGAGCGCAGGTGTCGAACAAGCGGTCATCGTCAAGTCGTCTTTCGGCAGTACGTTGCCGATGTCACACAGACTGACGAGCAGTGACGGAGCAGTGGAGGTCTGTTGAATAACGGTCTGTTTCCGTCAGCTGGACTGAGACATGTCCAAAGGCATGGACGTACCTGCAGGAGAAGATCAAACATTGTCCATGCAAGTGCTGAGTACCTTGTGTCTCGCAGCGACATGAAATTGAATATATTGGAGTAGTAGCAGACCCTTCGAGACACAGCAATTATGGCTGATAGTAATTCCGGTGAGGTATGTCTAGCATCACAATACCGTCTCACAGCAAGAATTTGTCGCAACACAAGCTCAAGTGTGCCTGCTTCATAAAGGCCAGCATCTCGGCTGCTCGCGAGGGCCCCTTCCGAGGAGAATTGCTCGACGAGATGGTAAGCTTCTTCGAATGCAACTTGAGCAGCAGGCGTTCTCCTGCTAATGCGGCCTATTCATCAGCGCGCAGCACGAGGAGTCAAAGCCCATCACAATTACGCACCACTGCTCCGATTGACCTTGACCACGACAGTGACCGTGAAACATGACTCGATATCATTCCAGGTCAATGGACCTCGACGCGAAAGCTGCTCAGTGGCGAATTCCGAGTCGAGTGGGTCCCCTCTCATTGACACCCTAAGAATACCGCCAGTCTGAATACTCTGACGCTTAACAGTTGTTACGTAGGAATTACGCACAACTTCTTCGAAGCTGTCATTAATTGATACATTTACCACTTGCTAGGCAGATGCCATGGTCCAACAAGCGACCTCTTCGCATCTGGGCCCGCATCGCTACCCAATCAGCGCTGAAGCGCACGTCTCAGCCTTTGTGAACAGCTAAGCTACGCGACATCTCCTCTTCTGCCTGACCCTGCGCTAGGAGCTGGCGATACATCCTCACCATGGTTGTCTCACACGGAGTATGGACACCCTGCGAGCGTACTTCAAGTCGCGACAGGCAGTAAACAGTACTCAAGACGATCATCAAACTTGCATTGAGGACGGGGAGGGGCAGTGCGGACCCCAGCCAATCAGAATTAAGAGACGCGCAGGATCACGAGGAGGTTGGACACTGTCGGAGGACGCAGAGCACCGCGAAGAGACCGTGTTTCGCGAAGACTCGGATTGCGATCTCCAGTCAGAGGGGAACCATACGGCTGACCCAGACGAACAAAGCATAGCCGATAGTACGCAGACTGGAGACCATATCACCAGCCCTCGCTCATTCGATGGCAACAACCTCGTTTCACAGGGAGATATCGTGATCGAGCAAGAGGAAGCCAGTCAAGACCTAGTCTCCGAGGTTTCAGACCGCGAAGAAGACCAGTCCATATCTCCCGCCAGCCCGGAAGCTCAGGCAATAAAGAGCTCTACACAAGTGTACATTTCTCGACCCGACCAGCTACAAGCATTTCACCAACCGTACACAGAGGCTATCGGCCTATCCATGCTTATTTCTGATGACTTGAGTGTAGCAGCCAAGGTTGAAGAGCGTCATCTTCTTGCACTCCACGTACTCATCCCAGAGGAAGGGAGACCATCGATCTTTCCGTCGAGGATAGCGGAGAATATCATTGTTGAGGACCTATCCAGGTACCTAATGCCAACACGGAACATGAGAGGTCACGAGCAAACCACTGCGCAGAAGGCGTCCGTGGACGGATCGGTCCATCTGGGTAAGCGGCCACGAGATAGTGCTGACGATGCTTATGCTTCCAAACAGAGTGCGAATGGGAATCCTGAAGATCTCGGTCTCGAAGAACTACAGAACTACATAGAACGTCTGCAAGCAAGAGCTAGTAGCTTGAGTGGTCAGCCTTCTGCAAAGCACTCATTCAGGTATAAGCTTCTTTACAGGATACTCAAATGGGTCACAGTCGTTTCAAAGGAAGGCAGGACTTCATTAAAAAGGGCACTCTCGTCTGCATACTTTGATCCACCGGAGTGGTGGAGTGGCGAGAACGGGCCAGGCGCTTACCGATGCAGCATACCTGTCGACAATCTGGAGCTCTATCTGGAGAAGAACAAAGATATAGCCTTCCTGGTGTATGAGACATACCTCGAGCCATCCCGCGACGACCTCGATGAAGCCAGAAGAAAGACAGGCAACAAGTTATGGACTCCAGTCGTAGAGCAGTCCATTCGTCCTATCTCCGAAGGATTGACTGAAGCAGTAAGCACAGTCTTGGAAAGTCGGGATGTATACACGGACATGCTTGAGACCTTTCGCACCTCTCACGAAGTGACGGCACCTTACATCTTTTGTTATCATCATCGCTCTGACTTTGAAGAGCTCGCCGCATCATCAGATGGGACGACTCGGCAGCAGCTGCAACTTTTTCTCAAGCATATAGTCGATACATTAGGCGATGTATACAACGCCGCTGCGGCCACAATCTCTCAGGGCAAGGTTTCGCTTAAGTACCTGGATTATCTCTTCAAACCCGGCGACACTTTGGTCATGAGAGACAATGGCGGACAGTATACCGGCTGGATCGCAGAAGACTGGGCTCAGCCGATCCAGAAAGAGCGAGTCGTACGCGAAAAGGCTGAAGCATAGTCAAGGGTAATTTAGCTCAATACTTTGACCCGACTGGAAGCACTAAAAGACTACGCAACGACCACGTCGTCTTGCACACTTGGTCCATTGAAGCATGGCAATGGGAATTTGAGGGAACTTTCTTCCGACGCCACGACACACTAAAATTCTGCATGCTGCGAGATATTGAGCACGAAGACGACGAGGGACCGAAAAACCCCGAGAAAGACACCATCATGTCGATCGCAGACCTCAAGGTGATGCCCATCCGCTTCTGCGCTCCTGAAACAGTCGACGTCCTTCGCCGTCGAGGTCAAACATTCTGGAAATGCCGTGAGCGACGATTTGTGTCGTATCGCGAAAGTGAGGACGATTCGCTCTCGGCAGACGAACGCTACATAGTCGATCTCAACACGTACCGAAGTCTCCATAAAGACAACTTCAGCTACATGCCAAATATGAACAAACCTTCTCAGCGTGATGACCTCGGGGAGAATGCCATGAAGCAAGATCAGTGTCCCGAGGAGCATTTTGAGCTGCTGCTCCCACTCAAGATCAAAGGCTTCAACCTGCGACGCAAGAAATGGTATGATCTCATGGTCGATCGCATCTCCGATATCGTCTGGAAGAAGGAAGCCTTCACCAAAGTCGTCATGGATTCGAAAGCCAAGGAGATCGTGCGAGCACTCATTACCAAGCAGCTGGCGTCCGAGAGATCGACTGACCTCATCGTTGGCAAGGGTAACGGGCTCATCTTATTGCTCCACGGCGGTCCCGGTACAGGCAAGACACTAACAGCAGAAAGCGTGGCAGAGATCGCCGAGAAGCCTCTTTATCGTGTCACCTGCGGTGACGTTGGCACCAAAGCCGAAGCAGTGGAGAAGTACCTTGAATCAGTCTTCCATTTAGGCAAGCTCTGGGGTTGCGTCGTTCTGCTCGACGAGGCAGATGTCTTTCTCGAACAGAGAGATCTTCAAGATCTAGACAGAAACGCACTCGTCTCAGTTTTTCTTCGGGTCCTCGAATACTACGAGGGTATCCTCATCCTCACGAGCAACCGAGTCGGCACATTCGATGAAGCATTCCGCTCAAGGATCCAGCTGGCTCTGCACTACCCAACACTGAACCAGTTCCAACGCCTACGTATCTGGGAGAATTTCATTGACCGCCTCGAGACTTTCGACGACAACGCTGTCAATATCTCGGACTTCAGGTATCATCTGGAAGATCTCAGCAAGGAGAAGATGAATGGGAGGGAAATCAGGAACGCTATCACAACTGCGAGGCAATACGCTGAGTATTTGCACACGACTTTGACGTATCTGCATTCGAAGGATGTAATTGAGATTTCTGGACGGTTTGATCGTTACCTCGGAGACCTGCGTGGCGGCTTCACGCAAGATGAGTTGAAGAAGGATGAAGGCATCCGATGATGAAGTACACCCCTAGAGAGGCTTTGAACATGATTCAACTGCGGACAAGACATGCTCAGCTGCAACAAGCAAGCACCACGCTGCAGTTCAGGACTCGTCAAGTACAATTTCAGTGCATTCTCAGATTCCACCCATTGGTAGTTGAAGACAGCCAGCTGACAACAGCACCCTGAACAATCCGCTTTGTCCTGAGCGTAGGGACCTCCGTGACTGCGTAGAATCTATTTGTAAGGTCTGAGCCACGCGTTCTCAACGTCAACTCCGATGTGGTGCTTGAACCTCTCCACATGCTCCTCGAAGCATCGAGCAGTCGAAAGCTCTTCCGGGAGCGATCTTCAAAGCTGGGAACACCCATCACAATCTCACTGATGCAGAAGGGAAGGTGTTCGACCCACTGACCTGTGATCGTTCTCGAGGCCGCCCACGGCTGCTCATCAATGATGGCTTTGGTACCTACGGGTCCTTATAGCTTTTGGGTTAAATCTTCGAGCACAACATCATCCTCTGCCGATTTCGAGCATGTGTGATAAACGACGATCCGCAGTACGAAAGTGACATATTCCACTCATGCGCGGAGTCAAGAGAATAAGAGTATATCACAGTTGGTTAGCAGACCAGTCGATACAATATTGTTGCCGTCTCCATGCGGCACGTTCTCATGCCATATACACATCGTTGTCATGGTCATCAAGAAGCCAACCCTCAACTCGTGTCTGTCACGATTGCGTCAACAGCCACATCATGTTTTCGCACGATTTGCAGCTGCTACAGCTCTTCGGAAATCCTCAAGCAACACCTCCGAATCTTCGAGTCCAGCAGTAATCCTGATCTGCGTTGGTTTCAGTCCGTACCGTGCTGCCCAGTCCAACTTCTTTCCATACGTACACATGGTGTAGGCAAAGGCGAGGGTGAACGGGGCACCGAGATGTACACTGTTATGGACGTTGAGATTGTTGTAGAAGGCAATGGTGGTCGGGAGATCTTCAAGCTCGACACTGAAAAGGCACCCGTGGCCAGGAATGAAGTCGGCGGTGTCTCTGCGCAGGAAACGTGTATAGTGTTTACCTGATGAGTTGACTAAGGGATGGTGGACGCTTGCCACGGCAGTACTGGGATCATCTGCACACTTCTGGAGGTAGTCCACCAGAGATGTAGCGTTGTGGTTGAGTCTTGTTGTTCGCTCGAGATAATCGAGGTTATTCTGTAGAATCGTCTTGACATCGTCCACGTAGAGCTCCGGTAAGTAGTGCTCAGCGAACAACGCTTTTAGCTCCAAGTAGTGCTGCGAGTTAGGATTGAGAACGGCACTCCCGGCGATGACGTCGGCATATCCGTTGAAGGATTTTGTCAGCGATGTGACAAGGATGTCGGTCATGTGCAGGATATCGACGTTCGCAAAGCCAGCAATCGTATCGTCTACCGCAAGGATCACGCCGTATTTGTCGGCTAGAGCACGGAGCTGGACGAGATCAGGAGTGACCAGGACGGGGTTCGCGGGAAATTCCGCCCAGATTGCTTGAACTTTCCGCCCCCGTTCATGTTCCTGTTGAAGGTAGCTCTCCAATGCCGTAAGGTCTTCATCCGTCCCCAAGCCCAGAAACTTGAAACCGGCCCCGTATTCTTCCAATGCCACAACCGTGTCCATAAAGGCCATGCCGAACAAAACGGTCGTGCCGTGGTATCGACTGCTGAGGTAGGTATGAGGCTTGTATATTGAAGCCATTCCGCTAGGGAAAAGGTAAACGTCGCCTGACGTAGGGTCAGATAATGTTGCTGGGCGGAGTGTAGCACGATTCAAGTAGGAGACAATTCTCCTGCGCAGCTCTTCATGCTCGGCAGTCTCAAAGCTAGACCTGGGCTGAGGTTCTTCTGAGGCATCCACCTCCCGAAGCTGGTCACAGAATGGCAGATTTGCTTCGGCAAAGCGAGAGGATATTCCGACTCCAGGTCGACTCCAGAATCCTTGTACGATGGGCAAATCTTCCGTCGCGAAAACTACTGCCCAAAATCGATCTTTCGCTTGAAATGCTTGAAGGCGGATCGAAGTCGGTCGGACATGATCTTTCTCTCCGCCGTCTTCGCGATTTGTTGAAGTGGCATACCGCAAGCATTCGGCTGCCGATATGGAGGAGCTGAACAAGAAACAGCTGTGGTCGTTCAGCTTAAGGTGGTTTAGAACAGCATTGGAAAGCTTGAGTCGCACATTAGCAGGAAAACACATCTAGCGCCCGAGACTGAACGGACCGCGGCAATGTCCCTATGTGGTTTGGCACGCGGATATGCACTGTAGAAGGTCTTGATGACTGATCGGGCATCAACACTGTACCTCTCAACCGTTTGCCATCCGGGCATATGGACAGTCACTGCATGGTGGGGAGCTGGTGGAACAGCGTAGCCAAACGCAGTCGTAATCTTGGCAGACATGAAGAGGCGGACCTTGGCACAATGACTTTCAAGCGGGACCGAGTCGTGGTGGTGGTACACTTCGATGGTAGAGTGATCGACCCTTGTCAAGAATAACGTTTCCAAACTAAGCCTCTTGCTTGTCTTGTAAGAGCCGGCTTGCGAGGGTCTGATAAAGTCAAAGTTCAAGTATGGGGCGCGGTGAGAGGGGTTTCATTCACGATATTCGGGGCTGTGATCCGACAAACTAAATTACAACAGTGGGTCCGGACCGCGGCGATAAACATTAAGATTCGACATTTCGCTTTTACTCGATATTATACTCACTACTACGACTTAATTATATATAGTTAAACAGGTTCAATCATAGTTTTAGACTTAGCGTAGGCGATTTACCTGCTATACTTAATTTAGCAACCTATTATTACTAATTGCTTACATATCACTTAGAAGCTAAGATAAAGACGCTAATGGATGTGACATCCGTGTCCTTCTCGCCACAGTCCTCAAATGTCCTTGCTGTCGTGGAAAGTTCCCATCCGCGGCTGGTATATTCTAGGCCTCAACTTGACCTTTCTTTCTCCCATGCAACACCGCTCAGTACTGCAGCCTATGACGTAACCGCCCCACCCACCGTGGCCAGAACCTGCAGCGGTGATTGCCACATGCCAGTGGGCGAAATGCGACTCAATCCAAAATATTGATGGTGCTTTGAATTGCGTGTGCCACCCACCAAATTGGGCCACAGACCTGCGGTTCGGCATGGTGTCTGATGAAGTGCGAGCTGTGCTCCAGAGCCTTCACCTCCCAGTGCTGATTCTGTCACAATCGAGGAAGGTAGTTGCGGCCAACGACAGCATATGCAGGCTAACTGGCCGGCTGTCGCACGAGTCCTTGATTGGACACGAGTTTCATGAGCTCGAATTTGTACTAACATCCAATGAGCACTCTCAACATCAGGACTGGGACTCTCTATTTCGGGCATGTGCATCCGACCAAGAGAGCCCTATCGCATCGCAATGCAACGATCATGGCAGCCACGCCGGCAAGGCACGTGAGTCTTGGACTGAAGAATTTTGGGATGGCGAAGATCAGAGACTATCAGCCGTCGTGGATGTTATGATCACACGGACTAAACCAGCTTCTTCACCTGCGCCCGAACATGATGTTAATCACGTTCGAGCGCGCATGTCGATTCGGGGTTTACAGCTTGAGGGCCGTCGGATGTACGTTGTCACTTTCCACCGGCCCACATTCCACCAATCAGCATCGACCAATCAGCCTGGAGATGGAGTTCAGCCTGGAGATGGAGCCCCTGACAACGAACACATAAATTTGGATGACCATGACGGTGAGGCGTTGCTTTCGGGTGCGGACCGGGAGATGCAGGTACATCGCGTGGTCAGCGCTTCAATCCCTTACTTCACAGCACTTTTCGATTCGGACGGTCAAGCGGTGCATCTTTCGACATCCTGGTATTCTGCTACGGACATGACCTCCGAAGAGACTATGGGTAAAGGCTGGTTCCAAGCCATTCATCCCGATGACAGACAGGCAATGATGGATGGTTTTGCCAAGATGGTCAGGCATCATGAAAACAGCTGGACATGGGAAGCCCGATATCGCAAGAAGAATGGCGAATACTGTTGGTTTCTGGTCCGAGTGGAGTCTTCTAGGAAAGAGTGTGGCAGTGTCAACTACTGGTATGGATCCATGATGGATGTTGACACCTTGTTGAGGACCAGACAAGAATCAGAAAACCGCAAAAACTCTATCATGGCACTTATCTCACACACAGATGTTCGCTTGTGGGGCCTCAACAAAGATCGAAGTCTTCTACTTCAAGAAGGATCATTGTCCTGGAACCCCATGACAGCACTGAGCAAGCAGTCGCGAAGGGAAGATTCTGAAGGTTTCAATGCTGTGACTTCGGGCGCCTCAACGTCTTTCGATCATGTTTCCGACACAGTAAAGGACATTCTCGCTGGGAAACTGACTACTCGTACCTTGAAGCACAAGCAGGACGACCGATGGTATCGGTCTACCTTGATCGCCGACCTTCAAGGTCACATACCCAGTCAAAGCTCCAGTCAGGCCACACAAGCAGTGCTGGGCCTGACAATCGACATTACAGATGTGATGGCTCGGACTGAGCTGGAAGTTCAAAACGAAGCTCTGGTTGCAAAAGAACGTGCTGCAAAGGAAGCCAGTGAACTCAAAAGCAGATTCGTGGCCAATGTACGTGTGCTACGCTGATTGCCCTTTCCGGCCACCCAATTTAACGATAACAGATCTCACACGAACTGCGGACTCCTGTTGCTGGAATCATTGGCATGAACGATCTGCTGACGGAGTCCTTGTCCAACGATGAACAACGATCTTTCTCGAGCAGCATACGCTCGTCGGCTGCACAGCTTCTCACTGTGATCAATGATGTTCTGGATCTCAGCAAGATCGAAGCAGGACGCTTTGAAATGGAATTCGTGCCATTTCGAATTTGCAAACTGATTGAAAACATACACAATATCATGGCTGTCCAAGCTGAGTGCAAAGGGCTCTCCTTGATGTGTAAGAACTTGGACATTCCATCAGCGATCGTGGTCATTGGTGACCCCAACCGGCTTCAGCAAATCTTCTTGAACTTGTTAAGCAACAGCATCAAATTCACACAGGATGGAAAAGTAACGCTGGATGTGTCCATGGCTCCGTCAACACGGGCCGCAGAAGAACCGGCGTCACAATCCTCGGATGACAAGGAGGTACCATCCGGAGGTTCGCAATCGCCCTCTGCCATGGAGCAACCAATCGAGATTCAGTTTGTTGTGGAAGACACGGGCTGTGGTATGACCAAAGCCACGATCGAGAAGATTTTCGAAGCATTCTCACAAGCAGATTCTTCCACCGCTAGGCAATATGGTGGGACTGGTCTTGGATTAACAATCAGTCGTCAACTCGTGGAAATGATGGATGGCACAATCACATTTGAATCTACACCAGGTACCGGAACCCGGGCTCTGGTCACAATACCCTTCCAGAAGTCGGATCGTGAGCCTGAGGAGCTTCATTCGACCCTTTCCAATACGTCGCACTTAATGAAAGGGGATGCCAAGCCTGTTACTAAGGCCCAGGCTACTCCTCGTGATGCAGCCGTAGAACCTGCGCATCAATCACAAGCGATGAACGGAAGTCGAGACCTGGATGATCCAGCCAACACCCCAGCCACTCTCTCTACGGACCGCCGTAGTAAGACACTTGTGCTGATAGTTGAGGATAATGCAGTGAACCTGAAGATTGCAACACTCATGACCGAGAAGCTAGGACTACAGGTGATCACCGCTTCTAATGGGGAAGAAGCCCTCGGCATCATGGATACACGTGCTCAATCTGAGCAGCCTCCTCCAGACATAATTCTCATGGACTGTATGATGCCCATCATGGACGGTTATGAGGCCACCAGACAGCTCAGGCAAGACACCTCAAGATTTCCTGCTTCTGTGAGGGATACACCCATCATCGCCTTGACGGCAAGTGCACACAAAGGTGACATGGAGAGGTGCTTGGAAGTAGGCATGGATGACTACCTGATGAAGCCTGTCGACAAGAAGAGATTAGAGCATAAGCTCGTCCAGTGGACCTTGGAGGGGCAGCAAAGGCTAGCTCAGAAGGAGAGAGGAAGCTGACGCGCTAGGTTTTTGATATATCAAACAGAGAATTGAGAGTACTTTTTACTAAGCTACTGCATTTTGGTGGAAGCCTCGAGGGCATCACTTTTGAATGCAACGTCCACCTCAGATGTGAGTGCGGACAGGTCGATCAAAACTCACACGACAATCTTTATCAGAAAGGCGACGAAAAGTTCTCTTCACAATGGTGTCATCTGAAAGCACAGTACGCACAACAAATGCATAAGATAACCACAAACGGCCTCCACACAGATCAGCTCTCCTCGGAAGCTCTAACCCAATCACGAGACCAGATACTGGACATGTACATTGCTCTTTGTGAAGACTTCAGTGCCAAAGAGCTTCCTTTCCAGACGACGCGCTGCCTGCCATGAGCAGTCTTGCAGCGAAACTCGGTCCGTATATGGGCAAATACGATGCTGGACTCTGGGAGCATAGAATTCTGATCATGCTGCAGTGGGAGTCCTTCGATGGCTCTACTAGAAGCAGACGCTGCGGAACCTCGTATTGCGCTCCCACGTTCTCGTGGGGTTCACGTACAGGCGGAGCAGTATGGTACTTCACGCTCGGCAAGATGCTCGAAGAGATCGCAGGCTACGAATTTGCAGAGGTTATCGAAGTTCGCAGTGAGTTAGCGAAAGACGCAATGCTCTGTGGCAAGATCAGTTCAAGTACCATAAGCTTGTGTGGGCGGACAGTCCTGTGGCACATTGCCGACCAAGAGCCGGATAGGATAGGCAGACTGGAGTTCGCTGATACCCCTGCTGAAACATACGTGCAGATGGATACCCAAGATGATATCGATGAGCTACTGCTTGCATCGCGAGGACCAGAGGGGCCTGCCACGGTCGTATGCTTCGGGTTGATGCGCAATAGTGGTGCTAACGACGAGGAATGTTTCGTCGGTGCGCTTGTGCTCAGACCAGTTCAGGATCAAAGAGGCTTGTTCCGCCGCATTGGATTTTCGATTATGAAGCCCTCAGCCTTTTCTGAGTACGCTGTATTCGCGACTGTGGTCATCATATGAGTTGGTTGCTCTGTACTTGCGTCTGTATTGGTGTTGGTGCTGATTTAAACTCTTTAAGTGTCTTGTATCCTATCTATCGATATTTGTCTCGGACGAATATATGTTTGTGTGTCTAAGTAGGAGATTTAGTCTGGCTTCTTAAGTGAACAGCTCAGGGAAAGCTTTTCCGTACTTGTACTGATATAACTTATAAGCCACCTCCTTTTTCTATCTCTACAGTCCTAAACTTGCTGTGCTTAGGCGGTAGGTTGTCGTACTTACGGATTACGTGAAGAAAGATGTCGGCAAGCTGTATAACCGTTTATGCCAAAAAGCGCCGACATTCCTTCTGGTTCAGCTAGGTGTTGGCTTCCTACCATGGATTGCGATCCTGCAGCAAGATCAGGATTATCCGCGTCATATGTGGATCAAGCTTACACTTTTTGATAGCCATGCAGTTTTGAGTTGCGCCATTCATTTCTACACTCTGCACAGAATACCTCGACTTCTTCCGGCATCCACCCGAGGAATCGGGCGAATATACCAATCGTGAAAGCATGTAAGCCGTTGAGGTGATTGAGGAGGGTATACTAGGTCAATTCAACAAGTGATCTCGAGCCGGCGGTGCAATCTGTCCTTACCATGCCGAGGCGCTTTAGTCCTTTATTCTTAGGCCAAGCATTGTGCGGCCGCTTCTGGATCATCTCTTGCACTTCGGTAAAACCAGCATCCTCCATGAGACGCTTGTAATCTTCGAGAGGAAGGATTGCGCGGCCTGCTTTGGCGCAACCCTCCTTGAACAGCTTGCCCCATACCACGGAATTGGACTCCGAAGTCAGAGTGCCATCGTCAGAATAGGATTCAGGGTCGATGTCGTGGATCTCTAAGTATCCGCCTGGCTTTAAGGCAGCAAACGCCCGTTGGAAAAGTTTGGAGTAGTCTGTGACGCTGGCGAGTAATAGCCGGCCGTGAATAAGGTCGAAAGTGTTATCTTGCCACATCCATTCTTGCTCGAAGTCATCGACCAGGAACTCGCAATTTGGGGGCACTAGCTGAGGTTGCACGGGGGACAGGTCACTGCCTATAACATGGGCAGACGGAAGCTTGTCGGCAACCTCGATCGCCCAGAGTCCAGTCCCTGTTCCCAAATCAAGGATCTTCAGCGGTTCAACCAAGGGCGCGATGTAGTGGTTTCCACCAAGTAACAGCAGCCAGATGTGATGTTCGAGGTCCATCCGATCAAGTTCGTCATCGTCATTAGGAAAGGCGTAGGCCCCTTTCCGAAACGAATGATATCGGCGACCATTTTCTATCTCGAAATTAATGACCGAGGATTTGAGAGACGTGGTGTCACTGGCGTCGTCGTCGGATCCAAGACCTTCATCGACCTGGTCATCAGCTTCGATGAGCGTAGGGGCCAAAGGTGGTTGAGCATTTTCGGCCATGGCGACAACGGAGAATGAAATTTTACAAATTGCGGTTTAGGAGTTACCAACTGGTAAAACGCTTCGCACGTTTCTGCACCGCAAGCGAGCTCCAGGTAGATTTTAGCCTTGGAGGATATTCGAGAATATACACAGTTGTCCGCGGCGCGGAACGAAAGATTTCCCCGCCATGTTCTCACCAATGAGCTGCCCGCAGGTGGGGGCAAAGCGTCGGTAGGCCTTCGGCGTACCATTGTCCCCGCAACTCACTACCCTGCTTGCGGTCCTTCGCTGGAAGCTTTTTCCAAGAGCTTCATTTTTTGACTGTCGCGCGCAGTGCTGCTGTCCTGATCGGTCCTCAGGTCTCGAACTGAGCAAGATGGAAAAGTTATGGCAGACAATTCCACCTTGGCTGCCAGCTTTCTTCTTCCTAGTACTAATCTTGTCCATCCTCAGCACTTGGCGAAGTTATAAGCGCCTGAGCCACTTTCCAGGACCACGATCCGCCTCATTGTCGAAATGGTGGATGATCCGAGCAACAGCCACCGGAGAGATGCCATTTCGCCTTGCTGACGCCTGTCGACAATATGGCAGTTTGACACGCATAGGTCCCAACGATCTGCTCACTGACGACGCCGAAGTCCTGCGCATGATCAACAGTCTGCGCAGTCCATTCGTTCGGTCAGATTGGTATAATGCGACGGCTTTTAGCCACGAAATGAATCACGCCTTTTGCGAACGGGACGATACGATTCATGCTGAGCGAAGAAATAAGCTCATTCCCGGGTACTCAGGCCGGGGCAATGATCAGCTAGAGAAGCAAATGGATGATCGTATAGTCGACTTCTGCACCCTGATCGATCGCAAATATACGTCTTCCGCCAAGGAGTTCCGGCCGGTCGATCTAGCGCGCATCTGTTCCTACTTCACCATTGAGGTCATCTGCACACTGGCCTTTGGGAGCACCATGGGATTTTTAGAGCAGGACACCGATGTTTACGGCTATCTTGCGAATCAGAAGGCGATGCTCCCTATTTTTGAATGGCTATCTACACTCCCTGCGCTGGAGAAGTTCCTAAGGACCCCTTGGATCAGTAAGAGTATTATGCCCAAGAAGACTGACAAGACCGGAATTGGCCTTCTTCTCAAATTTGCTGAAAAGGCTGTGGCCGACAGGCGAGCCTCCAAATATAGGGACATGCTTGGATCCTTTCTCGATCACGGTCTCATGGATCAAGAAGCAGAGCAAGAAGCTGTTCTGCAGATTATTGCAGGCTCCGATACGACAGCAACTGCAATTCGCATGATTCTGTTCTTCTTAACTACCAATCCTCGCGCATATCAGAGGCTGGCTGAAGAGATCGAGGCCGCCGAGCAGAAGGGTGCTCTATCCTTTCCAGTGATCCAGGACTGCCAAGCTGCACAGATGCCTTACCTCGAGGCCTGCATCAAGGAAGGACTAAGGTTGTGGCCTCCTGTGGTAGGTTTAATGAGCAAAGAGGTTCCTCCAGGCGGAGCTACAATACTTGGCAAACATGTCCCGGGAGGAACTTGTATTGGCTACTGCGCGTGGGCACTGTATCGAAAGGAGGAGACGTTTGGCCCCGACGCCGATATCTTTCGACCTGAGAGATGGTTGACGGGTGGCAATGAGGAACCAAGACTTACGGATATGCATAAGACCGTCGAGCTAGTATTCGGCTACGGTAAGAATGCTTGCTTGGGCAAGCCAATTGCACAAATGGAGCTAAGGAAGACTGTCGCAGAGTTGCTGAGAAGATATGACATCAGCATTGTCAAGCCAGAGAGGCCATTCAACACTGTCAACCGTAACGGGCTATTCATCCAGGAAAACATGTTTGTGAGATTCGAAAAAAGGAACAAGTGAGTTGCTAGGCAGTTCCTGTGTGAGCCAGAGTGGGTGATGAATGTGGCTAAGCTAGGACTCTGGGAGTTTAAGGTTACGTAGGCGGCTGGGTGACCATCAAACGATATCCCGACTAGACTCAGACACTTCCTCGTTCGACATAACGATATTACCAGACTTGCCATCCTTGCCGACATTTGTGATATGGACAAGCTGTCTTTTGATTTTACCGACAGTTATCTGCTTTGAGTTAGCTCAAGAGGCTATGGATCAGGAGAGAGCATCACCAGAATTGTCGAGGTTAGCAAGTTCATCTACGACGACACTGTCTGCATCGAGAACGGCGACTCAACGCCTACGCATGCTACTCTGAGAAGGCTGACGTTAGAGTTCGTCGCTGTATATCGGGTCAAATTCTCAGCTTCAGACTACATCGTAACAATACTTCCGTCCGGCGGCGACCTCCCTCGTGATGTATAGGCAGCCACCATGGACCCAAAGAGTTGACTGGGCATGTGGGGTTGGATTGGGCAAAATGTGCGAGTGTTCCAATAGCCTGTGGACCTCCAACACAAGCTGACCGGCATCATTTCACAGACTTTGCGTGGTCGATCATGCTCCACCCCATGCTACCACTGTTGTTAATGCTCGAGGAGGTCTTGAACTGGCACGCCCAACGTCCTGCGCCAAATCTGGATAGATAGCATTCTCTGGACCAATATTGGCTTTGGAATGTCCTGTCAGTGTCAGTAAAAAGTGAAGCGCAGATTCATACGGCACGAGGCGTCTGTCAGTAATTCTGGGTATTTCATTCCGCTTTCTTGCATTTGTTGCTTTGCATGACAGCTGGGCAACTAGAATGGGATCAGGCTCGCCCGATCTACCATCGGCCATATTCGTGACGATGTCTTGCTAGGGGCTTCGCGTGCAGTTTGTGGATTGCAGTACCATTCTATCAAATCAGGAAACATGCCCCCACCCTGAGTTGGAACCTACACTTTCACATAGCGATAACCTGGTACAACCGGTTGTCACTATGAAAGTGCATGTTCCCTCTTTGTCATAGCAAACAGGTGAGGCCCTATATTAGATAGTATCTCCCTCTTCCTCCCTCTTAGTTACTAGTATTCAATCAATCATAGATTTCTTACCTTAGAGGTTTCTACTCCCTGAATGGTAGACACAGTCCAACAGACCATAAAAGGCCCCAATACCGCCACCACAAGAGTCGTTTCTCCTTTCATGCCAAAATGGGCCATGTCAAATTTTCCAGCACCGGGTTCACAAGATTGTTGTGCAGCAAACCACGTAGACGAACTTAGACGGTAGGTCAATGTGTTTTCAACCGCTTCATCGTAGCACGCTGAGTTCTCGAGGAGCTGCGAGGTGAAACTGCATCGATAAAGCATCCAGTGGCCATTACGGCTCGTAGACACGCCTCGGGAGATAGCTACTCTGTGTGCGCACAGAGGGTCTATAGCATATGTGCCGACGGAGCGAATTCATACATTAGAATATATAGCAGCCTTGCCCTGACTCGCGAGGCTGAGAACGGTTAGAGTTCTTTAAGTGTAACGGTTCGTAGGCAGCTCCTAGTCCTTAGTTAGGGTCCACACTGTTATCGATTCTACCCGATGGCGAGCCCCAGCAAGGTCTGCTCTGCCTGTCTTGGCGTCTTTCAATTGAGCTTGGAGGATGTGCTCGAGAAGACAATTCTGAAGGACTGCATACACCATACTAAGTATCTTTGCTGATTTCCAAGATGCGGTGGCGCGCGAATGCATCATCTGTGTCAAACTCTGGGACTGCATTAGTGACGAGCGGCTTGCGGACTGGTCGGATGATCCAGTAAGCTGAGAACCGTTCAAATGCTGGCTAGATCGCCGTCCTTGGGCACCGGAATTGTATGGGGCTATATACTGGAATATCATATACCTGATATTTGACACTGGGCGAGTCGATCTCAATTACAAAGGAAACATCTTCTGTTTGTTTCCCATGAAAGGTGCGTCAACCAGTTTTAGTTTGAGCCCCCTATTGAGTCCGAAACAAGGCTTTCCACTTACGCAATAGGTTAACGCAGACAGCTCGGAGCCTTCAACCTTGGAAAATGCGTTCTCCGACTTCGCTAATAGTACATCTTCGATGAAGGTGCATGAGCAGGCTTATGAGTGGTATAAGGTCTGTCGTGAGTCCCACGGAACCTGCCAGCGATTACGGTCGCGAGAAAAATTCGCACCGTCCCGACTAATGGACGTGGGCGTCCAGGACGACGCCAGCTGGAGGCTCTATCTGTATCCAGAAGATATGGCAGACCCTCCCGAATATTTGACCTTCAGCTATAGGTGGCCTCAGAAACCCATAGCCGTCCTTCTCAACTCTACCATCGACGATTTTCGCCGAGGCGTGCCTATTGATAGCCTCCCCAGAACGTTTAGAGACGCGATCACTGTTGCGCGACATTTTTCCATTAAATACCTGGGGTAGACTCGCTCTGCATTGTTCAAGACTCACCGGACCACTGGGCACGAGAATCGGTCCGAATGCACGAGGTCTATTCTGACTCATCCTGCAATATCGCCGCATCCGCGTCGGATAGTCCCGATGGAGGACTCTTTCGCTCACGTACGGCCAAGGACGCTCTTTTGGGTTACATCAAGATCGATCTTCCTGGTGGCTCTGCCAAGAAATTCGAGGTCTGGGACCAATCCCACATATATCGGCTCACCCAGGGGCCACTCACCGGTCGTGGCTGGGTATTCCAGGAGCGAGTTCTGTCGTCGAGAGTGCTTCGCTTTTATCGAAGCCAAGTCGTTCGGGAGTGCTTCCAGATGCATAAGTGCGAGATGTTCCCTAAGTGGTCGCCGTGCCCTACCGAAGCGAGCTTTTCGCCTGGACTGAAGAACGTCTATGCATTCTTCGAGCCCGGGCCCGAGTCTTCTTCTCCCGAGCAAGAGGAGAAGACAATGGTGTTGACGTCTACAACCAGTGGAATCACCTGGTCGAGGTATATTCTCGGTGTGCTCTGACGTGTCCAGACGATCGACTGATCGCCATGTCTGGAATAGCCGAGATGTACAAGAAGCATACGGGCGACGAACGTCTAGCAGGGCTATGGGAATCACGGCTAATCGAAGGGTTGAATTGAGTTGTTGTCAGTCCAGTTGCTCGGCCTCAAAACCGCTTCCGGGTACCATCGTGGTCGTGGGCTGCGGTAGACTCAGCCGTCCTCCCACAGCCTATAAACCTACCCTGCGATGACGACTTGGTCGTGGTTATCAATGCCATGGTAGGAAGCCCAAAAGCACGTCTTGGATGGCACCATATCGAGAGATCAATAGCGTTACGAGGTAGCCTGACCAAGGCTACAGTTGTGGAAGCCAGCCGACGTAGCTCCACGGGCGAGAATATTGTGCTCAAGCTCGTGGATCTGCCTTCGAAATTCTTTGCCTACCCAGACACTACCGACATGACCTTTGAGAACGGAAATACACTATATCTACTACCTCTCAGATCAACTTTGCGGCGTGCGGCGAAACAAGAGTGGACAAAAGCAGAAAGACTTGTCGGAACGCCCATTGTTATCCTTGAGGGTATCATTGCAGAGCCTGTACCTAAAGTTGACGCTTCTTATAGACGCGTCGGACGGTTTGTAGTCGATTCTCTTGACTATATAGGCTTCTTTGGTCTCCTTGCGATCCCACCATACCCTGGCGGGAAGTCGACTAAAGTGGTTGTGGATGGCACGCAAACCTCGCTTATCACTCTGGTATGAGGTGCGAAGACGATGATAAGCGCATTTTGTTCTCCTTATCGACTTGAGCGCGTACAAAGTCGCGCAAGAAAACTTGAATTATTAGATAGCAATAGCTGTGCACGATCTTCAGGATACGGGCTATGTCGTTGCGCAGCAGTTCCATGATAGAACCCAGCGCGACCTGTTGAGCCGGCACAGACACCGTTCCAAATGTTGCCATGGTTATCCTCTCGAACAGAACGCGCCGTTCTGATGCTAAGAAACTGTGCGGGCCGAACAAGCTCACAATTGGGCCAACAGTTCTTATCGTGTGTTGGACAAACAGTAGAATCGGCGACTTACTAGTATTGAAGATCTGAACCTGGTACAGCCCCAGCTCTAGACATGCCTCCGTCTAGCCCACGAACTGAGATACTGGCGCCCCTCTAACCGGTACGTATCAGGCTCAACATAACACCCACCCTGCCCCTTCGTCTGCAACACAAGATTCAATCCCCTTTCATCCTGATCATACGCCGGCCAGAATGGCCTCTTCAGCCCTGTGACATTCACTGTACCCAGCGTCTGTGTCACAGCGTCGTACGACTCATCCACGACATAGCTGCCATTCGACCCACCATTCGGGTTACCATCGTATGCGAAATTAGTCCACAACTCACTCATCACATCCGTAAGCTCTCCATATCCAGCCCATTGTCCAACCCAATCAGGATCGTTGAATACAAACGCAATCTCGCTCGCATGCGCCACACCTTTGTACTCTGGTGCGAAGGAGCCTGTGGTATCCGTGAACGTGGCGTTTGTCTCGTTGACCCAGGCCCGAGTGTTGAATCTGTAAGTGTACGTTTTGGACTCCCCGCTCGCATACTTGGTGTATGACATCGCATCGTCGCGGCGCGGAGCGTGGTAGAAGACGTCGCCGAGAATCGCAGCGATACGCTTGTACTGGTAGCCATGTTCTGCGAAGCGCTCTGTGCCAGTGTTGAGGGGGATTCCGACTGTCGGATCGTCCGGGTAGAGCTCCATTATCCGGCGTACGGCCAAGGAGGGGAGGTCGAAGCCTGTGCTACCGTGAAGATATGCGAACAGGTCGTTGTCTGTGTTGATGACACTGTTCGGTGGAGCATTGTCCGTGCCCTCGTCGCTGTTTGTGCCATATCTGAAGTACTTGGTCAGCATACAAAGGCGACAAGTCGAGGTGCATAGTTACAGATGTGGAACTGCCGTTGCGAATTTGCCAAAACGAAGTGCTTCAGTGGGGTACATAGGTATGATGTCGCCATCGACAGTCGGATACCATCCTGGTCCTCCATTGATAAGTGTGCTGCTGTTCAAATGAGGATAAATCGTCTCGTATGGTATAGTCCTGAGGCATGCCAGAGTGTCAACAGCACTCGAGCAATTCACTTTGCCGACGATATCATTGTATATTGGCTGATACCACTCCGTGCCGTTGTACCACGCTGTCGCAGCACTGCCTGACTCCTGGATTGATCGATGGAATAGGCCATCAGTCTGCCCACCGTAGCTCAGTAGTAGCTGCCCCACGGCAAAAGATCCAGAAGACTCACCCCATATTGTTACACATTCGGGATCTCCACCAAACGCGGCTACATTCTCTGACACCCACGCAAGAGCTTGGCGCATATCACGGAGAGCGATATTTGCATTGCCTGATCCTTGAATCTCGATAGAGTACATGTTGCCCCAACCACCCTTTCGATAGTTGATGCTCGCTCCAATGATGGGTCTACCCATCTCAACAGATCGCTGCACGATGTAGCTGAGGTTGTACCTTGCCAATCCACTGGTACCGACCTGGTAGCTACCGCCATGTATCCAGAGCATGACTGGAAGCTTGGCAGTAGCGTCAAGACCTGCTGGTCTGACCAGGTTGATGCTCAGACAGTTCTCGCTCATCCCGTAGATGGCGTCTGCACTCGGATTGTTATCAGGACAGGCATTGGAGTAGTTCTTGGCTAGACGGGTATCGGACCATGTCTGATTTAGTGCTTGTGGAACCCGAAATCTGTTTTGGCCGCCGGCGTTTTGGGCGTAGGGTATACCTAGAAATGCGTCTTGATTAAAGGTGGACAGGTGGAGGCCCTCATAAGTGCCATTTCGAACTGTCACTCGAGGATCTGACTGTGCGGCTGTCAGTAGGGTGGGGCACCAGAGAAGAGCCGTAGCAACGATGGACTTCATGTTGTGGTGAAAAGATATTCAGCAAGTCTCGCAGTATAAGACCAGGCCAGGCGACGCCATACCAAGACGACCAGTGTACGATACCAGCACCTTGCCTCTTCAGATCGTGACACGATACTCTCGGGTCATGCTTTCCATTTCATGCACGGCTGGTCACACCTGACTGGGATTATTACTTGGCGTGGTAAGCAAGTGAGCGTGCTTATGGCGGCGATGTCGCGGGCATCACCGCTTGCGCACGAACCTGGAAGGAGCCCTTCGATAGTGAGTCAACCCCAACTGGAGATTACCGAACTGCGAGCCCCATTCATGCCCTCGATTCGGAAAAGGAAGTCAACATACAGTACAGCGAAGCAAGCTCCTTTGCCAATTCCACTTACATCCATCTCCGAGTGATTCGTGTTAGTCCTTGTGTAAGATTTTGGGTTCTGAGCCTGGCGTCGAACCCCGCTGATCGGATACACCCAGCGGGTTTTCTTAGTGGATGATCGCAACCAACAAATCATAGCATTCATGCCCGAAAGTCAGATCGCTTAAGGAGAGCCAAGATGAGGATGAAGGCGCCGGTGTCCAAGACCGCATCAATGGGAGTGTTATGCATATCATACAAGAACAAGGCTCATGCATGTTCAACCGATCTCTGAGCGCTATCATATTCTAGGTGATGCATTCCAGGCATTGATGCCAAGCCAAGGATAACCTAGAAGGATCCTGCTTCTGTAATTGCCCGCTCGTAACTCGTCGATGTTCGTCACCTCGTGTATGGCTGATCGAGAGAGCCAAATGCCAAAAATCAATGCTGATCCTGGCTCTATAAGTCGCGACAGGCCATTGACTTCATCACTGAACCTGTATTTCTCTTCTTGAGCTAACAGAAGGTTTCCAGCTTCCCTCGACATAGTCCACGTCCCAGGTTTTCTTGAAGCCTTCCAACACTTCTCCTACCGCCTTGCAAGCATGTCGTTCTCTACATCTGCGATCCCAATCACCAGCCTGAATGAGCAGGACGCTAGTCTCCACAAGCTCTTCTTCCATCCTCAATTCCTCAACCAAGTCACGCACAGATTTCAATCTCCGCGTAGCCGTCAGAAGATGTTGCCGATGCTCCGTCAGTGTATCTGTAAGACTATGGAGCATAGACAGTAGCTCATGCGTGCTGTTTGCGAGAGCTTGCAGAGACGTTAGCGGATTTGTGGAGGCTGCAGGTGCATGCGAGCTTGGTAGGAAAGGAAGCGACAATGCTAATGAGTGTAGCTCAGCGATAACAAGCTCGATTGTCTCTTCGGGCAGATCGAAAATGGTCGAGGAGAAAGAATTAGTGCTGATAAGCGAATGTGAAGCATTTGAAAATTCCCGTAGCTGGTGCGACCGGTGTGTGGCCATGGAGGTGTATGCTGTGTGCAGCCTTTGTGCACTGTTCTCAATTGTTGATTGAGCTCCTAGATTCTCCTTGAGGGCAGAGGTTGTTCTTTCGATGACTCCCCCCGACTCAGATAGTGAATCTGCATTGGCTGATATTCTGGTGATTTCTTCGACATCATGTATCCTCCTCTGTAACGTAGGCGGGATGGAATCAAATGCCTCGTCATCCGAGTCAGGTCCATAATCTGACCCATCGTACAGAGACTCTGTCTTTCTGTGGGTGCCCATGCTCGCCCATTGCTTAGAGGGGCTCGGAGGTTTCTCTGGCGATTGCGGCATGCTGATGCCCCTCACTTGCGGGCTTCGAGGAGTCGCGGGTATGCTTAGGTTACGCATGTCGTTGAGGTCGATCGGACTGTTTATGGCGTCTTCTGGGTCTCCCTCTTGCAGTCCCTGTAGGAATGAGCTGTCTGGTCCATCGAAATCCGGATCCCACGCCTCCTCTAGCTCGTCTGCTAGATTTCCAATGCCAGCATTACTTGCTAGGCCCGTGCTAACATTGCTACCGATACTTAGGCGGGACGATGATGGCCGTTTCGACCGCGACGAGGTTGGTCGCGGGGTTACCGGAGAATACTGCTGTAAGGATGATTGTGAGGATCTTCTCGACTGAAACCACATCTCTGCGCTACTATTTGCGTAGTGGCTGGGTGATATGGGGTCATGGTTGGGCTGTATGCTCGGCATGCGCAGGGACCGTCGCTTTTGTGTAGGACTCGATGGGGAGGTTGGTGTGCTTGGTGTCATGGTCATTGTTGTCGCCATCCTAGAAAGCTGAATACAGTGTCATTGAAGTCATGCTGGCTATGTTGAAGTTGTCTAATGTCGTTGTACTCAAACAGGTGTGGGTGTTATCGAGCACCGCGACAAACGACGGCACAGTGATGATCACCACCATGACCCCTGCATGCCCGATGGTGACGCACCTTCGGGGCGGCGCGGATCTTCGTTAGCCCCTAGCCAAGCCATGTTGGTGCATGTCGGCCTTCACAAAATCTTAATATCAAGAGTCCTTTTTTGAGCCCTCCATCCGCATCGTACAGCGTGTTGGACAGAGGCAGCTTGCCTGCTAGAAGCCAACAGTGCCTCGAGAACTAGCTGACTTTGCTAAAGAAAAGAGTACAGAGTCAAGATAAGATGCCTGTAATACGACGCGTCAAACCAGCCGACCTATTTCACCTGAACCTTTGCAACCTCGATCCATACACAGAAAACTACGATATCAGCTTCTACCTCTCCTACTTGATGAAATGGCCTTCGTTGTTCTTCTGTCTAGAAGAGAACAGCCAGATCGTCGGCTATATTATTGGCAAGGTCGAAGCATCCCCGGGCTACCTTCAGTCCGTAACTATGTCCCACTACCTGGAAACCGCTAACGGGTCCCAGAGGCTCAGAACACTACCTTCCGTGGCACGGACACGTCACGGCCTTGACCATCGCTCCTCAGTATCGCAGGTTGGGTTATGCTCGCCTGCTTACGCGAGCACTTGAGAAGGCATGCGAGCAGCAGAACGCTTGGTTTGTGGATCTATTTGTGCGCGAGTCCAACACTTCTGCGATCAAGCTCTACGAATCGTTAGGGTATAGTGTGTTTCGTCGAGTGGTAGATTACTACTCCGATGATATAGGTGGGTCGATGAAAGGCGAGGATGCATTCGACATGCGGATACCCTTGCCGAGAGATAAGGAGAGACAGCATATTCGCGAAAATGGCCGCAACTTCCGTGTCACTGCCGAAGATGTCTTCTGAAACAATCCGTAAGTCTGGCCGAAGGCACCACGTGTGGCCGGAGAATATAGTCTCAGAACGAAGCTGTTCCGTAACGTGAAGATCGCATCATGAATGCGGTGCTTGCATGGTTTCGTATCATAGGCAGCAGTGAGCTATCACGAAAGTATCAACCAAACGAATGAGCAGCCAGCCACCACGGTGCTCCACGAACTGTGTTAGGCCGTGTGCTTCAGATAATGATGTTGCTCACGAAGCCATATAGCGACCCAAACAATCACGCGGTTGCGAGCGGACTGGCACTTTAGCATACGCGCAATGCTGCGAGCGAGCTACGCGTTTCTTATTCTGGTCTGCTCCCACGCATCACGGAAACCAAACAAGATACCAGGTTGGCGGCTGATCTTGGTGTTGGAGGCACCCCAAGACCTGAGAGACACACCATGAGGAGACACGCAGGATCGAGGAAGGGCTATGGATCTCTGAAGCCTCCGTTGCAGGCTTGTCTGGTCCTTGAACAGCACACAATTTGTGAGAATGCAATGCTTCTCAAGTCCAGAGAAGGAGGATGATATCAGAAATATGTGCAGCATACAGATATGTGTCATTACTCAAAGCCTCTATTCTATGGTCTATTGTGATCTTCGGAAGGACTCCTGTATTATAACAGGATTGGCCATCACCTTCCAGCTCAATGTTACTGAGCCTTTTTTCTGAACGCTGCGCACCACTACACAGTGGCTGTGTAGGTTGCTGGAAGAGGATAAGAAACTGTCTCGTGGATGACCGAAGTCGGAATCGAAGTCGCAGTCGGAGTCACAGTCGTAGTCGGCTGTGTTTGCGGAGCCGGTCTACGGGGGATGGCAACTGGCACCTGACCAGGCGAGAAGTCTGGAATTGGATAGTCCATATAGTCTCTCGGTGCATATCTCCACCCATTTGGAACGTTGCAACGCTGTCTCCAGAACTCCTCCTGCAAATACCACATGAAGCTCTGGACGTTGCTGATAGTCTGACCTTCGCTGACTCGCTTGAGTTCTTGGACCTGCCACGGTGTTATGGCCTCTATGTTATAACCCATGGACGGAGAAAGATACACCTCGTCGTAGATTATACCGCCTAATGTCGGAAGAGTCAAGTCCTCCCAGTGGAAGAATTCGTGCAACAGTACCTGAGCCGAGAAGAACATACCGCCACGATTGTAGTTGAAGGGTTGAATACCTCTGGCACTTGCGAAGTTGTCAAGCCCGTCGCATTGAACCTCTGTCAAGCTCCGGTACCTGTAGTGGTCGTTTGGCCTTGAATTGGTGAAATCGAGAGTGACCGCACAGACTACCATGTACCACCTGCCACGTTCATTGGCAGGTTGTCCAAAGTATGGCGCTCGCGACATGTAGGCCTGTTCTGTAATGCCCTGTCTACCCAGAAAGCAAATCCCAGCGTCGGCAGACCCTGGTGCGAATAGGTAGAAGATTTTGAAGGGCAGCAGATGGGGCAGTGGCACACATATATACATCCACTGTGGTATAGGAAGTCCAAGCTGCACCGCAAGCTGGTTCAGCAGGAACCGAACCTCCCTATAGTTTTGCGCCGGAAAGTACCGTCGGAAGGAAGGGTTCGGATTGTTTGGATCCATGACAGCCATGGCTGATACTCCAGCTCTGAGAAGGTCCAATGCTTCTACCAGAAGCGAAAGAACCATGCTTTCTTGCAATTGGTTGTTGGCGAATCCTCGCAGCTCGAATATTGTTTCGAAAGGATGACCAGGAGGTATGGCTCGTTTGCTGAAATTTGCGGCTATCCTGGCTATAGTGTCGTCGTCAGTGTCACCATCGACCAGGGCATCAGGTGTAAGGTGGGCGGTGAGCGGCGACGAGTCAACTGACAAAGCTGGTGCACTCCCGGCGCCGCCTAACTTTGTGATCGAGCTGAGGTATAGCGCAAGCATGAGCATTACGACCATGCCTGCTAGGGTCGAGCGTGTCAATTTGACGGCCATTTCGTGCGGTCCAATGGAGGGTAGGTCTAGGAAAGATGTTCTAGACGATAGAGAGAGTAGTATCTGCGTGACTAGAGATAAATTTTGAAAGTTGCTAGTGGAAGCTGGCAAAGTCGCGTATGGTCAAACCTAGATGGTCAAAAGTACTGGCTGCTGAATCAGTCGAAGCTAGGTAGCTTTCAAGGCTGCTCAACATGTTCTCAGTTCGTCAATGCCCACCCTTCAACACATCTTGACATGCAGCGCAGGGTGTCGCATGTTCACGTCATGATCGAGCAAAGAGGAGGGCAGGCGCGGTTGGTTCGGAAAGCCAGCAGACAACACACTGAACGGCACGAGATCATCGTGGGAAGGCACTTGGAGGATCGCAACCCTTCGCACAACGGGCATTGCAAGCATGTCAGCAATGTTCACCGCACTCTTTAGTTGAAGGCATATGCTTCCGTAAGTAATGTCCATCGTACGTCAAAGGATCAGATGAATTGGAAGACGCTTTCCCAACCAACTGATCGGCTCCTTGGTTCAATTCCTACCCTCATGAATGTCATCGAAGCATCGATTTTTCACAAATACTGACGGGCTGAATTTAATCGAAGTTGAATCGTGGTTTGCGGTATCGAAGTTCATGTCGCGTGTCCGACGCGTTCGAGCGGGTCACGTGAATTACGCTTACGCAAGCTCTATTTGGTCGATGTCCGGCGGGGCGACTTACCTAGACCCGAGTAATTCCTGGGAGCATGATCGCACACCTTGCCTTCTAACGCACACTTCGAAGCGGCGGTTACGACACTTGAGGTGGAAAACAGCATCTGTAACACAGTTCCAATTCAACCGAGCCGGAATGAGCGTGTGCATGGAGGCGACAAGATTCAGGCACGTCCAGGCACCCGGGGCAGATCATCGTGCTTATTGTCTATCCGATCGTCTTCGGCAAAGTTTGCTTGGCGGCAGCCACAGGCCACCCACTGCCCCTGCCTAGCTCTGCCTCCGATCACTTCCTCAACAATCTTCATCGTTTGTATACGTCTAGATGCATACCAGAGATCTAACCTGCAGCTGCCTATTCACCGGTCACATGCATCCACGCAACGGCAAACGTTAGATAGTGTTGGTGGCGCGAAAACTACCCTATTAATACCGCTGAACGGCGCATCAACAGTTACCATCCTTTTCACATTCTTCTGATTTCTCGTCCATCGTGTGCTAGATCCGGTGCATCCTGCGATTCCTCGAGACAAGGAAGTACGATATTTGACTGACAGCCACCATGCCTGCAACGAGGAAGCGCACAGGCGCGACTAATACGACAGGCACTAAGAAGCAGAAGACCAACACAGGACCAAAGAAAAGCCAGCCAGACATTCAGATCGATGAAGGCTTCAATGAGGATTGTGAGTCGACCTAATCAGCTGTAGCACGTTACTAAAGGTTCGCAGCTAAGGTGTACGTCCACATCGATGGCGATGGTACGATTTGGGATGCTTCCCTCAATCTCAGCAACGTCTCCGGCAACAACAATAAGGTAAGGTTGGTGTGCCACCACGAACGAGCACTTCTGATCACTGCATAGTTCTATGCACTTCAAGTACTTGTCGACGACGAGAAGAAGAGCACTTACTACTCTCACACTCGTTGGGGTCGTGTGGGTGAAGAGGGACAAGTCAAGACCTTGAAGGAGTCATCCTTGGAGGATGCCAAGCAGGAATTTGAGAAGAAATTCAAGGAGAAGAGTGGTCTCGAGTGGGCCGATCGTATGAACAAGCCGAAGGACAAGAAGTATACGTATATCGAGAAGTCTTATGAAGACAACGCTGAAAACGAAGAGGCTAGTGACGATAAGGAGGACTCAAAGGCTTCAGTCAAAAGCGAGCTTGACCTGCCAACTCAGCGATTGATGGAGCTCATTTTCAAGTAAGTCCGTAGGGTCACCCAGTCTATGGAAGTTGACCCTGAACAGTGAAAACCATTTCAATGCAGTGCTGGAGGAGATCGGCTATAACAAGGACAAGCTGCCACTTGGAAAACTCAGCAAAACGACTCTGAAGACCGGCTTTGAGCAGCTCCAAGAGCTTGCTAGCCTGGTTAAGCATCCAAGCTTGGCAAAGAACAAGTACAGTCGAGATCGCAAAGAGGTGTTTTCCAATGTCACCATCTCCAGTTATTAGCTAACGTGTGCAGGTAATCGAAGAATGGACTAACAAGTACTACTCAACCATACCTCATGTGTTTGGCCGCAACCGTCCCCCAATGATCGACAACAACGATGCTATCACAAAAGAAGTCGCCATGCTGGACACGTTGACTGATATGGAAGTGGCAAATACGATCATGAATGCCACCACGAAATCCAAGGATGGTACTAGCGTCAGCCGGCTGGATAACCATTTCAAAGACCTTAGGCTCAAGGAACTCACGCCACTCGATCACAAATCGAACGAGTATACAGAGTTGCAAAAGCTACTTCTGAATACCAGCAGTGATGCCCACGGGCTGCGGTATAGACTTCAAGACATCTTCCGTGTGGAGCGACCTGGGGAAGCCCAGAGATTTGAAAAGTCAATCAAGAAGCTCAAAGATCGACAAACCTTCTTACTTTGGCACGGATCGAGAACGACAAATTATGGGGGTATCTTGTCCCAAGGTCTTCGAATCGCACCTCCGGGTAAGTAAAAAATGATCAAGATCGTTAGATTGAATCCGGGTGAGTACTGATTGGATGGCAGAAGCACCGCTCAACGGCTATGCCTTCGGCAAAGGCATCTACCTAGCCGACTGCTCAAGCAAATCTGCGAACTACTGCATGTCTAGCATGTCCGGCGGCGTTGGTATTCTCCTCCTTGTTGAAGCTGAGTTGTCAAATCCGCTTTACGAGATCGATACCGGTGATTCCAACGCGGAAGAAGCGGCCAAAAAGCACAACTGCATCGCAACGAAGGGCGTTGGTCAAGAAGTGCCTTCCAAGTTCAAGGACGCTGGTTGTGTCCATGAAAGCCTTAAGGGAGTGCAAATGGTTAGTCAATGTTGCTTTGCGCTTGAAATTGTACCTAGCTAATGAGTACAGCCAGATGGAAAGTTGGGCAAAAACAAGAGTCACAAAGGTGGGTACCTGCAGTACAACGAGTATATCAGCTACAACGTTGAGCATCTGAAGATCAAATACCTGCTGAAAGTCGCGATGTGAGGAAACGGCGGGTAGGCTGAACTGGTTCCCGCGTTTAATAACCGAAGTCCTAGCTACAGGACGAATATGGGAATGTCCGCTTGACAGATTTCCTCATAGCGGCGATGTAGGGTGTCGTGAACAGCTTCTATAGTATCTGCTTTGCCTCCAGTAGACGGTCATGATGTTGGTTATTATTCGTGTCAACTCTTTTCAATCGTCCCTAGCCTGCGCCAGCCGTTCAGAACCAGCTTCTGTGGATCGAGGTCGGCCCCTCCTGTCACGACCCGGATGTACATAGCGACGGTGTCAGGGCCTCTACTGCAGTCTCGTGAGATTGAGGATGCCACCTCGTTCAACTTACGAGTTGAAGCATTTTCTAGACGTGCTCAAAGGAGCAAAGAGCCGAAGTGTAGTTGAGAAGCAGTTTTACACGCGCTCATCGTATGTGGAGCTTTGGAAGGGCTCCGGAGAAGGAGCGGGCCATCACCGTCGAAGACCAGATACAGCACGTCGCCCAGCTGACATTCGCATTCTACGTAAGACCCGTGCCTCCTCAGTTCCACGCCATACATAGACCGTGATCAAAATGGAATCCTCCACACCCTCTTATCGTAGTTCGCAGGCCAAATGCCCTTTTTACCTAGTGCAATGATACTTTTTGGATATAGCGCATTCTTGATCTTCTCGTTCAGCCTCGTGTCATTCTACTATACGGTGTCGTGGTCCCCGTAAAACAACCCTTTCCAGTGTTGCCACGAACAGATGATCTGAAGCATCGGCATCCTGATGGTCTACTTCATGGCTAGTACGCTGCTCCGGCAAAGCTTGAAATTACTCGACCGAGCAGAAAAGCATCGATGAATGCTGGCAAGCAATGAGGGTCCAGGGGTTGTGTCAAGTATTACCGGTCAGCTTCATCACTTATATTAGATACATGTCCCTAATATCCATGTTAGGCCTACAAGCAGATGCTACTGCCCGGACTCCAAGGTTGAATGTCAATCCGCAAGTACTGCGTCGTCGAGCCAACATGCGAAAGTCTAATCGTTTGCCAGTGGTGTCGATTGCTGAGTCCCACCTCCACGTTCTCCGCATACACTTTACTCAATACGATCTAGCTGCGTTTCTTTCTCGTATCAAGCTTCTAATGGCTCCATACAAGCTTCTCGTACCTATCGTTGCTCAGGCACCGCCTTATTGTTGTTCCTCAGTTGCATGTTATCAGACTGGCTTGTCAAAAGTTTCGGACGACAGTTCTGTTTTACGTTATGACGCTTGCTCACTGTGGTCTCTGGAGCCGAAAGCTGAATTGCTTTCGCAAGATGAGTGAAGAATTGACGGTCCGCCCTCGCTTGCCCTGGTCCACTGAGCGGCACGCGACGTCATCAGCATGTATCGTCAGCATGTAGTGCATGCAAGCTCCGCCACGGCGCGGCGTACGACCGGACCACCAGCGACCTGCAACGAACATAGAAATATATATGAGCGTCTATCAGTCTTCCGCGAGACTTCTTGACCTTAGTCGCTTAGCCCTATCATCCCTCTGTGTCCCACCACCCATCATGTCGATCGTCAACGTTGACCTGCTCTCGTTAGCTATTAACCCCCTCTACTTCAACACACTAGCTGCCACAAACATCAGCCAGCCAGCTATATCACTACTGGCCTACGATGCATCGTTCAACCAGTCCGTTGTCTTCCCTAACGCAACAGCAAAGCTCATCTCCGACAACTCGTGGGAAGCCTTCCACGAAGGGGGTGTCTACGACGCTTCCCAAAATGCGCTCTACGTGTCTTCGAACTACGCAAGCCTCGAAGACAACATAAACATGACAGTCATCTACTTCAACAGCGACTACAGCCTCAAGAACATCACCTCAACTCAATTCCCGGGCCTCTACGAAGCAAACGGAGGCACATCGTATTACCCACCCGGCTCAGACATTTCCTCCCCACCGTCGAACCAACTCTGGTGCGACGAAGGTGACTTCCAACAGTACTCCGCCCTCATCTCCATCAATCCCGCCTCCAATACAAGCAACGTTGTGAACAACAACTACCTTGGCAACAGAAATTACTCCTCCGTCAACGACGCCCGTCAACACCCCATCACAGGCGACATCTGGTTCACAGACGCAGCATACGGCTACTTCCAGAACTTCCGACCTGTCCCCACGATCCCACAGCAGGTCTACCGCTTCGAGCCGGCGACCGGGAACCTCCAAGTTGTGGCAACCGACTTCGACCAGCCAAATGGACTAGTATGTGCTCACTCTCCACACCTTAACATAACGCCCACTAACAATGATGCGTAGGAATTTTCTCCAGACCTCAAAACCCTCTACGTATCAGACACAGGCGCCCAGCACTTCACCGCAAACACCACCCGTCCCGCCACAATCTACGCCTTCAACATCAGCAGCGACCACCGCACGCTCTCCAACCGCCGCACATTCGCCTACGCCGACACCGGATTCCCCGACGGCATCCACGCCGACATGGCTGGGAACGTCTGGGCCGGCTGCGGCGACGGCGTGCACGTCTGGAACAGCGAGGGCACGTTATTGGGCAAGGTGTTCCTTGGGGAGACGAGCAACAATTTTGCGTTCGGGCCGGATCTGGGCGGTGGCCAGGGATATACCATGTGGGTGTTCAGTAATTCGAGGCTGTGGGAGGTTCGGGGGTTGAGAGTTGAGGGGAGGGAGGTCTGTAAGGATTGGAGCGGTTTGGCTAGTTGTGGGATTCAGGGTGCGAGTGCACCTGGTGGGAGGAGGAAGTGAAAACCGGCCAGATTGCGTAGATAGCGTTTGTACAATGCGAGAAATGGCATTACTACTGTATGACAGACCTCATTCCGTCATGTAGAAACAATCGGCATACTCCTAGGGTCTCAAGTTAGCGACACGTTCGCTGCTATCGACGACGAGGGTACAAGGGGAAATGTTACTCCGCTTCAAAGGCCGGGGAACGTGCTTGGGGCATTGGTTGCCAGGTTTGCTAGCTTCCATGCCCATCCTAAGCGAACCCCCCACAGCGCGATTGCCATCTCGAGGACTTTGAGCTCAATCAACGCATGTCCCCTTCCGTCCAGCCAGGAGGGTCACAGCTCATTCACGTTCAGCGAAGATGAAGACTCCTCATATTGCCGGAGAGTTCTCTTTGTGGGCATCAGCTGATCTGTATCTGCCTTGCCTCAATACGAACATTCGCCTCCTTCGTTTAACGCGGGGGCTGATTAACGCAAGGCTGAAGAAGCAAATGAGCTAGAAGCCACACCTTAACTGGGATGGTGTTCTTCTTTTTTTCTTATCTGAGTTTCGGGTCCACTCTTGGTCACAAGAAGGTGGCTGGACCAACTGGGACGCCTGTGTCGAAGTTCTGCTATAAACGTGTCCTTCAGCGGGCGTGACTCCGGGGCGCACACTGTACACTGCACACGCGAAGACGAAAACGAATGCGATAGCGAACGCGAAGACGAACGCGAACGCGTTAACCTAACGCGTTACGTCGCGCGTGCATTATAGGTACTTGAGTCTACCTTAAGGCCCCCACGCCCCGCGAAAGCAACGTAGCCGGTTTTTCGTAATTACTTGCATTTGCTCACGACCAAACTACAATTATCTTGTCGACGACAATGCCTTAACAGCCACGCATTATTGTATATAATGAACTCTATGATGGTCACTCTGTTATTGCTACAACTCTCGATGGAAGACCTAATGCTATAGTAGCAAAGCAGCGAGCAGAGCAGCAAGATAAGAGGGTTGTAACGCAGCAATTAGCCAAGAGCAACTGACTATAAGCGGACCAGTTGCTTGCGCATCGCGCGGCTCCTAATCGACCTCGCGCTATGAGACCTAGAATGCGCCAGCATCATTTTGGCCCGCTCTTGCCTTTTGAATTACTCGTTTGGAAAAAGTCCCTGCCTTAGGACAGGAGCCCAGTTTGGCCTGGCCAACATCTACGAAGGAGCCGTTGACCGCCACTAGAATCAAAGCAAGCATGCTGCCTAAAGACGATGAATATAGCTGTCAACACTCCAGCCATGAACTCTCTCGGTTTGTTCATAAATTTCGTCCAGGCTTTCCTCTCCATAGTTGATGATGGCTCGCTGACAGTTGACGTCAAAGGATCTCATCCCACGCTGGATGACCGTCTGCAAAGCCATGTATCCCGGTGAACTCCCACATCTCCTCACCATCTTACTAGTTTGTGGACTTCCGCTTGCGTCGACGCACGCCACTCTGGAAAAACGGTCTTTGGATCCCTCATGGACAACAGACCCCTCACAATTCTATAGAAGAGGATACCATAGCAGTAAGCATGCCATATAACGCAAACTTACTCACTTCTCACATCATGCAGGCGTCCTGCTAGGCGAGACTCTGTACATCGATGGAGGTGATGGATTTCATCTGAACAGCAACGGCTCAGGATTCTGGGTCGGTACCTTCAATTCCACATACGCTCTGGATTTATCCACCTCTTGGTCTCCCAAGGATGTCCAATTCCAGGTCATCGACAAAGGTGGCAGTCCCGTGCTCAATCGACCTAACCTCTGGCCGGCACCGGATGCCAAATCGTTCTATCACCTCAATGGAGATGTTAGTCAAGCCCTGCAGTTCCCCTGGAGTGAAGATCGAGATCCACCACTAGATCCAGAGCTATGGCAGTTCACACCCAAGGGCATCGAAAGCGGTACCTGGCAACTGGTAGAAACTGAATCATCCCTCATTGGATCACAGTCGTCTAAATCGACGTCCGGAAACGGATCGGCATACATATTGGGTGGCATCACCACTTGGCGATCGACCGAGCAGTATAACGGCAGTTATAGCTTTGTCGGCTCTGCGAATGGTATCATATCCTACAACTCAGACAGCCAAACATGGAATAACCAAAGCATGGATGGTCTCGCGTCTTCTGGGTGGTGGTTGGAAGGAGAGCTGCATTGGATTGATAACCTTGGCGGCGCAGGACTAGTGGTAGCTTTGGGAGGCCTGACTGCTTTACCGACCTCTACACTGGTCGGTCAATCGCTCGTTTCATTTGACAATATCGCCTTCTTCAATCCTTTGACCGGAGAGTGGCGAAAACAAACGACCACGGGAAGTATCCCGACCTCTCGTCGACGAGCCTGTTCTGTTGGAGTCCCCGGAGACAATGGGACATATGAAGTACGTCTATTGCCTATCGCCATCCTTCTCTTCCGTCGTCCACGCTGACATCACGTTTCCTAGATTTTCCTGCATGGTGGTGATGCTTCCGCCACAGAATATGAGGTAAAGACACCCTCCCAAGCATCAATTGACCTCGACCAAGTTTGGGTATTGTCCATACCATCATTCACATGGTACAAGTCCAGGTACAACCCTTCTGACGCCCGCTTTGTCCATACATGCCATGTGGCAGGGAAGCCTCCTCGACGGCAGATGATAGCAGTTGGCGGCGAGGCACCTGGTGTATCCAACTATGATCAACCTCCAGATACGTGGCCGCAGGGTCTCGCGATCCTCGATTTGACCGAGTTGCAGTGGATCGAAAGCTATGACTCGGACGCCGCGCCTTATCAGACACCCCAGCTCGTTAAGGACGGCATCAGCGTCAATGGGACGTATCCGCAGGCCTGGAATGACCCGGTAGTCGTGGAGTGGCTGCTAGGCAAGTGTAAGCATTCTGCTTCGGATACAACGGTATACTGGCTAACGACCACAAACAGCACTTGCGGATATCACTAGTGTTGCAAATCCAACAGGTAATAGTACGAGTTCGACGGCCGGTAGCTAGACCTAGAGGCGAAAGACCTGAGCACCGGTGCCATCGTTGGTATCGCTGTTGGCTCGGTCATTGGAATGGCGCTCCTCGGCATCTGCGTATGGTGCTTTCGTCGAGCAAGACTTCGCCAACGCCAGCGCAAGAACGTCATCGCACAGGACGATCCCAATTGCTACCAGAAACCGGAGCTTGATAGTGCCGCTAGCCCGCGACTAAACGAAAAGCCCGAACTTGCGTGCATCATCAGCGAGAATAAACATAGTCTCCGTCAAGAATATAACGACAGTCACGAACTTGGGGCCCCCATCCAGTATGAGATGGAGGGCTCGATAGCCGGCCAAGAGTTGAGTAGCGACACCGCGGTAAATACCAGTAATAGGAGTCGAAATGCTTTGGTAGGTTCTGTTGTGGACTCTAATAGCAAGAGTAAAGGCGTCGACACGAGGCCTGAAATGCATGAGCTTGTAGGGACTACGTAGTACGCAGTGGTTTTGCGGATTATAGATCGTTTCGGCAGGATCAAGTTCCGTGTTGATAGACCATTCTTTGTATTCAACGAAAGGCTAAGCTAAGCACTGCTAGCAACCTAAATACTTACTTCGGACCTGCTATACGCAGATATAGCTAGACTCCCTATCGTGAGCTTTTCCTATCCTATAGCTTAGTCTAGATTGCCGTCTCCGAATAAGTCGAAGGTTGCGAGGACTGTCCTACAGCGCTGGAAACTCCGCAGCTAAACCTACGTAGCGCAGCGAAGCTACGTAGTCGTAGCCCCCTCTAGTCTAGAACTACGCTCGCTACGTAGTTTCTTAGCGTAGTATAATAGGTATAGCGTATTTTAAGATAGTAAGCTTTTATAGTAAGCACCCTTTCTCCTCTTATATTATAGCGTAATTAGTAGCTCAAGAAGACTAGTATACCTCTAGTAGAAAGAGATAATTAATTAAGCTGCGATCTGCGCAGTCTGCGCAGTTTCTAGTGTCCAGGACAAGGTACAAGGTATTGATTCTAATGTTGAGAACACTTTCCTGAAAGATACTAACCTCAGACCTCCTCCCAATTCCATGGCAGACGATCGGGGTCTTGTTCTTCAGCCCATAATTTCAGGCACGCTCGAATGGTCTTGGCTCCTTTTTGGTCAATCCCGAGCCCCTCGAACGCCGAGTCTCCCTGGAGAGCACTATCTCGGTACCACCTTTTCACATGTATCTCGATTAATCTTCTGACGCACCACTCCGGTGCCTTGTCCCCAAGTCGGTTCTCCCATCTAGCAGCACTCGGCAATGTAATGTACTTGAAGACGTTCTCGGGTTTCATCATGAGGTTCGGAAATTTCTCGAAGTGACCCCGGACGCCATTCCGCATGTTGAGTGCTGCCTGAGGTCCACCCATCATGAAAGCGATTCGCACAGCTTTCAGGTAATGGAAGCCGCTGCCAGCTGCGTCCACAAAGTCTGCGCGCTCCTAGTCGAATTGTAAATCGTAGCAGCCCTGGAATATCACCATGCTGTACATAAGCACAAGGAGTTCTGTGGGTGTTAGTGACTGTACGACTCCCATCGTTGGAGCAGGATTCACCTCAAGGCCCATTACTTTCGACCTGACTAACTCTCCAGCCCAAAGGAGCGTTTCAAAGCCATCGTGTGGCACATCAGTCGGCTGAGCATCGGTGAGCTCGTCCATTGTCTTCATGTGTGGGACAATCTGCTCCGTGATGTATTCCTGGTAGACTTCGGTATGCCGCACCAACTTCCTCGCATGATGGAGGGACGACCAGTCATACAACTCTTGAAGAAGTCGGGACTGAAGTGGAGAGTAGACATGGAACGAGGTCCTCATCCGTGTCTTATCCGTGACGATGTTCTTCGTGGACTGACATGTCTGTGCTAGAGCGGCAAGAGCATCGATATCTTCTCGCTCTGTGATATCGAGGTTATTGCAAATGCCACTCAATACCTCCACAGGCAGATCGAGAAAAGATGAAGGTTGGTGGGGAGGTGCACGTGAAGAACCATAGCGTGTGACGTTCTCTTGGGCACGCTTTCGGTAGAGATCAATGTGCTCAAGGACAGATTGATTTTTGGCAAAATCGGCCCCGAAGGTGGAAAGGCACCCTCGAGACGTCGTGGCCGCTTATGTTCATGTCACAAGTTGCATACTCTGCGATCAGCATGTCTTAATTTTGGAGGTCTCTTGGTACGAAGTTGACAGGCTGATTCACCCTGTACCCAGATCGGACCAAGTCGTCTATGTATCGGGCGTATGGTGGAGGTGCGTCTTCGATCCCTTTAGGTCGAAGGTGCATTGCTCGAGAATCTAGTGCTTCAGTCCCTCCGGTATGGTCAATGACCGGGTTAAGTGCGGCCGGACCGGACAGTGCTCCGTCAGCCCCGCTAGCGGGTTCTGTCTGACTTTGGCCTGGTCGAATGCTGCAGTAGCGTCTAGGTGTGCAAGCACAATGATCCTCATTGTTGGAGGCTAGGAGTCGACGGACATAAGTGAGGTTTCTCCTTCAGGTTCATTTGCGTGCTTAGTCGAATGGTTGTTGTGGCTGCCACCACTACCATCGATGTCTCCCTCATCATGCCCTTCCTGTGAGTGAGAGGAACACTTGTATCGCAGTGGTGTTTTCGTCGTTGAAGGTCCGGCAGAAGGCCAACGATGCTTGTTCGGTGCTTCCTGTGTCGCTGTTGCTTGTCGATAGCCGGTTCTTGCGGAGTGATGGTGTTGACGTGTTGCCGTGATTCATCGTTTTGCTAGCACTTTCATGGGCTACGTATATGCCTTACTGCCACTTGCTGGTTGCATAAATGTCCCATTGTGTTGGGGGAGATTGTGAGGATTCTGATCAGCAACCCAGAGAAAATCGTACTGGTTTCAATACCGGATCCTTCGACATTATGTTGAGGAGTACGGTGTTAATGTGGTTCTCAGGGTGTTCTTAAGATCCGAAGCTTGATCGCGATCGTGGCAGATAACGTCACTAACGACATACTGAGCGACCTGCTCATCGATGGACTGCATGATTGTCGTGGCATTCTGGCCCTTCGAACAGTCTAGCCGGACCGTCGGGTTTGCGAGGACGCTCACCTCAGGTCATTCGCACCACACCTGCTGCACAGAAAACAGGCTGTAATCCATGTTGGTTTCGTGGCTTCATTGTCCTCAAATGTGTAAGAAGATTGTGGTGAAGTAGCGAACAAAGACAGCCGACGCGATTAACCATATGAAGAGTCTGAAGTAGTTTATTCTGGAGCATTTCATGTTGCGTGGTCCATCATTTGTTGTTCGTAAGGGTCGTTCCTCTGCATATCTCAGGCTGATGATTTTGACTAAGGAGAGACTTGAGCTGTTCGAGTAGGGTACTAATGTTAATGTTGGCCATAGACCAGGAACAGTTGGCGTTGGGGCAACTGTTTGCATTGAAAATTGTGAGTGCTCAGGTGCACGTTAGATCGATTCGCTGCAGATCGGCGTTGCTGGATGCTCTGATACATATATATGTATAGAAGACGTTTGGGTGGCCTACTCTTTTCTCTGGCCTCACATTGTACCTGGCTCGCCTGGTAGGGAATGAAGATACACTTGGAGGATGGGATACGTGGAAGGTTTTTAGAGCCCATCCCTGCCGGATAGACGCCTCGCTAGCACCCGCGGCATACATGATCAGTTGCCCGGCAGCAAACAAGCAAACAATGTGGCCTAGCCGTTGTGCAGCAATATTACTGCCGATAGCATTCATACCATTGGCCACAGATGTCGCCTGAAGGTTATCGACAGCTCTGTCATTCTGAGGCGATATGCCTGGTTTAGTAGCTACCGGGTTATCGCCTAGCCAAGAAGCGGCTTGCCTCTTAGCAAGCATAAGGATGTTTCCTCACAAGCATGAAGACCTAGAATCAGCGAGCGAAGCGTTCTGTTAGCGGAAGATGTCAGTCTTTCAATGGGCTCCCACTAGATATCCGACAAAGACGGCAGTCAAATCCGATAAGCGCATAGATGCGTCTTATTTACAACATGTATAGGCCTTGATAGCATGTAGGCACAGTGTGGACGCTTGTGTCAGTCCGCAAATCGTCTAAAGGTAATCTCCAAGCAATATGGGATGCATGTTGGCACAACTTCCTCTCAACTCATTAGATGGTGACGAATGACTGTCTCGGCTCTGTCCTGTAGACCACCCATTAGGAGTCAAGGGATACAGAGGTGTTTGGAAGGTGCTGCCGAATATTACGGAAGCTATTTTAGACGGAATGACACTCTGAGCTATTTGTGTACACCGGTGTGTTGCAGCAGGCTGTTGATGAGCTCAGCTATAGTTTCTCAGCCGCAGCGGAGTTTCGGGATTCTAGGGTACCACGTGGGCACGTCGTCAGCAATGACCTCAGCTCTCCACCCCCGGAAATTACTTAGAGGCGGCCAAGTCTCGCCTAAGGCAGGACCGACCGGCCACCTTCCAGCAACATGGTGATTCTAGGAGGATTGGAAGTTGTTGCAGCTGGCTTCCTCCTAAATGAATTCAATAAGGACAAGGTAGAAGCGCGTACGCGCAGGAAACATGATCGCCCGCACGAACATAACAGACCTCACTCTCACTCTCGTCCTCCCCGTCCAGACAGTCATGGTCCTAGCAACATCCCGCTTTCCATCAGGCCCCATAGGCCGTCGAGCGCGCCACCACAGCATGAGTATGGTTCTGAGGTCTGGCAGAAGCCACAGCAAAACCAGTACCAGCAGCCTCCGCCGCGGTACCAGCAACAACCTCCAAACTTAGGGCCTCAGCCTTCCTGGCAGCATACAACGCAGCCTCAACCACAATTCAATGCCCAGTATCCTCAACCAGGCCCGGGTGCATTGCAACATCCCAGCACATTTCATGGATCGCAGCAGCCACTGCCTCGGCCGTACGTGCAATCTTCGAACACCTCCCCTGCGCAGCCTCAGCAGCAATTTCGTCCCAGCACTGCGCCTGTGCCACCGCAGCAGCAGCCACTCAACCCTCAGTCCCAAGGGCATGTTTATATAGACTCGAAGACAGGCAGGGTGTCCCACAACCTCTATCCACCAGATCATCCGATGGCCCGTGGCACGTCGCGTAGTGACAATGAAGGGCCAAAAGAGCTATATGGAGATGAAAGTTATAATCGATCCATCGCGGGCGATGTCGACACGGGCCTGATGTGGAGCGAGAAGGACGGGGACAGCCTAGCATACGGCAAAGACTACTCTGACAGGAGGCGTCGAAAGAGGAGCACATCGTATGAACGGAGGAGGTAGAAGGGGTCCGCCTCCGAGGTAGCGAGAACACGAATTTGGGATTGAGCACATGATGAGCTATGAAGACACGAAGGAACGAATTGTTGAGAACAAAGCTATGGTTATGTGTCAAGAGCCAAGTCTGATGCCAAGTGGTTTCTCAATGGAACCCTTCAAAACAGTCCTCTTTCTTCTCTGCAACATTCCTCACCGCCTCGTTCACATCTATATCACCACCAACGACATCAAAGGCAAGCTCAGCAGTCCCCTCCTTCTCAATACAAGCAAGCACAACCCTCGCAACATCCTCCCGGCTAATCGGTTTTCCAAAATGCACTCTTCCAGCCTCGCATCTCCCGCTCCCAGCACCATCCACAAGCCGTCCCGGCCTAACAATCGTCCAGCTCAGCCCACGCTTCTTATTCCCACTTGCCAACTCGCGATCAGCCTTCAGCTTAGCCTCCATGTACTGCTCCAACACTTTCCACAGTCGCTCACTGCCCTGCTTGTCTTGCTCGCTATACCACGGAGGTGTCGGCTTATTCGCCCTGTCACGCACATCGAGTGCTGAAACTGATATGTAGCGCTTCACACCAGCTGCAGCAGCGGCATCGAAACTGCGTACCGCGGCTTGGTGATCGATGGCTTCGGCGCCGCCGGGCACACCATAGGTTCCTTGCGCACACCAGACTAAGACATCTGGTTTGATACTTTCGATGGTACTGGTCAGGTCCTCGACGCTGGCTTGCTCGAGATCTTGGATTATGGCTTTGGCTCCCAGTTCTTCCAGACCAGAAGACTGATCTGGGTTGCGAATTATGCTGTGGACTAAGTGGGATTGCCCAATTAGGAGTGGTGTTAGAGCTCGCGCGGTTTTTCCATTGCCACCGAAGATGAGGATGGTCTTCGAAGGAGCCATTTTATTTCGTGTGATTATTCAAACCTTTCTTAGGAAGAACGCATATATCGTGGTTGATCTGACGCTCTATAGTCGGCTTGACTAGAACACGCTACAAGCGTCGTCGCCGTCATATATGTGGAACTGCAGTCAGAAAAGTTCTCCATGATAGAAGGTTTGACCATGATGGAAGGTTTGACCAGAATGCTTGGCTACCTTTCGGATCTACACGCTGAAAGGCTAGTACTGATGTGACTGGTATAGTATGGTGGTAAGTGGTATGTAGGTCGGTAAGACTGGTGGGGCCAAAGTCGGAAGTAATGTAATGACTGGGCTGCACTTGCCCAACAACGCCCTGGGAAGACAGCATCCCCTGTTGACAACTGCACTTCCGGTTCACGAACGTCGAAGGGCACAAAACACCGAGGGCAACTAGGAACTGTAGTGGACCCTAGGTAACTAAGTGGTAGCGCAGCACGAGGTCTTGAAAAGACAAGTGCATCGCGACTGCCAACAACGTCCCTGCATCGTGGTAAGAGTCATGCTTTCAGCCCCGGCCATCTACCAGCCCTGGCGAAAACCAGGTCCTCGACTTGACGGATGGCAGGAAGGAAGGATAAGTTCTATACCAGAGAGTAAGTGCAAAGTGAGATCGTGGATGATATGATATAATGTCGATTTCGTGGGCGGTGAGCGCTGCCCACAAGATAGTTGGCCTTTGGCTGTTACAGCGTTCGTTCGCAAGCTCACTCACAGCTGCAAGCTGCGCAAGCAAGTTCAGCAGCAATGGTCGTGGTTTTGCCTCCCCCTAAAGGGGAGTCTTCATAGACCAACTGAAGGAGAACGTTGCACTAGCTTAATCAGGTTAGTCAGTCCGTTAGGCAGCCAGCCCGCTAGGACGGATCCGTCGTCGCGAGCTCCATGCCCGCAATAGCACGCTAACCTGCAGTGGGCATATGTCACTTCTCCGCAATGCTGCCTGCTACCACGATCTATAAAGCCGTGTGCTCTACCCATTCCTTGACGGGCGTTTTCGACGAAGTTACCTCCCGTTGCAATTACATTGCTACTTCGAGCATCGGCCACGATGGCTTCTTCAGGCAGTGTCTTCTCGCAGACGCTTCAGGAAATCACGACGACAAAACTTAAAGAACTAGTCAACAAACGGAAGACATTCGAACAGGAAAAAGCATCTGCGATCAAACGGGCGGATAGGCAGCATGACCCTCTTGATATGCTTACAGTCCTGGCTAATGGTGTCATAGACTGCTTCTCTGTTGCCATAAGGGACGGGAAGATAGTACGAGGTAGCAGCATGAACCAAAGGCTTGAGACCGACTTACGCAATCTCTATCGCTTCATAGACCAAGCTCATTTTGATCCATCTGTCTCACACAAGATCATCCAGCAATGGAAGGAGGCGCTACTGAAACATTTGGAAACCCAGTCTCTCAAGTACCAATACGCAGATCTTTACGGCCAGCTCACCATGGAATGGCTGACTGCTTCCGGTAAAGTACCACAGACTGAGACACAACCAGAGGGAATTGACGCAACGGATGCGTCGGATGACTTCGAGGAGGTTTCAGCAAAGGCTAAGCTGGAAGCCCGGCAAAACTGGGAACGAAGCGTCTTTGAGGAAGCAAAAGTCGATCAGTCAGCAATAGAGAAGTTCTTGAACGGGCTCTTTGGCAGTAAGGAAGCGCGAAAAGCTCTCAAGAAGCTGCACCAAGATGTTACTGACATCGAGAACACACTGTGCGGCAACAATCAATTTCACCGTGGTACCTTGAGGTGGACCATCAAGGGACTGCTCGCATCTGACCTTCTTACAAACGAGAAGCGACAAGTGCTCCGAGATTTTCAGTCGAATGATGTCATCTTGACTGAGCTGGCTGACGTGCTGAACATGCGGATGGCCTGCCTTCATTCGTGGTCCTGGGGGAGCGAAGTCTCTGTGGAAGCGCGGCGTCAGCTCAATGGCAAGTACAACATATACATGCACGAAGATCTGCTGCAAGCCATATTCCTCCAATACATCGGGGTACAATGGTCTGTCAAGATCAAGGCAGCTCTTATGCGGTTCCAGGCGGACACCGATGTCTGGAAAAGTGGTTTGCACCAACTTTCGCCACTAGAGAAACAGAGAAGATTGTGGTACAGGTGTGATGATGGGGCTGGGATGTCTGTGCAACGAGTGCGAGCATTGTCATACCGTGCGGGCTACTTTGTGTCTAAGTTGATAGACGATGTTGATCAAGATCTTGAGGTCGAAGAAGGCGACGAAGAGGCCGAGGAAGTGGAGGCCGAGTATGCGGGGAGGGAGGGATACGATGAAGACATGGCTAACCTTGATCCAACGCCTTACAAGCCGAAGAATCCTATGGATGCTAAACAGAGGCTGCTGCATCTCTTATCAACTGAAATACTGGTAAAAACGAGATTGCATGGCGAGATCACTGCCTTCAGATCACAGTACGATGCATGGTACCCATCTTTACCACATGCTACCATTAGCACCGTACTTGCGTTCCTTGGTGTCTCAGGCAAATGGCTGAATTTCTTCCATACTTTCCTCCAAGCCCCTCTCAAGTTTCAGGACGAAGAAGAGGCGCCCCGCACGCGAAAAAGAGGCATACCAGGCTCCCACATGCTCAGCGACTTTCTCAGCGAGATGGTCCTCTTCTGCCTCGACTACACCGTTAATCAGCAGTCGGACGGAGAGGTGCTTTGGCGGATGCACGACGACATTTGGTTCTGGTCTTCGTCCCATGAGCAGTGTGTGCAAACTTGGCAGACGATTGAGCAATTCAACAAAACCATGGGCATCAGCCTAGACGAAACTAAGTCAGCGGCGGTGCGAATGCGGCGGCAGAAGGATGCCATAGAACCTGCTAAGCTTCACAAGTCGCTTCCTCAAGGCGAAATCAGATGGGGCATGATCTTTCTTGACGACACTACCGGCAGATTCGCAATTGATCAAGGTATGGTGGACAAGCACATTGAAGAGCTCCGTAGACAGCTTAAGGACAAAGAAAGGAGCATATTCTCGTGGGTGCAGGCCTACTCAACGTACGCCTCTACCTTTTTCACCTCGAACTTCGGCAAGCCTGCAAATTGCTTTGGTCGACAACACCTTGATATGATGTTGAGCATGCATGAACGAATACAGAAAACCTTGTTCTCAAAGTCAGGGACTGGTGATGCGAGTAGCGTGGTTGACTGGCTCAAAGAGCAGATTGAGCGTCGTTTCGGTGTCAATGATCTGCCTGACGGCTACCTTCTCTTCCCGACGGCACTCGGAGGGCTCGACGTCAAGAGTCCCTTCATCAGGCTTTTACAGCTGCGTGAATCTGTCGTTAGTGATCCAGAAGCACTACTTACCGAATTTGAAGAAGCCGAGAAAGAGGACTACAACTCTCGCCGAAAGAGATACTTTGCACGAAGGCCATGGGGGTACCCCAAGCGCGAGAACGAGTATCGACCTGAAGACCCGACCAAATACATGCCATTCGAGGAATACAGCAAATTTCGGGAGGACATTAACTATAGGTACACAAATCAATTGTTACACGTGTACGAGAAGCTACTCCTGCAACCAGAAGAGCAGCCGCTGGAGATCGATTTCAATTTTGACCTCAATGAAGCTCTGCACCGGGTACCGACCGCACAAGGTCAGCCAGCGACGATCACAGCCTGGCGTGCGATGGATCCTTACTGGAAGTGGGTAACCATGCTTTACGGACCAGAGATGGTGCAGAAGTTTGGCGGTTTTCAGATCGTTGACCCTAGCCTGTTGCCGATGGGTATGGTGAGTGTGTTCAAAAGTGGAAGAGTCAGCTGGCAGGAGTAAGGGACGACACATTAGTTGGAGATGATAGAATCATGTGACGGCCAATGCGGGACAGTGATCCTTCCAAGAAGAATTCAGCCGCGAATGCAATATTGCCATTAGACCTTCGCAACCACTCGTCCTTTAAGCACTGGCATTGACCGTGTCAATTTCAAGCATTGCGACAATCTGTGTCTGGCGCTCCTCTGCAATGACGACTCAGCTCGACCACATAATTCTGTTACTGTCGCCAGCGGACTTCAGTAATGTGCCGTCTTGGCTGTCGGACAACTTCACAATAACCGACGGTGGCAAGCATAGCAAAGGCACGTCTCAAAACAAGCTTATCATCTTCCAGGACGGTACATATCTGGAGCTGTTCAGCTGGGTTGATCCACAGCCCGACGCCGTCGAGCCCCATGCGGACTTTCCCAGCTGGGCCAACAAGCCAGAAAACCACATCATTGATTGGGCGCTGACGGGGTCAGATGCGCATGGCAAACATGATGAGATTATGTCGCAACTTCGAGATTTGGAGGCACACGGGCAGCAATTGGGCGTCGTCTACGACGCACCAAAAGAAGGTGGTAGAAGACGGATGGATGGTAAAGAGCTGCGATGGTACGCGACGAGACCTCGGCAGGATGACAGTGTACAGCCTCAAGCAAAAGTCGATGTGCCCTTCTTCTGTCACGACATTACAGATCGTGCACTCCGTGTGCCGTACACTCAAGAATCAACGGATGACTGGCCACGGATCGTAGCGCATCCATGTGGTGCAACTGGTATCAGCTCGATCACGGTTGACGTTCCTGCCAGCCAATTCGATTCGTGCGTGAAGCTGTACGAAGGTATATTTGGTGCTCTGTGTGACGGGAGACACTCCACCGAGCCTTCGATGACATCGTTTACCATTCCGTCGCCGGCGCGATCGGTGGGTAAACTCGGCGGGACACAGTGTATGGTTATCCTGCTAGCTGGTGAAGAGGGCACGGCCAATTCTACAGGTCAGACAGGCGTCAGTATACGAGAGTTGAAGCTCTGGACTAGTAAGCAACGGCGCAACGGCGAGCGCATCAACGCCGATGACTTCAAGACAGAGATTACGTTAGCTTGACGATACTCTCGCTGTGGCCGGAAAAGCGAATTGTCGTGCAACCTGCCCAAGTTAATGCTTAGGGGCGTCACGTTGCTTTCCAGGTGAAGCCTAGAGACAGAAGCAGCTTTCTCCTGCTGTATGCCGCGTTTAGGTGGGACACGCGTGCCTCTCCACTCCCTTCACTTTAGCACGTCAAGCTAGGACCCCAGCGATGGTATTAGACAGTAGCAAGGAACAGCCGACGACGTATAACAAGAGGTCTAACGTGAGAAAGCATGTTGAGACTTTGAGAGACCTGGCCGATGTGTTTGCGAGCACAAGGCGGCATACAAGCCTACGTTACAATCCTTTCATGCCCACGTTCTATCAGTCTAGAGCAGACAGTAGCCCAAGTTGCGCCTGACCGGAGCACCAGACGAGAGCATGGCCAATTCCGCGACAGGTCGTAGCTGGCTTGGTCCTTTTGTTGCACCCTTGAGCAAAACAAGGGCCCGAATCAGCACGAGCAAAGAGTTCCAATGCCAATAAAACATACCCGTACACTTGCATCGCAATAGGGTCCCATTACACGTGGGTGTCTACGCATTGCGTCGGCGCAATGCCTGATTCGAAGCTACTGCGGACTTCGCAGCTCCGTGTTCGGGTCCTTTTCCCATTTAGGACAATATGGGGCTAGAATATCCCGAGCACGGGCAGATCATTGCAGTGGGGGCGGATCTCACCCGAGCATGACCCGCTATGTTGGTAAATAGATCGACGCACCGGCGCCGCTCGCGAATACAATCTTTGATCTTGGGCGAGGAGATGGCCGGTTTGTACTGCTGCATTGGGGCGTAGCATGATCGCGTTTTGTGGCGTGTATGCCTGGAGTGGATTGGAGCATTTGCCGCTTTGCATGGTATCAGTTAGATCCAAGAATGCGAGCTGAAGTTTTGAGCTTCGAGGCTCCGGATGAGATGACGAGTTGTGGAGTGGGAAATGAGCCTCGTTGAACATTGCTGTCGACGGCTTGTGCCAGTAGCCTGTGGAAGCCACCCTGTCAGTCGTGGGCTAATCCGAACTCGCCGCAAGTCGAGGCTCTGTTAACGGTGGTCACTCGTTGGGCCAGGGGGCTGTCCGGGGGCATAGCTGACACAGGGTATCTGTCCGGGTCAAGAACGATGAACGATGAAGCAGCTCGTCAGGTAAGGCAGACAGCAATGTATCGAGGACGCTGCAAGCAATGTCATGGCCGACACAGGGCAACAAGCGGCAAAGGACATAAAAAGAGGCATGGCCCAGCTTCTAACCACGGATCGACAAAGCAAGCAGCAATGGACAACAGCAAAGCCAAACAACCAGGGAAGGGAACACAACAGGCGCGACATGGTCAATTCGTCTCTCAATCTCTCTTCGTCTGCACCTGCAACTGCAGCCCCGAGGAGCGCGAGCAAGAACAACATGCAGACCACTTCGAGCTGAGCCAACCACAATCACAGTCCCAATCACAAGTCCATGGCAAACCGCTCCCTCAGACGTTCTCCGTACCAAAAGAACAACAAGGGAGCGGGCATAAGGACAAGAGCCATGATGCCAAAAACTGAGAAACCCCAGCCATACCCAATCTGCTCGAACATCTTCGAGACAAACAGCGGCACGACTCCACCAATTATACTTCGCAGAACCGAGCCTGCCGCGAGCGCACTGGCTGCCATCGACTCGAAAGCGTCGATGTAGTAGTTCTGGACTGTGTTGAAGATGCTCACTTGGCTTGCGCCGAACAGCAGCATGGCGGAGAGAGCAACGGGCCAGGGCTTGCCGGCTTGCACGGTCCATCCGAACCAGAAGAGACTTGCAGGTAGGAAGACAGCGCCAATATTGGCGAGTGGGAGGCGGTATTCGGGTTTGCCTTTGCCGTTGTTGTAAGTTTTGGCGAGGCGGTTATAGACTCGGTCGATAAACGGGACAATGATGCAGGCTGTGAGGATGAAACCTGTTGCAGGGCCGAGGTAGCTTAAAGCTAGTTGGGTTGTATTGAAGTTGTAGGGTGGGCTAGACCAGATTGTCGAGAATTGACTGTATAGGCTATACATCGTACTGAAGATTAATGCTTGATAAATGCTCATTATGAGGACTATTGGTTGTCCGAATAGGATCTTGGTCGCTCGGGTTGAGTTCTGTAGATCTAAAGTCAGCACGGACAGGGGCGGAGAAGTCTGGTATATGAATGAGGCACACTGCATCGAGATAATGAAAGGGTCCACTTACAGCGCCAATCTTCTGCAAGAGGCCCACGTCAGTTTGTCCCTCTACCTTGAAACTCTTCCCTTCGTTCTCTTTCTCCAACCTCTTCTTCCGCTGATCCAGCACTATGGGAGCGTATGTCTCATGGAGCAAGCAGAAGCACGTAATTGTGATGATGGCAGAGAAGATGCAGGTGAAACCAAACAGCCATCGCCAGTGAAGGTGTGCCAGAATCAACCCACCAGCGAAAGGACCGAGCGTCGGACCTGATATATATGAGCAAGAGCATTAGATAAGGATGGTCACCATACCTATCAGCGGCCCAAGCAGGTAGAAGCCTAGCACGGCCGCCCTCTGATGAGTCTCAAACATGTCGGAGATGCTCCCGCCACCGTTCGCGACCCCGACGCTTCCGAATAGGCCACTTAATGTCCTCATCGCTATGAACGTTGGTGCATTCGGCGCCAGGGCAGTCGGAATCTGAACAAGCGTGAACAGCGTCATGTTGGTTAGAAAGACAATTCGTCTTCCGAAAGTCTCTGACATGGGCGCAAAGAAGAGTGGTCCGATACCTGTTGAATTCCCCGTCAGACATAGCATATAAGGTGTAGGTCTCAACTATACCTAGCATAACCACAAACCCTGTCTGTCCACCCATCACAAATTGATTGTTGGTCCCGTAGTCAGAAGCGATCTCATCGACACCAGGTGCAAATATCGAGGATGTCATTGGAAGTAGTAGGCCGATCGAAAATACGAGCAAGACCTGGGTATATTTCCAGAAGAGTGGCCAATTTCGAGGGTTTTCATTGTCGTCCTTTTCAAAGTCGACGATCTCGACGTCTTCGCGGTCATTGCCACCTTGGCTGGGGCTGCCGTCCTGCTGATGATCACTCGTCTGCTCGTTCCTGCCGTTGTTCGGTTGGTTATGTCCGAGGAGCCGTGTGCGTTCGTCTGCTTGCTGAGCTGGCATATTGAGCTAGTGACCCGCAACGCGCTTCTCAAATATACCCTGGCTCCGTATGCGAGATCTGTAAGATTGCCGAGCGACTGGTGTGTAACGGGAGGGAAATCCTCGCCAACAAGCTTCATTTTCACTCGTAACTTGATCATGGGCGGGCAGTGACGACATTCTTTAGGCGAAGGTTTAGGCTGATCACCGCTAGAGCAGGCGAAGCTCGCCAAGAACGAAGCCCCAAGAACTGGCAAGTTGCCCTTGTGTGCGTCACCGGAGGCTATCTTGCCGCAACATTCACCTCGTCTTTGCCGGCCATGCTACGTCCCTTACAAGTATGTTGACGACACCTGACACAGCAGGGGGCATTCTGGGTGTCTTTATCCTCCTACCAGCCTGGTTCCCATGCACTTGGTAGCTGTGGTTCGTTGGACTTTGCACTGAAACCTTGATATTACCTTCTACAAGATGTTAGCATCGGCATAGGTGAGGAGCAGCTGGGTGAAGTTGCAGAGTAGAGACTGATGAATGGTGATGTGGTTCGCTTGGCGGCCTGGCTGGACATAAGCGCTCCTCTGCCCAGAACAGGGAAGTTTGTGTCCCTATCACATCCGCCGAAGATTCCCTTCAGTCCACTCTACTCGTATCCGAGGTAACCATCGACACAGCTCCTTGCACCATACTCAAGCAGATGACCTCCGGGACTCTGTTCGTATATCCTATGTTTCTTTCGCAGGTTGTGGGAAAACCAGCCATGACCACTGCAAGTCCTCAAGGCGCACCTGCCTGTTCGGCTACGGTTCGGCTACGTCTATACTACTGATCGCGGCTTCCTTGTGTCGTTCAACCTGGAATGGCGGGCACATGCTACACGGTTGAAGTATATATCTTTTGCGACCAGATTATTCTTTCGCAATCGACCCTAGACCGCAGAAAGCAGCCGATCCCTTCCGACCTCGGGTACTCTAAACTGCGAATCGTTCGGTCAGTAGTTTGGTGGGTGACCACTAGCGAATCCTGAATGTCGACTGTTCTTTTGCAATTTTTGCTGTTGAGCAGGCCACTCTCGCTTCCAAGCGGCCGCCGAGAGAGGCATCAATGGGACATGCTGCGTACGAGCTTCCATGGCGTCAGCGTACGTGGTGCTGATTGCTTTGCTGTTGGAGGAACCACCCCATCTCACTGGTGTGTGGTCCCAAGGAAATTGGCCGTAGCACCATAAGTGACATCCACTTACTCTACATGATTCAAAGTTGTCTGCAACGAGGCACATCTAACCCCAACGGCCCTCCTCATCCCCTTTTCACCAACCCGCACATGGAACCTAGAGTCACAAGCGATTCACTGTATCACATGGTGAGCAGGTAGTATCAAATGTCTATAAACGGAGCATGGAAGGCTTTGACGTGCTAGTGGTCTCATCTGATGGATGGAATTTTCCAGACGGTGGTAAGACAAAGCGCACAGTCTGGATTGTTCGTACCTAAAATAGGCGTGGAAGGCCATGCCTTTTAGCAAGCAGGTCGAGCGCTTTTCTAAACGTTGATGTCGGGGCCGTGACATGGCCGTTGTTGGTGAACGCTCCACAGCTCACCATGTGATCATGCGTGTTGCAGTATGCGCCGTGCAATGCGCAACCAACCTAACGAGGCAGTGCGTGAGGTTCAGGCCACACAGGGCTACGCCTCATCTTGTCTCTTCTCACATCTTCTCCTCTCAGCCCACGCGCTGACCCTCCACGAGGTGGTCGGCGGCCTCAGCGTGGTCTGGCAAGGAGTTTGCAGACAAGATCAGATCAATCGAGGTACTAACAGCCAGTGCTGCGCGTGCGGCAACTGCGTCGTCTGGATAGACGGTTGTCCAGATGATGGCAGCACAAGATTAGTGAGAGCGGTATAGGTTGATGGGAGTTTTTTGAGACAAGAAAAGACTTTCCGGCGACTTATAGATGCATCTGACAGACGAGTACGAGAGAATGCTCGATAGGTGGCAAGATACCATCACAAGAGAAGCAAGAGAGGCTGAAACGTGAGGAGGGCTTTCAGGAGCCCTGGTCAATGCTGATCAGGGACCACTCTTCTTTCAGGGAAGTGGCGATCCACCACCAGCAGTAGTAATGCTTCATCCATGTCATCCATTTGAACTGTTCCACCTGCTTTTCAAGAGGCAAGTCGTCCAGTTGTCAAAGTGTCCACATCTGACCTTCTGCTATAAGCCTCGGCAGACAGTTGGACAGCCAGCCATACCATCCAAACAGCCCAACACACGTCCAAACGCAACCGTAAGCATGTACCTACCTCGACTTGTTCTTCATTTGTGCTCACGTGGGCTCTTGCTGTCACGTTTGGGGAGGTTTACGCCGTTATATGCTCGGCTGGGAATCCAGTTTTCGACATAAGGTTCAGGGTTTGAAACCCAGGGATTTTCAGGCTATGTGTATGTGTGGTTGAGAAGCAGGCTCAGGAGGTCCCAAATGCCATGAGTTCGACAAGCCCGGTGGCCAGAAGTCTGTTTATGGAGTAGTCTTGCCGGGGCAGACGAGAAATTGTGCAAGGAAAGGGCGCAAGAACTGCACGGGAACATAGCTGTACATTAGCAACGTTGGGGTAGAATGATTCCGGTTATCAACTGTTGCAGGATCACCAAAGCCTCGCTAGTAAGCTGGTGGAGGCGGGCGATACCGGGGGGGTGTGGAACGAGCTTCGATTCACATGATCAATACTCTGTTATGAGAACAGCTATCGTCAGACCTACAACGCTTTACCATCCAGTGCTACTGATTCTGTCCCTGGGAAGAATAAGTATCGTCAGGAACTGAAAGAGAGTTGTGTGCTTAATACCAGAATGATCGGTTTGAGATGAAGTGCGTAAGCAAGGCTGACTGGGTGATGTTTTTCGTAGCCTTGCACCGTTAGCGTGTTTCCCGTGGCAGGAAAGTGGCTCGAGCGGGCACCTTCCAGTACTAGGACATGAAAGTTCCAGTGCTTCATGGCAGCATCAGAAAGTTTATTGTGAAAGTGTTCGGCTTCGTATCGCTTTCTTTCGATTCCACCAAGACCAGCACACTACCAACCTCGAAGCTGTCGACATTTTCCGTCATAGATCATGGCCTCAAAAGATGGCTCCAACTCGTTCGAGGCGATCATCCACGCTGGTAAGGCTCGTGCCCAACCGTTCAGCTTCGAGTGTGACTTCTGACCGTCGCAGATCGAGCGCGCAAGAAGAATGAAGACCTTGCAAACCAGATCTTCGGCCGTACAAAATCTGCCCAAAACGTGAAGAAGAACCAGAAGGAGGCTAGATCACCTAGTCTAGCGAGTCGCATGGGCGTTCAGAAGGTGAGAAGACTTAATATATTCAGCTAGAGCGTGGTACAACGCTGGCTTATGGTGTGAAGAGCTACGCAGGCTAACACATCTATTCCTACAGCGCAACTCGTCGTCTACCACACCCACCCAGAAGAACCCCTTCAATCCACCCTCGCGACCCTCCTCTACTACTCCATCACATGCAAGCCGACCCCACCGCGACAGTCATACCAACGCCCGCGCTACTAGGATAGCGAACGAAATAGATAGCGGCAATGCCAATGTTACCTCCTCGCGCAACACCTCCTTTACCACCTCCACTACACCAACTACCAAAGCCGCACGCAACGGCACAGCCCAACCCTCCACTGCCACCGGGCCTGGTCTTACAATCAAAGGCTCGGCAGGCCCCTTCACAATCCACGCCTCAAACTTTGCTCCAGGAACAACAGAAGCAGATATCACAGCCGCCCTGCAACCCGAGCTGTTCGATGATGCTGGTAATAACTGTCTCCAAGCCTCTCGACTCGTCTCCACGAGACCCGCTGTGATCGCTGAAATGGTCCTTAGTGAACGAGCGATAGCAGAGCGCATCGTACGCAAATTTGATGGAATGAAGGCCGACGGCAGGATCTTGAAAGTCGAAATAGTCAAGACTGGAAGCAGCTCTGGAAGTGGAGGGAGCAGAGGCAGGGAGAGGTTTTCAAGGAGGCCTGACAACGAAGTAGCCCAGTCAGTCGAGCCTGCCGCTCCAGCAGAAGATGTCGCCATTGCAGGCGTAGCAGAAGGAGATATGGAATTGGACGACGTCGAGGTCAACCCAGACTATCCTGCAACTTCATCCTACGACCACGAACGGGAAGCCGCAGATCGTGAAAGGCGAGACCGAGAGCGAGACCGCGACGGCTACGGAAGCAGTCGCAGAGACGACCGAGAGCGCCCACGCGAAGATCGAGATCGAAGACGAGACGACAGAGATCGGGACCGCGGCCATGAGCGAGACCGGGACCACGGCCGCGAAGACGACAGAGATCATAGGAGAGACGACGTTCGTGATCGAGAGAGAGACCGGGAAAGAGATCGAGACTACGATCGCCGCGAATCCCAGCCTCAATCTCAACCACCGCCCTACAGTAGTCGAGGACCTCCACAGCCCCCGTACGGGAATGGATTTAACAGACCACCGAGAGGAGGCGGCGGATACGGCTTCGGCGGACCTGGTCCAAGAGGAGGCTACGGCTTCCCAAGAGGCAGAGGAGGGTACGGGATGGGCGGCGGAGGATATAGGGGGTATGGCCGATAGGATCGTCATCATCAGTCCTACGACCAATACGATCGAAACACAGGCACGGGATATAGGCAAGAATATGCCTATGCCCAAGCAGCAGAAGAACCACCCGTACCCGCAAGCGACGGGCCCAACGCAGGACACAGACACGCGTACGGCACCGCGAAAGACGCACCCGTAGCCGTAACCCATGGTATAGACGAGGGATCCAGGTATGCCCACCCGCAAGCCACCGCACCCACAGCAGCAGGGGCAACTGTACCTGCACCTGCACCTGCACCCGCAGAAACGCTGAGTTCTGACTCAGACATAGAAATCATCTGTGACGACAGCGACCTCGACCTCGAACCCGACTATCACAATCCCAACTACAATCCCAACCACAATCCCCATCCCCATCCCCATCCCCATCCGACATCCATCTCAACCAAACCATGGTCCGCTCACTGGACCTTTTCCGAAAAGCACGGGTTCCAGGACCAAGCAGTCCAGAAACAGTCTCAGTCTCCAACTCAAGGACAAGCAGAAGCTGAGGCAGCTACCCACGCCGTCGAAGATAGAGTAGGCCTGGGCGCACTATTCGGGAACGAGAGGCTGAGGCAGCGGCAGCGGCAGAAGCAGAAGAGATACGGTGCTCATGCCTAGTTAGAGCTAATTCGTTTCACGATCAAGCGTTTAGAGAGGTTGTGTAGTAGACAGACAGACAGACGGCACAGCTAGGCTAGGCTAGGTGGGGTGGGACTAAGTGTCAGGGCAATGCAAGGCAAGGCAAGGCAAGGATTCAAGCGGAGTTGGATAGTATCTGTCTATCTGTCTGTGTCTGCCTCCCGGAAATGGAGGAGGGTAGCTAGGAAGCACACCTGTTCGAATCGAGAAGTCAATACTATTAAATGGGCATGTTGTTGCTCTCTCATCGAAGTCGTGCTTGCGAATTGGTTTGAATTGGATCGAGGAATATGGCTCTCTTTTTCCTACCAATACAGCTCATTGAACAAGTCTAAAGCATACATGTCCCCGTGACTGGTCGAACTCCCCAATCCATCCCACGCATTTTCGTGTCATTCCAATGGGCAAGCCCTGCCACATGTCGTGATCCGGCCATCTCAAGCGCCTCATTCTTAATGTGCTTCATCCATCATCACTCCATAAGTCAAGCATTAACCCCGACTGTCCTGCCATGACGCCACGCTCTTCTCTTTCCGTCCAGATTCGCGACTAATCACTCTTCAACATACTCTCCACCAAATCCCCCAACGGCCCCCAGTAGTCCTTGCCGCCACCCTTCTCCAGCCCGAACTCATCCACAAATAACACATAGTGCTTGAAGCTCGTGTTTAGATGCGGCTCTAGCCCCAAATGCACCACAACGGGGTAATGGTGACAGTAGATGTGTGCGTAAACGCGGTAGAGCCGTTTGAAGAGCTGCTTGACTGTGGATTGGAAGTTTTTCGGGAAGGGAGCGCCGATGCGGCTGGGGAAGATGGATTCGTTGTCGATGAGGGATTGGGTCCAGGTCATTAGGTGTTCGATGTATTCGGGGGCCGACATTTTGGTGGGTTTCGGGTAGCCGGTTGGGGCGTCTTGCCAGAGGTATTCGAACCTAGGGGTGAATTAGCAGAAGCGCATCGGAGAGGGGTTAGGTGACGTACTCATCTGTTGCTTTCATTTCTGGACAGCTTTGAGGCGAGCAGAATTCTGTGATTGAGCCATAGAGGAGGTTGATTTGGTTGTAGAAGTCGACCACTGTTGGAGGTAATGTCAGTCTTGCCTTGCTTTTGGTTGGGTGTCTTGTGGCCTGTCAGTGCTCACCGTTCACAGCCAACCACTCGTTTAGGTCTTCTCCTTCAGGTAGCTTCACAGCTTTTCTTAGACTTCCGCTTCCAAGTGTGGCCTCGGCAAATTGTCTTAGCTGGTAACTCGTGGTGCCCTTGTTGGCTCGCTGTGGCTTAAACTGGCCCCTCGTTCGGGCATTGCTGTCGCGAGAAGGACTGTCAGCTCGTTGTTCTTTGGTACATGGCTTCTGTTTCTGCATTGGTGAGGTAGGTGCGGAACTGGGGGGGTATCTGAGCTCATCGCTGAGCAGTTTCCAAGCACGGCCACCGTGTGGCGAGTGGAGTTCCTCTACCGGCTCTGGCGGATCGTGTAGAGTGTAGCTGTTGACTGTCACGCAAGAGGAGGATTGTTTGAGGGTGCAGTGCGGAGGCAGAGGTTGTGCCTGCGCTGGGGGAGCACGCGGCGAGGAAAAGAGATTTACGAACATTGTGGTTAGAAGAGAAGTCATCTCTTCGATGTGTGAGACTGTAAGATTTGTTGTGTTTTGGTAGAGGCAGTTGATTATCAATTAATCAACTTCACTGCATTCCAGTGAACGCGGGAGGGGCTCCAGGCGACGGGTATCTGCCCAACAACCTGACTTTGATGAAACAAAAAGGAAGTGAAGAAGCACAGAAATTACGGCTTCTGGGTGGTGATTAAATTGCTAGCGAAAGGAAGCACAATGAGTGTCGTTGAACGGTCTACTGACTTGACTGGTGAACACAGGCTGATCCTTCATGTTCACCGGCACCGGCGATAATGACATGTGCAAGTTCGAAGCGGCCTGATCCCGTCGCTGAGGCAACCGCCATCAACCCCCGAAGCCTTGCCGCTGCCTCATTTTGCGCAGCACATCAGCAACTAACACTTTGGACGTGCAATAGCATGCGAAGCCGCTCATGTATTTGCCTTACAGTATGTTCATAGACTGATAGCCACCCATATCTAGATACTTGAACATTTTACCGCGACTCGTCCGCCTGCCTACCATGGTATCTATATCACGTTTCCGACGTGAGGACGCCATCTTCTCCCCATATGCTTGGTCGTAATTCGTTGAACATCAGCTTCGTAGCAGCGCGACTAGTTGTCGCAGATCTATATCCCACCTCCTTTGTAGTCATATCAACGCCGTAACTTCCAGTCAAACTTTTTCTTCTCTGTACCTGTTGTCGCAGGCTCTACCTGTTTGCTCCTCTCGTACAATTCTTGTTGTGGATCTGCACAGTCCTAGGCAGTGTTAGCTTCATCGAATCTCCGTCGAGGAATATGCTTACCTCATCCCCTTCCAGTATCATCGTCTCAAGTATCAGCTTAGCGATATCGTGTGCTCGGGCAGTCCTCTCTGGAAAGACGTATGGCCGCTCCTGACTACGCTGTACACCCACAATTGTTTCGCCCATGACTTCGAATTTACTCCACTTGATACGGCCTCCCACAAATGTCGCGTTGCCGGTTGCAGCCTTCGTCAGATCTTCTTGTATTCTTGGCAAGAAAGGTATTCGCTCAGCAGGCGAGTTCTCCCATGCCATTCTGTAGGCTGCATGGGACTTCTGATGGCTCATCAGAATCTTAAGGCTAAGAAACTTCTTGTGCTGTTCTTGAGATATCAGTTCCTGGGTCTGCGTCAGACGAACAATTGCTTCACTGTTCAGCGCTGCCACAATGGCTCCTAGGGCATGGTAATTGTTCATCACTCGCACTTTCCATGCTAGATCCATGAATTTCTCCAACATCCGTGCTCGGTGCTTCGCCTTGTCCCGCAGCAGAATCATTCCAGAGACGAAAAGCGCTAGATGATTGAACTGTTTGGTCATCATGCCAATGTGGTCAATATACCCTGGTCTCACTTTTTGGCTATGCGATATAGTAACGTATCGGACAAAATCACGAGGCCGAATCGCCGAATACATGGTCCAGTCAATTCTCGTGATCTCAACTGCCAGCTCCTCCGTCGAACAAGCCATAAACTGATGCCATTGGGTTTTGCTGACTGGATTGTGCGGTATCGTTCGGAGCCTCTTGGCACTCTCGCGAGCCGATTCGAGATTGTACAAATTGTCTGAAGTCTGACTTGAAACCCGTGACCCTTTCAACACACTTGACGCTGACGACGTTGTGGCAGAGTGGCGTGGTGAAGACGGTGTATTTACTTCATCGTCCGAGTCGCTTGTGTCTTCGTCCTTGGACCGTCTCATTTGCCGCTGGCGTGCTTTGGCAAGCTTCGAAGGCGTTGTAGTTGCAGAAGGCTTGTTCGAGGTAGTGTTGCTCCTACTCCTTGCTGACTCAGTCCCGTCGTTAAGTGCCCAGTCCTCGTCCTCGTCAGGTACGAAACTCTGCAGATTGTTCGCCACTTGTCTCGCAGCTGCTGCATAATTCTTCGTCTTCTCCACCATTGCAACAAATGTGGTCGCTATGTCCCTAGTCTTGCCGTCGGCGAAGTCCCCGGGATAGTATGTTGTCCACAGTCCAAGCACAGACAGGTATCGAAGTAATTCTGCAGTCTTGGTGAAAGTGACCAAGTCACCCCGTTCGGTCTTCACAAATCTTTCAATGATGGCCGTCAGCAGTTGCGAAGGCGTTGCAAACGCGCGGTACAAGCACAGAAATGCTGGCACGAATTTCTGGTCTCCTTTCGAGCTCGGCATGGCAAGTAGACGGTCCACCAAGTCGGCAAACGTAACGCCATCGGCAGGTGTATCGTCTTCGGTTGTTAGCTTTCGCAAGCTCTCCGACGTCTCTTCTATCGGACTCGCATCCTCATGTATCGACTCATCATCCATGTTCAAGAATGTACGATGAGCCTGGCTATCTGTACTGCCTCGCCTAGGTAACCCAGCTCCAAGATACGACTCAGGAGTCGCTGGGACAACCGATACTGTACGCTGTGATGGCGATGCTAAACGTGTTCCAGGAGCTGCAGTAGTCGATACGGGCGTTTGCGGCTGGGTCAAACGGGTCCGAGGATTCACATCAGCTGTGTTGACACGCAACGGGGTCTTCGGCGGAGATCTAGCTGGGGGCTGTGCTTCATCTGCAGAGGATTCCTCGCTCTCTTCGTCCTCTTCAGATTCGGGTACGGACGGTGGAGGTGCAGTCAGCAAGTTCTCTCGGGATTTTGAAGGCATAGGTCGATGACGGGAGTTACTGCGGCTGCGGGATGAGGAGACCGAGGGATTGCGTGAAGATGTTCGTGGTGGGAAGGCAGTAGTCGCGTTCGAAGTTTGTCTCGATCGCTGCGGCAGTTGCGACTCTGCCGCATCTGCGGCTAGGCACGCTCTCACAATTCTCAGTAAGCAGCGTTTCGCAGTGGCAGAGCTTGATATGCCTGACTCGTCAAAGACAACACTCGGGAACTTCTGTTTGACTTTTTGTAGGAAGGATGGGCCAACCTCGTGGTCACACAATGGTATGTCGGCCTTGCAGGAGACCAAACAGGTTGCTGTTCCGGCTTCATCGAGCGCAGCTAGAATCTGAGGCAGTCCTTCTAGGCTGTCTATATCGGAGACATCGTACAAGCATAATACTCCATCGACATTCGGACTTGCACCAGACTCAGGGTCGTATGGCCACAGGATCTTGCCATTAATAAGGTTCACAGAGTCGCGTTGCGTTTCGATTAATTGTAATCGGTACAACACACCACCAAGAGATACTTTGCTGACAGCGATTGAGGGTACACTCGGCCGTCGAAGTTCTAGAGCGTTGTGGATGAAAACAGACTTGCCCACGCTAGCGTTGCCGACCACGGCGAAGGTCAACACTGGTAGCTCTTCCCGATCAATAGACTACAGCAAGTCAGTTGATGTGCGTAATGTAGTCATGTATTTGAACTTCTTACCTTGATACTGCTGCTTACAGAAAGTGATTTGGCGCTGTGACGCTCGGCTGTCTGCGAATCACCAACTTTGGTTGAAGATCTTCGGGGAGGATCATCACGGGAACTTGCTTTAGAACCCCGCTTCGTCCTGTCGCAAGCCTTTGAAGCTTCTGAGCTACGTTTGGCGTCACTCTGCCTTTGACGAGCCACTGAAGGTGCAGAGTTGTGCCTTTCTCCAAGTGCTGGCCTTTCGGAAGCGCTGGTTGTGGTAGTGGGCTGTCGCGGCAGATTATCTGGGTCAATGCCAAGAGACCGAGATTTTTTCGAACGGTGAGGATCCATAACAGACCTGTCAAAGCTCACGAGATAGTCATCGTGCAACGATTAATATTTGTTGTTTCCTTGCTCTGGTAGTGTTGATGTATGGATGTGACCGGAGGACTTGCTTTCGCTAGCATGTGACTGGCGCAGCAGCTGATTGGTGCCTGTGGCAAGGAGAGACACTCAACTAAGAGGTCTCACCACGGTTGTCGAATTGTCGTGAGATGTGTCGCACAGAAGCACCTGTACCAAAAGTACGGCTAGGAGTCCAGGTCCTCTGAGATGTACTTCATATCACACACGTCGGAGTATAGGTAGAGGACAACTGACTCCAATATGCGAACTGCTGCGAACATAAGAAGGTGAAACAGAATAGATGCAGGTTGACGCAGTCGAAAGGTACGGTTACTGCCTTGAGCTTGCGAATGTTAGGACAGCTACACAGAGATCGAAGCGGACATGAATGCTGAGTCGAAGAATTAGATGCATGGGGCATTTTACAAGGTATCAACCTAGTTGACAACACGTTCCCGCAGTAGCTGATGCCTCATGATGAATTTCTTTCCCTTAGCGAATCTCGTTGAATCATGTTGCTCCGGGGGGCTGTTCATGCAACATACCCGGCACGCCATATGAAGGAGGAGCTAGGGAAAAGTAAATCTCGAGACGATCTACGCAGCCAAGTGGGTGCGAATAATAGCGTGTTTGTTGAGCGAAAGGCTCTGGATGGTCGACCCAACGCTCAAGGTTGACCTGCAGCATTTCATGGCGCATTCTCTCCAGGTACGCGAGGCGACAAGCTGGTGCTATCTAGCGCCGGTGCTGTCCCGTTGGTGCGCGTATGCAAACTGCAAACTTCCCCGACACCAGATTACTTGGGGCCACATGGAGTCCTTTCAAAGCTTCAGCTTCTACCTGGCCTGTAAAGTGTCCACATACGAATTGCTATGTGCATGATTATTAGGATATGATGCTGCGATCAGACATGGAATCTCCTGGCCAGCTTTCAGCATCCATGGGCTCTTTTTCCTCAGCTATACCGCGATCAATAGTCGTATTCCAGCACCAAAAAGGCCCAATGATCCTTCGGCACATTGAATATTGGATCAGTGGATTTCTCGCAGCCACGGCAAGGTGTAGTAGACGAGCTCCGCATCACAAGGTTGAACGTGCACAGAGTTGTGTCAGGAATCTGCTTCTATGTGCGCATGCGAGGCGGTTGCGTAGAAATTGTGTCGAGAGGCTAGTGGCAGGAATATGGAAAGAACTTCGAAAGTCCAGCGAAGGACTTGTCACGAAACCATCATGAAGGTCAGCTTGAATTCTGATTCGCTTCGCTAAGTTGTTGGCTTCCCTAGCTACCTCGGGAGCACGGCTTGCTCCCGTATTTCGGAGCTCGGGCCTCAAAGCGCTCTGGTTTGCGCTTAATTGTATGGCCAACAGCAAGGTTGAAGCCACGAGGAGAGCCTGTTTGCTTCATCGTACAGACGTCATTGCAAGACCGTTTACCTGATCGTTGGGAGCTCCCATGGATGGGAAGAGCTTCCTGCAGTCATGCTGTCCACGAACTCACAAGCGTTGCTTATGGAATCATGATACTTGTGCTCGGCTAGAAAGATCTGGTTGGTACATAGAACATCCCACGTCCACCTGACAAAAGACACCCAAAATACGCTCTCCGGCTTGCCTGTGACGAGGCTCTGGAAGGGCATGAAGCGCATCTGGAGGTCACTGCTCATCCGAGGACCAGCGGTGACGCCTCGATGCGGTCAAGTAAAGACACTCTCGTGTTTGCAGACACAGTAAGCACGAGTCAAAGTCATCTAGTTATAGCGGAATCTTCTTGCTTGTGCTCCGTTGCGAAGCAGATTTCATGTAGACTGGACTGACGAACACTCGAAACGATGCAGGGGTCGAATCGTGACGCGTCAAAAGGTGCGATCTCATGATCGTGCAAGGTCTGTTATGCTCGCACACATTATGTGACCAAGTGATGTATCACGCGTTTTACTTTTATGAGCTCCTGAACGCCCTTTTCAGCTCGGAAAGCCACTCATAGCTGAAAGACCTCATAGCCAAGCCCAAAAGAGAGGTTGTGAGTTAGCCAATCCAAAAACGAGGCATAGCTAGTGGCCATACCATACCATTTTTGTACATTCGGCGGCGTGATAGAGTCAGTCTAATTTCCCACTGCTCGAGTTTGGCTCGTGACCGTGAACCACGAGACTATGGATGAAGCTTTGACTGGGCTGGCGCTGCTGATATGGATCTGAGGCTGAAGCTGCTTTCGAATCAGGCCTTGGTGCGCATTCCGGACTGACTTCAAGGGCGGGACTAAACATAAACCACCGTTGTTCACGATGCGCGCTGTCCCTCGATTCGAGATGCGAATCTCATGCGCCACCCCTTGGGAGCCGTTCTAAGTAAGGGAGCTGGCTAGGAAACCAGTCTTAACGGCCAACTCAAAATGTCCTCAGCACCTTCAACTAGGCGCAGCAGCGTCACAGGAGTCGTGCTGCACGAGCCATCGAAGTCTGTTCCGGAGACTCCAGCGAAGCCACAACGCGAAGAGGAATTCCGAACAGTGCCAGAATCACCTAAGCACAACCGACTTTTGTCTGCGGACCATGGCCTCGATATCGAGATACTGACCCACAAACTTCAGCTATATCAGCTTGAGCTGGAAGAGGCAGAGCTACGATTCAAGCATAAAAGAAAGATGCAGGACAAACAGGCTGACGATGTAGCCGCAGCAGCTCGTTTCAGGAACGAGCTCGACAAAAGTCAAGGAGCGGAGGTCCAAGTCGAGACTGCTAGCAACGGAAGCCATGCACGATCTACGAGTCTACAGACCACAAGCACGAACGCTCCTCCTAGGGCTAGCCTACCTCCGAGAACGACGAGCATGCGCGTACGGTCAAAGCGGCCTCAGCCTTTACACCTTTCCTCGGTACCTGTCATGCCGCAGCAAGTCCAGAGCGCCGCTCTGCCGATCCGGAGAAGCAAAGAATCAGATTTTCGAGGAGACGACATGAAACGTCATTGGAGGAGAACTACGATAGCTGCTGGTCGCAATACAAGTTCGAGGATAATACTTGTTTCATCGCCCGGTAAGGTCGCAGAATTTGAATTTGCAGATATACCGCCAGTCCCATCACTCTCCGCCTCACTTTCATCAGTCTCACCTACGACGGAGTCGCCTATGACACCCCAGCCGACAGAAGATCAGATCCGGCGAGAACTCGAGACGTTTGCTTTAAAGGAGGGAGCAGTCAGCGTGCTCAGTCGCAGAAGCTCTGTGATATCGCGCAGACACATGCCGGCAGCCTTCGTACCGGGAGATGAAGACAGATTGGTGCCTGAACCGCCGAAGAGCTCTCGTATGGTCGAGGCGCCAACAGCGTGGATCGATCTGGGTTATGATGGTGATCCTGAACCTCCGAGTACACCCACGCTTGGCAGGAAGAAGAGCTTCTTCAAGAGGTTCGAAAAGAAGAACGATGTCGACGCTCTTCTCGATCTGTACATGACTGACGAACAATTGATTGAGGAGAGGCAATTAAAGAGCAAGGGAACGAAGTTAAAACGGCAGACCTTCTTCAAAAGGTGGCAGTCATCCGAGACATCAATCCACAAGTTCGAGAAGCCCAAGTGATATAAAGGATGTCGTATATAGATTTTCGATCACCAAAAGTCGGTCAAATGATCTATACGAGTGCCAGCAGCCTCATATTTCCGAATGGGGCTCGCTAGAAAGCAGCTTCATGAAAGCAGTTATGCCCTCTGCATCACCACCATCGCAGCTTAGTGCTGCTTGCAGCGATTTCAGGCCTGACTGGAATCCCCTCTCAGGTTTCCATGTTCGTGAGAGAAATGGTCTGCCATTGTGTTCAGCAGGACCAGCGTTGGGAGTTTCGCTTGGTTCTTGCGTCGACTGATAGATTTGCCGCAGTTGGAATCTAAGAGAAGGATATCGCGCGAAGAGGGTCCGCAGATCTGAAGCACTCGGGACTGGAAGCTGAGTGGGTTGCTGGGGATGAGTGTTGCTTTGAGTGAGGTCCTCTGAGGTTGTGGACAAAGTCGTTTGTGGTGGGAGAGCACTACAAGCTGCTTTATGCTGTTTGAAACATGGTAAGGAGCAGCTCCGTGCGTCAGCACGCGGATTAGTGCTATAACATTGCTGCACATACCTAGGAGATTTGCAGGAGGGACATTTGTATTTGATGTCGGGAGCGCCACAGATATCGCAGGACTGAGATGACATCTCAGCCCATCAATGAGAAGGACGATGAGCGATACTGCAGAGCTAGAGTTCTCTGCTCAGCGTCAACCATGTATGTGATATTAAATCGATAAACAGGCGGAAGAAGCTATGCGTTGTGAGTGGTCAAGGTAATCTGAACTCTTTTGTCCGCAAATCAAATTGAGCCCCAGTGCGTCATAATGGCGATCAAGTCGCCCCAGCCTAAGATAACTTGAAGTGTCTTTTGCGCACCTGCCACTTCCTCTATCGTGCCGTCTGTTCGTTTCGTCCTCACTGTTTCAGACAACACATATACTAGCCATGAATCCTTCACTACCCTTTTCCCGATCGGCACGAGTCCTTACATCCAGGAGCTTCGCGCCGCAAACGTCCATCTTATACCGATCAACACCTAAGACAAGATCATTTCACCGAGCGACGAGAATACCGGCAATAACCTCATCGCAAGCTAGAAGGAGGCCGACAATCACTGCAGAATGTCAGACAGTAGCAACGTTCCCAGCACAAGTGCCACAAGCCGCAAGGACGATATTCATACAGACACAAGATACTCCCAACGCAGATGCGCTCAAGTTTATACCTAATCACCCGGTGCTGCCTCCCGATTTTGGTCTCGGATCACTCGAGTACACCTCGCCTCGATCAACTTTGGCGCCTCCTCATCCATCTCCCCTCGCCGCGAGACTGTTGAACGTTGACGGCGTGTCTACCGTTTTCTACGGGCCAGATTTTATTACCGTCAACAAGGCCTCAGACAGCAACTGGGCGCATATCAAGCCCGAAGTGTTCAGTCTGATCACCGAAGCTGTTTCGTCAGGCGAGCGAATAGTGGCCACTGTGGAGAGGACCGACGCATCAGGACCACCAGAACAGGAGGATAGCCTTTTGATCAAAGATGACGATGATGAGGTTGTCGCCATGATCAAAGAGTTGCTAGAAACTCGAATCCGGCCAGCTATCCAGGATGACGGTGGCGATCTGGAATTCCGAGGTTTCCACGATGGCATCGTTATGTTGAAGTTGAGAGGAGCCTGTCGAACCTGTGACTCGAGCACAGTTACACTCAAGAACGGAATTGAGTCTATGCTCATGCACTACATTGAGGAAGTAAAGGGCATTGAGCAGGTGCTTGATGAAGAAGAAGAGATCGCTTTAGCAGAATTTGAAAAGTTTGAGGCCAAGTTAAAAGCTCAAAAGGGTCCAGAAGCAGTCGCTTCCACGGTTGGAAAGGACAGCCTCGACTACGCTGCCTAAGTCTAAGGCGCCGGGGGATTTAATCCACTTCATTGAAGCGTTCAGGTACCTATCCAGTCTTTCTCATAAGCACCGCACCCAACTTTCCTATGCTAGAGGTACAAGCTGTTCGCTATGGGGATGGCAAAGGCTCTCAGATGTTGCTTGCGGCACTCTCGAGATCTCCATTTTCCAGTCACAGCTGTGGCGACATAGTTTCCGGACCCTCCACCACACGAGTAAGATGTTTGGTCTTTAGCAAGCATTGGCAGGTTTAGCTGCTATCAAGTACCTCTCTCGACTGCACTGAGCCGCTACGTACTACGTACTCATTTCCGCGGTTTCGCCGTCTACTGGCAGCAGTTAGCAGATCGGCAGCGCTGACAACATTGTCGAACGTGCAAAACACTGCACGTGCTATCACTGCACGACCATCCTCGTGCACACCCAGCTTTAAGAAATCTGGAGAAATGCCGTCATCCAAGACCGTTGCGTTCTTGACTGGACAGTCGTGGAAAGGCTTGAAGCGTTCTGTACCGGTATGGAACATTCCGTCGTTTTGTGTCCGGCGATCAAAGATCGATCGTCTAGCATGAGTAAACGTTTTGATATTTGCAGGCTTCTCCTCAAGATGGTGCATGCAGCTCATGCTGGGCGTTCAGTCCTCCCGCAGGTCATGCGACATTCAGAGCCAGGGTCCAATTTTGGCCTCGGCAGCCATTGAAAGCTTGCGCTTCTAAGCACCCAACTAGGTAGTTTTGGAGAGCCTCGCTCACAATGATCATTCCAATGTGAAATCAAATGCCAAGCTGGTGGTTCGTGCTTTCCTTGTGGTGCATCTAGAGACCGTCGATCTCAAAGTCATCCTTCATTTCCTGCTCGTCATCTCTTTCATGCAGGTCATTCAAAGATAATTTAAGAAATGCATCGCCTTGCCCCTTGGTCCTGCTAGCTTCGGTAAACCTGGGGCAGATGAGCAACGCCAATTGCTGCCCTGGCACTACTCGACTCTTCTATCCAATGGCCCGAGGCCGATTCTAAGAGGCTCCATCGTTGCGTGGAAGACAACCCCGCAAAACCGCCTGTGATCCGCCTCGACAGGCCAATCTCTGCATTCAGCTGGACGTCGCTTGATCCACTGAGTCGTAGAGCTTTTTCGAGGGCACCGCACTGCATCGCTGACCTGTTCGCTTTGAGTGTGCCGCTAACAAGCTCTATGCCTGTCCTTTGCCTCCTCCGCTAATAGAAGCACCTAACCAATTTGATACGGTTCGTGCCAGGCCCAAAAGCGATCAACCCCTCTCGTGCTGGATGTTCCATGCTGCAGTGCCTCTTGAACGTGCCAATTCCAGTCCTCTCACGCATTCATAGAGCACATCGACCCTTTCACTTCTCTTTATCAAGTTTTAGACTCTTTCTCGATTTCTTAGACTCACTTGTCTCGTTTCAGTTTTGTCGAGAATACACGCGATCGATAGATAATTCGTTGCTGAACAGGAAAGCGTCGCGAGCTGGCCGGAAGCACGACCACCACAACAAACCACAAGCTTGACCACATCGCCGTCACTATCAGAGTCGCAAGTCCCCATCTTCTGTCAGCGATCATGATGGTTCCCACTTCTGTTGCCTAGCTCCTGGGTATGTAAACATCCAAATTTTTGTTGCGGCACGATCTGCATCAATTCGCACCGAGTCAGACAAGCATCACCATTGTGAGCCGTGGCATTCATCTTCCGCAGTACAACAGCAGCCAGGGAAGTTGGATCTCGGGGCCTATCCTCTAGTATGGGATTCCAGTTCCTGATGTTGGACACGGAGGCCGAGTCCTCTTTTACCATACAAACCCCTTTCATCGACTCCCTTGTCGCGTGCCTCATGCTGACACGTCTCTTCTAGACATCATAACCAACATCACGCCCATCTATGGTTGCTTGCGCCTGAGCTGGCGCAGATCCCCTTTGTCACTCGTCCAGGGTGACGGACAAATACCAGGTAAGCGATCCTTCCAGCTCAGAGTCATCTGCGACGGCCCAATTGTTTCATAGATTGCCCTTTACCCGCAAACAAAGGGAAGCACTTGTCACTGGTCAAGCGCCCATCGAACGAAGGCAGTGTTTGTCACTACTTCATATTGTGCTCGAACTCGGCAACCGGTGGTGACACAGGGGATCGTTCGTCAATGCGACGTATGCTGTTCGGTGTCTGTCCGTGGCTGAGTGTCAACTGAATCATGGCTTCATCATCAGCTTGTCACCTGCAACGGCTCCTGAGGCTATGCATCTCATTCAAGTGTCACCTGGGAAGTTGAGTCAGCTCAGCAATCGCATGAAGAACATTTCTTCCACTATCCTCAATTTCCTTGCTGCTTCTATGGCCAGAGCCGTGACTGATATATATACAAGCAGGTGGACTTACTTTCTATGGTGGTAATGATGACCGCCACTGGTTCTAGCCAGCCGAGTAATTTTGCTGCACGTTCCGGGTTGCCGACCTTTGGCAACTTTGGCAATACTCTGCTCGAAAGATCCAACCCAGGTCTGCGGAAGTCTACACCGGACTCCGAGGCGTTAGCATCCTCCGACGAGGAAGTAGAACAGTCACGTCTTCGTTCTGCGGCTCAAAGAAAGGTATTGTCGAACAGGCGATCCTCATTCTTCGCGGAGCAAAATTCCGAAGCTTCGCGCCGACTATCCTTCGCTGGCAACAACGCCTACAGCCCTGCGCTAGGCTCCCAGCCAAACACGCCTGGCGTGTCGAACGATACTTGGTCTTCGATATCCCCTGGTGTTGGCGCATGGAATACAGCTTCGGCGTATCCTTTTGGTACCAGCATATGGGGTGCCAACACACGCGATCCGCCTGCACGTCTTCAAGAAGTGCGTCAAGATCATCCAGAGAACCGCGTGCCTTTTCCAATACCTTCACAATCGAATCCGTCCGTGCAACGTTCAATGTCCTTTAGTGTAGGGCAAAGCGAGTACGACACTGCACCGAACACGATGGAGGTGACCTCTCGTCCTGGCCAGGGTCTTAGGCCACGGACATCTCGACCGAATAACCTTGGGCATGAATACGGTGGCTTATCAAGTGTGAACGAGAACGAAGACACAGACCGCTATTTTACAGGCGCACCCCAAAACGGGCTAGGAACACGAGGTCAAGCAAGAACTATGTCGAACACTTCACAAGCGGCGTCTTCTGCCTTCCGTGCAACGAGGCTGCGCAATCATATGCTCGAGGCGCCCGAACTGGCCGTCGACGACGGTGAGGAACCTGCGACCCAATTGCGGTATCCTATTCGCAACCAACCTTCACGACGACTTAGTGACTTCCAACCCACCGTCCCAACCCGTCAACCAAACGGACCACTCTATTCAAGCGCCACATTCGGTAATCCTCGAAACACACCACATTGGTCCTCAAACCTCGACTTTGGCCAACTTGATACCATTCCACAAAGCCGTCGACACTCCTTTGCAGACGTACCCACCCGTCGCGGCTCGATGGGTTCAAACGGTATGCCCCGAATACCTCCCACATTTGACCCCTCCCCTCCTGGCCCTGATCTATTACTGACTACTATCAAAGAAGAAGATGAACTGAGCGCAAGCTACGATGCAGGGTCCCAAGTGTTGTCTCAAGATCATGAGGGTGAGTCTCGCTCTGCGGGTGAAGGTGACGGAACCTTGGACCCAAATACCCTGTCTTACGTTCCACTGGCTCATTATTCCGCGATAGCTTCCTACTTCAACCGCAACGATGTCGCACGGCGATTAACCGAACAAGAAGTCCAGCAACAGTTGCAGCAAGAGCATCACCAAGCGGTTTTCGGCGGAAGCAGTCCGTACGGCATGGCAACAAACAATTCGAGCATTGGCTCGTTCCACGGTCCGAATCCTGCCCCGCTCTATGTTGTCAACTTCAAATGCTGCAGATCGGATATTTTCTATATACGTGAGGGCACCGGCCTCTCTGTCAGAGACGGCGATCTCGTCATTGTCGAAGCCGATCGTGGCACAGACCTTGGCAGCGTTCAACACTCGAACGTCTCTTGGGAAGCTGCTCGAAAGTACAAAGCGAAGTACGCGGAACAACATTTCGGCTGGCTGATGATGTTCTCTCAACAAACCAGATCTGGCGCGCCTAACCTGTTCAACCCGAATGCTGTTGCTCCAGGCCGAGGCGGTGCTAGTCCTCAGGGGTCTACGGTCCGAGACAGTGATCTGAAACCAAAAACGATCAAGCGCCTAGCCCAGCCCCACGAGATTCAAGCTTTGCAAGAGAAGGAGGGAAACGAAGCAAAGGCCAAACGGATCTGCCAACAGAAAGTGGTAGAGCATGGCCTTAATATGGAGATACTCGACGCCGAGTTCCAGATGGACGGCAAGAAACTCACCTTCTACTTCTTCTCCAACGAGTATATAAATTTCAACGCTCTGGTCACAGATCTATTCAAGATGTACAAGACTCGAATTTGGATGTCGGCGATCAACCCGGCATCCTTTCAGAGTCCCGTGTCATCCCTTGGCATCACACCATTGTACGGAAATGCCGGTCTCGGCGTGACCAACGGTCAACAACCACCGACGGCATACGACGAGCCGCGGGACGAATCTAGGTATATATCACAGGCGCAACACATGGCTCCGGCACGAGCAATGCCTCCTCTCTACTACGGAGGTTACGGCCAGGCACCACAAATAGCTAACTACGGTGGCTACGCCTCAAACTATCAGCAACCTGCTGCAGACCCGTTCTCCAATTACCCTGCACCAGCGGGATACGGCATGTCCAATGCACGACCACAAAACATGGCGGTCAATCGACAAGACCCTGTGGGACGACATCCACAATTGTCACCTTCGACTAATCACCTCGCAAATCAATTCGGCTCGCTATCGCTGGCACGATAGTGGTACAGCCTTCTGGCAAACTAGAATGTGAAAACAACCAGGCGGAGAGCATAGATCATTGCATGTCATGATTTACAGACAACGGGCGGGATAGAAATTGGGCTACAAACAGACACGATGAATGAGCGTTATGTGCTGGGCTTTTGCAAAACGGGTATTGCTTGGAAATCAAAGGTCGTTGAGAAAGTGATGGAATTGAGAAATTGCTTTTCGGGAGGATATTCGAAGACAATTCACGGGCTGGATGTGCTTTCTATATACCATAGTTGACGATGGGAGCAGAAGGATCCCATAATATCTCCCTTCTTGATGAGGTTCTATATCAAGAGCATTATGATTGTGCTCATGTACGATAGCAAGTACTAAAGGGCTAATTTTATGAACATCACGTCTCAACATTGCAGTGGCTTGCGTCTTGCTTCGTAGGTGGCAACTGCGATAGAAGTTGGTACTTTCCTCCTTTGGCGGGCAGGTGCATAGAAAAGTTCCAACCAGGCAGGGACGACTGGGTCGAGGTCTTCTCTCCATGAAGCCTGACGATGAAACTCGTCGCCTTAAAGCTCGATTTTCTTCACGAACAGCACTATCTCTGCCTAGCGAAGCCAGGTTGAAATGGCACAACTGAAGCGGCCAGGTAGGCAATCCTTCACCCCATGTAGTTGACTTTGCAAGACCTGACTCTCACCAGCCGAGAAAGGGACCTCAAGTCGTGGCAAACGTCCAAAGACCTCCAGAAAGAACAATGCACAGAGTCCTGATAGAGAACATCTGGTTGCAGAAAATGCATCTGAGCATGAGTCAGGCGTGGAAGAAGAGGAAATGGCCGAGTACTTTCTGTTGCAGACTATCAAACTCTTAGTCTAATACCGATAGGTCCATTACCAAAACACTGAAGAATTGTCAAAAGCAGGGAGACGCGAGGAGGCGATGGGCACAGCAATTCGAGAAGGAGGCTAACGACCAGCGCGCCAAAGTGCATCAGAAGATTGAGCAAGAAAAAGCAAAGATGTGAGCTATCCTACCATTCGATTCCTAACATCGCTGATTCCAGCAGTGACGACAAATGCAAGGCATTCAAGGAATCCATGCTACCAATACTGGCATCTGCCATCCTGAACCTCGACCTCAGAAGCGATCCGCAGCCAGGCCTCGACGTACCAATAGTATTGGAGGCAGTCGAGGAGACACCAGCCGCTCTCAATGCCTCAGAAGTGCTCATGAAGAGTCAAGTTCTGATTGCGAGCTATGAAATCTTGAAAACGACCCATCCTCCCGCTCCCTCGACAACACAGATGGTAAACACATTCGCTAGGGACAAAGAGGAGACCATGAAGGCATTTCAGGCAGCGAAGAAGCTGACCATAAACCAGCTCAAAATGAAGCTAGCAAACAAGATGGGTGAGGTGACGGAGCCGTTCGTCTTGACTGACGACGAGCATCATCTAGCTCGAAGGGTCATGCACCGTGGTAAGGGTCAAATTCAGGGTTCTGGGGAGACCTCAGGCGTGGGTATTGGACCTCTCCTCTACAGTTTCGAGAAGGTGACGAGCAAGATGCAGAATTTAGTGCAATGAAGGGGCGCAACCTGTCGTGAGAGACGACGTACTTGTAATCCGCAATTGACACCCAAAGCTGGATCTTCGTATGGCAATAACAGGGTTCCGTCTGACGCCGGCAAGCAGTTGACACCAAGTAAGGAGGTGGACAATTCATCATCCGCACATAAATTTATTTGAGGCGACGAACGCCAAGATTTCGCTTCCTCTTCGGCTAGCCCGCAATTGATTGTTCTGTAACTCGTCTCATACAGTCCCGTTATCATATACTTGTACCACAACCAAGATGCCTGGAATAAGTCTCGCCAACACGATCTCGGAGTTGAACCTTGAGGATGAATGGGGTCCAGAGGTCACAACGTCGACCACCCTCGATGGCGTCCCATACGCACCATTCTCCAAAGGCGACAAATTAGGTCGCATGGCCGACTGGACACAGGAAGGCAAGGAAGGGAGAGATCGAGGTCAGAGATATGGCAGAGGCTACAGAGGTGAGTCAGTTGGCAGAGATCCTTGACATAGTGTCTAACAGCATTCCTCAGATCAGCAAGTCTTCGGCGCAGGCACATCTTCACTTTTTGCCGTACAGGTAGCGGAGGACGAATCTTCCTTCTCAGTGGTCGACAACACGAGAAACACAGCCAAGACTCGAGGCTTCGGTCGAGGAGGCGGCACAGTCTTCAGAGGCAGAGGCCAGCGGGGTGGCGCACAAAGAGGTGGACGAGGTGGTTTCCAGAGAGCCGGTCAGAATCAGCAACAAGGAAGACAAGGTCAATATTACGACCAGCGAGGTGGCAGAGGCGGCCGAGGAGGCAGAAGGTTCGGCTGGAGAGACTACGACAAGCCGCAGCGCAACCGGGACTCTTCTGTTACTATTCGTCCTGGCTGGGTCATGAAAGAGGAGATCGACTTCAACAGATTGACGAAACTCAACCTGGGCACCAGTGATGGCGAGGATTTGGACGACTACGGTTTTCTGTACTACTACGACCGCAGCTACGACAAGCCGCCTGTCAAGAATGCCGAGAGAAAACTGCAGTCGCTGGATCGAGCTGCGTACAACGTTACCACTTCTCAAGATCCTGTTATCGGTCAACTAGCCAAAGAGGACGAGGCGACTATCTTTGCCACATCAGATATTCTTTCTATGCTGATGTGCTCGACAAGATCGGTCTACAGTTGGGATATCGTGATTGTTAAGCAAGGAAACAAGATTTTCCTCGACAAGAGATTGGATAACACAATTGACCTGGTCACAGTCAACGAGAATGCTGCAGACGCTCCTCTCGAAGCCGATGCACCAAATACACAGGGCAATCAGCAGACAGGCGTCAAGCCAGACTCGATCAACACACCTGGCAACCTTGCCATTGAAGCAACGATGATCAACCACAACTTCGCTCTTCAAGTGGTGCAGGAATCACAGTCCGCAAAGGTCGAGATGTCGCACTCCAACCCTTTCTACGTCGCAAGCGAAGAAACTGACCCACTCGCTTCGAAAGCCTACAAGTACCGACGTTTCGACCTCAGTCTCGAGACCGATGAGGAGCCTCTGAACCTGGTTGTCCGGACAGAGGTCGACGCAGTCGTAAAGAACAACATCTCTGGCGACGACCAGTTCCTCATCGTCAAAGCCCTCAATGAATTCGACAACAAAGCCCAGGGCTCCGGCGGCGCACTAGACTGGCGAACAAAACTCTCGTCTCAGCGAGGTGCAGTCGTAGCCACCGAGATGAAGAACAACTCCTGCAAGCTTGCCAGATGGACGACGCAAGCTATTCTTGCTAAGGCTGACCAGATGAAGCTGGGCTTCGTGAGCAGAACGAACCCGAAGAATGCCCAGAACCATGTCGTTCTTGGTGTCATGGGGTACAAGCCGAGAGAATTCGCTGCGCAGATGAACTTGAGCTTGAGCAATGGCTGGGGTATTGTGCGGACTATTGTCGACCTGATTCGGGGGATGAGTGGTGAGGAGGATGGGGATAAGAAGTATGTGCTTGTGAAGGATCCGAATAAGTCTGTTATCAGATTGTATGAGGTGCCGATTACGACGTTTGAAGATGATGACGATGGGACTGGGACTGTTAATACTGATGTCAATGTTGAGGCAGAGGATGAGTAGGCGGCAGCGAGATTACTTCTGCAAAATTAGTGTGATGGTGTAGATTTGAGCTGATTACATTGCAGACACGAACATGGAAGGCAAGAATGACTGGCACGTTCACTGTCTTGGTGTTAGAATGACTAGCATTAGGCGTACTTTCACTTCATCTTCCAAACCTTGATCTTCAGACTCTCATCCTATTGAGCAACCTCTGAACACCGATTTCGTACCTCGCTATATTGTTGTTGTTATTGCGTTTACTACATGCTTCGTATACGTATCAGCTCAAGCGAGCAGCCGCCGTCGGAGGCTGGACTTGACAGTCTGATTGGCTCATGTATAGCGATGCATGCCCAGCCGACGTTCGAGGCTCTGCCTTACGGGAACAGGCAAAGCGCTCACCTTGCTCATAACTTACTTCAAGGCTCTGCGCGATATCTAACGAAAGCGCATATTTGGTGTTATGCGCAAGCTGCGACGCCGAGAGTCTCCCACGTATCTACCATGTAAGGAGCAGGTGGCGATCGTCTTCACATCCTGATCCAGATATGCAATCGTCGGTGCTGTGACAAGGCATCATTCCGACAGCGTTACAGCCAACTGTCAGCATTTGAATATCTCGAGTATCACGCCTGAACTGGACTCACACGGCTTGTTGGAAACACTTTAGTGACTGCCAGAAGAATCGACATGTAGGATACGGCCACCGAGCGCAGGGTCATGGAATCCACAGAACAAGCTCCCGAGCACCGGTTCGGCAACATAGACGCGAGCGGCAATAACGTATTCATTCATCAAGGCGACAACTATGGCGCTCGAAGCTTTTCTCGAGAACACGAATGCCTTCAAGCCTTCAAAACGTGTAACTACGACGCTTTCAAGGACGTAAATCCTCCACGAGCTCCAAATACGTGCCGATGGGTTTTGGACCATCCACAGTATCAAAATTGGCTGCAATCGGAAGGCGACGATCTCTTGTGGATTTCTGCTGATCCTGGGTGCGGCAAATCAGTGCTATCAAAGGCGCTTGTTGACGATATCCCGAGGCCTGTCCAAGTCACGATCTGCCATTTCTTCTTCAAAGACAATGAGCTCCAATCTAGTCTTGCCATGGCCTTGTGCGCTATACTTCATCAGCTTTTCAGTCATGAGCCGCATCTAATCCAGTTTTCACTTCCAGCGTGGGAGCACAATGGTGGAAAGCTTGCGCAAGAAAGTAGTGCGTTGTGGTCCGTTTTCTTAAAGGCAGCAGGCTCCGCCATGAGGCCCGTTATTTGTGTCTTGGATGCCTTGGACGAGTGCGTCCAGGCAGATCGCTCTCAACTTATTCGGATGCTGTGCGAATTTCATAAAGAGGCCTCCTCGGGTAACCGCAAAACTGGGCTGAAGTTCTTAGCGACTAGTCGACCGTACGCCGATGTGCGTCGCTGGTTTACAGATACGATAGTCAGTTGTCCAACAATCTGGCTGCGAGGTGACGAGGAGAATGACAAGATCAACAAGGAAATCAACATTGTCATCGACGGCCAAGTTCGCAAGTTAGCTGCTGAATTCAGGTTGGAAGACGAACTTCGGGAGCGACTGCAGTCCAGTCTCAAGGAAATGGGTCATCGCACTTATCTCTGGTTGCACCTGACGTTGGACTCTATACGTGACCAGATTCAAGCCAGCATAGACCCGAACAGGATCAGATTCGAGGACATATCACTGCCAGAGACAGTGGAGCAAGCATACGAAGCACTGCTGAGTAGAGTCAAAGACGATCTTCGGGAGCGCGTCAGAAAAGTTTTTCTGATTATCATTGGCGCCCGCCGGCCGTTTACCAGTGAGGAGATGTTCCTAGCGCTAGCTATCAGCTTCCCCGAAGCAGGTCGAGGCACGAATACCGAGGGCTTCGTGAAAGCACGATTCGAAGGCCAGGTTCGGGAGTGGTGTGGACTTTTCGTCTTCATAAAGGATTCAAAACTTTTTCTGATTCATCAGACCGCAAAGGAATTCTTGCTTTCCCGGGAGGCCTTCGTGGTATGGACACCGAATAGGAAGCTTGAAGCAGGTGCTTTTGCGTTTTCAACGTTGGAAATTATCCCAGCGGGCATTGCTCTGTTGCTCAAAGAGTTTGCAGGGTTCGTCGCAGTGATTCTTCTGTGCGTAACGGCGCTAGCTAACGCGGTGCTGGCTAGCCTTGGTGTCTACCGAGCATGGAAGTCGTGTTTGACGCCAGCTCAAGTTGAGTACGAGATGGCATGCATGTGCGTCGAATATTTGTGCTTGGAGATTGATGAAGGCTTCCTAGGAGTGGATTACAGTGGTGATGAAGCTACCACAATCTATGCCCAAATGAAAAAGGCCTCGCACAAGGAGGGAGCAATATATAGCCTGTTTTTCTACTGTGCAGACAACTGGAATTTACACCTTCTGGACAACCCACTCTCCACGAGACGGCCTATCTGTGACAAAGTCCTTCGACTATATGCGCATCAGGACGGGGAATACTCGCGACTTCACTGGCTTTTTGCCCGTGGGATTACAGACCCCCTTAATTATCCAGATTGGGAAAAGTATTGCAAAAAGTAGGCCTGGCTTCTGTTGTCATTCAAAAGCTGCGAACCAGATCACATGTCGAGAAGGCACTCAAGGGTAAGAAAAGAGCCCTCGAAACTGCGGCAGGCTTGGGTGATGTGTCACTCTTGCGAATGCTCCTTGAAGCAGACGCTTTGCTTGATTGCGAGGCACTACACGAAGCATTACGAGAAAAGCACAAAGACGCCGTTCGCTACCTCCTCAGTGTTGGCGCCAATGTCAATCATCTGGACGAGTATGGGAAGCCTCCGTTGGAACTTGCGATCAAGGATGGATGCTTAGAGATAGTGCAGATATTGATCGATGCGAAAGCCGATGTCAGTGTCTCCAGTCAAGGGGGAAGTGATTTACATGCAGTTTTACTGCTGGATCGTAACCACAGCTATGCTTCCGAGCTTGGCAAGGAGCACACCGTCATACCACAAGTAGTGCAAGTTCTGCTCAAGGCCGGCGCTGATGTAAACATCGGTGGTCCTCGCGGTACTGCTCTCCAGCTTGCCGCAGAACAAGGTAGGCTGGCAATCGTGCACTTTCTGCTTGAAGGAGGAGTGGATGTGGGGGCTGGCCGTCAATATAGTATGGCACTCAGAGGCGCGTCAAAACATGGGTATGGAGTAGTTGTGAAGGTGTTGTTAGACGCTACAGCACAGTTGGATGGCTTTAACTATTATCAAGCTTGCTACAACGCGCTAGAGGTTGCATCAAGATATCGGCACAAAGGAGTTGTGGAGATGCTGTCAGATCCTGCTGTCAAGTTCCTATTGGCACAGACGGCAAATGGTCACCTGCCTGAGGCTATACGCCAGAGACTATTGACGTATGTATGCGATGTCGATGATTACGTTCTTCAGCTGGCCATGCAGCACAAGAACAACGACTTGGCGAATGCGATCAGTGCCATCTGGTCCTTGAAAGACTCTCTCGCCGATGGCTCTAACGAGGCTCTTGGAAGATCGCTCGAGGTTTTCTTGCCTAGTCCGGCACGCTAAAAAAGAAGGCATGAAGCTGCTTATTGATCGTTATAGGTTGCAGGACCTTGTTTAGACCAACCTGAAAAACTCGTGTATAGCGCGGTACATGTACAGGTACAGAGACTATAAAGGAGATACTAGTATAGAATAGAGGACGCTAACGATTAGAGGCTTGTTACGGACTATAGCTATAAGACGGCTACGCTCCGGAATATAAGAAGGTCTCGCGAGGAAGTCTAGTACGTAAGGACTTAGTTCCCTATTACGTAACTTCCTAAAGAGATAGGACGCTAGTATATCGATATATTAGTATAAGATAAGTTAATATACTAATATACTATACTAAAACTTCCTATTCGAGACTATAAATATAAGTATATAAATATAACTCTTCTTTATATAGTTTTATAGTTTCGTAGTTAATTTAAGTTATACTAAAACTCTACTTATATATAATAAACCTTACCTTAACTTATTTATATACTATCTCGCCTAGCTTACTTAAGTAGAATAAGAGGTTTTACTCGTACTCTTACTAGTTACGTAAAGAACGACGCTTTATAATATTTTAACTACTATACTTACTAAGCTAAATCGTATATAAGTATAAGTACGAAGAAGATTATACTACTAACTTAACTTATATTACTAACTAAACTTATAAAAAGTTTTTAATTACTTAGTATTAATAGTATTATATCTACTTTAAGATTAAGCGATAAGCTAAGTAATTTTTCTATTACTAATCTTACTCTTATAGGTATTACTAACGACGATACTTAACTTAAGATTAAGAACTTAAAATCGTTTAGAGGTAATTAATTTAAATTTAAGATATTCTTACTTTAACTATAAGTATATATTAAGTATAAGAAGATTACTAAGCCTAAGAACTAAATCGTATAAGCTAGTACTCTCTTAAGAAATAAACCTACTAAGTAGTTTAAAGCGTACTTAGAAGATTACTTTAAGAATAATACTAAGAAGGGATAAAAGAATTAAACTAATAAAATATTTAAAAGAGGTATTAATAAGTTCGTACTAGAACTCTAAAAGCTTTATAAGTATAAAGACGAGACTTAAAAAACGTTAAAAGAATTATATTCTCTTAAGTAAATCGACTCTATTACTAATTATACCGTCGAGTTTTAGCGATTTAGTAATAAGTTAAAACGAAATAATAAGACTCTTTAGTTTAACTACTATTTCGGACTTAAGGACTTTATTAAAGACGTAATTACTAAATAAGAAAAAGAAGATCTAAAAAGCCTATAAGAACTTATTAAGTTCGCTAAAAACCTTAATAAGAGAGTATAGTAATAAAAGATAAAAAAGTCCTAAACGCGCGAGTATAATACTAAGCGATTTAATACTCGAGAATAATAAAATAACTAAGCGACTAAATATAACCTTAATATAATAGACTAAAAAGCTAATATAGCTATTAAACGAATATTTAAATAGTAAAAGCGTAATAATCGCCTAGAACGATAAGCTAAGATTAAAGAACGATCTAACTAAAGTAAAAGCCGTAAGTTAGTTATAATTAAGGACTAACTTTAACGTTCTAACAACGGCGAATACTTCTAGTATAGTAAAAAAGAATACTATACTAAAGAGTACTAAAGTACGAGAAAATAAGTTAATATAGCCGAGAAATAACTTAGTAAAAGCGAAGACTCTATTATTAAAAAGAATACCTTACTTAATAAGTAAAATAAGAAACTTAATATAAGTAATACTCGATACTTAAAGTATAAATATATATTATAAATAGCGTACTATAATAATAATTATTATATATATTAATTTAAGAAGAATAGATTAAGATAGTATTTTAAGAAACCTAAAAAGTTAAAAATAGCTATACGCTAAGCTAATATATATTAAGTATTAACTTCTATAAATAAAGATCTAAAAATAATCTAGTATAATTAAGAAGGAACTATTTATAAAATATAATACTAGAAATAAGTATATACGATAAATAAAGTCGTTACTTATAATACTACTCTTATTAGCTTAATTTACTATTTAAAAGGGCCTTAATAGCTTATACTAATACTATTATACCTTAAATATAAGAAACTAAAAGATATAAGATAAACTTAATAATAAGCGAATATTTATAAAGTAGTTACTTCTAAAAGTATAAACTTAAAAGTCGTATAATATAATATAAATAAAGGATATATAATTATAAAAATACGATACTAAAAATAGATTAAGAGTAAGTTTAAAGCGAAATAATATAATACTAAAATCGAATAGATCGTTTATAACTCTATTAGGCTATAATAATAAGAACTAATATAGGTAGTAAAGGATATTATAATCGAAATCTTAAGAAAATATAAAGAACTACTTAAATATAAATACGAACCTAGTATCGATTACGAAATTAAGAAAAGAGAAATATATTAAGAGCTAAAGGAATATTTATCTAGTAAGAATAAGATTAGTAAGATAATTAACGAGTATATAAAATATATAAAGAAACTCGCTATAAAAGTTAAGAATTACGTTAATTAATTAAAGAAATAAGATCCTCTACGTACTACTACGATCCTAAAACTAATTACGGAATACTTTAAGTCTAAATATTTAACCTTAATAGAGGAAGATATAAATAATAACTTAAAGAGGATTTCCGAAATATATAAAGATTATATAAAGGGATTAACTAGGGAATTTAAGTAAAAAAGGAAGCCTTTAATTAAAACTACTACTCTTATTTAAAATAAGAAATAGATTACAATACGAACTCGTAAATAGATTAAAGCGACGCGATACTCTTATAAAAAAGGAAGTATTAAAGTATACGTACTTAGCTTCGTTCTATAATCTGAATTCGACTATATTACTCTAAACTATAAAGGAAAATATATACTCTAGTATAAGAGTAACCGTACGCTTATAGCGACCTACTTACTTACTTAAATTCGAGAATTACCTTATATTAATAAAAAGCTACGAACTAAAATAAAGATTATTATAAACTCTATAATAAAAGACTCGTTAATAAGCTTTAATAAGAAAAAATATATTACTACTACGATTATAGAATAAAATAAAGATAAAATAGTACTTTAAATTAATTAATAGTTCTAAAACTAGTATAAGAATTTAATATATAAGTAAGAAGCTTAGTATTAATATAAATATTTTAACCTTAACGGCTTAAAAAAAGAGGAATATACTAAAAGTATATAGAGTATCTATTACTCTAAGGATTATAAGGCGAGCCTTAATTTATATATATACTAAGAATATATAATACGAAATAAATAAACTTTATAACTATCTTATTTTAAACGTCTACTACGCTAAAATACGCTTAAGGTAGAATATTATACTAAGGGATTAAACGTAATCGACGAAGTAATATTAAACTTTAAATTAAATAGTACGTTAAAAAACGATAAGGCCGTCGCTAAAAGAGATAACTAGTAACGCGATTAAAGAAGGTTTATAATCGAGTACTTAAGGATTATAACCTCGAGTTAATAAAGATTAACGCGTATATTAATAAAAAGACCGTTTAAGTAATAATAAATATAAATACTAATATAAGTATAGTATTTAAGGGCTTTATAACTCGCTACCTACGAGGATAAAAGATATAAAAGTATAACTCGTTCTTACTATAAAGAATAAATTAAAACTATAGTATAGTATTTAAAGAAATCTAGATAGTATAAGTATAATATTAAGAGAAATAATATATAATAGATATTAACGTTATAGAAAACCTTAATAAGAAATATATATTAGAACTAAACTAGCTAAACTAAATAGAGTTCCTAATTAACCCTTTAAGAAGGTAATTAATTAACCGACTATAGTTTAATTTTAAATAGTATATAAAAATAATCTAAGCTTAACCTTTATATTAATCGAGTACGATAACTAAATAAGCTAATAGAGTAATAAGAGAATTAAACTAAAAGAAAGAACTTAAAGAAGTACTTTATAAACTAAAAATACTCTACGAATATTAAGATTATAAAGATTTATTTAAAGATAATAAAACTCGAGTTATACTACTTAAATACTAATTATAAAACTATAAAATACTACTAATAAAAGAAAAGAACTCTTTTAAAAAACGTATCTATCCTCTATTAAAAGCGTAAGAGATAAAGTTATAAAAGTATATTAATAAGAATATAAAAAAGGGATTTATATAGCCTTTAAAATTACTAGCTAGGTATTTTATTCTCTTTATACTTAAGAAAGACGAATCTCTTTAACTATACGTCGACTATTAAAAACTTAACGAGATTACTATTAAAAATAGCTACCTCTTATTATTAATATTTAAGTTATAAGATTAACTTTAAGAAGCTAAATAGTTTATAGCTTTAAACCTTCGCGAAGTATATAATCTAATCTATATAAAGGAAAATAAAGAGTAGAAGATCGCTTTTAGTACTTATTATAGACTCTATAAGTACTAAATAATACTATTCGATCTTATTAACGCGCTTATATTATATTAAGTACTTATTAACGAGGCTCTATATAAAGAACTTAATATCTTCGTAATAGCTTACTTAAACGATATATTAGTATTCTTTAAAACTAAAAAAGAATATATTAAGTATATTAAATAGGTAATAGAATAACTTAAAGAACGTAAATTAAAGCTTAAACTTAAGAAGTATAAGTTCTTTAAATATAAAGTTCCGTTCTTAGAATTTATTATTAGCGACTATAGCGTTTAACTAGATTTAATAAAAGTATAATCTATACTAGACTAATCGAAACTAACTAATCTTAAGAAACTATAGAGTTTTTTTAAGTTAACTAACTATTATCGACGATTTATAAAGAGATACTTACGTATCGCCTTACTCCTAACGGTATTAATAAAAAAGAGACTATAATTTACTATAAGAGCTAAGGCGCTAGCCGTATTTAAGAGGCTTAAGAAGCTTTTTACTTAAGCGCTTATATTAGTTTACTTTAATCTAAAAAAGAAGATTATTATTAAGACTAATATATTAAAATATATAATCGCCGCGGTAATTAGCTAACTTAATAACTAAGGAAAAATATAACTAGTTATATACTATTCTAAGAAAATATTACTAGTAGAAGTTAACTATAAGATTTATAATATAAAGCTACTCGTAATCGTAGAGGCTATACGTAAATAAAGAGTATATCTAAAAGAGTTTAAATACTTTATAAACGTATACTTAACTTACTTAAACTTAATATACTAGAATTCTATAAAGAAGTTAAATAAAAGATAAATTAAATAGATTAAAATAATAGTACTATATAAATTTAAGATCTACTACGTTAAAGAAAAAGAAAACGCTAGAGTAAATACTCTTAGTAGAAGACTAAACTATATTAAGAGAAAAGAAAAGACTATTAAGTATTAACTCTTTAAGAAAGAGAGAAACGCGTTAGTATATATATAACTATAAGTTAATTAAGCGAAAAAGATACTACTCGATTAGAAAATAAAAGAAAAGATAATTCGATTATATTATAATAATCGAATAGCGAGATATTTTAAAGTAGAAAAGACCCTTAAACTTATATAAAGAAACTAAAAATAGCTAGGTATATATAAAGATATAAAAATACTTATTAATAATTATAATATATACGTAAGAACTAAAGCCTTTAAATATAAACTATATAGAAAGCTATAAGCGTTATAGCTACTTATAAGAGTATAAGAAGAAGTTATAATAGACTTTATTAAACTACTACTATTATTTAAAAACTCTATTATAAAATAGAAGTTCGATATAATCTATATAATTATAAACCGTCTTATAAAATATACTTACTTTATACCTACGCTATTAACGATAAAAGCGAAAGAACTAGTATACGTATTCTTATAAAATATATTCGTAGCGTACGAGATACTAGTTAAATTAATATTAAATAAAGATAAGCTCTTTAAATTTAAGTTTTAGTAATTATTAATAGATTAACTAAGAAGTAAAAATAAGATATTAATCGCGTTTTACTCTTAAACTAATAAATAAATAAAAAGAACGAACTAAATACTAAAATAATACTTAAGAGCTTATATTAATTATAAATAGAATAATTAAGTAGAACTATTACTACTAGTATAAATAGCTTATAATAATTCTAAGATTACTACTAGAATTTTACTATTCTATATAAACTATAGATTCTACTTAAATATCTAGTAAAAACTACTTAATTTTTAATTAATTACGTAATAAGTAACGGTATAAGTCGATAAACTTAAAGAACTATATATATAGCTATTAGTAGAACTAGAGTTTCTCGTAGAACGAATAGCTAAATTCGTAAATAAAAGAAGATCTAAGAAACTAAACTTTAAAAAGAAGAGTATAGCCTATCTTTTACGATATAATATTAAAACTAAAAGACTAAGTAATAAATTAGACTTTAAGAAACTTAAACTATTTAAAATTAAAAAGAAATTAGAACTAGTTATATATAAATTAATACTATCTAAAGATATATAAATATACTTAGTCTTCTATATAGTACTCCTAGAAAAAGCGCTTAAGAACGTTAAAATCTAGAAGTTAATACTACTAAATTAAAAGATTAAAATATAGATCTATAAAGTAGAAAGTATACTTAGTATAAGATAAAAGAAAGGTAAAAAGTTATATCTTATTAAATAAAAAGACTATAAGGACTCTAATAATACCTAAAAACTAAAAGAATACCTAAACTTAAAGATACTCTAGGAACTCTAATAGCTTTATCTAAAATAAGCTAATATAGAGAAACTTATAAAACTAAAAAAGCGAAAAGTTAAATATTAAATCGATTATAATAAAAGGAAACTACCTAGTTAAGTCTAAGCGATTAAGTATAACGACTATATAAAAATACAAGATCGATACTTTAAATATAACGCTTTTAAAAATACAAGATATTAAAAATATAAAGGCTATCTAATAAATAGAAAAATAAAGGATTCTCTTTAAAAGTAAAGAATTATAACTAATTCTATTAGCTTAAATAGTAAATATATATACTATAAAGAGAAAGAACGTATATATATAAACTACTATAATAATAACTTAAAATATAGTTATTATACGCTACTACTAAAAAAGTTATAAGCTAGATAGCAACTCTTATAAAGGTTCTCTCTAATTTAACTAAGAAAACTTAGGCCTATTATTTAACTAAAGGAAGTTAGAGTCTACTAGCGCGATCTTTTAATTCGCCGATAATAACTTAAGTACGCCTAAAGCCTTTATCTCGCGATAAATTATCCGAGATAATATATTAAATAACTTAGTAATCGAGTTCTAAATATCGTTATTCTTTAACTTTAATAACGCTAATAAAGCTTATAGATACGCGATCTCTTTACGTAGCTTATAAGACTCTTATTTCTTTAGCTTCTTCTTCTTACCTACTTTACGGAACTCCTTTAAAGAAAAGGTATCGTCGTAACTTCGCTAGTATAATATATACTTAGTATACTTTACTAAATATTCGCGATTATAATAATATAACGTATTATTATTAGCGTAAACCGTATATAATACTATAGCTAGATTCTTTAAAACTACGATTAACTAATATAAGCGAAAGAGACGCTTAGAATAACTAAGTTCGAGTTTTATAAAACGTAAAGGTTTTAAATTTTTAGTAACGCGAAACTACTATATTATTAAATTATAAAGGAAGAAGAATATACGGATAAAATATAAGAACTTACTAGTTATATACTTACGTAATCGTAAGTAGATTAAAGAGAGAAAAGTATTACGAACTATAGCTATAAAATAGCTACGCTCTAAGATATAAGAAGGTTTCGCGAGGAAGTTTAGTACGTAAGAACTTAGTTCTCTATTATATAACTTCTTAAAAAGGTAGTACGCTAGTATATCGATATATTAGTATAAGATAAGTTAATATACTAATATACTATACTAAGACTTCTTATTTAAGACTATAAATATAAGTATATAAATATAACTCTTCTTTATATAGTTTTATAGTTTTATAGTTAACTTAAATTATACTAGAACTCTACTTATATATAATAAACCTTACCTTAACTTATTTATATACTATCTCGCCTAGCTTACTTAAGTAGAATAAGAGGTTTTACTCGTACCCTTACTAGTTATATAAAGGACGACGCCTTATAATAAGGCTTTAATATACTTTTAAGAGTATTATAAGCGATTATAAAGCTTAAGGATCCCTAATCGGCGAAGGTTCTACATATATCGCATCTCCTCCTTAACCGTATCTAAAGGTGATGGTTAAATGCACTACTGTCGGCATAACGGAGTTAACGAAGCTCAGGGCTCTTGTACGATCTATCGATTGGCATCTGCTGCTTACGTAGACACAGTTCAGAAGAAACTACTTCGAGCGAATCCGACCTTCTATCTTCTTTTTCTTAGAGTCTGGTACCATGATTGACTATTAAAATCGTCTTTGCTGGACGCGTGTAATTACCCCTACCAAGTCGAGGCGTGGCAGGAGCTCGGGAAATGCTTTAGCGTGACATCCGCCAAGAGTTCCTCGGCGCGGAGGAGAGAGGATGACCTGCAACTGCGCTCCGACCATTCAACCCTCCTTGTCCTACCAGCCTGCTCGATCATCGTCAGCAGCACTGTTCACGCTCATCTGTGAGTCCTACACCTTCTACACTTGTTGAGACATCGACACCTTCGTCTGTGACATACGCAGCAAAAGTGCTTGTTCTTGTTATTCCTACTGGCTTCTGGCTTCTGGCTTCTGGCTTCTATCTCGCACCTCCTGATCCGACCGTTTCTGCCCCCCTCCCACAATGTCGAGAGTCTCATATTTTGGCTTTCCAGACCTCAGTCTAACTTCGTTATGCTCATTTCTAGCTCAAGGGCGTCCTCCCTGAACCCTAAGATACGGACCTACCAAGAATACATGAATTGACGCGTCAAACACTTCCTCGATAGGAGAAGCGGAGAGAAGAGCAGGCATGACTTCTTACGAGCCCTACGCGTCGCCAGTGGACGAGAGGCCGCCTGGCAGATTCGACGATAGGGATGACCGAAGAGATACTTACAGAAGGCGCACTCCTGGTAAGCAGTATCGGCCACGCTGGGCCTGCCTGGCAATGCTAACACACCTTACAGTCGACGACAGACGGCGTCCTCCTCCAAGGGCCAGATCGAGGTCGCCAGTCATAGACCGATATCAGCCAGGACGAGACAGACCACCCAGAGACGACTACTATGACCCGAGATCGATCCCTAGAGACCGCGATGACCGACGAAGAGCACCCTCGCCCACTCCCGCAAACATCGATCGATACGTGCCGGGTCAGGAACCAGAAAAGCCGATTATCCGCATGAACCCCGTCCAGAATCCATTGTTGATGGAAACACAAGCTGGCTTTAGCTATTTCGCTGAGTGGTGGAGGAATGAGCAACAGGTCAACGAAGACAAGGAGCGTGCAAAACATGGCGGACGCCGACCTTCAGACCGTCTGCGAGGCGAGAACGAATCCAGACTCGACCGCGAGAAGGAACGAGCAAAGATCCAGGATGCCTACGACCAATACAAGCACGACTTCCAGGTGAGGGCTGCTCGTCAGTTTGTTCAACTACATAAGGCCGAAGAGTGGTTCAAGGAGCGATACGTGCCAGAACTTCGTGACCCTATCAGAACGCGACTCATGGACTTTCGTGAAGGTGCCTTCGAGCAATGGAAGTCCGATATGGAGACCGGCACATTCGACGAATTCACCCTCGAGGGCATATACAAGCAGGATAGCGATGGTGCTGGCGGTATGATCGAGAAGGAGGAGGGTGAAGCAGTTGGCGGTGCTGAAACCCTCGGCGTTCAAGATCTGGTCCCAGCCAGAGGTGGTGAGATGAAAGACGAAGCGATGAATCAGCCCGCCCTGCTCATCAAGACCCTTGCTCCAAACGTCGGCCGAGATCGAATCGAAGACTTCTGCAAAGAGCACCTCGGCGATGGGGATGCTGGCTTCAAGTGGCTGTCACTCTCCGATCCGAATCCCATCAAGAAGTTTCACAGAATTGGTTGGATCATGATTAACTCTGCTTCTGAACAGAATGATGAGGCCATGGATGATGTCAAAAGTGAAAGAGGCGAAGGCCGTGAAGATGGCGAGGAGGACGACAAGCCGAAGCCCGATCAATCCAGTGCGGCTCAGAAAGCGCTCGAAGCCATCAACGGCAAGACTATCGTGGATCCAGTGCGCGGCGACTTCACTTGCCATGTTGGCATCCACAATGCTCCTTCGCAGCCGCGAAAGAAAGCCCTCTGGGATCTGTTCTCTGCCCCTGAAAGAATCGAGCGTGACTATCAGCTGGCCAGACGTCTGGTGACTAAGTTGGAGGCTGAGATGGGCAAGGACTCCGACGACATGAGCAGCTCTGGTCTCGCCATCATTGATCTGCGCGTAGAAGACATGCGCGGAAAGGGTGCCCTGCAGCCACCCCCAAAAGCGCCCAAAAAGAATGCATTTGAGGACAACGATGACGAGATCAAATTCGAGGATGGGGAAGAAGTCGAAGAGGAAGAGGAGGATTCAGAAGAACTTCTCGTGGTGAAGAAGAAACTCGATCTGCTTGTCGAGTATCTGCGAAGGGTCTTCAACTTCTGCCTCTTCTGTGTCTTCGAGTCCGACTCGGTACACGAATTGGTGAGAAAGTGTCCAGGGGGACACTTGCGACGACCCAGAGCTGGTTTGAGCAAGCTCGCTAAGCGTGCCGCCGTTGCTAGTGCTAACGGTGACCCTTTTCCCAAGAGTAAGGAGGAGGACGGCAGTGCTAGCCCTGTTGAAGACCGAAAAGGAAACAAGTTCAACAAGACAGAACAGCAGCTGCTGAAGGCTTTCAACTGGGTCAAAACCTTTGAGGAGAAGGTGCTACAACTGCTTGAACCTGAATATTGCGATCTCAAGAAGATAGGCGGCAAGCCAGTGGACGAGGCTCTTGATGAAGAGCTCGCCAAGTACGTCAAGCAAGAAGACGAATCCAAATTCCGCTGCAAAGTGCCAGAGTGCACAAAGCTCTTCAAAGCAGAGCACTTCTGGAAGAAGCACGTCGAGAAGCGACACGATGAGTGGTTGGAGGCCCTCAAGAACGACGTAAGTATGCCATGGCAATTCGTGGAACTTCCTGCTAATACCTCACAGCTAAACCTAGTTAACACCTACGTCCTCGACCCTTCTCACATCGCTCCCTCACGATCCGACGCAAACAGCAACGGCCATTTTCCATTGCCGGCCAACTACCAGTTCAACAATGGTACACCTCGAGGATTTAACCTCCAAAACATGATGAGCTTCGGTCAGAACATGGTCAGTACTGTGGGCATGGGCTTCGTGCCCGGCATGCCACCTGACGCAGCCAACGGAGCCAACGGGCACGCCACTGGTCCAGTTCGAAGAGGCGGTGGAAGATTCAACAACAGACAAACCCCGTACGACAAGAACAACCGTGGCAACAGAGGCTACGGCAATATGTCGAACATGATGGGTCCTCGAGGAAACATGGGTTTCATCGCCCAGGGTGGTGGTGGCTCAGGTGGACGATGGGGTGACGGTGCTGGGCAGCCAATGAACACGATTGGTCCTAAAGAAGCTGTTCAGGGCAGAGCTATCCGCAGCTATGATGATTTGGATGCCCAGCCCACTGGTGGGAATAATAGCATGGGTGCTGATCGCGCTGCGGCGGCTGCTGCGAACAGCGGGGATACACTGGATTATTAGGTGCGCAATTGATTCCCTGGAGTTCGTATCTGCTGCAGACTTCGGCGCTGGTTGGTAGGTTCGGTACGGCACGATGCCTGAATGGCAAACTTCTACTTTGTATTAGCTTGTGCCGTGAGCAGATATAGGTAGGTATGAGCGGTGTCCCACAATCTGATACATTATCATGTCTGTCATTCCCACCACCTGATACAGTACCATACCTGTCATTGCATCGAAGCAATCGACCGCTCCTTCCTTGTCTCCGCGCTTCAACATTTTGTCTGCAAGTGAGTCGAGTTGGCTGATCGGTAAGAACACGACATCGGAGTGGGTCACACCACACTGAATATCAACCTCGACCGTATTGCTCTTTCTCTGCTCACGGTCGGAGCAGCTTTACACTAATTAAGCACGTCTGCTCTGCTCACTATTTCTGAGTATGTCCGGACTTCTAGACGAGCAGACAAGATATGATATGATCTGGCTACAGGTGCGGTGCAACAGACAACATACGACAGGTCAGGCACGACGAAGATGAGAGTGGATGGATGGGACAATGTACCAAACAGAGTCTTGTTGGAAGGGAAGGGAAGGAGGGCGGCTTTTGCGGGCCTGCGTTGTGTGACTTGGCTTGAAAGGTCATTATATTCGATTAGGGGGGAACGATGGGTTTTAATGGAGATAGATGTTTGTTGACTCGATTTGACTTGCAGTGACGTGGAAGGGTCACGGTGGAGAGGTAGGTGGGGATGATTGATTGATTGATTGATTGATTGGTGCTGCGAAGCATGACTGTCTACCTACTGTTGGCAGGTAGATGCGGCCTCGATACCGCGAAAGGGAGTGATAGACAGACAGGGTGAGGCGGAATTTGTGCTGTACGGTACTGGATAACTGCGTATGTTGATTTGTCTGCTGCTCGCAAGTGGGCTTGTTCGCGTTTGGGTTGGGAGGGACGAGACGAGACGAGTGGTGGGTTGTATTGTGGTATGGTATATTGTGGTGTGTTGTGGCTCGATACTTGCGTACTGTACTGTACTGTACAGTGGGATCTAGCAGGCCAGTCATGTCATGATGACCGCGGTGATGAACTGAGCTGAGCTGACATAGGCGTGGAGCGGTGCACGGACTGCTGGCTGGGGAGATGTGGATGTGTGGAACGAGATGGGAGCACGAAGAGGGGATGGTAAGGCAATATACGCAGGTACGACCGTGCTAGACACGAGGTGCGAACCACGGGTGGATTTACTAGGAGACACGATGTGATGGTGCGTTGGTGTCATGCATGACAGGGCAGGACAGGGCAGGGCACACGCATTCAAGCAGGGGCGGAACGGGTGGGAATTGCAGCTGGAGCTGGCTATGACTGTGGCGTTGAGGGAGGGAAAGCAAAGCTCATCCACTCGACGGCGGGGCGCGATTAGGTACACGGAAGGTAGATGTAGATGTAGATGTGTGCGACCATAGCGTTGCGGGGAGACCACAGGGTAATGAGGAGGATATTGCTATGGGAGATGATCACCAAGAAACAGGAGAGTCTCTGAAGCGAGGGAGAAGCTGCGATGGCTAGGGCTGGGGCGTAGAGATGCTGAAACGACGAGGTTTTGTTCGCACTGTGCACCATCTGAAGATGTCAAATGTGATTGCAACGAAGCATGGATTGCTAGGGGTCATGGCCTTTCTACCATGACTTTATATCCAGCATCTCAAACCATGCTGGCTCCATCCAGTGTCTAATCCTCGAGATGCAGATCTCTACGCTCCAAAGCCAGCGCCAACCCATGATACTATTCCAAGTACCTTTCGCTCCGATTCAATGAGCCCATTCTGCACTTCGCGCGAAAAGGTCATCCTTGTAGAGCGGGCCTAGCAAGGCGGTCTTTATCCAACATCGTCCATAGCAAATTCACTTCACTCTTGTGTTGGTCATCTTCGAACTCCACAACCTTGTCATTCCAGAGCCATTTCCAGCATATTCCTCAAAGTTTCAAGCAAGCCCATTCGTCACATTTGAGAGCTCAAGTCCGTTTCCTCAACACCCTTCCCGTCGCAGTGGGCGCAGCAACCGCCTTCTTCGTCGTCGCAGCCGCAGTCACCTTCTTAGCCGCCGTCGTCGCAGTCCTCTTAATGGCAGCTCCAGCATTACTTGACTTGGGACTCAGGGTGCTTACAGTCGAGCTACTAACTACGATCTTACCCTTCGTCTTCGTTGCCGTGGTGGTCGTCGTAGTCTTTTTCACCGGCGCTTTTGACAGCACCGCTGCCTTTTTTGTGCCGACTGCCCTGGTTGATTTCGTTACGACTGTCCCTTTTGAAGATGTGGTGCTCTGAGCTGACGCATTGCTGCGTATGCTTGCTTGAGATGTCGTTCGCTGCGGGGAGAGTGTGGGAATACTCGTTGCGCTGGCGTTGGTGCCTGTGAGTGTAGCAAGCGCAGGGCGTGGAGGAGGCAGCATTTTGCCTGCTGGCGAACCAGGCACTGCGGAGCCGAGTCCAGTCAGTGTGTCCTGCTCTTTCTCTCTGCTTAGTGGACGCGTCAATTTCGCGCCGGCCGCTGCATAGCCACGTTTTGCGAAGGCTGAAATGCCAGACATGGCGGCCTTGAAGGGAGATGCTGGTTTGGAGGGTGAGGCGGGACGCAGTGGTGATTGTTGCGGTGGCTGTATCTGTTGATGCTGGCGTAGAGGGGATCTTTCTCGTACTGAGACTGGTGGTGGCAGCTCCTTGTCCCTGATGGGCGATTTGGGCAGAGTTCGGGAATTGTGCGAGCGAGGAGAAAGTACGCCGGTTGAGTTCTCGTTGTTCTTGAGAGGCTTTTTCTGAGTACGCGATGCTGCACGTTTCGGAGCTGGCTGAGCCGCAGCGGCAGCAGTCTTTGCACGTTTCGCGTTCTTCTGTACTGGGAGGTTGTCTGGACCTGTATTGGACGTGTCTGGCTCGTGGTTCTCGTTGTCAGATGGGATGAGTATAGCGGAGCTTTTTCGTTTTCGCGACTTTGATTGCTGTATGATGGGCTGTTTGACAGGAGATGGTAGCTTGGATGGACTCGGCAGTGCTGGTAGAGGTCTTTCATCGAGCTGTGCTTTAGTTGGGCTTCGCGCTATGGATTGGGTGGGTGGAGGATTTGTGTTGTTCTGGGCTTGCTGGTGTTGTGCCATGAGCTCGCCCATCTTGATGTTCCGTAAGCTTACTGGCACTCGATTAATCCTTCTTTCGATGCGAGCTCTCAGGTCGGAGCATTGCAACGCGTAATGGGCTCGAAGCTGTCGCGCTCTTTCTGTGACTAGCCACTGTCAGCATGTTGAACTCTGTCTACTGTCCACGAGCCTTACCCTCCAGCTGCAAGTTGTCTATGAGAGCCTGCTTCTGAGGCTGTGTGATCCTCATCTTCTTGGTTGGACTTCCGGTTGGTGTGCTTGGACCATTGTCCATTTCGTCGGATGTGCGCTTACGCGCATTGTGGGTTGACATGTTGGAACGTTGGTATAGGAAAGACTCGACGTGTTCGGTAGAGGTGAGCAACGCGTTATTGTAGCATGGGTGTGGTCGAGACGTGCTGTGCTGTTGAGTTTGTCTGGGGTGATATGCTGGTGTGGAGGACGAGACAAGGTCAAGAGCCCGAGTCGCGTAAACAAACGCCCCCAAAATTGGTCAAGCTTGGCGCACGCCATGCACTAACGTTAGATCCCGGGGTGCGCACCGCTGCCTTCAACCTTGGCCTTCCTCACCTTTTAGCTACACCGCTGAGCTATGCTCGTCGCTTCTCACGGCAACGAGGTGCTCCTTTACGCGACTGAGACTGCCAAGTGAAGACATATAATGTAGAGTCTACTCTCAGTTTGTTCACTCTGGGTCATGCTTGAGTTTATGATTTATTTGTATTGTCTCTTTGGCCAAATGGCTCTTATCAGCACGTCAACCACGTTGAACGACCTTGATGTCGCACATCGTGTATACGAGAACTGGCTTGCGCATTGCCAACCCTCTTCAAAACATCCATCTTATCGAGTGACGATCCGTTGATTGAACCTACTCTTGTACTTCCTTCACTTGTTTTCCAACCTGTTCACAAGTTGAACTCTTAAATCCTGAGTCGGCTTCCTCATCCCACTGCTGCTAGCACACCGCTGTTCAATCTGTCACTCATAAGGCTCGATGATAAGCCTCACCTCAGCAAGATCGATTGACGACGGATGCATCAGCATCATTTCCCGTAGCTGATCAAAGTGTTCTTCAGCCACCAGACATCGGGACGATCACGCCCTGCGCCAAATACTAAGGCCCCCTTCGCTGACTGACCGTCAGATGGTCCGTTCCACCACTGCTTCATCCAATCTTTATCGTCCGCTCCGTCATCTCCAATTGCCTTTTTGCATCATTGGTCTCTCGATGCAGACATACTTGCACCTAGACGGTGCCTCAGATGACCTTCCCACCGAGTGATCAATCACTCACTCGTCCAATGAGCCCCCGGCACATTGGACAACTCACCTCGTCTCCGCTGCCCATGTCGTCGCGTTCGACAATACTCCTAATCCAGCTTGTCAAGCAGGCCCTGTGCATCATCCTTCCGCACGCCTCGTGACGCGCTACCCCGTGCACCTTTGTCGACTCGTCACAGGAATCGTCGTATAGGCCTGACTGCTCCGACAGCTCGTCCTTGCATATCGGGCAGTCAGGATCGTCTTCCGTGCCCAAGCCGGTGACCTCGAACCTCGCAGCATCAAGCCTTGTTTCGGTGATGGATATGAGGTTCGGGCAAGGCTTCCAGAACACGCGGCTGGCCGGAATTATCCTTCTGTGGAGTTCTCCATTCTTGTATGCATCCTGGTATACATGTCGAATGCGCCATTGTGGACCACCAACTGCTTCCCAGAACGTGGCAGGTGGAACGATTCGTGAGGCGCAAGTCTCGTTGGCTTGAGTTGTTCGTGAAGCCATGGTGATGAGGTGTAGAGTAAGTAGTCAAATTGTTTTGGAGAGGCTGTGAAGCTGTACTGGCTCTACCTGGAAACCATGGTTAGTTCTGAAGATCTCTAATGTGTTGTGTACTATACCGTGTCGTGTTATACACTGTGTTGTGTGTCGGTACCGTGTTGCATACGGTGCTTTGCTGTGTGCTATACTGTGTTATATAGCTGGGTTGGGTTATGTCGCTGTACTGGGTAGTGTCGCTGTACTGCGTCGTGTGTTGTTCTGTGAATAGAGAGAAAAGAAGAAAAAGAGGCTCAAACGGCGGAGGAGTCACGAGCATATAAAGGAAACGGCGAAGGAGTCATGAGCATCTAAAGGAAACGGCGGCAGCTGGTTGAAAGTCTTTTTCAAGGCGCCGAAGTCTAAGTCCCGTTCGAGGTGAGGACCTGATCGAGGACCGAGACATCACCGCTAGTTAGCACACTGCCATAGTTGCGCAAGCTTATAGCAAAGCATGGTTGGAAGTGTTGGTTCGTCAAGTTTCAAGTTTCATCAGAAGTCTGGTCGACTAAGGCAGTACAAAAGGTTCGAGATGTATTGTACTCAAAGTGCATTAGTTACTTACTCTGGTTGCCCAACATATGAGAAGCTGACAGCTAATGCTAACCATACCTGACAGTATAGCTGCATATGATCTGGTCACCGAGGACCTTAGCAGTGAGGATTCCATGTGTATCTTAGTCCAGTACCCTACCTCGGTGTAGTGGGCCATTGTGGATGCGTACTCTCTTGACACATCGGGTGGTCGTCCTGACTTTGGCCTGGATCGCTTTATGACTCCCTTTGCCCGTAGCCGTGTATGCCGAGTTCAGGCACAAGTACCATCTGGTTCTGATCTTGAGATTGGTTCACCGAGCCTCCTGGTGGAAGTGCATTGTGTGTGCACTAAGTTCTGATCTTGCGTTTGAGTGCCAGGGGCGAACACCTGAAGAATTTCTTAGCAAGGACTGCGAGGACCTGTTCCTCGTCTCAGTCAAGAATCGTCCATTCTGACATTTCTAAGATGGCAACGTCGATTTCGATGAGTATGGGTCAAGCCAATGCTCGCAATCTATGGTTCGTGAGGTTGGGGCAGCGCCAGTAGTCATTCACCCGTCACGTGGCACGATCTTAGCTTCCGCCGCTTTGCCAAGCTGAAATCGCGTCACATGCTGCTTTGGGAATGAATCGGATGCTCTGTAGCCGAATTTAGAGCTAAGCTAAGGTAGACAGCTCCCAGACTGTTTCAGATCGGATCTGAAACGCCTTTCGTTCTCTTGGTTACTTTCATCCTCCTCATTCTTGCCCCACAATCACGAAAGAGGCGTCCTCACAAGCTTTTCGAGTCGTAAATACAGGTCCTGGCAACATTATGCCTTCTCACTTTGACCGAAGAAGTGCGGCATCATGCGCGTCCTGATTACCTCTGCCAGCAACTTCTCTTTCGGCGTTGCCAGCGTCTCCTCCAGACTTCTGTTCTCAAATTCTCGAAACTAGCATCGAGTCAACTCAGTCTGGCCCGCTTTCTACCTGGGAAACTCACATTGATCAATAGTGGATTGTCTACTTTCCTTTCCGCAACGAACTCCTTCCAAACCTCGACGGCAGCCGCGTTGGCCTCCTCCTCCACCCCTTCTCCGGCGATGAAGCAACGTGGCTCCGGGTACAGACATCGAAGGACTAGCCTCAAACGGTCAGGACTGAAGTTGTAGGGCTCTGGCGATGTGGCGTCTATTATAGCTGCGAACCGAAATGGTGTACCCTCTAGTTCTTTAGAAGCAAATATGGCGACGGCACGCTGTCTGCCCACACCACAGATGGAAATTTCTTCTTGTTGAGGGGCCATTGTGATTTGTGCGGTCATTCTGCCTCTGAAAACACTGAAGACTTCTTATTCTGTGGCTCTTGCTCTGCAAGTTTTGGTGCATCCTTTCGAACGAACTGGCAGCGTGCCTGCTCTTATACCCAACTGCATTATGAAAAGGGGCCGTGGCAATCGCCAGTTAGCGAGCTACGACGGACGACTGCCCGTTACCCTATCTTCTTCGTCCGCTCCCGGACCCGCAACTTCGGCCAACCGAGCACCGATCGACAACGTCAGGCGGCAGTCACAGGTCACGTGGCTAAGAGTCGCTTCGGCTGAATTGCAGGATGTCTCAAGGACACTTCAATGGAGCTTTGATGTTGCAGTCCACAACGAGGCATAGCAGATCGGAATTGACGTATGGCTCACGTCGGTAGGGTCTCGAATATCTCCTTATACTCACAAGAAGGCTGGACTGTTGTGGAGAACTGTGTTTATTTCCCAGGTTTGGTGCATCTACCTCTAATACATCCGCTAACGAGGTACATCGCCTCTCGCGGCACTGTATCAAGCCAGCAGACACCACTCACGAACAGTTGACCTCCAAGCTATGCTGCAGACGCGTCGAGGCACTTGGCCTATGCGGAACGATGATTCTCGTCTTACGAGGCCCTCAACGCAGAATCCGCCTCGGTCCGAAATCTCGGAAAGCAATCAATTCTCGTTTAGCATTTTGTACAGTACTCTGGAATCTTTCCCAGCATACCTCGGGTCTGCTTTGGCCTCTTCGAAGACTGCTAACGCCACCTTGTGCAGGTCCCGCCTAGCACCAACCATCTCAGCCAATTCAGTGCCAAGAGAGAGATCTTTATGCGCCAGCTCTAGCCGGAAGCCTCCTTCATACCCGCGGCTAGCTGCGCCACCGGGTGTTATTCCTGGAATCGGATTGTTCTTAGATATCACCCAACATTGAGCGCTACTGGTATTCATCAAGTCCGTGAGGACATTGAGATCCAGGTTCATCCTCGAGGCAATGTTGTATGCTTCTGATACACTCAGGATGCTGATCAGAGATACATAGTTGTTGATGATCTTGAAGGCTGTACCGGTTCCTACGTCCCCACAGTGGAATATGCTCTCTGACTTACCCATGTGCTCAAGGAGGGGTCGCACTTGGTCAAACAACTTTTGTGGAGCGCCGACCATGATGCTAAGCGTACCTGCGTTTGATCCAATAGGTCCACCGGATATCGGAGCATCAATGAAGTCTACGTTCTTCACCTTTTGCGATGCTTCCGCGACCTCTTTTATGACGCTCTGTGGTATGGTGCCACATTCAACGAGCAGTTTCTGTTGGTCGCCACTGGCTGCGGCACCTGCGAGGATTCCGGTCTCTGGATCCAGATACACAGATCTCACTGCATCACCAGATGGCATCACAGTGAACAAAGTGTTCTGCGGAGATAGTCAGTATGTGGCTCTGAGCTGTACCTGCCGCAACTGGCGCACATGACTCTACTTACTGCCTTTTGAATAGCCTCGAAGCCATTCTTGACAATCTCTATGGGACCATGTTCTGAAGACTCGGCTATGAACTTGTCGATCGCTTCTTGATTCAGATCGCACACGACCAGTGTGGTCTCTTTGCCAACTTTCTCTCTCATATTCCTGGCCATGCCGTAGCCCATGACTCCCAGCCCTGCCGCCACAGTCAGTCATGAGTACTATGAATCGTAACGTCCATCTACTTACCCACGAAGGCGATCGCCTTCTCTGGTGAACTCATATTTTTGGATGAGATGTGGACAGTCTGTCGAAGCAATCGCTAGGTCGTCGCACAGGTCAAAGTCGGTGGTTTCTAGTGTTGCGACGTGCTCTTCGTGGGCAGTCCGTCGGACCCAGCACGAGTATGAAGGATACGGATTCGGCAATCTTGCAACAAGCCCGGTTGGAGACTGCGTTGGATCCCCCTCACGGCCTACATTATTGTGGACACTGCACAGCAATTGTTCCTCCACTCTCAACACCGACGATGCGGGCACAGTCGGCCTCGAATTGAGATACTCGTTCGGAGTCGGAAGCTGTGTTCTCGCAACTTAGTCGACCGCAAGGAGTTGGGTCTTCTAGATGAGCTCGGGCCGCTCATGCCGAGGATGCTGCTCCTTTTCTCATGTGGGTACTCCACTCTCATCAGCTAATATATTTCTAGTAGCATTTACCATACTATGGCATGTATGTTCCCTACTATTATAAGGCCACTTATCGAACAGCGATGATCAGCCGTTGAGCCAGTGCACTGCACTAGCCACCGTGATTTGGACTATATGCTAATGAAACGCCAAGATACAACCATAGACCCAAGCACTGACATGGCCTATTGCTCAGTAACCTACCATACGTGCTATTGTCCTCCTCTCCGCTTAAACTTCAACGTCCGCCTCCGCCTCCACCTATGCTGTCTTCCCAGGCGCGCACGTCTCTTCTCCGCTTTATTTAGTCTCTCGTCCTCTTGGACCTGTCGAGCCACTCTTCATAGTCTTGGACTCACCTTGTCTGCCACTGAATTTCGGGGGGTCCACCATGTCATCGTTTCCTTGCCTGGACCAGTAGCTCCAAAAGAGAGTCCATCTCTGTATCGTCAAAATCACTTTCTGAGTTGCGGCCGGAGTACGCCATTCTCAACAGGAGTATCGGGCATCCGACATAGCAGAGGAGATATCATGAGGTCGATCGCGAAACTTGCTTTTGTGAGCAGTAGATTAGAACGAGTACGGTGATGATGCATCAGGAGTTCGTACAGTCTGTCTATCATAATGTGCTGTGCTTCTGCTCTATTCTATGCTTACTTTTGGTAGTGCATCAGACTGCATGATACAGTTTCGCTCGCATGTCAGTGGCTCTCTAGCTATTGGTATGGAGGTAGTGATCGTAGGCAAGTCGATCATGCTGTAGGGTTCCCTTGCTGGCATTGATATGCCGTGCTGAGAAACTGTAGCAGATTTAGCTCAGAGCATTACGAGGCTCTTGATGGCCTTGGAGTCCACAGAGACAATAATCAATAGAAGTGCTTTGGAAACCGTATTTGAATACCTTCGTCGTTCCCACCTACTGTGGCGCTTCCGAATTACATCTGTGACGTGAGAGTCACCCGCTGAGAGGATTTAGCGGTTAAGGCTGAAAAAGTGAGGAGTATACTGAGCTCGCTGGGCGGGAGCTGCTGACGTGGGGCAGGCGCATATAGCTTTGACAGTTGCCGAAGACAATCGATACTGAAACAACTTCTTGTCTTGCTTTATGTCAACACGTTGAAGCTCCACAGATTGTCTAGTTTTTGGTATACACTTGCATCGTCTCCTTTTCCAAGCAACTATGTGCACATGATTCAGACGGGAGGTAGGTAGTGTCGTGCAGTGAACATCGAATCCGTGATCGACTCGAGAGTACAGTTGGAACCTCAGCTAGATTTGAGGGAGTCCACATCACCGAAGGAAACATTGTTTGACCGACAAGTACCTGAGTAGGGCTGTGACTATACCGTCATCAGTTCAGTACGGTGTGTTGCACTCAACCCAGTTTAGTTAGTCTTCAACCTCACAGACTTGTTGCTCGCTAGTAGTGCGCTCGTAGTATTTCTTTTTGCTTGCGCTCACAAAAAGCACAAAAAAGATGATAAACTCATATCTCCCGACCCAGAATCGAACTAGGGCTGTTGTATTATTAGACTTTGTGCTCTGGTGTAGGAGCTAGAAGATCACTTACACCTTTCGGTGGCAATCAGTGACCTGATTGGGGCAATTACAGCCGAACGTGATGAACCAACTTCAGCCACTGTTAGTGGAATGGTAACAATAGAGGTGTGGAGAATACGGACCTACACCATCGGGAGCCCATAGGGCTTGAAGCGAAGACCAGCTAAGCTGGCTCGACGATGTGGCTCGATGTGGCAACAAAAATTCTGTGTAGGTATTATATACTATCCCGATATCCGGCCCGATCGCTGTGGCCGGAAGCAGCAACTTAGACGAGCAGCGCGGTTGGTAGGATGGCTGCTGCACTACACTCACGTTCTGGGTGCTTGTATGTAATCGACTGACTTACGACATCTAGAACAGAGGTTTCTCGTAGATACGCACGTTCATCTTCGCCCCTAACGCCAAAGAATGTCTGTGCTCGGACTCGGCAAGGTTGTGGAGTCCGCTGGTACCAAGTGCTCATATTCGCACTCAAGCTGAAGATATTACTACGGAGCAAGTGTTAGGCAGGAATCGGCGACCAGACCCTCTTACCCTGTTGGTCTGATGGAGGACGCGAGTTCCCTCGCAGACAGTGAGACGGATGTTCTGTAGTCTCCAAGTCCCTAGCTAACTTCTGGTACAGATATCGAGAGCATTTCCATTGAGGTCCTCCAAACAGAGCTACGCCGGCGGCAGGATGGTGAAGATACAGCGAAACCCTCCTGCGGCACCACAGGAAAGCAAGGCATATATAATGTGCCGATCCATGTCTTCGCTGTTTTCCTCATACTGGTGATCAGCACGATAGGTAGACACTCGAGCTGGGTCGCGCCTTCTTCTTGCTAACCAGTACCAGCATGCGCCTTCCCCGTGATCGCGAGACGATTTCCCTCTCTGCCAATACCTCACCGCTTCATCTTTCTGTCAAGACATTTCGGGACCGGCGTCCTCATTGCTACAGCATTCATCCACCTCCTGCCCACCGCATTCATATCGATGACCGATCCATGCCTACCACGGTTCTGGAATGAGGTTTACCCACCCATGCCGGGTTTTGTTGCGATGCTGGCGGTATTTGCTGTGGTGAGCATCGAACAGTTCTTTGCCATGCGAGGCGCGAAACATGATCACAGCGGTGGTCTGGGTGGCTTGCCAGAGGATGAAGGCGGTTACAGTGACACAGAAAGACTCACGCATAGCAACAGACACATACCGCTGCACAATGTGGTCGATACGGCCACAATGGATACGCCGTCTCCAAAGCGTTCGAAGTCCGGGGACAAAGACGAAGAGGATGATTCCGATTATGCTGACGACCTGGACGCGTTCGATCCTATTGCCGAAGAATCTGCAGCGCTGAGTCACCCAACTGTGCACAAGAGACACGGTTCGGTGGGACACGACTCGAATGCTGGCGCACAAGACCCTCAAAAAATGTTCTTACAATGCTTGTTGCTCGAAGCTGGCATCCTCTTCCACAGCATCTTCATCGGCATGGCGGTCTCGGTAGCCACAGGGACAGCTTTTGTCGTTCTACTCATCGCTATATGCTTTCACCAGACCTTCGAGGGGTTTGCCCTCGGCGCTAGAATCGCCAATCTCATACCTGCCCTGTTCGACGCGCGGTCGCCAAAGCCGTGGCTAATGTGCTTAGCGTACGGGATGACGACTCCCTTTGGACAGATCATTGGGCTGCTACTACACAGACTCTATGATCCAAACTCAGAGGCAGGACTGCTGACAGTAGGTATCACAAATGCTATTAGTAGTGGGCTCCTGCTTTTCGCTGGCTTGGTGCAGCTTGTGGCGGAGGATTTCTTAGCGGACTCGAGCTACAAAGCTCTCAAGGGGAGCCGGAGGATAGAAGCCAATCTTGCTGTTGCCTGTGGTGGTCTACTGATGGCTTTTGTAGGTGCGTTTGCATAACAGGATTGCTAAGTCTTCTCATTCGAGTCCTTGTGCGCAACTTGAACTTAACAATATCTCCTGCCCAACTTGAACAACGTGCACTTCCTCCTTTACATTTGTGCATTGGCACATCTCGTAAAGCAAAGGTTTCTGTCACGGCGAAGGATGCCGGTCATCTCCGGCAGTATCACGCTGTCGGGGCGTGTATTGATGACGGACCTCTCACAGTTAGGCATAGTGTCGCGAATCTGAGACTGCTGACTTTGACGTCCGAGCTTGCAGATGTTAACACTGACCGAGTCGACCATACAACAATGCTCGCATGTTAGCTTGTTGTGTGAAGGGCGCGCAATGACGAAATGGTTCCTTTTTCGGAGATGTCAATCGTGGACCGATATTATTGATAGAACGACATGAAGCACGTTTAACGGCAGTCAAGATTCGACACCCACAGGCCCAACCCGAACCAAAGCTTCGGATCACGACCGCACAGACTGCACAAGCTCGTTTGCCAACACTTTGGAACCACGGCTCACCTTCATTGATAGACAAAACGAAGCGGACTCATCTTCGATTTTCTTGGCATTATACCTGCTTCGGACCAGAAACAGCTCAGGAAAGAGAACGAGTCCAGGATGGCGCTCTCAACGCGTGGCCAACAATGGGCCAAGCTCTCCTCAGATATGCTCATCTGGAAGATCATTCAGGACCTCTGGGATCCGGAAACAAATCCAGATGGCTACGCTAGCCTTGGTGTTGCTGAGAACGCCCTCATGCATGAAGAGATGACAAAGTATATCAACGAAAACATACACTTACAACCGAATGATCTGACGTACGGTAATGGGGGAAAGGGCACCAAGAAGCTGAAAGAGGCCATGGCTAGGTTCCTCACACGAAAGCTCAAACCCGTCATGCCCTTCGAGGCGTCTCACATCTGCATCACTAATGGCGTGAGCCCGAGCGTTGAGCATCTGAGCAGTATCTTTGCTGACGTAGGTGATGCCTTTTTGCTAGGCCAGCCACACTATGGGGCTTTCATCCCAGATATTGAGCTTCGGCCCGAAACTAAAGTAGCACAGGTATCATTCGGTGATACCGACCCCTTATCCCTGAAAGCGGTGTCAGCTTATGAACGCACAATAGAGTCCTGCAAGTCTAAAAACCAAAAGGTAGCAGGTCTTATGCTTTGCAATCCGCACAATCCACTTGGCCGATGCTATTCACGAGAATATATCATTGAGCTCATGAAGCTCTGCCAGAAACACCAGATCCACCTTGTCAGCGATGAGATATACGCCCTTTCAGTCTTCAGACAATCTGACCCGACGGACGACTCAGTCATTCCATTCACCTCCCTAGCATCAATACCGACCGATGGACTGATCGACCCAGCACTTACACACGTCCTCTACGGCCTCTCTAAGGACTTCGGCGCAAACGGCCTGCGCCTAGGCTGCATAGCATCTCAGCACAATCCGGATCTTCACAATGCATTGACGTCGGTTTCAATATACAGCTACATCTCTTCACTAGCCGACTCGATAGCTACCAAACTGCTCTCGGACGATGAGTTTGTGGATTGGTACTCTGCTGAGAACAACAAGCGGCTGAAAAAGCACTATGATTTTGTTGTTGCTTGGGCGGAGGAACATGGCATCGAGTATGCAAAGGGAGTCAATGCGGCTTTCTTCCTGTGGGTCAACCTTGGCAAGACGTACGATAGATCTGTCCAGGAAGGCAAGATCAAGGCTAGGGAGGTCGATAAAGAGAAGAAGCTGAGATTGCGGCGTGTGGAGGACAGTGCTAACGAGCCGCCTGAGGCACCTACAGACGCAGATCCGAATGAAGAAGCAGGAAATGATATCGACGTCGTGGTCAATGATGCCCTCCTTGAGCAGAAGGTGTTTTTGGCTTCGGGTGTACAGTTTGGTAGTGAGAGGCCTGGATGGTTCAGGATTGTGTTCAGTCAGGATAAGAAATTATTGCGGCTTGGAGTGAGCCGGATCGAGAAGGCTTTGGGGTTGACTGCTTCGGCCGAGAACGATGGCAGCTGAGGCGTGGTAGCGGAGTCGGTTAGAAGCCAGTATATGATTCTGCTTGTCATTGCATACTAGAGAAACCTACACACCGGCAGAAATAGAGCAACTTGCGCATGAGCGGCTATTCCTAGTTGTTTCTCATACTTTCCAGGCACAACTCCCGCCGAAGTTCCTTCCGGTCTTCTTGTGAAGTTGGCCCAAGAGGCGAGCCTTCTGGATCGAGCTATTGTACGATCGTAGCAACCGCCAAGAAGGTGAGCACCATAATCAAGAAACCGCGCAATGCCAGTGAGCTGCCAATCCGGCATGAGACAGAAGGGAAAAGTCCAGTGGACCGCTCACGATTTTCTCAACTCTCAAGGTCCTCACTTTCAATTCTTGGCATTACCTTGGCAGGTTGGAGGAGCGGACCGCAGATGCTTGTCGTTAGCAGCTCACTCGATCTTCAAACCGCCTACTCATGAATACCAGACATATGCAAACTGGCATTAGTACATAACCTGAGCGCAGACCGTGGCAATAATCCTATTATGCTCACTGACTAGTCACCGGGGAGCATCAAGCATTGTGCTTTACTCGAGCAGGCGGAGGTAATAGCACAACGAGAACCGGACGTGAAGCGCGAGCACCCCCGACTCCGAGCCTGCATCACCATGCAGGTTTAGAGTCGACCGGTCGACTGCGCTTTCCAGATCGAGAACTTCTATGGTCGAATCTGACTTTTTTTCCATTACCGCAAAAGAGTCCATACCTCTGACGTGAGGATACTCCATGAGGCTGCCGTGCATGCAATGTCCTCAATTTTAACCCTGATGACCTGACTAGGATGCAGGTCCACCTGCAACATGCCGCCTCGGAGCAGGCAATAGCCGATCATGCCCGTGGGTCAACAACTGTCTATGTGACGACTCATGCAATGAAGAGCTTATCGTACCTCGCCATAGCTTGCCGAAACTCGCACAATTCTCTCAGAGCTTGCAGAGGTAATGGCGGTGGGCTTGGCATATCAGGGAACCTGGACCGAGAGATGTGCCTGTCTAGATCGCCTTTCCTATCGAGGTATATAAACCTTCCTTCCTAATTGCAGCTGAAAGTCTGTTCATCCCGAGTTTCCAATCAAAATTGCTGTTCGTTGGCTTTTTCCCCAATAGCAAACTCGAAAGCCCTTCACCATGTTGAAAGCACTTCTAGTCGCAACAGCTGCTACTGCTCTTGCAGCACCTGCTTCGATCTCACTACAGACTCGACAAGATACCGACAACCACACCGAGCATGAGCACAACACCACTGCCGCTTGGGATGAAGGTGCCGTCTCGCTGTACCCCATCCACGAGTCCTGCAACGTGACCCAGAGAGCTCAAATTGCTGCTGGTTTGAACGAGACAATCTTGTTGGCAGAGCATGCAAGAGAGCATGTTCTCAGATGGGGCAACAGCTCAGACCTCTACCAGAAGTACTTTGGCGAACTGCCACCATATGAGGTCCTGGGTGCCTTCGATATCATCGCCAACGGTGACAAGGGTAACGTGTTGTTCCGCTGCGACGATCCCGACGACAACTGCCACCAAGACGGTAAGCTTGTGTATGGCCCAGAAGTGGGATTCGACGCTGACACAAGCAGGATGGGCTGGTCACTGGCGTGGCGAGAACGCCACCGGTGAGACTGTCATTTGCCCTCTCTCATACGAGAGCCGAAGATGGTTGGTCCAGATGTGTGGTCTCGGCTATACCGTCGCCGAAAGTCCAACCAATACCTTCTGGGCGTCCGACTTGCTGCATCGCCTGTACCACATGCCTGCCATTGGGTACGGCTACATCGAACACTGGGTTGAGACGTACGAGGATGCATTGGCATTCGCCGAGAATGGCACTATTACCAACACCCACGATAGCGACGTCCTGCAGTACTTCGCTCTAGACGCCTATGCAATGGACATCGCGGCACCTGGCGAGGGCTGTAGCGGAGGGTCTATGGAGGGCCATGAGGAGGAATCCGACCCACCCTCCACAACGAGCGCTTCTGCCACCGCGTCCCAAGCTCCGTCGCAGACGTCGAGCGCTGCAGCCGTAAGTGAAGCCACCCACATACACAGATTACCACTGACGTACCTCTGCAGGAATGCCACACTCACAGCGACGGAAACGTCCACTGTGACGCCGACTCTGAGGCTTCTGCCACCACGACTCAAGCTGCGTCCCAGACGTTGAGCGCTGCAGCTGTAAGTGGAGCCCAATTACACAAACAGATAACCACTGACGTACATCTGCAGGAATGCCACACTCACAGCGACGGAACAGAGCATTGCTCGTAGCACGAGGTTGACACGCGAGGGCTTGAAAAGGGTCGGGTTCTCTGGAAAGCGCATATAGACCATACATGATACCACGAGAAAATGAAAAGTAAAGTTGCGATACCATGTGTGGTCGGACGCTCGTGTACCCCTTCCTGCTCGTGACGATACTTGCAGTGCAGGGCGCAACAGAGCTTGCAAGCACTCACCTTCACCACCGTCTTTCAACATACCTAACGCGCTTGCACCCTGTCGGTACTGTATATCTGAAGCAGGACCCTCACTTAACAGCACAAACAGCCCAGCCCCTCCGCGCATCCTCACAAGCCCGCTTGAGAGCCTGCTCTTCCGTGTCCGTCCACTTGATCGACAAGTCATCCCACTTCTTGACCTTGAACTCCTTCCTGTACTGCTGCTGTTGCGCCTGCAACCTCATCACCGGCCGTACGTCGCCTGTGCCGCTGAACAGTACCAACAGCGACTTCGCGGGGAGAGCGTCGTAGATCTGCTGGACTCGTTCGAGCGTCTCGTTTGTGATGGCGTCGAGTTCTTTCGCACGTTCATTGTCTGCGTCGTTCGTGTTTGTGGCGGGAGAATCCTGCTGCTGCTGCGGCGGTTCTGAATGCTGGACGGACGCATCACTAACCCATCCCCTGGCATATTCCAGCGCTCTGAGCCTGCCCCAGACATAGTCGACGCCACCCGCCGGAATCCCGAAATCGAAGTAATCGTCACCTTTTACCGCCCGGACAACGCCCTTCACAATATCGTCGTCATTCTGGCAGCCGATAGTGTGCGTAGCGTCCTTCCCGAATCCCCGCTCAGGCGTCCCATAATCGACCATCGCACTCGTCCTGCCATTCCGCTTGAGCCGTCTGAAGATCGGCTCGCCGTTGGCCTCGATCGTGCCCCACTTCGGACCCTTTTCACACTTCAGCTTCACGAGATCCAGCACGGCCTGCGCGTCTTCGACCGAGTTATGGCCGTTTGCGCCTCCGGTCTGGATCTCGCGCTTCAGGTATTTGTTCGCGAGGTATTTGAGCGAAGAGCGGAGCGGGAGGCCTCGTGGATGCGGGTATATGATTGAGGTGTCGATTACGAAGGGATGCGTGAGCTTCAGGGCGTTCAGATCTGAGTCGAGCGAGTGGCCTAGCAGGACCGAGGATGGCGTTAGGATCTCGAGGAGTTCTTGTTGGATGTCTTGTAAGCTGGTTGTCACGTTTTCTAGTTTTTGGGGCGTGATGCCAGAGTATTGCGTGAAGTAATTCGTGATTGGGAGCTGAGGCTTCACGTATTTGTCTATCATGATTGTGCCGGCGGGGTACTTGATTAATGATATGCGTGCGAGACATGTTGCGCCGTCTGAGGTCTGCACCATCTCGCAATCTAGCGAGTAGATGGAAAGGTCTCTTGAGATGGGGTCGGCGGCGTTGGGAGGGATATCCGGTTGTGATGCTGAGACCTTCGTATCAACCCAACCGTTGTTCGTTGATTGTCCGGTCTTGGACCGTCGGACGGCTTCGAGCTCCGCGTCGAGGTCTGTTGTGAATAGTGCTGGATGGATAGGGAACTCTGCCTCTCGCAACTCATCTGCGCTGTGTATGAACTCGGTGATTGGCGTACGATCTGCAGTGAAATTGTTGTTGGAGTTTCGGGCTTGCTTTTGGTCTGAATCTTGAGATAGAAGCATGGCTTGGAGTGGTGAATGTACTCGAGACATCTTCGAATCGCCAGGAGCTTTGACTTGTAGCACATTCCCGAAAAGCCAGACCCGAGGGTTGTCAGATACTGATGCTACGGCTTGAGACACAAGATGACGCGCCACCTCAGTCTTCAGCTGATCGGCGTGGTTGCCTGGGTCTGCTTGTTCGCCGATGGCAGACGCGCTGTCGCCATTTAGCCTGTCTGTGTGTCGCTGTCCCGGCGCAGATTCTTCTGCCTTTCTGAGCAATTTCTCGTCTAAACCAGGAAGCATAATAACGACAACTTTCCTTACCGACTTCGAGTTTGCGACAGCTGTCCATTTCGGTGCTACCTCATCCGCTAGCACATACAAGCCTAGGTCTCGAATGTCTTTGAGCCGGATCGCTGATTGATAGTTCTGATAGATACGCAGAGCGGGGTAGTCGTCTTGCTCCTGGACCTGCTTCTCCTTCTCCTTGTCACGCTTCGATGACTTTGATGAAACTTTGGTCCAACCCTCTTCTCCTTCGTTTTGTTGACTCACGTGAGCACCATCTTTGACTGTAGCAGCATCAGTCGTGGACATGTTCATTTCGCTAGAAAGACGCCTGCGCTTATGGTCGCCTGCCGAGGATGTATACTGGTCGCGACGATGAGCGTCGCGTCGATGACTGCCCGAATGATGATGATGCTTCCTTTTCGACCCCATCGTGATGGCACATGCGTCGCTGCTGGCTTGTGGTCTTCAATGTTCGCTGTTTGCTACACAATACTTGCAAACACAACACGGTGCGTGAGGCCACAATACGCCCTCAATATTTGTTTGATCGAAGAAACTGATGATAGACTGACTTTAAGCTTTTGCTGCATGCTCGGGACGAACCTTGGCGTTCAACAAGTCAAAGTTCTTGATTTGTACTACTTAGGGATCACGAAATCATGCAAAGAATAAATTGAAATAGGCGAGCACGTCCCTAGCTACAACCATATACCTGTATACTCACTCCAAGATGAGCTCGTTTTATTTCTCTCACAATTGTATCATAGATCGTCCCCTGCAGGGATGGGTTTTTATCTAGACTAAAGCGGTCCAGCGTCTATTTTGTCCAGGCGCCTACGAACGAAAGAGGTTCAAGGGTACATCCAAAAGGTCATCGACGAGGAACCGATAGGACGCTGATGCTACATGATGGTCAAGTAAGTCGTTGCTTTTATCTAAGCCGGATGAGTACCCCTGGGTTGTGACTTCTGTGCTTCCAGCCCACCCTGATCTTGGCACCAGCTCCGGAAGATCCCTTAAACCATGCCGTCCCACAGCCTCAATGCGCGATCAACATAATGTCCGAAGCACCATCTCGCGCAACCAAAACGGGCCGCCCGCAGACACACCTCAGAAATTGTATCCGTACGTAGCTCAGTGGGGACAAACCGTTTGACATTGACACCCGCTTCCACCGCGGTCTCCGCAAGGGCGAGCTGAGTTGCTCGCCGAGGAAGACGGCACGTGCCGACCGCGCTGATGGCAATGACCTGACCCGTGAGGGCGCGGATGAGGAGAAGGGTGGTGTATGTTATGCGGACTGATGTTACGCGCGAGGAAAAGATTGATGCGAGGTGGAGGTTGCGCTGGTAGAGCGCTGACTTTGAACTCAGGGGCTTGGAGGAGGTGATGGACAAGGAACTGTCAGACACCGGTGATACTATCTTTCATGCCGGCTCCTAGAAGTTCTTGTGTTACACAGCAATAAGCTATCCACCCACATAATAATGCAGCGCTCAAAAACATAAATTCCATGCTCCCATGCGGAAACTAGTTGTACTGCGCATACGCTGCGGTCGAGTTGAACTTTAGGTTGCTCTTGATGACCTTCTCGACAGCAGCCAAGAAGTCCTTCTCAGTGGCGACTTTCCTCCTCGCACGGATGGCAAACATGCCTGCTTCCGTGGCGACTGATCTCAGCTCTGCACCAGTCGCGTTCGGACACAATCTTGAGATCAGCTCCCATCTGATGTCCCGCTCCACAGACATACTCTTCGCATGGATGCGCAGAATGTTGGCTCGACCGTCCAGATCCGGCAAGCTGAACTCGATCTTCCTGTCAATTCGTCCGGGTCTCATTAGTGCGGGATCTAGCGTGCTCGGTCTGTTGGTAGCGAACATGACCTTGATGTTTCCTCTCGAATCGAAACCATCCAGTTGTGTGATCAACTCCAACATAGTTCTTTGCACTTCATTGTCACCACCTGCACCGTCATCGAATCGTGCACCGCCAATAGCATCAATCTCGTCAAAGAAGATGATGCAAGCTTTCTTCGTCCGCGCCATCTCGAAGAGTTCTCTCACCATCCTTGCGCCCTCACCAACATATTTTTGGACCAGTTCCGAACCGATAACTCTGATGAATGTAGCATCTGTTCTGTTGGCGACAGCTCTCGCGCACAGCGTCTTTCCCGTTCCTGGAGGACCGTATAGCAGGGCACCTTTCGGAGGGTCGATACCGAGGCCGACAAATCGTTCGGGCGATAGTAGGGGCATCTCGACGACTTCTCTTAGTTTCTCAATCTGCTCTTTGCAGCCACCAACGTCTCCGTATGTAACATCAGGCTTGTCCTCAACTGTCATCATGGTGACACTGGGGTCGATCTTGGGAGGCAAGGGAAGCATGATCGAGTACTTCTGGCGATCGACACCTACTCTCATGCCCTCCTCGATATCCGTTGGACTGACTCGCTCACCCAGGTTGACGACGAATTTGGCTATTTGCTTAACGTTAATAACGTATTTGCTCTTCTCCGTGTCCTTCTCATCTTGTATGATCTTGGTACAGCGTGCGACCTGTAATGGCTGCTCTTCTGACATGCGTTGTCGATCGGCGGCGATATCCCACAGATGCGGTTGACTTAATCCCTGTCGCAAGGTCAGTGACCATTTTCCACCTTACTAACACAGAGACAAACCGTGTCTGACTCCTTCACACCAATCTTCTCGTTTATACTCTCCTGCTTTTCCTTGATCTGCTTTTCGATAGACCGCAGCGCCGCAGCGTACGGCGCCGCTCCATATGTCTTGAGTACTTGGATGTCCCTGCCATAGTCAGTATTCTGGTATTGGAATCCTGATACGGACAACGCACTCGTCGGTCAGTGGTGTGATCTTCTTCTCGGGCTTTTCATCGTCCGCGAACTCCTGCTTGTATTTCTCCCAGTTGGACCCGGTGGCACTCGGCATGTTGACTTGTGGCTGTAATGTGTCTGAGAAAGGTAGGACGTGCGATGTGTTTAGATTGCTCAATTCACCGTGTCGATGGGAAAGGATGGACGAGAATTAGTGAAGTGGCCGGGGAGTGACTGGATTGGGAAGGAGCGATCGTGAAGTCGTTGTGATGAGTACTGGCCAAAGATGTATGGGGAACGCGTTGCAAGGCTGCTGTACCTCTGCGTCATGAAAATGGGGCCTAGCAGCCTTAGAAGCAGGGTCGCTCTCGCCAACAAAAGCGAGACGGTGCTACTTCGTTACAGCACATCCATCAAGCTAGAGCAAGCGCTATCTGACGCTCAAAGAGTCGTTCATTAATGAGGCTGCCCGTCTAAAAGCTCTTCAGCAAGCAGCGACGATCGTCTAGGCACAGGCCACGGTCGGCACAGTGTTGAAATCTACGTAGATTGGAGACATGTATACACTTCGGTGGAATGCATCTTGCGAGCAGTAGTGAACCAAGCAACATGGTGGTCTTCTACAAAGTACTGTTCGAGGAGGCATACCGTCCGTCCTGTGGAGCTAGAGATGTTCCCCTTAATCCGACCATATGTTTGTGGCTCTTGCGAGGTACTGTAGGATAAATCTCAGACCAGCATGAATACTACTACCATGGCTGACTTTCTGCCTGAAACCCTACTCCGGGCGGACAACCCCAAACGGCCGCCCTGGACACGGTACTACCGGCGGTCAATTCGTCTGAGTTCGTGTTTTGTAGTCGCAACTGATTTATAATAACGTCAGAAGTACTAGACTTACAAACATGAGTCTTGGTTATTATAATAACAATAATATGTTGAGGTATCGTGGTCGATAGATGTTTAAAACACAACACCGAAGCGCTCGGCGGCCACTTTGGTTGTCCGCGTTGCGGTGATGGCACTTGCGGCGAAGCAGCCACTAAAGCGCAAACTAGACAAACACAGCCTAAAATAATGTTTGGCAAAAGAGCGCGCGGGCAGGCACGAGCGTCGGCCTGCAATACTGTTGTTTGTTCTCAAATAAGCTCGCCGGCTACTAATCTTTGCGCATACCTACTGGGAAGGACTGACATACGGTACTGAGTCCAAAGTCGCTATAAAGATGGCAGCAGCGCTAGGGATACAAGGCAACTTTAGCAATGGCGTCTTCAAGGACAAAGAGAAGCCAACAGCGGTCCGTTCAGGGAATATCTTAGCAGCGCGCGCGGTTGCAGAGGCTGTTCGGACGTCGTTGGGGCCGCGAGGAATGGACAAGGCAAGACTGTGTTGCATAAGGGTCAATGTAGCGCTAACATTTGCTAACAGATGATCCAATCTGGCAAAGGAGAAAACCTGATCACGAACGACGGCAACACCATGCTAAAAGCTATGAGCGTGATGCATCCCACGGCCAAGATGATGACCAAACTGTCTGAAGCCCAAGATATTGAGGCTGGTGACGGTACCACTTCAGTCGTGGTGATAGCTGGGAGTCTACTCGGAGCGGCAGAACGATTACTAGGAAAGGGCATACATCCAACCATAATATCCGAGTCTTTTCAAAGAGCCGCCGCCGAAGCGGTAAAGGTTCTTGAGAGCATGTCGGTCCCTGTCAACCTGGCTGATCGAAACACTCTCCTGTCCGCCGCTGAAACCTCCCTCTCATCCAAGATTGTCTCACAGTACAAGGATCTTCTAGGTCCCATGGCCGTGGATGCCGTCCTTCGCACCATTGACCCAAAGACCTCCACCAATGTCGACCTACGAAACATCCGAGTCGTGAAAAAGGTAGGTGGTACAATCGAGGACAGCGAGATGATCAATGGTCTCGTCCTAAATCAGCAAGTCATCAAATCAGCTGGTGGGCCAACCCGCATCGAGAAGGCACGCATAGCACTCATACAATTCCAACTGTCGCCGCCCAAGCCAGACATGGAGAACCAAGTGGTGGTGAACGACTACAGACAAATGGACAAGATTCTGAAAGAAGAACGCCAATACCTACTAAACATGGTCCAAAAGATCAAGAAAGCGAAATGTAACGTCTTACTCATCCAGAAGAGCATCCTGAGAGATGCCGTGAACGAAATGTCACTGAACTTCCTCCAACGCCTGAAAATCCTAGCAATCAAAGATATCGAGAGAGATGAGGTCGAATTCCTATGCAAGAGTACTGGATGTAAACCAATCGCCAACATCGACTCCTTCACCGAGGACAAGCTCGGCAGCGCAGATCTGGTCGAGGAAGTCTCAAGTTCTGGAGCCCGCTATGTGAAGGTAACAGGAATACAGCTGCCGAAACACCTAGCCGGCACTCCCAACAACAATACAGTCTCCATTGTCGCTCGTGGAGCAAATCTACTAGTGCTGGACGAAGCCGAGCGCTCCCTACACGACGCCCTCTGCGTAATTCGCTGTCTGGTCAAGAAACGTGCACTGATTGTTGGAGGTGGCGCACCCGAAATTGAGGTGGCAAACCACCTAGCCAAGCTCTCGCGCGGTCTTACGGGTACCGAATCCATATGTTTCAAGGCCTTCGCCGATGCCATGGAGGTCATCCCCACCACGTTAGCTGAGAACGCTGGTCTGAACTCGATAAAAGTGGTGACAGAGTTGAGATCGAGGCACGAGCAGGGTGAGAAGACTGCCTTTGTGAGCATAAGAGGAGGTGGTGTCGCTAGCGGAAACGGACAAGGAGGCAGCGAGCGGGTGCTGCAGCCTTTGCTGGTGTGTACAAGTGCGATCGAGCTGGCAAGTGAGACGGTGAAGATGATTTTGAGGATCGATGATATTGCCTTGTCGCGGTGAAAGTAGCTGAGATGCATATAGCAGGGGCGGAGCAGACACCATCGAGCATGGTTGATTGATTGATGATACGAACGCATGCATGAAAAGACATAGACGGAACGAAAAGCTTTCTCCTACTATACCCGAGAAGTGCATATGCATAGCAAGCGACAAGACAAGCAAAATGATATTGATGATACCCCACACCCATACCAAGACCGATACCAAGACTCAACAATTGCGAATCTATGCATACTAATCACAAACACACATACCTCTCCCTCCCCCTCCTCTCCGTTAACTTCCCCCGCAACACCCCCCTTACACTCCCGAATTTCCTCCACCGCTCGCCCCACGGCCCTGCTGCTGCTGCCCCGTGTGCCTCGTCATCGTCGAGCCCCACCCTGTTGTCGCTGCCGAAAGCCCGAAGCAGGACTTCCGACCTGTAGGCTCTGCACATCTCGGTCGTGGCGGTGGGGTGGGTGTGGTTGTGGCGGTGGCTGGGTGGGAGGATGATGGCGAGGTAGAGGTGTTCGAGGATTAGATGGGTTATTTCGGGAGGGAGGGTGAGGATTGTTGGGGGTGGTTGTGGTTGTGGTTGTGGCATTGGAGTGGGTGAAGATTGGTGGGTGAGTGGTCGGGTTGACTCTTGGCCTGGCCTGTCGCGTTAGCCCAGCTCAGCTCTGCTATCCTATGCTATGCTTTGGCCTGAGAGCGAGGAATGTGGAAGGGGAGATGTACGCTCTACCAACCCGTTTCCTTTGTTCCGTTGCGTCCGTGGTTACGCGTGTGCTGAGGGTGGAGGTAGGACGTTAAGAGCTGATGTTAGGAGTTGTGCAGGCGATCGGGTATCATGGTAGCAAATTGGAAATGTATAGGCGAGCGATGGATACCAGGCTTGGGGCAGGCACGGTACGGTCCAGTCCACCCCCAGCATTCGGCTTGTCTCGTTTCGTCTCGTCTCGTCTGACGGTGTGTCAGGCACGTTGGTGATACATCTTGACAAACAGCATCTGAAGCACATCATGCAAGATCTTGAGTGCACGTTCCATCATCTCACGTGGGGCATGCATCGACATGGTCTGACCGTGGACAACGCCCAATGGAAGGCAAAGTTTTCTAGCGATATGAGATGATACAGCTGTATTCGCTCATTGGGGCTGGGGCAATTTGCGCCAACATCGAGGAAATACAAGAACGCCGGCCGGCTTATTCGTGTGTAAAGGGACCAGAAGCTGGTTGCAGCCAGCCAGCAAGCCACACATGGCTCTCGACTCATGGCTCATCTCAAAATCTCGCTGTGACCTAAGCTCGCAAACGTTGAGTGTCGACGCTTCTCACCACCCCTGGCTATCTATGGCTTGTAATCAGGATCCGCCTTTGGATCGTTCGGTCCCCCATCAGCAACAGTAGCAGCTGTACTCATACCGCCATCCTTCGCTGTCCCACCTACACCCGGGGCTGGGTTTCCAGGACCCGCGTCCCTGTAGGTATTCAGTTAGCACGCTGCAAGTACGACGCCGCCCGTGCCAGCTTCCTTGGGTAATGGAGTGGCATACCTAGGGTCGGCTTTCTTCCCATCGTCACCGGCGTAGCTTGGGTCAGCGGCTGAGTCGTTGGGGCCGCCGTCGGATACGGTCTATGTGGGCGTGCGGTTAGCAGGGTTGTGAACTTGAGGGCACTGGGGTGGGGTGGGGAAGTAAGGAGTGGGACTGCGTACAGCTCCAGTGCTGAGACCGCCGTCTTTCGCTGTGCCGCCGACGCCGGGGGCGGGGTTGCCTGTGTGTGCTGACATGCTAAAGTGTGTGATGTTTTAGCGTTGAGTATTAGCTGTAATGATACAGTGGTTGTGTGGTGCAGAAGGAGGAGACTAGATCTAGCTCGCCCTGAATTGAGGGACGTGTATCATATGTAGCTAGGTTTGGTCTCGACGTCACGGCATCACAATGATGCTCCATTGGACAGAGTTTCGCTTTTCACGTCAGTTGTTGGCGGGATTCATGCAGGTACATGTCTCCGCCAATAGCGCATGACTCGCATGATGATGCCCAGACCGGGCACTGCCGTGTACCGGTAGAAGCGAATGTCATGTGGTTTGTAGACTCAGGTCTATATGCTACTCTTTGTCACGGCTAGTCTGCCTTATCGCTATTTTCTTCATGCGTGGAAGTGTATATATGTACTTCATGGAAGCCAGTGGCAGTATCTTCCCATTCTTGTGAGCTGGCACCGTGCCAAAAGGCCTTCGCGGTTTAGTGGCCGGAGAACGACGAAGATCCCGCTCCGGTGGCAGCCATTTCCGCCGACGCTCCCTGCCAAGCAACCTGCACCATTAGACTGACCTCCCCACTGAGACCAACCAGATCTGGTCCGTTGTTACGCGTCATTTATGTAGTCACTTACTGACGGTCGGGGCTCCTCATTCTCTCATCCACGTCTAACACGTCTAAGGTCCCATCTCTCTAAGCTGGCTCAACACAGCCTGAGCGAATTCGAGGAAAGAAGGTCGCCTCGTCCATCCCAAGTTTCGTTACACAAGTTGCATGTGTCTTGTACAGGAGCAGCGCGGAATGGCCCTACAGCAGGGTTGGCCAGGAGGCGGATCTACTAGTCGGATGGCTGCATTGCAGCCTCTGTGGGTCTGTAATCTCGCTGCCTCACTCGACAAAGCCTTCGTTGATCCCGTCCGGATTGTTGAACGTCGACTTAGTGATGCGTGTAGTAAAATTCCGTTGAGGGATTCGAGGGAAGCTAACCGGGGCTGATTGCATGGCAACTTGGAAACAGAACTGGCTGAGCCCACAGAAGATATTGACCCCCGTCGGTATGGCAGTAGATAGTGAACCTGTTCTCTTTGTGTGCTGGACTCACAGCTGAGATTTGTCGTCTCGAACTTCTCGATGGTCGCCGAGATATCTTCGGAACAATTACCTCATCGTTTCTAGCCTTGCCCGAACCAAGAGAGTAGCGCGAGTTCAAAGAGAAAGAACCAGCTGACTCACGACATGCATTGAATGCTTCTGTTTAGTTTCCAACGATCTTCCCTCAGAGAGCCAGACGATTATGCTCGCTCACTTTACCGACGAGGTAAAGTTGCTCATGAATACAGCCCTTCAGCTCCATGCCCAATATCCCACCGCGTCACTCGCCCATCACGAGAATTCACGGCTCGAGCAAGCGGATTTTCTTGCATGACACCAAGCCCGCTCGGCACCTTCTCGTACCTGTCCAGCAAGCCAACACTCCAGTCCTGGAAGGAGCGAGCACTGCTGGGTAGCATGGCGGTGCTCTTCTCTAGTGTCGCGCGGAGCGAGATGAGATCAGCAGGATTTGGAAGGTAGAGGTCTTCGTGAGTATTAGAGTTAGCGTCTAGAAAGGAAGTTGCGGACTGGTCGGAGGAAAGCGTTGTATAGAAGATTTTTGCGGCTCGGTGGACGAGGTTTATGTGCTCGTTGGACTGCGGCGGGCCGTTCATGGTGGCAGCTGGAGCTTGAGATAAGTGGGACGATGCCTCTACAGCTGTTGTGCCGTTCCGTGTTCCCGAAGTCTGCTTCGAAGATACAAAGGGTGTCTCAGTTTCTTCAGCAGACTCGATTGGTATGTCTGCAAAAGTCGATGCGGGCGTGTCTTTGCTTTCGTTCTGCTCGCTGTCCCCTGCTTTTGCCTTCTCACGAATCGGAACCTCGAATTCTAGATCTCCTGAGACAAATTGTGGTCCTACGGTCTCACCGTATATGGCCGCAGTATTATGATTGTTGGGGTTTCGATCGGCAGCGTCCTGGTCTAGTGCCGCTGCGGGTGAGAAATCAACTCCATTAGAAGGAAAGGGCTGGTTGTCGTAAATCTTTGATGCGTTATCGTTGTTGGGGTTTGATAATTGCACAGGCTCAGAAGTTGTTGCATTGGACAGCACACCATTCCCTTCATACGCGGAACACGAATAGTAGATATCCGGATTGAATATCCAGAGTACGATGGCTTCTTCGTTTTGCTTCTCACCTCCGTCGGCAGAAGCTTGAGGGCTGTGAACCACGAATTTCTTGAGGGCCGTTGCTTCAATCAATGATAGCAATTGAGCACATGTGAACATAGTCGACGGATATGACTCGTATGTGCCCAATGTGCCTGTCTTGTCGATGGATATGCTGGATTTGTGCAAACGGACCAGGTCTTCCTCCTGGTTGGTATTGCCTAGCATTTCTAGGCATCTCTCGCAGCGAAGTACTGTTGCATCCGGTTTCTTCTGTGTTTCTGCTGCCTGCAAAGTTGTTAGCACGATGTCACCTCAAGCCTTATCCTCCTGGTCTAAGACACTCGAAGAACGCAGAAGTGAGATGTGAAGAGGTAGCGTCGGGTGCAGGATTGGTCAACCATCTCAGAAGAGAGGCTAACCATCGAGACCTTCGGCTCAGATGTTGCTATGCGGCGATTGTATCAGAAACAGGACCAGACTGAACAAGGAGAGTCTCTTTCTTCTCGCCAGACATTGAAATCGTACATGAAGTGAACTTACCTTGACATTCGAGCAGTCGTCAGTATGTAACACTATCGATATCAGGTCTGTCATGCCGATACCAGTAGAGACTGCGAGTCTGCTCCTTGAAGAAAAGCCTTTGGCAGCCGCGGTTTCTTGAGCATCGGGCTGATCTTCATCATGGGGCTTGTGACAAAACCAGAAGTCCATAAGCTCAGCCCAATTCTCGCTAGGCAGATCTTTCCACTGTTTGATTGCACCTGCAGATACAATGCTAGCCTCGCAACGACGACATTGTATGGCTGTATTAGTGGTCAAGTCTGCTGCAATCCATGGCGCTTCGATCTCATTGTTGATCATGCATTTCCACTCGTGCTCATCCCCTATTTGCACTCTAGCTGATATCTCTGTCTTCTTCTTCAGAGGAAAGGTTATTTGGGCATCACCCGAGATCTGTGTCGGCAGGTACAGCTTTTGTGTTTCGCCATCATGCGTCACACTGATGACTTTCTTGTCAGTTGAAACGTCAAGCTTGGTGCCTTCCTCCTTTTCGGTCTGCAGGGAGGCATGCAAAGTCAGCTGCCGGATGTGTGTCAATATCTCAGCATAGAGATAGATTCGGGGCGGCATAGTAAGGTCGTATGTGGAATAAAGACGCGTCGAGCATCTCTGCAAGATTTACGATCACACAATGTCCTGGTCGCACAAGTGATGCAAGTACCGAAAAGTTCAACTGTCAGTTGCGATGGATTGACATGCAAAGAACCAGCAGCACTCGATGGTCATACCATTGGCTGGCATGGCGCAATGAAAGCAGGTTCTAACTAATAATATTGTAGCATGAGCTGCTGCAAGGGCGGTGGAGTGCAAGCTGACTCGACCTCGACTCGGACTTCAGGGCTGATTAGGTTGGTCTTGGTGCCTGAAGGTCCAGCACCCCGCTCCGAGGCTTACCCTCAAACAGCCATACGCTTTGCGACAAGCTTGGACTGCTCGCAAACTCGACTGCTTTTTGAGCTGCTCTTGCGCCTGCTACAAGGGTGCTGCAGCTCTGATTCGGTTTCAGTGGACACTACTTCGATGCGCAATGCGCCAACTGTCTGCATCTGGCAGCGAACATTGGACTTGTAAGAGGGCGAATCGAGTATCCCATCCAAATCGAGAGGATCGAGGGAACCTCTCGAACCGAGCCGCAAATGCACGATCGACAAGATGAAGGCAAGAGACAAAGTAGTGTCACCACGAGGCTCTCGGATATGCAAGGATCTACTCGCTCTGGGTCGAATGAAGACACACCTCCAGCGTCCGGCCGGACAGAGCGCAAGACATCTGCTGAAGCTCACCCGAAGAAGAAGCGCAAAGTGAACCATGGTCAGGAGTTATTACTATAATCAGCAAGACTGAGACTGACTCTGTGCGCAGCATGTATCTACTGTCGACGCTCGGTGAGTCTGTTCCATCATCCAGCGGCTTTAGTCAAACCAATGACTGCGCATATGCCAACATGGACTCAGGCTAACCTATGCCACTTGGGCTGCACAGCATATGACTTGTGACTCTGTACGACCCCCCTGACCTCTTCCTTCGATTGTTCGGTTCATTCGATTCTGCACCTTGACGACATCCTGCTGACGAACCGTTCCGCTGGGAACGTATTGCAGGAACGACCTTGTCAACGATGTATAAAAAGAAATATTGGGCACCTGTGCCATGATGAGCCTAGAGACACGCCTCACAGGAAGTCGAAAGGAGAAGATGTGGACTCCACTCCAGCAGACGAACAGGTCGAATCAGGCTCTCCGAAGCAAGAGTTCAATGCCCGGCCGAGGACAAGCACGACCTCCACTTTGAACAGCAACGGACAGACCCTGCTTGGGAATAGTAGTGTGGACTTGAGGCCAGGCACAGCCGACAACATGTCTGTTTCAAACACTGGTTCCATAGGTCAACCCATGGCCATTGGTGACAATGCTCACCCAGGTAGGAACATCTCGGAGCGGAAGAGTATAAACAGTACTGATATGCCACAGATGCCGCCTTCAGTTTCAACGACCAGTATCTTCAGCAAAACAAGCTTCAGGACATCTCGTCCTTTCATCCAAATTACATGTTCAATGCCAACGAGGTTCACGACGAGTATAATCTGTTCAACGACTTCCTTAGCACAAGTTTGTTTGACGAGACTGGGATGTTCCCAACAGAGGATATGGCGGCATACAATGATCCGACTTTCATCAATTCCATGAACGTCTCCATGGCGGGTAGCAATGAAGAGCTGGTGGCGAATGCCCAAGCCAATCATAGTGCACTTGGTCAGCTAGATCCTGCCACCCAAGAACCAATCATCTCTCGCCCGCCATCTGCCAAGCCCATCTCCGACAAAGCCCGAGAGAAGTACTACATGACGGCAGCAGACCCGGCTGGCACCGATCCCCCAGAGGAACGGATGAACAAGCTACTCAAAGCAAAATACGATGCGGGTATACTGAAACCCTTCAACTACGTCAACGGTTATGCTAGGCTAAACACGTACATGGAGAAGAACATGAAGCCCTCTTCTAGACACAAAATACTGATGCAACTGGACCGGTTTCGTCCGAAGTTTCGGGAGCGTATGCAAAGCTTGACAGATATCGAGCTGGTCTTGGTAGAGATGTGGTTTGAGAGAAGTTTGATGGAGTACGATCGTGTCTTTGCCAGCATGGCTATACCGGCTTGTTGTTGGCGCAGAACAGGAGAAATCTTCAGAGGCAACAAGGAAATGGCAGAGCTAATACGTGTGCCAATTGAATCGCTGCGAGATGTAAGTTGGAAATCCACTGCATGCAGTCGCCATGCTAATGTTTGGCAGGGCAAGCTGGCAATACACGACTTCATCGTAGAAGATCAGCTGGTAAGCTATTGGGAAAAATTCTGCGCAATTTGCTTTGATCAGCAGCAAAAAGCTATGTTGACGAGTTGCACGTTGAGGAGTCTGTCGGCTGGGACCGAGCAAGAGATACAATGCTGCTTCTCGTTTACAATCAAACGCGATAATTACAATATGTGAGTCAACGAAAACAACCAGAAACTCGACACTGACGTACAGCAGACCCTCACTGATCGTAGGCAATTTCTTGCCTATCAACCCAGTGAAGCATTAGCTGGATATTTCGACACGTACATACCTAATGCCGTTCAGCAATTAGCGTTGACGTATTGCCTAGCGTTCTGAGGGTTGGCATTCCGTCTTGGAAGGCTCCTTTGAGCGTTCTGTTCTGTGTGTTTGGGGAAGGTGCCGTGAAATGGCGAAGTTGGAAGGCGCGATTGCCGGCAATTCTCATTTGCCAAGCTGGCCAAATCGATACCACCCGTTCATTCAATCTTTGCTACCAGTTCTCTCCAGAGGTCAATCGTCGTTGGAACCCTTGAGGCTAATATGACGGTCGCTACCAGAAGCCAGGCAGAAAGCATCATCGGTATGGCTGTCCAGTGTACAAGGTGCTATACTTACAAGACTTAGAGTTCTCCTCCCATGTCAGATCAGTCCTGCAGAAGTCGCAAAATATCTTGCCTGATCCTTGCCCAGACGTGCTGCTATACACGAGCGCTTTGCCTCGTGCCTCGACCGACTTCCTCAAATCCCAGAAAGCTCAACTGCGAGAGCATGCTGTCTGCATCTGGAACAGCTGCAATCTCATTTCAGCATCAAAAAACGCTCAATTTAATGTCGGCGTTGCCAAGCTTCGAGCATTTGCATACCTTCTTCTAGCTAGCATTGCTCCACAGAGTTCAAGAAAGAGCGGAAGCATACCCAAACTATTCGAGAACTGTCTCACAGCCACAAGAGAGTGCTTGCAAGCAGGACATATCGAGCTTGCTGGCCAGCTATTGGAGCGTGAAGCTGACACGCCTCTTCTGGTCAACGAAGAAGATCCAACTCGAGAAGATACTCAAGAGCACATATCATGCGTCGTCGGTTACTACTGTCTGAGGCTTCTCCATGACTGGAAACGGAAGCGTGCTGACCTTGCTGACCGTCACTACTCACGTCTACTGAATATGCCTCACCGTCTCACAGAAGCTGATGCTGAAAAGATAGTCGATCTAATGTTCGAAATTGGTAGAGAATGTCTGACTCAGCATGATGCCGATAATGCTGCGAAGTGGCTTGAGCGTGCCATGCAGACAATGGACCAAGAGAACGTTCACGATGCGTTTGCCGGGTCAGATATTCGACTCAGCGTTCTGCACTGTCTCGGTAAGTCGGCTTCCAGCTACAATCGTAAATCTGCTCACCATTGTAGTTCAATCACTATCGGCTCTTCCAGGTGAGGCATGTGCCGCGCAGGGAGCTGACATCTTGGATCAGCTACGATCAGAGTATGGAGCTAAGCTTCCCATATTGCTGTTGTCCCTTGAAGTGGCTTGCAAACAGCCTGCAATGAACGCAGATACTGTTTCCAGTCAGATCGAGGGGATCATGCATACGGCTCATCTCATCGAGGCGAACCACAGAGTGATGATGCACTACATCCAGAGGTTGAGCTCTGCAAGTACACCACATGCCACGCGATGTCTCAAGAATTACATCATCCAGCGACTGATTCCTGAGGGCAACATTGACTGGACAGAGAACGGTATCGTAAGTTACTTGGCAATGTACTCCGCGCAGGACTCCATTGATTCGACACCGACAGTGCAGGGTTTGCATCAAGAGCTAGACATCTTCTGTAACACTATGGGATGTGGCCTCAGCCCAGTCGCAGCTCAATCAGCTCATGTATTGGTCTAGAAGATGATACGTGAGACTGACAATGGTGGATCCCGGTCTTTGGCTATGCTCTGGTGTCAAACTGGCCTGCATCGAATTTTCGAAATGGCGGGCGAGGCAAGTATTGGCAAACTCGAAAGACAACTTGTCAGCTATCACTTGCTAGTCTCGAATACTGGCCTGGCACATCAAATTCTTGATCAAATGTCCTTCATTCCGAGAAACAACAAGCACAGCAGATATCTCGCATACTGTGCAGCAGTCAGATCTGGAAACGATGGGGAGGCCCAGTCGTGCTTGAACACCATTACCAACGGGCAGGGCGACATGGACCAGCTTCTCTTCGCGTGCATCGGCGAGGGCATCAGATACGGCAAGTCGTCGGATACAGCTTGTCTTTTACAGCGAGTGATTGACAAGCATGTGCAGTCACCTTCCTCAGACATTAATTTAGAGGCAGTGCTCAAATACACGACCAAAACTCTGCTGGAGGCCATCGCTGGCCTTAATTCTAGTAAAGAACAAAAAGAAGAGCTCTTGACCCGGCTATGCGTGATATTCAAGCATACTGTCAAGCTGCAGGACAAGTTCGCTAATTCATCGAAGTCTCGAAGGCCTGCGGCACGTTTTGATACTGTCTGGTTCGAACAGAAGAGCTTTGAGATAGCACGCAGTCACGCGAACCTTTGGCCACCAAAGTACATCATCGACCTGCTACAGTACTCGATCCAGCTATGCCTTCCTGAGGGTGGTGGGCCACTTGAGATAGCACTGTCTCGTGAGCGCAGAATACGTTTACGAGATGCGACATTCATGCAGGCAATCCTATATGCAACAGAAGCTCAGCCTATCTCTCCTAGCGACTCGGTGGAAGACCTCCCCCAGACATCGTATGATAGTCGTATCAAGCCGAAAAGTAGCGAGTGTCGACTCGTATTGCACCGGCAGGTATTCAGAATCTTCACTACGCGGCGGGAGCAGTACCAATCACAGCCGGCACACGACAAGGAAGAAAGAGAAGTTACGCAAGGACAGCTGCAAACTCTGGCCCCGTTAGCCTTCGAGGCACTCCTCTTCATGAATGCACATGCATATCTCACAGACGAGACAGCCTTCGATGAGATCAGCGTCAAGCAGTTCCTGGGTACCGTGAATGAGCTTGAGGCTCCTGCCGCAACGTACGCCTTATTGGCTGATACTGTGCTTATTTTCGCAAGTACCGATACAGGTGCTTGTCCACGCCTAAATGGCTTGCAGATTCCTTCAATTTCCGCGGCTAGACTGCTAGGCCAGGTAGTCCAAATCCTCAGGCAGCTGCAAGAGTACAGTATCGAGCAAGCCGCCAGGTGGATTAGATGTGTCGTTCAGCTGATTATCGAGGATATCGAGAAGGTCCTGCCAAATACCAAATTGGAGCAGAGTCTTACGATTCTGCAATCCGTGATCGAACAGGCCATGGACCTCGCGAAGAGCTGTCCCCTTGCTGATGCAGGTGGCCACGTCCAGATGAATTCCGACCCAAACCAAAGCTATCCGTCTGAAGAGCTCGAATGGATTGCTACAAAGCTCTTCAACCTGGCCGTCGACCTGTATTCTGCGGGTGAGCCGGAGTTGGCACAACAGTGGGCATCGCAGGCTGTCGCTGTGGCTAACTTGTTGCTCGATGCCAGTAGCGGCCTGGGACAAGTTCTGCACGACAAGACGAAGGAGCTTTTCAGTGACATTCAGTTCGGGGGGGAGTGAACAATACAGAACGCAGTGTGGTAATATTGATCAACATAGAAGCGTGTGGCTAACAGTTTGTCAGCGACTATGAGGCTGATTCCCAGTCTGATCACTTTCTCAACGCTTTGGTCTCTGCTCCGCCGGCCCGAAGCTGCTCCAAGACGCTTGTGGTCGTCTTTGAGCACCAATGCTCAGTCGCTTCCTATTCATGTATCCTCTTCACACCTCTCACAACGCTGCAGCTGGAGCCATCCGAATGGTCGTGGTATACGCAGCCAGTCTCCTTACGTGGATCGCCCCAACGCTGTTGCATGAACTCGAACATCTTGGTGAGCAAGTCCTTCATGACCTCCTCGTTTGCCAGAGCCCTTCCTGGTTGAACGAGTATGCCTTCAACGGACGTCGCCGTTGGGGTGCCGAAAATCCATACATACAACTTCAGGCAGTAATCGTAGAGTGCGGTTGTCTGCAACCCTTGGCAGTGGAGAATATCGAGCCCTCCGATACTGGTGAACTTGTTCTTTGCCAGTTGAAATGCTCGGAGTCCATCGAGAATGTCGTTCTTCAACTGTGTTATGAGGAGCTTATCCGCGAGCTTATACCGAAGTGCTCTCTCCTCGGTGTTCATGTCGGTCTGCTTCATTGTGGTGGGGTCTCTGAAAAGCCAGTTCGTTACAGTCTCGAATGCTTTGGGGTTGTCGTCCTCTAATCGAACTGTATTGGTCTTTCCTTCTTCCCAAGCGCCATCGAGACAGGCTTTGAAGTAAGGCGAGTGTGCGGTAAGGAGGTCTTTGTAGACAGGGAATGATTGTGCTTTGCTACCTTTGCCCACTACGACTGTGACAATCGGTGATCGAACGAACCTGCCGATTGTCAGCCTCAAGGCGATACATGACCATGCGAATATAAGATGTAGACTCACTGTGCAGCAGTGATCTCGGTCTGGTCAGTGCCCTTACTAGCTTCGGTCGCCTTCTGCGCGTCGCTGGATGCTGCCATCACTGTACGGTATAGGCCAAGCAGTGTTGGTATAGATTAACAGTTGACTGGCGCTCGAAGCTGACGAGAACAGATCTGTGACTGCCAACAGATAGCAAGAGGAACTGTAGGATATGAATGGAGTACAAATTTGTCGAGCAGCTAAGACAGCAGAAGACGCAGTAGACGCAGGATGTGAAGAACTTTTCGATTCGGAGTCATCGATTCACTCGAAGATTCACTCGAGTGAAGTGACAGGGAACGGATCGTTGGTTCCCTTCACTCTCGTGCAGTGCAGTGCAGCTTAGTTACTGCACCCCTCGCCATGCGCACCTGCTGCTCAACTCGTCTCCATCTCATCAGCATCGAATTCAGCCTTTTCGGCATCGTCCACCTTGACTTCAGGGACGTCGACTGAGTGCTGCTCGGGTAGATTCGCCATCATGTCTACATCGTCGTCCTCCGCCTGCATCTCATTCTTCAGTCCACTGCCGCCTTCCGCGGTCGTGGGTCGAGGCGTGAAGCCTCCCTCGCCATCGCCAAGCGTCGACCTGGGAGTTCTCCCTCCACTTTCCTGTATGTTGAGCAAAGGCGTCGCACCACCACTCTCACGTGCTTCCGGTTCCGGTAATGGCGTTGCACCGCCGTCGCCATCGTCCATTGGCCGCGGTGTACCAGCGTTACTCGTGCCCCTTTCACCGCCTCGATCAGCCGTGCCAAGCATCCCCTCATCCTCGTCCTCCCGCCTCTTCTGCTCATGTTCGCCGTCCTCCTCGTTGACTTCACTTCGCCCATCTCCGTCTCCGTCATCCTCCTCCCTTTTCTCCTCCTCAACATCCCCATGTTCCGGCTCGCCTCTGACAACCCTCCTCAACCGGCCTGCCTCAGCAATAACATCGCCCAACGCCTCCCTTCTGTCCGCCCACTGCGCCTTTAACTCCGCCCCCTCCCTTTCCAACTCCTCAATCTCGTTCCTCAGCTTTTCGCTCTCCCGCCCTAACTCCTCCCGTGTCTTAGCGCGCACACCGCCGACGCGCCCGTCAACCCAGAGCACCTTCTCCGCCAGCGCATCGTAGTTCTTGCGCGTCGCAAGCTGGGCACGCGCTTCGGACAGACGGGTGCGAAGAGCGGACGTGTTGGCGCGGATGGTGGCGTGTTGGGTCGTTATGGAGCTTACTTGGGTAGTGTAGCGGGTGCGCTCCTTCTCGTTCGACGTGAGCAGGAATTGGAGGCGGGCTAGACTTGTGGTGAGCGCGGAGAAGTCGTGCAGAGTTTGGTGGGTGAAGGACGAGAGGTGGGCGAGGTAGAGGTCGATTTCTTCCTGTGTTTTGGGATGGGTTTGTGCTGCGCCGTTTGTAGATGTGGTTGTTTCTTCGTCTGAGGTAACCTCGTCATGATCGTTCTCTTTCTTTGATGTTGACGGCGCATCGACGGGCGCGCGTCGTAGGTATTCTTGGAAGGGGTTGCTGGAGGCTAAGAGTCTTTTCTGGATGCGTTTGAAGGGCTTCTCTTCGATGTTTAGGAGGCGTTTGGCGTGGAGTTCGTCTTCTTCCGCTGGGGGAAGCAGGGTGAAGTTTGACATGCTTTTTGAGATCACGAGGCCTGGGATGGAGAATGCGCGGTCTTTGTCTTTGTCTTTGGGGAGGGGTGGAGGTGCGTCGGGTTGGGCGGTCTGCGTCGATGTCGATTTTGCTGAGGTTGTGCTGCCACTGTAGATGAGTTGATCGCTTTCTGGACGGGAAGCAGGACAGGCTGAGGGGGTGGTGTCTGTTTGGATACGTGTTAGATCTGAACGTCGAGGTTTAGAGGTGTTTGATGTTGTTGTCACTTTGTCCGCGGTGCCAGATTTGATTCGCGCTGCAACAGCCATCTCTAGCTCCGAGTGGCCTGCAAGGCTGCTTGTTAGTGTCGCTGGGCTTGCGAGGCAGAAACTTAGTGCTGAACTTAGGCTCGACGATGCAGAAGCATGCATGAAGCTGATGCCTAATTTGGCCTAGAGCCGCCGTGGCCCGAGCTCCGAGATCCACGTGCTTTGCATGACGACCTGCCTTTGTTCTTTCCCGAAACACTGTAACATGTGGTTGCAGTTTGCAGCAACTACGAAGACATAGAGCTATGAGCTTTCTACACATATAACCACTCGAGTCACTCACTCTTGTCGTTCGTTGGCTATATACCATCTACGACCATCGACATGACGTGACGTGACCTGCCTCACCATATCTCCCGTCGACTATAGCCACAAATCAGCAGTCCGAGATTTCATATCACCCCTTCCACCCCTCTCCAGTCCACCCTCCCTCCTCCATAAACACTCCAAAATGCCCGTGTCAACCCTAAAACGTATGGCCCACCGCGCCAGCGTCAAGTACATCCGCAACCTCCACATATCACCCCTTCCACCCCTCTCCAGTCCACCCTCCCTCCTCCATAAACACTCCAAAATGCCCGTGTCAACCCTAAAACGTATGGCCCACCGCGCCAGCGTCAAGTACATCCGCAACCTCCACGACATCGGCCAAATGCCCATTGAACTAGTCCACACCATCATCAACAAGATCGACAACGCCGCCCAACTGCACCAACTCGAGCTCAACTCCCCGCAAGTAATCGGCCACACGAAAGAGGCCTGGCTCAACCTGCTCAAGCGTGACATCCCGAACTACGAGGCCCGCATGCCGGAGAACTGGCGCGAGACCATCTTCGCGGTGGAGAATGGCGACAGGTGGCATAAAGTGTATGCGAAGCTGAGGAGGCAGGTTGAGAAGGAGAGCAAGGAGGTGAATGAAAGATTGATGGGCGACTTACGTGGGATTGAGACAAAGCAGCCGATTAAGATCTCGAATTCGTTGAAGAGAGCGTCGAATTCGCAGCAGAAGAACCGGAAGGGCTGGGCGGAAGCTAAATACGATTCGAACAAAGACCTGTACCGCAGTGGAGGTGGAAGTGGAAGTGGGGCTGGATTCGGGAAGGCGAGTGCCGGTCCGTCCTTCTTCGAGAAATTGAATCGGAATGCCGTCACCAAGGCGAGCGCAAGGATGAGGACGCCAACGCATAAACTAAAGCCCGTGTTCAACAAAGAGGTGAAAAGGGCGCCCATGGGATTAGTGGAGGATCTAAAAGAACGACAAGAAATCTTGGACGGACAGCGCAGGGCGCAGGCGGAGAAGGAGCGAAGGGACAGAGAGGGGCAGGGCCAGAGGAGCCTGGACACGATCAGAGTACCGCGGAACAACAGAGACGGAAGAAGTGCGCCGCCTCTCCATGGGCCTAGTTCGACAAAAACCAATATAAATGACGGGACCTCCTACGACCTAATACAAGACCGCGAGGCACGACTACGCAACTTGAAGACAGGGGGCGGTGCACAGTCAACGTCAACGCGACATCCGAGTAAGAAGGAGATCGCACGGCTAACGGAGGACTTCTTAGAGGACGATGAAGACGACGACGGCGACGACGGTGGAGACGCTAATGGACCAAGCAACGACGATCTGTTCGGTGAGTCAACGTCAACGACGAGATCGCAATCGAAGGCCAGGACACAGTCGCCCATTCGAGCTGCAACTGCAACTGCGACTGCAAGGCATGCGTCTCTGCTGAAGCAGGGGCAGGGCCAGGTTCAACGGGCTGAGACCCCGCCGGTGCTGAAGAAGACGAGGCAGGCGCCTACGCTGTTTCGGTCGGCTGTGAGAAAGTGATTGGTCTGATCTGCATGTGCGGATTGTTATGAATGACTATAAGTGATAGAGTCGGGTCTCGCGGGAGGCGGTGTCTGAACATGGAAGGTGTTTGGCAGGATCAGTATCCGTATCGATCTGAGTATCAGGTCGCGAGGTTAGGAATATGGCACTGAAAAAGTGCTCATGGTTCTGCCTATGAGCGTATGTCGTCGTCCGCTCACATCATATAGTAAGCATTGGCTTGCCCTCAGTGTCCTGACATTTGACTACTCTTTCCACGCCCATGCTCATGCTCTCGTCTCATCATGATAGTCTTAGGTCTCGTTCTGGTCATCGTCATCTGAAGTCTCAGCAGGTGCTTGAACTCCAACACATTCGTCACACTCTGTCTCTCCTTGTATGTCCTCCTGCAATGGTGTCGGATCTTCTGCCATAAGTTTGGACTCGCCGGGCTGGCTGATGATGTCGGGACCGGGTAGATATGCCAGCCGCGGTCAGGAAAGTGGTAAGGAATGGACTATCTTCCTCCTCGAAGCGCCAGGACTAGATGTAGCGTGTTACCTCCTTCTAGGCCGTATTCGGCTGCTGTTTTGTCGTCTGCCCTGTTGGTCCCGTGTTAGCAGCCACCCCGACGTCCGCGGTGTATCCTGTCCTTGCCCCTCATGTACGAGAACCAGCACTGAAGCGGAGGAATGAGAGACAGGGGAAGGGGAGGCTTACATCTGCTTGCCACCGTAGATGAGTCTTTGCTGGACTGGCGGGATACCCTCTTTCTCTTCGACCCGCTCTTTTATCCGCGACACTTTGTAGTCTGCTTCGATGTCGAGTTCGATTTCTTTGCCTGTTAGGGTCCGGACTCTGGGTGTTGTTAGTCATGGTCGCTGCATTGCGTTGTGGTGGTGGGGTATTAAGACGTACTTGATGAGCATTTTGGCGGGTGGAGGAAGAGGGTGGTTTTAATGTAATGGGTGAGCTTTGGTATGTGGAGGGGAGACTCGTGCGCTAAGAGTGTGCCTAGATTGTGGACTGAGGAAGGTAGAGCTTGCTTGAATGTATGAATGAGGGTCAGGCAATGCAAACAAAATCGCGACTGCGCGTGAAGCATGCAGTGAGCAGTAAGGCAGGCATGTCAGGCAGGAGCCGATGCAGGCATGAATGACCTGATGATTCCGCTCTGCCATGAGGTCATTAATGCCTGAATGTCGGGAGTGCCTGCGTCCTCCAATCTACTGAGGACCAGGAGCGGCGGAGATTTTAGCCATGAAGTGTTTAGATGGTGAGCTAACGGGGGACTGCTAGAGAAAATAAATTTATACATCACGTAACTGTGAATGGTCATCACCCGCATTTGCCCCGGTCCTCTTCGACAAAGCAGTGACCACCGAGTCCGACACTATTATCTCTGATCTGCCTTGATCAAATCCGCACCCTTCTCGGCCACAGCATACGTCGTACTCATTATGTTCCCAGAGACATGCCCAGGGAAAATACTGGCGTCAACAACCCTCAACCCCTTCACGCCCTTCACTCTAAGCTCATTGTCCACAGCCTGACCCAACGCACATGTCCCGATCAGATGATACTGAGTGCTGATATGGTTCTTCACGTACTCGATTCGTTCTTCCTCTGTCTCTAGACTTGCATCCTCAGGCGGGAGCTCTCGTCGTGCGATCGACTTCGCCATAGCTGGATGCCGGCTAACTTTATCCATCCATTGCACACCTGAAGCTAGGATTTTCGCATCGATCTCATTGCGGAAATACCCTGGATCTATTCTTGGCGCAGCGAGTGGGTCAGACGACGTGATGTGAACTGACCCGCGAGACAAGGGGTGCTCAAGACAGATCAGGAGGGACACTTGTTGTGTGCCCTTGGGCGGAGGACTGAAGAATTGTGTCTGGTCCGAGCCTTTCGCCACGTCGAGTCGACAGCCGATGACAAAGGATTGCAGATTTGCGAACGTTGGGTCGCGTAGTTGATCGACGATGACTTTCTCCTGTGCTTTCTCGAATGGCGTCTTGGCGAGGGATTTCTGCTGGATGTCTGAGATGGTGGATTCAAGTTCATCCTTTGAGACAATCGATGAGTATGAGACAAAGCCCATGCCCATACCCGGAGAGCCATATGGACCACCATTTGTCTTCTCATACACTTCTTGCTGCGCCTTCATGTACTCTTCGCCATGAAGGGCATCGAGCGAAGTGATGCCCGGCTTCAGGTCGAAAAGAAGTCCACCTAAGACGTGATCTTGGAAGTTTGCGCCGACAGCCTTGTTCTCTATAACACATTCGACTCCAGCAGCCTGAAGGACTTCGGGATCGCCGATACCAGAAAGCTCGAGAAGTTGTGGGGTCTGAATGACGCCGGCAGATAGCACAACTTCCTTGCTTGCAGAGACGGTATACTCTTGGTCGCTATGCACAAACCTGACGCCTGTCGCCGTGCCATTGTCGAGCACGATTCTCGTAGCTTGAGCTTCAAGAAGTACCTTCATGTTCTTCCTGCCCAGATTAGGACGGATGTAGCCTGTCGCGGCATAACTTCGCTTGCCTGGATCGTCTGTTCGGTTGACTGCCCCAAGACTTGAATAAAAGCCCATATGATCACCAGACCAAGCGTCTTTCAGAGTTCTCTCTGTGCCTGTGACTTCATAGGCGGCATCCGCGAAGTCCCTCTCGAAGGGGGAATACCAGTCGTTGAAGCTTGTATGGATTGGGCCATCAGTGCCGTGAAAGTCCTCTAAGCCACCAATGGGCATGAACTGTGGGTCTTCGTGATGAGGCTCGTTCTTGTCGAATGTCTGGTGTTTCTTGAAATACTCTGTCAGGCCTGCCCAGCCCCACCCCTTATTGCCCAATGACTCCCAACCATCATAGTCGCCTTTTGAGCCTCTCACATACATTAGATAGTTGATGCCTGAAGAGCCACCTAAGAGCTTGCCGCGGGGCATTGAGTACACCTTGTTGCCGGCACCTGGTTGAGGAACACTTGTCATACACCAGTCGTACTGTGGTCTGCCAATCAATGTTGGATAGAGACAGGGCGTCGAAACATTGGGGTCATCCATGCGGTTCTCACCAGCCTCAATGACACCGACAGTGATGTTTGGATCCTCCGTCAGCCTCGCAGCAATGACACAACCAGCAGTGCCTCCACCAATGACAATATAGTCAAATTCCTGACGTGTGAACTCTTCCACGCTACACAAGGCACTGCCGCCATGTCCATTGACACCATTTGTGTGGCCATTTGTGCCATTAGCTGCCATGTTAATCAGCACTTCTGGGCGATACTTCAGCTGTTGACGAATAGTAGGTAGCTCGCTCCAGTAAGCAGAGATTCGACTTGAAGTACAATACCCAGGCTTGCAGAGACATATGAACATCATTACTCCATTGGTCCCCGCATGATCCTTCACTCCGTATCCTTCCCCGCAAAGTCTAGCCGGGGGCGTTGAGGACAATGGCGTTGGAGGTGTCATTGATCGCACCCTTCATTGTTGCAGAGTCCTGTTTGTTGTGCAGGATCTTGTCGATTTGCTGCAAGAATTGCGGTGGACGAACGAGATAAGCGTGCATTTGAGGACTGCTGCACTATTAATGACTTACCACGATTCCCTTCTCAACGGCATTTCCAGCGTAGATGTAATACAGAACCGGCGGACTGGGCCGAAGAACCATGCAGCAGAGACAAAGGTGGGTGATTGGAGGAACTGATGTTACCAAAACCTACCTTCGATTGAGTCGGCCGTGACCGCAAGTAGTCCAACTCATGCTATGTGTTGTGGATTCTTGCTTCCTGATTCAACCAAGCTAGCTTGCTTGTGCAGCTCGAAAGCCGAGACAATCCGTCATCTGTGCCGTGCGATTGATTCATGGATCCTGCTCCACCAGAAAGCAGATCGGCGCGACTCGAATCTAGATCTTCCATCACATGCGACTCTGGCTAGAGTGATCGGCCGTTCAGCCGACTCTCGTCTTGTACGCATCCCATCCAGCCTTCTGGTACTCCTTGACCGCAGCAACTGGATCAGAAGCAGCATATATACCTCGGCCTGCAATCAAGAAGTCTGAGCCACTGGCCATTGCGGAAGTTGGAGTTTGATATTGCTGGCCCAGTGCATCGCCTTTGCTAGAAATGTTGACGCCAGTGGTGAACACTACGAAGTCCTCGTCGTCGATCTGAGACCCGGCAAATTGCGATAATTCCTTTGTAGCGACCCAGCCCATGATGGTCTTGGGGTATTGCCGTGCAATGTCGATAGATGCTCTTGTGTATGAGCCCGTTGCAAGAGAGCCCTTTGAAGTCATCTCTGCAAGAATGAGTACACCTCGGTCAGCAACACCGGCAGACTGGATTGTCTGTTCTAGGGCTTGCACAATTCCCGGGCCAGGCAAGACGGTACAGTTCACAATATGAGCCCAGTCATGAATCTTCAGTACGCCGCCCTTGTATTGTTTCTGGACGGTGTTGCCAATGTCGACGAACTTCCGATCTTCGAAGATAAGGAACTCATGTTTGTTCGACAAGCGTGTCAGGCCTTCAATCGTCCCTTGACTGAAGTCATCGACAATATCTATGTGAGTCTTAAGAACAACAATATGAGGGCCAAGTCCTGCCGCCTGTTAGTGGTGGTCACGGTCAAGCACCGCTGAGGAAGAAAGGGTGACAATAATGGGAAGAGAAAGTGCCTCTGGACGTCAAGCCGATCTGTCTTTCTCAAATGTGATGGCACGTGTGGTACCTACTGTCTGCCAGGTCAAGGAGGTCTTTTGTGGTGGTGAGGTCTGCTGAGAGCACAACATTGGACTGCTTCTTTTCCGCCAGTAGGAACAGTTTCTTCACTAGAGGATGGTTGTGCTGTTCGGCTCTCTTCGCGAACGACACAGTGCTCCTCGAAGCCATCCTCGATTACACTTTAGGTGTAAATTGGAGATAGATCCTTGAACCGACGTAAGTGGTCTGCACAAAGTCTGGTGCGCAGAGTAACTGTCAGCATGGTCAGCACGATTCACATGCAGTGTTGGGGGCTTTCTTACCTAAAGCAAGTTTTACGGACAATTGTGCTGTATGCCGTGTGACCTGGACCGCCCAAGAGCAGTAATGGTGCGGGATGGGGGTGATGTGTTGGCACAAAATCGGAAGCTCAGTCCGCATGGTGCCCCGAAAGAGCGACTTTTTGCCACAATCTCTAGCGTGGACAGCCACACGGGCAACCCCAAGATCGAGGAAGACCCCTGGGACGCTCGCAGGCGGGCGAGCACTAATCGTTAATAATGCTCCGTTGAAGCGCATCCGCCCGCGTTCCTTGAGTTCGGGTGAGTGTGAGAAACGTGCGCTGGTCCCACCACTTTCTTGTCCGCCAACAGCAGTGCTTGCCATGTGTTTAGTGTGGCTTGATAAGTGCCAGCTGTTGCGCCGTCTGCAGGACCAACGGCACGCCAGCAGGGAACCACTTAGCAGTCACCACTCACTTCTGACGTTGAGATCTCTCCAACCCACCCTTCCCTGTCTTCAGCTTCTGCCCGTTAGACTCGCCCTCCCATCATTTCCGTTCCCGCAGGCTGCTTTCCCCACGACCATTGTGATCGCTACACACCACACGCACACGACAATTACGGAGGAATTTAGCAAACAACAAAGTCATCACAGCAGGGTTACGAAGCACAGAGCATAGCACAGAAAGAGTGACATCTACTAGACAGCCAAACCCTGTTTCAGCACCTGGCACCCAGTCGTTCGCCAAATAATGTTCTATACAAGAGACGATGCATGCGAAAGCTGACGATCGACTACTAGTAAGAGGAAGGAATATCATACCCGGCCTATTGACCCAACAAGGTGTTGCGTCGAAAGACAGTCAATCCCACGCTTACCGGCGGCATGTCCGAGACCAAGTCTACTCAGAGTGCCGACGGTCAATCTAGACAGCAGAGTGACGACGCTGCGGCAGGAGAGTCACAGAACAAGCAGTCTCAAGCTCCGTCGAGGCCTGCGCAATCAGCTATCAATCGGCCATCCACTACTCCCTCTGCAGCAGCCATCCAACGTGCGCTTGCTGGCCAGCGGCAACCAACTGCCAGCCTCGACGGTGTGCTAGAAGGCACTCGCGACCGTTTGGCAAAAAGTGGAACAAGCTCTCCCTCCTGGCCAACTTCACCACGTCTAAAGTCGCCGCCACCTACTACTGCACGAGTCGGCGCAAGAAGAGACAGTTCTGAGCAAGCTCAGTCCAACACAGCCAAGAGGTTAGCACCTGTATCCGCCCCAGAATTGGCTGCTGCCATGCTTCTGCCAAATGGTGTGAACGAACAACCACAGTCCTCCACACACCTGCGCGTGCCCCCTCGTGGTACAAGCGCCCAGACAACCGGACTGGAAACTGTGGTCGAAGGCAGCGCCCCAAATACACCTTCCATTGATCCCACATCCGATCCAATGGAAAGTTCGCAAGCTACACTTGACGGGAAAAGCGGTGATTCTTCAACCGCGACCTCTGGCACAACTCAGAACCCGCCCAAACCCGACCCCACTTCAAGTAGAAACACAAACAAAGCCGACAATGAACCCAAGTCGCGAGCGCCAACTGCTTCACGCGCTCCGAGCAACCTTGCGAAACGTTCTTTTACTAGCTTGACGGGAAGCAAGAAGTCTGCTTCTGAGCCTGTACGTACCATGACCGTGGAAACAGAGGATGTCAACGCTTCGACACCAGGACTTGGTGATCGAAATCGTGATGGCGGCAGTGTGCGAACAAAGACCAGTACCGAAACCATTCGCCCCAAAAAGGAAAAGAAGAAGCCAGTCAGAAAGCCTGCATCGCTGCACGCGGGCGTCACTTCAAAGGCAGATATCTTCGAAGCAAAGGTTGCAAGTGCTGTAGATGAGGCAGACACTTCCGATTCCGACGAAACCTTTGTCTATGAGTCGAACCCACCAGAACCGCGACCACATCGTCATCATTCAAGGACACCTAGTGCTACTTCTATGGCAAGTACGAGTGATCAATATAGAGGCAACAAGCATGGAATCAGAAATGGCAGCAACGCGATACCCGGCAAGAAGAGCATGAAATTCGGCAACAGTATCCATCAGCGAGAGTACGAAGACGATGCTAACCGTGGAGGAGCGCGAAACGCGAGCTCCACCCCGCGGCATCACCACATCGGTCGATACGGTCGGAATAATCATCCCTCGCTCTTTGACAACGAATCACCTTTCAACCAAGCACGCCAGCCGAACTCACCTCGTAGCGTGACTGGTAACCTGAGGTCGTCCAGGCCTAACAGTCCTCGCGTCGGCAATGGAAAGGTCACCAGTCCACGCAAATATGGAGGTAACGCTTACGATAACAATGAAGACGTGGCGGACGACGAGAGAGCGCCCTTGATAGGAACTGTGCGCGTCAACCGAAGTCGACATGGCAAGAGACCGCATAGCCGGGACTTCCGGTCCATGGAATTCGGAGAAGATGATGAGCGAGGCTGGACTGGGTACGGCAGCTGCGTTATGCTAATCCTTCTCATCACACTGATATGCGCTGGCCTTGCCGCTTTTGTTGTTACCGTCAACAGGCCTCTTTTCGACGTCGAAGTCAGAAGAATCGCCAATGTTTTAGCTTCGGAACAAGAACTAATGCTGGACTTGGACGTGAAAGCGGTGAACCCAAACATATTTGCCATCTCTGTGGCAGAGCTGGATGTCAACCTTTTCGCAGAAAGTCCGTACGTGGGCACGACCGAGCAGTGGCATAGAGACAACTCTGACGATCGTCTCAGATTGCGCCCGTCAATCTCAGAACGTCGCAAACGATCTTGGTGGTGGCCAGAACCAGCGCATCCAACTGACGGGGTCGACGAGGGCACCGATCCAGAAGATCCCGGGATTCAGAAGATGCTGCTTGGGAGAGTCTCCGAGTTTGACTCACCCCTGACCTTTGATCCTAGCCCAATGAGGCGCAAAACTTCTGCTTCTGTTGGTGAAATCCGGCTCTCCAAACCGGGCAATAAGACCGAAGTTGGTGGATCTCAACGGTGGGAGAGAGTTTTGCAGCACGACTTCGAACTCATTGTCCGGGGTGTGATCAAATATCAGCTGCCGTTGAGCTCGAAGATCAAGAGTGCCAAGATCAGCAGTCGAAAGACTATCCACCCTGACAGCGAGGACAAGAAGAGGTTTGCGACGTGATCGACGCAGTGGCAAACTAAGATTCGATTTCGCATAGAGCTTTGTTTTATCAAGACTTGAGTATGACTAGCGAAGTGCACTACGAGTTTCATTATGTTCCCATACGACTTCACGATATCACAATAGGGTGTGGCATCACCTTATTTTTAGATCAAGATACCCTTGCTGGTCCATCGGAGGATTACTACAGAACTGTCTCACAGACTGGAAAGGACTGGCGTCTGGAATGGATGGAGCGCGGAATGCTCGGACCCCAGCTGCGTGGAAAGACTTGTGGTTTGGGGTAGGCAACAAGGTGTATATAGACCTATGTACCAACCACGAAGAATCGTTCCGTCGTTGAACCGCCAATGACATCCGTTACCCTGTCACATCTTCACACCAGGCAATTGCGTGTTCGACATTCCTCAGCGTATTGAACGTCTCAGCCAATCAGAGAAGAGCTGCTCTTTGTGTCGCTCCGCTGATAATACGACTAGTACCTCAGACTAGTATTCTTCCGAAGAGTAAGAACGACTGTTGGTACCCCGCTACTCGCTGAGCTCTTGCTTACGAGCACTTTTAATTGCCTTCTCTGCTTCCTGCAATTCCGAAGGGCCTTAGGCTTGGCGTTATGATAATTGGTACACTTCAGAATACCGCCTAACTTTATAGGCGTCGAGCATGAAATTCAAGGAGGCGATACTACCTTAAATTCAGTATAGTAATAGCAGCTAGTCATAAGCCTATATATACGAAGTTTAAGGTAAATCATCTGTGTATGTACTGTAATATCAACGGTTGAGGTCAAGTAGTATTCTGAAGTGTACCAATTATCTTGACGTCAAGCCTAAGCCGTCCATTCAAAGTACACGAAAGGCAAGTCCAACGATCTGAACACCTAGGGTTTCCGCTGCTGCGAACATACTTGAGTAATGTCTTCTTTCTACTTAACAATCCAAAAAGGTGCAATTCGTGATCAACGCTTTGATATGGTTAGTATCAGCTTTGCAGACAGTGTCGTGGACATGGATTCGGAACGTTCTGCGCCTCTTTCGACTGCTCACTTGACAACTCTAGTGCAAATATTCAGCAACATGGATCGTGTCCGACGAGTGTTCTACAGAATTCCGTTCCATCTAATGTATTATCAAACATCTGTTCGAAGCTGCACAAGCTGTTACCATGGCGCAGCAAGACGGCCACAGACAGCACAGGAAATCACGGCTTAAAAGGTGCGACTAAAGTTCCTCGTCTCTCACCAGCATGCAGGGAACGTTTGCATCGCCTAGCAAGAACCAGCCCATGATTGGTTGATACATGGACGATGAAGACTCGTGATAGCTCTCGTTTTACAAACAGCTGTTTTTTTATGCATTCACACCTCAGTTCTGTTGTTCGACATCGAGCCGACAACGATGTAAGCATGAAACGAAAGACCTCGTTGGACTCCCGTTGCCCTGCATTTTCTCTGCCTCCATTTTGACAAGGAATAGCTGAGATGTGGCCATAGAACTCGGACCGTACTTAAGTATAACCTCTTCCTGTGCCGCTCGACTTCCGTACATTCCACAATAACCTTGAGCAGCAAGAACCTTGTACTTACCATACGCTATACAGCTACATTCATTGCTAGCAGCGATTGTGTAGTCTGGGATGATCGTGCTCAACAGCCTCAAATCTGTTCCGATAGCATTCAGACGGCACTGAAGACGAGTCAGACGAATTTCAGCTCCACATTGTTCCAAGCATCTGAATCGAACACTATTCCAGGTGTTTCCTTGAAGGACAACATATCACCATGGCTTCAGCACCTCCATCAGCACTTACATCACGATTTCATGGTGATGGTAGCAATGGCTTCGGGGATGATGATCAATGGACTGTATTTGCAGAGAAAGATTCCGATTTTCCCAACCAGGTCGAGCACTTGCCACAGCATGAATCTGCCACAGACTGCCATTTAAACAGAGTGTCTAATTTTCCAAACGCACAATCCATGCCTCACATGGCACCACGGGAATCAGCACCTCACGATCTGCAATTGCAGGTGTCGCATGAGTTGCGCAAGCGGAAAAAGCTATATTGGTGTGCAGTCTGCACAGCTAATGGTGGCAAGAGCTTCAAGACCTCGAATGATTTAGACAGACACAACAGATCAATTCATGGACTGCTAAAGGATGGTGACCGCTTCTGGATGTGCCCCGTCAACGGCTGTGCGTCTGCTGGCAAATCATGGACAAGATTGGATAATTTTAAGTCACACGTTTTGACAATGCATGGACAGCAATACGAAACTCACATCGATGGAGCATCTTGTGTATTCGACTCACAAAAGGACGACCCGAGGATTGTGACAATGCGGACTCGTTGTGTGAAGTCCGACTCGCTTGACAGTGGCATCTCTATATCATCAGCATATTCACGTTCTCAACCTGATCTTGCAGCCGTGGGCAACTTGTTCAGTCACATCAATCTTGAGCTCTCTCAGAGCCCGCCAACAATTCGAGTGCAAAGAGGTGTTTCTCCAATAAGGGGCCGTGGCGCGCCGCGTATCGATGCCGGTCCAAAGTTCAAGCGGCCACAACTGAAAGACCCTTTGCGGCCGAGCGCAAGGCACCAACCCGATGGAAACGGTACGAGTGCCCACATCCTACTCGCAATACGACGGTCGTCAGGACGAGATTACCTGAGTCCTCGACTGCCTAGTTCTCCAGAAACAGCAGAAAGCCTTCGCTCGGACGGTGAGTGCTCATTTGTAGGCATGTCAGCCGATGAAGACAACGACGGTACTTCTGTACCCCTAAATTCAGTGGAGACGCAACTCGCGGATCATCTCGCACGCCTTGTGCATGTCAGCTATCGACAACTGAATGCAGCAAATTGCTTACCTCTGAGATGCCATCCAACGGTGGAAATCATTCAGCAGGCCAGCGTCAGAACCATAACACTCAGCCACAGCAGTCCCGATCCGCTCACTCATCTCGCAAGAGACCAAGAACAACAGGGTCGCAATCTGGACCAGGTAATGATGACGACGATGAAGATACTCATGAGAAGCGACCCAAGGATTGCCGTCAGATTGCCAGTGAAGGCACATTGAGTCCGGATCAGAAAACCATTGCTTGTCCGTATAACAAGGTCGACGCTTTCAAGTACTCGGAGTTGAATACAGAGCAGCAAGAATATCGAACCTGCGGAGCCTGTATCATAAGGAATGTCCAGGTGCTCAAGCAGCATCTATACCGGCATCACAGCCGGCCAAAACACTATTGTCCCATTTGCTATCGACAATTCGAAAACCGGAATGAAACAGATATTCACATACAACAACAGAGCTGTAGTCAGATACCAGAAGATCCCTTCAGTGACAAAATGTCTGACGATATGTTCGCGAAGATCAAGTTAAAGAAAAGAGGGGACCAGGAAGAGCTTTGGTATGAGATATTCTTTACGCTCTTTCCTGGAGAGCCACGACCTTATTCACCGTACGCCAGTGACGAGAAGACTGTTTGTCACCTATTCAACGTCTTCGTCTCCCTAGGACCCAGGGCCGCTCAGATTGTGTATCAGACTGTTGGAGCTGCAACAGGTAGTACGGCATTACCTGATTTGACACAAGCCATTGTTCAGGAAGCTTATGAGAGGTTCATTGGATTGGTAGCGCAACAGCCAGCGAACCTTATTCAGGGTACTCCGGGCGACGATGAACCATGGCATGCATCCCTGATGCCCGATGCTGGCTCACAAATCGATCCGAGACTGACCTCACCTCTGTCACCGATAAGGCCGGCCGGCATCCGATATCGAGCTGACAGCGGCATAGGTACAGAGTCGTTGCTAGGGCCTTCGACCCCGAACCACGCAGCGGTCACACTACCATCTCATCCCGGCAACCGGAATGCTATGCATCACCAGTACCCCCCTCGACCGCCACTCGGCCAAATCAACATCATGCAGAATCCAAACTTCAATCAGCTCGACGCGGGGATGCTTCCCCAACTGGCTCAAAGCGGACCTCAGATGCAGACTCTGGGTTTTGATATGCCAGACTCGGCCACTTTTGATTATTCGAGCACAACCTTGAGCTCTTACCAGCAGCCATTTCATCGATACGGGTCGTGATCAGTGGCACAGAGAGACTTGCTCTTCTTGTTGATTTGAGGTCCGTAGCATGTACTCTGCAAAGAACAGATGACCATAGCATTGTGTCATGATTATGTCGATATGCACGAAAGCAGTTCGGGAATCATGTACTCCATCTAATAAATCTATGATGAAGCCAGCGATAGTACGCCACCCATCTGTGCAGGCTGCCGACAGCATCTAAACCGATATCATAATCGGACAATTCAATAGAGCTGATCAAAACCAGCAACGCAGTACAGCAGTGGCAGAAAGGTCTAAGTATGGGTGTACAGTACATTCCTCTGGTCCAGGGGTTTTATCTTTGCTTTGCCAGCGCAGAGACGCATTGTCCACGACACTGCCGACTAGCTGGCTGTCACCATTCTCTCCTATGTCTGACCTCCCACACACCTCACACAGTCGTCACTCGCCCGTTGTTGCTGACATCGTTACGGTCTGCTTAGTCATTCCTCGCAAAATCCTATTCTCCTATCCATGTGCTGACTGTGCTTGGACTCACGGATCCAGGCGGCAGGCGGCAGAGAATTGCTATCTCCCAACCCTGAGGGACGTTCTACATCAAGCGTTCGTACACCGGAGTCGTCAATTCAATGGATCGCATAATGACTACGTCTTGAAGGGGAGATTTCGGAAGGGCTGACTGGCTGCTAACGCTATCACGAACTTGCTTGAAGGTAGATTCCTATTGTTCTTGCCATCGTACAGGACTTGGTCTCGCATTATGCTGGATGAGTCTTTGCTTTTGAGGTGTCTGGCTTTACCTCCATGAAACTAAGCACTCGGCAAGGATTGGTGGTCGACTGGGAGCTTCGAGCGACGTCACCCTGCATGGCATCAAAAGCGCTCGATAGGATGTCAAAAGTGCCGTACATGGACAGGCCTCAGATACAATTACGTCACCCATTCGAGGAGAGTTCTTTCCCTCTGCTGCCGAGTCAAGCTCTTCACGTCCTGCAACCCATGCATGAAGTGTCATGCAAGAAGCATGGAAGGGCAATACGTGATATGCCTGAGCATTTGCTCCTCTAATGCACGTGCTTGAGCTTGTCAAGTGCCCGAAAGCCACTCCTATCATAGTTCTGCGAGTGGCCGGGCGTTCAGTGTCACCTGTTGTAAGTTATGCTGTCCCACTTCTCGCCGCCCAACTTCTTCAGCCAGATCCACTGTTGTCACTTGTGCCCTGCATTGCCTCGATTCTGCCTGTTTGGCGCCCATGTTCACCACCACCCTCGCTTCGATCGCAAACCTCTGAACCTTTTACCTCTCTCATCGCCTACTAATCTCGCACCGTCACTGTCGCTGTCGCTGTTCTGTCGCATCGCGCTTGCCTGCTGCTAAAGTTTGCCTCAGGCAACGCGAAAACTCGGCCTGTGGCCACGCACCGTGCTCGGCTGACCTTAAACTTCACCTTCGTCAACCATGTCGATAGTCTACCGCGGCAGAGACCGAGACAGGTTCGACGACAGTAGGACCAACGTATCAGCTAGAACAGCTGGAGGCACCAAGGTCACCCGCTACGTTGTCAAAGAAGAAGATGATCCGCGAAATGACTATCAGCAAGCCAGATCGCGATACGATGGCCAATCTCGCTACGACGACACCCGCAGCTATGCCGCATCGCGCTATGACGATCGTAGGACCGATTATGATCGCGGCAACAACAGAGTAGAGGAGACCAAAATCATTCTCAAGCGAGACGATGATGACCAATACGACCAGTACGACCGGGGCTACGGCCGACAAGAACAAGGCCAGACGACGAACAGAGAGACAATTACCATCCGCCGTGACTCGTCTCCAGAAAGAAGAGACGAATACTGGCGAAGACCCCCAGGCGAACCTGTCGAAGATCGAGAACTGGTCATCAGACGCACCGTTGAACGTGACAATGCCCCACGGGAAAGAGACCTGCAGGTCAGCAAGATTGACGACGACCATCGCTACTCGGACTACGAAATGGTCAGCCCCAAAAGACCTCAATTCGATGACCGTGAGCGAGAAGTCCAGCGCTACATCAGAACATCCGAGTACTACCAGCCTCAGCCTGCGCCACAGCCCCAAACAATCATTATCCGCCAGGAGCCTATCATTATTCGGGAGAGAGTCTCTGAACGTCCTCGAGAAGAAGATTATCAACTGGTGGTGAAGAAAGACTACGATGACCAAAGATCTGTCAGCCGCAGGTCGGACCGCAAGTCCGACAGAGGTGACCCGAGAGATGAAGAATATTTCTACGAGAAGAAGGTCCGCGAGCGCATCCCGGAGGATGATCGTCGAGACCGCAGGTCCCGCCGTGAAGTCAGTCCTAACGACTCAGTTTCTCAGGTTGGCCGCCGCAACCGTGGCTATTCCTCCGATGATAGCATGGTCTACGTCCGCAAAGAAACCCGAGATGGCTACGGCAGCGATGATAGCGACCATCGAGGACGAGATTTGGCAGCTGGTGCCCTTGCTGGTGTTGGTGCTGCCGAACTGATTCGTAAGCATAACAACGCAGAAGGCAAGGAAGTTTCCCATGGCGTTGGCAGAGGCGCCCGAGATGTCGGCGCAGGCATCGTTGGTGCTGTCGCCGCCGAAGGCATCCGAAGATGGCGCAGCAAGAGCAGGGGTAGAGACAGGTCCGGCTCGAGAGGTGGGAAAACCAGGCGAGGATCGTCGTCGTCTGACGATGACCATCCTAAACTCAAGACACTAGGAGGTCTTGGTCTTGCTGCCGCCGCTGTAGCAGCTGGCGCTCTTATTGCAGGCAGGAACAAGAACAATGGTTCGCCAGATCGCAGAAGTCGCTCGAGAACACGTCGAAGCTCGAGGTCGAGATCTCGCGCTACCTCTCGATCCTCCCTTGAGAATGACCCTACAGCCGATGATGATCGTAATCCCAAGACGCGCAATCAGCGCACAGCTGCTGCGGGTGCCGTTGGTGCTGCTGCCATGGCACTTTATGAGAGACATCGAAGCAAAAGCCGTGGTCGGGAAAGCTCACACTCGCCTGATATCAAGGACCGTTTAAAGCAAGGTGCTCCAATTGCCGGAGCAGGCCTTGCCGCCGCTGGTCTGGCTCACCTGTACGAGAAGCGCAAGGCTAGAGATGAAGCCGATGAGATTATCAAGGGTGAGCGGCGGCGATCAAGGTCGAGAGGCTCAAGGTCTAGAAGTCGAGCCCCTTCAACATATTATGACGGACCCCCGCGAAGCGCCTACGATCCCAATTTGATCCAGTATGGCAATGACCCATTGCACGGTAACAATTATGGAGAAGGTTACTACGGTCGCCCAGGTGTGGAGCAGGACTACTACAACAACAACAACCGTGATATGGTCCCTGCTCCAGCCCCACCACCAGCTACTTCCTCCTTCGATGCAACAGACCGCAGGTCGAGGAGGCGTAGTTTGAGCTCATCTCCGTCGCGGTCTCGATCACGTAGTCGAGGTGCTGCTGCTGCGGCAGCCGCTGTAGGCGCTGGTGTTGCAGCCTCGGAGCTACAGAACAAGAGTAGAGACCGGAAGGAGCGCAAGAGACGTATGTGATAGGATCATACCGCATGTGGCAGCCCAGACTAACCGATTTAGGATCTCGTGATCGACGTCGCTCACAGCAGGATACCTACACAGATGATCGATCTCGCCAGGGTTCGTACGCCCCTTACAACGCCGGTCGCGATCCATATGAAGATGCCAACTGGCACGCAACACATTCAGGGTCATATTCACAAGGCATGAATGATCCATATGCTGCACAAACAGGCTTCTATCCTCAAGGTGGTCAAATCCCTCCGCCACCAGGATCCATGCCACAACAGGGGTATGGTCATCAACAGCCTCCGCAAGGTCAATATGGCCCTCAAGACTTCCCACCTCCGCCAGCAGGATTTCCTCAAGGACAACAGTATCAAGATCCGTATGGACCTGGCCAAAATCCATATGCACCTCGACAACGTGGTACTGATGAAAATGTGAGTGATGCGCCTTTTCCTGCTCCCACTGATCAGCATCTCACTACCACAGATGGTATGTAGCTGACTCGATTGTTACTGCTTTGTCCTTCGTCAGCAAGATGCTAACATTCTTTGCAGGTATAAACGGCACAAGAGCAATGGCAGCTTCGCCTCCCATTCTTCGGTCGAACGTGGGGTTCCGGGATCTATCAATGGGTACACCTGGAATTCAGGAGCCTAGGAACCAGTTTCGTGGAACTACCGCAGATCCATTCCAGCAGCCGCCAGTGGGTACACCAGGGGTTCTCGAGTCGAAAAGCCAGTATCCTGAAAACACGGCAAAACCACTGAATGGGCCGTGGCAGCCCACATTCCATGATGTAGTCACAGGTCCAACTCCTGGACCCAGCAATATCTCACCTAGAGACAGAGCTCCTGCCCAACAAGGTTCACGCGCCGCCCGGACATACACTCCACCACTTCACGAACTACCACGTTCAGCAAGAGATCGAAGCACGTCTTCCCAGGTTTCGCCACGACCCCGCGATGTACCTGTGGTTACTGACGGACCAAGCCCTACACCTATGCATCAGCGACCCAGGCCTGAAGACCCAAGAATGACTGCTTTCCGGAATACGACTTACAACGCACCGCCTCCGCCGCAAGGTACAACCAGACAGCCTGAAATGCAGCAAACCAATAGACGCATTAGTCCCTTTATGCCCTCTGCAGATATCAGGCCACCGTCAGATGACACCGTCCAAATGCCTGAGCAACAGCGTACATTCGTGGCGCCAAACGAGAGCGGTTCTTTCATGCCCAATCTCTCCATTCCAAGCACATACGTGCCATCTACTGAGGAACGTGAAGTGAGAGATCGGTCCCAGTCCCAATCTCGTCATTCCTCAGGTGTCGCGACACCAAAGCCAACAACGCCTGTTCAAGATCTTCCAAGGAAAAGTGTCTCTTTCAACCCAAGACCAGAGTTCAGTGACGCAACGCCAAGCACCACTATAAGGGACCAACCAGTGGCAGACTCCGACATTGGCACACCAGATGTACAGCGACGGCGCCGGCACGAACGGGGACAAGAGCGTAACCGTGATCGGGATAGAGGCAGACAAGATCGTGAGCGCCATGGCTATGATGCTGGCGACGACTTCTCAGACGACACGCCCCTAGAAGACCATCGACGCCGCAGCCACGAGAGAGGTGACAGGAGCGACCGCGACAGAGACAAAGACAGAGGTACAAGGCATAGCTCTCGCCGTGAACGCTCAGACACTCAGTCCCTTGACCGAGATACTGGCTTACCAGGAGACCAGGGACTGAAGCGCTCGAACACGATCGGCGGCGGCAGCAGCAGCTCGAGGAAATCTCGGCGCCGCGATGACAGTCCGGGTAGTGATACGACGATTGACTTGCCACCGCGGTTCGATGAGAAGGGGCGGCGCAGAGAGGAGGAGGACCGGCTTCGGGAGCGGGAGCGGGAGCAAGAGCGAGAGCGGAGTCCTGAGCAGGATGATCTTGCTGAGAAGTTGGATAGTATTCTTGGGGGATTATTTGGTGGGGGCGGCAGTGGGAGTTCTAAGAGGCGGTGAGCTGAGGTGAGTTGATTTGCTTGGGATATAGCACGGCGTGGTTGGGGCATAGTTGGGACATGGTCCGGATCCAGAGATCCAGGAGAGTTAGGCACGACTTATGACTTGTATGAGTTATGACATGATTGATGAGGTGTGACGAGATGAGATGAGCGTGGTTGGATTACTCATTTATTTATTTTGCTTGCAGGTAGCATTCCAGTCTATTACAATACCAGCTGACTTAGCTTAGTTCGCCCTTTGCTACTAGAACGGTGTGTCTTCCCGTCCTTTCAGTCTGCCTCCTTTCTTTGATCTTGCCTTGGTCAGCGTACAGCAAATAAACAGTACATCACCTCCCGGCTTCTGAACTTGTCTCGTCCCTTTACTGGCCAGCGTCACACTCACCCTCACACTCACAATCGCAGTGCTTCCCCTCTCGAATTGTATTACGCCACTACCGCGCCACTACATGCTCCTATAATAGTAGCACATCAATCCCAACTCAGACTAAACAGAACAGAACAGAACAGCATAGACGCGTTCCCGCGCTGAGGGGATGCGAATATCTGAGTACCTCTTACTTGATGTTTGCGTTCCCATTGGAATACGGGTGCGAGTGCGAGTGCGAGTGTGAGGGTGACTGTTTCGCTTCAGCTTCAGGCTCGACTGCAGCAATCTTAGTGTATTTCTGCAACATCGATGCCGAGGCGTACATCACATCACATCACATCACATCACATCACTGCCATGGCCGTACACGTATCATATCCATACCCATACCCGTTCACCGTGACGGAATAGGGCCAACTAAACGAGACCCTGGTGTCTGAATAGGAGTGTTGTGTTGTGTTGAAATGAAGTGTAGTGTAGTGTAGTGTATCCCATGTGTTGGCGTGGCATGTGACGGCTGTACACGTGTACAGCTGAAGCTCAGCTGGTGGTGACGGGATGGGAGGATGGGTCTGAGACGATGTATGTGCTGCTCGGGAGATCGTGCTGTTTAGATGGGATGAGATGAAATGAGATGAGATGGAGAGCTCAAATAGGTCATTGACGGGGAGCTTGTGGGCCACCTGATTCAAGACTGCAGATGTCCACTAATTGTCAGCTTCGAGCAGGTTGAAAGCTACTGCATTAGAGAGAGAGAAAAATGACCGGCAAGGTCGTTCAAGGTCCAAAAGTTGATGGGGTATCACTGGTATCAATTAGAGCTCTTGCTCGTATCCGTGAAATCGTGCTGCTAAGACTCAAACTATGCTGTTGTCTATATCTCTCTTCTCAAGCTGTCTCAAAAGAGTGATCGTCTGCTCAACCAGCACAATAGCCTTGCAGTATCTGATGCACAAGTATGGTGGTGTCGTTACTTCGTCATGGTCATATCCCTCCCAGCATATGACGGTGTCTGAACTCCTGGTATCTTTCCTTCTCTTCCCATGGGGAACTATGGCCTTGGCCTGATCCGAAACTCCTCGCAAAATGCAGGTGCTAGGCAGAACTACTGCCAACTCGAAGACGTCAGACTTTTTAATGCAGAACGCAATCAAACACGCGAGTCCTCCCGGCGCATAAACCTGTCGCTCTTTCGCTCAAAAATATTCTTACATCTTGATCGATCCTTCAGACATCAATCATCTCTGCATCCTCCGCCAATACCTCATCTGCTGGACCCCAGTTACCCTCGAAGATGGTTGCTCCGGCTCGTCTTCGACTCTCCGCCCATTGCACGCCTGCCGCTTGCAGGACCCGATCTATCCTAGGGCGGTTGTCAGGGTCGGGTGAGATCATCCACCGCACAAGATTGTCCAGTGCCTCCTGGTCTGACGCATTGGTCATGAAGGCAGGAGGCGTGACCAGCTCTCCCCGTCGTGCCATTTGACTGGTCTTGGCAGCCTGCGATTGGGAGACAATGTCGTATTCATCCGTGTGGATGACCTGAGCGTTGTCGTTGTCGAGGTCGAGGTCGTCGTCGTCGTCCATGGGGTTGCCAGTGGCGTCTCGCAAGATGTTGGACTCTGAGCTGAAAGTGAGACTAGGTACGTCACTCATGTCTCCGTTCCGAAGCTTCTGCCATGACGCGCCGTTGTCCGGGAGCTCGACATTGGCGGCAATCTCCAGCATGATCAAGCCAAGCGCGAATACATCGGCCGGCTTGTCATATCGGCCCATCAAAATTTCTGGTCCGATGTACTCACGGTCACCTTCACCCTCGATGCCGGCTTTGGCTGGCCACCTAGTAGCCATACCGAAGTCTCCGATCTTGAGGACGCCCTCAAACGTGATAAAGACGTTCGCAGGCTTGAGGTCAAGGTGAATGAAGCCCATGTCATGAATGTGCTTCAGTCCTTGTGACAACTCGAGCAAGATCTTCCAGATGCGGAAGTCGTCTAGTCTTGCTTTCACACCTGCGTGCATCAAGAACACATCGAGGGTGCCTTCTTCGCAGAACTCAGTCTGTATATATAGATGTCCTTTGTCTTCCCAGCTGTCCATGAAGCCAAGGACGTGGTCGTTGTGAGCAAGCGCTTTCAGCACGTCAACTTCGTGGACCTTCCTAGCTCGGTCTTTTGGTCCCGAATAAGGATGGCGCGACTTTTTGACCGCCCAAACTTTGCCTGGGAGGGAGTTGCGTGACGATGGACGACTGTTGGCAAATGACTTCTGAAATGGCGAGGGTTGAGGTCGTTCCGAGACTCGGTAAACTTGGGAGAACTCTCCGGAGCCAGCAAGCTCAACTTTGTCGAATTTCGAAGAGAGACTCTGGTCGACATCAGCAACTTCGGGGGCGTTCAGGTTGAGGCTGGGTCGATTTGAGAAGTTGCCAAAGTATTCTTTTGGCCCTGTCGGCGTTTCGGGTAGGTAGGCAGCGAACGGGTTGTTGCTTTGGCGTGTGACCGGTCTTTCCTGCTTGCCAGAGATTGACAGCGAGCTAGGGTCAACTGGGAAAACTGCTTCCAGTGGGGTATGGGGTGACGAGTCGTCGATTTCACCTAAATGAGGGCTCACTGGCGAGCGGGCAGTTTTAGCACGGGTTCCAATGGGAGAAGCAAGGGAAGCAGGGATCACAGACTTGCGCGACAGGGGTGTCGGCGAGTTCAGAGGCCTCGGGCGGCGACTCTGGAAACGGGATGGGGAGGGGTCGGCCATAACCTTCAGTAGACGTTTCGGTCTCAGTCTAGCGGATGGGGAATCATCCACCACGCTATCACTGTCGCCGTTGACACTGGCAGGAGATGCCTGGATGGGAGACAACTTACGTGTTGCAAATCTTGAGACCTGACTGGACATATTTGGATCAGGTCTTGACATCACATGTTGCGGAGATGGGGATATGGACGGGAAGCGCCCTTCGTACAGAGCTTCTGGCTTCGTTGGTGTTGGCGGATACCCTTCGGTTGACTGAGTATCAGTAGGTGCCGGCGATTGTGAGCGCGGCTTGTCGTCCGCTTCAATCGATACCAGCGAAGCAAAACTTGCCTTACGAGCAAGACTCTGTTTGGCTTGCCTCGAGAATAAGTTGTTAGTGCTCTTCGCCCAAGGAAACGGCGTCGTCCGTGTGATGCCAAAAGGCACTTCGGAGGGAGACTGCGGCGTCCCCACTGGTGCCTGAATGTTCCGTATCGTGGCGTTCACGGGCTTTATCTTTTCCTTCGGCGGCGGAAACATCATCGTCTGCTTTTTGCAGGGTGTATCAGGCATGTGAGCTTTCGGGAGCCCAGCGTCTGCTTCGTTGATGTTCCGGTTCTTCTTAGAGATCAAGCCAGTTGACATGAAAGCCGCGGGTATAGGCTTGACTGCTTTGTATGCACCAGGGGTGGCAAATGAGCCTTGCGATGAGAATTGATTAGACTGAGCCTCGGAGTCTTCACGAGGTCGAAGAGCGCCAATAGGGAGGGACTTGGAAAAGTCATGAGACTTGGTTCGGTCTGCTCGTCGAGGGGGCTCATGTGTTGGTGAGTCGTCCTGAACGCTTACTGTAGATGATGACGACTGGGTCATTGTTGCAGCCAAAGGATGTCGAGTTTGAGTCTCTTGGCTGCCGTGTTCTTGACTTGAGGTCATAGGATGGATGGAAGCGTTCAAGAGATCGCCTTGGCACGAGAAGGGAGAATCTCTTTGCAGCGCAGGAAGATTGAGTGACACACGCGAGGGTTTTTTGGCGTTTGGCGTCGCATCTGACCAGTTTTGACGCAGTTCAGTGAATGCATTCAACCTCAGAGGCGACGACCGGTCTGACTGACGCTGTTGCAGTGTCGACTTGCGGAGAGAATGGTGGCGCTTTGGTATGGTTGAGAAGCGTGTTGAAGGTGACATAGGGATGCTTCTGAACCAGTCGTGGTCATCCTGGGCTCGCGTCTCACCATCCTTGAGGTTGTCTGACTCAAAGATGCTAAAGTCCAAGCTTGTGGGCCCGTGCATACTCCTACGCTTGGCCGAGGGGCTGAGGAAGTCGACCTCGTCGATGTTCATAGCACCGTCATTCCGCTTCATCGGACTCATTGGGGGGACTTCGGTGAGCAGGCCGCCGCTTCTTCTCTTCTCCTGCTTGGTCTGGGCGGTCTTCCAGCTCAAGACCTGGTCTTCGTTGTGTTTAGATATATTTTCCTTATCCTCGTCGAGCAAGTAATCCATGTCGTCGTCAATTTCAGTAGACCTCCTCTTTCGCAGAGCTTGGTTGTTGTGTGATGTTTCATTCGAGTCGTTCAATATACGCCTCGAAGGGCTCTTTGGAGAAGTTCTTGTGCGCAGAGAACTGATAGTTTGCGCAGTGCGTCGCAGAGTTGGTCGTTGTACCCTGTTTGGCTGAGTAGATCGTGTTGAGTGTGGAGAAGCCATGCTTTGAAAGCTAAGGAAGTTCTCAGACGCTGACTTCCGTGATGGTGATAAGGGTGATGGTTGATATGGAGTACCTGCTATGCTAGATCGAAAGTTGTATGGCTTTGATGGTGATCTTGAGAGCGAGCGACGGATCTCTCTGATGGCTGAATGAGGGTCGTAAGGATGATTGTTATGGGTCGGTGAGTGCAACTGCATCATGCCGCCTCCCTCTCGTTGTGGTGAATAACTTGTCAACATTGTGCTTTCACTTCTCCTATTTCACAGCCTCTGCTATCACTCGCAACCGATGGTCTCTGTTGCCATGCGACAACAGCGCCGTTTGCCAGAGCTGCCACACTCAGGCTAGCTCGAGCCGCAACTGTGTGATATCGATATAGCAATTCACTACTACAGTGTTTGTGGTGACGACGCTGGACAATTCAAAGTTGAGGCGATGACGCAGCGCGAATTGGCTTGTATACGAGTCTGACGAGTTCAATCCGTGGGATGGCGATATGGTTGTTCTGATGCAGCGATATCGTGATTGAAATCCAAGGTCTGATCCAAGGTGAACTCTCTGGTCGGTATAGAGAGGGATCGCCTTGGTGTGCGCAGGGTGATGTGATGTTGCCTACTGCCTAGATGGTCAAGGTAAACAGGGTCCAGGTCATGCGATCGGTCGCAGCGGAAGGAATTCTCGGGTGAAAGTGGTGAGTGGTGGAAGTGGAAGGCGCGTGCGCTGGTCGCAAAACACTGCTGTGAATGAGGCCACGTCGTTTATTCCTTCTCACGCTTTGCACTTGCATTCAATTGTTTTGCTACTTCGGGCAGGGTTGCGTTTCAATGGCAAGCGCACCAAAGTCAAACCTGCACAAGAGAGAAATCGACAGAGGCATCGTGTGGACGAGGGAAATCGGCCGATGTGACAGATGATCATTGGCCACGCCCTAAACTCACTAGACGCGTTTCTTTGTTTACTTTTTGTCCTCCCGCGGTCAAACTCGGCTAGATCCAGCCGGGACATCGCCTCCACCCACTCACAACACCTGACTTGGTCCACTAGCTCGAGCTAGCTTTGACGCCCCCTAGTTCATCAACCTTGGGCTTTGCACGAGAATCCCACCCGACGCTATCGATTGATCTTGCTGACGGTCCGCTTCTTGCTGCAAGTTCAAGTTCCTTGGGCATCAAACTGTGAACACGTTTTCCTCCAAACAAAGGGTCCTGGACTTCCCTCGAGTTCGGGGATGCTCGAGGACCCTGATTGTCAGCTTCACTCTGCACAACGATGCAGCCTAACGTCGATCATCAACAATGCTCTCTGACAACATTCCTCACCTGTCCTGCATCCCACGCCTTGCATACAATCATACTGTAGTTGTCTCAGCCGCTCACGTCGTGTAGGGTGAGAACAATCAAGGCGCGAGTCAAGGAAGATGTGGAGACTATGCCTTGCAAGGGTGCAGGGGTTGCACCTTCTGGAAATTGACAATCCCGTTAACCTATCGATACAATTGTCGTCGGCTTTCGGCCTTGGTGAATGCCATCATGCAGAACGGCACCTCCCATCTCACCTTGACAAGGATCGTTATCAATACTGACCGGGCCGCACTACAATATCGTGTTCCGAGATTAGTATAATGCTTGGAAGTGACCAAGCTGATCCCACCTTGATTTCCACGACGATGAAGGTAGGTGGCTCACGGCATGCAATGCCTCCTACCACAAGCGTACCTGTATCCGTGGGAACGGATGTGATGAAGTGCTACATCGGTCATGAGGTTGAGAAGCTTGTGCGACGCTCGAAAGTACAAGAGGAGGAGTACCAGGCAGTGAGCTTTGTTTGATACGAACACTATCCCCAATCCTTCGTAAATGCACTGCGCTTGAAGCGCTGCAAAAGAGTGCGTGAAGCTCAAGCTCACCAACTACGGGGAGCCTCATCCCAGCCCGCCGGCCATTCATGCAACCCGCAGAGCCTCGCAGCAATGTTCTTCCACCCACCGTTCAAGGCCTCATCCTGCACTTTCCTTAACCCCTCCACCTCTTTCTCTTTCCACCAAGCTGGTTCACGGTGTCCCTGCGCCTTCAGCAACAGAGCCGTACACGTCAAATCCGGCCTCCTCAACACTACGCTCCTAAACTTACCTCTCCGCCCCTTCATCCTCACGTCCATGTTGTTGAGGCAAACAATCATGCTGACATAACTACTCTCGTAATGCGCCTGCAACGCGTCCCGCTTTTCCTCCTCGCTCATTGGCACGCGTTGAGCTAGGAATGCATTAGTTTCCAGGTCTTGATGTTCCAGCCCTGCCAACAGCCACGCATCGGCGGCCCAATACGGCACATCTGCGAGCAACAACGCAAGCTCAACCGCCGCATTGACGTAAGCATCTCTCAGCCCGCCATATTGTTGGACCAAAGTCGTCTTATAGAAACTCCTCAGCACTTTTGCAGGTCGTGGTGTCCATGTCGAGTTGTTCTCCATGTAGGACGTCAGGCCGTCTGGTGTACTAAACACGAGCTTGAGGGGTTCAAGGCCTTTGTTTCGACCCAGAATGCCCATCGCTTTCCTAAGACCCTTGCCATCATAACCGTCCACCGTTGTAGGGCTGCTACGCAGGAGCCCAAGGGGCATACTGTTGATGGCGCGTGAGACCCGAGGTTGGAAGTTCAGAGTGCGTCCCCAGCGGAGGGAAATGCGGTTTGTCGTTGGGAGTGCATTGTGGTATATGCCTACTGTTTGCTTCCTCATTTTCTCTGCGTCCGAGAGAAGCGGAAGAGATGAAGACGAGGCAGGATTAGCTTTGAGGACATTGAGGATGTCAGCCGGGTCGTATTGTATGCCCTTGAGTGGCAAGATGTGCCAGCCGTAACTGTCTGAAGGTGTCGGGTTCAAGAGGGAAAGTGCTTCGCTATTTTGTCGCACCAGTATCTGCCATGAGGCTGCATTGCCGCAATATACAGCGTCATCTTTACTGATTGCTGTCCGACTGTCGCCTGTCCAAGCGTACCACCTTGTTCTAGTATAGTGCCGGTGCTGCCATGCAGGTAGAAGATATTGGACCATTGCCAGAAATGTTGCTGATGCTAGGGCTAGGACCGATATAGCTTCACCTCCATTGCCAGACGCAAAAGCAAGTGCACTCATAACGAGCGAGACCAGTAGTAAGATCGACACGAACGACCACCAAATATGCTCGATAAGTGCAAGGCGGAATCGGAAGGTCCAACGCGACGAGGATTCTGTCATGAAGGCCAGGGCAGTGACGAGGCCCTGGAAGAGCGCAGTAACAACTGCAAGGCCGATTGACAGCCACGAGAAGGCGCGGCCGGCTTCGTAGTCAACGTGGAAAAGCACATTTTCTGTCGAGTTTGAGCTGGGCATGTTGAAACAGATGGGAAGATAGTGGTGCTGATTCAATGACCTGATCCTGACAGCTCAACGCTACCTCGAGACAGTACTGACAGACGCTTGTCAGATCTGGCGCAGGAGGACCCTCTGCTTTTATGATTGCCACCCTTGAGATCAGGCAACAAATGAATGATTGTGCACTAGTGGCACCCAAATACCGCCCTCCGCCTTTTGCCTCCTTGCTGGGGGTCTATTCCTTCTTGCCAAGAAGTTGAAAATGTTGCCCGAGTAGCAGGGCGATGTGTGATGGTATGTTGCGCGTCTATGCAGTTGGTTGTGGCATACAAAAGGCATGCGAGCAGGCGCTTAAATGACAGCGTCGACAAGTCGCAAACCTCTATCACCGATTGCGAGCTCTTCTGAACGGAGTCGTGTCCTGATGCGATCGTGTTCGAGCCATGCCGGAGATTCGCTTACGCCCTCAGACGCATGCAAAGCTCGGTAGACAAGAAGCTCAGGCCGAATGCGTGACCCTGGTCGATGAAGGCTGAGACTTACGAGCATGGCAGCATATTGACCTCGATACAGACGTGACAGCTCTTCGCTTGTTGCACCCAGCTGTGCGACGTGATGGTTGAGTTTTAGATCTTGATGTTCTTGTTGGCCATCCAACCAATCAGCGAGTGCATCGAAGGTTGTGTCTGCAATAAGTAGAGCTATTTCGCTAGCTGCAGCGACAAACGAGTCGCCTAACCCCGAATATGACCTCCTCATTTCAGCCGTATAGAAAGACCTCAACGTCTTTGAGGGACGTGGCCAGAGCACACTGTTCTGCTCAAAAACCAGAAACGATCTCTTTGCCTCCAGATTACACACCAATCTTTGCGGCTCGAGTCCTTTATTTCGAGCAAGGATAGCATGGGCGAGACACAGGGGTCTGCCATCCACACCGTTCGATAGGCGTGGCTGGAAGCGAAGCAATTCTTGGGGAACTGCCAAGATGCCCCTGCTGGAACGTGGATGAAAACCGAGGTTCACTCCCCACAGAAGCGAAACAGGTTGTTCAGCTTCTGCCGGCATGTACACGTTGCCTTTTTCGCTCGATCGAGGGACCCAGATTGTCTCACCTTGCTCGTCTGCCAAATACCTTGCGTTCAAGATTGTTGTCGCGTCTTCCACAATCCCGTAGCGCACTGTAGAGCGTAGACTACTGAAGCGTTCGATAGGGTGAAGTTCCAAGACTGTACATGAAGCTCGCATAGAACGCCAGTCTTGTTCACTGCCCAAGTATCTGGATAGATGTGGCGCGATTCCAGTCCTACTTGGTCCAGACCAGGCTTTCCATCTCAGCCGCACATATGCTCGGCTCTCGAGTAACGGAGCGTAAACCAGTATTATGATGAAGAAAGCGGCTGTTGCGAGGCCAAACTGCAGAACAGTCAGTGCTTCGTGGGTCCAGATCAGTACCCCACGCAAGGTCCAAATGAGATGAAAAGCAGACAAGCAGAAAGCGATGAGTAGTGGCCAGCCTGGGAGCCAAGCTGATAGTTTGAGCCGTAATGTCCATAGTTGTCGATGCTCGATGTAACCGAGGAGAGCATATGCTGCCGCTGAACCACTGAAGAAGAACAAGGCGAGTTCGAATAGCATCTTCCAAGCTTGCTCAGAGGATAAGGAAACCAGACGACTATCCAGATATCTGGCTCTGACGACCGCAGACTTCTGCGAGAACATTTACTTTTATGCAACCCACAATGCAAAAAGACCTGCGAAGAGCAGCACGACTGCGAGCGTATCACCCGCCAGGCTAGTAGTAAGTGTCCCCAACCCCTCGTGTGACTACAATGCAGCCAGCCAACGTACCCAGCGCTGCAGGAATGTAATGTGCATGCTGATGGTGCCCTGCATGGTCTCAAGGGTGCGGCATAAAAATGAAGTGATCACAGTTCAAAGCTCATGTCTGTTAAATTCGCAACCCGTTCGATGCATCGGTCATCGTGCTTAATTGGTGCTCTTTACCCTGTACGCAACCCGTATAGTATTGAGGGTAAGAATGCTATCATCAGGTACTGCAAAGCCATGAGTATTAGCAGGAATCGGCTGCCGGTGCGCTCGTGCTGGTTTCCACATTAATCGCCCCGATAGGGCACTCAGGCAGCAACAGGTACCACCCGAACAACGTCGTCGATCTGAAGAATATAGTATGGGTTCCCTGATATGAAGGATCATGCCGGCTATATGTTGATGAGATTTTGCGTACAACATAACTATCAGCTCTGAGTGGTGGAACCCGGCTGCCCCGTAATTTCATGCTCGAATGCAGGTCTCCCACCTCTTTCAAACATTACCTATATTACTGGAATTTACTTTTGGAGGTTGCTGAACAGGCCACAGAATTCAGCCGTGATCGCTAGCAACATGGCGTCCAGTGGCACCACGTTCCAGAAGCGCAGTCGTCGCGATCGTGATCGAAGGCGCAAAGGACCTGGTGACGAAGACTTCGACGACCGGTGGGGCGACCAAGAAGTCTCAGAGGAGGAGGAGGAGGTCGAGCAGGAAGAAGCAGAGCAAGACTTTCCCGATCCAAGCGCAAAGAGACGAAAGTTGTCTAACGGCCATGCAACAGGCCCATCTCGACGATCGCCATCACCACCAAGACCTGAAGAAACCGCGGAAGAGAAGGATAAAAGAGAGCGCGATGAGTTCTCCCGCCGACTCGCAGACCGTGAGAAGGACAGAGCGTCAAACAAGAAGAACGTGACGGAAGCCAGAGACGCTACAACGGCCGAACGGCGAAGATTAGCAGATGACAAGGAAGCCCGCGAAGCAGCACTAGAAGATTTGAGGCTGCGCTCCCGACAAGACTACCTCAAAAAGCGAGAGACTGAGCGCTTAGCGCTTCTGCGTAAACAAGTCGCAGATGAACAGCGCGAACTTCGCGACGATCCCAATGGTCTCACGGAGCGCGAGAAAGCCGAGTTCGCGCGCAACTTGGAAGTTTTGCGGATAGCGGAGCAGAAGAATGCCATCGATGAAGGCCGCGATGGCTATGCCATGCCTGAAGATTACATCACGGAGAAGGGGAAACTGGACAGGAAGAGAAAAGAAGAGGCATTGTACAGCCGGTATGCGAACAGAGACGAGCATGGCCGAGAGAAATTCGTGAGTGAGCATGAGGAGTGGGAGCAGGAGGCCTTGAGGCGGGCAAAGGCTACGAGCAACCTTGCCGGGGTTGCTGGCGTCAAAGGCGAGGTTGGTGACTTCTCGAGTTATGACTATGTCTTTGATGAGAGCCAGAGGCTGAACTTCTTGATGAGTGAGACCCTAGGTGGAGACAAAGAGGTTATGTCGAAAGAGAAGAGAGACATGATGGAACGACTGAATGCTGCCGAAGCCAAGGCCAAGAGCATTGACGAGACGCGCAAGAGTCTGCCTATCTACCAGTTCCGCGATCAGATCATTGAAGCTGTCAAGCAGTTTCAGGTCCTGATCATCGTTGGAGAGACCGGTTCTGGAAAGACAACTCAGATACCTCAATATCTGCATGAAGCTGGTTTCACGGAAGGTGGCATGAAAATTGGGTGTACCCAGCCTAGGCGAGTCGCAGCCATGAGCGTTGCAACCCGTGTTGCAGAAGAAATGGGTAAAAGGTTAGGAAGTGAAGTTGGTTATGCCATCCGTTTTGAGGATAACACAAACGACAAGACCATTTTGAAGTATATGACCGATGGTATGCTGCTCAGAGAGTTGCTGACAGACCCGGAGCTGGCGCAATATTCAGCATTGATGATTGACGAAGCCCACGAGCGGACAGTACAGACCGATATTGCCTGTGGTCTTCTGAAGGATATTGCCAAAGCGAGACCCGACCTCAAACTACTGATCTCCTCTGCCACCATGGATGCAGCCAAGTTCCAGAAATACTTCGATGCCGCCCCTATCTTCAATATCCCCGGCCGGCGATACTCAGTCGATGTCCACTATACAGCACAACCCGAAGCAAATTATTTAGCCGCAGCGATCACAACAGTATTCCAGATACACATCACTCAGCCAACTGGCGACATCCTCGTGTTCTTGACAGGTCAAGAAGAAATCGAAGCCATGGAGCTCAATCTCACCGAAACAGCACGCAAGCTCGGTAACAAGGTAAAAGAAATGATCATTTGTCCCATCTACGCCAATTTACCCACCGAGCTTCAAGCCAAGATCTTCGAGCCAACACCACCAAATTCAAGAAAAGTCGTCCTAGCAACCAACATCGCTGAGACATCCCTAACCATCGACGGTATCGTATATGTGATCGACCCCGGCTTCGTGAAAGAAAACCATTTCAACCCCCGAACAGGAATGGACTCCCTAGTCGTAGTCCCCTGCAGCCGTGCCTCAGCAGGCCAACGCGCTGGTCGCGCCGGCCGAGTCGGCCCAGGAAAGTGCTTCCGCCTCTACACATCGCAAGCCTACAAGAACGAGCTCGAACCAAACACAACGCCCGAAATCCAACGCACAAACATCACAAGCATGATCCTCCTCCTCAAATCCCTCGGCATCAACGACCTCCTCGACTTCGACTTCATGGACCCACCCCCAACAGACACCATCGTCCGTGCCGTCGAACTCCTCTACGCCCTCGGCGCCCTCAACAACGCCGGCGACCTCACCAAAATCGGCCGCCAAATGGCCGAAGTCCCCGACGACCCCATGGTATCCCGCGCACTGATCGCCGCAGACAAATACAACTGCACCGTCGAAGTCCTCAGCATAATCGCCATGCTCGGCGAGTCAGCCTCCCTCTTCTTCCGCCCCAAGGACAAGAAAGTCCACGCGGACGCGGCGCGGAACCGCTTCACGAACAAAGACGGCGGTGACCACCTGAGCCTGCTGAACATCTGGAACGAGTTCGTCGAGAACGAGTACTCCCCCATCTGGGCCAAGGAGAACTTCCTCCAAATCCGCTCGCTGAACCGCGCACACGATGTCCGCGACCAACTCGCGCGCCTCTGCGACCGCATCGAAGTCGACGCCGATAAATCCTGTGGCGTCAACAACTCCGATCCCATCCTCAAGGCCCTGCTCTCAGGCTACTTCCCGAACACGGCGCGTCTGCAGCGCGACGGCCAGAGCTATAGGACCCTGAAAGCGGGCAGTCAAGTCGTGTATATCCATCCCAGCAGCACTATGATGGAGACCCGGCCGAAGTACGTGAGTTACTTCGAGGCTGTGTTGACGAGTAAGGAGTATATGCGTAGTGTCATGCCGATTCGGCCCGAGTGGTTGATGGAGATTGCGCCGCATTATTTCAAGAAGAAGGATGTGGAGGCATTGGGGATGGAGAGGAAGGTGCCGAGGGGGGAGGGGAAGGCTGCGGGTACGGCTGGGGCTGGGAGGGGGAAGTTGTGAGGGATAGATGGATTGGTAATCTGGGGTGTGTCTATGCTACTGAGCTTGATGCTTGATGAGATAGGGACAATGAAGCACTTGATGTCTCTCTCTTTCTAAGTTGATGCATTTCCTTTGCTGTACTCACTCGTTCCCGGCCTCCGTGCGTCGGCTTTTTATGAATCCAACCTGCAAATCTGCGTGTCTCGAGCCTGGTCGTGATGGAGCCAACTAAATCTGCCACCAATCCCTGGACGCCACTGTTGATAACGGACCAAGAAAGCTTGCGGCAAAACTCCCGGGGCGTCCGCTTGCCACAAAACCAGCATAATGGACGTGTTGGCTTTCCATTCCTTGTCACTGTTGTTCGACGTTGAATTGTAGACGGCATCAGGTGGGTGAGTTGACGTTCGCATGAAGCTCGGGCAAATGAGGTGGACGGATCACTCTGTTTGGATTGGGAGGCCACTCGTCTTGGGCCAGCTAGAGGGGCGCGAGCACATTAGACTATGGTGAGCTCTGACTGTTGTTGAGGATCGAGGTCTTGAGGCCTGGGAAGATGGAGCATGTCGGTAGGTGTGTTTTGATCTACTTAGCTAGCATGTGGTTCAGGTTGAGTCCTGTGCCGCAGACGATCATCAGGCGGATCTCATCGAGTCGGGAGCAGGCATAGCTTGGGAAGGTCAGCTTGTGAGTGAGCGTGAGGTCACTGATGTCAACATCCCATCACTACTCATATCCATATCGTAGCTTCATACAGTATGCTCACATGTGTGAACGTATGCTTTTAATTGGGTTCTAGGACCAGTTTTGTGCTCGATGCAAAGTACGAGCTGGTGACTTGTCGACGCCTTCAGCCTAAACCCGTGGAACAATAAGCGACAGCGGCTGTGTGATCGGTCGTGGCCTCTGTATGATAGCATGAGTATGTCGGTGCTCATGAGGATCCCGAAGGCGGTGCTATAGCCTTGCATGGTACAGGCAAGCATTCACGTCGATGGCATCGATACTGGTGTGCCTGACAAGTTGGTTTGCTTGAGCGATCATGATTTTGGGCGAGGCAGTCTGGCGTCGGCGGCATGGAGTGAAGATCACCTCCTAATCAGTACCCAGCTTGAGATATCGGAGTGGTTGTGTGAAGGTTTCAAGCCAAATCAATCGGGTTTCGAAGCGATTTGTGTCGTCCCGGAATATCTGTTTGGCCGTAAGAAGCACGACTTCTGGCCAGGTTTGCCGGCTAGATTGCTTTGTCGGACGTACCATAGGAGCATCAAGTAAATCAGGCTGAGTCCCCGCAGCTCATGCAGATGTCTGCCACAAAACTCTCGCTGCACAGACCAATTCCAGGCTTCCTGACCCATCGATAGACTTGACCATGACACTTCAGATGTACGATGGAACCGCCGCATCAACGCAATGAGTATTCTGGGCAATTCAGTGGTCATGGCCACTCGATCGGGAACACGTATAATACTAGTGGAGGAGCTATCAATATCAACAAGTCATCCAGTAAGAACCCTAATTGTTTCCGACTTCAGCATTAGTATCCACCTTGCTAGCTTGAGAGTGGGACAAGGGAGACACTTATGCTAGTGCTTAGGCTACAGTAACGACGAGATCGAACGTGCCTGTCTGCGAGCTTTGCGATGTCCTGACTCGTTCGCCGTGAAGAACCGATTGAAAGCAAGTAAGGACAAGCTGCTCCGGGAGTCCTTCAAGTGGATTCTGCAAGATCCTGTCTATCTCAACTGGCGGGATGGACATGACGTTGGTCTGCTGTGGATTAGGGGAGGTGCAGGTAAAGGGAAAACTATGATGTCCATTGGGTTGATAGAAGAACTGGCGCAAAAGCCCAAGGCTGCCAACCTGGTCACCTACTTCTTCTGTCAGAACGCAGATCAGACGCTCGATACAGTCGAGGCAATCATCAAAGGCCTCATACTGCAGCTTGTGAAGCAGCAAAGATCGCTCCAAATATGTTTGCGGGAGAAATGGGATGCGGTAAACGAACGTTTCGAGAAAGATCTCAAGTCGTGGGAAGCATTGTGGGAAGTCTTCTTGGATATGCTAGACCGGTGTGATTGTCCGAGAGTATACATAGTTGTCGATGCTCTGGATGAGTGCCACAAGGAGGATATGGAAGGGCTACTACGGTCCCTTGTTCGAACAGGCCTTAGTTATCCCGCCCGGATCAAATGGCTGTTGACCAGTCGACCCTTGGACATTGCGCAGCAAAGGTTGTTAACAGGCACTGACCAAGTCTTGGTCAGTCTAGAGCTAAATTCAGGAAACGTCTCATATGGCGTCGAAGTTTATATTACTCACCGAGTAGATGAGCTCGATCGCTTGTGGAGTCCTGATCCTTTTCCTCGACAGGAGATTGAGAGCGAGCTTCACCGCAAAGCGGAAGGCACATTCCTGTGGGTCAATTTGGTTTGTCAAAAGCTCGAGGATGTGTCTGCTGAAAAGGCTTTGACAACGATTCGAAGCTTCCAGCCAGGTTTAGACAACGTCTATTGTCGAGCCATTGACGAGCTTTTCGTCGGCAAACAGTCTATCGTGGAGGGGTGCATCCGGCTGCTCAAGGTCATGAAGTTAACTTTTCGACCTCTAAATCTGCATGAGGTAGGTCATGTGGCCGGGTTGCGTGACGATAAAAGGTATATTCAGACACTGATCGATCGATGTGCTTCCTTCGTTCAAAACCGAGGCCCTTACGTCGAATTTCAGCACCAAACGGCCCTTGAATTTTTGGATGTGGGCAGTGGTTCCTCTTTGCTTGAGTCTCGCGACCCTTTTGATTCAGGCGACATTGCGATGAATTGTCTCACACATTTGTCAAACCGGCTGAAGGTCAACATACTGAACTGTCCACACCCCGGTGCAACCCGAGAGGCAATGCTGGAGAACCCACAGGAACGCGAAGAAAATGTCCTGACCAGCCTAGGCTATGCAGCTGTATTCTGGGCTCAACATCTTGATCTTGCCAAAGACACAAGGATCGTTCAGGATGCCTTAGCAGACAATGGAGTTGTGAGGCGTTTCCTTGATACTCTTGTGTTGGAGTGGCTGGAGTACCTCAGTCTCTTGAACCAGCTGCCACGCGCTGTTGACGCACTCAAGACCCTAGCCAATCTATCGACCGAGACAGCAAAGGTGAGTAGGACCTCTACTTGTGCGATCTTTGGTTTCTAACTCGTACATCTGCCTAGTCTGCCGGACTGTTCACTCTATCCGAGATCGTGCAGGACGCTACACGGTTCTTGATGCGACATTATGCGACAGTGTGGACTTGGCCACTTCAGGTCTACAGCTCTGCAATTGTGTTCAGTCCCGAGGCTAGTGTGGTCAGGAAAAATAGCCTTAGCCGACTGCCAGACTGGCTTAAGCTTAACAAATCTCCAGCAGTAGAACCTAATTGGCCATCTTTGGTTCAGACGCTGACAGGCCACTCGGATTTTATCTCGGCTATGGCATTACCGCTCGATGGCCAGCGCATCGTTTCTGCCGGTGATGCTATCAAGATGTGGAACGCCTCTACTGGGCAGACAATGAAGACAATACCATTGGTCGACACAAAAAAGCTCATCAACTCTCTTGCGTGTTCGGGAAATGGTCAGTTAATCGTTTATTCATCAAGCTCCGACGTCAAGCTGCTGAACGCGGGTACAGGGTCAGACGAAAGGACACTGGTTGGGCACTGGGAAAAGGTCCTTGCTGTGGCAATATCTCATGACGACCAGTGGATTGCGAGTGGGTCTAGGGATAACAGTGTGAGACTGTGGGATGCTAACAAGGGACTCGTTGAGAAGACATTAGTAGGCCACTCAGACGAGGTTTGGGCTGTGGCATTCTCGCCAGATAGTCGGCGGATCGCCTCTGGATCTAAGGACAAAACCATCAAGCTATGGGAAACCCTGACAGGGGGCCTAAAAACTTTCATCGGTCACAAGGCTGCTGTCGCGGCTGTCGTGTTCTCGCCCGACGGTAGACTGATTGTATCCGGAAGTTGGGATCAGACTATCAGGGTATGGGAGACGACGACGGCATTGGTTGAAATGATTCTTGTTGGCCACACAGCCGTGGTTTTAAGCGTAGCATTCTCTTCTACTGGCCACCTGATTGGATCGGGATCCTGGGACGAAACGGTTAAGTTGTGGGACACAATGACAGGAGAACTGCAAAACACGCTGGTAGGTCATTCGGGCAAAGTCAACAACGTGGCGTTCTTCCCGACTGGCCAGCGTGTTGTATCCTCATCTAATGATAAGACTATAAAAATTTGGGACACAAGCGTGAAGGGCTTGCAGAGAGATGTGCCTGTCAACTACCGAAATAAGCATGGAAGTATAGCATTCTCGCCCAATGGGTTCCAAATTGCATATGGATCTAACGAAGATTCAACAGTCATAGTATGGGATATCCAAAAGGGGTGTGTGGGAAGGACGCTAGTAGGCCACACAGCCAACGTTACAGCTGTGGCATTTTCGTCAGATGGCCGGCAGGTTGCTTCCGCATCGTACCCAGAGGTCAAAATCTGGAACGTCGACACGGGAGAAAATAAGGCGACGCTGGACATCCAGAGATACCCTGACAATCAAAAGGACGTGGCATTCTTGCCCGGTGGACGAAGTATAGTATCACTTTCGAACTATAACAGGGTCCGGGTGTCGGATGTTTTGACCAGAAATGTCAAAGATCTATCAGGTAATTTCGATCTCTTCGATCTCATGGCGTTGTCTCGCAACGGCCGGTGGCTTGCATCCAGGTCTAGTTACGGTGAGTGGTCTATCATCAAAGTGTATAACATCGAACAATCTCTCGAGACATCTAAGTTGCTCGAAGACACCGAGAGCGAGCGATTGGAGTTACTGGTGCATCAAGAAATCGAGACCTCTGCTCCCGTGTCTTGGTTCAACTTCTCTCCAGACGGCGCCTATCTCGCAACAAATTGTGGTATATACAGGATCAGAGGAACCACCACCGAGCGATCGAGTCATGAATTGGATGCTTCGCAATTCTTGTACGTCCATGACCAATGGATCAAGTGCGGGCAGACACCTGTCTTGCGAATCCCTCCAGACTTTTCGGTAGCAGGCTACGATGTTAACGGAGACCAGATCGCTATCAGATTCTATAGTGGCGGGATCCTCATCCTTACCATCGATCGTAGAGCTTTTCTCTCAGCCACAAGTACATAGACACATAGAGTGGCTCGTTACGTGCAAGTCTCATGTCGAAGAGCAAGATCAATCATCCCCAAATCGGGTGTCTTAATGCATTCGGTACAGGCCGACACTGCCCAACTCGGGTACTTCACTCCGCTTACATGCACTGGCTCAGAACCGCGCTTCTCTTGCACTTCCGCTCTTCGGACACATCTTAGGATGCGCACACGAACTTCCTAGATTGCAAAAGGCGACATCACCTTCACGAGATCTGATACCTTCCAGCCTTGCATCATCCTCGACGAGTATCCGACAGGGCCACGCCTGGCCTTCCATAGTGCCAAGCACAATAACTGGATCCAAAAGATCGACAGTGCTCCCATTGTCGCGAACAATCAGCAGTACAGCGAGTCCTGCCACAAGTACCACCTTGTCTCCATCTTGGACATCGTTAGGACAAATTCCCGAAGCCTCAGACCGCCCCGACTTTGAGGTCAGAATATTGCTATCTTTCACGAGCATTTTGCGGGACCTGCACGTGCGCCGGCCTAAAGAGTGGTACGCATCTATGCAGACCCGAGCCATGTCAGTCGTTGGAAAGAGCCTTGTTGGAAAGGGCGATATGGGTGCTTAGTACGTCGGAATGAGGAAAAGGGAGCGGAACTCAAAGGCACCGGCAAATTGAAGGTTCTCAGAGCCGAGAAAGGATCATTCTGGCGAAATCGGCGACGCGTAGGTCGCACTGAATCGGTTCTTCGTCATTTCCTGGATTTGTGATCCTTGGACGTCTAGCAGTCGGATCCAAGCTGCGTCGGAAGTAAGTGGACACGATCGATAGAGCTGATCCATCGTCGTGTACACTGTACACTAATACTACTAATGAGCATATCGACAGGTTGTCAAAGGCGACCTTTCGATGAGACGGAAGTGCTCGCGATCAGGCTGAGATCAACTCAGTCGAATCTTTTAAGCGGTTGGAGCTTAGGCCCTTGACTAAGGCCACCTCCAGGTGAGCCTGCCACATCAATTGGGAGTAGCCCACTGATCAGTATCGAGCTCCGGCTGCATCCATCACAGCACCTTCACGTGCCTCATTCGTCTACAGGCGTGGCAATGATCCTATGATGTCGTCGCCAGATATGTTCACTATCTGTTGAAAATGCGGGACATACGCGCCCAGGGAACTTGGTCAGCTTCGATACGCTTAACCTGCCCAATCAGCGTACGGAAGCGGTTACGTTGCGCGACCGGGATGTGATAAACTCTGGTCGATGAGACTCTCTATGTACGTCCTTTCCTAAGAATCGTTGCTCTCAACCGAGCTTCAGGGCTATTGCTAGGTGCAACTAAGCCTACTCGTATGCGTCCAACGTTATAACTAAGCCGCACGAAGGACTTGATTGCATGCTCGAATGTGGAGGCGACCCCGCCACGTGCCGAGCGCGGGAGGAAAGTTACGCCGCATTAAACCAAGCTTGGTGGACTCTGTGCCTGACCCGACATGCCAGTGCCAGACAATAGCCGTTAGTGGGGCGGTCCAACTCCACAACACACCACAGAACAGCTTAGGTGAAGTGTGCCAATACCGAGGACGACCTCGCTCAGTATTTCCAGACGAGGATGGATTCGACAGGTCCCTGTGCCTCGAACGTAGACGACCCTGCTCGAAACAAGTCTCATGTACAGGCTATCAGGATACCTTGAGGCATGTTTGCGCTTGGGGGCGAGCCGACTTACGCTGATCAACGTTACACTTGCCGACCCACTTGCAGATCGCTAAATAGTGGTCGCAAGTACATGCATCAACTTCATGGCTGGATCAGCATCGCTTCAGTTGCTGTAGCGCCGTTGACTGTGACTGTCGTGCTTAGCGTGCGACAAACAGGACTGAGCGGAAACCATCAAAGTTCAAGCCATTTTTTGGGAGGCCGCCAGGGTAGCACATTATGGTGCCGGTGGTATGGCTATACGGGAGCCGATCTTCCGGTTTGTGGACACCGAGGTCGACCCCGAATGGTACTTGTACTAAGTACATTGTCGGTCAGTGTCCGGTGCAGCGGAGCGCCCTGACAATTCGACTGACCCTGGTAAGGGTCCACACACTCTCGTAAAGGTGTGTTTTGTGTAGCTTGGTATACCTGTGCAGCACTGTCAGGCTGGATCATCTCGTCGATCCCGGAGAGCACCACGTAGTAAAATCAGTTGCCGGACATTAAATCGAAATTGAGCTCGGTGTGGATCAAATGAACTGGGGCAGAGAGGGTGGTCCTTGACACGAGCTATTCATGTCAGGACGACGACTAGTGAGCGTTTCTGTCTAAATCTCCTATTGGCTTCTTCCACGCGTGGAAAGCTTCGTCCTGAGATGCTTACAGCGCAGCACTGTACCCTCACTACATCCTCGCGAAGCCTTCGCAACTTTCGTAGACGTAGCACCATCACAGAGGTGGCTCAAATTCGATTCGAAAAATACTCTTTATGGCATTCTCTCGCTGCATGTCTTTCGAACATGGGCCGCATGGTAACCCTATGGTCTTGGCTTGCCTATGTACGAACCATATATCCCTTCCAGATCCACTTTCTGGAAGATCAGCTTAACTGCATTCGCAGGCGTATGATTGTGCTTCCGTGTCGTCCGCTGCGGGTACGTAAAGCAAGCTCATGAGGGACGGCCAGAGCTCCTCGAGTCTATGTCACCCCACGGAACTGCTTGCGTGCCAATCATGGCAAATTAAATGATCTGCTTTGATCGGCCTCGTGGGCTACAGCAAAGAGGCTAGCCCGTAAATGACTGGTGCCACATCTGACCTTGTTGTTCGCGTCGTTGCAGGACGTGTTGGTTGTCGTAGTTCAACCATCGAGTTCGTGCGTCGGCCGACGCGCCACTGGCGTGAATTCTCTTCGTCACTCTACAACCTCAGCTCGAAATCTGCTGCAAATCTGAAACGTTCCGGAGATCTGGCGTTATAATGAATTTCGATGCTGTCATACGAAGGACGTCGTAGGAGTGGCGCCCAAGATGTGAAAGCATTCGGCGAGCATCTTTGCACTGCTAGAACATGGGGCATTAAAGTTCTGTCACGCCCTGTGCCCTCTGGGCCGTGCCTGTTCTCAATGTAGAAGCCACAAGCCGAGGGTCCCACGACGTCGACATGTCGCATGTGCCATATTCCACAAGCGATGTGGGCTGTCTCGCCAGAGTTTGGACCTCGGTAACTCGACTTCGCGAGTCGCGCGCCTTAATATCATGTTCTATGCATCCCAAATAGGCTGCCCACTGGGTCATAGGATGACACATTTGGTACTCCGTCGTGGCCGGCCAGGTCTTCCTCCATCGGAGTCGTGATGAGGCCTTGTGCTGTGTGACTGTATGGGACGTCTGTCCGAGGATGTGATAGGGTTTTGTCGCTGTCGTCTCAACAACCGAACAACATCGAAGAAGGCTTTTTCGACATTGACACAATTTTTAGCCGAGGCTTCCACGAACTCACAGCCCAGCTCCTTTGCTAGCGCTTGACCTTCTTGCGAGGATACTTCTCGCTCGTGATGTTTGTCACTCTTGTTACCTACCAGCATCACAGGTACTGGACCAGAGTAGACCGGGCCGTGTTGCATCTGGGCCTGCAGATAAGAGTGTCCTGTAGGCGATCCTGGATGGTGCGATTCTTTGACCCTCTGTACTTGGTTGAAGAACTTGCGAATGCGATCATAGGAATTCCTTGACGTGATACTGTATACCAGTATGAAACCCTCACCGTCTCTTATCCACTGGTCCCTTAATGCTGTGTATTCTTCTTGACCAGCAGTGTCAAGGACTTCTAGCATGCATGCCTGTGCATCTATAACAACTTGTTTCCGGTATGAGTCTTCGATCGTAGGGTCGTAGGTTTCCACAAAATGATTGAGACATAGCTATGAAGCATTAGCAAGCGCTCAAGGAGAGTGCACGTGTTCTACCTTACCTGAATAGTCAGAGCCGTTTTCCCAACACCACCGTCACCCAGTACCACCAACTTGTACAGCGTCATTTTACCCGCCATCTTCGCAGATCGTGCCGTGTGGGCTTGCTGGATCCTGGTCGCTGGGCTGCAGCAAAGGGTACAGCTCAGGTGGCGTTATTGTGCACCAGCTGTGTTGTCCAACAATTGCAGGTGGACCAGCATCCGAATTGGAGAAGGAGCTCTGACAGATACCCGCTGCCGGGAAGTGTTCTAGTGGTCTAGACAGTGCTCAATGTACTAATGGCAACCTCAGTAGTGGCAGCCCAGATCGCATGGAGAGTGGCAATGGCGTGGAGACAATGTTGCAGTTTAGCTGTTTGTTCTCTCGAGCAGATGAGAGCTTCTGGCAAGAATGCTGAAATCGGGATGGTGCAAAGCTTTCGTGGAAGCAGGTGCGAACGAGGAGCGCGAATATGGACACGGGATATGAGTATGCTCGGCAGGTGAGTGGGTCGATGCTGCAGGATGTCCTGAAAATCTCTTGCCACCGAAGCTGTCTTCGAAAGATGTGCCTCTGTGCTGCTGTCTCAGCAGTTCGATGCTCTCCACGTTTTCCACGTAAAAGCCGTGACTGGGATGTGCTGTAGACCTGGAAGATTGTTGACGATCTACACAGTGAGGAGAAAGTCTAGCAGCCGAAAAGCTGATCAGCAACTGTGCGGAATATATTTCGCGGGGCCCGTCGGAAACTGTACACTTGACAACCGAAACGCCTGGAGTTCGAGACCGAACAATGATGAGTTACTCGAGACGTTGATCACTCGTCAAGATGCTGAAGTCGAGTTGTAAACTGGCACCTCGAACATACGAGTAGATGTGATGTGATTGGGATATAATTGGCGAAAGTGATTGTGGATGCAGGTTGCCAGTAAAATCAACAGTCAACAAGTAAGCAGTACTCCTCGGGTGGGTAGTACCTTCCTCTGCTCCTTGAAGTCGCTTACTGGATGGCTACGCTCCCAATGCCGTGCGTCCAAAGATTTGAACGTTTGGATGCTGCTGCTACTTTGACGAGATACCATCCGGTTTTCTTTTCACGCAATGCCTTGGGAACATCGATCCACCGAGCAAAGGCTACGACTCGTTCCCGACGGCTCTGGAAGAGGCCAGGAAACGACCGGGGTGCATCAGGGACCAAGCGACGTACCTGACACCACTGATGCTAAAGGACCGTCACCGCCAATGGCTGACCTGGTCAAAAGAGATTTTGCCAGGATGCAAGACGAAACCCCAACTTTGCCCGATTGTGTAGTAGCTAAGCAGTCGATCCCCTCCCGGCAGGCTGGGGAGCGAACACTAAAGCAAGCAAGAAGCACCGTCGCAGATTCATCCTGCGCCAGCAAGTACCCACTATACGCGGTCAATGCCTGCTGTTAACACATCCGACGAGCTCGTTCGACACCATAAATGGGGCAGCATTTCCTAGCAGTACGAACAATACCTTTTCGTGTCTCTCGTTGGCTACTACAGTATAGGTAGAGACTACGGTACGAACGTTGCATTGTGGGTCTAGAACCACGTTTCACTCACTCGCACGTGGCATGTGCAGTATGCGGTGTAGCGGTGGCTCCGAAGCATCTCCGTCAAAGTCTCGACCGCAGTCTCGATTGTGTGTCCAGCGCTGATCAGTGGACAACAAGTGCGCACTGACGGCCTATCTAGCACAAAACCGAGGCACATTCTAGTCAGTAGCCCATCTTACACAAGTGACTGCTAGAAAGAAGCAACCTCACTGAAGATATCACCTTCACCAAGGGCCCACCAAACTCATCTTTGAGCCGAGCCCCTCCCACTTGTGAAGCCCCGCTTCCCGCAAATTCCCTAGTATCATTAGCACATATTTCGAACGAGCTTTGCCGATTCATAGCTTGCTACCGAGCCAACTCATGCAATTACGCGTTTCTCAGACTTTCCTCAGAGCACGAACAGAAGCGATAGTTTGACAACTGATAACATGAGCACCATGGCCATGCAGCTCAGGCGAGGTCCGCCAAGTTGTCCCCAGGTCGGGAAACATTAATTTACAGTAGCTTTGGGTCTAGGGAAGCTTGCGGATGCAGCACCTGGAAAGTTACTTGATAATGCCATGTGCACCACAGTTGCCTGATTCAGTATCGACCTTCTCCATCGAGTTACCTGAAGAAGCAAGTGATATCTCAGGAGATAAGATAACACATATTGTCGCAAAACGCGAGGAGCAACGACACACAGAAACCCGACTTCCGCGGCGGCCATTTCTGGCCTTTTTTTTTGTGTGCTTTTGGCAACCCCCCAATGGCCAATATGAAAGCGGTATTCCTGAATAATCCTGCGCAAATAGAGCTATGAAGGTCTTAGCTGCCCTGCGCGGGCTCAGAGTCATTGGCCATTGACTCGCAGAGCACCACCTCCGCTCTGCGGCTTTTGACGGCAGGACCACAACCTCGTTCCACACCCCGGTAGGATAGTCCCGAGCCTGTCGACGACCTTGATCGTAGCGTTGCAACCCCTGGGCTGGTCCTCCAGTCGTTACTTAAAAGATATCTCTGCCCAATGTCTCTTTGCTTTGCTCTTGAATTCCTGCCCGATATCTGCCCATCGAATGCCTAGCTTCTGCTTGCACGGACTGGGAACTTTATACGCAATTATGAATCCTGCAGGACAATTTCCCAGGCTGCGCACCTTCAACCTCACTGGTGGAGGTCGGAAAAGATACGGTCTGAGCACCTCTCGTGGCTTCGGGCAGAACGCCGTTTGAAAGCTGACAGCAGCGTGACCGTGGTACTGCTCTTCCGCCTGAATTTACCTTCGTGCAGGAATTTTCGGCACGTCTCAATACTGCTAAGCTATCAACTCAGCAACATAGCTCTCAATTGTTCCAGATATCCTGAACCAGACTCTTGGAATCAAAGCCAAGAAAAAGGTACGTCGTCTGCAGCTTGGAGACTATCAGTCATGGTTGCTGGTTATAATTTGGAACATATCCTAAGCCTGCCAGTCTTTAAGGCCGACCATCGGACGTCAGGCAGCAACTGTTGTCGATACTGATTAGACTGCTACTTTATAGCTACATAGGGAGCGGTCATATAAACACTACTCGATATATGTCGAGACAAAGCCCCGTACACTGACGTGGAGGACAGAGCGACGGTGTTATCATCAGGCCAGCCTCAAGATGCGTGTCGCCCCCATGATCGAGACGCTACGGACACCGAAATGAAAAAGCTTATTATCTGCCTGACCTATGGCAAACACTGAGATGTGGAAGTGGGGCTCAGCTGGCCCAATTTGGTAACAACCAGCAGACACATGCTGCCACCTACTTCGAGTCGAGTAAGCGCTGACAACGACATTCGAAGCACAACATCGTAACATTCTACTACCTTTCCTCTAGGACTCGTAATCGCTTAGCCTCGAGGAACATAGCTAGAAACAAATTTGCACTCAAACTTTTCACAAATTGAAGTAGTACCTTGGAAGGTCAACCACGGTGAAGTCAAGCAGCAGTCGTCCCCTCCTCAGGCGCCCAACCGGCTCTCCTTCAACTTAATCGTTATTCTTTTAACACATCCTTCCCCCAGCATCGCAATAGTTACTACTCACACCGTTGACATCAATATGGGTGATACAGTAGGCTTTAGGACCCCGATCGTACATTCAAGACTAACCACAGCCTTATAGGGAGCTCCAAGATCGACTCATGAGCACGCAGACAAGGACGGCCAATTTCGACGAAAGGACAGCGTCTTCCGAGACTGGATTTCCAAAGACCCAAACTCGAAGTTTCCAGCCGAGAAAGGTCGCTATGCACTCTACTGCAATCTCGGATGTCCATGGGTACGTTGAGCATTATTACAGTCTTTCCACCTCGTTGGCAGAGTATGGAAATGTCCATCGCTACTTTTGGTCCGTACTCGACCGAGCAACATGACTGGGCTATTGTCAGATCACTGACACCGCAATGCATTACTCCTCTCGCGCCTACAAAGTTTTACTATGCACTAACCTTGCCATTTCAGGCCCACCGAGCCATTCTCGTCCGTGTCCTGAAGAACCTCGAGAACATTATCCAGATGATCTACACAGACTTCGACTTGACCGAGAACGGCTGGCTCTTCACAGGCCGGAATGGCTCAACTGACCGTGACCCGCTGTACGGGTTCGCCGGTCTCAAGCAACTCTACCTCAAGGCCGACCCAAACTACGAAGGTCGTTACACCGTCCCCACTCTCTGGGACAAGAAGACCGAAACAATAGTCAACAACGAATCCAGTGAAATCATCCGCATGCTCTACACCGAGTTCGACGACCTCATCGAGCCAATGTACCGCGAGGCCAACAAGGGCAGCAAAGGCCTCATCCCCGAACACCTCCTGTCCGAAATCGACGCAATGAACGAATGGGTCTACAACACCGTGAACAACGGCGTCTACAAATGCGGCTTCGCGACCTCGCAGGAAGCATACGACTCAAGTTTGTACCCGCTCTTCGAATCGCTAGACCGCCTCGAAGCACACCTATCCAACCCAGTCGCCTGCCACGGCGGCCCATTCCTCTTCGGCTCCAACATCACAGAGGCAGATCTCAGACTATACACCACCATCGCCCGCTTCGACACAGCATACCACACAATCTTCATGTGCAACCTCAAATCCATCCGCTCCGACTACCCCCGCATCTACCGGTGGTTCCGCCGCATCTACCACAACGCCTCCAATATCCCCAAGGGCAACGTCTTCAAAGACACGACCCACCCCGACATCTACCGATACGGGTACAGCAACGCCAAACGGCGCCAGACGGGGGGCGCAGACGCCCAAGACAAACCACTGGTCGTCCCCCGCGGCCCGCTCACAGCCTACGACCCCTGGACCGAAGACGACGAAGACATCGACAACGGCCGCCGCATCGCCCTAAAGCACATGCTCGAGAAGAACGGAACAGCCGGGTCCGACACCAACGGCACCGCAACACCCACCAGCAGTTCCACCACCACCGCCTCCGACCTCGCCAACATGTCCATAAATAACACCACCACCAACGCGGGCGCCTACAGCTCCAAAGCAAACGGCAAACTAGATCTAACATCCGACATGCGCTCCCCACGCACCGCAACCTCAAGCAGCCCCAACATGGGCAGCTTCGTGACGAAGGGCGAAGGCCTCGAGGAGGACGGCGATATCGATCCGAGCAGGAAGTTGACGAAACGGAGCACGACGCAGTACGAGGATCAGAATGCCAAGTGGTATAAGGCTGCGAAGAAGGCGGAGAAGAAAAGCGGGGTGCCGCATGTGCATCTGGCTTGTTAGGGGGCTGTATTGTGGAATTTGAGACACGGGGTTGACGGTTGGTGTGAACGATGGGTGGTGGAAGCAGGGTGGTGGATAAGGGACTCGCGTGGACCGTTGGCTGGGACGCGGATGGTAACGATAATGACGATGGTAAGTCAGCACGACAATGAATAGATTGACAAAAGCCCAAATGAGAATGGAGAAGGCATTGATATTCAGCTCAGCGGTCAAATACCAATACTTAGCTGAAACTGTTATAATGTGCCAACTTACTGGTGACCAAACAGGCCTCCTGACTTTGAGTTTGTTATGTGGCGCACTACGCCACGATTGTGCCATCTTCCCTGTGGCCATCTTCGACTAAACGATGGTTGCCGACTGTTCGGACGTACAGCAGTGATGGTATGATCGAAACAACTTATCGTGGCATCAGGATTGTCCGGTGGCCCAGGGCGGGTTGATGAGCGCTCAGTCGAGGCCATGTATGTGGTGTAGCATCTTCTTGCTGAGCAACATATTCATCATCATTGGAAAGATGACCAGTACGGGACTAAAGATGGCCATCACGCATAGCCAGAGCCACAAGAGACGCTTAGGCCTCTGTACGGTCATCACATGATACTCATATTCACGGCTCTGTTATACTCAGATCTTCATGGAATGTACCCGCCTTCGCTTGTTGCTCCGTCGACGACTTATCAACTTGGCCGGTTGGCGGGTGCGACGTGGTACCAGTTATGCCTCCCGTCTCATGATACATGCCCTTCTCAGCATGGGTGCAGCCGAATCTTCGCGCAACCTCTTCAAACCCACCTTCGTCTATACTTACCCACATGTCTACCCAGCCCTCCTTCTTTGCCTGCTCAACCTTCTCCGTTTCCCAACCCTCCTCTTGCGCTCTTTCAATGTAGATCGTCTGATATCCGCACCTTTTTGATGCTTCCAGATCCCCTAGATGTGCAGCTATCAGTGCACACTGGCTTGGTTCCAACCCCAACCGCTTCGCAGCACCGTTGTACACATTTGGATGTGGTTTATACGCTTTGAACTCCTCTGCAGACACGATGTGCTTGTAGGGCAGCTTGGCATATTCTGCCAAATCTGTAAGCAGACTTGTGTTCCCATTTGATAAGGTCGCAGTCTCAAACTTCTGATTCAACATGTTTAGACCGTCCGCAGAGTCTGGCCAAGGGTCTAGGAAGTGCCAGATCATGCTCGTTTCCGTTAACTCTTGTTCGTCCCATAGCCCCTCCAGATTATTATCTCTCAGCAACCGAATCAACGCCTCCAAGTGGTGCTGATCCACGCTCTTGAAGCCTCCTTGCGAAGGGTCGTAGGAGCGAGTGAAGTGATAGTATGACCGGCGCCATTGGGCAGCGAGATCACCCCAGTCTACCGAGGCTGCTGCGGTGCGGACTGCGGAAGGGATGGAGGCGGCGGGAGAGTTCAACGTTTCGTCAGCTGTTTTGACGAGGTGGTTCGTCACAGTTGAGCGCCAGTCTACGACTGTGCCGAAGACATCTGTTAGGAGGGCTTTCGGGGGATTGGTAAGAGACATCCTGGGGAACCAGGGTTTGTAGCAAGGGCTTGTGTGTAGGGGCACCCTGACACAATGATCCGCACTATATGGCAGTGACGAGGGGGTTCGAACTTCAGAATTACGTGGTAACAGTATCAGGCATCGAGGGACTGTAAGCCGTTGGGCGCGAGTAGAGCATCTGAACTGCTATGTTCGTTGCCGAGGGAAACTTTGGTAAGGTACGTCACGATCTCGAGTCGCAACTGCCCACTGGCAGTAGCGGGGCTCTTTCTCGGAGGCCTTCCGTGTCTTCATTTATGGTGCGGGCGCGCCTCAGGGACCAAGTGTGCAACACCGCTAACAATTCTTGTGATACCGAGAACATGCGGACACTTCAAACAGGGAAGAGGCGGCGTGGGAGTAGCAGGAGGAGAAGCGAGCAGGCGCACGAGATACACAAGGGGACAAAACGAAGACTCGTCCTTTTCTGGGTAGGACTTCTCGAATCCTGGTCAGGTAAAAGTGTGCCGAGCAAGATCACCTGGTGATCTTAACGACTACGAGTAGACGTAAATTATCACGAGAATTGCTTTACCGACCCTCACCTAGATCTACCGGTTCGTCTTCACTTCGAGCATCGACGCAAGTCTCGACCTTACGGCAAGGCTTGCCATGCTTCACAACAACCCTGGCGTGCTCGCTGACAGTAATGCTCCGTTCAGGAGATGAAAGTCTGCGACAGACGCCCAAAGACCTGGAACTAGCTAATCCCGGCGTGGTCCTGCAGCTAGGGATTAGTGCCTCAAGCCTTTGTCGGGCGTCGCGGACCGGTACCTTGTTAACGTGGGACTCGGCCGGGGAATATGTTCTGTGGGATCCTTGTAGGGGCCTCAGACGTGCATTGCAGTCCGGTTGAAAACGCTCGTCAAAGTTCACCTGGTCGTTCTCCGGCCTCCATTGTGACGCGACTGTGATTGTTTGTGATAGCAGCACGACCGCTGTCAGAAGGATGCAGTCTCCTCACAGACCCATGCTTGTTGCCGTTAGCTCGATCAAGCCGTTCGCGAGCAGTTCGTTATGGGGATGCTGTTGGTGTTACCTGCGGTGAAAAAAGTCTGTGTCGATAGCCTATCAAGCTGTCTGTGGCGCCGATCCGTGTATCTCGAGACTCCACTATTTGCTGCTCAATTTCCCTGCCGGCCACGCATCTCCGCTGTAAATTTGAATATGGACTGAAGTTGAACAGCTTCGACAGCGTGACGAGAATTGACATGCGTCGTTTTGTGGGTGATAGACATCCAGACTGACCTGTTACCGTGGGAAACGTTGTCGAGTGAGCGAGAAGTACCTGAAGCTTGCAAATTTCAGCCGTCCTGTCAAGCCTTGACCAATGCAAGGTTTTGGTGACATTATTAGCTGCGCACTGATGCTTGGATCGACGCCATAGTGGACTCGCTGCCTCCGCCATCATGTGCTGAAACGAGCTTGGAGCCGTGGTCGGAACGTTTGCATCCCACCCGAACTACATACGTCCCAAGCCACAACTAGCTCTGACTGGCTGATCGAATGGTGCCGCACCGGGTCGAGATAGCTGCAGTTCAACTGAAGCCTCGCTCGACCTCTAGCAATCTGCTCCATCTGGTCCGTCAGGTCAATTCTCCGATCCTCCCAGTCACAATGCTACCCCTGAAGCATCAGTTCCGTGAATGTCCATTCTCCGTTGACTTGGCCTAAAACAGGTGGTGTCGATTTGAGCCTTTGCTGAAGACACTCCGCATCCCATCGTGCAGTCTGCAGCTTGGACCCAATCCTCAGCAACTGGATCCTCGGTTTGACGCGCCCGAGATTTCGCTTTTCGTTTGTCTTTGCACCCTCCACGGCATAACCAGCTATGTAACTTGAGCTCTGAGGCTACTTCTCGGTCCTAGCCGCAATCGCTACCAGTCGTGTTCACCTGTGCTCTGGTAGTAGCACAAGTGCCCATGCTGGAATACACTCTTTGAACGACAGTCGCTTTGTATCCTTGGTTTTGCATTTGGTGGAGTACTGTTTCTCATTTCTTAACGCGCACGGTGGCCTCCATGTCACATGAAAGGCGACTTCTGTAAGAACAACGGGCAAGGAAAGAGCGACCCGGCATTCAAGGCGCTTTTCTAATCCGCTTGACGAAGCCTGAGGGATGTTGGATAACAGGGCCAGCATAGGAACGGTCCGGCAATTGGCAGAGAGGTTTGGGGGGCGCAAATCGATGATAATGGACACCTCGGTCGAGACAAAATCACATATGCAAGATGTGCCAGACAGTACAATGGCATCCGAGGTCACATATGCCTTGCCATCTCCCACAGATACGCCATATAGAACGCCGTCCAGCTCAAGGTCTCGGCAGACTTCACATACGTACGAGGATGTATCACCTGCTACCACGCCGCCTCCTCTACCCTCTGGCGGTCGATCAGACAAAAGAGGGAGCAACGAGTCCATGAACAATTCCTTTGACGAATCACTGCCCTTGTCAGACCCACGCCGCTTCACGCCTACGCTACATGCAGCCCTGGTTTCAGAAATTCTGTCACTGCGTGGTGATGTCGAAAGCAGGCTGAAGGACATAGAACGACTCGAGCAGAACCTCCATGATTCTCAGGATGAGAACGAGGCACTCAACAGCAGTCTTTTGCTAGCGAAGAACGAGGCCAGACAGGCTAGGAGACAGATGCACATTCTGGAAGGAGGAACGCTGTCTGCTATCGACGAGCTTGGGAAAGAGAGAGACGAAGCACTCAAAGAGTCCGCAGAGCTTCGGTCATCCATCGAGAAGCTGCAGAAAAAGGCAAACACTTACGAAGACAATGGAGATCGCCTCCAAGAACAATGGCAAAAAGATAAGGACGCTTGGTTATCGGAAAAGCGTACTCTGGAAACCAAGATCCATATCGTGGAAGGACGTCTGAAAGTGGTTTTGAGCGAGGTTGCAAAAGCTCAGTATATACACGAGTCAGCAGACGTACACTCGCCGAGGCGTTCGCAAAGCAGGACCAGCGTCTTGGGAAGCCCGAGAAAGCGACCAGACTCGATTGCAGCAAGAAGACAAAGCACCAACTCCATCACAAGCGATCAAATAGGTGGTCGGACCTCTGTAATGAGCTTCGTTAGCGCAGATGCTACGAACCTGGCAGAGGAGCTTGACGCGCTTGAGGATATTGAAGAGGGTTGTTCGAGCGAACCTGAGGAGGACGGCCGCATCTCGCCCGATGCACTCCCGGAAGAAGTTGCAAGACCAGCATCCAGAGTATCGTGTAAAGCCAGGAAGATCCTAGGTCTACCAATAGACTTTAGTGAGTTCGAGCAAGCTGATCGGCACACCACGACTGAGCCACTACGAAATGTTGCGGAAGCCGAATCACTTCCACGCAAAGCACAAAATCAACATGTGTACGTCGATACAGGCATACAGTACTCACCACTATCTTCCCCAAGGTTCCGACGCCACAGATCGCTAGAAACGCCCGTACCACGAAATCGAGAATCACTAGACACATCCAGAGCAAGCAAAAGGCTTAGTATGGTCAGTCAAGATAGTGCTCAGTACAGTGTTGATACGAGTGACAATGCTTGGGAGGAGAATCTGCAGAACCAGCCGATTATGGTCTCATCCAGCTGCCAAACGCTTGAGCAGCTTCCCAGTCCGCGACTCATACCAGTAGCCGAAACAGCACTTGCTACGATCGACGAATCAATCGAAACTCGCGAAATCGCTATTCAGACCGAACCTCCGCCTCGCGTTTTTGTACCGATCCCTGTGGCAGCCCACAGACGTACAGATACGGAACAAACAGAAACAATTGAACTACAGATACCTACCATAGCGATCATACCTCCCACATCCCGCCCGGGAACTCCGGAGGATACCGCTGTCAAACTACCTCCTCGGACGAAGAGCGCTGGTTGCCAAGTCGAGACCCACATTCTGTGCGAGTACAATTCGAAGGGCATCCAGACGGAAGACATCCGCATCGACAAGAGAAATATGCTCCCGCCGCACCCCAGCATGCCACCGCCTCCGATACCGACTAATCTACCTCCTCCATCAAGTTTCATTAAAGCCAAAAATCAGGCCTTTGCCCGGCGTAACGCTCCAAACGCTGCTAACTCGTCTATGCGACGAACGATGCCTCAGTCCTTACCACCCATCAACGACGACGGTCCAGTAAGTCCAAGCAAGCAAGAAATTGGTCGTCCAGTCCGATCAAGTAGCATGTTCGCAGGCTTCGACGAGGTAGACGAACTCGGCGACTTTGATGATGATGTTTTTCACGATGACGAATTCTTCAATCGACCAATGACCAAACTCATCCTTTCCAGAGGTAAAATCATGGCTCAAAGTAAAGACCTTGACGACATCGAAGAAAGCGAAGCGGCAGTGGCGGCTGGTAGGCGATTTGCGCTTGAACAAATCAGAAGGTCCGAGGAAAACGAACGGGATTTCGAAGTCGATGGTGATTCACAGATCAAACCTTTTCCTCGACAGTCCAGCAAGCATGTCAAGCGGGTCTCTTCCTCACACTCAAACAGCATACGGCGGACAGCCCTGATTTCAAGTGGCACAGCTGCTCACCAGACAAAAAGCTCCCTGTCATCCCTTGGGTCTGGCGATAGTGTGAGACCACCAATGCCGATTCCTGTTCGATATAGCTCTGCGAGAGTCGGGAAATCCATCAGTGACGGAGGTCGAACATCTCGGAGTAGTAGCAATGCTTCTCCAAGTAGACATGCTCGACGAGTGACAAAGCCGTCTCTGCGGAAAACACGGTCTGGTCCTGCTATTTCCCCTGCAGCGCAAGCGAGAACACGAGTCCGAAGTCAGTCCCCGTCGCTCGACGCTAGGGTCTCGATCGTTCCAGAAATGCCAAACTTCAGAATGCCCCAAGAACACCAAGTGCCTGTCATATCAGCCAGCTTTCCCGGGAACTTTGGAGCAAGCGCGCCCCGGCCGTCGATAGCGCAGGGGCCTAGGCGACCGTCAACGCATCGGAAGGAGAACTCTGATGCGTTTGCCGTCCAGCAGACATCTGTGGTCGACGCGATTGCACAGACCATGGTTGGCGAGTGGATGTTCAAATATGTTCGCCGAAGGAAGTCCTTCGGCAAGCCGGAGAAAGAGTGGGATCCGTCAAAAAGTTTGGAAGAGATGTCCAACAGTGCAAGCTCTGGCGTGAGACACAAGCGGTGGGTATGGCTAGCACCATACGAGAGGTCGGTGATGTGGTCCAGCAAGCAGCCGACTGATGGCAGTGCCTTGCTGGGCAAGAGTGGTCGAAAATGTATGTCCAACCGAGATCCCTTCTGGCTTGCATGCTAACATTGCTTAGTGACGATCAAGTCAGTACTTGATGTCAAGGACGACAATCCAATGCCAAAAGGCAGTGTGACTGGATTACACTTCAACAGGTCTATCTTGATCCTGACGCCCCAACGAGCTCTGAAGTTCACTGCCACAACGCAGGAACGACACTATATCTGGTTAACAGCACTATCGTTCTTGTCCCACTCACCAATAAGTATGAACGATCTGGCGCCTATGCCACCTGTGCCGCTAGAAGAGCATTCTGGTTCTGCGCAGGACATAAGCCCTGCGGCTTCCCTAGGAGGGTCTTTGCGTAGGAGACCTATCCGAGACTCGATAAGAATTGCTAAAGGCTCGCATGGGCGACCACAATTCCGATCGTTTACGACCGATGGCATCACAACCACGACCGGATTTGCAAAGTCGCCTGCGCGAGAACAATATGATCCAGTTAACGATGCAGCTATGCCACCAGTGATTCGAAGGTATCACACCCGGAACCGTAGTAATACTGCGCCCAAGCCGACGGCAAGCGCTTTCCGAACACTTCTCTCGCGAGACTCTGGACCTTCCACAAACGCACCATCGGTAGCGGTCATGTCGGAAAAGGCTTCGGCTGAACGAGAACCGCCCACTCCTAGCCTGTATGTCCCAAGCTTGCCTGGTTCAAGACGAGGAAGCGAAGCGAGTACTCTGGGTAGACCGCCATTGGGGCCATCAATTTCGAACATCGATCTCGGTATGGCCCCAGGATTCTTTGACTCGACCTCAAACTCAACCCATGCCGCGAGCACGACAGTTCGCATGGACGCCTTTATGGCCGATCAGCAGCGTAGTGCCATGATGGGTATTCGTGGGCCACCTGGACCCTCACGTGGCGGGCTGCGGAATCTGCGGCTTGGTCGCCCATCGATGAGGAACTTGAAGGATCCTAGTACTTCGAGCTGGGTGCAGAACGAAAACAACAGGTATGTACGAGATAGTACGAGCCCGGTCGAGCCCCTTGCGACACCGACCGAGATGAGGCTCAGCGAGAGCACGACAAGAGGAAGCGACGAGGTCGGAGCAGGAGGCGGTTATTTCAGAGGGTTTTGAGGGGCAGAAAGACGTATTTATCTTGAATGAAAAGGCAAAATGGGCTGCAGATGCTCCGGATACCTGCAGATATTACCAAAGCAATCCTCAGAAAACACAGCATGAGGCTGAATGGCCTAAACACAGAAGAGAGATTCCGACCAGTGTCAGGGAAAAGCACGTTTAGCAATGCTTCACTGCTGAGTTCGATTGCTCTCCTCGTACGATATTGTTAACACCAGAAGACTGGATATTGGGCGTTCTTTCACTATTGCTTTTGCTCAGGTGGCACGGGTGACGATTTCGGCGTTTGGGAGGCGTGTCAATATGGATGCCTCACGGCAGGATGTACTCTATGTACACAAGATTGACAGCCATCTCACTATGTATCTTTTGCTGCGTTCTGAGCGATTGTCGGACGACTTGGCACAGACGTGCAATATGTAACCTCTTCTTTATGTCTAAACAGAATATGAGCATGTGTATCAGGAATCATACAGTCACTGCAGCTTTCGCGCTCTATCCTTACGACGTTTATTCTACTCGTACCGTGCATGGCCTACTGAATCGCCAGCCTTTGCTCCTGGTGAGCTTTTCTCCCGATGGTACGGACTACTCGGCTACCGTAAAGCACCAATCAGATCGAGACGCGTTTCGCTTACTCGGAACACGAGACCTCAATACCAGTGATTCAAGTGCCGAGGTTGAAAGACAGCACTTCGTAGAACGCGATATCAACTAATTTCGCCGCATTTGCTTGCCAGGACTTGAATTGACCTGCTCTCCGTCTTGACATTCGCTTGAGGCGTTCACATCTTGCGCTCCGTTCCTATCGGCTCCTCGAGGCAGCAGCAGACATCTATCTCACTTCAAAGCCGCAGATCTCTCATCGGCCCGTACCACATCAATTGATCGCCACAAAAGCCGCCTCCTACTCCCCGTCACAAGCAGAACTACTCTACATACCGCTCGCCACTACTCGCACGACCTCGCAGTTCCCCAGACGAGTCCAACACAGCACAGCACAACCCACCGCCGCCAAAATGTCCGACAAGCAATACACCACGGCCGAAGTGTCCCAACACAACAAGGAAAAAGACATGCTCATCATCGTGGACGAGAACGTCTACGACGTCTCGGAGTTCGTGAACGAGCATCCTGGGGGCGCGAAGATCCTGAAGAGAGTCGCGGGGAAGAACGCGACGAAGCAGTTCTGGAAGTACCATAATGAGGGCGTGTTGAAGAAGTATGCGCCGAAGTTGAAGGTGGGGACTGTGAAGGAGACGGCGAAGTTGTGAGGGGTGGGGGATGGAAATGAGATGAGGTGGAATGGAGGGCAGGGAGATGGTGCGATGCTGGGTAGAGGGCTGCTGGCGGTGGTGGGGTGTGGACTGTGTGATGAGATGGGATGGGATGGGATCGAGGGGGGCATGGGGTGCATAGATCGTTTAGAACATGGATGCTATTTGCGGGTTGGTACGATACAAGTGCAGACACATCTTTTTCAGATGATGATTGTCTTTGATGCTTGTGCGGCTAGCTAGCTGTGTGTGGCTTCCGCGTTGGTACCTTTGTTCGAAGGTGAGATATGATCCGTCGCGCGGGCGTCTCGTCTTCTAGTTAGCAACCGCAACGGAGTAACAGTATACTGTACAGGCAAAGGTCATAGACGCGATCATAATCACAACGTAATCCCATACTGTAGGCTGAAGACCGCGCTATGACGATACTGATCTATATCCTTTCTTCCTGTTGATTTCGTTCACCAGCCTCTCACCTTTTTCCCGCCTTCTCAAGTTCTCCGCCAATATATCGAATCCGCGTTCAATGTATTCTTTGAAAAGCCCGCTAGCATGCGGCGTTATAATCGCATTAGGTAGATCCCAGAGCTCCGAGTCCTCAGGCAGAGGCTCCGGATCTGTGACATCCAGCGCTGCACCTTGCAGCTTGCCTGCTTTGAGCGCCGAGATCAGGGCATCCGTTTGCACGATGGCGCCGCGTGCTATGTTGAGCAGAATACAACCTTGGCCGTCTGGCAGCCTCGGTTCGTCATTATCCTCATCCACAGCAGCAGACCGTGCCTTTGCTTTCTCCATGGACGCCCGGTACAAGACATCCATCTCCTCCTGCCCAAAGAGTCCCCTCGTGCTATCCGTTAGCGGCACAGAAACAAGTAGCATATCCAGCCCACTGGCCAAGAACGTATGCAATCCAGTCTTATCGGACCCGCTATACCAAGCATTCGGTATCGCACCCTCCGGATCACCCGTGTTAGGAATAATATACCCCGTATCCCGTCTCGACGCAGGTGTATCCCTCGGCGAAGACGTATAAGCATGCACATTTGACCCCATGGCACTGAACACCCTGGCGACTTGCCGCCCAATACTGCCGTACCCACAGACCCCCACTGTCTTGCCCAGCCAGTCAGACCGATTCATTAAGCCTGTGGACTTGCTATCCCACTTGTGCTGTTTCTGGTTGTCGTGCATGATGTTGTAGTTCTTCGCTAGATTGAGTGTTGTCATGAGCACCCATTCTGATATTGCTGGGCCGTGGATGCCGCTTGAGGTCGTCACTGGGATGTCCGTGTCTGTGAAGATGGGATGCTTCAGGAAGTGATCTACGCCCGCCGATAGGAGGTGTATGAGCTTCAGGTTTGGTGCTAGCTTCGGGTCGGAAGGTAGAGAGCCCAAAGTGACGAGGATGGTGGCTTTTTGCCAGAGAGAGTCCGGGATCTGGTCGAAGGCGTACGGGATGCCGCCCATTAATTTGCCTTGTTGTGGTTTGCCGAGTTTGTGGTAGATGACTTCGATGTAGGGGAAGTCTTTGCGGATTCTGTCAGTTACTTGCTTGGGTTCATCTTCCTGGAAGATGAAGACTAGCGTCTCTTTGTTTGGTCCGCCTCCCATCGTGGCTGGTGATAGTGCACTCGTGAGACTGTAAAGGTGAAGTGTGCGGTAATCTCAGACAGTTCCGGTCAGCAATGTTGCAGATGTATCTAACATCGTGTAATAGCTGGCCAGACAAGTCGTAGTCCCAGAGGGAACCGCCCAATGTAGACATGACTCAATGGCTTGGAGATCTTCTCCAAACCGAGGCCTGGTGGGGCTCCACATGGACGGTTTGTCTTGCTCGTTGCAGGTACATTATTGTTGTCTAATGTTCGGAGCTGGACATTGACACATCAGTAAGTTGACTAACAACTTTTATTGTACGAACGACGTGCGAATTGGAGGTTGAATAGCGTGAGAGACAACTTCAACGGAGACATTTTCGCACTGGGGATATCACGTGAAATATGGACTGGAGACTGAACAATCATCATTTACCATGAAAAACAGGTTCTACCGTGCCCAGAACGGAGATTGAGGTTGCTTCAAATGGTTGGCCCAACTCAGCACGTCAACCTACCGTCTCTGCGGGCTTTCACAGGCTATTCTCGAGCTCAACCACCTCCTTGAGCATCTCCTTATACTTGGTATCATCCTCCTTGGTCCTCCTTGGCAGCGGCCTTCGTGCCTCTCCACCATAGCCATACCAGCTCTCCATACCGCTCTTTGTGCCCACAACACCTCCAGAAATAACAGCCCAGTCGCCTCGAGCAACGATGGCTTGTAATTTCTGGGCTTCCTCCACCTTACCGGCCTTGTACAGGTCAAACACTTTCACGCAAGCCTTCGGCGTAACATTGCCTAGACCTGTGATGATGCCGCTGCCACCTGCAATGAGTGTCTGCAGTGTGAAGTCTGCTGAACCGCCCATACACATCCAGCCAGAGTTCTCTTGCGTCGAGGTCGCCGCATTAACAGCGCTTGCGACTCGAGCGAGCTTGCCAGTGTTGCCGCAAGTCAGCTTGCAGCCAACGATCTTTGGGTGCTTGGCCAGACGGATTATTTGATCGCTGTTTAGATCTATGCCAGCGACAGCACCTGGGTAGTTGTAGATAACAATTGGTATTGGCGACTCATCAGCCAGGTTCAAGAAGTAATCGATTAGAACTTGTTCGGTCATGGCTGCCTTGTAGTAGTTTGGTGGCAGTACGAGAGCGTAGTCTCCGCCAGCCTCGTAAGCATCCTTGCAGTACAGAACGGATTCTCGTACAGACTGAGCGGCACAGCCAACAACCACCGGAACATGCTCGAACCCTGCTGAATCAAGAGCTTCTCGCACCGTCTTGGTAACAAGGCTTCTTTCTTCGCGGGTAAGGTGAACCGCTTCGCCATTCGAGCCTTGGACGGTCAAGGAGGTAAGGCCGGCTTGTGCGAGTCTAATGGCGTGTTTCTTGGTTGATTCGACATCGATATCCTCAGTCTCCGGTTGGAAAAAAGCCACCAGAGGCACGTTGATACCTGGTTTCAGTTGCCTTTGCGGTCTGGTGCTGTTCGTGCCGTTCGTGCCGCTCATCTTACTGATATACGGTGTTGTCGTGAATAGGAAAAAGGCGTAATACGCACGGCAGTACACTTGATCAAAGAATAGTTTTTTTTAAAACCGGTTGTCTTGGAGGTCGAACTTAAATTGGTCCCAGATTTCAACCACTTAACCTGTTATGAAGAACTTCGTAAGGGTGGCAACGGTTAAATCTTTTGAACTGCTCCTCGCCTGGGTGATTGGCAAGCGAAGGAAATCCGCCGTTACCAAACCCGACGTTCAGGGACTCCAAGTGGGGGGGCGTTTCCGTGGGGTACCAGACATAATCCCGTGATTCGCCTGTGCTGCCCCCGGCGGCCACTCTCGAGCGCAATATTTTGTCTTTCTAGCAGTGTCGACTGCTTCAATTTGACTGTACACCTGTCATACCTCATAGAGCACGGGATGCGCCACTGCATCTATGGTGCCTATGCATCTTGAATTTCGGAACGCGATCTATAGAATAGGGCACGGCGGGTGACGAGCTGTCACTCAACCATAATATGGCTTTCAAAGATATGCCTCGCCATAGCCGAACAACCGTATCGCGTTCGATACATATCCCACCTAAAGCAAGCACCCGGCATGTGCCTTGTGCGCTTCGGAATTCGGAAATGGCCCCCCTTTGGAGTCCTGTTTGTGTCTCGGTCCGACTTAATCCGAGCTGCGCTTTTCCTGCCGCCTTCGGAGAAGCTCCGCCAAGGGTACATCATCCTCATCGTAGAACTCGACATCTTCGTCGACGCCGTAGTCTTCAAGTCGGTTGCCTCCAGAGTCTTGCCAACCCTCTTCACCGCTAGCAGAATATTCATCATAGCCCTCCAATCCGTCTTCTGCGTTTGAGGATGCATTCGAGTCGTAGCGTTTGTGGAAAGCCTTCCGACGCTGAACAGGTTCGGGACCAAATCTCCTTCGATAGTCTTCTTCTTGGCGTCGCCGGAACGCTTCGACTTCCTCCCGATTGGTAAGACCTGAGTGCTGAACGGTAAAGGCCTCCATCGCTTCCTGTCCGCGCTGCGTCCGAGGCATTCTGTCGGGATCAGGGGGCGGCCAGCTTGTTCCAGGATCTTCGAAGCCGTTCGTGTCGAAAGTTAGGCCATCGGTGCTCGGAGTCCTTGCAAAGGGCAAGAGCCAGCTGAAGGGGTTGCTTGCGCCCATGCCAGCACAAATGTTACGCCAGACACCGATATCGTACGGGAATTCTTGCTTCATGATCCGTAGCCTGGTACCATCGGGGCCGTCGAGAAAGCCGCCAAGCACTCTTGATCTTCGAAGCAATTGTTCGTGTCGTTCGATTTCCCAACTCTCGATGGTTGAAACGTTGCAGCACAGTGCGTAAAGTGCTCGGAAGAACGTGACGCCAACCAAGAACAGTGTTAGCGTATTGACAATGATAAGAACGAATAAAGTGATGAGCTGGGCCACAGAAGGCCCTAGATCCTATCAATACTCGTTAGCCAAGTCTTTCGAAAGTCCGGATTGCCTCACGTAACGCAGGTCCCTACTCTGCCAAACAGCAGCAGCGCGATCGTAGAGCAGACCTTCGAGATATGTCATTGAAACCACAGCGTAGAACAGAAAGCGCATGAAGTGCGGGAAAGTGAAATGTGAGACGCAGTTCGCTGTCCAAGGGCAGTGGTGATCCATTTTCGGAATGCATCTGCGCTACGTTAGCCACTCGTCCGCGCTGCACTGAATTTGACTTTACCGCTTGCACACCTTGCAATGATGGGCTCGCGGTGGCTTCAGAGCGTCGCATCTACGACAGTGCCGCTGTCTTATCAAAAATCCTTCGCCATCATCGGCAGCCGCCTCCGGCTTCCGTCCAGCTGGTACATGGCCAGGATCAGTGAAGACAGCTCTTGCATAACTGACCCAGATGCACGCGACCAAGGCATTGAAGACCAGCTTCTGTCGACTAGTCAGAGATCCAGGATCGATGCCTGGAAATAGGACCTGTGAGCCATAAGCCAGAAATGCGATGAGGAGGCATACGCCAGGCACTGCTAGACGCTGCAAGGATTCGGAGTTCATGGTGGCCGTCGCATCGTCTCTACACGCTATGTAGAAGCTTGGCCACTGAGGAAGGAAAATGAATAGGAGGCAGTGTCAGACTCAGGCTGACTAAAGCTGCCAAGGAAGCGCGACGCGTCTGTGGAGATCGGACTCATCATGAACACCACCCAGAACAGCATCTTTGCCTCTTGCCATCCCTCCATCTCCTACAAAATGCTACGCCATCTGATCTGATCTGTTCTTATGTCATGCCTATTGCTGCACTTTCTGAGAACACTGCTCGTGCCATCTGCTCATCGTTGGTGCTCAACGATGCCATTTCTGTCATAAAAGAACTAATCGATAATGCTCTTGACTCACATGCCACAAACATCGTCATAGAAACTTCTGCCAACACCCTCGACATCGTACAAGTCAAAGACAACGGTACGGGAATTGGCGTCGAGGATCGGCGACTTCTTTGTAAGCGCGGCTTCACGTCAAAGATTCGAACTCTGGAGGACCTCGAGCAGCTTGGGGGCACTTTCTTAGGCTTTCGTGGTGAGGCACTTGCTAGTGTTGCAGAACTCAGCGACTCGGTTACATTCACCACTCGTGTCGATGGAGAAACAGTCGGTACTCAGCTGAGATTTGACTCCAAAGGCAAGCTTTCGAGGTAGGGGCATGTTACCTTTCCTTTTGTACTGTTCATGACGTCTTGTAGTTCTTGTTCTGCTGCGCATGGTACCGGTACCACTGTTCGGGTATCAGACTTTCTCAAAACAATTCCTGTGCGGAGGCAGACAGCTTTGAAGCAGGCGGCGAAGACTTTGACGAGGATCAAGAAGTTGCTGTTTGATTACGCCTTTGCAAGGCCAACGGTTAAATTCACGTTCAAGGTTTTGAAATCAAAGAGTGAGCTGAAAGACAATTGGGTCTTCGCGCCTTGCAAGGATGCAAGCAATCTCCAGGTGCTGACTTCGAAGATTGTCGGCAAGGATACTGCGGCCCAGTGCAAGCAAGAGAGCATCTCGTCAGAGGAAGATGGCTACGCCATCGACGCCTTCATGGTGCAACCTGGTGCAGGTATGTGGCCCTTCTCAAATGCGCACGAAATAGTCTGCTTGAACTGACCGTTCCGCAGACCTGAACAAAAGTAGCGGTAACAATCGATTTTTCTCAATCGATGGTCGTCCTTTGACAGCAGAGCGTGGTGTGATGAGAGATCTGCACAAAATATATAGATCTTATCTGCAAGCTCATCTCATGGACAATCATTACCAAACCGGAAGCCAATTTCTCTTGTTGCGCTTGCGTTGTCCCAAAGGCACCTACGATGTCAACGTGGAGCCTGCGAAGAACGAGGTGATGCTCGAAGACCCAACAAGGGTTACAAAATTGTTTGAGAGTCTATGTATACGACTGTACGGGGAGAAGGCAGCTGCGCCGGCACCGCAGCACTCAGAAAGTGTGAAGCCAAGAGCAACAGCCACCTCGAGTTTCGATGTCCTACTTGCGAAGAAACCGCCTACTGTCGAACAGCAACAGACGAGAACTCTGAACAGCTCAGGGAAGATCAGCGACGACAATACTTCAACATCGTTTCAATCGCCCATTGGGCCAGAAGGCCGGAGGACCTCACTAGACGTATATCGAGATTCTCCTAGTAAGGTTTCTAGGAACATGTACGACCTTGATGACAATGAAGAGACGGCCAGGACAGGTATCACCCTTTTTACTCGCTCTGGCACCGTGGAAGCTGAGGAGCGTGATGATGTGATGGATCCACACGTCACAAATCCTTTTGTTTTGGCAAAGATGAACACCCGTCTGCAACCCCGAAATGTCACAGAGCGGACCATTAAATCACCTGACGAGGCAGGTCAGACAGGTAGCGAAAGTCGAAGGTCGCCCGTATCTGCGACGGCGGGAGGAGGTCCTGCACTAATGCCACCGAAATCCGTCCTGCTTCCATCCCCGAGCACTTCACCTGATCGAGATCACCCTTACCAGAATCCCGGCCCGCCAAACAGGCCGTGGAGAACTCGGCAAGAAAGAGAAACTGGCGGGACGTCCCTGGACCCATCTGTGCCAGTCAATGCACCGAGGCCGACCCTGTTAGATTGTTGGGCTCATAACGTCAACTCTTCATCGCCCGTACAACATTCGTCCGAACTAATCGAGGTCAGGCGGTCAGAACCTATCTACAAGCCCGAAATCTCATCTCGAAGTCCAATGCAATCGTCTGCACGAAGGAGCACAGCCCACATGAGCACCAAAGATCAGGGACAAGCTTTGCAAGTACCTTTTCGGACGCCGTTCAAGAAGCCCACTGGCAGCATGCTATCCGGAGGCCAGCAGCTTCTTCCGAGTCCCGAAGTTCCGAGTCCCGAAGCGACCCCGGGGCCAAGCTCTCAAAAGGCCCGGTTTTCGCCTTCAAGCAGATCGAGAGCACAAGGTCCGCAACTGCCAGGTTTCGGTAGAGTGAGAATTGACTCAAGCACTGAGCTAGAAGACATAATGGACTTCGAACACAGGAAGAGAGATACCATTCTGCAACATCGCGGAAAGCAAACCAAGAGACAGAAGCCGGCCTCAGACGATGCCCAGTTACTGGTGGATGACGACGGATCTCTCGCTATTATTCCCTCCAACCCTTGTGACGCCGACGTGGATTCTCGAGCAACTGGTGAGAAGACAAACTATGCCTCCAAATTCGCCTTGGCCGCCTCGGGAGCCGACGAGAGTGTTACCTCATCAGACTTAAGCTTGGCCTCCTTTGTACAGAACCCTCACCATAACAGATATAAGAAAGCCATTCGAGACTTGGAGGAGCGATCGAGAGATACCACAGGTACGGATAACGCCAATTCGGACGCTGGAGAAGCCGAACCCGCTCAAGTGCGAAACCTGAACTGTATCCGTCCTAAGCTCTCACCGAACGATCCGCGTGCGTATTTGATCCGGCACCGAGACGAGCAAGTGGCAAGTGGCAAGTTCGCGAAGATAAAGAGAACGAAAACCACAAAATTCCCCTTCGAGACAATCCCCACGGGCTCAGCGACTTTTGATTTGCTTGCTATGCTTGACGCATCGGTGACGTTCGATGTCACCTCCCTGCAAAGAATAGCAGAGCGCTTGCAACCTTCAGAGCCTTATGTCCGTTCTGGTCCAGCTGGTCTCCACGAAATGACATTGACGAACGGAAGCGAGGTAATGAGCGAAATAGAATCTCAGGTCCGAGCCCTGCTCGAGGAACGGATCAAGTCGACATCATCTAAGAGCAATGCAGACGACGCAACCGCTGGTGCCACGGGACAAGTTGGGGAGTAGGGATGCAGCAAAAGCTCAAAAGTCGATGCAACAGAATGCTGTAGTGGCCTAGAAGTCTAATCTCTCATTCAAATCATACTCAACGCATGATCCTAAGCCGTCGTAGTTTCTCAACACAGTCAACAATAGGATTGAAGTCATTTCTGAGTAGGAGGTAATCCCTGTATTGCTGCTCAGGAGGAAGCGACTAATAAGGCCTAGACCTTAACGCTAAGCTGCACGCTTCGAAGATCAAAGCAGGGGAGGCGGTGCGAGAAGTGGCTCAGGTGCGTTTGCGTCGTGAGTTCGTCTACGAAATCGAGGCGAGCGTACTTCTAAAGATGTCCCTGATGGAGTTAAGAGTATCAGCATCGCCTGCAGCGTTCTACCGTACCCCATGTATACTGATCAAATCATCACCATCATTGCTTCCAATGCTCCTTAGAAGCTCTGAGAGTTCCAATCTCAGCCACACTGTCGGCGCTAAATCTGCTTTGATCTTGCTTTGGACGATGGCTAAGATGGACGCCAACCCAAAGATGTCTTAGTGATACATAAAGCAGACAAGCTTGGCTTGGCATACGCTAAATGCTCTTGTACCCGCCGTCTCGTTGGATCCCAAATTGCTTGTTTCCAGCCTTTCAACGCTGTTGCATGCACGTTGTTGTCATGGCCGAAATTGACTCGATACTCGAACTGGTTTCAGCTCGCTTCAGAGCCTGTCGTTTGAGCGGTGCGTTTTCAGTTCCGCGCTCGTGTCACCAACAACAGAAGTTGGCACGGCCTCCGCCTACGCACGGACGCAGTCAAGCCTCTCGGCTGATGCTTGCCCTTTCTTGACCATCTTAACCACGTTGTTTCCCAGGTTTGCGTTCCGAGACCGTTGTTGACACGCCGCGCTCACCTTCACTTTCTAAAGGTTTGAACCACACTCGTTTCGTGAGCATTTTCTTCCACCACCACTCTACTCGCACTTATAGTAGCAACGGCTTGTGGAAGACCGAGCCGTGTCGTTCTGCCCTTCAGAGGGTAAAGGCAGCGAGTATGGCTAGGCGGGATGTCCACAATGAGAAGAAGCCAGATCCTTCGCCAGAAAATCCAGCAAAGCATCATATGCTTCCGACCTACTGGCAAGGTGGAAAGCTCAAGACTAAAGGTGTTGTCCAGGAAGGTGAATCGGGTCGCTCAGGATTCCACCCATTCCACTTCTTGCATGTAGCATGGTACGTACAGCATGAAGGTGTACAAGGGCCGGTCTAACGGTGGTTACAGGCACAATGCCAACAACGTGTCGAAATGGCTGAATATTCTTTGGCCTTTCGTGCCGGCTGCTATAGCAGCACACTATTTGCTCCACGACCATCATGCGACTATCTTTGCACTCTGCTATCTCGCCGTGATTCCCGCCGCCAACATGTGAGTTCGATAAGCTTATGTATTATTGCATGGCACACTGACTATATCCTTAGGCTGGGTTTTGCTGGTCAAGAACTTGCTCGAAAACTGCCCCGAGTTTTTGGCATCCTAGTCGAAACTACTCTCGGAAGCGTCGTCGAAATCATCCTGTTCATGGTTCTCGCGGTCCGAGCAGCGAGCAACGCCACATATATTCCTGTCCTTCAAGCCGCCATTCTCGGGTCGATCATGACGAACCTGCTCCTCTGCCTAGGGTTCTGCTTCCTTATTGGTGGCATGAAGAACCACGACGAGCAGAAATTTCACCCAGTGATCAGCGAGACGGGCTCCGGCATTCTCCTGGTTGCAGGCTTCGCCCTCCTCATCCCTTCTGCATTCTTCTCGGCCCTTCAGAGCCTTACTGTGTCTGGGACGGGCAATGAAAATGCGAGAGCAGCCGGGTACAACATCGAGCAGCTCAATCACGACACCCGTGGCATCTCCCACGGCACGTCAATCATACTCATTGCTGCCTTCCTAGTCTATCTCCTCTACTGCGTTACATCAGCGCACTCTGTCTTCGATGAAATCCTCGAACGGGACGAAAAGATGGACAATGACCGCCACCGTGACCTACACAAGAAGAAGTTCACGATGCTAGAATGTGTCATCGCCATCATTATCTCAGTCGCCCTTGTTGCGCTCGTGGTTGTCTTCCTGGTCAGCGAGATCCACTACATCGTCGAAGAGCGCCATATCCCCGACGCATTCCTCGGCTTCATCCTCGTCCCTCTTGTTGAGAAACTAGCCGAACACGTCACGGCCATCGACGAAGCATACGACAATCAGATCAATTTCGCACTCTACCACTGTATTGGACCATCCATCCAGACGGCGCTCTTCAATGCCCCCCTCACTGTCATCGTCAGTTGGTGTCTGGGCTCAACGATGGACCTCAATTTCGAGATTTTCATGATCGTTATCCTGGTGCTCAGCATTCTAGTAGTTGGGAGCTTTCTCCGCGACGGAAGCAGCAATTGGTTGGAGGGTGCGCTGCTGCTTATTGTTTACGCTGTTATTGCGCTCGCCACGTGGTATTATCCTAATCCGAACGTTACTGCTGTGGAGTAAGGCCTCGGTATACTATAGTTTGTCATCACCACAATGTGCTTGTGGGTAGGTGTGGTCAAATTGGACGAATAAGTGCCGGATATGCCAAGAGCTGCTTGCACAGGGTTAGAGACATCGATATCACTATTACAAGCGAAGGCGTTCGGGGTGTGTTGAGCTTCGATGAATGAAAACGAGTCTATCAAAGTACGTGCATTGCGATTTTCATTCTGCCGAAGCATCAATCTCATATATGAAGTTACCGTGCACATGCTTCGAGCTTCGCGAGCCATACGTGGCCTACCACTCCATCCTTGAAGCTCTGGCCTGATATGTTCTGACATCCGAACTGCTAAAGTGATGGACGTAGGGAGGACTTTAAGCTGGGGAGATTGGTAAGAGGGAGTCGAGTGGTGAGATGGCACTACCCTGGTGGCTGGACGACGAAGATTCCAGACGCGGCGTAAAGTGACAGGTGAGCTCAACTCAGGAAGGTAAGGCAGGGAGGGGTCTTTGGCTTGAAGAGCGCATAGAGCCGTAATTGCTCGTCGTAGAGTTTCCGCGCCTGAGGTCTGTCTCATGTATAGTATACACTGTACAGTGAACGACAGGATGTGTAGGCTGATTCCTATAAACCTAGCGTTCCCCGTGTGACTCCACAATCGAGCCCAGCATACCAAGAAACGGTATGCCTATCTTCACCATGTGGATTCCTCGAGCTTCGAAACACACCAAACTCCTTTACCCGTCCTTGAAGTTTCGGGCCGCCATGACTTAACCTTTGGCCTTCTAAGGTGCAAGGTATAGTTGCTCGAGCATCGATACAACGTGTTCTTTGTCTTCATCTTGCCATTCTCTCCAAGCGTAACTTGAGACCGTCTTTGCTGCCAGGTGGCATTTGTTCTCGACAACGTCGAAGTTGATGAACATCTTGTATGTAGTACTCGATTGAAACTTTGACACGCCGAATATCACAAAGTTTGTATCAAACGAGGACGATATGACGAGCTTGCTGATAGCCTGAAGTTGCTCTTGTGCGGCAAAGATCAGGTTGTAAACTTGCTGCAGTGCGTCCCTGATCTCAGCATCGTGTTGGCCTTTGAGTATGGCGAGGAAAGCTTTGTCTCTTATGATGGTTTCCAGGAGTGGGTGTTGACGCAGAAGGTAGGGTATGTTCATGGTCGCCAAGTTTGGGTAGCATTGTAGATAAAGGTTCAACAAATTCCAAGACCATGGCATGGCTAGTTGAGCATGAGTGACAGTATCGTTAAGCAGGTGAAGAGTAGGGCCCACGTAGCCATGATCTTCGTAAACGTTTCCTCGGGACTTCGCAATCGCAATCTTCGCCTCTTCGTGGAAATGTCGACTTACGAGAAAAGGACTAATTGGAATGTTGGAGGAACATCGCACTGCACCTCGTCCCAACCCGTTTGCGAGGAGGCCACCTGCTAGCCAGTCCCCACGGGTGTTACGGATAATGAAGGTCTCTTCGTAGTACTTGGCAAGGACGAGGTGTCGGAGTTCGGGAGGTAGATCGAGGAAGCGAAATGGCTTTGAGTCGGTATTGTCCATCGCTGTATTGAAATTAGCTCACGTTAGAGACCGAAAACTGCTGGTTGAGAACTGTCTGCTTACCGTGCTCCCTGGTAGAAGTTGACATCTGCATCGTGTCTGTGTATTGACAATAGAAGCAAGGTTCGAAGTATCAAGTAATTGGGACTGGGGGCTCAAGTATTTGTGTTGAGTAGGCAGGTTTTGTTGATGAGAAGAGGAAGTGATTGTGTCTGGTCTGACTTCTGACACTTAAGTGAAGATCCATCTCTGTTCATCACGACAATGCAACTCTAGTAGACATGATACCAGGTGCAACTGGATTTTCACTCAGGCCCGGACGGTAAATGCCACAAGTTCTTGTAAAATTATTGTTCTCATACCTGCTGATTATCCCGATGCATGACTACTCCCTTGCTCTTCCCCGTCATGAAAACCGTCAATTATCATCAATTCTTTCCTTTCCAGACGTTGCAAATCCTAGCCATCTACTGTCCCTTTCAGTATCCAGGTGCAAATGCTCAAATATACCTCACTGCGCTCAATGGAAACGCCCCACCTCTTGCTCTAGTGCGCACCCAACTCCTGTACTGTGCGGCGTGGCTTATTTCTACTGCTCTTGCTCCAGAATATGCATCGTGTTTCGCGTACGTCGTTTGCAGCTGGCTCTTCTAGAACAAGCCGAATTTCTTCTTCTTTTCTCCTTCGCCTGCTCATGCTGTTAGTGGTCATACCTTACGGACGTTGAAGTTCGGCCTTACCTTTCGGAGTATCTGCGGTGCCATCCGTTGCGGGCTTCTTTCCCTTCTTGGCTTGCGCTGCAGTCATGGGATCCATACCCGAGCTTGCAGCACGGATGGCCGACATCCTATGCTTGGCTCGTTCTTCGCCGTGGTCGGCCGCTCTAACGTACCACACGTTGGCCTCAAGCGGATCCCTTCTACAACCAATTCCCATCTCGGTGAAGTATCCCAATGTGTACTGTGCTTTCGGTAGTTCCTGCTCAGCTGCTTTTCGTGCCCACTCGTATGCTTCACCTTCATCTTTGTCCAGTAGACCCTCGACGCCGACCATGTACCACGCACAAAGCGCCATTTGAGCCAGTGGATGTCCTTGTTCGGCGGCACCGGTGTAGAAGTGAATCGATAAGCTGGCGTCTTTCGGACAATTCAGCTGGCCGTATTCGTAGGCTTCACCTAACCTGAAAGCAGCGTCTTTATGGCCAAGATCGGCGGCCTTGGTGTAGAGCTGCGCAGCGTATGACTCGTCCTTGAACACGTCTGGACCATATCCCTCTTCGTGCAAGCATGCCAGATCATACGGTGCTTGGTTGTACTGCAAGTCTGCACTTTCTGAACCTCGCTTCAGCCACCTGATGCCTTCCCTATACCTCTTAACCAAGCCCATCTCTCCCGTTAGGCAGGCACGTCCGAGCCTCAGCATGGCGCCAGGGTGGTTCTTGGAGGCGGCATGCTGATAAAACTGCACTGCTTTGGCGGCATTAATATTGCAGCCCCAGCCATATTCGTAACATAGCGCCGTTCGGTACATGGCTTCTGCATGGCCATGTTTTGACGCAGCAAGGAACAAGGGGAATGATCGGTCCAGATCGGGTTTGCCTTTATTGAACAGACCAGATGCATAACCATCTGCCAGGTAGTATTGGGCGAAGGGATACGACTTGTCACACAGCTTCTGCAGTATTTGCTTGGCTTCCTTCAGGAGATCTGATTTGATTGGCGGCCCCCCTGCTGCACCTGGTTGGGATGCAGATTTCTGGGAGGAGCCAGACTGGGACGTGCGGTCTTCTTCTAAACCCTCCTCTTGTGCGGCGGAGATCATGAATATGGCGAACTCGTATTGAATGGCAGGATCATTTGTCTTCTTAACGTTCATGCGGTACATATCTAGAGTTTTGCGAGTGGAAAGCAGGGACGCGTTGTCACCGACTACAGTGCGTAGACCTGCATTGACGAGGTGTTCGATGCCGGAGGGAGCAGGCTGTGGGTAGGGCACATTGAGGAGGTCAACATAGGATAGGGGGCGGCTATCTGGCGACCTTGAATGGCGCGATGAGGGTCTCTGAGGGGATAGATGTGGTGACAGGGCCCTGCCTCTTTGTTCTGATTGTGAAGAGAAGCCCGAGTCGGGTCTTTGCAAGTCGGCGCCCAAGTAACTGTTGCGCATCTGCTGTTGTGACACGTCTGCGCCTGAACCGTTGGAGCCCATGGTGCCTACTGTCAACTTCGATGCTCTCTTTGCCAGCTGCTCATCATGATTTAGATGGTGATATTGCAAAGGCTCGTAAAGTTCTGGCTGTGGTTCCTCCGTGGAGGGTGTTCTAGCAGGACTCGGCATGTTTGTCTGACTGTTCGCAGAGACTCCACGGAAATAGTTGGGCCTGTCTGAATCGTTGTGGTACTGCCGGCTAGGAAAATGGGACAGTATGGGGGAAAGGCGGCCGTTGTCGTTCCAGTGGTCTTCGAGGTAGGGTGCAGCATCAGGCGTTTGTATCGAAGGCACTCTTTGACCCAGGGCTGGTCTTCCTGGTGAAGGTGGTAGGTCTCTTATTTGCAAGACATTGCCACTGACTGTCCGTCTTTGGCTCGGGTTGTCTGGTGTCTGTGAAGTATGCGAGCGAAGTGGGGCGGACGAGTAGATGGGAGGTGGCGGCGTGGGAGGGAGGGCGTGCGGTGACACTTGGGCCATTAAGCTGAAGGTTGACGTAGTGACTGGTCCAGCCAGCGACTTGGTTGATGTGAAAGTGAATGTATTGCAGTCTGTGCTTGGTCCCCCGAAACAAAGGTAGTGCTTTCAAGTGGGTGTGCCAGCCAATCCTTCCCTTGTATGCCACAAGTTATGATCCTATCGCTGCTATGCGCTTCGATGTGGTAGAGAGGGAACGTCCGAGAGACTCGTTGTATTAATATGTGAAGATGTAATGATATATGCGAGCAACCTGGTAAATAGAGCACGGTGAGATATAGCAGTAGGGCAACGAGTGAATTGAGTGGGCGTGCTGTCTCCGAGGTGCGATATACTAGATGAGCAAGCAAGTGGTGGAAGTCGAAGCGGAAGGAGGGATCTTCCAAAATTCTACATACTGTCCTCGTAGGTTCGCGGTACCGGCAAGCGAAAGAGGAGCTAAGAGGGCCCAACTGCCTGCAGGGGTCCACTTCAAGCCTTTTAGAGCGCTGCTGTGTGAATGACAAGAAGGACAGGAACTACTGTAAGTGTACTTCCATTCGCGATGCGACTGATCGAACTGTGTTAGCAGGACAATGGCCGCATGCCCGAGCATGGACGACAGCCATGTTCCACATAAGCCTTCCTCACCCAAGGAAAGGAGGCTTTATCTGACTTCCCAGCGAACAGTCTGCCGGTCGTTCAGAGGTCTGGTGGACGCGGTGGAACGATGGCACAGCCGCGCTGGGTGTCTCACAGCCTGGGCCACTGCACTGACTTCTGTAATAATTAGCAGAAAACGTGGCTCGCATACGCACCTCTATTCGGCCGCCACAATCTGTCTACTTGTACGCAAACTACAGGCTTTTGCAATTGCATGGGACACGTTCGTCCTAGAGTGCGTCTAGTCGCGTCGCATCGAGCATGCCGGTCAAGAAGCTAGACTTCCCCAGACTTCATGTTGCGCCTTAGCCGCTGTCGATGCCACCCCTGCCAGACTCGACGTCCTCCTTCCGAGCGAGGATTGCTGGCAGCAACGTCTGACAAGCAAGGACTCTATCGCACAAGAACGTGCTGGCAGCTTGACGCATGACATTTTCATCCGCCGCCCCAAGGAAGAGACGCGTAAACGCATGACGAGCCAGTTGTGCATCCATCCCTTTGGGCGTCTCGATTTTCACGCATGTCTAACAAGCTTTGCGCTATGAAAGCAACCACAATAGGAGCTAACCCCACTGCATAGGAGGCGTCGATGCTCCTTACGTCTCTACAGAATATTGCTCTCTTTTACCACCAAGCATTCGCCATGTCTGCACCGCAAAGTCCTTGACGTCCTCCTCAGTCCGTGGCGAGGGAGAGTGGCAAGTATGAGGTGCTTCAACGATAATACGCAGCTTATACGAGCTGTATCCCTCCCGTGACCAAGCAAACGACCAGCAAGATGATCCACCGAAAATATTCTCCGGAGGCCACAGCCCAAGCTTTGTCTTGTGTCTCAGATTTCACTCGTTTCCCTCCGTTCGTTATAAGCCTGCGGTCGCGTCAGCTGCCAAATGTCGCACGAAGCTGTCTTGCCTGCGACCTCAAGGGTCTAGGATTAACACATCTGCACGTAAGAGAAATGTGTGTGTTGTGGTCCAAATTAGATATTGCGTTTTGAGTTCTGCCAAAGACCACTCACGTCGATCATGGCTCAGCAAGCGTGTGGTCTTGACAGGGATGTTCGGCAGCATAATTCCCTTGCGGATGAACCCTAGAGTACTTGTTTCTGGCCTGGTAAACATACCTGATATTGGCGAGCGTAATATTTTGAGACATGATGCGCAGGCAGTATTAAGCGGCAGCACCAAGACATTCGGTCATCGACATCGTGATGACCAACACCCAGAAGGCGCCACAGTGGTCGGCCGGGTCCCGACTGTTCTCTGCCCTGGAAGTGCTTCGAGTGCTTCTGTAGCAACGGAACCAGGATGCTGAAAATAACAAAAACTAGCGTCGGCTCCTATCGATTAGTTGTTCCATGTACTCGGCGATGAGCCTATCATGCGCCCGTGACCAAACTTGGCCAGGGGCTGAGGCCCGCTTAAATTTTGCTAGGCCATGTCGTCCTTTCCTGTGTTGGGACAGCTTCTGGAGCCAGCCAACCAGGATTTGCCTCCAGGAGCCGATGCTGTGCCTCCCTGGCCCAAGGTGCTCTCTTGCAAACAACAGTAGACACGAATTATCGATTCTTTGCATGCATCACACTGGCGTTCGGTCGTTTAAGCCGTGTTCACTCTCGTTATCGTCGCACACGAGTATCAAGTACACGCTCTTTAGCAACCGCATACGTACCGTACAGTAAAGCGAAACACAACCACTCGACACTCATTGTCCGGCAATCGAGCCCACGCCACCAACACAAACATAACTGGCTTGCAATAGGGTCATCGCCGTATTGGCTTGAGTCAGTACGAACAGTACATCGTCGTCAGTCAAGAAGTGGACAAACCCAGGCTTATGAAGGGACAATAAACAGGCCTTTCAACTCATCAATCGACCGTAGAAGGCAGAAGCGTGGAATGCATGCAGCGCACTGACACCTTTGTCTGATCCGGAACAATCAGCTATCGGCAATCATGCCTACGCCACGTCGGCCGCAGCCGACCACATCTCCCACCAGGGAGAAAGCACGCCCAACTTATCGCACTCACACAATCGGATCCGACGTCGAGACCGGCACATATTCAATGCGCTCTCAAGACTCGTACCTAAGACCGCCAATGCCTGAGTCGCCCTATTCCCGAGGCGATGATCGAGCGCCCATCATGTCTGGCCCTCTCACAAATTCAGAGCTTAGTCGCAAGAAGTCTCTTGTGAGACCAGAACGAAGGAGGATGGACAGTAATGACCCCAACTACCACTACAGACAGCACGCTCAGAACATGGATGTCTTGCCTTCCACAACCGGGAACGATCCCATCCTCGAAGACGATGAACATCGAACCATCAGCTCCACGAGCAGTGGCCCGAAACATGCCGTGGATGAAGTGTTAGGCGGACGAGACAGATCAGCTAGAGCGCAGGACAACGAGCTTATGGGCAGAAAACAAACCCGAAAGGGCAAACTGCAAAGGAGGGATACCCGGCCGGTTTTGACCGAAGCAGAGAAGCAAAGGAAGAAAGAGATGGATGCTGTTAAGCCGCCGAGCGTCTGGAACATTTACTGCGGCGTCATCACCTTCTGGGCTCCAGACATAATACTTACCTGCTTCGGTATGCCGGCCAGGGCCCAGAGAAGAGCTTGGAGGGAGAAGATAGGCCTAGTCAGCATTATCCTCTTGATCGCCACGTTTGTCGGCTATCTCACTTTCGGCTTTACTCAAACTGTTTGTGCTAGTCCTGGTCTGCGCTTAGCTATCAACAACGTCGACTCAGGCTACATGATCTTTCACGGGGCAGCATATAATTTGGACGGCTCTTTACACCCAGCTGCCCAGGGCATTCCCCTCGATACGAATGTTCTGTACGACCTCCCCCACCGTTATGGTGGTCAAGATGGAAGTTTCATGTTTCAACAGGTCAACGGCGACTGTAAGGGTCTCATCGAAAAAGCTGCAGGCTCCGATATCCCATCCGACAGCGACGGTAACCTAGCATGGTACTTCCCGTGCGCGCCTTTCAACCAGGATGGGTCAAGCAAGCCAGATTTCACCTACGACAACGACACCTACCTGGGCTACGCCTGCCACACCACTTCCAAGGCGAGAACCTCGTTCTATAATTTGCGAAAGTCGGGTGAAGTTTATTTCACGTGGGACGATGTGAGAAACAGCAGCCGAAACCTGATGATTTATGGCAACTCAGTCATTGACCTGAGTCTGGTCGATTGGCTTAATTCCTCCGCAGTGACTTATCCTTCAGCATTTGATGACCTCAAGAACAACGACATGACTCGAGGAGTCGACATGACCCACATCTTCCAATCTTCTGAGGATAGGCAGTTAGGACGTTGTCTGGAGCAGATCATGAAGGTTGGTTCTGTGGACACCGAGTCAGTGGGCTGCATTGCCTCCAAAGTTGTGCTCTACGTCTCCTTAGTCTTCATTCTGGCTATCGTCCTGTCGAAATTCATTCTGGCGCTGTTCTTCCAATGGTTCTTTTCTAGGAAATACGCTGCGGCAAACACTTCACAGACACAAGATCCTAAGGCGCGAGCCAGGCAAGTCGAAGAATGGACCGACGATATCTACACACCAGCACCAAAGGTTACTGACCCTAACAGCACTATGTCTGGCTCAGACGGCAGGACAAGCAAACGTGCTAGCACCATGCTACCGTCAACCTCAAGATTCACCAGTCCTTACGCTCATGACAGACAGCCATCTAAGAGAGGGTTGACCACCATGACGACTCAGTCACGACCAACTAGCATGATCGCTGGTCCCTATGGCAAATCAGGCTTCAATGTCAGCCAGAACACACTTGATGTACCCGGATTTCGAGGGAGCGTGGCCGCTAGCAGATCTAGTGTGATGCTTGGTGACAGCCGTCTGTCCCAGATGATCGATGACAATATTGCCATGGACGGTTTGATCCATGCAGATGTTGTACCACAGCCTCCACCAGAGTACCAGCCGTTCGGCTACCCTCTTGCCCACACCATGTGCTTGGTCACTGCTTATTCTGAAGGTGAAGAGGGCATAAGAACAACGCTCGACTCCATCGCAACGACAGATTACCCAAACAGCCACAAAGTCATCGTCGCCATCTGCGACGGTATGATTAAAGGCAAAGGCGAAGCCCTGTCCACACCCGAAATTGTCCTCGGCATGATGGGCGACTTTACTGTGGTTCCTGAAGACGTCCAAGCATTCTCGTACGTTGCCGTCGCTAGCGGCACAAAGCGACACAATATGGCGAAAATATACTCCGGGTTCTACGACTACGGTCCAAGATCGCGTATCGCTCGCGACAAGCAACAACGAGTTCCCATGGTTGTCGTCGTCAAATGTGGCACGCCAGACGAGCAGGGAAAGAGCAAACCTGGAAATCGAGGCAAGCGAGACAGTCAAATCATCCTTATGTCCTTCCTGCAAAAGGTTATGTTCGACGAACGCATGACTGAGCTCGAATATGAAATGTTCAATGGTATATGGAAAGTCACCGGCATCTCACCTGACTTCTACGAAACAGTGCTCATGGTTGACGCCGACACGAAAGTATTTCCTGACAGCTTGACCCATATGATCAGCGCCATGGTCAAGGACCCCGAAGTCATGGGACTCTGCGGTGAGACCAAGATTGCGAACAAACGTGCCAGCTGGGTGTCGATGATCCAGGTATTCGAGTACTTCATCTCTCATCACCTGTCGAAGTCCTTCGAGTCATGCTTCGGTGGTGTCACTTGTCTACCCGGTTGTTTCTGTATGTACAGAATCAAAGCGCCCAAGGGAGGTCAGAACTATTGGGTGCCGATCCTCGCCAACCCGGACGTGGTAGAGCATTACTCCGAGAACGTTGTTGACACTCTACACAAGAAGAATCTACTTCTGCTCGGAGAAGATCGATTCTTGTCAACCCTCATGCTACGCACATTCCCGAAGCGAAAACAGGTCTTCGTCCCGCAGGCCGTTTGCAAAACGACAGTGCCGGAAGAGTTCTCGGTGTTGCTGTCACAAAGACGTCGATGGATCAACTCAACAGTGCACAATCTCATGGAATTGGTGCTTGTTCGCGATCTTTGCGGCACATTCTGCTTCAGCATGCAGTTTGTTGTCTTCATTGAGTTGATCGGCACACTTGTCCTACCAGCCGCCATCTCGTTCACCATCTACCTCATCATCATCTCGATTGTCGCAAGGCCAGTCCCTTTGATCCCACTTGTGCTTTTAGGGCTCATTCTTGGTTTGCCCGCGGTCCTGATCGTCCTGACAGCACACAGATGGTCCTATGTCCTCTGGATGTTGATCTACCTTTGCTCCCTCCCAATCTGGAACTTCGTCCTCCCGGCATACGCGTACTGGAAATTCGATGACTTCAGCTGGGGTGACACTAGGAAAACGGCAGGGGAAATCAAGGATGAACACGGCATGGAGCTAGAAGGAGAATTTGACTCAAGCAAGATTACGATGAAGCGGTGGGGCGACTTTGAGAAAGAACGGCGCCACCAACAGAGCGCTTATAGCTCTGGCTACGGACATGGACACAGGCAGTCAACGTATAGTTTGCCAATGACCAACCACCAGAGCCAGAGCCAGAGCCAGAGTCACAGCGGGTACGGAGCGCAAAGGATAGGGTTCGAGCCGTACAGAGACGAGGAGTACTAGGAGCGGTCCTCGCTGTTCGGTGGTTCTCCAAGGCATTTGCGACTCCCAAGTCGTGGCAGTGATTTCAGCACTGCCAGTAGAAGACGGTTGCTGGTTTGATTGATTGTTGTATGGGAGGCTGACGTGATATGATTGAAAGGAAACGGATAAACTAGGATCTGCTGTAGGTTGGCGCTAGAGGTGAACGTGTTGCATTTGGGAAGGCCCTCGTATTGGTTGCATAGCTTACAGTACCACTCACTACCAGTGCATGGGGCTGGACGTTTGTGTTTCTATACTATAGTCTGCGATCTAGCTAGGACGGCTTAGCCAGCTTGAGATAGTAATGTGTACTCTACCACTACCACTACCCACCAGTGATTCAGCTATGCCTGCCTCGCTGAATACTGCTGTATACTCAAGTGAATCCTGCCGTTCGCTGTGCGCGACCGACCCGGCACAGTCGCGCTTCGCTTGTATCTCATCTGTGCTCCGCTCTACTCCATTTAGCTCAGCCTGGCTATCTACGGATACGGTGCTAGGCCTCGCCTCGCCCAACTCAATCTTGACTAGAATGGAACAGCCGACGCTGTGTTAAGCACAGATAAATTGTATTAGAGCATACTGTAGTCTGAGTATTTTTAGGTCCCGTGCCAGCTAAATCAATAGATTATACCCGCCCCCCTAATTACCCACAGGGTGCCGATCCTGCATCAGTTCGAACAGATATAGATTACGTCTTCTCCTTCGTTTTGAGTCCCAATCTAACGTTATGTTGCTTATACTTTCGAGAGCAGAGGATGTTGTATTAATCAGGACGTCTACCTCAGGTGTTTAGGTCGTGGGCACGTGTCGCAGCTCCAATAGTCGTACTCCCACTTCGATATGCCAGGGAATCAGCTGTTCTTTCTTAGACCGCGAGGTCGATCGCGGCTTCTTTGACAATCTTCGCTCCGCTCGGTGGTAGGTAGGTTCGCATCCCTTGGGCTGGCTATTTCTCGAAGGGACTGTTCTTGCCACCAGCAATATTGCTCTCTGCTGGATGAGTCGGTAACCCTGCCATATGCATTTCTGAATGCGTCTGTCTTGCCGCCGGGGAGCGTCGTAAAAGGACCACAAGCTAAGAGCTGAGTGGATCTAGATGTTTACGTATCTGTATAGCTTTCACTACATCAACCGCAGGGACCTTGTAGCTTCCGCGATGACTTGGTGCACGGAAATTGCCGCTTCCGTTCCTGCTTCCACCAAGAGCTTTGGCTTGCTGTCTTGTGCTCTGACGCCTGCCTCTCGGCTCATAGGAATCAGAAGAACTGCTTATTTGGCGTCATGTAGTCTTCGATCTCTTCCAAAAACGTTACCATGAGAGCTCAAAAGCTTCCAAGTGCGTCGATCCACGATGCCATGACGAGGTCAATGCCACATCCGCCATACGTTGCATCGTACAGAATTTCAATGAGGCTGACCTAGGCGTCAAGCCACGACACATTGCTTCATTCTGGTTCGTACTGCTGTTCTAGATCTCGGACTTATTTCTGATAGCAACCTATCGCATTCTTGCTCAGACATCAGCTACAAACCATGACCCAGCGAAACAGATGATTGTGTAGAGGAATATCGCTGTAGATAAATGGTCGCTAATACGACCTGGAATCCATCCTCTTTTCGGATCCCAGCATTCCGGCTTGGGATACTTCACCTTCGTCTTCTCATCGAGGACCAAGGCTTCGTCAGCAGTGACAGCGCGCGGCGGCCATATCGTGTATGCTATTGGTATCCAGCAGCTTATAACTTGGGCTAGCCAGAAAATTGGGGGCCAGCCAATCCTGGTCAAGAGGTATTCCCAGCGTTGTCGCCCGGGCTTCACCACAACAGGCCCATACGCAGACCGGACCTGTGCGGAAGGGTCGAAGCAACGGACGAAGTTGAGAATGACACCAAGAACGCAGGCAAATATGAAGAGCGCGTGAACCCAAACCAGTCGGTCAAAGAAAATGACACGAATTCGACGCCATAACGGTGATTGGCCAGGGCGGCGTTCTGTGATGGGGACCGTAACAGAGCCTGACGCGACAAACCCAGGCTTCCTACCTCCTAGGCGAGATGGGAGCACAAACCCACGGACAAAGCTCAAGATGTAGTCTATGACTGTCAGTATCTTTGCCGCGAGCATTATTTCAAGGATGACTTACAAGGAGAGAGCCACGCATCTGCTTGATCCCACCGCAATCCATCTCTGTAGCCGATAAACAGAGCAAAGGAAGCTTTGTGCATCCAGTCCAGAAAGACCCAGATGGAAACAAGGCGAAGAAGCCAGCTTAACTGCCAGGCATTGTAGTAGACAACGAACGGGTAGCCAGACAACAGTGCAAGAGGCAAGCCGATAAAGCCGAAAAATACCAGTGTGGAGTTGACCGTCGAGAGTGCACCGAACACGAAGCCTGCCAGGCGTTGCCTAAGCGTGCAATCGGGAACAAGTGGTCCCCAAAGACGATAGTTCAACTTGATGGCTGTCTGGACGTTGCCAATGGTCCACCGAGTACGCTGTTTCACGTGACCGATCAAAGTGCTTCATTTTATGTCAGCACCATCCATCACGATTGTTCACGTTGACTTTACATACTCTGGCATCCCGCCACATTGCAGAAACTCGTCAATATAAGCCACACCCCAGCCCTTACCAACAAGGGCAGAGGAGCATCCTGTATCCTCGGATATGGAATAGGTTGGAAATCCTCCAATAGTGTCCATTGCTTTTCGACGGACAAGGTATCCTGAGCCAACACAATCGCCAGCTCCAAGGCCGTCGTGGACAAGCTCTGTAATGTTGTAGAAATAGTCGAGGTCTTGTCGGATGCGGTCATTCTTGGGAATGTTGTAGAAGTGCTGAAGCATATGTCAGATAATGATGTGGACATGGACAAACAAATAATACCTGCCGGGGACAAGCCATGCCCAATCCAGGGTCCTTCAATAGATGTGGCATCATAGCTCGCAACCAGTGCGGCTGTACTATCATGTCAACGTCCAGGCCTGCCACAAACGGAAATGGGTCAATCGACAAGCCAGCACTGTATTCGAGACCATGGTTCAGATTACCAGCCTTGTAATCAGGAACCTCGGGTGCTTTGCGGCTAGTGTAATGAGCCCACGGGTATGTTTCCTGTAGACGCTGCATTGATTTCCGCAATTCTTCAGACTTCCCGTCATCGAGTAAGATGACATGCAGTCGATCATTAGGCCAATTCGTTTCACATGCGGCTCGGACAACGTTCATGATCAAGTCATGGTCTTCCCCACAAGCTGTGATCATGACATCCACTCCAGGGACATCATCACCCTGGAGTGACAGTTGCGGTCTCCTGGGCCGCTTCGGGACCAGAGCATGGGTAAAATATAGCAGAACAGTAGGTACTTCACATGTCAGCACGACAGCTTCAGTGGCACTTATGACATACCCAATTGGAAAATCTCAATTACCACAAAGAACCATGCCAATCCAAGCTGGTACTGTGTATTTCTTTCGGCTGTAACGATACAATAAACGCGGAAAGCAAAGTAAGCCAAAAGCGCGAGTGGTGCAAAGAAGCCAGTGACGGGTACCAGAAACCAAAACGAATCCGGTGCTCGAAACATAGCTGCTGAGGGCCTGGCGCGAGGAAGAGTGAGTATAAGGAGAAGCCGGAGTGCTGAATGAAATACTCAAACATTATGTACTTACCCATGGGCCTCTAGCAATGCTGTCGTTGTCTCAAGGGCTCCCATTGTATTGCAGTGAACTGAGGTTAGCGCGGGTGAGTGCGCATGAGCAAGCATGAGTTAGCTATAGTCAGACCCGATTCATCGGGATAGTCAAGGATCAAGCCCACTTTCCTACAGGGATTTTGACTACATATCGTAGTACCATCTTTTGCTGTCGCCGCCTGTGGGCCACTCCGGACCACGGAACGAACCATGATTTGTTCGTGATCCTTAGCCTGTAGCTCTCCCGTGCGGGAATATGCACGGTTCTCTCTAGCGACCTCCGCTGTACCGGTAAGGGTTTCATGGGCGATCTTGTCGTATCTGTACTGCAATAGAGATCTGGCAGACGTAATCCCTGCCTGTCCCGATGATTCGAGGGCATGACTGTAGTTGCATAGCTTGGCAAGCCTTGGCGACATATCGAAGTTATGATCTGCCAACTTCATCCGCCTGTCACGTCATGAAATGCTATCGAATTATCGCATTTCACGTCAATAGAAAATTTGGAAAATAAGCAGTCGAATATTGGCTAGGCTGATGCAGGCTGATGACATTGGCGAGCTAAGACAGCCACATGCGCACTCCGCTGGGCAACAAACGTACTGGTGAGAAAACCCACTACGAGGTGAGCACATAGGATATCGTAAAACACCATGGGTCCAGTGGCCTGATCCGTAATCTCGCAGCACTTCCAACCGTGAGCGGGAAGTCTATCGCTAACTGTCATCGATGGAGCCATGTCGTCGATAATGAATCTGCAATATCGAAGAGATAAGCATCGTGACGGATCTGTATTAGCGCGAGACACTTAGATCATCCCTCGACTAGTGCGAGGATGATTTTATGTCAAGACCACTAGAACAGGGAGACGATAACCCAACAGGTCTGGTCCTTCAAAACATGCTTGTCGGTCAGTCCGAAAAGAGGTAGATGGCTGAAAAGAGCTTGAGTCAAGGAATGAAGAAGTGGTATCTTCCAAATGCGTCAAAACAGTGCCACAATCCTGTTATCGCAGGAGTCGCAAACAAGTCTTGACTTTCGACTCATCATCAGACTAGACGTCTATCGAAACTGGCTAAGACTGTCCGTCTTATGCATCAGGCTATACGGTCAGCATGGATTCATACTTAATGTGGTGGAAACATCTCGTCCAAAATGTGTAAGTCGGACATCTATGACAATGCGTGCTTGATTGCTAGAGGAGCTCACTGCCCGTGGCAGAACTAGACACGCTGCAGAACGGAGTTTCGTCCCTAGCATCCTTACTCGAACAAGCATACGCCGTACGATTCAGTAGTCTGCAGATCTGTGCGTTGCAAGTTCCATCGAGTCGTTATCATGTTCATGTACATCAGTCTCACGTCAGGAAAGATCAGGATATGTAGGAGAACAGACCTGTGTCAGGAGCACTCTGGGCGTCTAACTATATGGGGATAGTTAGAGCCTCGGACAATGCTTCGACAGGGTGTTAGCTATTGCAAGGTATAGGGTAATCTATAGTCGGGGGTATGGTGCTGTGGGACTGGCTGGAGTGAATGTATAACATGAGTTGACTAAGGAGAGTCTGTCTAAGAGAATGGCGATATTCGGGTTAGTGTACATCCTTTACGTGCCCTGTGCGCTTCTATGGCTCTGTCACAGAGCACACGGAGCCAACAGAGCCAACCTTCCTTATTAGTCCTGTTTCTCGGGAATGTCATTTCCGATTGGTTCATAGCGCATGCACACTGCTTGGCGGCCCTGTTTGTTGCCTTTGTCTGGTCGTGCTCAGCCTGGCGTGCAGCAACCTGTACGTGAGGTCACAGCTCCAGCGATCACGGTGAGCGAGCACAAGAAACAGAGGAGACGGCAAAGAGAGCTGACCGCCTACACGAGACCACAATCACGCGAAGGGGACGAGCAGACTCCAGCGGCGAGGTGACGGACACGACACCTTTGTCTCAAAGACGCTATCTCGCCGCTCAATGCGCCCAAATTGCTGGGCTGCGTCTGATAAGACCTTGGAACGAATGTCACACATAGCCCAGATAGCCGGCGTACTTGCTAGTAATCCGCTGTGCTTTCCTCGGCCATAAAAACGATCAGGATTTCTTTGCTTTGCTCGAGTCAGTTGTTAAATGCACCCCTTTCTCGGTCGCGACTTAGAGCGGCTTGTTCCTGCCGCTATCGTGGATGGAGGCCACTGCGGTGGAGGCTGATGAGGGTCACTGATGTGCGGAGGGGACTCGTTCGATGTAGTGCTCATGTGCTGTGGTTGGCATCGACTCATGATGCGGCAGGTCAGCAGGAAGGTGAAGGAATGAGCCTTATGGAGGATGGTGAGAAAGGTGAAGTACATCGTGATTTCATGTCGATACCTGGTGGTAGCTGCGAAGCTATGCCTCCTTCTTTCCACCCAGGCCTGCCCGAATATGGAATGTAATATGGAATAGCCGTAACACCTCTTGATACAGGTCTAGCGAAGAAGACCCCTATAACCTGTATTCGAACCCGGCTTGATCCTTCGACAAGGGGGCAGGCAGAAGTCCGACTTCGTTCGTCCGTGTGCTAGCAAAACTCCATCCTGATTTACCGAGACAAAGGGTCTCATTTAGCGCCATCAATGCAATCAATATGCATGGGTATCATAAATTCGTTCAAGATATCATATGCGCTGACATCCCCTTCTAGTCTTCGACCTCGAAGATCTGATGGTCGCTAGAAATTGATGTCGGTGTACCAAGCTGATAGCCAGGTGGATCCATGAACCCCGGCGAGCATACAGCCGAATCATCGCTTGTGCTGGCTATATCCGAGACTGACCAGGACATAACCCGCTGTACGTTCGCGCGTCCGGGGAAATCTCTGCGTGAGAGGTCGGTCGGGGGAGGATAAGAGCGTGGCGGTGAGGAGTGTCGGTGTGAATGGAGAGATCTACGAGCGGATGTCCTCGTCGAGTGAGACCTGGTTGAGAATGGCTGACTAGCAACCGACGGAGAGGCACACACTAAACCCATAGGAAAGAATTGAGTTGTGTTGTTCCAGTCCGTGTAGTCGCCCGTAGGCCAGTCTATGCCTGCGTCATGGACCTCATGTTTGAGTGTCTCAGCGCGGTCCAGAAGAGACTTGGCTGAAGCTACTCTGGAATCGTCATCGGGGTAGAGCTTTCTGAAACAAGTCAAAGTCGCGTTTGCTTGTTTGTGTGCGACGGCGTAGAGGCCTAGCTTGAAGTTGCACATCGAATGCTGCTGCGTACAGTCAGCGACTTCAGAATGATTCGGCGACGACTCGTCGATATTGCATGCACTCATAGCCTCTTCCAGGTTCATCTTTGCCATCGAACGATCATGGAAGAGCTGCAGTGTTTCGTCAAGCTCTTCGTCCAGCTCGGGCGTTGCCAACTGTCGAATGGACTCTTTATATATGGTGCGTAGATTTTGGATATCTCCGAGCAGTAGCCATGCTGGCTCTTGGTCGTCTGTAGCGAAGGCATGCCTGCAAAGCTTCATATTCATTCGAAGCACTGTCATTGAGTTCGCCCCCCGTCCTGTGGCGAGGTACTTAGAGATGCATTCCTGGTACAGAGCTATGGCACAGCTTGCATGGTCGGGGTTTGCAAAGCAGCCAAGCATATAAGCAAGATCCGGATTCGTATTGTCCAGTCTAGCAAGGTAGGCGAAAAGCGACTGCACCAAGTCTTTCGATATTCTGTATGCGGTCCACGATAGTAGATATGACACTAGCTGAAGCAGCGCAATGCTGGACATCCGAGCGTAGGGCGTTACTGCGGCCAACACTCTGTCATAACTGGATCGTGCCTGGTCATGCTTGCGGGCCATCCACTTAAGCTGTGCATCGTCGAAGTCCGTGGCGATCTTGTCAAGAAAGACCCACCAAGACGGATATTTGTGATTGATGGCGGCAAAATCTAGGTCGATAAGGTCTCTGAGGGTGAAGAAGCCTCGTTCAACGGGGTCAATTATCATTGGCCGGGACAAATGCGATCGCATCGCTAATGCTGAACATGTATAGCTATACACGTCACCTCGAGAGTCGTCATTGTGGTACGGGAAGCCGGGTGTGTGTTCTGGACGCCACGCCGCAGGTGTTAGGTCCGCTGTTGATGAGTCGAAGGACGTGCCTTCCACGGAGAGGAAACTAGCATCGGCCGGCGGAAGGGAAAGCGAACCCGCCTCTCTAGAAAGTGGCTGTCTTGGCTCTGGAGCAAGTGGTTCCGGCGAGGGTGACCGGCTCAGTGAAGTACAACTTATGTTCGAGGGCGTGGGCGAAGTCGGTATCTCCACATCAGGGTGATGTGCATCAAATTCAGGCTTCTTCCGCCGAAAGTGCTTCTCAATGTCCTCCAAGGTGACTGAATTGCCAAAACTTCTAGCCCTCAAGTGTCGATTTCGAGCTCTGGCTTCATTAATTCTACGAAGCACATGCAGAAGATCTCGTTCCTATCTATGGCGTTAGTTCGGCGAGTATACGGCGAGTACAGACCACACCTTGTTGTACTTCGCAAGCTTCCATTGAGTAATTCTGGTCTTGCATTGTTTTACACTGCAAGGTGTTAGCATCGTCCTTCTATGGAGTCCAATTGAGCGACGCACGTGGTAGTGAAGTCGTAATTGTGCGCAAGGATAGCTTGTACATCGTTAAGCTTTCTGCCATCCACGATGTACAGTCGAGTGAATACAGGACGTATCGCTTCCCATTCGTCTGGGGTGTGATAATTTACCGATGGCGCCATCAATTTCGGCGCAAAGTCATTTGCGGACAAGGACTGATCTGCTCATGAGTGTCTTTCGGAGGGTGCGGAAGCCGTAGTCATTCCTCCATTTGGATGCTGTGGCGTGGCTATATGTTAGCCCACTGGACACGATGTAGGAACAAGGCTGGAGTCTGGCTTCAGCCGCAGATCACACAACGTGAGGTGCAGTGTGGAGTAATAATGGATCGATCGAGCGGCGACTCTGATTTGCTCCAAAAGTTCCTTGATTCGCTTAGCAGATGTTAGAGGCGGGCAGACCTGGGGAAATATCACCTGCTCCCGCCTCATCTTGAAAAAGTCCCCATGGAAATCGCGCTCACATACTAGCCTTGAGCCGTTGTTGCCTAACGGATATTCCGATAGTTCAGAGTCGAGACTCATTTTCACCATGGACACAACGGTCGACAATAGTGTACGACAGGGGAAAGGCATTCTAAGAGTGACCGCAGCTTACTCACGAGAGTAGGAGAAGGGACCGGACGCAGACAAGACAACCAGTGACCTTGGTGTTGCATCAGAGGCAATTACAACTAGGTTCTGCTATTTGCATCTGCTTCAAGATTGCGACAGCATGCAAAGAGGCAAGCAGTCACGACTGCCCCCCCTTCATTCAGACGCGTAAGTATCATAAATCTGTTCGTACAGGGTATCGTGTAATAAAGCGCAAATCAAACGAAGGCCACCGTTTCGGGTTTATGGGTCTGCCTGGTGTCCTTCATGCTTCAAACTCAAGCTTATCAAAAAGCTTCTTGAGCCTCTTGTCCTCGTCAAGATTGCCGGTCGACGAAGCCTGCATGTGATGCGGTGTCATTCTTTCTTCTTCAACGGTGCCGTTGTGTCGGGCTGCGATGTCCTCCAGCAGAGCCTTCACATCATCAGGCACATTTTCAAACGTCTTCGCCCTATCGCTCTCCTCTGGCAACTGCATGTGTAGACGCTCTTTTACCACGTGATGTACATGGCCATGGACGCCGCCGAGCCCTTGACGATGGAGTGCTAGAGCGACTGCCTCATGTGTATCGTAGCTTATATTACCTCCGTGACTCTTGTACCACCACAGCCCGAATCCCAGCAGTACTCCGGACAAGATGAACGCACATCCCCACAGGCTACCCATAAGCACACCCTTCCACGCTCTTTGCTTGGTCTGCTGCCGCTGCATATAGTTCTGCACGATCGTCCGACAGTTTTCAAGCCTCTTGCTCATCTCCTCGGCCCGGTCGTTAGCTTTCTTTCCCCTTTCCTCCAATCTGGCAACTTTCTTCCCGCGCTCTTCAAATATGGCTGCACGTTGTTTCTCCAACCCCGCTCTTATGTCGCTGTCCAGATGAGTCGCTCTCTTCTCGAAATTCGTGATGAGAGCGCCGGACTGCTGACACAGGTTCTCGAAGCTCGATATAGTATCGATCAATGAACTAGCAGTGCGCAGGAGAGAATCGTGAGCCTCGTCTAGCCGCCTCATCAGCGTACTAGCCGTGCGATCCGTGCGCGCCAGCCGATTCTGCAACTCAACGTTCGACTCGGCAAGGTGTGTACTTATTCTCTGCACGTCAGCCTCCGAGACATTCTGCTCCGCATCTCGCCTCGCCTTTTCAGCTTTGTAGAGCAGCATGTCAACCTCACTCATAGGTTCCTCGACTTCCTGCGCAGGCACCTGCGCGGCAACACTAGGCGGCGCCTGCCATCCTTCTCTTGTCGGCTTTTGATACCCCGTCCTCGAATATCCTGGTGCCCGAGGGTCACTCGATGCTCGTCTTCGTACATCAGGCCGTCCGGCATTGCCAGTCAAGGCGGCCGCAGTGGCGGCATGGAAGCCTTTGTGAACGTCAGATGAGCTGTACTGGTGACGAGGTTTGTGCTTGTGCTCAGCTGTGGATTTGTTCGAGAGATTTGTTGCGACGCGCGAGAAGACACCACTACTCCTACCGGGTGCCAGGTGTGCCGAGTCAATATTCGTTGCCACAGAGCTGTTATGGCTCCCTCGTAGGACGTCGGATTTGGAATGCCTATGCGAATGTGACCGTCGCAGGGGAAAGTGATGACTGTGTGATCCGTCTTTGCTCTTGTCCTTGCTAGCCCCATCTCTCACGTCCCGCGAATGTCTGCTCTTGTGACCGGGCAAGTGTATTCTAGGCAATAACGAGCTGGATGATTCCTCAACCTTCTCTTGCCGTGCTGCTTTGTCAGTGGTGCCATTGACCTGCTTGTGCATGGGCGGGCTGGCCTGAGTTGGCAAGGTCACTGCGTTACGAAGCTTCATCTCGACGGGAGAAATGCCGGACAGGTGGGAACTTGATCGCAAGTGGGCTGGTCTTGATCGTACAGCAGGTGCAGTCGGAGGTGAACGGCCCTCAGACCCGGCTGTGTCAGATCCCGGTCGACCTGAACCATTTTGCATATTGCTCGCACCCAGCGTGCTCGCAGAGAGTTGCGGCTGCTTCGGCAAGCTGTGGGGCTAGTCACGGCATGGTGGTATGGGGGTTGTCTGGGATGAGGAAATGCAGGGAGCGGAAGTCCATAGCCGTCACCCTCCGCTAGCCCAAGATATTTGGAGAAGGGCTACGGCGGACCATAAGTTGAGCATAACGTAGACATAGGTCAGACACCCCCCGGACAAACAAGGTAGCCGCTGATGCACGCTTCCCCACTAAATTGCTAATTATCTTATCGACGATAATACTTTAATAACTACGTATTATTATATATAATAAACCTTATATTCGTTATTCTACTATCGCTATGAATAGGTAGGTACTAAATGCGATTAAAAAAGATAAAGTCTAGCTCGTAAAGTTATTAACTCCTCTACTTAAACTAAGGTTACTAATAGGCTATTATTTACTTATCGATCTTCTTATAACCTTCGAACCTCTTACGATAGAACTTCGTATATAACTATCTCTCTATAAATAGATCGTTAATCTTTATTTATCGGACCTTATTACGCTAATACTACTAGATAATCTAGTATTTCTTATACTTATTTAACTTAATAAGTAAGAGTAGTACTTAGTTAAGTAATTACTAGTTGCTCTTAAAGATATTAAGATTCGAAGATAACGTTAATAGTATAATTTAACGTAGATTAATAGCCTTCTTTATCTTATTTATTAATCGCTATCTCTTCTTATAATACTCTTAATATTCGCTTATTTATATAGTTATAGGCTTATTATATAACTTAAATTCGTAATAATCGTATAACGCGTTCTTATCTTTAATAAGAATATAATCGTCGATTATTCTCTACTCGCCTTACGGCTATTTATCGTTATACTAATTTAGGATATTAATATATATCTTAGTATCTATTTTACTATTAGTATTAATATTATAGAAGTATAAATTCGACTTATAATTATACCTAATTACTATTTAATAATAAATACTCTTATTTATAAATTCTATTTATAGTAGTTCGTTATCGTTAACTAGCTTTAAAGAGTTTTTATTAACTAAGTTTTTATTAATCTTTCTCTCTCTCTCTCTCTTTTTCTACTAGCCTTTTTAGTATTAGCCTTCTTCTTCTTAGCTTTAAGAGGTATAAGCTTAATCTTCTTTAGATTATTATAAAGTCTAAGCGATCGCTTTTAATAGAGCTATAGAAATCTAATTACGCTTTAGTAAGATTTATCGCTATAATATAGCTATAACTAAATTACGTAGCTCTTTAAATATAATAGTATTTTTATACTTAATTAAGTACGTAGTTTAGTAACGCGTAGAGGTAGTACGTTCTTTTATATCGTTATTATATTATAGTAGCCTACTCGATATACTACTCGCTTAATTATTTATTTATAAGGTATATCTTACTTTATATTAATCTCGTTTACTACTATAAAGACGTTTAACTAAGATATAATTACTTCTTAGTCGTTTATAGCCTTAAGGTACTCTTATATATTAATAGCTTAGTTATTACTAATAATATAAGAGTTATTAGTATAAGAATTATAAGTTCGCTAATCGCTAGCGATTTACTTAGTAGTAGTTTATTTCTTACGCTAGTAACGAGCTATTTAATTAGCTACTTTACGATTACTATTAATCTACTACTTAATAATAGTAAGCTACTTCTCTTTAACGAAGTTACTAGTAGTATAAAGAGCTATTCTCTTAGTAATACTACCTTCCTTACTTAGCTCGTAGATAATATTCTTAGTATTACCGCTAATATACGCTTAATTAGATCGTATAATAGGTATTTCGATCTTATAATTATTATCCTTACGTACTTAGAAGTCGCGCTTACGTTTACTAATAGTAGGCCCTAAAGCCGTCTTACTATAACGAGTATATTTATATACTATCGCGACGACGAGGTTAATAAGTATAGTATTAATTAATTATACTATAGCTATACTATAGAAATTAAAGGGCTACTTAGCTAGCTATAACGATAGCGACCTAACTTAGGTTAGCGGCTATCTTATGTATCTAGAGGGTGGTTAGAGTAGTCAGTAGGGTCAGAAGTTCAGTCCAGGTGCGCAGTTTAGACCACAGTAAACTAGCCTGTCCAAAGCATACCTTACCTCTACCGGGGATTTTTATCTAAATCATGTATCAATGCTTGAGATAGGTGCTCTGCGCCCGATACCATAGTCTTGCAGTACGATCCTCTTCCACAGGTCATGAGATCTCAGCTCTTACGTCGCATACGCCTGCATCAAGAAAAAGCATCGACCAAAGGGTATCCCTCAGATCGACAAGTCAGGCGGTGGTGCGATGGTGAAGTCGTGGCTCCCGGTACATGCCTCAGCAAGACTTCAACAGATGTGTACCCAACGAGTTTCGGTA